>JAABUN010000002.1_pt1 | contig 504243 bp, 545 predicted proteins | sample 5559311 | NCBI WGS metagenome assembly JAABUN01 (sample SAMN10711877, study PRJNA513370) | rock metagenome | isolation source: Antarctica rocks | place: Antarctica: Victoria Land, Siegfried Peak sud
GCAGGTACAGCCCGCCCCAGTCGGCCATCGCTCCCTCGGTGACCATGATCAGAAAGCAAAGCGAGGCCAGCAGCAGCACGCCGCGAGTGGGCATCGTCAGCCTCGGCGTCTCCTCGCCCTCGGCCCGGGACCCCTCCCCCAGCCGTTGCGCGCAGGCCGCCAGGCCGGCCACCAGGAGGACGGAGCTGATCGCGACGGTGATCGAGGCCTCGAAGCCCAGCGCGGCCCCCGCTCCGGCGAACCCGGCGCCCACCATGCCGCCGAAGGCCCAGCCGGCGTGCAGCGAGGACATGATCGGGCGGCCGAAGTCCTGCTCGACCTTGACCCCGTGGCTGTTCATGGCCACGTCCATCGTCGCGGACGCCGCGCCGAGGACGAAGAGGCCCAGCGCCACGAGGACGGGGCTCGGAGCCACGACCGGCAGGTTGATGGCGAGCGCGCAGGCGATCCCGCCGAGCCAGATCATCCGCACCGAGCCGTGCCGGGCGACAGCCTGCCCTGCCAGCGGCAGCACCAGGATGACGGCGACCGCCATGGCGACGAGGATCAGGCCTATCGCGCTGTTCGAGAGGTCGAAGCGCTCCTGGAGGACCGGTATCTGGGCGACCCAGCTGCCGATCGCGGCGCCGTTGACCGCGAACACCCCGGCGATGGCCCAGCGCCCGCTCATGCCCACATGATGCAGGCGACCACGGTGAACGCCTCGTGGTCACCTCCGCCCTCCCCCGAATAATGCTCGAGGAGGCGATCCTGATCACCGCGGCCTTCTTCGTGCGGATGCTGTCGCACGCCGATCGCGAGGACGAGCGACGCGAGGGCGACGCAGCACCCGACGAAGGGCGGGCGCGACGGGGCTCAGGCGCTCAGCTCGTCGCGTCCTCGGTCGACTTCCGAGGGTCCGGGGAGTCCGGACTCTCGTCGGGCAGCACGTAGTCGTGACGGGCGGCCCACGCCCTGAGCGCGTCCTGGATGTCCTCGCGGCGGGGACTCGGCCGGTGCCGAGGAGTCACTTGCGGCATGGCTTCGTCTTCGGTCCCGAGCCGCCGATTCTTGAGTCCGGTGCCGAAGGGCGGTGTCGCGGTTGCGAATCCGGGCTACGGGCTCTTCGCGGGCACGATCGAGATCGTGCCGGTGCGCTCCAGCACGGCGTACTTGATCAGGCACGCCATTCGGACGGCAGGTCCTGCGCCACATCGATGTCCCCCACCCGGGTGAGCCGCCTCAGGGAGTCGCCGAGGCTGACGCCTGGACGCCCCGATCGAACCGGGCCGCCGTCACTCGGTCGTCAGGGCGCCGTCGCCACCGTGGTCGAAGGTGAAGACGACCTGCAGTGCCGTCCGCTCCCGGCGGGCGAGAGCCTGGATGAGCGACGGCGCTTCGTCGATCGCGACCACGTCGGTCACCAGCCGCCGTCGCAGCACGTCGCCGTGGGCCGCGAGCAACCGGCCGGTCTCGTACGCCAGGCGGCGGCGATCCCATTCTGCGGCGAGTCCGCGCGGCACCCGCGCGATCTGCGCGCACCGGATGGCCAGGCCGTTGTGATGGAACTCCTCGCCGAGGCGAAGCGCCGGGGCACCACCCTGGTAGAAGGCGAGATCGATCACCACCCCTTGCGGACGCAAGCTGCGAAGCGCCTGCTGCAGGACCGCCGCGCGTCCGCGGCACTGGAAGACGATGTCGGCGCCGCGGTCGCCGCGCCCGTGGATCCAGCGCTCCTTGCACCACCGCCACGGTTCCGTGTCGCGTTCGTCGATCACCTCGACGCCCAGGGCCGCTGCGGCGGCCAGCCGCAGCGGGTCGGGGTCGGCCAGCGCCACCTCGCGAGCTCCGTGGTGCACGGCGAGCAGCGCGGTGAGCAGACCCACCACGCCGCCGCCGGTGACGAGGACCGCTCGACCGCGCACCCCGTCGCCGAGGGACGCGACGGCGTCGCCTTCGAATTCGGCGCCGGCGTGGAGCAGCCCGTTGGCACAGATCGGCCCCATCTGAGCCAGATAGATCGCAAGGATGGGATCGACATCCCCGGGCACCGGGATGGCGACGTCGCCGGCAGCGAGGACGTGGCATGAGCGGTGCCCGTACGCCGCCGCTACGAGGCTTCCCTCGGGCAGATCCGGCCGACGGCTCTCCACCACCTCGGCCACCTCCATGTAGCCCATGGCGTTGATCGGATAGCGCCGCGATCCCTCGCCGGGCACGAAGACGCCCATCTCGGCGTCGCGTCGGGAGGTGAACGCGGGGTCGGTCCCCTTGACGTAGCCCAGCTCGGTCCCGGCCGACAGACCGCTGTAGAGCGTCTTCACGAGCACGCCGCCGGCCTCCAGCGGCGGAGGCGTGAGGTCGAACAGCGCCAGCTCGCCCGGCGAGCGGACGCCCAGGGAGACGCACTCAGGCATCGAGCAGCTCCTCGGCGCACTCGACCGGCACTCCCTCACGAGCGGAGCGATCGACCGCCAGAGTCAGCGCATGGGTACGCAGGGCCTCCGCGTACGGCACTCGCACCCGCTCGACGTCTCCTCTCAGCGCGTCGACGAAGTCCCTGTCCTCTCGCGCGATGGGGTCGTCGTCCGATTGCACGACGTGCTCGCCATCGGCCGTGGTGACGCGCAACTCGTGATCGGTGATGGCTCGCTCGGAGATCTCGACGACTCGGCCCTCGGCCATCAGGCGCAGCCCGACCGAATGCCGCCAGTCGAGGATGCACGTCGAGGAGAGCGTGCCGATCGCTCCCGATCGGAACCGCAGCATCGCCGTGGTCGCGGTCGGCACATCGGCGTCGGGAAACGCGTCGCGGGATGCGGTCGTCTCGACGCTGTGGACCATGTCGACCTCTCCGACCAACAGGCGGACGAGGTCGAAGAGGTGGGTCGTCTGCTCGAGCATCTGCCCGCCCGACCCATCACGCCGCGACCACCACGGCGCCGCCGGCGTTCTGTCCAGCCAGTGGCCGGTGACGAGCTGCGCCGGAACGTCGCGCAGGAAGCCGGCGGCCTGCTCGACCACGTCCAGATAGCGCCAGTGGTAGCCGACGGCGGTGAGCAGTCCGAGTCCCCGGACCCGCTCCCCGATTCCGACCGCGGTGGCGAGATCGAGGCCGAGGGGCTTCTCGACGAAGAACGGCAGGCCGCGGTCGAGCGCCGCAGCTTCCAGCGCGCCATGGGCGAAGGGCGGCACGCACAGCCACACGGCGTCGAGCTCCTCGGACTCCAGCAGCTCCAGACCGTCGTCGTAGGGACGAGCGCCGTACAGGGCCGCCGCCTCCTGCGCCCGCGCTCGCACGGTGTCGGCGACGGCGACGATCTCGACGTCGGCGAAGCCCGAGAGCGCGCTCAGGTGGCGGCCGGCGATGAATCCGGTGCCGACGCACGCCACTCGCAGCGGCTTCATGCCCCGCTCCTCGGCAGGCCGGCGGCCCGGGCACGAAGCTCCTGCGCGTAAGCGTCACGGGTCTTCGCCGCCATCTGCGTGGCGGTGAAGTGCTCCAGGTAGCGACGTCGTCCGGCTTCCCCGTAGCGCGTCCGCAGGTCGCCGTCGCTCAACAGCTCCGCGAGCGCCGCGGCCAGCGCAGGCGCATCCTCGGCCGGGACGAGCGTGCCCGTCTCGCCGTCGGCGACGACCTCCTCGGTGCCGACGACGCGAGTTCCGACGATCGGAAGCCCGGCGTCCATGTCCTCGATCGCCGCGAGCGGCATGCCCTCGTGGCGGGACGGGAGGACGAAGACGTCGGCGGCGTCGAGCAGCGCGCGGGCGTCGCCGCGGTGACCGGCGAAGCGGACGCAGCCATCGACACCGAGCGCGGCGGCACGCTCGGCCAGATGTTCGGACAGCGGCCCGGTGCCGAGGATGACGACCGCCAGTCCGGGAAAGCGGGACGACAGCTCCGGGACGGCGTCCACGAGGTAGCGCTGCCCCTTCATCCGCGTCAGGCGGCCCACGGTCATGACCACCAGGTCGTCCGGTGCGAGTCCGAGCGCGTCGCGTGCCGCGCTTCGGCCGAGGCCCGGTCCACGCGGACGAACGCCGTTGGGGATGGTCGTGAAGCGCTCGGCGGGCACTCCGAGCCGTTCGTAGGTACGCCGCAGCGCCTCCGAGACGGCGATGATGCGATCCACCGGCTCGATGGCGTGCAGGAACGCGTGGCGCTTGCGCGGGTTCGAGAGCAGGAACGGCAGGTGCTGCGTCTGCACGATCACCGGGACACCCGCCCGCCGCGCTACGCGCGCACCGTCGAAGTCCTCGACGCCCAAGCCGACATGAACGTGGAAGACGTCCGGTCGATACTCGGCGAGGAAGGCGTCGATGACCTCGGCGAAGGACGGATCCCGCGGCGGCGGCAGCGCCAGGATCCGCGCGCCGAGCTCGGCGGCGCGATCGAGGACGCGGCAACCGCCGACCGTGGGCCAGCACATGAGCGAGACGTCGGCGTGCAGCACGTACTCGGCGACGAGGTCGACCATGTGAGCGCCCATCCCCGACGGGTCCACCGAAGGCGTGTACAGGCAGATCGAGCGCCGGGCCGACTTCTCGCCGGCGGGGGCGTGGGCGTCACCCTGCCGAAGACTCCCCGTCGCGTCCTCGAGATCGAGCTCGAGGCGATCGGCGACGGATCCGGTGATGGTGTCGAGTACGTCAGGCATGGGTGCTTCCTACCGCTTCGCGTAAACAGTCGCGAAGCTCGCAACTTGGAGACCTTGGCCGTACCCGCCCTAGCCGGACTCGAAGCCGCGTCCCCTCACCCCTCCTCGAAGCCGCCCTCCACCGGCATCGCCGCCGACAGCAGCGGCGACGGCGCGTCCGGGTCGTCCTGGTCGCAGACGAACAGCAGGTCCATCACGCCGGTGTCGATGCTGGCGTGGACGCCCTCGACCTTCCAGCGCCGGTCGATGGTGCGCAGGCGATGCACCTGTCCGTCGAGGTCGATGGTGCCGACCACCGAGCCGCGGATGGCGCCGTCGCCGCCTTCGGAGCCGGAGCTCTCGGCCGACGCGGTGAAGACGAGCAGGTCGCGGCCCAGGGGCGTCGCGTCGCTGAAGGTCAGCTCGGTCCCGTCGAGCTCACCGAGGTCGTAGGAGCGCATGGCCGCCAGCTCGCCGGGATCGATCCGCGAGTCGCCCAGGATCGAGCCCATCACGCGCTCCAGCGACAACTCGGCGACGACGTTGGTCGTGCCGCCGCGGTTGCCGCGGTGCATCAGCCACAACCGGTCCCCGATCACGCACGCGCCCTCGATGTTGAGCGCGTCGATGTCACCGCGCAGGCGCTCGAACAGCGGAGCGAGATCCAAGTCGCGAACCTCGCCGCGCAGCGAGCCGTCGTGGTGCAGCGCCCATACGAAGCCGCGGTCGCGATCGGGGCCCGACCCCGAGCCGAGCCCGAGCAGCGCGCCGTAGGCGTGGCCGCGAAACGGCGGCAGCATGGTGAGCGCCTCGAGATCGGGCTTGGCGCCGCTGCGCGACGCCGCGTCGTCGGGCAGCGCGCCCTCGAGCACGCGGACCGCCTCCCCCGGCTCGGGCACCGACATGCGGAACACGCCGAGGTAGAGCTCGTCGTCGCCGATCACGTAGACGAAGTCGCCGCGACGCACCACGCCGCTGGCGGAGGCGATGTGCGCGCCCCGGCCCGCGCCGAGCGACTCGGCCAGGTCGAGGCCGCGGAGGCGGCGGAGCTGGAGCGGCGGCAGCCCCTCCATGGTCCCTGTGCGTTGATCCATGCCCGCCTCCTTCCTACCCGCCGACCCTCAGCACGAGCTTGCCGCGAGTGCCGCCGCCGGCCTCGAGACGCGACTGCGCGGTTCCCGCCCGGTCGAGCGGCAGGATCTCGTCGATCTCCACCCGCAGGTCGCCCGAGTCGGCCATCGCCACCATCGCGGCCAGCTGGCCCGCCTCGGGACGGACGAACACGTAGCGGAAGGCGATGTCGCGCTCGGCCGCGTCCGGTGCCTCGCGCACGAGGATCGAGGCCGCCCGGCCACCCGTCCTCACGGTGGCCAGCAGGGTCCCGAGCTCGTCGCCGCCCGCGAAGTCGACGAACGCGTCGACTCCGTCCGGGCGCAGCGCGCGGATCGCTCCGGCGACGTCGCCCGCGCGGTAGTCGACGAAGTCCTCGGCGCCCAGCTCGCGCACGAAGGACTCCGCGCCGCCGCCGGCGATGGCGATCACCCGCGCTCCCGCGATCCGCGCCAGCTGCACTCCGAGGTGGCCGACGCCGCCCGACGCGCCCCGGATGACCACCGTCTCACCCGGCTCGATGGCCACTGCCTCGTGCAGGCACTGGTAGGCGGTGAGACCGGCGAGCGGGAGCCCGCCCGCCGCCATCAGGTCCATGCCGCCGGCGCTCGCCACGTGAGCCGCGCGGACCGACACGAGCTCGGCGTAGGTGCCTCCGCCGATGTAGTCCTGCCGGCAGTAGGCGAGCACGCGATCGCCGACGACATGCCCGGTCACCGCCGGACCCACCTGCTCGACGGTGCCGGCGGCATCCCAGCCCGGGATGACCGGGAAGATGTGCGGGAAGGCGCCGGCGAGGCTCCCGCCGCGCAACTTGCCGTCGACCGGGTTGACTCCCGCCGCGGCGACCCGGATCAGGACGTAGTCCGGGCCGACCAACGGCGGATCGAGTCGCATCTCCCGCAGGGACTCGGCCGGTCCGAACGACTCGACCGCCATGGCGCGCATGGTGGCCATCTCAGTCCTCCTCGTCCTGCGGGGTGACGAACTCCCCGCCGTCGATGAGCTCGATTAGGTAGCCGTCGGGGTCGGCCACGAAGGCGATCAGCGGGAGGTCGGCGCGGTCGCCCGGCCGGTAGGGCGGCTTCTCGGGCGAGACGCCGACTCCTTCGAGGTCCGCGAGCACGGCGACGAGGTCGTCGACGGTGACGGCGATGTGGTTGTAGCCCGTGCCGAGGTCGTAGGGCTCGCCCTGGCCGCGATTGACCGTCAGCTCGAGCGTGTCGCCCTCGCCGGGCAGCCCGAGGTAGACGTTGTAGGCGGAGGCGAAGTTGAGGCGCCCGCGCGGCTCGTAGCCCAGGGCGCGGTAGAAGCGCACCGACGCCTCGGGATCACGCACGCGCACGCAGGTGTGGACTTGGCTTCGGCTCATGGGCATCTCGATCGGTCGGCGGGATCCGATGACGACCCGGCAACAGGCGGTCAGCGGCGTCGGTCAGAGACCTGCATACCCGCTGGCGGCGCGGCGCGCTCGCGCCGTGCCGTCGCGACGCGTCGCCGTGGGCGGCCGCGGCGGGGGCGGGCGCCGCCGTCGGCTCGCTGTCGAAGTGGCGGCGCAGGAGCGGGCGGAAGGCGTTGACCCGCTCCTCGGGGCGCAACAGCCCGATGCCCAGGCAGTACTTGCTGCACGCCGGCTCCAGGCGTACGCCGGCGCGTTGCAGGCGCTCCACCGACTCGGTGAGGAACGACATCGCCTCCGCGGTCATGTGGCCGAGTCCCGGGTCGTAGCTCATCCGGCGCTTGACGGTGCGACCGCGGGTGCCCTTGAGCTTGACCTCGAAGGAGCACAGGCCCGAGTCGACGTACTCGCGGGCGCGCACCTTGTAGCGGCGCCGGCGCTGCTGGACGTGATGGCGGAACGTGGTCAGCGACGCGTTGTCGAAGTAGGTCGACCGGTAGGCGAACTGGCGCCGGCCGTCGATCTCGAGCGCCCGGTAGGTCCTGTCGAGCCCGACCGCCAGCGACTGACGCAGGCGGTCATCGTGGCGGTGACCTTGGCGAGCCGGGCGCCCTCCGCGCTCAGCGGGCTGCCGACCGCGCCGGCGGTGGTCTTGTACGGGCGCCCGTCGACGAAGATTCCTCGCCCTCGCCCTCGCCGGGGATTTTGCGCGACCTCCGTCGTCGTCGTCGGCGTCCTCGGAGTCGTCGCCGCCGGCGCGCGGCGCCACCGCGGCGGGCGGCGGGCCGGCGGGCGCGAAGGAGCTCCCCCGCCCGGACTCGCTCGCGCGCGGGGGCGATCCCGATCTTCGTCGTCGTCGCGGCTCCTCGGCTCCGGGCGCTCGGCCTCCACGGTGGAGCGGGGCGCGACGTCGATCACCGGAACCGGCTCGGGAGTCGGTTTGCCGACCGTCCGCGTGGTGCCGTAGACCGCCGCGACTCCGGTGAGGAGGATGCCGGCGAGCACCAGCAGTCGACGCAGCAGCATGCAAGGAAGCTCGTCACGCGGGATGGCGCGATCATGAGCCGTCGATGAGAACCTTCTCATGATCGGTGTCTGGGTTACGGTGGGTGACGACGGGCCGTGGCCGGCTCGAGTCGGCCACGCGACCGGAGTTGCCATGCCGCGCCTCAGCTCCTTCTCGCGACAACATCGCTCCCCCGATTCCGGCGCGCTTCCTGGCCGCGGGCGCAGCGCCGCCGGCTCGGCTCTCGGGCGCCTCCGGCCGCGGCTCTGGCCGATCGCCCAGACGGCGGCCGCCGCCGTGCTCGCCTGGTACCTCGCCGCCCTGCTGCTCGGCACCGAGCGCCCCGTGTTCGCATCGATCGCCGCGGTCATCTCGATCGGCGCCACGCTCGGGCAGCGACGCGACCGCGCGCTGGAGCTGATCGCCGGCGTGGTGGTCGGCATCGCCGTCGCCGACCTCCTGGTGCAGGTGATCGGCACCGGGCCGCTCCAGATCGGGGTGATGATCACGCTCGCGATGGGCACTGCCGTGGTGCTCGGCGGCGGCCCGCTCGTCGTCACCGAGGCCGGGGTCTCCGCGCTGCTGCTCGCGGCGCTCGAGCCGGCCGGCCCGGCGCTGCCGCCGCTGCGCTTCCTGGAGGCGCTGATCGGCGGCGGAGTCGCCCTCGTCGTCTCGGCGGTCCTGTTCCCTCCCGACCCGATCCTGCTCGTCTCCCGCGCCGCGCGATCGCTCTTCGACGAGCTGGCGCGCGCTCTTGCGGAGGTGGCCGAGGCGCTCACCGCGGGCGACGCCGGACGCGCCCGCCACGCTCTCGAGATCGCCCGCGGCGCCGACGATCGCCTCGACACCCTCGAGGACACCCTCGGCACCGCGCGCGAGTCGGCGCGCCTGGCGCCGACGCAGCGGGGCACTCGAGCCGAGCTCGAGTCCTACGGGCACACCCTGACCGAGCTCGGCTACGCGGTGCGAAACACGCGCGTGCTGGCGCGTCACTCCTATCGCTACGTCCGCAGCCGAGGAGCCGCTCCCGCGCAGCTGGCGGACGCGGTGCGCGATCTGCACGAGGCCGCCTCTGTCTGGGCGCTGGCGTCGGGGGGCGGCCAACCCGACCACGGGAACCAGGTCCGGGAGCTGGCGCGCTCGGCGGCGCGGCGAGCGACCGAGGTCTCCGAGCGCCATCCCGACTTCGCGGTGGCCGGCGTCGCCGCCCAGGTCCGCTCGATCGCGGTGGACCTGATTCGCGCCTCGACGCCCGATGCACCCGAGACTCCCGAGGCCCCCACGCCGGTCGACAGCCCGACCGAGGAGCTGCTGATCCGCTCCCCACCGCCCGCGCCGGACGGCAGCGGCCATTAGCGTCGGACCATGCCGGCCACCGTCAGCGAGCTGGGCCCCGGGGACGACGAGATCGTCATCGCCGCCGGCGCGCTGTTCGACGACCCTCCCGATCGTCCACCCCGACAAGGGCACCGAGATGCTCCTCTACGAGCTCTCGGTCGACGTGCCGGATCGCCGACAGAGCGTCGGGTGGGCGCTGGTCGAGGCGCTCGCCGCGCTGGCGCGCGAGCGCCACTGCTACGGGATGTACGTCCTCGTCGACGACAACAACGCCGGCGCCCGGGCTACTACGCGCGGGCGGGTGGCACGGAGACCTCGCGCCCGGTGATGATCGACTGGGACCTGACCGGGCTCACCGCGAGTCCGTCTCCCGCTGGGCCGCGATGAGCTGCGCGTCGGAGTTGAACAGCCGCGCGGTGCCGAGCTCGACTCCGAGCAGGACACTGATCGAAGTCGCGCCGAGCAGCATGAACATGACGATCATCTGCAGCTGGACGGCGTCGAGCGGGCTCAATCCGGCGAGGATCATCCCCGTCATCGCACCGGGCAGCGAAACCACGCCCACCGCCTTGGTCCCGTCGATCAGCGGCCCGAGGGCGGCGCGCATCGTGCGCCGGCGGGAGTCGCGGGCGGCGGCCCGGGGCGTCGCGCCGAGGCTGAGCGCCGTCTCGAGCTCGCTGGCGCTGCGCGTCCGGTCGCGCCCGATCTCGCGCAGCACGATGCCGCACGCCGACATCGAGTTGCCGATCAGCATCCCGGCGATCGGGATGAGGTAGCGCGGTTCCGGCGGCACGATGCCCAGGGCGACCATCGCGGCCAGCACTCCCACGCTGGCGAGCGTGATCGCCACTGCGGCAACTCCGACGGCACCCGAGACTCCAGAACCGCGCCGGGCGGCGATCTGGGTGGCGAAGCCGAGCATCACGGCGATGAACGCGGCGGTCGCGGCGGGATGATCGAAGCCGAACACCGCCTCGATCACGTAGCCGATCGCCACCAGCTGGACGATGGCCCGGACGGATGCGACGGCGATGCTGCGCTCCTCGCCGGTGCGCTCCCAGCGCGCGGCGGCGATGGCCACCGCCACGAAGACGAGTGACACCACGACGTCACGCGGCCCGATCGGGATCGGGCCCACGGTCAGGCGTCCCTCGTCGCCGGGCCGGCCGGCGGGGCGACGTCGAGCTCCGACAGCGTCCCGTCCTCCAAGCGGAGCCGGCGGTCGGCGACGCGATCCGCCTGGACGCGGTCGTGGGTCACGAAGACCACCGTCATTCCCGCGTCGCACATCTCGCGCAGGGTGGCCTCGAGTCGCAACGAGGTGGAGTGGTCCAGCGACGCGGTCGGCTCGTCGCACAACAGCACCGCCGGGCGGCCGACGAGCGCGCGGGCGACCGCCACCCGCTGCTGCTGGCCGATCGAGAGCCGGCTCGCATCGGCGGACGGGTCGCCGTCGAACGCCGTCCGGGCGAGGAGTCGCACGCAGTCGTCCTCGCTCAACGCGGTGTCGGCATAGTCGGCCGCCCGCCGGAGGTTCTCGCCCACCGTGCCGGGAAACATGAACGGCACCTGCCAGACCATGCCGATCCGGCGACGCAGCAGCGTCGGAGAAATACCGGCGGAGTCCACTCCCTCGAGGCGCACCCTGCCTCCCGACGGCGTGAGCAGGCGGTTGAGGCACTTCAACAACGTCGACTTGCCGCTGCCGCTCGCGCCCATGATCACCGCCAGCTCTCCGTGCGCGAGCGAGAACGAGAGGCCTTCGAAGATCCGCCGCCCGGCGACGTGGAACGACAGGTCCTCGACGTCCAGCACGCGCGTCGCAGTCGTCACGGGCACGGCCCCACCAGTCTCCCGCGACGCATGCGAGGACCCTAACGACGCCTGAAGGCGGCCATCCCCTCAGGTCAGGTCAGGGCGCTGGCGCGCGCCGCGCGCCGAGTCCCTGGGCCGCTCGCCCCGCGCCGCCTACGCGATCGGCCTGGTGCACGGGATCGGCGGTTCGGCCGGCGTGGGCGTGCTGCTCGTCTCCTCCCTGCCCGACCAGCAGCACGCTCTCGCGGCGCTGCTGGTCTTCGCGACCGGCACGGCGGTCTCGATGGCGGCGGTGTCCTCCGCCTTCGGGCGCGTCCTGGGCAGTCGGGCCGCGGACCGCCTCGAGCGGCTCACCCCGTCGCTCGGCGTGGTCAGCCTGGTGTTCGGCGCGTGGTACGCGCTGGGTGCCGCCGGAGCGGTGCCCTACGGTTTCTGAACGCCCACCGGCCCCGCGCCCGAGGTGGCCGCGGCACGCTCGGCGAGCCCCTCGACGAACTTCCGCGTGGCCTTCGCCAGCCCCCGTCGGTACAGACCACCCATGCCGGGCACCTTCGACTTGAAGACCGTGTGCCAGTGGATCTCGGTGCCCTCGGCGCCGGGCCTCAGGTCGATGTCCGCCCGGTAGTCGCGCAGAGGCAGGCCGGAGAGCAGCACGTAACTCAGGCGGGAGTTCCGCCGGCGTCGACGATCTCCTCGCGAACCGTGTACCGGCCCGTCAGGAACTCGCGGATCTCACCCGGGCCATCCGCGTCTCCAGGCTCGATCAGCACGAAGGTGTCGATCGGCGTCCACGACAGCCAGGTGGAGCTGCCATCGAGGAGCCGCCAGACCTCCTCCGCGCCGGCGGGCGTCGTCGTGCGGATGTTGATCTCCTGGCGCGCGTGCGTCGCCAAGTCGCCGGCTGCGCGTTCCAGCCGTCGCCGTCATGGGAGCGCCGACGCCGCCGGGGCCGAGCGGCGCAGGAGGTGGATTCGCGATCGACAGGGTCGTCGCGAGCAGCGCGAGCACTCCGAGCTCGAGGAGAAAGTTCGTCAGCAGCAGCTCGGCGATGATGAACAGCAGCAGGATGCGGTCGAGGACGAGGACACCGGTGTCGATCGCCGACGCCTCGCCCAGGGATCCGACTCCCTCGGATGTCGTTCCCACGACGATGGATGCGGCCGCGGCCACGAGCAGCACGCCGACGAGCACGTAGATGCAGCTCTCGAGCACGCCGATGCTCTCCTCGACGACCCTCGGGCGTCTCCGCCGGGAGCTCGGACCTCGGGGATCGCTGCCAGCGGGCGCCGTCGACGGCGATGTCGCAAGGAGGCCGGGACGCGGCTGGGGTGAAGTCATTCGGCTCACGGGAGGCGACGCTAGGTCGGATCCGCGTCGGCCTCGTGACGATGCGGTGAGGGAAGGGTGAAGCCGTTGTTACGGCTGCCCGCCGCTCCGTCACGGCCACCCGGACCTCACCCTCGCGCCCAGACCCGCCGCCCGCGGCTTGCCTTGAACGTGGAGCGGGCATCCGGTCTCTGATGGCTTCCTCCCGACTGATCGCTCTCGGCTTCGGCTCCGTGCACGTGGTGATGTGCGCGGGCGCGGCGATCGCGCCGGCCGCCTACGGTCGCCCGTGGCTGGGTGACAGCGCCGACACTCCGGCGGCCAGGGCGGCGCTGCGCGGGTTCGCTATCTGCGACGCGCTGCCCGCCGTGCTGGTGGTCGACGCCGTCCTGCGTCACCGCCCCCTGCGCACCCGGCTCGGGGTCGGCGTCCTCGGCGACCTCGGGCGCGCCGCCGCGGCGCTCACCGCCCGTCCGCAGGCTCCGGACCCGGGCAACGCCCTGATGATCGCCGCCTCGCTGACCGGCGCCACCATCGCCACGAGCCTTCTGCCCCACGTCGACGCCGGGCGTCGCGCATGACCGGCGGCCGCGTGCTGGCGGAGACGACGGTGCGGATCGACGCCACGCCCGCCGAGGTGTGGGCGTTGTGGCTCGACATCACAGCCAGGCCGAGTTGGCACCCGCGCCTGGACTGGGCACGCCTCGACGGCCCGCCCGCCGTCGGCGTCCGCGGCGCCTGGCAGCCGACCGGGGTACGCCCCGTCCGCGTCGAGGTGACTCAGCTCGAGCCGGAGCGACGGCTGGTGCTCCGCGGCACTCACGGCCCTCCGGTCGCCCGCGGTCACTACGAGCACATGCTCGCGCCGGCCGCCCATGGCGGCAGCGTGGTCACGCACCGCATGCGCCTGACCGGCCCGCTCGCCGCTCCGATCGGCCGGCTGCTCGGCGGGGCGCTCGGCGCCTTCGCCGCGCCTCCCGCGCTCGAGGCGCTCGCCGCCGCGCTCGGCGCGCCGCGGACCTCCCGCGCCTGACCGACTCGACCGCTCAGCCGGTCGCCGCGCGCACCACCGGTGACGGTCGCGCGAGCCCGTCCGGCGCTCACTCCGACGAGTGGAAGTTGCCCTCGCACTTGCGGTAGACGCCGGCGCCCTGGCGCCGCGCCACGCGCGCCGCTGCGCGGAAGTCATCCAGGCGGTCGAAGGACCGCCCCTGGTAGACGTAGAGATCGGCCCAGCCCGAGGCCAGCAACTGCTCCTGAAGCGTGCGCTCGCGCCCGTTCAGCGTCAGGTAGCCGAGCGACCGGCCGTAGCGGTCGACGTCGTCACCCGCGGAGTCCTGGCTGAACTCGACGCGGCGGCCGTTACCGCCCTCGGCGTCGAACAGCCCATCCCCGTCGGTATCGCGCGGCGCAGTGAAGGTCAACTCGAGCAGGCGGTGCTCGGCGTCCAGGGCACCGCATTCGACCGGCGTGCCCGGCTTCTTGGATTCCGGCGTATCGACTCCCACCAGCCGCACCCGCGTTTCGCGCGAGCGGCCGTCCCGGCGCATGGAGACATCGACCGTGTCGCCGTCCACGACGTGCGTCACCCGCGCGGCCTCGCCCGAGTCGCCCGGCAGCGCCCCGGTGACCGCGGTCACGAGGTCGTCGACCGCCTCGCCGGCGTCATCCACCGCGCCCTCGACCAGCGACTTGAGGCCGACGGTGCCGCCGGCCACCACCACCGCGATCACCGCCAGCACCACCAGCCGGCGGGCGGCGGTACGCGGTCGCAGCCATCCGAGCAGCCAGATCAGCTTGAACACGGCTTGAGCGGCCTCGGGACGGTCGGCATGGCGTGCACCGTATGCGCTCGGGTGGCCGTCAACCGCGTGAGTGGCCGCGGCGGCTCCTCACTCGAGCCGGTGAGACGCCTCCGTCGCCTGCGGAGATGAGACGAACACGAGCGGGACGAGGACGCGCGCAGGAGCACCACCGCGCCGGCAAGCCGTGGTCTCCGGCAACAACATGGCGCTCGTGCAGGGTGGCGGTCTCGTCCAGCGTGGCGAGGCAGAAGACCGCGGCCAGCACACCACCACCGCGCGTCGGGATGCCTATCCCCCCCGGGTGCGCCGGCCCGGGGCGGACCCTCACTTGCACCGCCGGCTCAGGACTCGCGACGCTGGTGGAGCGCCTTGCGCTCGCGGCGCGGGACCTTCGGCCCCCGCATGACGTCCGTCCCGCCCATCAGCGAGAACAGCCGCAGATGCAGGACGGGCCCACACAAGGTTGGGTGGGAGTCCGCGATGTCGACGGAGTTGGCATCCATGAAGGCGAACTCCGGCACCTCCACCCTCATGCCGTTCGGGACCCGGATGTCGCATCCGCCCGTGATCGAGTAGACGTCGAGCTCGACGCGGTCGGAGGCCAGCTCCACATGGTTGAGGTCCAGGTCACTGCCGCCCATGATGTTGAGGGAGGTGCAGCGAGCGTCAGGCGCTGCCCGACCGCGGGGCGCCCGGAGGGTTCTCCCCGGCTGGTGACACCGTCTTGTGCGCTCGCTCGCGGTCGACCTGCCCGCGCGGCCGCGGTGTGGTGGGCGGCGGCGTGGGTGTCGGCTCCTGCGTCGCCCGGGCGTCGACCACCCGGACTCGGTCGACGGACAGCCGCGACTTAGCCTTGGCGACCACTCCGGCGGCGGCCACCGCGGCTCCGACGGCGCCGAACACCAGCGCCCTCGGCGACAGCCCCGCCCGGCCGCCGTCGCCCCGCGACGCGCCGGCGGTCACCACGCCAGGAGTGCCTGCCGCGCCGGGAACCGTCCCGCGCCAGGCCCCTCCGGCGTAGCCGGCATCCTCGATGAAGGACTTGAAGCGGTCGAGGTCGGCCTCCACGCGGCGTCCCACCAGGCCGGCCCGGTCGGCGACGCTCTCGACGACGCCTTCGGGCTCGTACTCGAGCTCGAGCCGCACCGTGGTCTGCCCGGGGCCGGCCGGCGAGAAGTACACCGCTCCGGCGTTGGTGGCGCCCTCGGTGGCCGCCCACGCCACCTTCCGGTCGGGCTCCTGCTCCAAGATCCTGGCCGTCCACTCACGACGCACGCCGCCGATCTCGGCGACCCAGTGCAGGGTGACGTCGTCCAGCTGCCGGACCTCGGAGATGCCGCCCATGAAGTGAGGGAACTCCTCGAACTGTGTCCACTGGTTGTAGGCGGTCCGCACCGGGACGCTCACTACGACGGACTGGTCGACCTTGGTGGCCAAGAGATCTCCTTTTCGGCTTCGGCGAGTCTGCCACACGCGAAAGCGCCCGGCATCCGATCCGCGGTGGCGCTGGCCGGCGGACATCGCATCCTCGAGCCGATCCGGGGGTAACAGCCTGGCGTGCCGACACTCCTCGCTACGCCGCCCCGTTTCTGATGCTCAGGTTCGTCTTCGGCGCGCTCGCCCGCTCCGCCCGCCGTCGTGCGCTGCAGGAGCAGCGCTATCGACAGGAGGCGCTGGAGCGCGAGCACGCTTTCTCCGGCGGTTCCTCGGCGACCGGCCCGTTCGAGGGCATGGGGCCGTTGGCCCATAGCCCGTTCGGGTCTCTGCTCGAGCAGATGGTGGCCGGCCCGGCGGGCGCCGCCGGCGGACCCGGCAGCTTCCAGCGGTCGCTGGCCTACGACGAGCAGCGGGGGCAGTGGGTCGACATCTCCGACCAGGCCCCGCAGCCGGTCGGCCGGCCGGCATCCCCCGACGATCGCCGCTCGCCCGACACGGAGCGCAGTCCGGCGCCCTCCTCGCGGACGCCTGACGCCGGTGGTCGCGGGGGCGCGGCCGCGCGCCCGCTCACCAACCTCCTCGGCGGCCTTGGCAGCCTCGGCGCTCAGGGTGGCAACTCCGGCGGCGAGGGCCTCGAGGTGCAGCCTCCCGACCAGCTGTCGCGCTTCGCCGATGTGGGCGGGATGGAATCCCTCAAGCAGGAGATCCGCGACACCGTCGGCCTGATGCTCGAGCATCCCGACGACGCCGAGCGCTACGGCATCGACTGGAACGGCATCCTCCTGCACGGACCGCCCGGCGTCGGCAAGACGTTCATGGCCAAGGCGATCGCCGGCGAGTACGGCATGAACCTCATCCACGTCTCCACCGGCGATCTGGTGGGCTCCCAGCAGGGGCAGTCGGCCAAGAACATCGACAAGGCGTTCGCCACCGCGGCGCGCAACCTGCCCTGCCTCATCTTCTTCGACGAGTTCGACTCCGTCGCCCAGCGGCGCGGGGAGAATCCGGACCAGGAGTCGCGCCGCACCGTCAACCAGCTGCTCACCTCGCTGGAAGCTCACCGCGAGGAGCGAGGCCTGCTGGTGATGGCCGCCACCAACTCGATCGACCATCTCGACCCGGCGGTCATCCGGCCCGGCCGCTTTGACCGCCACATCAGGATCGACCTCCCCGACGGACCCGCGCGACGGGCGATCTTCGCGGTCGAGCTCGCCGACCGCCCCGCCGCCGCCGACATCGACCTCGACGAGCTCGTCTCACGCAGCGAGGGGATGACGCCGGCATCGATCAGCAAGGTGGTCGACATGGCCGCCCTCGAGGTGTTCCGGGAGGCGGCGGGCAGCGGCCGCAAGCTCGAGCTGACGACCGAGAACCTGCTCGACGCGCTGGGCAACCTGGGCGGACAGGACCGCCCGACCGTCGAACACTGGACCTGGGACGCCATCGTCCTTGCTCCGGAGATCAAGGCGCAACTCCAGCAGCTGCAGTCCATCCTCGAGGATCCCGAGTCGGCGCGGCGCTTCGGCATCGACCCACCCACCGGCCTGCTGCTCGCCGGTCCCCCCGGCACGGGCAAGACGACCGTCGCGAAGGTGCTCGCCGCGCAGGCTCGCTGCTCGTTCTACCCGGTCTCGGGGGCCGACGTGATGAGCAAGTGGGTCGGTGAGTCCGAGGGCAACATCCGGCGGCTGTTCGAGCGCGCACGAGAGAACCGGCCGTCGATCGTCTTCATCGACGAGATCGACGCCATCGCCGCCCGCCGCGGCAGCGTCGAGGTCCACGACAGCCACGTCAACCAGCTGCTGGCGGAGATCGACGGCATCAGCGGCCAGCGCGGCGTCTTCGTCGTCGGGGCCACCAACCGTCCCGATCAGATCGATCCGGCCATGCTGCGCGGCGGCCGGCTGTCGCGCACCATCGTGCTCGGCCTGCCCGACACCGCCGGCCGGCTCGCCCTGCTCAAGCTCCAGACGGCGCGCATGCCGACGGTCGAGGTCGACCTCGACGCGCTCGCGGCGAAGACCGACGGCAGGTCACCGGCCGACCTCAAGGCGCTTTGCCAGGAGGCGGGACTGGTGGCGATGGCCCGCGGCGGTCGATCAGCCGTGACCCAGGCCGACTTCGATGCCGCGCTCGACCGCATGGCCGCAGGGGTCCGCGGCAACAGCACCTCGTACTAGGCGCCCTCGGCCGCCCACTCCGGCACCCGCGACGGATCCCGGGGAAACTCCCGCAGATCGTCGGCGAACGCCCCGGGGGGAGCGGGCGGATCGAAGTGCGGCTCGCCGTCGAAGTCGTAGTCGGAGCGGAAGTCGCCCTGCGCGGCGACCGTCAGCCGCGCCGAGAACCAGGTGCCGGTCCCGGCGCGGAACATGAGCCGCCGCAGGTCCGCGAACAGTCCGGCGAGCTCCGCCGACTGCTCGGCGTAGCGGGGAGTCGGCTGCCATTCGCCGTCGTAGCCGGTGCGAAACCAGGTCCGGAACTGGCTGAAGCCGCCGGCGAAGGCGATCTCGACCGCCATCTCGGCCCAGTCCTCGTCGCGCGCGGCGTAGAGGATGGAGGCGATCGCCTCGACGATCTCGTTCTCGGCGGAAGTGGCCATCGAGCGGACGCAAGCTTAGGACGGAACGGTGCGTCGAGCCGGTGGCTTGACACGTGACCGTAAGGTCACATACTGTTCGAGCCATGGAGGCGGTGTTCAGAGCGCTGGCGGACCCGACGCGCCGGAGCCTGCTCGATCAGCTCTACGAGCAGGACGGCCAGTCCCTCACCGATCTCGAGCAGCGGTTGCCGATGACGCGCTTCGGCGTCATGAAGCACCTGAGGATCCTCGAGGAGGCAGGGCTGGTCGTCACCCGGCGGCGCGGCCGGGAGAAGCTGCACTTCCTGAACCCCGTCCCGATCCGGCTCGTCCACGACCGGTGGGTGAGCAAGTACGCCGAGCCGTGGGCGGCGACGCTCAGCGAGCTCAAGCAGACACTCGAGGAGGGCCCGATGGAGAAGGTGTTCGAGATCTACATCAAGACGACACCGGAGCGACTGTGGGAGGCGATCACCCACCCCGAGTCAAGGGCGCGCTACTCGTTCGGCGTCCGGGTCGACTCGGATTGGACGCCCGGCTCCCCGTACAAGTCGGCTCATCCGTCGGGCGTCGAGATCGCGGCCGGCGAGAACCTCGAGGTCGAGCCGCCGCGCCGGCTCGTGCAGAGCTTCAACGCCCGCTGGAGCGACGACGTCAGGCTGCAGGGGACGTCCAGGGTGACATGGGACATCGAGCCGGTCGGCGACTCGTGCCGGCTGACGGTGACCCACGACCAGCTCCGCGAGGACGCCAATCCCGAGCTCTACGGCGGCTGGCCGCAGATACTCTCGGGCCTCAAGACGCTGCTGGAGACGGGCGAGTCACTCACCACGCCCGGCTCGCTGATGTACGCGGGCGTCTCCGCGCCGGCCGACTGATCGGCTCGCCGGCCCTTGGTGCGGCGCCGTCGAGGCTTGCGGCGGCGCCGCATCGGACCGGTGCGCGCGCGCCCACCGAAGCGACCCTCCCGTTACGTGAGGGTCGCTACCATTTCCGCCGACGAATCGCTCGCGCGGAGACGAACCGCCCGCGTAGCCGCGCTTCCTCCGTGACGTGATCCTCCTTCGCATCCCGAAGCGCCGCGCCTCGGAGCCGATGTGACGTGAGGAGCGATCGGGGCGTTCATCTTCGCTGCTTCCCGACCTTCGGACGCCCATGTCTTTCACGCATCACTTCCCGCCCGACGCCTACCGCGACGCGCCCCCGCTCGACTGGGCGGTGCCGAGCCCGCGCGTGCTTCGCGTCGAGTTGCTCGCCGGCCTCGTCGTCGCCCTGGCGCTGATCCCGGAGGCCATCTCCTTCTCGATCATCGCGGGCGTCGATCCCCGCGTCGGCCTCTACGCGTCCTTCACGATGGCCGTGGCGATCGCCTTCACCGGCGGACGGCCGGCGATGATCTCCGCCGCGACGGGCGCGATGGCTCTAGTTGTGGTCTCGCTGGTGGCCGATCACGGCGTCGAGTACCTGCTCGCCGCCACGGTGCTGGCCGGCCTCACCCAGGTACTGCTCGGCGCCCTTGGCGCGGCGAAGCTGATGCGATTCGTGCCGCGATCGGTGATGACCGGCTTCGTCAACGCGCTCGCCATCCTGATCTTCCTCGCCCAGGTGCCCCACCTGACGAACGGCGGAGTTCTCGTCCCCGTGCTGGTCGGCGTCGGCCTGATCATCATGGTGCTGCTGCACCGCGTCTCCAGCGCGGTGCCGGCGCCGCTGGTGGCCGTCGTCGTGCTCACCGCCGTGACCGTGGCCGCCGCCCTCGGCGTGCCGACCGTCGGCGATCAGGGCACGCTGCCCGACACCCTGCCGGTGCTCGGCATCCCGTCCGTGCCGCTCAACCTCGAGACGCTGCAGATCGTCGCGCCGTACGTCCTCACCCTGGCCGCCGTCGGGCTGATCGAGTCGCTGCTGACCGCCCGCCTGGTCGACGACATCACGGAGACTCCGTCGGACAAGGACCGCGAGGCCCGCGGCCAGGGGATCGCCAACGTCGTCACCGGCTTCTTCGGCGGCATGGCCGGCTGCGCGATGATCGGCCAGACGATCATCAACGTGAAGGGCAGCGGCGCACGCACGCGCCTGTCGACCTTCAGCGCCGGGGTCTTCCTGCTCGTCCTGGTGGTCGGGCTCGGCAGCCTGGTCGCGATCATCCCGATGGCTGCGCTCGTCGCGGTGATGATCCTCGTGGCCGCCGCGACCTTCGACTGGCACAGCATCGCGCCGGCAACGCTCAAGAGACTGCCGCGTGGAGAGACCGCCATCATGGCCCTCACCGTCGTCGCCACCGTGCTCACGCACAACCTGGCCATCGGCGTCGCGGTCGGCGTGCTCGCCGCAATGGCGATCTTCGCGAAGCGGGTCGCCCACCTGGTCGACGTGGAGCGGGTCGAGGATCCGGACGGGACCACCGCGATGTACTCGGTCAGCGGCGAGCTGTTCTTCGCCTCCGATCAGGAGCTCGTCGACTGGTTCGACTACCCCAACGATCCCGAGCACGTGATCATCGACTTCTCACGCGCCCACCTGTGGGACGCGTCGGCCGTCGCCGCGCTCGACGCGATCCGGCACCGCTACGCCTCGCGCGGAGTGCGTGTGGAGATGGTGGGACTGAACGATCGCAGTCACGCCCTCCACGAGACCCTGTCCGAGCCGCGCGTCGCGGTGCACTGACTCGCCGCCGCGCCGAGGTCAGGACACTTCGCGGGCGACAACCCGGAAGCGCTCCAGGACCACGGTCGTCGTGTCGTCGACCGTGAAGGACGGGTCGCCGAGCCCGGCGCGCATCTTGTCGCTGTGCCAGAAGGCCTCGTGGTCGGCGCGCCACAGCGCGACCGTCTCCTGTCCCTCCCCCTCGTCCCGGGCGTGGGCAAGATCGACATCTCCCAGCGGCGCCAATCGCACCTCCGTCATCTCGATCACCGCGACGGCCCGGCCGGCGGAGTCGATCACCGCGAAGCGGTCCCCGACCGCCGGCAGCGGCTCGTTTCCACGCTCGTAGTCGGTCAGGAGGCCGGTGGTGCTGGTCTTCGTCCCGTCGAGGACCGCCGCGACCAGCCGGTCGCGCAACGTGCCGGGAAAGGCGAACTCGACGGTCGGCAGCGCACTGTCTTCGGCGGGATCCACGGCGCCGACTCTATGGCCATCTGGGCAGTGACCGGGACCGCCCTAGATTGGCCCGGTGGCCCTCGTGCAACCCGAGCCCGACCTGACTGACGGAGTGGTCAGGCTCCGCACCTGGAGCGACGCTGACCTGGACTGCATCCGAGCGACTGTGGAGGACCACCGCATCCGCAGGGGCACCACCGTCCCGGCTGTCGTCACGCCGGCGAGTGGGCGGGCTTTCTTCGAGCGCCAACACGATCGGCTGCGGCTCGGTAAGGGCATGTCCCTCGCGGTGGCCGACGGCGCGACCGACGAGGCGCTCGGTTGCGCCGTGCTGATGCTGCGCGAGCGACCCGGCGTGGCGGGCATCGGATACTGGATCCTGCCGCGCGCCCGTCGCCGCGGACTCGCGACGCGGTCGGTTCGCCTGATGTCGGAGTGGGCGCTGTGCAAAACCGGCCTCGAACGCGTGGAGGCATGGGTCGAGCCGGCCAACGTCGCGTCGCGGCGCGTGCTGGCGGCCGTTGGCTTCCGGGAAGTGGCGCTCCTCCCCTCGTCCCTGTCGTTCGAGGACGGCCCCGCCGACGCGCTTCTCCTCGCCAAGGAGACTGGGTGACCGACCCGCGGTGGCCCCGGCGGGCGCGGCGTCCGTAGACCCGCCGTGGGACACACGGCTCTCATCTTCGGTGACCAGCTGATGCGCGACAACCCGGCGCTGGAAGGCGCCGACCGCGTATTGCTCGTGGAAACCACCGGCGCCAAGGGGCGCCGTCGCGCTCATCGCCGCCGGATGCACCTCGTGCTCAGCGGCATGCGCCACTTCGCCGAGGAGCTCCGGCGGGCCGGCGAGCTCGAGGTGGTCGAGCGGCGCGGCATGAGGTCGCTGAAAGCAGGCCTCGACGGCTTCGACGACGTGGTCTGCGCGGCACCCAACTCCGCGGGAGCGCGTCGGGCGATGCAGCGCCTCGGCGTTCGCCAGATCGAGTCCAACCAGTTTCTCACCGCTCCTGACAGATTCGCCGCCTGGGCCGAGGGACGGCTTCGGCTGGTGATGGAGGACTTCTACCGCGAGCAGCGTCACCGCTTCGACGTGCTGCTCGACGACGACGGCCGGCCCGAGGGTGGCCGCTGGAACTGGGACCGGGAGAACCGCCGCCCGCCGACCGCCGACCTTCACGCGCCGGACCCCTACCGCCCGCCCGAGGACGCCATCGACGAGCAGGTGCGCGCCGACATCGACGCCGCCGGCCTCGAGCTGTTCGGCGAGGACGGCCCGCGGCAGTTCGCCGTCACCCCGGCGGAGGCCGAGCTCGCCCTGGCGTCGTTCGTCGACGACCGGCTCGCGAGCTTCGGGCCCTGGCAGGACGCGATGGTCGAAGGTGAGCGCTTCCTGTTCCACTCGCTGCTCAGCGTGCCGATGAACTTCGGTGTGCTGGCGCCCCTGACCGCCGTCCGGGCGGCGGAAGGCGCGTACCGCCGCGGCGATGCGCCGCTGGCCAGCGTCGAGGGATTCGTCCGCCAGATCATCGGCTGGCGGGAGTGGGTCTGGGGCATGTACTGGCTGCGGGCCGATCAGTGGCCGGAGCGCAACGCGCTCGACGCCCATCTCCCGCTCGGTGACGCCTACCGGGGCGGCCGGACCGGCTGGAAGTGCCTGGACTCGGTGGTCGACGGCGTGGCCGCCACCGGCTACGCGCACCACATCGAGCGCCTGATGGTCCTCGGCACGATCGGACTCACCAGCGGCACCGAGCCGTGGGAGCTCGTGCGCTGGTTCCAGTCGGCGTTCGTCGACGGCGCGGAGTGGGTCATGGCGCCCAACGCCGCCGGCATGGCGCTGTTCGCCGACGGGGGCGAGATGATGACCAAGCCCTACGCCGCCGGCGGCAACTACATCAACCGGATGAGCGACCACTGCGTCGGCTGCCGCTTCACTCCGAGCGAGAAGCACGGCCCGCGCGCCTGCCCGGTGACCGCGCTCTACTGGGACTTCGTCGACCGGCACGCCGACGTCCTGGAAGCCAACCGCCGCACCCGGCGGGCGGTGACCATGCTGAACCGCTTCGATGACGTGACGCGGGCGGCGGTGGCCGAGCGTGCCGCGGTGGCACGCGAGGAGCTCGTCGCCGGCCGGCCGCGATGGGGCCCGGAGGGGCAGCGGGAGCTCGTCACCTGAGGCCGCCGCCTTCCCGGCGGCGACCTCACCGGTTCCGGACGGTCAGGCGGCCGGGACGCCGTCGGCAGCGGCGCGCAGGGCGGCGATGTCGAGCTTGCGCATGCCGAACATCGCCTGCATCGCCCGCTGGGCGCGCGTCTGATCGGGATCGGCGAACAGCTCGTCCATCCCGGTCGGCACGACCTGCCAGGACAGGCCGTACCTGTCCTTGAGCCAGCCGCACGGTCCCTCCTCGCCACCGTCGCCCAGGCGATCCCAGAAGTAGTCGACGTCGTCCTGGTCCTCGCAGTTGACCTGGAAGGAGACGGCCTCGCTGAAGCTGAACTCAGGGCCGCCGTTGATGCCGATGAAATGCTGGCCGTCGAGCTCGAACTCCACCGTCATCACCGTGCCGGCCGGCCGCGGCCCGGCCTCGGTGTAGTGGGTGACGGTGACGATGCGGGAGTTCCGGAACACCGAAACGTAGAAGGCGGCGGCCTCCTCGGCTTCGGTGTCGAACCACAGGCTCGGAGTGATCTTCTGCGGCATGGCGGTGCGCTCCCTCGATCGGCGAGGACCTGATCCCCGCAACGGGTACTGCATTTCAAGACCGCCGCCGACACGCAAACTCATCGGCTGACCCCCTGGCACGCCACGGGTCATGCCGCCGTGGTGAGCTCGCCCAGGCGCAGGCGCGCGACACGCCGTCCCTCCCGGCAACCGACCGCCGGCGGGCGTTCAGGATCCCGCCGTGGCGCGCCGCGCACGGCGGCAGCGCTCTGAGCAGTAGCGCACCTCGTCCCAGCTGCGCGCCCATTTCCGGCGCCAGGCGAAGGGTCGACCGCAGTGCGCGCAGTCCTTGGTCGGGAGATCGCCCTTGCGTCGCATCACTGCATGTACGGCTCCGGTCGGCTTCGCGCCCACCCGGCCTCGGGCGACTGTGCATCCGCGTCGAAGGAGCCGGTCAACGCCCACTCCTCCATCGCCGGCCACGGCCCGAAGCCCTCGCTCGGGGACAGGTGACCTCCGCCGGGGATGACGTGCACGCCGAGCCCGAGGCCGGCGCCGTAGAGATCACATGCCCCCTCCGGACACCACGGGTCGGCGTCGGAGCACACCAGTTCGGCCGGCCCTCGCACCGAGCGGGCCACGGCATAGGCGTCGGCGCCTCGACCGTGAAAGGGGGCCAGATGAGCCGGTAGCGCCGCCGGGCCGGGCGGGCTGACGAGGAGCAGCCGGTCAACGGCGTCGACGGGGTCGGCGGATTCGACGTGGCGCAGCCACAGCAGACACGCCAGGGAGTGGCAGATGACGACTCGCTCCCCGTCTCCGAGCTCTCGTAACGCCGAACGCAGGACGGCAAGCCATTCGTCGAGCCTCGGGTGATCGGGCGACGGCAGCTGCGGATAGAGCGCCCGCTCGCCCGCTCGCCGCAGTCGCTCCACCAGCCAGGACTGCCAATGATCGGGCGGCCGACGGTTCTGCCAGCCGTGGAGCACGAGGAACCGACGAGACATGGCGGCTATTCTAGATAAACTCGGTCGACAAATATGAGAATATGGTGCATCCTGTCTCCGACGGGCTGCTTCCCGCCGCTCTCGACCCCGGACTGAGGACCTCACCATGAGCGTCACCGACGATCTCCTTCGCAACGCCGAGAAGTACGCCGCCGGATTCACCAAGGGCGATCTGCCCCTGCCGCCGGCCAAGAAGATCGCGATCGTGGCCTGCATGGACGCCCGCCTGATGCCCTCGCGCCTGCTCGGCCTCGAGGAAGGCGACGCCCACGTCATCCGCAACGCGGGCGGTGTGATCACCGATGACGAGATCCGCTCCCTCTCGATCTCGCAGCGACTGCTCGGCACCGAGGAGATCGTTCTGATCCACCACACCGACTGCGGCATGCTCACCTTCACCGACGACGAGTTCAAGCGGTCGATCCAGGCTGAGACCGGCATCAAGCCGGAGTGGGCCCCCGAGGCGTTTCCCGACCCTGACGAGGACGTCCGCCAGTCGGTCGCCCGCATCAAGGCGAGCCCGTTCATCCCCCGCAAGGACGCCGTCCGCGGCTTCATCTATGAGGTGGAGACCGGCAGGTTGCGCGAGGTCGCGCTCTAAGCCGAGCCGGCGTGCCGGCTCGGCGGCACCCACCGTCCATCGCGGCGTCCTGAGCCGAGTCCGGGCACTCAGGCGATTCCCAGCCATCTCCCAGTCTCCGCCCGCGCACGCACGGCATGCTGATGCCCATGAGCGCCGGGCACCGCATCCTCGTCGTCGACGACGAGCCCAACATCCTCGACGTCGTCTCGATGGCCCTGCGCTACCAGGGCTTCGAGGTGGCGTCGGCCGCCACCGGCCAGGAGGCGATCGCCCAGGTCGCGTCGTTCCGCCCGGACCTCATGGTCCTCGACGTGATGCTGCCGGACATGGAGGGCTTCGACGTCGCGGAGCGCCTCGGCGCCCAGCGCGCGGGCGTCCCGATCGTCTTCCTGACGGCACGCGACGCCACGCCGGACAAGATCCGCGGCCTGTCGGCCGGCGGCGACGACTACGTCACCAAGCCCTTCAGCCTCGAGGAGCTGGTGGCCCGCATCCGGGCGATCCTCCGCCGCACCGGGATGTCAGAGCCCGAGAGCCGAAGGCTGGCGTTCGCCGACCTCGCCATGGACGAGGACACTCGCGAGGTCACGCGCGGGAGCAGTCTGATCGAGCTGACCGCCACCGAGTACCGGCTTCTGCGCTACTTCCTGCTGCATCCGCGCAACGTCCTGACGCGTGGCCAGCTGCTCGACAACGTCTGGGAGTACGACTTCGGCGGGGACGGGCGCGTCCTGGAGACCTACGTCTCCTACCTCCGCAAGAAGCTCGACGCGCACGGTGAGCCACTGATCCACACAGTGCGCGGCGTCGGGTACTCATTGCGCATGCCGCGATGAGACTGCGCTCGCTGCGCGCGCGTCTGCTGGCCGGCGTGATAGCGCTGGCCGCGGTCTGCCTGATTGCCCTCGGGGCGATCGTCTACGCGCAGCAACGCGACTTCCTGCTCGAGCGCGTCGACGAGCAGGCGGTGTCGTCGGCGCCGCTGGCGGGGCGCGTGCTCGACGAGCAGGGAGTTCCGCGGCCGCGGGGCGACGACGGGCCGCGGCGAGGGCGCCCCGGTCTCGGTCCGGGTGACGGCGATGGCGATCGAGGCGGCGACGGTGGCCCGGGGGTGCTGTCGGTGACCCCGGCTCCCGGGGTCTACGCCGAGCGCCGGGACGTGGACGGGACCAAGCTCGGTGCCGTCGCCCTGACCTACGGCGACGCGGCCCCCTCGCCGCCGCGGCTGCCCGCCGACGTGCCCACCGGCAAGGTCTTCACCGTCCCCGCCGTGGACGGCTCACTGGAGTACCGCGTCAGCGCCCAGCCCTCTCCGGGGGGCGGGACCACCATCGTCGCCATCCCGCTGTCGGGCGTCGACGAGCAACTCGACGAGCTGCTGCTGGTGGAGGGGTCGGTGATCGGCGTCGGGCTCCTGCTGATGGGTGCCCTGGGCTGGTGGGTGGTGCGGCTGGGATTGCGTCCGCTCGAGCGCATCGGCGCCACCGCCGGTCAGATCGCCGCCGGCGACCTCACCCAGCGCGTCGAGCCCGCCGAGCCGACGACCGAGGTCGGCCGGCTGGGCCTTGCGCTGAACTCGATGCTGCAGCAGATCGAGCGGGCCTTCTCCGAGCGGGCGATGAGCGAGGAGCGGCTGCGGCGGTTCCTCGCTGATGCGTCGCACGAGCTGAGGACACCGCTGGCGTCGATCCGCGGTTACGCGGAGCTGTTTCGCATGGGCGCGGTGAGCGACGAGGCGGAGGGGCGCCGAGCCATCGGCCGCATCGAGCAGGAGGCGGCCCGGATGGGCGTCCTGGTCGAGGACCTGCTGCTGCTGGCCCGTCTCGACGAGGAGCGTGACACCGCCCGCGACCCGGTCGATCTGTCCGAACTCGCTCGTGACGCCGTCGCCGACGCCCGCGCGACAGCACCGGATCGCGACATCTCCCTCCACCTCTCCGAAGTCGGGACGGTCGTCTCCGGCGACGCGGACCGGCTGCGCCAGGTGGTGGGCAACCTGATGCGAAACGCCCTCGTGCACACGCCGGGCGGCACCGACGTCGAGCTGATGGTCGGGCGTGCCGGAGACCGCGTCCGCCTCGAGGTCCGCGACCGCGGACCCGGGCTTCCCGTCCCCGACGGCAAGGCGATGTTCGAGCGCTTCTGGCGTGCTGAGCCCGGCCGCGGGCGCGGCGCGGCCGGCGCCGGACTGGGGCTGGCCATCGTCCAGGGCATCGTCACCGCCCACGGCGGCGACGTGCGCGGCGAGACGCGACCTGACGGCGGCGCGGCGTTCACCGTGGAGCTGCCGGCCCTTGGCCGAGCCGACGGGATCTAACGCGCCGGCTCGGTTGCCAGCCGCAGGGCGAGTGCCGACAGCACGGTGGCCATGAGCCAGCGCTGCAGTCGCTGCCACAGCGGACGGCGGGCCAGCGCGACGGCGAAGGCGCCTGCGGTCACCACCCACATCGTGTTGACGACCAGGGAGACGGAGATCTGCGTCAGCCCGAGCGCGAGCGACTGCATCAGCACGCTGCCCTGTCCGGGATCGACGAACTGAGGCAGCAGCGAGGCATAGAGGACCGCGGCCTTGGGATTGAGCAGGTTCGTGGTGAGGCCCATCGCGAACAGCCGCGACGGCGAGTGAGCCTCGAGTCGTCGCGGGGCGAAGACCGACTGACCGCCCGGCCGGATCGTCTGCCACGCGAGCCAGAGCAGGTAGGCCGCGCCGGCGAGCTTGACGACGAGGAACGCGCCCGGCGCGGCGGCGACCAGGGCGGCCAGCCCGACGCAGGCGGCCAGCAGCCAGACGAGGAATCCGCAGGCGACGCCGCCCAGCGAGATGAGGCCGGCAACTCGGCCCTGGGTGATGGAGCGCGAGACCAGGTAGAGCATGTTCGGCCCCGGCGTGAGCACGAGTCCGAGCGAGATCAGGGCGAACGCGGCGAGCGTCGCGGGTTCGGGCATGCGCCGAGGCTAGCGTCAGCCGCGGTGGTGGCAGACCAGCTCAACGTTGCCCCCGCCGGATCCAGGACGAAGGCGCCGAAGTAGCCCGGGTGGCACTCTTGGCGCTCGCCCGGCGCTCCGTTGTCGCGGTAGCCGGCGGCGAGGGCGGCGGCGTGGAACCGGCGGACGGTCGCGTCGTCAGGGGACGGGAACGCCATGTGCAGGTGCTGGGTCGGCGGACCGGAGACGAGCGAGAACGTCCCGCCCCCCGGCCCGTCACGCTCGAAGCCCGCCCGCTCCTCGGTGTCCCTGAAGCGGACGAGGCCCGTGAAGGCGCGATGACGTCGTAGAAGGCGGCCGTGGCGGCCACGTCGGAGACGCGTATCCACAGGTGGTCGACGGTGCCGTCGCGGCGGACAACCTCGTGATGCACCGCCGCTGTTGCCGTCGGGATCGAGCAGGAAGGCGCCGTAGTAGTCCGGCGTGTAGTCCCCGCGGCCCGGGAGCGCCGTCGTTGCGGTCGAGCGCGTCGAGCACCGTGCGGTAGAAACGCTCGCTGGCGTCGAAGTCGCCAACCCGGATCGTCACGTGGTCGAACACTCCCGCCAGTCTGCCGGGCCGCGCGGACGATCCTCCAGCACGCGGGCGCCCGACCGGTGGCCGTTTCCGGCATCGTGCGCCGGGTGAGCCGGGACCTGCGGATCTGCTTCCTGGGCGACTCGTTCGTCGCCGGCGTCGGCGATCCCGAGCACTCCGGCTGGGTGGGTCGCGTCGCCGCTCGCACGCACCGAGGCGGCCATGCGTTCACCGGCTACAACGTCGGCGTCCGTGGCCAGACCAGCGTGGAGGTACTCGCCCGGGCGCGCGATGAGTGCGCTCAGCGACTCCCGCACGGCTGCGACGGTCGCGTGGTCATCTCCTTCGGCACCGACGACACCGCCTGGGAGGGCTCCGCCCTGAGGGTTGCCGCCGACGCCTCCGCTGCCGCGCTCGTGTGGCCGGCGTGGAGCGCGTGGCTGGCCGAGGACGCCCCGGACGCGTGAATCGACCCGCCGATCGCTTGGCGATGCAGCGGGCGGTCAGCGGCGCAGGAGGCGAAGCGTGATCGCGAGGGTGCCGTCCACCACAGTCAGGAAGGCCATGCCGGCCGCATGCGAACGCCTGCCAAAGCCGCATAGCGCTGGGCGAGATGGGCGTTGAGCGCCGCGCGCAGCGCCATCTCCTGCTCGTCATCCGGGACGCGTTCCGATCACCTGGGAGAAGCGCAGGAGATAGCCGTCCGGATCCTGCACGGCGAACTGGCGTACGCCGATGACATCGGTGTCGCGCTCGTACCAGCGTTCCTCCAGCGGCAGGAACAGGTCGTGACCGGACGCCTGGAGCGCCGCGTGCAGGACGTCGACATCATCCACGTCGATCTCGAGGTTGACGCCTCGCCCGTAGGGGTGCGCCAGCCCCGCGCGGGGATGGAGCCGGGCTCGGTCGACGGGCTCTTCCAGCCTCAGATCGGCGCCATCGCGTTCCAGATACAGGAACCGCTCGGCTAATCGCGCATACCGCACCGTGAATCCGAGTACGCCGCAGTAGAAGTCGCGACTGCGGGCGAGGTTGGAGCAGATCAGTTCGGGCACGAGCCGGGGCGACACACGCTCACCATGCCACGACGCGAGTCCCGCTCAACTGTTGCGAGACTCGGCAGCCGATGGACACCGGCCCGCTTCGCGACATGAGGGCACTTTGACGTCCGCTGGTCGCCCGTCGCCCGACGCGTACCGCGACTTCGAGCGCGACGGGTGGCAACGGGCAGCCGCGCGCTACACGACCTCGTTCGGGCGCGTCACCGGCGCCTACGCCGCCGGAGTCCTCGACGCGCTGGCCCTGTCTCGCGGGCAGCGACTGCTCGACGTCGCCTGCGGCCCGGGGATCCTCGTCGGAGAGGCGCTGCAGCGAGGTCTCGACACCGTGGGCGTCGACTTCGCCGAGGGCATGGTGGCCGAAGCCCGGCGCCGCCATCCCGCGGCCGATGTCCGTCGAGCCGACGCCGAGCGACTGCCGCTGGCTGCCGCCCGGTTCGACGGCGTGGCGATCAACTTCGGGATCCTGCACTTCACGCGACCGCGCCGGGCCCTGGCCGAGGCGTGGCGTGTCCTGCGCCCCGGCGGCCGGGTCGCCTTCACGGTATGGGCCTCCCCGGAGGAGAACCGCCTGCAGGGCGAGGTCTTCGACGCGATCGCCGCGCTGGGAGGACCGCGGCCGGCGCTGCCGCCGCCACCCGAAGGACTCGTGACGAGCTCCGACGCCTGCCGGCGGCTGTTGAGCGAGGCGGGCTTCGAGGACGTCGCCACGCATCGCCACCAGCGGGTGATCGCCCGTCCGCGACGGTGACGAGCTCCTGCGCGTCCTCGAGGAGGGAACGGTGCAGACGTCCGCCATCCTCGCGGGTCTCGGCTGCGGCGAGCGGTCGGAGCTCAGCCGCTCACTGCGGAGCCGCCTGACCAGCGGTCACGACCGCAGCCTCGAGATCGAGTCCATCGCATGGCTGGCGACCGCGACGAAAGCGACCGTCTAGGCGCTTCGTGCGGACGATCCCGCCGCGCGGGAACCGCCGATCAGCGCCAGTCGAACAGGCCGCGGGTGGCGGTCAGGTGGAACAGGCGCTGCACCGCCGGAGGCCCGGCGACGAGCTCCAGCTCCTGGCCGGTCCGCTTGCAGTCGTTGCGCAGGGCGATCAGCGAGCGCAGCCCGCTGGAGTCCATGAATTGGAGTCCCCCGAGGTCGATCACGATCCGTCGCGTGCCCACGGCGCGCAGCTCCGTGACCTTCCGCTCGAGCACGTCCGAGGACTCCATGTCCAGCTCGCCCTCGGGAAGGACGGCGACGCCCCGGTGATCGGGCACGACCGACACGGCGAAGCTCTTGTGGCACTCGGTTCCGTTGACGCTCAACATGCGGTTCATCCCATCAATGTGGAGAAGACTGAGCACTCTGCAACGCGCATAGAGATCGCGTCGCGTATCGCCGATGAGACACCGCCGACTCGCCCGGTTGGGAACGTGTCGACGTGGTCGAGTGTAGAGATTCGTTTGCCCTTGTGTCGCGTATAGCGTCCTAATAGATACGCAATAGATACAAGCGAGACGGGCGTTGCACTTAAGAGCAGGTGCGATCAGCTGCGATCGGCGCTCAGACGGTGACTTCCGCAGCGGCGGCGGAGCGCACGTGGCGCCGCGTGACGTCGGCGCTACGACGTCCGACCCAGGTCCTGCAGACCATCGCCCTCGACGCGGTTGGTAATCCAGTCATCGAGCTCGCGGGCGCCGAGCGACCGGTAGACGCGGCGAGCCGGCTCGTTCCAGTCGAGCACCGCCCACTCAAGGCGCCCGTAATCCCGCGCGACGCAGATCGAGGCGAGCTCACGCAGGAGCCGCGAGCCGACGCCGGCTCCGCGATGGGACGGGCGCACGTAGAGGTCCTCGAGCCAGATCCCGTGCCGCCCGGTCCAGGTCGAGAAGGTCAGGAACCACAGCGCCAGACCGGCGACCGTCTCTGCCCCCTGCTCGTCGCTGATCACGGCGAGGTGGGCGAACGCGTGCGGCTCGTCACCGAACAGCGCCGCGCTCAAACCCTCCTCGGTCGCTTGGACGGAGTCGCGCGCGCGCTCGAACTCAGCCAGCTCGGTGATCAGCTCGAGGATCACGGGTGCCTCGTCCGTGCGCGCCGGGCGGATCGTCACGACTGTCATGCCGGAGAACCTACGGCCTCCGCCCGCGGCGCCCTCCCTCGCCGAAACGGCGCGCAACCAAACATCGGCACGGTCTATCCGTAGGCTGGACCCGTGCCAGTGGACGAGAACCCCTCGGGGTCGGCGACCGCCGGCAACGACGCGGGAACCGCCGAGCTCCTCAAGGAGCTCCTGCGCCGGACGCATCTGAGCGCCCCCTCGGACCTCGGGGCGACCGTGCGTGACCAGGCCGCGAGTTTCGGCGCGAGGGACGTCGGGATATACCTCGTCAACTACGAGCAGGATGCGTTGATGCCGCTTCCGGGCGGGGTGCCCGGTCACCGTGAGCCGCTCTCGGTGGCCGGCACCGTCGCCGGACGCGCCTACAGCTCGTCGAGGATCCTCAGGACGCCGGGCGATGCACCCGGGCATGTGCGCCTGTGGGTCCCGCTGCTGGACGGGACCGAGCGGCTCGGCACCATCGGCATGACCTTCCCGGAAACGGCGTTGTCCGACTTCCTGATCGAGGCCTCGGAGCGCTACGCGCACGTGGTGGCGATGCTGATCGTCACCAAGAAGGCCTACGGCGACGCGTTCGAGATGACCCGCCGCCGCAAGACCATGACGATCGCCTCGGAGCTGGTGTGGGGACTGGCGCCGCCGCTGATCTTCGCCACCGACGATCTCATCCTCGCCGGGATGCTGGAGCCCGCCTACGACAACGGCGGTGACACCCTGGACTACGCGCTCAACGATCGAGTCCTTCACCTGGGCGTCTTCGACGCCATGGGGCACGGGCTCGCGGCGGCCGGCGTTGCGGCGTTTGCCGTCTCGGCCTACCGGCACAGCCGTCGGGGCGGCTGCGACCTGCTGGAGACCCACGCGGCGATGGACGATGCGGTGGGCCGGCAGTTCCCCGACAGCCGCTTCGTCACCGCGTTGATCGCGCAGCTCGATCTCGACAGCGGACGCCTGACCTGGATCAGCGCCGGGCATCCCCAGCCGCTGATCATCCGCGGTGGTCGCCACGCGCGGACGCTCGAAGCCAAGGGCGTCCCCCCACTCGGGGTCGCGCTGCACTCCGCCGCGCCCCAGGTCGCCGAAGCGGATCTGGAACCCGGCGATCTGCTGCTGTTCTACACCGACGGGCTCACCGACGCGAGGGGCCAGGACGGCGCTCTGCTCGGCGCTGAAGGGATCAGCCGCTTCATCGAGCGCGAGGCGGCTGCCGGTCAGGTCGCTCCCGAGACCCTGCGCCGGCTCCGCCACGCACTCGTCCACGAGAAGCAGGAGCTGCGCGACGACGCCACCGCCCTGCTCATCGAGTGGAAGCGCGGCAGCGAACGCGATCTCACTCCGCAGACGGTGCTCTGACGGAGGCGCCGGAGGGGCCGGCCGTGCGGCTTCAGGCGTCGCGTCGCCGCATGAGCGCCATGGCGACGACCAGGATGATCAGGCCCCACACGCAGAAGGCGAGGTAGCCGCCCCACGGTGACGCCACGTCGCCGCTCCGCTGCACGGCGGTGATCTGCTGCCCGGCGTTGGACGTGAACCACTTGGTGACCGACTGTCCCCACTCCCCGGGCAGCAACTGGGTGAGCGGGGGGACGACGAGCAGTTAGGCGACGGCGGCGACGATGGAGCCGGCGGTCTGGCTCAGCAGAGTCCGAGCGCCAGTCCGAACAGCGCGCTCGCGGTGAGGTAGAGCCCGCCACCGACCACCGCGCGCAGGACGCCCGGCTGATCCAGCGAGGTGTCGAGGCCGGCCGGTGCGAGCAGCGCCCTAGGCACCTCCGGCGCAACGTGGCACGATCTCGCAAGTGACCAGCAGACCCGCCGCGGGGCAGCATCTGCGCGACCTCGCGCAGATTCGCCACGTCCGCGTCCGGATCGACCGGGAGCACGCGCAGCCGCTGGGCGCCGAGGCGCTCGCCCGCGACGCGCAGACGTCGGCCGGGCACGCCAGCCGCGCGCTCCGCCTCGCCTACTCACCGGGTCGACGTGACCCACGTCTCCAGGAGCGACCATGACCGGCTCTTCCACCCAGGGAATCAAGACCGTGCTGCATCCCGTGACCGACGTGGCGGCGGCCAAGGCGGTGTACGCCGCCCTGCTCGGCGTCCCGCCGACGACGGACGGGTCCTACTACGTGGGCTTCGAGGCCGAGGGCCAGCACATCGGGCTGGTGCCGGGCGGTGGACCGCAGGGCATGACCTCGCCGGTGGCCTACTGGCACGTGCCGGACATCGAGGTGAAGCTGGCCGAGGTGACCGCCGCGGGCGCGACCGTGAAGGAGCCCGTCCATGACGTGGGTGGCGGCCGCCTGGTGGCCACCGTCACCGATCCCGACGGCAACGTGCTCGGGCTGCTCCAGGACAGCTGAGTGCCGACCCCTCGCTCCCGTCCCTCAGCGTCGTCGTGACTCCGAGCATCGGCACACCGCCGACGGAGATGAGCCTGGCCACCAGGACGGACACGCAGTCGCCCGCCGTGCACGTCGCCGACAGCCATGGCCTCATCCGCGTACACGGCGCGCGCGTGAACAACCTCAAGGACGTCAGCATCGAGATCCCGAAGCGGCGGCTGACGGTGTTCACCGGCGTCTCCGGCTCGGGCAAGAGCTCGCTGGTGTTCGGCACGATCGCCGCGGAGTCGCAGCGGCTCATCAACGAGACCTACAGCGCCTTCGTCCAGGGTTTCATGCCGACGCTGGCCCGGCCCGAGGTCGACGTGCTGGACGGGCTGACGACCGCGATCATCGTCGACCAGGAGCGGATGGGCGCCGACCCGCGCTCTACGGTCGGGACCGCCACCGACTCGGGCGCGATGCTGCGCATCCTCTTCAGCCGGCTCGGGAAGCCGCACATCGGCTCGCCCCAGGCGTTCTCCTTCAACGTCGCCTCGATCAGCGGCGTCGGCGCGGTCGCCATCGAGCGTGCGGGCCACACGACGAAGGAGAAGCGGAGCTTCAGCGTCCTCGGCGGCATGTGCCCGCGCTGCGAGGGCCGGGGCGCGATCAACGACATCGACCTCACCCAGCTCTACGACGACTCCCTGTCGCTCAACGAGGGCGCGCTGACGATCCCCGGCTACAGCATGGACGGCTGGTACGGCCGCATCTTCCGCGGTTGCGGCTACTTCGACCCGGACAAGCCGATCAGCAGGTTCACCAAGAAGGAGCTGCAAGATCTCCTCTACCGGGAGCCGACCAAGATCAAGGTCGAGGGGATCAACCTCACCTACCAGGGGCTGATCCCGCAGATCAAGAAGTCGTTCCTGGCCAAGGACGTCGACGCGCTGCAGCCGCACATCCGGGCCTTCGTGGAACGGGCGGTGACCTTCACGACCTGTCCCGAGTGCGACGGCACCCGGCTCAGCGAGGTCGCCCGCTCCTCGAAGATCGAGGGCATCAGCATCGCCGACGCGTACGCGATGCAGATCAGCGACCTGGCCGAATGGGTGCGCGGCCTGGACGAGCCGTCGGTGGCGCCGCTGCTGGCGTCGCTGCAGCACACCCTCCGGTCCTTCGTCGAGATCGGCCTCGGATACCTCAGCCTCGATCGCTTGTCGGGCACGCTTTCGGGCGGCGAGGCGCAGCGCACCAAGATGATGAGCCACCTCGGGTCGTCGCTCACCGACGTCACCTACGTCTTCGACGAGCCGACCATCGGGCTGCACCCCCATGACATCCAGCGGATGAACGAGTTGCTGCTGCAGCTGCGCGACAAGGGCAACACGGTGCTGGTCGTGGAGCACAAGCCCGAGGCGATCCAGATCGCCGACCACGTCGTCGATCTCGGCCCCGGCGCCGGCGCCGGGGGCGGCGAGGTGGTGTTCGAGGGCACCCTCGAGGGGCTGCGCGCCAGCGAAACGCTCACCGGGCGGCACCTGGACGATCGCGCCGCCCTGAAGCCGGCGTTCCGGAGCGCGTCGGGGGCGCTGGAGGTGCGCGGCGCCGGCACCCACAACCTCCAGCACGTCGACGTGGACATCCCGCTCGGCGTGCTGTGCGTGATCACGGGCGTCGCCGGCTCGGGCAAGAGCTCATTGATCCACGGCTCGGTGGCCGGGCGCGACGGAGTGGTGTCGGTCGACCAGGGCGCGATCCGCGGCTCGCGGCGGAGCAACCCGGCGACCTACACCGGACTGCTCGAACCGATTCGCAAGGCGTTCGCGAAGGCCAACGGCGTGAAGCCGGCGCTGTTCAGCGCCAACTCCGAGGGCGCCTGCCCGAACTGCAACGGCGCCGGCGTCATCTACACCGACCTGGCGATGATGGCCGGTGTCGCGGCCCCCTGCGAGGTGTGCGAGGGAAAGCGGTTCGACGTGTCGGTGCTCGAGTACGAGCTCGGCGGCAAGGACATCAGCGAGGTGCTCGCGATGTCGGCGAACGAGGCCGAGGCGTTCTTCGACGGCGGCGACGCCAAGCTCCCCGCGGCGCACAAGATCCTGGAACGGCTGACCCAGGTCGGGCTCGGCTACCTCACGATCGGACAGCCGCTCACCACGCTGTCCGGCGGCGAGCGGCAGCGACTCAAGCTGGCCACCCGCATGGCGAAACCATCCCACCCACCCCACGTCTACGTCCTCGACGAGCCGACCTCCGGCCTCCACCTCGCCGACGTCGAGCAGCTGCTCGACCTGCTCGACCGGCTCGTGGACGCCGGCCGGTCGGTCATCGTCATCGAGCACCACCAGGCGGTGATGGCGCACGCCGACTGGATCATCGACCTCGGCCCCGGCGCCGGCCACGACGGCGGCCGGATCGTCTTCGAGGGCACACCCGCCGACATCGTCGCCGCCCGCTCCACCCTCACCGGCGAACACCTCGCGAACTACGTCGGCACATGACCGAAGCCCTTGCGGACCCCGTGAGACGAGATCTCCCATCCGCTTCGACTCGTCCCTCCGGTCAGCCGTCCACGTCCTAGGTCCGGTCGACCATCGCGCCGCGCGGAACCGCCACGAAGACGAACTCGCCGGCGTGGAAGAACAGTCCGAAGCCGGCCCAGAGAGCCGCCGTGTCGCTCGTCGTGGTCAACGCAGCCACCGCGAGCAACAGGCCGGCCGGCGGCGACCAGCGGGCCGCCCGACCCAACCAGCGCGCCACCGGCGCCGGCTCGACCCGAGCGTCTGCGGCGACACGATCGACCCGCTCCGGGCGCCCCGCCATCGCGTGACGCTGCAGCGCCGCCAGCGGGAGCGCCGCGGCGATCACGACGACCACTTCCAGGACGAGCGGCATGTCGACCATCAGGATCAACAGCACCACCAGGGCGACCAGGCAGTCCGCGATCCAGCTCACCGTGTGCGGACGCAGCCGGCCCGCGAAGCCCGGAGCCGGTGAGCGGCCCACCAGCCAGCCGATGATGATCGCCGGCGCGACCACTGCGCCGACCAACGGCTGCTCCGAGCGCTCGACCGCCCACCACGGAGCGACGATCAGCAGAAGTCCGCGGCCTACTCAGTGACCTCAGCGATCGGTCACCGCAGAGCCGAGGTGAGCTCCGTCCGGTCGACGGACCGGGCGGAGCTCCTCGCGTTCAGACCAGGTCGAACGCCGTCTCGCGCGGGGTGACCAGCGCCGGGCATTGGCCCTTGCGCATGATGTTGGCGGTGGTGCCACCCATCAACACCGCGCCACTCGGTCCGAAGCCGCGCGAGCCGATCACCAGCAGGTCGAGGTCGGCGCTCTCCCGGGCCAGGACGTCGCTCGGGGATCCTTCGAGGAAGCGGCCCTCCGTCTCCACTCCTTCCGGCGCCTTGGCGAGTGCCTCCTTGAGCGCGGCCTCGAGCTCGGCCCGCATGTTTTGGTTGACCGAGCCGGCGCCGAACGAGCCGCCGGCACCCCCGAAGGCCGCACGCTCGAAGACGGAGAACAGGCGAATCTGCGCACCGGCCGCGCGCGCGAGCTTCTGCGCCGCGTCCAGGGCGTTCCTGGCGCCCTCGGAACCGTCATAGGCGACGCCGATGCGGCTGAGACGACCCGACGCGCCGGCTGCGTAGCCATGCGGAGCGACCGCGACGGGGCACGCCGCGCCGCCGAGCAACCGATCCCCCACACCGCCACCGGCGAGCAGCCGGCCGAGCCGGCCCTTGGTCGTCGATCCGACGACCATCACGCCGGTCGTGTCTTCCTCGGTGATGCGCTGGAGCTCTCGGGCCCGCTTCCGGCTGGGGATGAGCTGGTAGTCGGCCGGCTTGACTCCGGCGGTGCCGGCCAGCTCGGCCGAGACCCGCTCCGCTTCGTCACGGGCGCCAGGGGAACCGTCATCGAAGGCGTGGACGACGACGAGCGGTGCCTTCGTCGCGTCACCGAGGAGCTTGGCGAGCGCGAGCGGATCCAGCGAATGCCGCGTCGCGTCGATGGCGATGACGATGTTCTTCATGTGCCCCTTCTAATAGGCGAAAACCTGGGTGATGAAGGAGCCTCAGCATATTAGTTGGCGCATCTGAACCGGTGCTAAGGCCCATCTCCCGCCCGCCACCGACTCGGGGCGGCACCTGCGGGTCAGGCGCTCCCGGAGCGAGGGCTGCCGAGCGGCGCTTCCCACCTGGCGGTCACGGTCCGGTACGCACGCGCCGGCGGGACCGGGTGGACGTTCGTCCGGCTCTGCTGCCGGCTGCCGCGAGCTGTTGCGTGCCGCGCGGACCTGTACCGCGAGACGACGCGCATAATGCGCCTGTCCATTGCGTTCTCCTTGGCCGTTTTTCCCACGCTATGACGGACGTGTGTGACATGGCATCGGCCGCTGGGACACAAACTTGAGTCGCGGCTGGGCCGTCTGTCCATCCGTGGGGTTCATTCCCCTACGTCGGGCGCGAAGCAGTCGCCGCCCTCACCGGTCCTAGAATCTCGCCATGGCGCCGGCCGCACTGCTGCTCAGTCTCGTCCTGCTGGTCCTCGTCGTGGTGCGGGGCATCGGCAACGACCTGCGCACCTACGGGCGACTGTCCGAGGGCACCGCGAACATCGTGGCCGCCGCCTTCCTGCTCGACGCGATGATCGTCTTCGTCGCCGCCGGCGGACACGTGTTGCCGATCGCGATCTCGCAGACGCTCGCTCTCGCCGTCGGACTGCCGCTGCTGTTCGCCGGCCTGGTCATCACCGGAGCCGCCTGCCAGGCGCTCGGAAGCAGGCAGCGCCTGCTCGGGATGCGCATCGACGCCGTCGTCACCACCAACGCCTACGAGTTGAGTCGCCACCCGTTCTACCTCGGCTGGAGCCTCACGCTGATCGGCGCGGCGATCGCCGGCCAGTCTTGGGTCGCGCTGGTCCTGGCGACGATCTCCGCGGTCTTGATGGTCGTGATCGCGCGCCGGGAGGAACGCGTCCTGATCGAGCGAATGCACGACGCCTACTCGAGCTACCGGGAACGCACCCGCCCGCTGCTGGGACGTCCCGCGGCGAGCGGATCCTCGTCGCCGCGCTGATCGGGACCAGCAGCTGGTCGAGCGCTACCTACCGCGGTAGCGCCATACGGGAAAACGCGCGTTGGCGCTTGACAGCGACGCACACCGGCCAGAAGTAACCAGTGCGACTCGGACTCGACTGTTCAAAGAGTCGGACACGCCGCCGATCACCGGATTGTGGCCGCATACTCCTCAGGCGTGACCCGTGGTGACGAGCCCTCCTCAAACGATCAGCAACGGCCGGGCAAGCTGACTTGGCCGGCGTCGTCAGCGCTGCCACAGGTGAGCGTCATGGTCTTCGACGCCAGCCTGCGTTTCGTCTTCGTGACAGGACGATCGCCGTTGATCGACGGCGCTGACTCGGCGACCCTGAGCGGCCGGGCGCTGGCGGACGTGGTTCCGGTATCGACGCTCGAACGCTTCTCGTTGCACCATCGTGCCGCGTTGCAAGGACAGGAGACGAGCTTCGAACAGCGATCGATCGACGGTGGTCAGCTCGTCGAGGTCCGGAGCGCGCCGCTGGAAGAGGATGGCAAGGTCATCGGTGCGGTCATGGTCCTGCAGGACATCACCGAACGGCACGGCATCGGGTCCCCAACGTCGGACGAAGAGCACCTCTTCCGAGAAATGGCCGAGCAGTCCAGTGACGTCATCAGTAGCTCGGACGGGCAAGCCGTATACCGCTACGTGTCGCCCTCGTGCGCTCGCATCTATGGGTGGCACCCTGAGCAAATGATCGGTCGTCCCGTGCACGAGTTCATGCACCCGGACGAACACGCGAGGCACGAGGCCGCTCGCGCAGCGCTGACTGCAGGCGCAAGCGAGCAGGTCACCGTGACCCGCTGTTCGCGCCCCGACGGCGGTTGGATCTGGGTCGAGTCGCGCCTTCGCGCGTTGCGAGACGCCGAAGGACGGATCTGCGGTGTCCAGAGCTCCGCGCGCGACATCTCCGACCGCAAGGCCGCCGAAGCCGAACGGCGCGTCGCGGACACCCGCTTTCGCACCGCTTTCGACGACGCTCCGATCGGCATGGCGCTGGTGGCGCCGGACGGTTCATGGCTTCGCGTCAACGATGCGCTGTGCTCCATCGTCGGACACTCCCGCGACGAGCTGCTCACCAAGACCTTCCAGGACATCACGCACGCCGACGATGTCGACACCGATGTAGGGCTGGTCGAGGAGACCCTCGCCGGTCACCGCACCGGCTACCGGATGGACAAGCGCTACCTTCGCGCCGACGGCACGATCGTCTGGGTCTCCCTGTCGGTTTCCTTGGTGCGAGATGACGCCGGTCAGCCCCTGCACTTCATCTCCCAGCTGCAGAACATCTCCGACACGAAACGCTTGGAGAACGAGCTCCGCGAGCTGGCGACGCGCGACGACTTGACCGGTCTTCACAACCGTCGCTACTTCGAGCACCAGTTCGCTCAGGAGCTCCAGCGCATCCGACGCCACGGCGGTTGCGCGGCCGTCCTCCTGTTCGACCTTGATGGATTCAAAGGCGTCAACGACAGCCTCGGCCACCACGCTGGTGACCAGGTGCTCAAGCACGTCGCCGACGTCCTGCTGGGCCGCCTTCGCAGCAGCGACACCGTGGCCAGGCTCGGAGGTGACGAGTTCGCGGTGCTCATGCCACACGCCAGCGTCAAGTGCGCGACTCACGTCGCCAGGAGCCTCGAAGCCAAGCTCAAGGATTGCCCCGCAGCAATAGACGATCAGATCGTTCGGGTGCAGGCCAGCATCGGCACGGCCGCACTCGACCCCGTCGTTGGCGCTGAGGCCACTCTCCGCGCATGCGACCACGCGATGTACGAGCGCAAGCGCTCGCGCACCTGAGTCGAACCTTCCACCAAGGCCCGTTCCCACCGCCTGGGTCGCGTTACCGGCGGATTCGCATCGCGCCGGGCCGCAACGGGACGCGTGCGCCGTGACGCCACCATAGACTCGCCTTCCATGCGCGTGGCGATCGTCTCCACCTATCCGCCGCGCGCCTGCGGCATCGGGACCTTCTCGCACGACCTGCGGGAGGCCTTGGTGGCCACTCCGGGCGTCTCCGCAGTGGACATCGCGGCCATCGTCCGCGAAGAGGGAGGAAACCCTCCCGAAGTGGTCGCCTGCATCCACCAGGAGCAGCGCGGCGACTACGCGGCCACCGCCCGCTCCCTGGAGCGACGGGGCGCCGACGTCGTCCTGATCCAGCACGAGTACGGCATCTTCGGCGGTCCCGACGGCCAGCATGCGCTGTCGCTGGCGCGCGAGCTGCGCCTGCCGACCGTCCTGACCCTGCACACCGTCCTCTCCAGCCCCTCGGTCGGGCAGGCGGAGACGCTGCGCGCACTCTGCGACCAGGCGACGCTCGTGTGCGTCTTCACCGAGACGGCGCGGCGCATGGTGATCGACGCCCGGCTCGTGTCGCCCGAGCGGGTCCGCGTCGTTCCGCATGGAGCTCCGAGCGAGCTGCTCCGCGACGGCGGCGAGCAGCGCCACATCGGTCTCGTCCAGCGCGAAGACGCCGATCCGGTCCAGCTGGTCGACGGTGATTCCTTCGTCCTGTCCACCTTCGGGCTGATCTCGCGCGGCAAGGGCATCGAGACCGCGATCGCCGCCATGCCCGCGATCCTCGAGCAGCATCCGAACGCCGTCTACCTGATTGCGGGCCAGACACACCCTGAGGTGGCCAAGCACCAGGGTGAGGAGTACCGGCTCTTCCTCGAGCGCCTGGCCGGGGACCTGGGTCTCGAAGAGCACGTGATCTTCGACGACCGCTTCCTCGGCATCGACGATCTGGCCGCCCTGCTCGCCGCCACCACCATCTACGTGACTCCGTATCGGTCACGCGAGCAGATCGTCTCCGGCGCGTTGACCTTCGCGATCGCGGCCGGCTGTCCGACCGTCTCGACCCCCTACTACTACGCCGAGGACCTGCTCGCCTCGGGCGCCGGGGTGCTGGTGCCCTTCGACGACTCCCCGGCGCTCGCCGACGCGGCGATCGCCCTGCTCTCCGATCCCGTGAAGCTCCAACGCGCCCGACGTGCGGCGAAGGCCGTCGGGCACGAGCTCTCCTGGCCGCAGGTCGCGCGCCAGACGGCCAAGGTCCTGCGCGAGGCCACCGAGTTGGGTCCGCCCGTCTCCGTCCCGCATACCGCCCCCGCGACGCTGCCGCGCGCCCGCGGCTCGCATCTCCTCACGCTGGTCGACGACGTGGGCATCGTCCAGCACGCCGACGGCGTGATTCCCGCACGCGTGTCCGGCTACTGCGTTGACGACGTCGCCCGGCTGGCGATAGTCGCTCTCGGCCTGCGCAGGACCACCGACTCGGAGGACTACAACCGCATGCTGGCGCGGAGCCTGAGCTTCCTGCGGCACGCTTGGGATCCGAGCCGGCGCGGGATGCACAACTTCCTCTCCTACGACCGTCGCTGGCTGGACGATCCCCATGGCGGCGACCATCTGGGCCGGGCGGCGTGGGCGCTGGGCGAGGTGATCGGCGCGGGCCTTCCCGCTGCGGTGCGCGAGCCGAGCATCAACCTGCTGCGCGAGATGCTGCCCGCCCTCGAGGAGCAGCGCTGGGCGCGAACGATCGCCTTTGCGATTCTCGGTATCGCGCGCGCCGACCCCTCCGCGGTCGGTGAGGACGCGACCGCGCTGCTGCGGAGGCTGGCGCAGCGACTCGCCGACCAGCAGCGGACGAATGCAGGACCCGACTGGCTCTGGGCGGAGAACATCCTCACCTACGACGACGCCCGGCTGCCGCAGGCCCTGATCGCCGCCGGTACGCGACTCGGAGACGACGGGCTGCGGAACGAGGGCCTGAGGGCGCTCGACTGGTACGCGGCGCAGTGCGACGGCGACGGTTCGTTCGTGCGCCACGTCGGCCACCTCTGGCGACGGCGTGGAACGCCGCCTCCCGGCGCGGGAGACGAGCAGCCGCTCAACGCGGCCGCGCTGGTCGAGGCGCACGTCGAGGCGTACCTGGCCGGCGAGGAGGCCCACGGGCGTCACGCGGTCAGGGCCTTCGAGTGGTTCATGGGGCGCAACCGGCTCGGCCTGCCGGTCTACGACTTCGCCACCGGCGGCTGCCACGACGGCCTCGGCGAGACGACGGTGAACGGCAACCAGGGCGCCGAGTCGACGCTGGCCTATCTGCAGGCGCTGCTCGCCCTCGACGCCGCCGGCCTGCAGGCGACGCTGCACGAGTGAAGCGCCCGCCGGCGTAGCGGCCGGCGGACCTCCGTCCGTCGCATGGTGGAGTCTTACCTCGATGCCTACGCCACCCCCCACGGGTTTCAACAGCGCCTCGCTGTTCTCGCGCCACCCCGGCAACCCGCTGCTGGCTCCCGAGCGGTGGCCCTATCCGATCAATGCGGTGATGAACGCCGGCGCCACGCGCGTCGACGATGCCACCGTGCTGCTCTGTCGCGTGGAGGATCGACGCGGCTTCTCCCACCTGACCTGCGCCCGGTCACGAGACGGCGTGTCGAACTGGGTCGTCGACGATGAGCCCGCCCTGTCCTTCGACGGCGAGCGACCGGAGGAGGAGTGGGGCCTCGAGGACCCGCGCGTCACGCGCGTCGACGAGCTAGACCGCTGGGTCATCACCTACACCGCCTTCGGCCCTGGCGGCCCCGGCATCTCGCTCGCCGCCACCGCTGACTTCCGCACGTTCGAGCGCCTCGGAATGATCATGGTCCCCGAGGACAAGAACGGCGTCCTGCTGCCACGGCGGGTCGGCGGCGACTGGATCCTGTTCCACCGGCCCACGTCGATCCACGCGGCGGACATCTGGATGTCGCGCTCCACCGACTTGAAGAGCTGGCGGACTCCGGAGCTCGTCATCCAGCGACGCCCCGGCGGCTGGTGGGACTCCGCGCGCGTCGGCATGGGGCCGCCGCCGATCGAGACCGACGCGGGCTGGCTCGTCGTCTACCACGGCGTTCGCACCACGGTGGCCGGCGGCCTGTATCGAGCGGGTCTCGCGCTGCTGGACCTCGAGAACCCCGCTCGCGTGCTCCACCGCAGTCCCGAGTGGGTCCTCGGCCCCCAGGAGCAGTTCGAGACCACCGGCGACGTCCCGAATGTGGTCTTCCCCTGCGGCCTCACGCGAGACGAGGCGACCGACCGCCTCAACCTCTATTACGGCGCCGCCGACACCCGCATCGGGCTCGCCACCGCCACCTGCTCGACCGTATTGGAGTACCTGCTGAGCTGCCCTGCAGGCTGAGCGTGTTTGTGAAAGCCGCACCCTGCGGTTGCCGGGATCTCGATCATGAGACACCGACGACAGGGCTCGGCCGGGGGGCATCGGCCGTGCGGCTGTCAGCCGTCGGCTCGTTGCCACCCATGTCCAGGCGGAACGGCGGATAGGTGTCGGTCATCAGGGCGGCGTAGGCCGCAACGCGATAACCGGCCGAGCGGCGCGGCGCCGCCCTCGGCATCTGGGCCGGAGTCTCCGGGCTCGGCGTCGCCATGGGCCCGCTCGTCGGCGGCGCGGTGGTCGAGGGCATCAGCTGGCAGTGGATCTTCTGGCTCAACGTGCCGGTCGGCCTCGCGCTCCTCCCACTCTCGCTGCGGATGCTGAGCGAGTCCCACGGCCCGCACGAGCACCTCGACCTGCCCGGCCTCGTCCTCGGCGGCGCCGGCCTCTTCGGGCTGACGTTCGGAATCGTCCGCTCCGACGCGCTCGGATGAACGAGCCTGACGGTGGCCGGAAGCATCGTCGTGGGCGTCGTCCTGCTCGCCGCGTTCCTCTTCCACGAGACACGCACCGCGCAGCCGATGCTGCCGCCCCGGTTCTTCCGCAGCCGCGGCTTCTCGGCCACCAATGGCCTGTCCTTCGCGATGTTCTTCGGGACGTTCGGGTTGGTGTTCCTGCTCAGCCAGTACTTCCAGGTCGCCCAGGGCCTGGGACCGCTCGAGGCCGGGCTGCGCACGCTGCCGTGGACCGCGATGCCGATGATCGTCGCCCCGCTGGCCGGGCTCATGAGCGACCGGATCGGAACCCGACCGCTGATGGCCGGCGGCCTCGCGCTCCAGGCCATCGCGCTCGGGTGGCTGGCTCTGGTGCTCGACCCGGCCACGCCGTTCGGCGAGCTCGTCGTCCCCTTCGCCCTCGCCGGCACCGGCATGGCGCTCGTCTTCGCGCCGAGCGCGAACGCCGTCCTGCAGAGCGTCCGCCCGGAGGAGGCGGGTCAGGCGTCGGGTGCGACGAACGCCATCCGCGAGGTCGGCGGCGTGATGGGCGTCGCGGTCCTGGCCAGCGTCTTCGCCGCCAATGGCGGCTACGCCGATCCGCAGGCGTTCACCGACGGGGTGAGCGCCGCGCTGCCGATCGCCGCGGCCGTCCTCGCCGCCGGCGCGCTCGTCGCCCTGCTGGTGCCCGGCCGCGAGCGCAAGCTCAGTCCGCAGGTCGCGACCGCGTCGCAGCCCGCGTAGGAGTCAGGACGTGCTCACGACCGAGTCGAGAGCCGCAGCTGGAGGCCGCCCGGACCAGCGACGAAGGTCCCGTGAGCGAGGCTACTCAGCGGCCGTCGCGTCCAGCCCCGCACGGAGAGGACCTCCCGACGGGTCAGACCGCTCAGACCCGCCGTATCCGAATCGGCCCCCTGGCGGTCGCGCCGTCGACCACCTGACCGCCCTGAGTGATCTCGACCGCGCCGTCGGCAACGAGCCGCCGGGCGGCCGCTCGCGCCGGCTCCATCAGGGGCCGCCAGTACTCTCCGCCGACGGCGCGCGCGGCTTCGGACGGGCATATCGTCGCGCCCGGGGCGTGGCGAGACAGGAGCTCGAGCACCGTGCGCTCCAGAATCTCAGCGATCGACCCGCTCGCCACGCTCACCTCAGGTGGTAGCGACGAGCCGGACGGCGACCATCCGCCCACGGTACCTACCGATCCGGCACTCCCTCAGGCGCCGGCCGGCACCCCGCACTTGCTCCGTCATAGATCTTGCGCTGCTTTCGGCCACCCCGCCGGCGACGCTCTGCTGACACGGCTCGGCAAGGCCTTGGCTCGCTTACCTAGAGGGTCGCGGACACGCCTCCCGGATGGGTGGCGACGAGTTCTGTGCCTCTTCCGTCCTGGTGAGCATGTGGCCCGACCGATCATCGCCGGCGCTGCCGCCGGGCTGACCGAGCACCGACAGGGGTTCAGGATCGGATGCTCCCACGGGACGATCACGCTGTCCCGGGAGGCGCACGACCCCGCCGACGCGCTGAGAATCGTCGGCAAGGTCGCCATCCCTGACGCGATCCTGAGCAAGCCCGGACCGCTGGATGAGATGGAATGGCGGTTCATGCGAAGGCACACACTGTTCGGCGAGCGCATCATCGCCGCCGCCCCCCGCGCTCGAATCCGTATCGCTTCTGGTGCGCTCCAGCCACGAACGCTGGGACGGCTCCGGGTATCCCTCGCTGGCCGGCGCTGCAATCCCCCTCGGTTCACGCATCATCGCTGTCGCCGACGCCTTCGACGCCATGACCACCTGCCGTCCATACTCCGATCCCGTCTGCGCCGGCGGCCAGTTCGATCCTGTGGTGGTCAACGCGTTCGGCGTCGCCTGGGAGGCGCATCGCCTGCGTGCCCAGGACGCTGAGAACGGTGAGCCGAAGCTGAGCGCGAACGAGCGAGGCTGAGCGAGCGCCGCCGGTCAGCCGACGGGCAACGGCGCGGCGCTCGTGTCGATGTTCGCCACGTCGCGGCGCCGCAGCAGGAAGGTGTGGACCAGCAACCCCAGCAGCATCAGACCCGCTCCGGCGTAGAAGGCGGTTTGAAACCCGTCCACGGTCGCGGCGAGGACGTCGGGCGCGGTGGGCTGACGCCCGAGCTCCCCCAGGCGATCCTGCGCCGTGTCGTTGGCTAGGGTCGAGAGGATCGCGAGGCCGAGCGCTCCTCCGATCTGCTGGCTGGTGTTGAAGATGCCCGACGCGAGGCCGGCCTCCTCGTCGGCGACGTTCGTGGTGGCGATCAGCGTGAACGGCACGAACGTCCAGCCGAGGCCGATCGCCATGGGCACCATGCCGGAGAACAGCCACCAGTAGGAGCCGTCGACCGCGAGCGTGACGCCCATGAGCAGGAGACCGGCCGCGGCGATCGACAGCCCGATCGTCCCCGCCCACTGGACGCCGAGCTTCTTGACGGCCACCTGCGCCGTGCCCGCGCCGATGCCGATCGAGAAGGCGAACGGCAGGAACCCGAGGCCGGCCTCGATCGGATTGAAACCCAGGACGGTCTGCAGATAGAGCGTCGCGAAGTAGAAGAAGGCGAACATCCCGGAGGCGACGACGAGCATCGCCACGTTCGCGACGGCCAGCGAGCGCACGCGCAGCAGCCCCAGCCGTACGAGCGGTGCCAGGGTGCGGAGCTCGATGGCGATGAAGGCGCCCAGCAGCAGCACCGAGATCGCGAACAGCGCCAACGTCCGGGTGCTCAGGAAGCCGTGCTCGAGCGTCCCGACGATGGTGTAGACCAGCAGCATGAGGCCGGCCGTGACGCTCACCGCGCCGGCGACGTCGAAGCGCCGATGCCCGAGGTCCGCGTGCGACTCGGGCACCCAGCGATAGGCGACCACGATGACGGCCAGGCCGATCGGCACGTTGATGAAGAAGATCCACTCCCACGAGACCAGCTCGGTGATGACGCCTCCCAGGAGCAGGCCCACGGCGGCGCCGCCGGCGGCGATCGCGCTCCAGACGCCGAGCGCCTTGGTGCGCTCTGCGCCCTCGGAGAACGAGGTCATGATCACGCTGAGGGCCGCGGGTGAGATGAGCGCCGCCCCGATGCCCTGTATGGCCCGGAAGAAGATCAGCGACTCGGGGCTCCAGGCCAGGCCGTTGGCGAGCGAGGCGACCGCGAACAGCAGCGTGCCGATCACGAAGATCCGTCGCCGCCCGAGCAGGTCTGACGCTCGTCCGCCCAGCAGCAGCAGCCCGCCGAAGGCCAGCGTGTAGGAGTTCACGACCCACTGGAGGTCGCTGTTGGAGATCCGGAGGTCTTTCTGGATGGTGAACAACGCGACGTTGGTGATCGTCGCGTCGAGGACCACCATGAACTGGGCGAAGCAGACCACGATCAGCGCCCGCCAAGGGCTCGGGGCGTGGCCAGGAGCATCGACGACGATGTGCGCCGATGCCGCCGGTGTCCCTGTGGAGCTCATGCCAAAAGCATCGCAGGCACTCGCCGACGCTCGCGGGCGCGCACTGTCTTGAATCGTCGCCGCACTCGATGTGGCAACAAATCCCGAGCCGCCCCGTTACAGAGGGCATGGCGATCGTTTCCTTTCTCTCGGTTCTCGTAGGTCTGTGGGCATCCGTGTCGTTGATCGCGATGGCGCTGCTGGCGGCCGTCTACCTGGCGGAGCGCGGTGGGTGGCGTCGCGATGAGCCGCCCTCGGCGCCGGAGCGGACCGCGCGCGCTCCGATCGCCGCCTGACTCCGTAGCGGGCTGGCGCACGGCGAGGCAGACGTGTCAGGCAACTTACGAGGGACCTAAAGCGGGTCAGATCTCGGGTCGATGGGAGGAGTAGTCGGTCCTGAGTACCAGGGGCGGCGCCGTCCCCATCAGCCGTCGCGAACTCGAGACCTGCGCCCATCGCCCACCAGCAGCATTCGCGAACGTCATGCAAGTCGACGGCCGGCGACGGCCACCTCAGCGACGAGGAGCTCATGGTCCGGGTCACGGGCGGTGATCCAGCCGCCTTCGCGGAGCTGTACGACCGTCACGTGAGCCGGGCACTGCGAACGGCGCGCTGGAGCTGCCCGAGCCAGGCGCACGCCGAGGATGCCGTCCAGGAGGCGTTCCTGGCCGCCTGGCGCAATCGCGCCGCCTACCGACCCGAAGCCGGCTCGTGCCGGGGCTGGCTCATGACGATCGTCCGCAATTGCGCGATAGATCAAGCCCGTCGCAACCCTTCGCACCGTCAGATGGCGCTCGAGAACCAAGATGCCATCGCCGCCCGCCCCACCGGCTCGCTGCATGACGATCTGGTCGCCCGCGGGGAGGCCGCCGGGCTTCGCGCCTCGGTGGACCGCCTGCCCGTGACGCAGGGAGAGGTGATCCAGCTCGCGTACTTCCGCGGGCTGTCCCACGTCGAGATCGCCGCACGCCTCGCGTTGCCTCTCGGCACCGTCAAGGGCAGGATCCGCCTCGGTCTGATCAAGCTCCGGGCGGAAACGCAGACCCCCGACTGGGCGTTGTGATCAATCGTCGGCGAGGCGTCTCCGTCGTTGACGCCGGGCGGATCAGCCGACCTTGCGGCCCGCTGCCCTCGCAGCCCGGTGCGAGCGACCCGCGTCACCACGCTTGTCGCCCTTCGACTTCGTGACCGCCGTGGGAGTGCGCTTGGCGTGAGCGTCGTCGGCACTGGCAACCCCGAAGGAGGCGCCGGCGAGGATGCTCGCGACGAGGGCGCTCACGATGCGTGTGCGACTGCGAGACATGCAGGACCTCCAGAGGGAAAGAGCGAGAAGCGATCCGCTTCGGGGACGGGCTCGAGGATGTGATCCGCGACCGGCACGACTGCGGATCATCGCCTTCTGACGCAGATCGGCTGCGGGGCGCCCGCCACTGAGCCGTGGCGACTCGATCTGTCCGCACGCTGACCAGATGCCGCGAGCGTTTGTCGGGACCTCCCGCCTACCGCCTCAATGCATGACGAGTCCTCCGTCGACGTAGAGGCAGGCGCCCGTCACGAACGACGACCAGTCGCTGGCGAAGTACAGGACCGCGCCGGCCACGTCCTCCGGCCGGGCGAGACGGCGAAGCGGCGTGGCCGCCTCCAGGTCGTCGCGCTGCTCGTCGGTGGTCAGGCGGCTCGCGTCGGTCGGGTAGACGAGTCCCGGCGCGACGCAGTTGACGGTGATCCCGAAGGGCCCGAGGTCCGCCGCGAGGTTGCGGGAGAAGCCGAGCAGGGCCGTCTTGGCGGTGGTGTAGTCGTGATAGCCGATGCTCGGCCGCTCGATCAGGTCGGTGACGAGGTTGACGATCCGCCCGTTGCCGCGCTCGCGCATCCCCGGCAACACAGCGCGGCAGACGTTGAAGGCCCCGCCGACGCTGCCGGCGAACTGGCGCTCGTAGTCCTCCCAGGCGACGTCCCACGCGGTCCGCCGCGTCAACGGGTCGAAGGCGTAGGCGCGCAGGGCGCTGTTGACGAGCAGATCGACGGGGCCGAAGCGCTCGTCGATGGCGCCGACCATCGCGGCGACGGCGGCGGGATCGGTGACGTCGCCGCCAAACGCCTGAGCACGTCCCCCGGCCGCCTCGACGTCGGCGGCGACGCCGTTGGCGAGCGCCTCGTTGCCGAGGTAGTTGACTGCGACGGTCGCGCCGTGCGCGCCCAGGGCACGGGCGATCGACGCCCCGATGCCGCGGCTGGCGCCGGTGACCAGGGCCACCCGGTTGCGCAGCAGGTCGCTGCGCCCGATTCCCGGGTCGCCGGATGGCGACTGCTCCGCCGTCACCGCGATCGGGACCGCGGCGCGGTCCACTCCGGGTCGTAGCGCTCGAGATCGGCTTCGGCCGCCGCCTCCAGGTCGACCCAGCGAACCAGCGCGCCCAGGTTGCCGCGTCCGTCGTGATGCCACCCGGCCGCCGGCTCCGGCATCTGGCCGATGGCGCAGATCCGATCCACGCCGCAGCTCCCGAGGACCGAAGCCCAGCGGGAAGCACGCTCCGGGGCACACGCGATGCCGGCGGTCTGCAGGTGGCGCCGCAGCGGAGCCAGCAGCGGTGGCACCGCGTCGATGCTGTCGACCGGATGGACGCGCACCACGCGATTGAGCGGAGAGACCTCGAAGCGCTCCAGTGTCTCGTCGTAGACGACGGTCCAGGCGTCACCCTCGGCGCTGGCGAACAACGCCAGCGCGTCGGACTCGTCGTAGGCACGCAACTCGTATTCCGAGCGGACGCCTTCGATGGCGGCGGCCGCCTCGAGCGCGATCGCAGCCCGCGGCCTGTCGCGCTCGAAGCGCTCCATCGCGGCCGCGAGCGCGCCGGCGAAGACCCGCGGATCAACGGCTCCGCCGCGCTCGACGAAGAGCACATGAGCGGAGAGGCAGCCCTGCTGGTCGTACTGCGAGACGTCGCTCGCGGCGCGGCGCGCCGTCTCGGCGTAGCGGTTGAGCGCGAGTGCCTCGTGCCCGATCACTCCGAAGGACACCTTGTGACCGTAGGAGACGAAGGGCGTGCCGGCCGGCACGCGGCGCGCGAGGCTCTCGACCGCGCGCAGCCCTCCGGTCGCGGTCACCGCCTCGGCGCGCGCGAAGGCGGCCGCTTCGACTGCCTCATCCCCTCCGGGCCAGTGCAGGATGGCCAGGCAGCGGGCGAGGTCCGGATCCTCGTCGGCGATGCTCTGCGCGAAGAGGACCGGAAACAGCGGCTCGTCGGCGGCCGACTTGCCGAGCGTCGCGGACTTGACGAACAACCCGCAGATCAGGTTCCACACCGGCAGACCCGGGACGTTTCCGGCGAAGATCTGGGTCATCAGCCGCGGCCCGTAGGCGCGCGAGCGCCCGCCGCCGCGCGCCGGCTGGAAGGAGTCGAGGACCAGCGGATTCTCGAAGTCCTGGGCGAGAAAGCGCAGCAGGCGGTCGTGACGAAAGGTCTTCAGATACCGCTTGAGGCCGCGGCGCACCATTTCGGGGGCGTAGCCCGTGATACCCGGCAGCAGATCCTCGGCCAGCCGGCGGCCGGGATGGTCGGGCTCGTACCAGCGGCTCATGACGCGGCCGAGGACGTCGACGATCTCCATCACCGGCCGCTCCGCCAGGAAGGCGGCTTGGGCCTCCAGGAGGCGGGTGGCCACCAGCTCCACCAGCTCGGGCGTGACCACGGGCATGCGCAGGACCACTCCGCCGACCTCACGCGAGGTCCAATCGAGCGCCGCAAGCTCCGAGGCTTCGAGCTGGGGCAGGAAGTAGCCGTCCAGCGTCTTCACCGCGGCTCCCGGCACCGTCGCCTGGTCCTTGGTGGCGATCATCGTGCGACCGCGTTGGCGGCCAGCAGCTCGTCGAGGGTGATCGAGCAGCCCCGTGCCTCGGTGCCCTCGGCCCGGCCGAGCAGGACGAAGCCGCCCGGGTCGGCCGGTCCGGCGGTGCCCGGCGCCACCGCGAAGCCGACATCCTCGGCCATGACGGCGAGGCAGGAGCCCCGGTTGGCGAGGTCGTAGTGGACGATCAGGCCACGCTCACCGGCCTGAACCGGTCGCCTGGTGGCGGGGTCGACCACCCGGATCCGCGCCCAGTGCGGGACGAGCTTGTGCCGCGTCGCCGTCGGCTCCCCCGCCGTCACGCGGCGCAGCGTGTCGTCGTAGTACTGGGTGCTGATCTCGGTCATCCCGTAGTAGTTGACCGAGTGGGTCGCCGGGATTCCCAGGCGGCGCTCGAAGAGCCGCTGCAGCTCCTCGGCCGAGACCTCCCGCGAGCGCCCCTTGAAGCCGCCGGTGTCGAGCAGGCGGCTTCCCGCCGGCAACGAGAAGGAGACGTCGAGCGCCTCCAGCGCGTCGAGCAGGTGCACGTAGGCGAAGGACGTCCCGAGCAGGGCGATCGGCTCGCCTCTCTGCTCGGCACGCCGCAGCGCGGACGTGAGCCGCTCGACGGCGAGGCCGGTCTCGTCGACCAGGAAGCAGCTGTCGTCCGTCCCGAAGAAGTCCACCAGGCGCCCGAGGAAGTAGGCGAGCGACGAGTGCGGCTGCTGCTCGAGGCGGGGATTGACGACCAGCAGCTCCATGTCATCGCGATCGGGCATGAAGTTCGCCTTGAAGTTGACGCGCAGAGACGCGTCGTAGAGGCGCAGGTTCGGATGGTGATTGCGCCCCCGGCGACTCGGATCCGTGCTGCCGCTGGTCATGAACACCGCGGCAGCGTGTTCGGGAGGCTCGCAGGCGAGCGTCAGCTCCTTGAACGCGCGCAGCGGGACGGGCGGGATCTCCGTCCAGGAGGCCAGCCGACCCGGCTCGGCGCGGCGCGTCCGGCAGTACCGCCGGTAGGCCGGATTGTGCTCGTGCTGATGGGCGAAGAGCTCCAACGCGAGCGACTCGAAGTCGCCCGGCGCGGCTCCTGACCCGCCGTCCGGATCCTCGATGAAGGCCTGGATGCGCTCGTCGAGATCGGTCATGCGACGACCTCCTCCGATTCGCGCCGCCGGCCGCCGGCTATGGCCTCGGCGTCGCGCACGTCCAGCGACCCGACGGACCGCAGCAGCGACATGTCGGCCTGCCGGCGACCCGTGAGCGAGACGACCACGGCGACCACGGCGGAGGCGATCAGCGCGCTGGCGAACGGACCGAGCGTCGGGCCGGCGTCGAAGGTCGCGACCTTCACGGCGGCGGCTACGGAGCCGCCGGTGACGAGGCCGTAGCCGTAGGCGCCCGCCAGTCCCGCGACGGCGCCGGTGATGGCGCCCAACGGCGTGGCGCGCCGCCACAGCCCCAGCAGCGCGGGCACGATGGTCGCCGCGCACAGGAGGTCGGCGACCAGGAAGATGCGCAGCACCGACAGTCCCTCGAAGGCGACGATCACCGCGGGCACGGTCAGGAGGACCGTGGCGATCCGGCCGCCCACCAACCCCATCCCGGGGCGCTCGGTCACCACCGCGGCGGCGAGCCCGTTCTGCAGCGTGTCAACGGTGGACGCGACCAGGGCGACCACCAGGACCAGCACGGCGACCAGGACCCAGGCGGGAGGATCGCCCAGCAGCGCGAAGAACGGCACCGGCGGATCGCCGAGGTCGACGGCCGCCTCCGCCGCCAGCAGGCCGACCAAGCCGGCGAGCAGGACGACCGGAAAGCGCGTCAGCGCGCCGATCAGGGCTCCGCGGTTGAGCGCCCGCTGGTCGCGCGCGGCCCACACCCGCTGCCAGTAGCCGTTGTGAAAGAGATTCGGCGCGGTGACGGCGATGATCAGGGTGAGCGCCACCTGCACTCCGAGTCCGCCGACCTGACGCAGCGGCTCGGTCTCCCGCGCGGGCGCCGACGGAAGGTTCCCAGCGAGCGTGACGCCCACGACGATCAGTAGGCCGAAGAGCAGGTAGGCCTGCCAGCGGTCGGTGATCATCGACGCGCGCAGGCCGCCGAACGCGGTGTACGCCGCGGTCACCACCGCTATCGCGACGATCCCCAGCCGCGGATCGGCGCTCGACAGACGCGCGAGCACGCCGCCGGCGGCGGTGAGCTCGGCGCACAGCGCGACGACCATGAACAGCAGCGTGATCATCAGCACATAGGCGTGAAACGCGCGCCCGAAGCGCACGCGCACGAACTCCAGGAGCCCGTGGCCCTCCGGCATGAGTTGGCGCAGGCGCCCGCCGACCAGCACCAGGCCCACCAGCGGCGTCGTCGCCGCCAGCGCGTAGCCGACGACGCCCGCGATGCCGATGGAGGCGCCGACCTCCGGCGGGGCGAACAGGACCCAGGCGCCGATGCCCGACGCGAAGAACGAGAGCCCCAGCGACGTGCCGCTCTGCGTGCCCCGGGCGACCGAGAACTCCTCGAGATCACGGTCCCGTCCGACTCGGATGCCGATCCAGGCGAAGAACGCCAGTACGACGGCAAGGCTGACCACGGTGAGAGACGCGTCGAGCATCGAAATCCCTTCGCCGGCATTACCCGGACAGGTTCACGCGGTCGGAGGCCCCACAGCCTCCTTCTCAGCCCGGTGTCACCCGAGCTCCCGCTTCCGCCCGGCAACCTAGCGGACGGTCGAGCCGAGCCGCTCTGCGGGGCACCCGCCACGAGGAGCCCACGCGGGCGCCCTGCCAGGATGGACGCATCACCGACGCAGGGGTCATCGCCACCACGCGCCGCGGCTCGGGCCTTCGGGTCCTTCAGGTGCTCCCGGCGCTGATCGTCGCCGCGGTGCCGGCCGTGCTGATCGGCAACGCGCTCTGGCTGCTGGTCAGCCCGAACTTCGTCGGGCTTCTGTACGGACTGCTCGGGATCCCGGCGCCGATCGAGGGCCTCAGCGCCGCGAGCGCACGAGAGCTCGGCATGAGCGGCGTGGGATCCGTGCACCCCGGCGGAGAGGGCGTCGACCTGCTCCGGCGAGCCCGGCTCGAAGACCGGAGTACCGCCTTCACCGAGCGCGAGATCGGCCACATGGCCGATGTGCGCAGCGTCGTCGGCGGCTTCTACGCCGCTTGGGCGATCGCGGTCGTCTCCAGCGCGGTCTCGGCCTTCGCGCTGGGGCGCTGCGGCCGCGCGAGCTCGGTCACGCGCGCGTTGCGGCGGGGCGCCGGCCTGACGCTCGCCGCCACGCTGCTGATCGCCATCGCGATGGCGCTGAGCTTCGGCGCCGTATTCGAGGCCTTCCACGCGACGTTCTTCGCGGGAGACTCCTGGCGCTTCGCGTCGGGTTCGACTCTCCTGCGGCTCTACCCGGAGGAGTTCTGGACGGTGGCGGTCGCGACGGCGGCAGTGTTGATCGCACTCCAGGCGATCGGCATCAGGCTCGGGGCCAGAGCGCCGACTGCGGATATGCCCAGCTGACGCTCAGGCGATAAGCGCCTCGGGTCGTCGGCGGGAACCAGCACCGAAGAAGGCCGAGCGGTGAACCGGATCCCCGTCCGGTGCGAATCGAAGGTCATGGAATCGCTCAGAAGCCATCTCGACGCTCCGCTGGCGCTGATCGACGGTGGCTCGCGCGCCACAGCATCACCCTGCTGCGTTGGAGCCTCGGGATCGTCTTCCTCGCCTTCGGCTTCCTCAAGTTCTTTCCGGGTGTGAGTCCCGCCGAGTACGTGGCCACCGAGACCACGTCGATGCTGACCTTCGGTCTGATCGGCCACGGCCCCGCGCTGATCGGTGTGGCAGCGCTCGAATGCACCATCGGCCTCTGCCTGCTGAGTGGCCGCTTCCTCGCCCTGGGACTGGCGCTGCTGGGCGTCGCCTTCGTCGGCATCCTGTCTCCCCTGGTCCTGCTTGCCGACGAGCTGTTCACCGGCCCGTCGAACGCGCCGAACCTGCTCGGTCAATACGTCGTCAAGGACGTCATCCTCGTGGCCGCCGCCCTCGTGGTGGTCGCGATGGCCCGCGGCGCCCAGCTCATACCGGCGCGAGTCGATCCCGAGAAGCTGCCATCGCGCCGCAAGATGGAGATCGTGCTGGCCGGCCTGCGCGGCGACCGTTCGATCGCCGCCGTGTGTGAGGAGCACAAGATCTCCGAGCACCAGTTCTTCGCATGGCGCGATCAGCTGCTCGACGGCGCCGCCCGCACATTCGCGGCCTGCGAGTCCGACAGAAGCGCCAAGCGGCTCCTCAACCAGCGGCTGGCGGCGGCAACGCCCGAGCAGCCCGCTGCGTCAGAACTTCGCTGAAGGGGGACAGACGAGGACCAGCGGGGCATAGCCCATCGACGGGTGTACGCGCTCGAGCAGAAGGGCCTTGCCTGAGCGGCGACTCAAGCACAATGCAACTCTCGATTTAGTCGTGCCTAACTCTATGTTAGGCTGCCCCCATGAAGATTTATTCGCGTCGTGCATTCCTGCGAGACGGGGCCGTATTGGGAGCCGTCGGAGGAGCCTCCCTGACGTCACTGGGATCCAACGCGGGTCCGGCGGCGGCTGCGCAGCCGGCTCAGCCGAATGGGCATGGAAGCGCCGGACATGGCGGCGGGGCAGCGGGGCCGACCTTTCGCAAGGGCGCCCGCGTCAACCATGCGGCGAACGGGTTCAATCCGACCGACGTCCTGAGGGACTTCGACTACGGCAAGACGAGCCGGCTGGCCAGCGGACGAGTGCTGCGCGAATGGGAGGTGTTCGCCGCCGACAAGGAGATCGAAGTCGCTCCCGGGGTGAAGTTCCCGGCGTGGGTCTTCAACGGACGGATCCCGGGCCCGACCCTGCGCTGCCGCGAGGGAGAGCGGCTGCGGATCCGGTTCGTCAACGGCTCGGCACACCCGCACACCATGCACTTCCACGGCATCCACCCTGCCGACATGGACGGTGTCGCCGGAGCCGGAGCGGGGCTCATCCAGCCCGGCAAGAGCACTACGTACGAGTTCGACGCCGAGCCGTTCGGCCTGCACCTCTATCACTGCCACGTCGGCCCGCTGGCCGAGCACATCGCTCGCGGCATGTACGGGACATTCATCGTCGACCCACGCAAGGGCCGACCGGAAGCCGACGAGATGGTAATGGTCCAGCACGGGTACAACACCACGTTCGACGCCGAAGGCAACCAGCTCTACGCCGTCAACGGCATCCCGTTCCACTACAACGACGAGCCGGTGCAAGTCAAGCGCGATGAGCTGGTGCGCATCTATCTGGTCAACGTCCTCGAATACGACCCGATCAACTCGTTCCACCTGCACGGCAACTTCTTCAACTACTTCCCCACCGGCACCAGCCTCGAGCCGGTGGAGTTCACGGACACCATCGCGCAGGTCCAAGGCCAGCGGGGGATCTGCGAAGTCCGGTTCCCCAAACCCGGCCAGTACATGTTCCACGCTCACAAGACCGAGTTCGCCGAGTTGGGCTGGATGGGGCACTTCGAGGTCAAGTCATGAGCGTCGCGGACCATCCCGCTTCGCCCTCAGGCTTGGCCGCACGCTTGGAGCGAGCGCCCGCATGGGCACTCGCGATCGTCCCCCTGGTGCTGATCGTCGCTGCCCTCAGCGCCTTCGCGGTGTTCGGCGGCGCGACGCTCGGCGAACGAGTCGGCCCTCCCGCCGAGGAGCTGGCCGTCGAGCGGACGGTGCTGCGCCCGGGAGAGATCGAGCTCACCCTGCGAAACACCGGACCGGATCCCGTCCAGGTCTCACAGGTGTTCGTCAACGACGCTTACGTCGACTACTCCACCGGCAGGCAGGAAGTCGGCCGGCTCGAAACCCAGCAGCTCACCATCGACTACCCGTGGCAGGACGGCTCCCCGTACGTCGTGACCATGCTCACCGCCACCGGAGTGACCATCGAGCACCCGATCGAGGCCGCGGTCACGACACCCGCTCCCGAAGCCGGCTTCTTCGGCCTGATGGCGCTGATCGGGCTCTACATCGGTGTGCTTCCGGTCACCCTCGGCATGTTGTTCCTTCCCCTGCTGCGACGCCTCGACGAGCGCTGGGTAAGGCTCGCGATGGCCGTCACCATCGGACTCCTGGGCTTTCTCGCGATCGACGGGTGGCTCGAAGGCAGCGAAGTCGCCGCCGAGGGCTCAGGCGCGTTCGGGGGAATCGAGCTGGTGGTGATCGGCGCCGCGCTCGCCTACCTCACCCTCACCGCCATCGACCGGTACCTCCTCTCCCGCCGTGCCACCGCCCGGGCCTCCGGGGCGTCGGGGTTCCGCCTCGCGCTGATGGTGTCCATCGGGATCGGATTGCACAACCTCGGCGAGGGACTGGCCATCGGGTCGGCCTACGCGATCGGAGCGCTCGCGCTCGGCACGTTCCTGATCATCGGCTTCGCCATCCAGAACACCACCGAAGGACTCGCGATCGTCGCGCCGCTCAACAAGGAGCGCCCGGGCCTCGGCCGACTGGCGACGCTCGGCGTCATCGCAGGAGCCCCAGCCATCCTCGGCGCCGTTCTGGGCGCTGCCGCCTTCAACGCCGAAGTCGCCGCACTGCTGATCGGCGTCGGCGTCGGGGCGATCGTCCAAGTCATCCAACAACTCATCCCCGCCATGCGCGACAGCACGGGTCGCATCCTGTACCCCGCGAGCATCGTCGGCATCCTCGCCGGCGGAGCCGCTCTCTACATCACCGGGCTGTTGGTCAGCGCGTGACTCGGCATCTCGCGATCGCGCTCGTCGGAGCGGCGTCGCTCACCCTCAGCGCGTGCGGCGCCGACGACGACCCGTAGTCGACTTCACCGGGTTCGCTTGGAGTGAAGGCGAACGTGCCGTCACGGCCGACGGTCGGTGATTCGAAGTTTGCGCCGCTGGTGGCTACGGCGTTGTGCGGCGCTTCCTCGTCGTTACGCCATTTCGACGCGAGGCGTCGCGCGGCGTGAACTGTAGGTTTCGCATGGTGATGAGGACGCCCGTCTGCACCCTTCACCCCGGGATGACGGGGACGCTGCGAGTCAAGACAAAGGAGAGCTAGGCATGATGCCCCCGCTGAGATCGGCCCGAATCGCCAGCTTCGTCCCGGGTCGTATACGTCTGCGCCTGACTTCCGGCGTCGACGGCCGCCACCGGCTGACCGCCGCGGCCGAAGCCCTCGGCAACCACCCAGGAGTGATCTCCGCCCAAGCCCGCGAGCGGACCGCAAGTCTGCTGGTCGAGTACGACCCGGCGGCGACCGACGGCGTCTGGTCGCTGCTCGGTGACCTCGGGCTCCCAGCGGTTGAGAGCGCCGGCAGGGAGATCACGGAGGCGAAGGATCCGCCCAAGCGACTGATGGATGCGGCGGCCCGCGCCAACGACCTCGTCGGACGGCGGACGAACGGAGACGACCTGCGAACGCTCGTGCCGCTCGGTCTGGGCGCGCTCTCGCTTCGCCAGTTCCTGCGCGAAGGTCAGCGGCTCTCGGATGCTCCGTGGTATGTCCTCGCGTGGTACGCGTCTGAGACCTTCCAGAAATTTCACCACCCGAAAGATGGAGAGCGACATGGATGAGAAGGTGATGGCGCTCGTCGGGGCGGCCGCCGGCGTGACGGTCCTCGGTCGGGGACTTCGTCCGATCGCCAAGGTGGCGATGCACGGAGTCGTAGCTGCCACCGAGGCGACCGCCGCCACTCGGAGGGGAATCGAGAGCCTCTATGCCGAAGTCAAGGCGGAACGCGAGGGAAGCGCCGTGGACCCGGGCCTGAAAGCGGCACCTGAGCCCAATGGGCCGACCACGAGTGCTTCCCCCACTCCCGGATGACTCACGCCGGCATCGCCATCGTTCCGGGGCGCGAGGTTCCCGACGGCGACGCACCGAAGGCCCCCACTGGCGCTGCGCCGGAGCACGGCGTCGTCCATCTCGTGCCGACGCGGGTGCGCTGTCGGGTGCCACGGCTGCGCGCGGACGCGAGCTACGCGACGCGGCTCAAGGCCCTCGCCGATGCGAGCCCGGAGATCCGGTCCGTGCGGATCAACCGCTCTGCTGCCTCCGTCGCAGTGCAGTGGGCAAGTCCCGTGGAGCCTCAGGTCGCCGCCCGAGCGCTCGCCGCCCTGCTCACCCGAGCGACCGACCCCGCTGCAACGCAAGCCGCCTCTCTCCCCCAGCCGGATCCGTTCCGCAGCCGTCTACCGCGACTACTCTTCCCCGGGCTGGTGGCCGGTCTCTCAGGGCTCAGCCGCGCAGCGGGCTTCGCCTTTCCGGCGCCCATCGGCGTTCTGACGATCTTCGCGGCTTCACTGCCGATCGCCCGTCGCGCCTGGCACTCGCTCTTCGTCGACAAGCGGCTCAACATCGATGTCCTCGACGCGACCGCCATCGTCCTGACGACGCTCCGCGGCTCGTATATGGCGCCCGCGGCGATGATCGGCCTGGTGGAGATCGGAGAAGCGATTCGAGAGAGGACCGCACGCGCCTCGCAGCGTGAGTTGCTCGACCTGCTCGACTCGATCGCTCTCGTCGCCTGGGTCGAACGCGCCGGCGAGCGCCGTCAGGTCCCGATCGAAGCGCTTGAACGGGGCGATGTGGTCGTCGTCTACCCGGGCGACCGGATTCCGGGCGACGGCCACGTGCTCGAGGGAAGCGCCCTGGTCGACGAGCACCAGCTCACCGGCGAGCCGATGCCCGTGCTCCGCGAAGAGGGCCAGCTGGCCTACGCCTCGACCCTCGTTCGCGAGGGGCACCTCCACATCGCCGTTGAGCTGCTGGGCGCCGAGACCCGGGCGGGGCGCATCGTGCAGCTCATGCGGGAGGCGCCGGTCCACGACACGCGTATCGAGGACTACGCCGGCCGGCTTGCGGATCGCATCGTCCTACCCGCCCTGCTGCTCGCCGGCGCGGTCTTCGCCGTCACGCGCGACCCGACCCGGGCGGCTTCGATCCTGATCACCGACTTCGCCACCGGCATCCGCGTGTCTGTCCCCACCACGGTGCTGGCGGCGATGTCGGGCGCCGCTCAGCGTGGCGTCCTCATTCGCAGCGGACGCGCTCTCGAGCAGCTCGCGAGCGTTGACGCCGTCGTGTTCGACAAGACCGGCACCGTCACCGAAGGTCAACCAACCGTCAACCGGGTGCAGAGCGTGCGACAAGGCGTGACGCCCGACGAGATCCTCACGTTGGCCGCCACCGCCGAGCAGCGGCTCAACCACCCGGTGGCGGAAGCCGTGCTGCGCTACACGAACCGCCATCACATCCGGCCGGGTCGGCGCGACAGCTGGCACTACGACATCGGGCTCGGAGTACGCGCTGCCATCGAGGGCAGGACCGTGCTCGTCGGCAGCGATCGGTTGCTCGAACGCGAGGGCGTTGCGGTCGGCGCCGCGTCGTATCCGGACGACTACGGTCAATCCCGGGTGTACGTAGCCGTCGACGGAGAGCTCTGGGGGTACATGACCTACGCCGACCCGGTGCGCGAGGAAGCGGCGCAGGTGATGGTCGAGCTCGCCCAGGTCGCCGACATGGAGATCCACATGCTCACCGGCGACAAGGTCGAGACCGCACGAGCGGTCGGCCGACAGCTCGGGATACCGAGCGAGAACGTCCACGGGGAGCTCTTCCCGGAGGAGAAGGCGAGAGTCGTTCGTGCCCTCCACGACGCGGGCAAGCGGGTCGCCTTCGTCGGCGACGGCATCAACGACCTGCCCGCCCTCGCTTACGCGGACGTCTCCGTCTCGTTCCAATCCGCCACGGACGTGGCGCGGGAGACCGCCGACGTCGTCCTGATGGAAGACGACCTCCGCGGCCTGCCCATCGCCTTCTCCACCGCGACACAGGCGGTCGACCTGATCCGCCAGAACATCGCCATCGTCGGCGGCGTCAACCTGGGCGCGATGGCGGTCACCACCGCCACAGGGCTACGGCCGATCACCGCCGCCGTCCTGCACAACGGCTCCACCGTGGTGGCCGCACTCAACGGCCTTCGCCCATTACGGCATGTCGATCCTCCACGGACGCCTTCTCAGCTTGCATCAACCACCGCAATCCATGGAGCGACGAATGACTGAAGACGCACGAGATTCCGAGACGTGGAAGGGGATGCGTCGAGGTGTCGGCTGGGCGTTCGGCGTCGGTGCGGTGGTCACCGCCGCGTCAGTGCTCCGCGACGGCGGCAGAGCGACCACCAAAAGCGCGATGCTGGCCGGCCTGCGGGGGCGTGACATGGCGGCTGAGCTCTCCGAGAAGGCTCAAGACCTCTACGCAGAGGCCGCCCATGAGCACCATGGCACGCGCGACGGCCAGCAACCGCCCCCCGCAACTTCGCCGGAGTGAATCAGAATGTCGTTTCGCGGGCAAGGACATCCATGCTGAAATACAGAGAGCTCCGCGCAGCCGCATTTCCGATCCTCGATCGCTGGCTGGCTCGCCACAAGTCAGGAAGACCAGCGGGCTCGGTGACTCACCGAGTGCCGGGGAGGCGGCAGGAAGAGACAGGCGTCCGCTGACGACGCACAGCAGCGGCTCCGGCGAGCCCTGTTCGCGCGTTCGCTGCAGCCGCTCTTCAGGTCCGAGCAGGGACCCGTAGCCTTCCACGCGCACAGTTCGCGCCCCAACGAGGACCGCGTCGGCTTCAGCGCGGAGCCGGCGCAGCAGCTCCTGGTCGGCCGGGCTGGTGAGGGCACCCACCCGGCCCGCGATCGTCGTCGCCCCATCGACGCTCATCACCATGTTCAGACAGATCACAGGGATGTCGTGACCCGATTCACTGAAGGGGTTCCCGTCCTCGGTCAGGACGCGCCACAGCGAGTGGCTGCACTCGGGCACCTTTGTCAAGCCGTCCGTACCGGATCAGGCTCCCGCACACGCCCGAGTGCCGCCTTGGCCGTAGTCATGCGCGGCGCCTCGTTCATCGGGCGGTCACGATCAGCTGCCCGTCCATGCCCGGATGCAGGGTGCAGACGTAGTCGATGGTGCCGGGCTTCTTCGCCGTGAAGGTGAACGTCGCACCCTTGCCGAAGGCGCGGGATTGGAAGCTCGCCCCTCTTCGCGCGACCACGTTGTGGTCCAGGGATTCGTCGTTGCGCCAAGTCACCTTGTCGCCAACCTCGATGGTCAACCGGTCGGGCACGAACTTGACGCCCTTCATGGCGACGGTATTGGGCGCGGTCGGCGCTTCGGCGGAACCCGTCGTCGCCTGATCTTGTTCGGGCGCCTGCGCACCGTCGTCTGCGGCGCCACCACAACCGGTCAGCGAGACAGCCGTGATGGCGACGCCCAACAGGGTGCGGAGACGCGAGTCGAAGCGGTTCATATCGGTTTCCCAGGTCGGTGGTCGGGCCCGCCGTGGTCGGCTGGCTACTCGATATGTGCGCCCGCGGCCGCGGCTTCCTTACCTCCGACGTAAGGAACCCCGGGGCGCCGACGCAGACCGGACAGGCGCGGTTCCGATACGGCCATTCCGAGGTCGGATCGCGAAGGCCAGCCCGGCACGACCCACCAGGAGGACCATTGAACATGAAGCTCTTCTCGACGCTCGCAGTCACGGGCGCCGTCGCATTCGCCGGTTGCGGCGGTGACGACGAGCAGCAGCAGGCCGCGATGACCGAGCCCACGCCGACCGAGGCGGAAGCGACGCCAGAGGCCACACAGTCCGAAGTCACGTTCGCCTCACCTACCGATGGTCAGACGGTGAGCGGCCACGTGCGGGTCAGCGTCGACGTATCGGGATTCGAGATCGATCCCGAGAACGTCGGCAAGCAGCCCGAAGCAGGCAAGGGCCACCTCCACTTCACGATGGACGGCGGCGAGTTCGACAAGCCCAAGTACTCCGGTCCCAACGGCGCGCTCGCCGTCAAGCTCGGCGTCGACGGCAAGTACTCCCCCGCCGTCGCCCCGAGATCACCTACCGGAAGCTGCCGCCCGGCGAGCACACCCTCGAAGTCCACCTCGCCAACAACGACCACAGCGACACCAGCACCCTCGCCGAGACGACGTTCACCGTCGAATAGCCCGATCAGCCGGCGGCCGGGACGAATCCGGCCGCCTCTGACCGACCGTGTCGAGGCAGCGGCCCGCCCATGCTGCGGCGCCCGCATCGTCTCACCGCCTCGACTCCCCGCGACGGCTCGAGTCCGAGCACGGGGAGAGTTCCTCGTCGTCAACGCACGCCGGCGCCCTGCCCGCTCTGACTCACCGACTCACGCGCCCGCATCGAGTTCGCCTCGCGCAGCACGACGGCGGGCGACGGCAACGCCGACGATCACCCCGTAGGCGAGGTGATCGGCGACCTGCGGCCACAACGGTAACGCCCGGATGCGCGGAAAGCCTGCGGCGAAGACCCCAAGGTCGAGCGCCGCGATCGCCAGGCCGCTCAGCCCGCCGGCCGCGACGGTCCACCGCCGCGGCAACGTCAGCGCCATCACGACGCCCCAGGAAAGCGAGATTCCCAGATGCGCCGGGACCGCGGCCAGGACGAGCGGCAGTGGACGCGTCTCGTGGCGCAGCAGGAGCGTTCCGGCCGCCAGCGTCGCCTCCAGTGGGCTCGCGCGAACGAGCAGCGCGTGAAGCGTCGAGGGCGCACCGCTGCCAACCGCGGCCAAAGCGCCGGCGGCCACGCCGTCAGCGATGGCAGTGCGCCCGCGAACCGTCACGCCCACGCTTCTTCGATTCCACGACGACAGGGCGAGCAAACGCGGTAAGAACGGGCGCGCGGACGACGCCAACCGCTCCATGACCCCGAATACGCCAGGCGGCGCGCTGAGCCTCGTCGACTCCGCGCCGCATACGCAAGCGAGCCGCGTCGTCGACCAAGCAGCCGCAGAGCACGCCGCGCGTGATCTCCTGGCGGCCCTCGGCGCCGACCTCACGGACGAGAGCGTCCGCGACACGCCGCGGCGCATGGTGGCCGCCTACGCCGAACTGCTCACGCCCCAGACCTTCGAGCCGACGACGTTTTCCAACCACGAGGGCTACGACGAGCTCGTCGTCGCTCGGTCGATCCCGTTCCATTCGCTCTGCGCGCACCACATGCTTCCGTTTATCGGAGTCGCACACGTGGGGTACCTGCCGGGCGAACGCATCCTTGGCTTGTCGAAGCTCGCCCGCGTCGTCGAGTTGTTCGCCCGCGACCTGCAGATTCAGGAGCGACTCACCAAGCAGATCGCCAACTGGCTCCAAGAACACCTCGATCCCAAGGGTATCGGCGTCGTTCTCGAAGCCGAGCACCTCTGCATGTCTCTGCGCGGAGTGCACAAGGCCGGATCGCGCACCGTCACTTCCGCGCTACACGTACTCGTCCGCGAAGACCAACGCACGCGCCACGAGTTCCTCGCACTGGCGCGATAGCGGCACAGCAACACGCTCCTTCAGCGCGGCGCGGCGGCGGACGCGATGACGGGAGCGGCGCGCCCGGCTCACATGGCGGGCGGCCAGCAGTAAGAACCGAGCTCGCGCCGACGCAAACCCGACATGCACGCCAAGCCCGAGCAATGCGAGCAAACACGCGCGACGGTGATGGAGTGGCGCGAGCGGATGCTCACGTCCGCCGGATTCGACGACGCGCTGGCTATCCGACTCGCAGGCGAGCGCGACGTGGACCTCCACGCGTTGCTCGAGCTCGTCGACCGAGGCTGTCCACCGCCGCTGGCCGCGCGTATCCTGACACCGCTCGGATGGAACGCTCTATGACGCCGTTGGAGCCGGATACGGTTACGGGCATGCCCGCGTCCGAGCGGGAACCGCCGACCAGTACCCGCCAGGAAATCGACGCCGAATCGAGAGCCTGGGTCGCGGCGCTCGACGAGGAAGCTCCTGATCGCGACGCCGCCGTGGAGCGGCTTCACGCCCTGCTGCTCCGTGCTGCGCACTTCGAGCTCGCACGCCGGCGCTCGGCGCTCGCGCAGGTGCGCGGAGAGGAGATCCATGACCTCGCCATGCAGGCCGCCGACGATGCGCTGATGGCCATCCTGCGCAAGCTCGACCAGTACCGGGGGGAGAGCCGCTTCACGACTTGGGCGTACAAGTTCGCACTGCTCGAGGCCTCGGTGAAGGTCCGTCGGAGGGCGTGGCGTGACCGCGAGGTTCCGTTCGAGCCCGGCGTCTGGGCGCTCATCGCCGACCAGGCGCTCGCCCCCGAAGCCGCCGTGGAGGGATCCGAGCTCATCGGAGCCCTGCAAGTCGCCATCTCGGAGCGCCTGACCGCTCACCAACGCGACGTGCTCGTGGCGTTGGCGATCAACGGGGTCCCGATCGACGTCCTCGCCGAGCGACTTGGCAGCACCCGCGGCGCGCTCTACAAGACGCTGCACGACGCACGCCGCAAGCTCCGTAAAGACCTTGCCGCCCGCGGGTTCGCGATACAACCGCAAGCAAGCGGAGAGTGAGATGACTGACCACGACCGCGACCAGCACCACGATTCTCAGCCGAGGATCACCGGGATCCTCGCTCGCGTACTGGGCCCGGTAGGTCCTGAAGTGACGTGCGAGCAGTGCTTCGAGCTACTCGACCAATACGTCGACCTCGAGCTTGCTGACGCGAACATCGACGCGCAACTGCCGGGGATGCGGGCACACCTGGAAGGCTGCCCAGCCTGTCATGAGGACTACGAGAGCCTCCGCGAGATGGTCACCGGCACACCATCCCGTCTTTCCGGCTGAAGGCAGCGCACCGAGTCGTGCCCCACCACCGTCGGGAAGCGCAGCGGTGGGGTTCGACATCGGCGCGATGCGGAAAGGCATCGAATATGCAGCTGATCCCCACGCCCCCACCAGGATTCGAACCTGGGACCTGCGGATTAGAAGATGTCTTCGAGAGAGCGGATTTGGCTCTGTAGCGTCGTTTTGGCTCAGGCTAGCTTGCCTTGGACGGGGTCATATCTGTCGAGTCGGGGACACGGTTCGGGACACGATTGGTCTTCCGGGATCCTCGTCGGCACTCGCGCCCCTAGTCCCCAACCACGCGAAGGGAGCACTCCCGCTCGACTGCCGCAACCAAGCGAAAGCGACAGCGCCACGGGTCGGGGGACCCGCCGCTCATCCCACGCGCTAGCAGAAGGCGTTCGCTGTGTCACCGCCTGGCCAAGCTTGACCCGGACCGCACTCGCGGCGGCCCATCGACGGCAGTTTGCGACGCCAGTGCAACTCATGTTCTTGGGCCCCGACCCGTGGTGGCAACGCCACTTCCGCACTCTGGCTTCCTTCCGAAGTACTCTCGCGAGCCATGAACGTTGATGAGTTTCTCCTGCAGGCTTGGCACGCCGTCGAGGCGGCTGGGGTTCCCGAGCCGCTGCAGGAAACGGCATTCCAGGAGGCCCTGGCTTTCCTTCGCGACGAGGCGACCGGGAAGTCGGGCAGTGGTCGTGTGCAGAAGCGTCGTGAAGACAAGCCGAAGGACGAGGACGGCAACGGCGATCATGCCGACCATGACGACGCGAATTCGGACGATTTTTGGGGCCGTCTCGCTCACGAATCCGGCCTGCCGGTCTCTGACCTGACCGACATCCTGCAGCTGTCCGGAGACAAGGTCTTGGTCGCGCCGCCAACTCGGCAACTGGGGCGCAACGTGGCTGAGCAGGCGCGGACAGTAATCGCCCTCGTCGCGAGCGCGAGGGGGATCGGTCTGGGTGAGAAGCCTGTCAATGTCAACGCGGTTCGCGAGGAGCTCGAGCGCAAGCGCTGCTACCAGTCGAGCAATTTTGCGGCTAAGCACCTGGGTCCCCTGAAGGGCTTCAATGCAGGTGCCACTAGGAGCGAGATTGTTCTCACGTCCAAGTGGGCGGACGAGTTCGAAGCAGCTGTGAAAGCGGTGCACGGCTCACCAGGCGGGGAATAGCCGTGAATCTCGCGGCGGTGCGCAGCGGCTTCGTGGCCGCCGGCCTTCCCCCGGCATTGATCGACGAGATTCTCGATGCCTACGTCGAGGCAAAGCGCCGTTTCTACCTCGGAGACCATCGGCCGCAGGAGGTTGAGGGCGGCCGCTTTTCCGAGGCAGTGTTCCGGGTCCTACAGCATTTGACCGGGGTGGGTGTAACACCACTCGGGAAGGCGCTGCCCTCCGTGGACAAGCTGCTCGCGACGTGCGAGCACGCCACGGGGCACCCCGACTCGGTGCGGTTGCACATTCCGCGAACCCTCAAGCTCATCTATGACATCCGCAACAAGAGGGACGTCGCGCACCTCGGGGACGGCATCGACCCGAATCTTCAGGACGCGACGCTCGTAACGGCGAATATGGACTGGGTTCTCGCCGAGCTGATCCGTCTTCACCACGGCGTGAGCGCCGACCAGGCGCAGGCCATCATTGAGGACGTAGTGAAGCGGGAGGTTCCTGCTATTGAGGAGATCGACGGCCATCCTGTCATCCTCAGCGATCTGAAGCCGCGAGATCAGGCGTTGCTGATGCTGTACCGAGCAGGTGCGGCTGGCCTATCGCTCGATCAGCTTGCGAAGCAGCTACGGATCACTAGAAAGGATCACCTGAAGACCCGTCTCATGAAGCTGGATGAAGGCAAGCAGGCACTGCATCACCCCGTGACGGGACGGATTCACATCACGGCTCGAGGCATTGCTGAGGTTGAGAACCGGCAGCTCGCCGAACCTGCTCGCTAGCCGGACGCGCATCAGCCCAACCTCCGTCGGATGAGGCGGGGATCTTGGTGCGGAAGGCATTCCGCGTCGGCGCCAGCCGTGCGCGGGCTCGTCCACGCCCGCGGGAACAGAGCATCGTCGTGCTAGCTGAAGCACAACGAAGATTCCGCACCAAAGCGAGGTGTATCAAGCTCCGTTAGCGGTGGCTAGAAGATCGCGTACTGGGGAGCCAAGCGCTTTAGCGGCGTGTCGAAGAGCAGCGCATTCATGCCACGTTGCAGCTCTTCCCCGATGCCACGGATTTCGTGCCAGAGCTCAGAGTGGTCGCGCGCGGCAGCGGTGAGCGCCGTGAGTTCCTCGCGCTTCGCCCGGTCCTGCATAAGCGCGATCCACCGGTCATACGCAGTAAAGGTCCTGGCGCCCTCGTCGACCGCCTCGTAGTGAAGGAAGGCCGCGGCGAGCCGATCCGATGGCGGCGCCGTTAACCAGCGCATGAGGAATGGCTCCATATCCTCGGCGAGGCAAAGGTGGCACAGCAGGATCGGCACCAGCCCGCCGGCGAACAGCACTTTGCGGGACGTCCGAAGCTTCGCGTTGCGCGTGATCCACTTCGGGTCCTCTTCGCCCGTTTCCTTGTGCTTACCCTCGAAGTCGACGCAGATCGTCCGCCAATAGCGCACCAGGTCGTTGAGGAGGAACCGCGGCGGTCGGTTGTTCTTGATGCCGAAGCGCAGATACCTGCGCAGCACCGCTTGCCACGCGGCCGTATGGACCGTCCCCGCCAGTTCACGGGACTCCAGCAAGAGCAGCATCCGCCGTGTGAGGTTGCGGTTGCTGTCGGCGTCCAGTCCGACATAATCGACGAGTCCCTCGATGTCGAAGGGGACGCCGAACACGGCCTGCGAGCCCGGCTTGCGTTCGCCGCCGCCGAGATGCTCCTGAGCCAGTGCGACGGCGCGAACGACGTCGGCGTCGTAATCCGCGAACGGGCGATTTACGAGCACGGCCCAGTCGTGGTCGCTGCCTTCCGTGAGCTCTCCTCGCGCCCACGATCCGAAGACGACGATCGAGACCTCGTCTGCCAGCTTGGACTCCGCTAGTGCCGCGGACTTGCTGTTCAGCTCTTCCGCGGTGTACCGGGCCGCCTCAGCGAGATGGGGAAAGGCAGTGCCCGCGCCGCCCGCGAGGCGCTCAAGAGCTCCCCGCGGGTCGTCTACGAGAATGGATGCGCTTCCAGAATCCATGGCACGTCGCGGCAGCGGGCCAAGAGAGGTGCAAAGAGCTGTTCGTCCTCGAGGGTGAGCGCGACGTGATGTTTGCCGTCGTCCAGTGAGCTTAGGTGGACGTGCGACAGCCGGCTCGAGAACCGTCGCAGGGTTTCGCTGGCTTCTTTTAAGGTGGCGTCAACGTCCTTGGCGTGGGCCAGATCGAAGCAAAGTCGAGCTTTGGGAAGCTGAGCGAAGTACCGCTCCAGTTCCTGCGCAGTCTGGCCGCCCGTCTTCCGAGTGTCCATGTTCTCGATCACGAGCCGCCGGCCGAGCGGCCGGTACGCCGCGAGGTCGGACATGGTGTCGGGGTGGACGACGATCGCGTCAACCCAGCTGGGGATCCGGCACAGATCCGCGACGACGCGATGCTCGTCGTCGTCCAAACGCCCCTTCGACGGCGCATGCACACTGACGAACAGGAACGGCAGTCGGGGGGCCGCCTCGAGGTAGCGCAGCAGGCCGGGCAGCTCCGCTTCGGAGAGCGCAGACAGCTCCACGGCGACGCTCGAGATACCGGCAGCCTCCTCGATGAGGCTCTCCCAGTCGCCCCTGCTGTCCACCATAAAGCCAGTGGAACAGCCGAGCGTCAGATGCCGAGACAGTAGCGGAGATGCAAGGGCGGGAAGTGCGGAAGCCATGGGCGGAACGGTACAGGCGCCCGAGGCAGAACACGCATGTTCGGCCGGAAAGGCCTACCCCGCGTGGATGACCGACGAGCAGATCCGCTTGCGCCGCAGGGAGCTGATTCTCGCCGACGGACTGCCCCGGCCGAAGCCTGATGGCTTCCACTAAGGCGACGACTCCACTGCCCCTCGCGCCGCCACGTAGACCGCTCCGAGCCCTCATCGCTTGGGCCCGCCACCAACTCCATCACCGCCCGAACGCTCCAATGCCGAGGCCGACGCCCGACCGCACCCTCCCGCGAGTACTCCACGGGCGCGGCTCCGCCAGCGGCTTTATTTTCTCTCTGGCCGCGGTTTTCGGGCGCTCTGCGAGCGAGCCCTGGGGCTGCTCTACCCCTCCGGCTATCCCTCCGGCAGGCGGAGGGATAGCGCGCTCAGGAATGACGCTGCAGAGCCGAATACGAGCCTGATCTCAAGTCCGACCACCCGCCCCCACCGTAGGTGAATACAGGTGGTCGGACTTGAAGATGCCGTTTGGGGGTCGGATTTGGCTCTGCAACGTCGTTCTTGGTCGCGTTAGGTGGCCTTAGACGGGGTCATATCTGTCGAGTCGGGGACATGGTTCGGGACACGATGGCTGGAGTTCCCCCGGTTCAGTGGACACGGGTTGATTAGGCGAGAGCACTCGCTGTTGGGGTAGTGAACTTGATCTTGTTGGGGGACGCGAGCCGCGGAGCGGCGAGTCCGGCACGGTCGTCGACGAGAGTGCGGCTCTCGAAATCCGCGGGCGAGAGCTGCCCGAGCGTCGTGTGGCGGCGCTGGCGGTTGTAGAAGACCTCGATGTAGTCGAAGATCTCGGTGCGTAGCTCGGCTTTGGTCGGCCAGGAGCGGCGGTGGATGAGCTCTTTCTTGAGCGTCGCGAAGAAGCTCTCGGCGACGGCGTTATCCCAGCAGTCGCCGCGGCTGCCTATCGACTGCGCGATCCCGCGCGGGCCTGCTGGCCGAACGCCAGGCTGACGAACTGGCTGCCCTGGTCGGAATGCCAGATCAACCCCGGTGGCGGTCGGCGCCGGGCGAGCGCTATCGCCAGCGCGTCGGTGACGAGCTCGGTGCGCATGTGGTCGGCCATCGCCCACCCGACGATCCGCCGCGAGTAGAGGTCCTGGACGGCGACGAGGTAGAGCCATCCCTCCCACGTTCTGAGGTAAGTGATGTCGGCGACCCAGCAGCGGTTCGGCGCCCCGGCGGCGAAGTCGCGATCGAGCAGATCGTCGGCGACGCGAACGCCCGGCACCCGGATCGTTGTGGCCCGGTACTTCTTGGTCTGCAGCCCCGACACGCCGGCCAGGCGCATCAAGCGCTCGACGCGCTTGCGGGCGATCTGCTCGCCGTAATCGAGGATGAAGTCCGACCAGATCCGCGGAGACCCATAGTGAGCGCGGCGTTCAACGCCGCTCTAAGCAGCTATCAGCTGTGTCAGTTCTGCGCGCCACTCGCACCAAAGCAGCGAAGCCCGGTCTTCCGTCGGGTCCGAAAGCAATAATCCGGCGTGTGGAGCGTCCGACAGTTATCTCGCTGTACTCCGGTGCCGGCGGCATGGACCTCGGGTTCATCCAGGCTGGATTCGAGGTCTTGTGGGCGAACGATGTCGACCCCTTCGCTGTCGAGACGTACCGAGCGAACATCGGTGAGCATGCGACCTGTGGGGACGTCCTTGAAGTTCTGATGCCCGGATCGTCGCCCGATGTTGTGATCGGGGGACCGCCGTGCCAGGGCTTCTCGGTGATCGGACGCATGGCACCGAACGACCCGCGCTCGCGGCATGTCTTCCACTTCTTCGAGGTCGTGCAACAGCTCGCTCCTCGGGCGTTCCTAATGGAGAACGTCAAGTCGCTCGCGGCGAACCCTCGGTGGGCGCCGCTGCGAGCCGACCTAAAGCGGCTGGCGAGAGAGTTGGGATACCAGACGCGTCTGATGGTGCTCAACGCCTCCCACTACGGCGTTCCTCAAGCACGCGAGCGGATGTTTCTCGTCGGCGTTCGAGACGGCCCGTTGCCGTTCGAGCCCGTCCCAACCACTGTCCGGCGCGCCCCCACAGTGCGAGAAGCGCTCGCCCAGCTACCCCAGTTCGGCCGTACCGGAAACGACACGATGACCGGAGCGCGGGTCATCCCAACTCGTGAGCCCGTGATGCGCCCAACCGCCCACACCGGGTCGCTGCTGTTCAACGGCTCCGGGCGCCCGCTCCACCTCGACCGTCCAGCCAAGACGCTCCCTGCCTCGATGGGCGGCAACGCGACGCCGATCATCGACCAGGAGGAGCTAGAGAACGGCGGCGAGCCATGGGTAGTCGCTTATCACCGGCATCTCGTCCAAGGGGGCGAGCCACTCGCGTCCGCACCGGATCGCTTGCGCAGGATCACGGTCGAGGAGGCGGCCGTGCTGCAGGGCTTCCCGGTGAGCTTTAGCTTCTGCGGTCCTCGCGTAGCGCAATACAGGCAGGTCGGGAACGCGGTTCCGCCGCGACTGGCCTACGCCGTCGCCGGCGCCTTGAGAGCGGCGTTGTCCGAGGCGCCGACCTCGATCGCTGCGTAGGTCGCGGCCGCAACGCGGTTGCATGCCAACTCAGCCTTCTCGTGCTCCCAGATGCGGATCACGTACCAGCCTTCAGCGCGGAGCGCGGTTGTCTGCGCCCTGTCCCGCTCTTGATTCAGCTCAATCTTCGCCGCCCAGTAGATGGCGTTCGACGATGGCATGCGGCCGTGCTCGGGGCAGCCATGCCAAAAGCAACCGTCAATGAAAACAGCGACTCGAGCGCGTGTGAAGACGACGTCCGGTCGGATGGGCCTTCGGCCTTCGACGCGAATGGGGAAGTCAACCCGGTATCGGAGGCCGGCGCGATGCATGGCAGATCGCAGCCGAAGCTCAGCGGTCGAGTCACGGCGTCGATTGCCAAGCATCACCTTCCGCGTGTTTTGGTCCGTCGGACCCGGTGGAGTAGCAACGATCGCACGGAGCTCAGCGACGCGCCGCGCGATCATGGCTGAGCCAGGGCTTCAACCAGATTGTCCGACCATGCCTCATCGATACGCTGCAGTGGGGCGATCTTGCCGACGTGCACCGTGTGGGCGGCGAGTCGGTCGGAACGTCGGAATTTAAACGTCCATTCGCTTGTGGGGCCGAACAGACATGCCGCGATCACGTCGAATGAACTCGGCGAGTAGAAGCGGCTCGCGGGGTCACCCTGCGAGGCCCTCGTCTTCTGGACCTCGACCTTCGGGGTGCCGTCTGCGTACCGCTTCGGCGAAGCGTTCTTGCACTCGACGGTGACGTCACGACCGTCGACCAGGCTGACCCAGTAATCAGGCGGGCCTTCCTGATGACCGACCTTTGCGTTCGCTATCTCAGGATCAGATCCGAGGACAAGCCCGAGGTGGTGCTCAGCCATGCCGCCGCGAACCGCCATTCCAAGTCGGCTGTTGCGACCGATGTGTCCAGAATGTCGCGCGCGGGGACCGCGTACGCGTGCTCAAGCTCATGCAGTGCGGCGCCAACCCGCTCTGATGCCCCTCGCTCGGCGACGCGGTAGCGCAGCGCTTGATCGAGACGAAGTCTCTGCGCCTGACGCTCCACGTCAAGAAAGTCGAGGAAGCGATTCGGTGGAAACGCGACGATCGTCTCAAGGGCAGGCTCCACGGCTCCCTTGCGCGCCCCGCCGAACGTGTCGCGCTCCCAGACCTGCCATCCCGCGGCCGCAGCCTCGATGTTCGACGCCTTGAAGTAGATGCTGTTCCCCAACGGCAGCGGGTCGTAGGCAAGTGGGTCGAGCGCGATGAGCACGCCGGCTTCAACGTCGGCGACGAGCACCAACGTGAGATCAATACCGGCTGGATCGAACCCAAGCGGATGCCGAGCCTCGCGCCAAGCCTTGCTATTCACGTCGCCGTAGCGAATCTGCGCGCGGTGCTCGTCAGTGGGCCGATGTTTCGTCAGCGCACGGTTGGAGCGGAACACGTACGCGGCAAGCCCGACGCGGTCACCAGCGGGGGTTTCTACCCCGAGGAACAGCGGAGCGCACGAGGGGCCCGAGGAGAACAGCACCAACCCGCCGGAAGCCACGACTGCAGCCTCAACGAAGTTGTGAACCTCGCGCCGCTGCACCTGGTCGTACCCGCGGGCGTAGGTGCGCTTGCTTCCCAGCATCTGCGAATTCTCACCCGCATCGCGTACAAGAAGATGCGCGCGCCCGCATATTGCGAGGGATCAGTGTCCCAAACTGGACCGAATCGCAGATAGCCCGAAGGAGTTCAAACCGAAGAGCAATCTCCGCCCACGTGTCGGAAGATCGATCGCCTCGCGTGGGTGCGCGTGCCGCGCTCAACGGTGGCGGCGGGACTACATGTGACCCGCTGTACACCTTAGAACGCCCAGAGTTCGTCGTACGCTTGGGCCGCGAGGTCATGCGTCCGTTCCTCGATCTGCTCTCGGCCCCATTCGTTACCGTCCAGAACGTAATCGTCCACCCAGATACCAAAGGCGTTTTGCAGAATCGCGCGCTTCTCCTCGAATGCCTTGTTGCCAAGCTCACCGTTGAGGTCGTGGTTGACGTATAGGAGGTTGCCAACCATCGCCACAAGGTCGGGTTCCTTCGCCTTAGCCTGGTTCAGGATGTGCTCGATATTCATTGCGTCGGTGTCCACTGGTGTGCCACCGCGCTCGGCATGGAATCGCCGCAGGATGTAGGTGACGAGCCGCTTGTTCTGGCTGTAGAGTTCGGACGCTCGAAGGTCCTGAAAGCCAGCGATGAAGAGTTCGCGGCTCGGGCGCTTGTCTCGCAGCTTCTTAATCAGAGCCTTGATCTCGACTTGGCGCCTGTCCGGATCCGTGGCCACGGTTAAGTTCCGCGCATGAAGCGCGTACATCGAGGAGATTCCGCCCGAGGAAGGTTGGGAAGCCACCGCTGTGAAGGTGAAATGAAAATCCTCGATTGCCTTTACTGCACGCTTGAGCGCTGGGAGTTTGATCTCCTTACGCTCGTACGCTCGCACCAGAGCGAGCAGCATTGGAAGCGGTTGGGTGACCCCGAACAGCGCGAGCGCCTCGAGAGAATCGCGCACGGCACGCTCCTCTTTCTTCCACCTACGCAGGGGCGCGCTGGGCTCGGATATTGCCCTGTAGAGCTTGGCGTCGTAGTCCAAGCTATCTATATAGCTCTGCGCGTCCACCGGGTTGATCCTTGAACGAATGGCGCGGAACAGCTTCGCTTCAGAGGTATAGCTGTATTGAGAAAGCCATTGATGTAGCAAGAACTTGTTGACGTTGATGTCAGCCCGCGAAGAACGAAAGAGGTGAAGGATGCGCTCGAAGGCGTCACGCGCAAGATCCACGTCCGCGTTGTCTTGCTTCAAGTATGACAACAAGAGGTTCCGCACGAGGTCAGAAACGCCGAGATCCTTTCCGCGTGTGTTAAGCGTCTCGAAGATGAAGTAGGCGTCGTCCGGGTTGTCCACCTCTATGAGAATCAGCTTAAGCGACAGCACCTTGTCTCGGATCTCCTCGAGCCTGGCGATCGCCTCGGAACGGCGGGTCTTCTCGTCCTTCGTCTTATCGTTGATGAATGCATCGACGCCTGACTTGATGTAGCGCTTGATGCGGTTGAAAGCGTCCGTCAGGCGTTTCTCGTCTGGGCCTATTTCGTGCTTGCCCCTTGCTTCGCCGTATCTTTGAATCGCGTCCTGGAAGTACGGGTAGCCGGACGGCGTCTGCAGGACGAACTTGAGCTTCGCCTGTAGATCCCGCTTCTCGATTAGACCTTGGAGGCCTTCCGCGGAGGAGGTGTTCTTGAGGTCCGCGAAGCCGTCACGCAGCGCGCAGAGCATGAGCGTGATCGTGGTAAGCCGCTGCTGTCCATCGACCACCGCGTACGTCGTCTTCCCGTCCTCGAACACGACCATCGACCCGATGAAGTAGTCCTCGCCTCCGCGCGTGACGACATCGTCGAGAAAGTCGTCGATGTTCTCATTGTCCCAAGCGAACGGCCGCTGGAACCGCGGAATCACGTAGTAGCCGCGTCCCAGCAGGCCGGCCACCTCCTCGTCAACGCACGTGATCTTCATGCTCGACTTCCTAGCACGCCGAGTAATCATCGCGGCATGACGGGCTGCCCGTCGCAGCCCTCCTTTCTAAGATCGGCCTTAGAAAAGCGCATCACGGTGCGCCAATACGAAGCGCTTCGTCGAACGCGGGGAGCGCTCCTCGATGCCGACGGATGGACGGGTGCATGCGCTCAACTCGCGACTGCCCTCCGGCGAATCTCGATGCCAACCTGAGTAGCGCCGGCCCGCTGAGCATTGCGGCTGATCGGCATAAACGCTCAGGTGTGCTGTGCCCCTCCGACCTGTCCTCCCGTACTCGGACGGGCAGTGGACTGCAACAACCGCTTTTGCAGGGCGCAGGGCACGCGGGCGTGGCAAGCCGAAGACGCCTGGCGAAATGAGGACACCAATGTGTTCGATACGCGTTTGAGCGCGTCGCGCTGTTCCGGACCGTGTCGGTGGGAGGACTGGCCGGGCGCTTTTGCCGGCGGCCAGCGCTAGATGCACCCACAGCTGATGCGCCTCGAGCCGGCTGGGTCGGGTCGCTCTTGATCCTCCACGCCACCGTTCGATGACTATCGACCCGACGGATCGCCGCCTCGACCCCCCTGGGGCTCGGTTCCGGGAGACTCCAACAAGTCAACGCTCAGCGCAAGCATGAGCTCGCCGTTCGCGAAGGTCTCGTGGGGCCCGCGGCTGGCGTAGGCAGCACCGGGCGAAACACCTGCCGACGGTTTCGTCTTCGTCTCTGGCAGCGGTTTTCGGCGTTCTACCAGCGCCCCCTGGGGCTGCTCTACCCGTCCGGCTATCCGTCCGACAGGTGGACGGATAGAACGGTCAAGAACAACGCTGCAGAGCCGAACACGAGCCTGATTTCAAGTCCGACCACCCGCCCCCACCGTAGGAGAGTACAGGTGGTCGGATTTGAAGATCAGGACCGGAGAGCAGTAAGAGCAAGCAACTCAGAACCAAGGACAACAGAAGCAGCGGAGAGCAGCCCCAGGGGATCAACAGAACCAGAGGAACCAGAAGAAGGAGAGGACGACGAAACCAAGACCAGGATCAAGACGCAGCCCAGATGACGAGCAGGAAGAACAACGTTATGGACTACAACGAACGCCCAAGAACCGAGCCAGACGCGCAGGCGGGGTCGGCACGACGAGACAGGCGTGCGCGGGTCAACGGCCGGCGCGACGAAGCGTGATGCAATGGATCGCAAGTTTGGATTGGTGACGGCCGCCGCTCGTAGCGGACCGTTCGGAGTCGGCGACGCAAAGAGGACGCCGGTGGGTGCCGACCGCGGGCTAGCGTCGTGGGTTCACGCCGCCCGATGGGTTTGCGTTGCCAACGGATCCTCGAGCGCGAACGCCTCAGCCACCAGCGCCGCATCATCCGGCCGCGGCGCGAAGTGCAGATACTTCCGCGTCGTGTCGATGTCCGCGTGTCCCATCCACTCCTGGACGCGCACGATGTCGGCTTTGGTGATCATCCGCGTCCCGAAGGTGTGCCGAAGGTCGTGGAAGCGCAGCGGCCTCAGCCCGGCCCGAGTCAACGCGCGCTTGTAGCGCTTCAACAGAGCCGACGCGTCGAGGTAGACACCATCAATGCCGGGGAAGACCAGAGCGTCATCGCCGGCATGCTGCGCCTCGGCAGCCAGGCGAGCGAGTGACTGCGCGACCGCAGGAGCCATCGGCACGGCCCGCACCTTGCCGCTCTTCGGCGACGACAACACGCCGTTCGTGTAGCTCGCGGTGACCCGGATGTGCTGGCCGCCGAAATCGACGTCTCGCCAGCGCAGCGCCACCAACTCACCCTGGCGTAAGCCCGTGAACGCTGCGGTGAGGATCACCGCGGCGTCCTGCTCTGACTCCGCCGCGCGCACCAGCGCCATCACCTCTTCGGCCGACAACACGTCGATGCTCGAGGCGACCGCCGCCCGCGGCTTCTCCACGTCGCTGACCGGATTCAGCGGCAGCTTCCACACGCGACGCGCCCGCTCCATCACCCCGTGGAAGACGGTCACGATCTTGGCCTTCGTTCGATTCGACATCCCGGAAGTGCCGCCCAGCGCGCGCGCCCAGTGCTCCACGTCTTCGAGCGTCACGTCTTCGAGGCGGCGATCACCGAATGCCGGGAGAACGTGATTGGCCAGCACGCTCCGGTAGTCGCGCACCGTCGACGCCTTGCGCTGGCGGTCTCGCTCGACGTAGCGCAGAAACTCCTCCACGGCTTCCGACACGGTCACGCCCGTGCGTCGAATCCCCGGCAAGGTCCCATCACGCGCGCTGGCCAGGATCCGGTCGAGCCATTCCTCGGCCGTGCGCTTCGTGTAGTAGCCGGCGGCCGGTCTCCCCCTCCCCGTCCACGCCGGCCCCACCTTCTTCTGCACCTGCCGACCGTCCGGCAAGCGGTACTTCGCGCGCCACACCGGACCCCGTGCGCCGTCTACACGGAAGACGTGTCCGGAGACGGGAACGGACCGATCCATGACCAAAGCCTAGCCGAAGTTCGGGACATATTCGGGACACGGTTTGTGTTGTCGCTGAATAGGCACAAAACTGAAGTGCCTATTTGCAGGCGTTTTGAGCGCCCCCACCAGGATTCGAACCTGGGACCTGCGGATTAGAAGTCCGCTGCTCTATCCAGCTGAGCTACAGGGGCCGACTCGCGGCACTCTAGCCCGACCGGCCATGACCGGACGGACGTTGGAGGCTGCCCTCCATGGCCAGTGGCCGACGAGTCGAACAGACCGAGCCCGGCGCCGGCGCCGGCGCGATCGGGGCGCCCGGGTTCGAACCGGGGACCTCGTGCTCCCAAAGCACGCGCGCTACCAGGCTGCGCCACGCCCCGTCGCTGGCGAGTATGGCAGGAGGCGTGCGGGCGCAGGCACTTTGCGCTCACTCCCTCGGTGTAGCCTCACCGGCTTCATGGCTGACGTCCGACCTCTTCGCGCGCTCCACTACGACCTCGCCCGCACCGGCGGGCTCGAGATGGTGGCGGCTCCCCCCTATGACGTGATCGACGACGCCGACCGGGCCGCTCTGTTGGCTCGGTCGCCCTACAACGTCGTCGAGATCGACCTCCCCCGCTCCGACGGCGACCCCTACGAGCACGCGGCCCGCACGCTGGCCGCCTGGCGCTCGGAGGGCATCGTGGTGCGCGACGACGTGCCCACGATCTGGGCGCTGCAGCAGGAGTACTGGGGTCCCGACGGCCGGTCCTACCTTCGCAACGGCTTCCTCGCGCGCGTGCGCGTGGACGACTACGGCCCGGGGCGCATCCGCCCACACGAGCGCACCCATCCGGGTCCCAAGGAGGATCGCCTCCGGCTCACGCGCGCCACGCGCGCGAACCTGTCGCCGATCTTCTCGCTCTACGACGACCCCGCCAACGCCGCGTGGTCGGCGCTCGAGCCGCACGTCCAGGGCGCCCCGTGGGGCGAGATGACCGACGCGGACGGCACCGTCCACCGCGTCTGGAGCGTCACCGACGAACGGGCGATCGCCACCGTCGCCGCCACCCTGGCGAAGACCGAGCTGCTGATCGCCGACGGCCACCACCGCTACGAGACCGCCCGCGTCTATGCCGAGGAGGTCGGAGGCGATGGCGGCCACCGCTACGTGCTGATGTGCCTCGTCGCCCTGCAGGACCCCGGGCTGACGGTGTTCCCGACGCACCGCCTCCTCACGGGCCTCGACGCCGGGCGCCGCGAGCAGCTCTACGCCGCGCTGCGACGCGACTGGCACTTCGAGCCCGCCGCCCAGGACGCGCTCGAGCCCGCCGCCGACGACGGCGCGCTCCGGATCGGCTTCCTCGACGCCGAGGACTCGCACGCCGCCATGCTCACCCTCAAGGATCCCGCCATCGTCGACGCCGTCCTCGCCGACAAGCCGGAGGCCTATCGGCAGCTCGACACCGCGGTGCTCGAGGCGCTCGTCCTCAAGGGCGCGCTGGGGATGACCGAGGACGACATCTCGCACTTCCGCGGCCTCCAGTACGCCCGCTCCAGCGACGAGGCTCGTGAGCTGGTGCGCATCCACGCCGCGGACGCGGCCTTCTTCATGGGCGCGACCCCGGTCTCGCGCGTGCGCGCGGTGGCGGCGGCCGGCGAGACCATGCCGCCCAAGTCGACCTACTTCTATCCCAAGGTCCTCACCGGTCTGGTGTTCAACCCCCTCGACGAGGCCTGAGCGGCGTTAGGCTGCCGACGTGCGCGCTACCGCCCGCCGTGCCAACGGCTACCGACACGACATAGAGATCCGCGACCATCGGCTGATCGCCGACGAGCCGCCCGCCCACGGTGGCGAGGACGCCGGCCCCAATCCGCAAGAACTGCTCGCGGCCAGTCTGGCCTCGTGCGTCGCCATCACCATCGAGATGTACGCCGGCCGAAAGGGCTGGGACGTCGATGGCCTCGAGGTGACCTGCGACTACACGCCCGCCGAGCGCGGGTCGCCGACGCGCTTCGAGCTGGTCACCCGCCTGCCCGCGCACCTCGATGCGGAGCAGCGCAAGCGCCTGGAGATCATCGCCGCCAAGTGCCCGGTCCATCGCACGCTCGAGGGCGAAGTGCAGTTCGCAGAGCGGGTCGAGGTCGCCTGACCGAGCGCGCGGTGCTGGCCGAGCGGCTGCGGCGCGTCCTGCTGACGCCCGCCGACGCGGTCCAGATCGAAGTCCCGGGACGGCGCAGCGCGGCGGTCCTCGCACCGCTCTACCTCGACGAGCAGAGTGAGCTGCACGCCGTCTTCACCCAGCGCCGTCACGACCTGCGCAGCCACCCGGGCGAAATCTCGTTTCCGGGCGGGCGCCAGGACGAGGACGACGCCGACCTGCCGGCCACCGCACTCCGGGAGACGCTGGAAGAGATCGGCCTTCCGCCGGAGGCCGTCGAGCTGCTCGGTGCGCTGCAGCCGACCCCCACGCTGGTCACCAACTTCGGGATCTATCCCTTCGTGGGACTGATCGAGCCGGGCTTCGAGTGGGTGGCCGAGGCCGCCGAGGTGGCCGAAGTGCTCGAGCTGCCGCTGGCGGCGGTGCGGGAGGGCTACGCCCGGCGGCGCGTTGTCCGCCGGGGAGTCTCCTTCCGCACCGACACCTACCAGGTGGGCGACCACCTGATCTGGGGCGCCACCGCTCGGATCGTGGGCGATCTGCTCGAGCGGCTGCGCCCCCTTCAGGCTTGAGTCAGGCGCCCTTCTCGACGGGCACGTTGACGAGGTTGCCCCACTCGGTCCAGGAGCCGTCGTAGTTCTTGACGTTGTCCTTGCCGAGCAGCTCGTGCAGCACGAACCAGGTGTGTGCGGAGCGCTCGCCGATGCGGCAGTAAGCAATGATCGAGTCCGTGTCGGTGACGCCCTTGGAGCCGTAGAGCTCGGCGAGGTCGTCGGCGGACTTGAACGTGCCGTCCTCCTTGACCGCCTGGGCCCACGGGATCGACGCGGCGCCGGGGATGTGGCCACCGCGCTGGGCGCCCTCCTGCTCGTAGCCCGGCATCGCTATGAGCTCGCCCGAGAATTCCTGCGGGGAGCGCACGTCGACCAGGCGCGTGTCGGTGCCCAGCGCGCCATGGACCTCGTCGCGCAGCGCGCGGATGGACGCGTCGCCCGCCTGCCCGGTGAACGTGGCCGCCTCGTAGGAAGGCACGTCGGTGCTGGTCGGGCGGTCCTCGGCGAGCCACTTCTCGCGCGGGCCGTTCATCAGCTTGACCTTGTCGTGGCCGTAGTACTTGAGGTACCAGTACGTGTAGGCCGCGAACCAGTTGTTTCGATCGCCATAAAGCACGACCGTGTGGTCGTTGGAGATGCCCTTCGAGCCGAACAGCTTGCCGAAGGCCTCGGCGTCGAGAAAGTCGCGCTTGACCTGATCCTGCAGATCGGACTTCCAGTCGAAGCCGATGGCGCCGGGAATGTGGGACTCGGCGTAGAGCGCGGAGTTCTCGTCCACCTCGACGATGCGGATGCTGTCGTCCTCCAGGTGATCCTGGACCCACTGCGTGTCGACCAGGACGTCCTTCGAGTAGTCGGCCACTTGAGCTCCTCTTCTTATTTCCTATCCGGATTGTAGGATTTCGGGCGAGTCTAACGCTCCGGAGGGCCCGGCGTCAGCAGGCGGCACACCGCCGACTTCATCTGTGCCAGCCAGGCGGCGTGCTCGGCCGGATGCGCCGAGACGATCTCGACCGGCAGGCTCCACGTGTCCCGGGCCGACTCCGCGATCACCCGCCCGGTGGCGTAGCAGTCGAGCGGAAGGTCGCCGGCTGCTTCGTAGACGACGCCCCGGACCGGCGTGTCCACCACCCGCTCGAACAGCATCCGCAGCCGTCCGTCGTGCAGCTCGCGCACCGCCGCGGAGTCACCGGTGGCGGTTCCCGCCAGCCAGCAGACGACCGACACGCCCGCCAGCGCGTCCATCAACGTCCCGATGCGGTCGGGATCGGCGATCACTCCCTCGGCGCCCGTCGCGGCGATGGCGGCCAGGCGCGCGCTGTCCCGGGTGGTGCCGCGCACCGCATGGCCCTCGACCATGAGCGCCGAGGCGAGCGCGCGCCCGCGGCAGCCGCAGCCGACGATCAGGATCCGGGCCACCGCCTTTCAGACCACGAGCGCCGGGGTCACGAACACGCCCGCAGCGTAACCGAACCTTCCGCCTTATACGGCGGTTCTAACCTGGAGCACTCTCGATGACCGGAGCCTCCCCCGTATGACCCACTTCCTCGGCCGCCGCGTCATGGCGTCCGCCGTCAGCACCGTGGCTGCGGCCCTCGGTCTCGCCGCCCCGGCGGCCGGCGCCCCGCCCCAGCCGCCGCAGCAGCTTCCGGGTGATGCGGGAGCCGCATCGGTGCGCGCGGACCGGTCGCAGTGGATCGTCGGCGCCCGGCCCGGTGCCGACGGCGCAGCGATCGCCCGGCGGTTCGGTGCTCGCTCGATCGGCGGCGCCGCGTGGGAGATCTCCTCAGCGCGGGCCACCGCATTGGCCGCGGCCCTCGAGCGGGCCGGGCTGCTCACCTACTCCGAGCCCGACCGCCTCGCCGAGCGCCGGGCGGTCACTCCCGACCCGCTCTCGCCGGCGGCCTCCTGGCGCGACGTGGTCGCCGATCCGAGCCTCACGCCGCCTCCGGTAACTCCCACCAGTCCGCTGCTGGCGCTGATCGACTCCCAGCTCGACACCACTCATCCCGAGTTTGCCGGCAGCTCCGTCACCACCCTCGGGGGACAGCCGCTGACCGACTCGCACGGGACCGCGACCGCCGCGGTCGCCGCCGCGCCGGCCAACGGCGCCGGGACGCTGGGCGTCTGGCCGGGAATGCGGGCGCTCAACCTCCCCGTGCCGGCGCAGATCCGCTGCTCGGACTCCAGCCGCAACATCTACCGCGCGGTCGAGGCGGGCGCCAAGGTCATCAACATGTCCTACGGCTCCACCAGCCCCTGCTTCGCCGAGTACGAGCAGCTCCAGCGCGCGACTCGCGCCGGCGTGACGCTGGTTGCCGCGGCGGGCAACGAGTTCGGCGACGGCAATCCGCTCGAGTTCCCGGCGTCGCTGCCGCACGTGCTGACCGTCGCGGCCATCGGCCCCGACTTCAAGCCCTCCTACTTCTCCAACGCCAACGCGGCGGTCGACCTGAGCGCTCCAGGCGAGGGAATCCTCACCGCCGTGCCGCCCGGCTTCGACGGCGACGGGACTCCGGACGGCTACGAGGCGCTCAGCGGGACGAGCTTCGCCGCTCCCATGGTCGCCGCCGCGGCCGCCTGGGTCCGCGCCGAGCGTCCTGAGCTCTCGACCGACCAGGTCGCCCAGGTCGTGCGCCTCGGTGCCCGCGACATCGGCAAGCGCGGCTGGGACGCGTCGAGCGGATTCGGCGTCCTCTCCGTGTCCGGCGCGCTCGGGCGCAAGGCGCCGCCCGAGGATCCCGCCGAGCCGAACGACGACATCGTGTGGGTCGATGGCCGCGCCTTCGGCAAGGCGGAGGCGCGGCTGTGGAGCGGCCGGGGAACGGCACGGCGCTTCGGAATGCTCGACCGCTTCGAGGACCCGGTCGACGTCTTCCGAGTGCTGCTGCCGGCGCGCGCGACGACCCGGATCACCGTTCGCCCCCGCGGCGGCGACCCGGACCTCGCGGTACTGCCGGGCACCTCCAAGCGGCTCTTCCGCGCGCGCCTGCTGGGGCGCTCGAGGCGCTCAGGCACGCGCACCGAGACGGTGACGCTGCGCAACCCGGCGCGCCGGGCCCGCAGCGTCTACGTCGCCACCTACGTCCACGCGGGCGGCCGCTCGCTCGACGCGGCCTACGACCTGACGATCAGGCGCGGGCGCTAGCGCTCGGCCCGTACTGGGCCTCGACGAGGTCGCCGGCTTCCGCGAGGACCGCGGGAGTCGGCACCGACGGGTTGTCACGCAGATACCACTCGGCGTCGAGCGCGGCCTGGCATCCCGAGCCGGCCGCGGTGATCGCCTGCCGATACTTGTGGTCCACCAGGTCGCCGGCGGCGAAGATGCCCGGCACGCGGGTCCGTGTGGAGCGCCCCTCGACGATGACGTAGCCGTTCTCGTCGGTGTCGACGATGTCGCGCACGATGCCGGACTGGGGCTCGTGGCCGATGGCCACGAAAGCTCCGTGCGCGGTGATCTCCAGGCTCTCGCCCGTCTCGGAGTGGCGCAGGCGGACCTTCTGCAGGCCGGGACCCGCGTCGCCGGTGAGGAACTCGTCGACGACGTAGGGCGCCAGCCACTCGATGTTGTCGACCCCGCGGGTGCGCGAGAGCATGATCTTGGAGCTGCGGAACTCCTCGCGGCGGTTGACCACCGTCACCTTGGAGGCGAACTTGGCCAGGAACATCGCCTCCTCCATGGCCGAGTCACCGCCTCCGACAATGATCGTCTCGCGGTCCCTGAAGAAGGCGGCGTCGCAGGTCGCGCAGTACGAGACTCCGCGCCCGGCCAGCTCCTCCTCGCCCGGCACGCCGAGCTTCTTGTGCTGCGCGCCCATGGAGAGCACGACCGTCCGGGCCCGGATCTCCTGATCCTCGACCCACACCGTGTGCGGCTCGCTGCCGGAGCCGGGCTCGATCCGGGTGACGTCCTCGGACAGGAAGCGGGCTCCGAAGCGCTCGGCCTGGTCGCGCATGCTCTGCATCAGCGCGGGACCCTCGATGCCCTCCGGAAAGCCCGGGAAGTTCTCGACGTCCGTGGTCTGCTGCAGCAGCCCGCCCCACATGAAGCCTTCGATCACCAGCGGCGACAGATTCGCTCGCGCGGTGTAGAGAGCCGCCGTGTAGCCCGCGGGACCCGACCCGACGATCACCACCTGCTCGATGTCCTGATCTGCCATCTAGAACCTTCCTTCGCTTCCAGTTCGCATGCTTCAAAAAGTATAGTGCCGGTCAGGCGGCTGGTCCGACCGCGCCGCCTCCACTGGAGCGAGGCGCCGGGCACGCCGTTCGGCGCTCCAGCGCTCGACCGTTCGCAGCAGCTGGAAGTAGGCCACCACTCCGGGCAGCATCGGCAGCCAGAACACGAAGGCCCGGTAGACGAGCACCGCGACGACGGCCAGGCCGGCGTCGACGCCGAAGGCGACCAGGGCCGCGATCATCCCGCCCTCGACGCCGCCCACGCCGCCCGGCATCGGCAGCAGGTTGCCGAACATCCCCACGAAGAAGGCCATCACCAGCACCGCCAGCTGCGGTGCCTCGCCGAACGCCCTGAACGCGGCCCACAGCACAGCGATCTGGAACGCCCAGTAGGCGAGAGCGCCCAGCAGCGCCGGATCACGGCTGCCGAGGTGGTGCATCGCGTCGCGAACGCCGGCGGAGGCAGCGGCCGGCACGTTGGCCACGCGCCGCGTCCAGCGCCCGACCAGCCCGTCGCCGGCGCCGTCGCCCCCCGACCCCACCCGATGCTGGAAGTCGGTCGGGACGAACGCGATGGCGATGCCGACCACGCAAGCAGCGGCGCCGAAGAGCGCGGGCGGCACCGTCACCGCGAACGGCGCGGTCCCCGGCAGCAGCCCCGTGCGCAGCCCGATGCCGCAGACCACCAGCGCGAGCGCGTAGACCAAGTAGGTGAGGACCACGAAGGAGACCGACTTGTCCGCCACCTGGCGCGCGGACATCCCGGAGCGCCGCAGCGCCCAGGCGGTCAGCACCACGCCGCCCGCACCCCCCGCCGCGAAGACCCGCGCCGCGAGATTGCCCGACATGGTGATCTGGTAGCTCTCGCGCCAGTCGATCTGCGTGCCGGCGCGGACGAACACGCCCCGGAACAGCGCCACGTAACCGGAGAACGAGCCGATCGTGAACACCAGCGCCAGCAGCAGCCAGTACGGATCGCCACGCTCGACGCGACGCCACGTCTGCTCGAGGCCCGCCAGCCGCGGCACCAGGTAGTAGAGGGCGATGACGGCCAGCACCATGAACGCGGCGAACGCGAGCACCTTGCGGCGCGACACGTGCAGGCGCCCGAAGTGGTCTTCCTCGTCGTGCTCGTCGTGCTCGTCGTCGCGGTCGTGCGGATCGCCGGTCGACGTCATCGCCGCAGCGCCCGCTCGAGTCGTCGCAGGCCGCGCAGCACGGGCCGCATCCGGCGGCTGACGGCCGGCTCGGCCGCGCGGATGCCCTCGGCCAGGGCGAGGCCGGCGAGCAGGTCGACGACGTAGTGCTCGCCCAGGTAGACCAGGGCGAAGCCGAGCGTGCCGGCATAGGTCCAGCCGATCGTGGCCGGCAGGCGCCCCTGCGCGGTGAGCGCGTGGGCGGCGGAGACGGAGGTGGCGAAGTGCAGGGAGGGCATGGCGGCCAGCGGATTGCCCGCCAGAGCACCGTACATCCGCTCCCAGCGGTTTCCCCAGAACTCCTGCCCGTACTCGACCATCATCCGCCGAAGGGGAGGGTCGTCCGCGGTGCGGAGCCGACCGGAGTCGGCGGCGTACCAGGGCGGGGCGGTCGGCACGGCCCAGTAGCCGAGGAGGCCGACGTCGAAGGTCCCGTAGATGAGGGCGGCGGTGCGCGGGAAGGCGTCGCGGTCGCGCAGCAGGACGTAGGCGGCGCTGCCGTGCGGAAAGGCGAACCAGAGCCAGTGCGACCAGACCAGGACCTTCTCGGCCGTCGCGAAGCGCCCGGCACGTCCGAAGCGGCGCTGCAGCCTGAGGGTGGGCGGCGTGCCCAGGCCGAGCAGGCGGTCGACCCGAACGGGATAGTCGACCAGCACGCGCCGCTCGAGCCGGGCGGGATCGTCGTTGGGCATCTCGTAGGCGGCGACGTACGCCCACATCTGAAGCAAGACGACTCCGATGTCGCGCGTGCGCGTGGACGGGAGCAGCACGCGCAGGCAGACCGGCGCCCCCGCGGCGGCGGCGAGGACGACAGGAGCGGGCAGGGGAAGACGTCTGCGAACCAGTGGCGCCGCCACACCCGCGGCGAGCGCCCCGCAGGCGCCCGCCCGGAGGACGAACGACGGGCGCACGGCGCGCGCGAGTATATGCGTGACCGAGCGGCATCGGGCCGCTCGGGTCCCCGGGCGCCGGGCTTTCCGGCCGCCGCCACCGTAACGCGCCACGGGTCGGGCAGTGGGCGCATCGCAGCGGCTTGCGGCCGCGTACCGGCCGTCCCTATGCGTAGAATGCTGCCTCCGTGGCCACTCGAGCAAGAACTCCCCGTCGGCTGCGTCTGCTCGGCTTGGCCGGCAGCGCTGCCCTGGTGGGCGCCCTGAGCGCCGCCCCTATCGCCTCCGCCGGCATCCTCAGCCCCCAAGCTGAGTCGCCGAACGCGAAAGACGTCAAGTTCCTCTACGACATGATCCTCGTCATCGCGGCGATCGTGTTCTTCGTCGTCGAGGGCCTTCTCTTCTGGGCGCTCTGGAAGTTCCGAGCTCGCCGCGGCGCCGTCGCCGCGCAGATCCACGGCAACACCCGCCTGGAGATCGGCTGGACCGTCGGCGCCGCCCTCATCCTCGTCGTCATCACGATCGTGACCTTCGTGAAGATGCCGTCGATCATCAACCCGGCGCCGTCGGACATCGATGCGAACGGCAACCCGGTGGCCAGCACCGTGCAGGTTGCGTCCACCGATCAGCCCGACCCCCCGGCCGACAGCGCCACGCTGAACATCAAGGTCGACGGCCAGCAGTACGTCTGGCGCTATCAGTACCCCGGCCCCAAGGACGTCTTCGCCTACGAGGAGATGGTCGTCCCGGTCGGCATGACGGTGACCCTCGACATCTCCTCCGACGACGTCGCGCACTCTTTCTGGATCCCCGCGCTCGGCGGCAAGATGGACGCGATTCCCGGCTACGTGAACAAGCTCTGGTTCAAGACCTCGAAACCCGACACCTTCGTAGGGCAGTGCGCCGAGCTGTGCGGACGCAACCACGCGAACATGTTCGCTCGCGTGCGCTCCGTCCCGTTCCCGGAGTACCAGGCCTGGTACGACCGGCAGGCCGCAGCGATCGAGGAGTCCCGCCAGGAGGCGCCCAAGCAACGGGCGGCGCTCGAGCGGGAGCAGGGCGAGCAGGCCGTCCAAGGCGGCGGCTCCGCCGGCGGCGCGACCGACGACCAGTGAACCGGGACTGACTTATGAGCATCACTGAAGCCCCCGCGCAGATCGCCACCAGGCCGCGCCCCCACATCCTCGCTCATCGCATCGAGCGCGAGGACCACGGCTGGACCTCGTGGATCACCACGGTGGACCACAAGAAGCTGGGCATCCTCTACATCGCGACGTGCCTGATCTTCTTCACGCTGGGCGGCGTCGAGGCCCTCCTCCTCCGCCTGCAGCTCGGCGCTCCGGACAACACCCTGCTGAGCCCCGAGAAGTACAACCAGATCATGACCATGCACGGGACGACGATGATCTTCCTCGTCGTCGTGCCGATCTGGGCGGGCTTCGGCAACTACCTGCTGCCGCTCATGATCGGCGCCCGGGACATGGCCTTCCCGCGCATCAACGCGTGGTCGTACTGGATGTTCCTGTTCGGCGGCCTGGTGCTCTACGCGTCCTTCTTCTTCACCCCGCCGGAAGCCGGCTGGACGAGCTACACGCCGCTCTCGTCGAAGGAGTACTCGCCGAGCTGGGGCCAGGAGGCCTGGATCTTCATGGTCCACCTCACCGGCCTCTCCTCCATGCTCGGAGCGGTCAACTTCATCGCCACCATCCACAACATGCGCGCACCCGGCATGGGCTGGGGCCGCCTGCCGCTGTTCGGCTGGGGCATGCTCATCTACTCGTACCTCATCGTGATCGCGCTGTCCTCGCTGGCGGCGACGGTGACCATGCTGCTGATCGACCGCAACTTCGGCGGCAACTTCTTCGATCCGGTTCAGGGCGGCTCGACCGTCCTCTGGCAGCACCTGTTCTGGTTCTTCGGCCATCCCGAGGTCTACATCTTCGTGCTGCCCGGCTTCGCGGTCGCGTCGGAGATCATCCCGGTGTTCGCCCGCAAGCCGATCTTCGGCTACAAGGCGATCGCCGCGGCGACCGCTGCCATCGCCTTCCTCGGCGTGCTGGTCTGGGCCCACCACATGTTCGCCGCCCCGATGTCGACCGTGGTGCTCGCGTTCTTCATGATCTCGAGCTTCCTGATCGCCATCCCGACCGGCGTCAAGATCTTCAACTGGATCGCGACCCTCTGGCGCGGCACGATCGAGTACACGACCGCACTGCTGTTCTCGGTCGGCATGGTCGGCACCTTCCTGATGGGCGGCATCACCGGCATCTTCCTCGCCGTGTTCCCGGTCGACTGGCAGCTGACCGACACCTACTTCGTGGTCGCACACTTCCACTACACCGCCTTCGGCGGCGCCGCGTTCATGATCTTCGGAGCGCTCTACTACTGGTTCCCGAAGATGAGCGGGCGCATGATGAGCGAGAAGCTCGGCAAGTGGTCCTTCTGGCTCATGCTCGTCGGCTTCCACCTCACCTTCCTCATCCAGCACTCCGCCGGCCTCGACGGCATGCCGCGCCGGATCTACGAGTACAACGAGGCCTCGGGTTGGCAGGCGTACAACCTCATCTCGACCATCGGCTCCTTCGTGCTCGGCCTCGGCGTGCTCGTCACGATGGTCAACGTCGTCCGCTCGCTCAAGCACGGCGCCATCGCGGGTCCCGACCCGTGGAAGGCCAACACCCTCGAGTGGTTCACCCCCTCGCCCCCGCCCCCGCACAACTTCGACTCCGTGCCGCGGATCCGCTCGCTCGAGCCGATGAAGGACATCCGCCGCCAGGTCGAAGAGGAGACGGGCGTGGAGCAGCAGTACCGCGCCGGCAGCCCGATGATGCGGGTCTGACCGGCCTCCGGGTCACTCCGACTCCGTGCAGGCATCTCGGGCAACCGACCGGACCGCCGTAGCCGCGTGGCCGCACGCGCGCACCCGCCAACTGGTCAGCGACTACCTGACGCTGACCAAGCCGCGGGTGCAGTCGCTGCTGCTGCTGACCACCATCTCGACGATGTACGTCGCGGGCGATCCGTCGCTCGGGCTGGTGGCGCTGACCTGCCTGGGCGGCGCCCTGTCGGCCGGCGGCGCGGGAGCGGTGAACCACTGGTTCGATCGCGACATAGACGCGCGGATGCCGCGGACGGCCGACCGGCCGGTTCCCTCGGGCCGGGTGGCTCCGACCAGCGCGCTGATCTACGGGCTGGTCCTGCAGCTGCTGTCCTTCCTGTTGCTGTCGCTGGCCGTCAACGTCCTGTCCGCGGTGCTGGCGCTGGCCGGATTCCTCGGCTACGTCCTGGTCTACACGGTCTGGCTGAAGCGCTCGACGCCCCAGAACATCGTCATCGGCGGGGCGGCGGGAGCGGTGCCGCCGCTGGTGGGATGGAGCGCCGTGACCGGGACGCTCGACCCCACGGCGCTCTATCTGTTCGCGATCGTGTTCTACTGGACGCCGCCGCACTTCTGGGCGCTGTCGCTGCTGATGAAGGACGAGTACGCCCGCGTCGGGATCCCGATGATGCCGGTGGTTCGCGGCGAGGTCGAGACCCGTCGGCAGATCCTGCTCTACACCGTCCTGCTCGCCGTACTGACGATGCTGCCGGTCATCTTCGGCTTCTTCGGGATGTTCTACGCCACCGTCGCGGCGGTGCTCGGCATCATCTTCATCGCCTACGCCGTTCGCCTGCAGCGCCTCGGCGACCGGCGAAGCGCCCTGCGCACCTACCTGTACTCGCTGGCTCATCTCGCGCTGCTGTTCGTCGCGATGGTCATCGACGTCCGGCTGTAGACTCCGCTCTCGTCATGGACCGCCCTCTCGCCCGCAAGAACATCGGAACCGGCCTGATCGTCTCGGTGATCATGATCGCGGTGTTCGCACTCACCTTCCTGGCCGCTTACCTCTACACCGCCTGATGGACGACCGCCGGCTTCACCCCGACAACGACGCTCCGCCGGACGCCGATCCGCACCGGCGCGCCGAGCCTTTCGGGGACGAGGCGAGCCCGGCTCGCGCGGCCCTTCAGGAGGGGACCGCCATCCACGCGGCGCCTCCGGTCGGCGAAGAGATCCACATGCCGGATCCCACGCTGATCCCGATCATCAACGCCATCGGGCTCACCGTCGCGCTCGTCGGGGTCACGTCGTCGATGGTGCTGCTGGTGGCCGGGATGGCCGTCTTCCTCATCACGCTCGTCCTCTGGATCCGCGACACCCGCCGCGAGATCGCCTCGCTGCCCGCCGGGCACGACCACTGACGCCTCGCGAGCGGGGTCGACCTCCGCTCGGCAGACCCGGCGGTGAGGCGCCGGGCGTACCGGTACGGCCCCGTCGCTGCTCGGATAGCGGCAACGCGCCAGTTGTGACGTACCCACGCTCCTCGTCATCCACCGGTGCCGGGTGGCGCGTAAAGAGGTTGTGCCTACGCAACGAACCACCACGGTCCGTCAGCGGACCAGCCTCTACGAAGACGCAACGTCCATCGTGGAGACCGACTACGGCTCAGACCTGTCGCTCGATGTGATCGCCCGGCGGGTCGCCTCATCGCGTCGTCAGCTCCAGCGCGTCTACTCGGAGATCGGCCAGACCACCTTCCGCGAGCACCTGACGGAGGTGCGCATGCAGCGGGCCGCCGACTTGCTCGCCAACGGCGGGATGACCGTGCGCGAAGTCGCCAACCGCGTCGGCTACCGGCAGCCCGCGCAGTTCGCCAAGGCGTTCCGCCGCTCCCAGGGTGTTGCTCCCTCCGGCTTCCGCACCCGTGGGGCCGCCGAGGTACGTGCGCTGCTGGCCGGGGAGCCCCGGCGGGGCATCGGTCACGCTTCGGCGTCCACCGGCACCGAAGCGGCCGCTCTGGCGCGCGAAGCCGCCTAGTTCCGGCGGCGCCACTGCGCGCGCTGTCGTTCGTCTCGTCTGTCACGTAGTATGGCGCGCGGGAACCAGACCCCGGGAGAGACGAACACGTGGGCAGCAAGAAGACGGAGAACCTCAGCCCCGGCAGCCGCCGTCAGTTGATGCAGATGCTGGGCCTCGGTGCGGTGGCCTCGGTCATCGGCATCGCGATCGGGCTGTCGATCGATTGGTTCCCGGTGCAGGCCTCCGAGGAGGCGGGCAAGATCGACGGCCTGTGGGACATCCTGCTGATCGTCTCGGTGCCGATCTTCGTGATGGTGCAGGGCATCGTCCTCTACTGCGTGTGGAAGTTCCGCGTGCGGCCGGGCGACGAGGCCAAGGACGGTCCGCCCATTCACGGCAACACGCGGATCGAGATCATCTGGACGGCGATCCCGACCCTGATCCTGCTGGTCCTCTGCATCGGCGCCTACGTGGTGCTCGACGACATAGAGGACGCCCGAGCCGACACCATGAACGTCCGCGTGGTCGGGGAGCAGTTCGCCTGGACCTTCTACTACCCGAACGAGGGTGGCGAGGAGATCGCGTCGAGCCAGCTGTACCTGCCCGCCAACCAGTCGGTCTCCTTCGACGTCCAGACCAAGGACGTCCTCCACGACTTCTGGGTGCCCGCCTTCCGCATTAAGATCGACGCCGTGCCGGGCGAGACGACGCACGTCCGCGCCACCACCAACAGCCGGCTCGGGACTTACCCCGTCGTATGCGCCGAGCTCTGCGGCCTCGGTCACTCCGTGATGCGCTCGTCCGCCCGTGTAGTGCCTCCCGCGGAGTTCGAGTCCTGGCTAGCAGAGCAGGCCCGCGGCGACGCCCCTGACGACGCGGACGCGCAGGGCGCTCCCGGCGCGGCTGCCGAGACCGACGGCAAGGAGATCTTCGCCAACGCGCAGCCGTCATGCGCCTCCTGCCACACGCTGGCGGACGCCGGCAGCAACTCCCCCATCGGCCCGAACCTCGACGACTCGCTCGAGGGCAAGGACGCCGAGTACATCCGCCGCGCGATCGTCGAGCCGTCAGCCGACATCGCCGCCGGGTTCGACGACGGCATCATGCCGCCGAACTACGACGAGACCCTCCAGCCGGAGGAAGTGGATGCCCTGGTCGAGTACCTGGTGAAGGTCACCAAGTGATGGAGGAATGCCGATGACCGCCAAGCTCCGGGCACCGGGCTGGTACCGGGCGATCGCCCTGCTGATCGTCGGGGTGGCCTTCGCCGCCATCCTCGATCTGCTCATCCGAGCCGCCTACGGCTACGAGCCGCTGGTCGACGCCGAGGCGATCGCGCTGGTGGCGATGCTCGCCGCTCCGCTCTTCTTCCTGGGCGGCATGGGCGCGTTCGACTACTGGCTCTACTGGGCGTCGGGTCGTCCGACGCGCCCGGAGGACCACTCGAGTCACGGGGCCCGCTCCTGGCGCGACTACTTCCGGATCAACACCGATCACAAGGTGATCGGGATCCAGTACGTGGTCACGTCTTTCTTCTTCATGCTGATCGGCGGCCTGCTGGCGATGCTGGTGCGCGCCGAGCTCGCCGCCCCCGGGTCGCAGTTCGTCGATCCCAACACCTACAACGGACTCTTCAGCGTGCACGCCTCGCTGATGATCTTCCTGTTCATCATCCCGGTGTTCGCCGGCCTCGCGAACTACGTGCTGCCGCTGATGATCGGCGCGCCGGACATGGCATTCCCGCGCCTCAACGCGCTGTCGTTCTGGATGCTGCCGATCGCCGGAACGATGATGACGCTGTCGTTCTTCGCTCCCGGCGGATCCTTCGCCACCGGCTGGACGGCCTACGCCCCGCTGTCGACGGAAGTGCCGATGGGGCAGATGTTCTTCACCATCGGCGTCCAGTTCGCCGGAGCGTCGTCGATCGCCACCGCGCTCAACTTCCTGGTGACGATCATCACCATGCGTGCGCCGGGGATGTCGTTCTGGCGGATGCCGCTGCTGGTATGGGCCAACTTCGCCACGTCGCTGCTGGTGGTCATCGCCACGCCGTTTGTGGCCGCTTCGCAGCTCTTCGTCCTGCTCGACTACGCGCTGGGCTTTAACTTCTTCAACGTCGAACGCGGCGGCGACGTGCTGATGTACCAGCACGTCTTCTGGTTCTACTCGCACCCGGCGGTCTACATCATGATGCTGCCGGGCTTCGGGATCATCTCCGAGGTCCTGTCGGTCAAGTCGCGCAAGCCGATCTTCGGCTACCGGATGATGGCCTTCTCGCTGCTGGCCATCGTGCTGCTCGGCTTCACCGTATGGGCCCACCACATGTTCGTCTCCGGCATGCATCCCTGGATCCGGATCCCGATGATGATCACCACGGCGATCATCGCAGTGCCGACCGGGATCAAGATCTTCTCGTGGCTGGCCACCATCTGGCGCGGTGTGCTGCACCTCGACACGGCGATGCTGTTCGCCCTCGGCTTCCTCACCATGTTCGTGCTGGGCGGGATCTCCGGCGTGATGCTGGCGATCATCCCGATCGACATCCACGTGTCGGACACCTACTTCGTGGTCGCGCACATCCACTACGTGCTGTTCGGCGGATCGCTGCTGACGATCTACGCCGGCGTCTACTACTGGTTTCCGAAGATGACCGGGCGCATGTACGACGAGACGCTCGGCAAGGTCCACTTCTGGCTGACCTTCGTGTTCTTCAACGCGACGTTCGCGCCGATGCACCTGATCGGCGTCCAGGGCATGCCGCGCCGCGTCGCTGACTACCCCGAGCAGTTCGCGACCTGGAACCTGGTGATCTCGCTGTCGTCGTTCGTGCTCGGACTCTCGACGCTGGTGTTCCTCTACAACATGGTCTCGAGCTGGCGAGGCGGAGTCCGCGCCCCGGCCAACCCGTGGCGGGCGCTGACGCTCGAGTGGCAGGTCTCCTCACCGCCCCCGGTGTTCAACTTCGACGCCGTGCCGACGGTGGTGGGCGGCCCATACGAGTACGGCGTCCCGGGAGCCGTCCATGGCGTCCTGGTCCCGGCCGGCCACGATAAGCAGGAAGCCGCCGAGCGATCCGCCACCGTCACCGCCCACGGCGGCCATCGCCAATGAGACGGACGGAAGCCGGAACGGCCGCCGACGAAAGGACTCAGTCGTAATGCCCAACATCCTCATCCTCGCCTCCGAGACGATCGGCGGCGCCAAGCTGCTCGACGTGGTGCAGAGGCGTGCCGACCAGGGCGATGACGTTCGCTTCTTCGTGTGCGTGCCGCAAACGCGGCCCCGTCACGGCAACGTGATCTACGACAACGCGGTGCGCGACGCCGCGCAGGTCCGCGTCGACCTGACCACCGCGTTCCTGCGCGAGCTCGGCGTCGAGGGCCGCGGCACCGTCGGCGATCCCGACCCGTTCACCGCCGCGACCGACGCGATCGCCGAGTACGACATCGACGAGGTCATCGTCTCCACCCGCCCGGCGCCCACGTCGGGTTGGATGCGCCGCGACCTGCCCGAGCGCATCCAGCAGGCCTCCGGTCTGCCGGTCGAGCACGTGGAGGTCGACATCGACAACGAGGGTCTGCCGTTCGACGTGACCCTGGTGGTCGCCAACCAGACCGTCGCCGGCCAAGAGCTCGTCGAGCGCCTCAAGCAGAAGGGCGAGGAGGGACCGCGCCGCTTCATCGTCATCGTCCCGCAGGACTCCGGGGACGGCAGTGCCTGCTCCCAGGCACGTGACCGTCTGGCGCTCCTGCTCAACTCCCTCGAAGACAGCGGCCTGATCGCCGCGGGTGCGATCGGCGACCCGGATCCGTACACGGCGATCATGAACGCCCTGCAGGTGTTCTACATCTCGGAGATCGTCATCTCGACGCTGCCGGAGAACGCCTCGCGTTGGCTCCAGAAGGGGCTCATCGAGCGGGTGCGCCGCGCGAGCGGGCGGCCCATCGAGCACGTCGAGTCGACGAGCACCTCGGTGGTGGGCGCCGCCGCCGGCGGCCAGGCATGAGGGCCGTCTGACGCATGGAAGCCGCCGCCCTACCCGCCGCCCACGGCCACTCCGGTGGACACGATGCGCACGCCCACCACGGGCCACCGCCGGCCAACCGCTCCTCGCGCGTCGAACCGCCGCTGCTGGGGATGCTCCTGTTCATCATCTCCGAGGTGATGGTCTTCGGGGCCTTCTTCACCGCCTACTTCTTCATCCGGGTGGTGCAGGGCCAGGAGTGGCCGGCGCAGGGCGACGAGCTCCCGAAGCTGATCGCCGGCATCAACACCGCCATCCTGGTGATGTCGTCCTTCACCCTCCACTGGTCGGAGGTGTCGATCAAGGCGGGCAACCGCCTCGGCCTCCAGGCGGGGATCTTCACGACGCTGATGCTCGGCATCTCCTTCCTGTTCATCCAGATCAACGAGTACGTCAACATCGGATTCGCCCCCCAGGACAGCGCGCAGGGCACGATCTTCTACGGGTTGACCGGCCTGCACGGCGCCCACGTGTTCATCGGCCTGCTGCTGCTGCTGACCGTGACCATCCGGGCGTTCCGCGGCCACTTCTCGCCGCAGGAGCATCGAGGCGTCGAGATCCCGGGCATCTACTGGCACTTCGTGGACGTGATGTGGATCCTGGTCTACTTGACCGTGTACATCCTCTGAGCGAGGCGCGCCCGTTCCCATGCCCAACCCGCTTCGCTCCGAAGACAGCGCCTTCCGCTTCTTCCTGATGGTCCTGGCCACCGCGGTGACGATCGCCGTGGTGGTCCTCCTGCTGCGCGCCCTCTGAGGGACGCCGGGGGCCGTGGCACTCGACCCGGGCGTCATCGCCTGGCTGCTGGTCGCCGAGGCGCTCTACCTGCGCGCCCTGCGCATCCTCGGGCGCCGCGGCGTGAGGATCGGCGCCGGCCAGCAGACCTGCTGGCACGCCGGCATCGCGCTGCAGGCCGTCGGGCTGCTCTCGCCGGTCGACTCCTTCAGCGAAGACCTGCTATCGGCGCACATGGCCCAGCACCTGCTGATCGCCGACCTGGCCGCTCCCCTGCTGCTCGCCGGGCTGCGAACGCCGGTGCTCCTGTTCGTCCCGCCGCGGTCCGTCCTCGTCGCGCTGGCGAGCCGGCGCCGGCTACGCGCTGTGGCGCGCCGAGCGCGCCGTCCGCTCGTCGCTCTCCCCCTCTACGGGCTCGCGCTCTACGGGTGGCACCTGCCGTTCGCCTTCGAGGCCGCGGTGACGCACCCCCCCGTGCATGCCCTCCAGCACGCCTCGTTCGTGGGCAGCGGCATTCTCGTCTGGTGGTCCGCGCTGGAGCCCAACCGCCGCCGCCTCCGGGGCGAGCTGTGGAAGATCGGCCACATGCTCGGCGCGCGCCTGACCGGCATGTTCCTCGGAATGGCGTTCGTGCTCATCCGGGTGCCGGTCTACACCGACGTCTACGGGAACGGCGAGCGCGGGCTCGGCCTCAGCGCGGTGGGCGACCAGCAGCTGGCGGGCGCGCTGATGGTCGTGACCGACATCCTTTTGATGGTCTTCGTCCTGAGCTTCTTCTTCCTGCACGCCGCGCGTGAGCAGGACCGCACCGATGCCCGCGAGCGGGCGAGCGTCACTTGACGACGAGCTCGCCTTCCATGCCGCCCTCCCGGTGCCCCGGGACCGAGCAGTAGAACACGTAGTTGCCGGGCTCGAGGTCGACTTCCACCTTGGAGACCGCGCCGTCCTGGACCACCGGACCGAGCTCGTCGACCCCGTTGCCCTCGACCGCGATGTTGTGCGGGATCGACGCCTCGTTAGGTGAGTCGATTGCCAGCGCGCCGGCCGGCGCGGTGGCGTTGGCGAAGGTGTAGGCGAGCGAGCCGTCCGGGTCGGTGGGAATCTCCAGGACCCCCTTTTTGGCCTCGGCGGTGCCCTCCGCCTCGGTGGCTCCGACGTCGGCAAGCTGGCCGGCGTCCTCGCCCCCGCGCGCCGCCGCCATCGCGACGTAGGCCGCCACGTCTCTTGCGTCGTCGCCGGTCACCAGGTCCGGCGGCATGAGCGCCAGCTCCTTGCCGGACTTCGGATCGAGCTGGGAATCCCGGTTGGGCTGCTTGATCTGCCCGTGGACGACGCCCTCGTAGGTGCTCTGCCCGAAGCCCTCCGAGCGCGCGACGGCGAATGCCTCGTCGAGGTCGGGGCCGCTGACGCCGGTCGTCCCCGCCCGATCGAGGTTGTGGCAGGCGCCGCACTTCTGGACGAACTGCTCCTTGCCGTTGACCAGGTTGGCGTCTCCTTCGACCATCGAGCAGCCGCTCAGCGCCGCGGTCACGATGACTGCGCGCGTGGCGGTCGCCACCAGCCGCAACCTCGACTTCCGATCAACTCGCTTCATCGCGCGATCGTACCGCCCCGCGCGGGGCACCGGCAAGCCGTCATGGGAGCGGGAGCCCGGCGACGTCGCCGCGGCCCGCCGCCAGCACCGTCTGCGCCACGCCATCCCACGAGTAGCGCTCGCGGGCGGTCTGCACCAGAGCGTCGCGCGTGGTGGCTCGCAGCGCCTCCTCGGCCAGGAGCCAGTCGACCAGCGCGCGGGCGATCTGGCGCACCGCCGCGGGGCCGACCTCGAACGACAGCAGCGGACGAGCCGGCTCGGGAACCGCCTCCCCGAGGGTGCGCGCGACCTCCGCCAGCCCAGAGTGCGCGGCGACGACGGGCAGGACGCCGCAGGCGGCTGCCTCGGCCGCGACCATCCCGAACGCCTCCGGGAAGGTGCTGGGCACCACCATCGCCTCCATCGCCGGCAGCAGGTCGTGGAGCTCGAGGTGGTCCAGGCGCCCGACCCACAGGACCCGGTCGGTCAACGCCCCGGCGGCCGCCCGGTAGGCGTCGGCCTCCGCGGGCGCCAGCGAGTCGAAGAAGGCCGACAGTGCCGGCAGGGGCGCGCCCGTCTCCGAGCGAGTCGCTCTCGCGCTGTCGAGGTCCCCGGCGGCGAGATCGGTCTCGAGGGCCCGCAGACCGTCGCGGAACCCGCCGAAGCCGACCACCACCAGCCGCGCCGAGGCCACGCGCGCGATGACCAGGGGCCAGGCGGCCAGCAGCAGCTCGACTCCCTTGGAGCCGATCAGCTTGCCGACGAAGATCACCGGGCGATCCGCGTCGACGTCGAGGCGCCCGAGCGCGGCAGCCGCCAGCGAGAAGTCCCGGGCGAACGAAGATGTGGCGGCCGCCGCATCGGCTTCCTCGGGACTTTCGGCCTCCGCGTCGGCATCGAAGCGCAGCCGCTCGAGCAGCGAGTGCACGCCGGCGGCGGCTTGCGCGGGATCGCGCGGCGCGAAGGCGGCGATGTCCACCCCGGGAGGCCCCAACCGCGTCCGTGACTCGAGGCCGGGATCTCCCATCGCGGTCCACAGGCTCTCGGCGGTGTGCCGGGACCCGACCAGGACGGCTCGCGCGCCGGCCAGCCCCTCGCGAGCGTGAGGCATGAAGCGAGGATGCGGCTTGACCGTGTACTCGAGGGCGCTGCCGTGGATCTTGACCGCGTAGGGGACGCCGAGCGGCGTCAGCGCCCGGGCCAGCACGAGCGGGCCCATGACGAGGTGGTTGGCGAGCGCCACGTCGGGCCGCCCGCGCCCGGCGACGTCGGCGACGGCCGCCACGTTGGCGGCGAGATAGGCGTCGAGCTCGGCGTCGGACAGGTCCGGAAACGGCTTGGCGTCGAAGCCGTCGTAGACGTCGGCGACGTAGACGGGCAGCACCCGGCCGATGGGCGGCCGGTAGACGGTCACACGCGCCGCCCGGCGGCGCACGACGACCTCGAGCTCGCCCGCGTCCCAGTCGCCGGTCGCGTCGACCCAGTCGAGGTCGAGCGCGTCGCGGTCCTGGCAGAACAGGTGGACCTCATGCCCGGCCCGAGCCAGCGACTCGGCGAGATTGGCGTTGTAGACGTTGGAGCCGGTTCCGTGCAGGAGGTAACCGTGGAAGATCAGGACGCGCACTCCGCGCAAGCTAGACGGGCGCGCAACCGGGCGTCGCGCCGGGCGCCGGGCCGACCGGGCCGTTGGTAGAGTCACGCGAATGAAGCCGCGCCAGATCTACCGGCTCCGCACGCCGTCCACGGGCCGCGAGATCCTGCTCGAGGCCGAGCCGGACTCGATCTACCGGGACCGCGAGACGGGCGAGCCCCTCGAAGTCATCGGCAAGGTCCTGCCGGTGCCGCCCACCACCTCCTCGCTGCCCTGGGCGGTGGACAACCTCCGCTTCTGCAACTGGTGCGACCAGCTCAGCGAGAAGGACCTCAACGACTGCCCGCACTGCGGCCGCCGCATGGCCGCCCTGTCGGCCTGACGCCCTGATGCTCCCCGCCCGGCGGATCGCTCCCGGCACTCGACGGCTGCCCGTCGCCCTCCTGATCGCCCTCGGCCTCGGGATCTCCGGCTGCGGTGGCAGCCAGGTCGAGTACCAGGAGGTGCCGGGCGATCCGGCGGAGATAACCCTCCCCGACCGTACGCCGGCTCCCTCGGACCAGAGCGCCGACGAGAAGGCCGCAGCGGAGGAGACTCCGACCCCGACTCCGACTCCGACCGAAACTCCCGCCGCCGAGGGCGCGACGGGTGCGACGACCGCGGAGGGGGCGGCCGATCAGACCGCCGCGCCCGAGGAGACGCCCGCAGCCACCGAGGACAGCGCGGCGACCGACGAGCCGCCCGCGCCGGGGTCCGACGCCCAGCGCTTCGAGGACTTCTGCGAGCAGAACGCCGGCGCCTGCTGAGGCGCCCGCCTCGCTGACCCGCGTCCGGTCAGCGCCGTCCGCGGGGCGAGGTGACCATCGTGGCCGCGTACGTGAGCCGCGCGGTGGGATAGCGGCACAGGAAGCGGGCCAAGCTGCCGATCCGTTGCTGGGCGGTCTGCATCGCGGTGTCCATGCAGCGCGAGCGCGGACGGTTGCGCCGCGTCGCGCGCCACGAGTAGTCGCGGCCCAGGTTGAGCGACAGCGACGGCGCCCAAGTGGGAACCGTCAGCGCCACCACGTGGCCGCGACGGACCCGCAGGCTGCGCACCAGCGGAAACTGGACGGTTCGCCCGAAATAGGGCGTCAGGCGCTGGACCGGGCTCTTGGCCAGCACCCGGGCGGTGAGGCGCGGGCCCGGTCGCAGCACGGTGATACCCGCCGTGGCGGGACCGCCCAGGCGCTCGGAGAAGAACTCCTGCTGCGCTTCGCTCGGCTCCCCTAGGCTGATCGACCAGGCGACGACGCGACCGTTGGCCGGCGCCCGGAACAGGTTGTCGCTGGCGCCCGCATTGACCTGGTAGCCGGTGGTCCGCGACACCGACTGGCAGGGATCGGCGGGGCAGCTGGGAGCCGTCATCGGCTCGGTGCGCCCGAGCTCGATGAGGCGCGCCGAGGCGGGAGCAGCTGCGAACAGCGTCGCTGACGCGGCGAGGACGGTGACCAGCATGCGCGCGTGAGAACTCATGCCGCCATTGAACACGGGATGGCGGCCGAACGACGTCACGCCCGGTTCGGCCCGGCGCAGTCCCCCGTCAGGCGATCAGGAGGGCGCCGGCGGCGGCGATCGCCTCGGCGTCTCCGGCTCGCGGCTCCCAAGGAAGCCGCAACGGGTCGCCCGCGTAGCGCGGGATGACGTGCATGTGGAAGTGCGGCACCGACTGCCAGGCTGCCTCGCCGGACGAGCTGAGCAGGTTGATCCCGTCAGCGCCGAACCGCTCGCGCAGCCGGGAGGCGAGCAGCTTCGCGGTCGATGCGCAGGCCGCGAGGTCCTCCGGATCGATGTCGTGGACGTCGTCGGAGTGGGTGCGCGGCACGACCAGGAGATGCCCGCGGGTGGCCGGGGCGATGTCCATGAAGGCGACCGTCCGATCGTCCTCGTGGACCCGGACGGCCGGCAGGTCGCCCGCCACGATGCGGCAGAACAGGCAGGCTGGATCGGATGCCATGCCGGCAAGCCTAGAGGCTCACGCGCCGCCCGCGAGCAGCGCCCGGGCGCGGCTCAGCGCCTCTTCGCTCGACGTTACCTCGCCGGCGTAGGCGTCCTCCTCGAGGTGGGCGATAAGCCGTCCCAGGTCCGGCCCGGGCGCGATGCCCAGCTCGCGCATCAGCTCGTTCCCGCGCACCGGCGCGGCGGGGCGGCCCTCTCGGCGCCGGGCGAAGGCGTGATCGAGCATCTCGCTCGCCAGCTCGACGTGGGCCGCGATGGCCGGGCCGGCGTTGCGACCGCGGGTGGCGAGCCGATCGGTGACGGTGAAGATCGTCGTCTCGGGCTCATAGGGACTCGTCTCCTCCAGGTAGCGCCATGCCGCTCGGCGGGTCAGCGGCCGCTCGTGGACCAGGTAGCCGAGGCGGAGATGGCTGCGCGTTAGGGCGGCCACATAGTCGGCGAGCCGCTGCGAGGTCCGCAGACGGCGCATGACCGTGCCTGCCAGCTTGACTCCGGCGCGGTCGTGGCCCATGAAGGTCACCCGCCCCTCGGGAGTCACCCCGCGGGTCGCCGGCTTGGCCGAGTCGTGCAGGAGAGCGGCGAAGCGCATCGCCTGTCCGCGCGTGAGCTCGTCGGACAGCGGCTCGGCGAGCAGCGCGACGATCGCCGCGGCGTGGCGATCGAGCCCGGCGGCCGCCGGGTCGCACTCGAGCACGACGACGGCATCGAGCACTTCGAGTGTGTGTTCGTATACGTCGAGGTGATGAAAGACGCTCTGCTCGACTCCGCGCAGGGCGGCGAGCTCCGGGAGGACCACGTCCATCAGCCCGTGCGACTCGAGCATGCGCAGCGCCGCGACCGGAGCGGGTGCGCACACGAGCCGGCGCAGCTCCCCGAAGACGCGCTCGCCGGCGACGCCGGCCAGGCCGGGCGCGGCCGCCGCGACTTCCGAAGCGGTGGAGGGCTCGATCTCCACGCCGAGCTCTACCGCGAAGCGAATCGCGCGCAGCGCGCGCAGAGGGTCCTCGCGCATCGCATCGGACGAGGTCATCCGCAGGCGGCTGGCCTGCAGGTCGTCGGCGCCGCCGGTCGGGTCGACCAGCTCGCCCCCCTCGAGAGGACGCGCCATGGCGTTGATGGTGAAGTCGCGCGCCTCGAGGTCGGTCTGCAGGTCGGAGTTCCTCAAGCCGACCAGGTCGACATGCCAGCCCTCGCCACCGACGACACGCCAGGCGCCGAAGGCCTCCGACAGCGGGAAGGACGTGGCTCCCGTGGCCCGGGCCACCGCGCGCGCCGCCGCCTTCGGATCTCCGGCCACCGCGACGTCGTAGTCGCCCGTCACGCGACCCATCAGCTCGTCGCGGACGGCACCACCCACCAGCCACGCCGGCACGCCCGCCAGGGCGGTGCGCAGAGCCTCCAGGCGGTCGCTCACACGGTCACCGCCCTGCCGTCGGAGTGGTACTCGCGCGGAACGCGCGAGGAGATGCCGCAGGTGACCTCGTAGTTGATGGTCTCCAGCCGCTCGGCGACTTCCTCGGCGAGGATGCGCTCCCTCCCCTCGGCGCCGATCAGCACCAGCGGCGCACCGCGCAGGAGCGCCGCGTCGTCATCAGCACCCAAGTCCACCTGCAGGTTATCCATCGAGATCGTCCCGACCACCGGGCGGCGACGTCCGCCGACGAGCACCTCGGCGTTGTTGGAGAGGCCGCGGCGCACACCGTCCCCGTAGCCGATGGGCACCGTCCCCAGCCACAGCGGCTCGCGGGCGACGAACCGCCGCCCGTAGCCGGCGCTCTGGCCGGGCAGGCAGCGCTTCACCTCGGCCACGTAGGAGTGCAGTGACAACGCCGGTTCCAGTCCCCGATCGCCGGGATCCCGGTGGAACGGGTCGAGCCCGTAGATCGCGATCCCGCAGCGCACCATGTCGAAGCGGGCGTCGGGGCAGTCGAGCGTGGCGGCCGAGTTGGCCGCGTGGACGACGAGCCCGGGATGCATGGCCCGGAGCGACTCGGCCCACGGCGTGAAGGCGTCGAGCTGGGTCCGGAGGAAGCCTGAGTCGTCGTCGGCGGTGGCGAAGTGCGTCATCGCGCCAGCGAGGCGCAGACCCGGCTCGGCCGCCACCTGGCGTGCGACGCGGTCGGCTTCGCCGCGATCGCGCGTTCCCAGCCGCCCCATCCCGGTGTCGAGCTTGACGTGAACGCCGATCCCGTTCGCGTCGGGCAGGGCGGCGAGCGTGGCGACGAAGCCCTCCCGCCACGCCACCACGTCGGCGCGGGCGCCGACCGCGATGCGGAGCTCCGGGGGCGACAGCGCCCCGACCACCAGCAGCTTCGCATCCATGCCGGCCGCCCTCAGATCGGCGGCCTCGACGGCGGTGGCGACCGCCAGCCACGTCGCCCCGCCGGCCAGCGCTGCTCGCGCGACGGGAACGGCCCCGTGGCCGTAGCCATCGGCCTTGACCACCGCGCACAGCTGCGCACCGTCCGCCGCCTGTACGAGCCGGCGGCAGTTGCGCTCGATGGCCGACAGGTTGACGCGCGCCAGGGCCCTTCGCACCGTCAGGAGCCTCTCCCGGCGACCCGAACCGGGGTCGTGGGATCCACGGCGATCAGCTCCGGGTCAGCGCTTCGAGCACGTCGAGCCGGGTGACGACGCCGACCAGGCGCCCGTGCTCGACCACCGGCAGGCGGTTGTGACGTGTGCGGGCGATCACCCGTGCCGCCTCGTCCACCGTCGCGCTGGCGTCGATGGTCACCGGGTCGGGTGTCATCATGTCGGCCGCCGTGGCGGCCACCGCCTTGCGCAGCCGCTCCTCGAAGTGTTTGTGCGACTCGAGGAAGATCATCCCGCCGAACAGCTCCACGTAGTGCGGGAGGTGGAGGTCCTGATGCTCGCCGGCGAGTACGAGGTCGGCCTCGGTGATGATGCCGACGCAGCGCCCGCCGTCGGAGGTGACCGGCACGCCGTGGAGCTCGTGCTCGGAGAGAGTCGCGAGCACGTGCGCGACCGGGTCCTCCGGCCGGACGGTGGGCGGATCGGGATCCATGATGTCGCGGACGGTGCTGGACACGGCGCCGAGCCTACCGGGTCAGGGCGTGAGTGCCGCCGGCAGCGCTCGGATGACGTCGGAGGCGATCACGTGGTCGGGGCCGTGCGCGTCACCCGCCCGGCGCCCGGCCCGCAGGTGGGCGTGGACCCCCGCGCATGCCGCCTGCTCGGGGGACGCGCCGCGAGCGACGAGCGCGGCGATCACCCCGGCCAGCACGTCGCCCGTTCCCGCGGTCGCCAGTCCCGGCGCACCGCCGCGAGACACCGCCACCCGTCCGTCCGGCATCGCGACCAGCGTGTCGTCGCCCTTGAGGACGACGATGGCGCGCGCCCGCCGGGCCGCCTCCCGCGCGTGGTCCAGGCGTCCCGCGTCGACGTCCGCGGAGGACACTCCGAGCAGCCGTCCGAGCTCGCCGGAATGCGGCGTGAGGATCGTCGCCGCCCCGCGGTCGCGCAACAGCTCGGCGTAGTCGGTCGAGAGGGCGTTGAGGCCGTCGGCGTCGAGCACCAGCGGCACCGCGATGGAGCCGGCGAGCGCGCAGACGAAGTCCCGGGTCGGCGCGGCGCGGCCGAGCCCCGGTCCCACGACGACCGCGGCCGCCCGCTCGAGCCGGTCCAGCGCCTCCGGCACGGCCGGGGCACCGAGTTGGCCACCGTCCTCGGCCAGCGGGGCGAACATCGCCTCGAGCAGTCGTGCCGCGAAGGCAAGCTCCAACGACGCGGCGGCCGCCAGCGTGACGTATCCGGCGCCGGCGCGCTGAGCCGCCATGGCGGCCATGGCCGGAGCGCCCGTGAGCCCGGGCGAGCCACCGATGACGACCACGTTGCCCGACGTGAACTTGGTCGACGACGACGTCCGGGAGGGAAGGCCGGCGAGCACCCGATCCGTGACGAGTCCGCTGATCGCGCGATGGGGCGACCCGTCCGGGATGCCGATGTCGGCGACCTTGACCTCGCCGGCATGCGCCTTGCCGGGACGGATCCAGAGTCCCGGCTTGGCGGCGTGGAAGGCCACCGTGACTCCTGCCTGGACCGCGACGCCCTCGACTCGGCCGCTGGAGGCATCGACGCCGCTCGGCACATCGGCGGCGATGACAGGAACCGCCCGGGCGTTGAGCGCCTCGATCGCCTGCGCCGTCGGGGCTCTCACACCGCCGGTGAACCCGGTCCCGAGGATCGCGTCGATCGCTCCCGCCGCCTCCTGCAGGCGCTGGGCTTGGAAGGGAACCGGTGCGGGCCCCGTCAGCCGACTCAGCTGCGCCGCGGCGTCGGGGGACAGGTCGTCGGGGTTGACCAGCAACAGCACGTCCACTTCGCGCCCCGCGGCGCGGAGGACGCGCGCGGCGACGAGTCCGTCACCGCCGTTGTTGCCCTTGCCGCAGATCACCGCCAGCCGGCCGTCAGGGACCACCTGCGCCGCCGCGTGCGCCAGTGCCTCCCCCGCCTGGTCCATCAGGACGCGAGCCGGGATGCCGCGCTGCTCGATCGCCCAGGAGTCGGTCGCCCGCATCACTCCGGCGTCCGGTAACGGCTCGAGCCACTCCGCCCAGGTCACTTGATCGGCTCCGAAGCGGCTGGTACGAGCATGGCGACCGCTCCGGCGGTGCTGCGGCTGTGCGTCAACGAGATCTCCACCCGCACCCCGAGCTCGCCGGCGCGCTGCGCGACGAGGCCGTCGAGGCGGATGGACGGCGGGCCGTCACCCCCGCCGACCACCTCGATGTCGTGGGGATCCCACGAGGAGAGGGCGAGCGCCTTGACCACCGCCTCCTTGGCACAGAATCTGGCGGCGAGGTGCTGCGCCGGGCGAGCGCGATGCTCGGAGGCAGCCCGCTCGGCCGCCGTGAACAGGCGCTCGGCAAGCCGCGGACGGCGGGCCAGGGCTTGCTCCATCCGGTCGATCTCGAGCAGGTCGATGCCAACGCGGGTCACGGCGGCGCGATGCTAGCGGTCGGGCGGGCGGCGCCGGAGCTCGGCGCCGCCCGCCTGCCGCTACTCGACAGTGACCGTCTTGGCCAGGTTCCGGGGCTGATCCACGTTGAGGCCGCGCAGGCGAGCGATGCGATAGGCCAGCAGCTGCAGCGGGATCACCGCGAGGATCGGCTGGAGCATCCAGTCGGTGCGGGGCACGAAGATCGTCTCCTCGGCATGCGGCGCGACCGTCTCGTCGCCTTCGGTGGCGATGGCGATCACGTGAGCCCCGCGAGCGCGGACCTCCTGCATGTTGGAGACGATCTTCTCGACAACCGGGGATTCCGTGGCCACGCAGACCACCGGCGTGTCCTGGTCCAGCAGGGCGATCGGACCGTGCTTCATCTCGCCCGCCGCGTAGGCGTCGGTGGCGATGTAGGCGATCTCCTTGAGCTTCAGCGCCCCCTCGAGGCCGACGGCAAGGCCGATGTGGCGCCCGAGGTAGAGGAAGAATTCGGACTGGTAGTGGCGCTCGGCCACCTCGTCGATCTGCGGGCCGACGGTCTGCAGCAGCTCGGCGATGGAGTGCGGCAGGTGCTTGAGCTGGGCGACGAGCTCGACCCGGCGCTCGACCGGCAGCGTCTCGCGAACCTCCGCCAACCGCAGGCCCAGCAGGTACATGCAGGCGACCTGGGAGACGAACGTCTTGGTGGCGGCGACGCCGATCTCCAGGCCCGCGCGGGTGAACAGCACGCCGTCCGCGTCGCGGGTGGCCTGCGATCCCATCACGTTGGTCACCGCCAGCACGCGGGCGCCGCGCGACTTCGCGAGGCGCATGGCGGCCAGCGTGTCCGCCGTCTCGCCCGACTGCGTGATGCCGACCACCAGATCGTCGGGGCCGACCACCGGGTTGCGGTAGCGGTACTCCGACGCCACGTCCATCTCGACCGGGACGCGCGCCCACTGCTCGATGATGTAGCGGCCGATCAGGCCAGCGTGATAAGAGGTGCCGCACGCGACCACGACGACGCGACGGCAGCCCTTGAGGAACTCGTCGTCGATCACGCCGAGGTCGCCGAGGTCGACGCCGTCGGGGCGAATGGTCCGGTCGGCGACCGTCTCGGCCACCGCGTCGGGCTGCTCGTGGATCTCCTTGAGCATGAAGGTGTCGAAGCCGCCCTTCTCGGCCGCCTCGGTGTCCCAGTCGATCTTTTCGACGGGACGCTCCACCGGCGCGTCGTCGATGCGCAGGAACTCGACGCCTTCCGGGCGGATGACCACCACGTCGTCGTCGTCGGGAAGCTGGACGAGCCGCGTGTGGGCGAGGAAGGCCGGGATGCCGGAGGCGACGAACTGCTCGCCCTCGCCGCGGCCGATGACCAGCGGGCACTCCTTGCGGGCCGCGACCAGGATGTCGGGCTCCTCGGCGGAGAGCGCGACGAACGCGTAGTGGCCGCGCAGACGCTGGTAGGCGATGCGCACCGCGCCGATCAGCCCGTGCTCGTCGAGGTTGCGCGAGACCAGGTGGGCGATGACCTCGACGTCGGTCTCGGAGGTGAACACCGCGCCGGCCACCATGAGCTCCTGCTTGAGCTCCATGTAGTTCTCGACGATCCCGTTGACGACCACGTGGACTCGGTCGTCGGAGTCGAAGTGCGGGTGGGCGTTCTCCTCGGTGACCCGCCCGTGGGTAGCCCAGCGGGTGTGGCCGATGCCGATGGTCGCCGGCGCGGTGGCCAGCGCGGTGCTGCCGGCGCCGTCCGCCTCGTCCCGGCGTGCCACGGCAGCGCGCAGAGCGCTGAGGTTCCCGACGGCGCGGACCGACGCGAGACCGCCGTCCTCGATGGTCGAGATCCCGGCTGAGTCGTAGCCGCGATACTCGAGCTTCTCCAGACCGGCAAGGAGGATCTCCTGTGCCGCGCGGTGCCCTACATAACCAACGATGCCGCACATGCGGGACCCTCCTTTCGTGGGTGACGACGCTACCTGGCGAAACGACGGCGCTGACCGGTTTGTTGCGTCGTCACTGACCAATGTAGGCGCGTCGGCTCCCACGAAGACGTTTTCGGTTGGGCCCAACTCCGGTTGATGCCGGCGGAGCGCCGACGCCGTGGATCAGGCGATCTCGGCGCGCACGACCTCCACCAGCCGCTCGCACACCGCGTCGGCCTCCTCGGCGCTCGGCGCCTCGACCATGACGCGGACGAGCGACTCCGTGCCACTGGGTCGCACGAGGACTCTGCCGCGACCCTCGAGGGACTGGGCCTCGCGGTCGATGGCGGCGTGGACGGCGTCGGCCCCGTCGAACGCGGAGCGGTCGCCGATGACGACGTTGACCAGCTTCTGCGGGAGCTTCTTCATCCCGTCGCGGTCGGCCAGGGACCGGCCGCCGAGCGCCTCGAGGACCAGCAGCGCGGACGCGATACCGTCGCCGGTGGCGTTGAAGCCCATCTCGATGATGTGCCCGGACTGCTCGCCGCCGAGGGACCATCGCCGCTCGCGCAATGCCTGGAGGACGTAGCGGTCCCCCACTCCGGTGGTGACCACCTCGATGCCGGCGTCGCGCATCGCCGCGTGGAAGCCGTAGTTGGTCATCACGGTCACGGCCACGCCGTCACCGAGCAGGCGACCCTGCTGCCGGAGGTGGACCGCAGCGACCGCGATCAGCTCGTCGCCATCGACGACCGCGCCGGTGGAGTCCACGGCCAGGACGCGGTCGCCATCGCCGTCGAAGGCGAAGCCGGCGTGATGACCGCCCACGCGCACCCGACTGGCGAGGTCGTGAACGTGCGTCGATCCGCAGTTGGCGTTGATGTTGCGCCCGTCAGGCTCGGCCGCGATCAGGTCGACATCGGCTCCGAGGCGCGTGAAGATCTCCGGCGCGACGCGGTGAGTGGCCCCGTTCGCGCAGTCGAGCGCGATGCGCAGGCCGCTGAGGTCGAGGTCGCCGAACCTCTCCACCAGCGTCTCGAGATACTCCTCGGCGGCGTCGGGCAGGTCGAGCACGCGGCCGATCCGCGGAGACGGCCCGGGCGGCGAAGCCAGCATCCGCTCGATCTCGAGCTCGGTCTCGTCGGAGTGCTTGTGGCCGTCGCCGCCGAAGAACTTGATGCCGTTATCGGCGTAGGGGTTGTGCGACGCGGACAGCACGATCGCCATGTCGAGCTTGTGGCGATGCAGCAGGAGCGGCGCCGCCGGGGTGGGGAGAACGCCGCCGAGCAGCGCGTCGCCTCCGGCGGCGGCGATGCCGGCAGCCACGGCGGCCTCGAGCATCTCGCCCGACTCGCGGGTGTCACGGATCACCAGGACCCGCGGCGACCGACCCGCCACCCCCAGCCGGGCAGTGGCGGCTCGGGCGACGCCGAGCGCCAGCTCGGCCGATACCAGCTCTCCGGCCACTCCGCGGATGCCGTCGGTGCCGAACAGGGTGCGCGCGGCGGGCGCAGCCGCCGAGGTCATCGGCAGCTGCGCTCGGGAGCGCGGCGAAGCGACAAGGCGACGCCGGGCGCGGTCACTAGCGCTTCGAGAACTGCGGGCGCTTACGGGCCTTCTTGAAGCCGGCCTTCTTGCGTTCCTTGACGCGTGCGTCACGCGTCATGAAGCCGCGGCGCTTGAGCTCGGAGCGGAGGTTCGGATCGGCCTCGACCAGCGCGCGGGAGATCCCGTGCCGCAGAGCACCGCCCTGCGCCGAGATGCCACCGCCGTGAAGGCTGGCGACGACGTCCATCTTGTCCTCGAGCCCGACCGTCTCGAGCGCCTGGCGGATCTGGCGCTGGAGGGTGAGCCGCGGGAAGTGGACATCGAGCGTCCGACCGTTGACTGTGTAGGCGCCGGTGCCAGGCTTGAGGATGACGCGAGCGACGGCCGTCTTGCGCTTGCCGGTCGCCCGGTAGCGCGCGTCCGCCGCCAGCGAGATCGCCGTATCGGCGATCGGCTGGGTGAAGGACTCCTCGCCGTCGCCCGACTGCGGGATCGGCTCGCCGTCCTCGTCGTACTGCACCTCGCCGCGTCCGAGCGGGTCGGACCCCTCGAGCACAATGTCGGGCGTGAGGTCGGCTCCGGGGATCTCCGGCTTGGCGCGGGGCGCCTCCGGGGTGTCGTCCTCGTCGTCAGATTCAGGCGCGCTGAGCGGTGCGGCCGCCTCGGCGATGCGCTGCTCGGACTCGGCGACCGGCTCGTCGACGATCGCCTGCTCGCGCTCCTGCTGACGCTCCGTCGGCTGCTCCTGCGCGCCGACCGCGTCTTCCGCGGCGATGCGCTCGGGCTCGTCTACCTCGCCCTGTTCAGAGTTGGACGGCGTGTTGTTTTCGGCCATGCAGGCGTTCTCCTGGAGAGGCGGGCGTCAGGCCACGACTTCGAGCGGCTGAGGCTGCTGCGCGATGTGGGGATGGTCGGGGCCGGCGTAGACCTTGAGCTTGGTCAGCTGCTTGCGGGCAAGGCGGTTGCGCGGAAGCATGCCCTTGACGGCGAGGCGGATGACTTCTTCTGGTCGGCGCTCGAGCATCTCGGCCAGGGAGCGGGACTTCAAGCCACCGGGATAGCCCGAGTGCTTGTAGTACTGCTTGTCTTTGAGCTTGGCGCCCGTGACGGTGATCTTCTCTGCGTTGATCACGATCACGAAATCACCAACGTCGATGTGCGGCGTGTAGACAGGCTTGCGCTTGCCGCGCAGGGCATCGGCCAGTTGAGTGGCGAGACGACCGAGATTCTTGCCCTCGGCGTCGACGATGAGCCAGTTGCGCTCGCGATCGGAAGGTTTGGCGACGTAAGTCTTCATGGGCATGGCGAAACCGCCCTAGGCGGCGATGGCGCAGTGTAGAAGATCGGCGGCCGCGTCGCAGTGCGGGCTTCGCGCGACAACCTGGGCGCGATGGCGCCCGGCGAGCCCGGAAACGCGCCACAGCCGGGGCTTTCGCTCAGCTAGAGTTATTGGTCCATGGCTCTAGAAGACGAGTTGGCGAAATTGGTACGGCGCAGCGGCAGGTCAACTCCGAGCGGGACCGGAGGCCGCGGTCCGACGCTCTTCGTCGGCCTGGCGGTGGCGGGCGTCCTGGGAATCCTGGCCATCGTCGTTGCCGTGTCGAGCCTCGCTCGCACGGGCCCCAACGAGGTCGCGGTGGTCTACAACGGCGGCCCGCTGGATCGCAAGGACCAGCGCCAGACCATCGAGCCCTCCTCCGGGCTCACCTGGACGGGGTGGCTGTCGCAGAACCCGCGCAATTACCCGGGCTCCGGTTCGCCGCGCCGCTACATCATCACCACCGACGCGTCGCGCGACGAGGGCGCCGGCGTGGACGTGCTCCGCGTTCCGACGGCCGACGGCATCGACGTCGGCCTCGAAGCCAAGATCTCCTTCAACACGGCGTTCACGGGCGCGCCCGAGGACGAGCTGCTGCGCAGCTTCGACGCCAGCTTCGGCAACCGGACGTATCCCGGCCCCAACGGGTCGCGACTGAACCCGTGGTCGGACGACGACGGCTTCGCGGCCTTCCTCGACACGGAGTTCCGCCCAGTGCTGGTCAGCGCTCTGCGCGAGACGATCGGCACCTTCCGCTGCGAGCAGCTCGTCTCCTCATGCTCGCTGGTGGGCAACTCACGCAACGTGAGCACCGAGGCCTCCGGTGAGGCCGTCAGCGACGGCCGCGAGACCAACACCACCCTCGTGCGCGTCCAGGACGCGGCCGCCGAGAACCTCTCCGAGTCGCTCACGCGCGACCTCGGCGACGAGTACTTCCGCGACGTCCAGATCGTCGTGTCGAGCGTCCGCCTCCCTCAGCGGGTGCAGGACGCGGTCGACGAGTCGCAGGCGCAGTTCGCCGCCGTGAACCGCTCGCGAGCGGATCTGCAGCGGGCGCGCATCGCTAAGCAGGTCAACGACACGCTCGGTGCCTCCTACCGCACCTGCCCGGCGTGCGCGCAGATCGACGCGTTGAAGGCCATTCCGGACAACGTGAACGCCATCTCGCTCGATGGTGGCGGATCCATCCCTCTGCAGGGCAACCGCTGACGAGAAGGAAGTGACTCGCTGGTAACGGCCCGCGAGTCACTTCACCGAGTCCCTATCCCGCCTCCCTCAGCGGCAGGACACGGCGGGATTCACTCCCACTCGATGGTTCCGGGGGGCTTGGACGTGATGTCCAGGACCACCCGGTTGACCTCGCGGATCTCGTTGATCATCCGCGAGGCGACACGCTCGAGCAGGTCGTACGGCAGGCGGGCCCAGTCGGCGGTCATCGCGTCGTCGGAGGTGACGGCGCGGATGGCCACCAGGTAGCCGTAGGTGCGCTCATCGCCCTGCACTCCGACGGTCCGGATGTCGGGCAGCACGCAGAACGACTGCCACAGATCCCGGTAGAGGCCGGCCTTGCGGATCTCGTCCTGCAGGATGCTGTCGGCGTGGCGGAGGGTGTCCAGGCGCTCCTTCGTGGCCTCGCCGCCGACCACCCGGATCGCGAGCCCGGGACCCGGAAAGGGCTGGCGCCAGACCATGCGGTCGGGCAGCCCGAGCTCGGCGCCCACGGCGCGCACCTCGTCCTTGAACAGCGCCCGCAGCGGCTCGACGAGATCGAACTGCAGGTCCTCGGGAAGTCCGCCGACGTTGTGGTGGGACTTGATCGTCGCCGTCCCGGTGCCGCCTCCGGACTCGATGACGTCGGAGTACAGCGTCCCCTGCACCAGGAACCGGGCGTCGCCGAGCTTGGCGGCCTCCTCCTCGAAGACCCGGATGAACTCGTCGCCGATCGCCTTGCGCTTGGCCTCCGGCTCCGTCACGCCATGCAACCGACGGAGAAAGCGCTCTTCGGCCTCGACGGCCACCAGCGGCACGTGGAAGGTGTCGCGGAAGGCGGCGATGACCTGCTCGCCCTCGTTCATGCGCATCAGGCCGTGGTCGACGAAGACGCAAGTGAGCTGGTCGCCGACCGCGCGGTGCACGAGCAGCGCCGCGACGCTCGAGTCGACTCCGCCCGACAGGCCGCAGATGACCTGCCCGTCACCGACTTGTGAGCGGATCCGCTTGATCTGCTCCTCGATGATCGAACTGGGGCTCCATTGCGACTCACATCCGCAGATGTCCTCCAGGAAGCGCGACAGGATGGCTTGCCCGTAGGGCGTGTGCACCACCTCGGGATGGAACTGGATCCCGTAGATGTCGCGCTCGGTGTCCTCCACCGCGGCGACCGGCGACTGCGTCGAGCTGGCCAGCGCGGTGAAGCCGGGCGGCGGCTCGAAGACGGTGTCGCGATGCGACATCCAGCAGGTCTGCTCGTCGGGCGTGTTCGCCAGGAGGCGGCCCTGGTCATTCACGGTCAGGTCGGAGCGACCGAATTCGCCCACGTCGGCAGCTTCGACCCGGCCTCCGAGCTCGAGCACGAGCGCCTGCATCCCGTAGCAGATGCCCAGCACCGGGATGCCGAGCTCGAGCAGCTCGGGATCGAGACGCGGTGCGTCCGGCGAGTACACGGACGCGGGGCCGCCCGAGAGCACCAGGCCCTTGGGGTTGCGCTTGCGCACCGCCTCGACGCCGACGTGATGCGGCAGGAGCTCGGAGAAGACGCCGGACTCACGGATGCGGCGAGCGATCAGCTGCGAGTACTGGCCACCGTAGTCGAGCACCACGACCTCGTCGTGCGCGATGGCGCGCTCGAGCGCCAGCTCCTCGACATCCTGGTCGGCCGGCAGCGCCGATCCGTGCCCTTCGCTGCGGACATCGGAGCCGGTGGTCACCGCGGCGCCGTCGGCGGCCTCGGCGCCACGCGCGACGGCTCCCTGGCCGGGCGCGTCAGCGCCCGCCGAGCCCGAGAGGGGCTCGGCGCCGAGCGCCGCCCCCTCCCCAATCTCGTCGGTCAACGTCAGCCCGGCCGAGTCAGTCGCTGACCAGCGCGACGGCGTTGCCGCGCGCGGCCATGCCGATCGACTGCTCGCGCTGGAGATGCTTGCCCTCGGTCTGCAGGGCGGGCGCCACCATCAGCTCAGCGCGGTTGAACTCGGCGATGTCGCGATATCCGCAGGTCGCCATCGACGTCTTGAGGCCGCCCATCAGGTTGAATGTGCCGTCGTTCTCGTGCGCCGGGCCGACCAGGATCTCCTCGAGGGAGCCGTTCTGGTTGGTGCGGACGCGCGCTCCACGCGGCAGGGTCGGATGGAAGGTCGCCATGCCCCAGTGGTAGCCGTGGCCGGGCGCCTCGTAGGCCCGCGCCAGCGGGGATCCGATCATCACCGCGTCGGCGCCGCAGGCGATCGCCTTGGCGACGTCGCCGCCGGTACGCATGCCGCCGTCGGCGATGACCTTCACGTAGTCGCCGGTCTCCAGCATGTGCTGCGAGCGGGCGGCCGCGACGTCGGCGATCGCCGTCGCCTGCGGAACGCCGATGCCGAGCACGCCGCGCGTGGTGCAGGCGGCGCCGGGACCCACGCCGACCAGTACGGCGGCGGCGCCGGTGCGCATCAGGTGCAGACCGGTGTGGTAGCTGGCACAGCCGCCGAGCACGACGGGGATGTCGAGGTCGGCGACGAAGTCCTTGAGGTTGAGCGCGTTGCCCGAGCTCGAGACGTGCTCGGCCGAGATCACGGTGCCCTGGATGACCAGGATGTCGAGACCCGCGTCGAGGACGGTCTCGAGATGGCGCTCGACCCGCTGCGGGGTGAGCGAAGCCGCGGCGACCACGCCCTGCGCCTTGATGTCGCGGATGCGCTGCGCCATCAGGTCGTCGCGCAGCGGCTCCTGGTAGATCTCCTGCATCTCGCGAGTGGCCTCTTCGCGGTCCAGCGAGGCGATGCGCTCGAGGGTTGCGTCGGCTTCCTCGTAGCGAGCCCAGATGCCCTCGAGGTTGAGGACGCCGAGTCCGCCCATCTTGCCGAGCAGCGCTGCGGTGTCCGGCGACACCACTCCGTCCATCGCCGAGGCCAGCAGCGGCAGCTCGAAGCGATACGGGCCGAGGGTCCACGAGATGTCTACATCGTCGGGATCCCGGGTGCGACGTGAAGGAACGATGGCCACGTCGTCGAATCCGTAGGCGCGACGGGCCTTCTTTCCACGACCGATCTCTACTTCCATGGGCGCGATCCTAAGGGTGGGAGCGGACGAGAGAACTCCTGAGGCGACAGGAGATGCGAGGAGGTGCGGCGGCGCTCGGGAGCCCCGCGAACGCCCGTCAATCCTAGCGTGAGCGCCGGCGCCAGACCGGCGTCTCGCCCCCCACTTTCCGGCTTTCTGACCGTCCGGGGCGCCCGTCAGCCAACTTCGCTGGGGAGCTCTGGACGCTCGACCGTTATCTGACCGAGCAGGCGCTCGACCTGCGCCGGGTCAACGAGGCCGGCGCCGAGGTGACGCGTCGCCTCAGCTCCGCACGCCACTCCGTGGCGCAGGCACTCCTCGGGTCGCGCGCCGCCGTAGCGGGCGGCCACGAAGCCGGCGAGGAAGGCGTCGCCGGAGCCGATCGTCGAGCGCGCCTCGACCGACTGGTCGAGGACGACGCGATAGAGCGACCGTGCCGCGCCGGGCCCGTCGGGCGCCAGGCTCGCGATGCAGCCGTCCGGGGTGGTCATGATCGCCTCCTTGGCCCCGAGCTCGACCATCTCGGTGACGGCGATCAGGTGGTCGTCGGAGTCGTTGAACTCGTGACCGATGAGCTCCTCGGCCTCGAGCACGTTGGGCGAGATCACGTCGGGCTCGGCACGGACCGCGCGTGTCAGCGGATCGCCGTCCGTGTCGACGACGGTGTCGACTCCGAGCCGCTTGAGCTCGGGAATGAGGCGGGCGTAGACATCGGCGTCTACGTTGCGCGGCAGCGAGCCGGCGAACACGCACAGACTGGCGCCCTTGGCGAGGTAGAGGAGCTTGTCGACGAACAGCTCGATCTCTGACTCCGACACGTTAGGACCGCGCTCGTTGATCTCGGTCTGCTCGCCGGTAGTCGGGTCGATCACCGCCGTGTTGGTCCGGGAGTCCTCGCGGATGTGCACGAAGTCGCTGAGCACCGACAGCTCGGTGAGCTGCTGAACGATCCGCGTCCCGGTCGGCCCTCCCGCAAGCCCGGTGGCGATCACCGGCTGCCCGAGGGCCTTCAGAACCCGTGCGACGTTGACTCCCTTGCCGCCCGGCATCGTGGTCTGCTCGACCGTCCGGTGCCGCCGGCCCAAGCGGAAGTTGGGCACCGCGAGCGTCTTGTCGACGGCCGTGTTGAGCGTGACGGTGATGATCATGCCGGACCGGGCGAGCCGCCCGCTCGCCGCGAAGGGTCGCGACGACGGCTCAGGGCGCGCACCGCCAGCACGGTACCGATCCCCGCCATCAGCAGCAGCACGAGGGTATACGGGCGCGTCACGGCGTCCTTGACGCGCTGGGCGAAGTCGGCCTCGGGCACCGCCGAGGCGGCCACCAGGGGCACTTCGGCGACCACACGGTCGCCCTGGCGCACGCGAACCGCCGCCCGGCCGAGCCGCTGCCCACGCCGCACCGGGCCCTCCACCTCGTCGGGAACTCCCACCACCTCGAGGCGCGGCGCGGGTGCGTCGCGCCGGACCACGCGCCGCAAGACCTGCCCGGCAACCAGCGAGAGCTCGGCGCCCCGGCGGTAGCGGATGGGGACGCTGGCGGCCTCGAAGCGCTGGCCGCGACGCACTGGGCGCAGCACGCGGAACTGGCGAAAGCCCCAGGTCAGTAGCGCCAGCGTGTCGTCGTTGCGGGCCATCTCGTCGGGCGCGCCGAGGACCACTGAGATCAGCCGGACGCCCCGCGAGTCGCGCCCCGACCCGACCAGCACGTACTCCGCCATGCGGGTGTGGCCGGTCTTGACGCCGTCGACCAACGGGTTGGCGACCAGCGTGTTGCGGTTCTTCACCTCACGCGGCTGGTCTCCGCTGGTCAGCTTGACCTGCTCGCGCGCCACCGTCCGGCGGAAGAAGGCATGGGTGCGCAGCGCCAGCGTCAGCCGCACGAGGTCGCGTGCGGTCGAGCGGTTGCCGGGCGCGTCGAGCCCGATGGGATTGGCGAAGCGGGTGCTGGTCAGCCCGAGCCGTCGTGCGCGGGCGTTCATGGCCCGGACGAAGGCGGGCCGGGAACCGGAGGTGGCCTCGGCCAGCGTCACTGCGGCGTCGCTGGCCGACTCCAGCAGCAGACCGCGCAGGAGGTCCGCGACCGTGAGCTCCTCACCTGGCCGCAGCCCGAGCTGCGACTCGATCGGCGCCGGGCGATAGTCCGAGGCGGGGACGACCCGTGACCTGGGCAGCTCCTCGAGCGCCAGCAGGGCGGTCATCAGCTTGGTCGCCGAGGCGATGGCGCGCCTCGAGTCGGGCCGGCGCTCGTAGACGACTTCGCCCGTGCTGGTCTCGACCACGATCGCGCTTTCGGCCTCGATCCGCGGAGGAGCGGCCTGCACGGAGGTCGCCGCCAGGATGCAGCAGCAGAACGCGAGCACGACCGCGGTGACCAGTCGCGAGACGGCCGGCATCAGAGCCGGTCGCCGGCGGGTCACCGTCGGAGCCTGAGGCGCTGGCCGGGCGACAGCTGCTGCGGGTCGATGTCGGGGTTCAGCGCTTCGAGCTGCTCGAGCGCGATGCCGGTGCGCTCGGCGATGGTGCTCGGTGTGTCGCCCGCACGCACGGTGTAGGTCCGGCGAGTCGAGCGCCGAGGTGTGCGGGAGCGCTCAGAGGTGGACTCGCGTGACGAGGCCGGCTCGGCGGTGGCACTTCCGGCGCGTGAGCCGCTGCTCTCCTCCTCCTGCCCCGAGGACACGACGACCGACAGGGCGATGAGGAAGGCCACGATCGCCAGGGGCGCGAGGTAGCGCGCGGGGCTGCGTCGCGGCATGACGGCCGATGATAAGGGACCCACTGGCGCGATGCTAGGACAGCGCCCAGGCCGCCGAGCGCAGGCGCTCGGCCTCGCGCCGGGCCGCCGCACCGGGCGGTCCGCCCGCCGACTCGTAGGCCTGCGCGATGGAGCGTGACGCCGTCACGATCCCTCCGGCCCGCCCGGGCGCGAAAGCGGGAGAGAGCGACGCCACGTCGCCGCCCTGGGCCCCGATGCCCGGCAGCAGGAACGGCGTGTGGGGCATCAGCTCGCGCATCCGGTCCAGATGCTCGGGAACGGTGGCGCCGGTGACCGCGCCCACGTCCGAGAGCCCGGACGCCGGGCCCCGGCCGTTGCGGCCGAGCTCGTCGACCAGCGCGGCGAGCAGCTCCCACAGCGGGCGGCCGTCGGCGAGGCGGGCGTCCATCACGTCGGCGGCGCCCGGATTGGAGGTGCGCACCAGGGCGAAGATCCCCTGACCGCCGTCGCGGGCGGCCTGGATCAGCGGCAGCAGCGCGTCGCGCCCGAGCAGCGGATTGGCCGTCATCGCATCGGCGCGCAGGCCGGGAAGGTGGTCGGCGCCGGATGGAGTGCCGGTCAGCAGCGCCTGGGCGTAGGCGGCGGCCGTCACCGGTACGTCACCGCGCTTGGCGTCGGCGAGGACCAGCAGGCCGGCGCGCCGGGCGTCGTCGCACACTTCCTCCAGGACCATCGGGCCCAGAGCGCCGAGGCGCTCGAAGCACGCCAGCTGTGGCTTCGTAGCCACGCACGCCTCGCCGGCGGAATCGATCAGCGCGCGGCAGTGCGCAAGCACGCGAATAGCGGCGACGGCTACCGCGGGCCCGCCGTGAGCCGTTCCCGTCGCCCGCGCCACGGCCTCGAGGCGCGACGCGCCTTCGCTCCCGGCCGTCAGCGCCTCGTCGGGCCACAGTCGGGCCGGATCGGGATCCAGCCCGAGGACGATCTGAGACTGCCGGGCCGCGACCGCAGCCGCGAGGCGGTCGCCGAACGGCACGGCCACCGGCTCCGCGGACGACGCGGTGTCGGGCCCCGGCGACGACTCGCCGGCGCCCGACTCCACGCCACGTCCAGGAGCTACTTGATCGCCTTCTTGAGGCCGGAGCCGGCCGTGAAGCGCGGAACCTTGCTCGCCGCGATGGTCATGCTCTCGCCGGTACGCGGGTTGCGACCTTCACGCGCGCCGCGCTCGGCGACGTGGAACTTGCCGAAGCCGGTGAAGCTGACGTCGTCGCCGGACTTCAGGGCGTCCTCGATGCTGGACAGCACCGCGTCGACTGCCGCGCCGGCGTCCTTCCGATTGAGACCGCTTTCCGCCGCGACCTTCTCGACGAACTCGCCCTTGGTCATGGGCTCCTCCTGGTCGGTGACATGAATGGCGGCGAAAGTAACACCGGTCCCGGACGCCGCCGGCCCGGAACCGCGATGGATCTTCGCAAATTGCGATCTATCGGTCCCGTTCGAGTCGTTCTCCGACTGGCGGCAGGGCGGCTTGGATGCCGTCGGCGAGCGCCGACAGGTTGCTCGCGGAGCGGCCGGCGCCGGTTCCTCGGGCCTGGTCGTCTCCCTCGTCGAGAGGCGTCCCGGCGCCGGCGCCGGCGTTGTCGGCCGGGGCCGCAGCGGCCAGCATCGCCATCACCTCGTCGACGTCGTGGCGCACGAGACCGGGCAGCGCGTGGGGTCCCGCGACCAGGACGAGGGCGCCCTCCGGAGAGCGGGCGGCGAACACCCAGCCGGCCGCTGCGCGCACCTCGAGCCAGGTCGTCGCGCCGGCCGCCAGCAACGCGCGGGCGCCGGACTCGATCTCAGGGTCGCCGGCGAGGCGCGTCCACTCCCGGTCGAGGACGATGCCGCCTCGCACGTCGGTCGAGAGCTCGCGGAGGTAGGCGAGGGCCAGGTGGGGGGTGAGGGTCGGTTCCATCTCCTCTGCGCGAGACTATGCCCCGATGCCGCTCTCACGCGTGTCCTGGATCGTCACCGTCGCCATCTGCGCGGTGGCGAGCGTCCTGTTGTTCTTCTCGGGCTATCTCGGCTACGGCGGCGTGCTGCTGGCGATCGGCCTCTCGGCCGCGATCAACCTCCGCTGAGCGCGTCGAGGAGCTTGCGAGCCGCGATGCCGCGATGCGAGATGGCGTCCTTCTCGGCGTCGGTGAGCTCGGCCATCGTCCGCGCGTCGCCATCGCCCGCGGTCGGGAGGAAGACGGGGTCGTAGCCGAACCCGCGGGCTCCGCCGGGCTCGGCCGCGAGGGTGCCGTGGCACTCGCCGACATGGAAGGTCGCCTCACCCTGCGCGGAGACGTGGGCCAGCGCGCACACGTAGCGCAGCGGCGAGCCGACCGGCGCCAGCGCGCGGAGCTTGGCCAGATTGGCCGCGTCGCCGGCGTCTTCGCCGGCGAATCGGGCCGAGCGAACGCCCGGCCGGCCACCAAGGGCGGCCGACTCGATTCCGGAGTCGTCGCCGATGGCCGGGCGACCGGTCGCCGCGGCGGCGGCGCGCGCCTTGACCAGGGCGTTGGCGGCGAAGGTGTCGCCCGTCTCCTCCGGCAGCTCGACGTCGTCGGGCAGGGCTTCGAGCTCGATGCCGGGCAGCAGGCGCTCGAACTCGCGCAGCTTGTGGGCGTTGCGGGTGGCGACGACGAGCCGGGGGCGCGAGGAACTCACGCAACGGCCTCGGACTGGTGCGCTCGCAGGGCTGCGATGCCGCGCTCAGCCAGCGCCAGCAGGTCGTCGAGGTGCGTCCGCGAGAGCGGCGTTCGCTCGGCGGTGGCCTGGACCTCCACCAGCCCGCCCTCGCCGGTCATGACCACGTTGGCGTCGACTTCGGCCGAAGAGTCCTCGCCGTAGTCGAGGTCGAGCAGCGCCACGCCGCCGACCACGCCGCAGGAGACGGCCGCTACCGATCCGGTCAACGGGTCGCCGGGGAGCCGGCCGGCGGCCCTGAGGCCGGCGCACGCCCTCGCCAGGGCGACGTAGCCGCCGGTGATCGCCGCGCAGCGGGTGCCACCGTCGGCCTGCAGGACGTCGCAGTCGACGTAGACGGTGCGCTCGCCGAGCGCCTTGAGGTCCACCACGCCGCGCAGCGACCGTCCGATCAGGCGCTGGATCTCGATCGTGCGACCGTCGGGTCCACCACCGGCGACGGCTCGCTGCTTGCGTCGCCCGGTCGACGCCGGCAGCATCCCGTATTCCGCGGTGACCCAGCCGGAGCCGCGGCCGGCCATCCACCGGGGCACGGACTCCTCCACGCTCGCGGTGCAGATGACGCGCGTCTCGCCGCAGGAGATCAGCGCCGATCCGGCTGCCGGCCGCACGAAGTCGGGCTCGATGGTGACCGGCCTCAGGTCGCCCGATTGCCGGCCTTGGGACCGCTGCGGGCTCAAGCCGCCGATTCCGGCGCCGAGGCCGCCAGCGATCGCGCGCCGAGCTCGACCTGCCGGACGTCGGTGAGCGGCATCTGCAGGAAGCGCGTCCCCAGCGCGCGGAACGACTCGGGATCGCCGGTGGACAGGAAGCGATAGTCGCCTTCGCCCTCGAGCGGGGACGCCAGCCCTCTCGCCTCCAGGGCGCGCTCGACGCGGCGAGCGATCGCGGCGCCCGGTGCGATCAGCGTCACGCCCGGGCCGAGCATGCGCTGGAGCATCGGCCGCACCAGTGGATAGTGCGTGCAGCCGAGGATGACGGTGTCCACGCGAGCCTCGCGCAGTGGTCCGCAGTAATCGCGGACGGTCTGCATGACCTCCTCGTCGAAGGGAAAGCCGCCCTGGATGATCGGAGCGAGGTCGGGACACGCGACCTTGACGAGGTGCACGTGCGGGTCGGCGGCTTCCACCGCGCGGTCGTAGGCGCCGCTGGCGACCGTCGCCGGAGTTGCGAGCAGGCCGACGCGCCCGGTGTGAGTGGCGACCACCGCCGCCTGTGACTCCGGAGCGACCACGCCGAGCACGTCGATCGAGTCCGGTCCGGAGTCGTCGAAGCGCGCCTGCAGCTCCGGCAGGGCCGCCGCGGTGGCCGAATTGCAGGCGACCACGAGCAGTTTGGCGCCCTGCGCCACCAGCTCCTCGGCGATCTCGCCGGCGAAGGCGCGCAGCTCGGTGACCGGACGCTCGCCATACGGAAAGCGCGCGGTGTCGCCGAGATAGAGGAAGTCCTCGTGGGGCAGTGCGACCAGCAGCTCGTGCAGCACGGTCAGGCCGCCGACACCAGAGTCGAAGACGCCGATGGGGCGACGACGAACGGCATCGCCGACCGGCGGGGGCGTCGAGTTGGTGGCACGCACGGACACCCCGCCAGTCTGGCACGCACCCGGGGAGGCGCGGACCGCGCCGTGCGGACCGCGTGTAGCCTCCGTGCGACCGGCAACGCAGGTGCACGCCTACTTGCCGGAATCCACCGACTCGATGGCGGTCTTGAGCTTCTTGACGACCGCGTCGGCCACCGTGGTGTCGTTGAACCCGCTGCTGGCCTTCACGACGCCGGCGATCAGGACGCCCATCAGGAGGATGAGGCCGACGTACTCGACGGTGCCCTGGCCCGCCTCCCGACTCAGACGCGCGATCGTCGCGCGTGCCGCTGCCCAGTGCTGTTCCATGACGAGACTCCGCTTGATTCCAGTTCTCCCCGCCGGCTGACGGGACGCTCATCACTCTGCGGCGGACGCCGTCACGGATCCACGCGCGAAGGTGACGACTTCGCCTCGTGTCGCATCCCAAAGGCGGCGGGCCACCGGCACCGGTGGACCGGCGCACGTAGGCTCCGACGGTGTCCGCCGCCGTCACCGCCGGGGAACCCTCCACGACCGGCCCGTTGTCGGTGCTGATGGTGACCAACATGTTCCCGTCGCCGAATGCGCCCCACCGCGGGTCCTTCGTGCGGGACCAGGTGCGAGCACTCGAGCGGCGCGACGACGTGGAGCTCGAGCTGTTCGCCTTCGATCCCGGCCTGCGCAACTACCCGCTCGCGGCTCGCGAGCTGCGACGCCGCTATCGCGGACGGCGCTTCGACGTCGTCCACGCCCACTTCGGGCTGACCGCTTGGCCGGCGCTGCTGGCCCGGCTGGGCCCCGTCGCGGTGACGATGCACGGCAACGACCTCTACCACCCCCGCTCGCGACCGATCACGCGGGCCGCGCTGCCGTTCGTCGCGCTGCCGGCCACCGTGTCGCGCGCCTTCAGCGAGCTGGTGCCCGGCGCGGGGACCCGTCGTCGTGTGGCGGTGCTGCCGTGCGGGATCGACCTGGACCGCTTCCGCCCGCTGCCGCGCCGGGCGGCTCGCGCGCAGCTGGGGCTCGATCCCGACGAGCCATGCCTGCTCTTCCCCCACGACCCGCCGCGTCCGCTCAAGCGCTTCGACCGCGCCCGGTCGCTGGCCGGTGACGTGCGCCTGCTGACGCTGGGCCGCGTCGACCCCGCTGAGGTTCCCCTCTGGCACAACGCCGCCAACGCGGTGCTCGTCCCCTCCCAGGCGGAGGGGTTCGGTCTGGCGGTCATCGAGGCCAGCGCCTGCGACGTCCCCGCCTTCGGGACGCCGGTCGGCATCCACCCGCTCGTCCTCGACGGCATCGAGGGCTCGCTCTGCGCCCCCTGGGATCAGGAGGTGTGGGGACGCGCCCTGGCGCCGCACCTGGCCGCCGCCGACCCCCGGGTGCGTGGCCGGGCGCGAGCGGAGATCTTCTCCGCCGAGCGCATGGCCGGAAGAATGGTGGCGGCGTGGAAGGAGCTTGCCGCCGAGGGCGGGGGCTTCGAGCCGGGTCGCTCCGAGCCCCGGCGCCGGCGCCGGGCTCCGCGGCGATGACCGTATACTCGCTGCCAGCGGGCGGGACTCAGCTGTCCCCGCTCGCGCGGACATGAGCAGCCTGCTTCGACGCATCAAGCGCCCGCGCCGGACCGCTGCCGCCGACACCGTTGACGGGTCGCCGGCAATCCCTGTCTCCGTCGCGGCGACGCCGCAAGCTCCCGTTGACTCCGGAGCTCACTCGTCGCTGCCCGCGGGCGAGGACGCCCTCGACGCGCGCCCCACCGCGCTGCGCCGCGGTCGCCTGCGCAAGCGACTGCGCTTCCTCGAGCGCGAGCGCGAACTGCTCCTCCGTGACCTCGGCGGCCTCGTCTACGAGATCCACCGCTCCGGCACGGCCGGCGATCGCGAGCAGCATCGCTCGCTGGTCGCGGGCAAGGTGGAGCGGCTCGCCGGCCTCGACCACGAGCTGGGAGCGGGACGAGCCAGCCTTGGGGAGACCCGCGGCGAGATCGTCGTCCGCGAGCCCGGCATCGGCGGCTCCTGCCCGCGCTGCGGTGAGATTCACGGCAGCGACGCGCGCTTCTGCTCCGCCTGCGGCTTCCCGCTCGAGGTCACCGACGCACCAGCGCCCTCCGGCCCACGTCCGGGACCGCCGCCCGGCGACCCGGTCCTGCCGGCCGCGACGGCGACTCCGGCCACGCCGGCCGTCGTCACCCCATCTCACGCAGTCGCGCCGACCCCTTCGAGCCCGGAAGCAGCGACGCAGGTGGTGACGCCACCGAGCGGTGAGGCCGCCGGCGACGCGGCCGGGAGTCGCTCCTCCGGACGCGCCTCCCCGTGAGCGCCCAGATCGAGCCGAACCCCGAGGTCGGAGCTCAGGCGACCAACCGGGCCTGCCCGCGCTGCGCCCATCCACTGGCTCCCGGGCAGGAGTGGTGCCTGCACTGCGGTGCGGCCGCCACGACCCGGATCGCCTCCGCGCCGACCTGGCGCGGGCCGTTGGCAGCGATGATCGGTGTGGGCCTAGTGGCGCTCGCCGCGCTGACCCTGGGCTTCTTCGCGCTGGCCGACGACGATCGACCGGCGAGTCCGGCAGCGACGCCGGCGCCCGCCGTCACCGAGGCTGCACCGACCGCCGCCGGACCGACCGGCGAGGAGACCCCGGCGCCGACGGAGAGGCCCGATGCCGCGAGCACCGGCGAGCCGGCCGGCTGGCCGGCCGGCCGGACCGCCTGGACGATCGTCATGGATTCGAGCGCCACTCGCGCGGCGGCAGTTCGACGGGCCCAGCGCCTCACCGCGGAGGGCCTCATCGTCGGCGTGCTCGACTCGAGCCAGTTCCGGTCCCTGCCGGCTGACGAGTGGATCGTCTTCTCGGGCCAGTACGAGAGCTCGCGCGCGGCGAACCAGGCGCGGCAGGAGCTCGGCTCCTCCGCGCCCGGCTCGGCCTATGTGAGCCGCATCTCCCCGCGCTAGAGCGCGGCGGCGATCGACGGCCAGGAGCGCTTGAGTCGACCGGCCGCTTGCTCGGCGAGCGGATGCAGTGCGACGTCCTCGCCGGGCGGCTCCTCCTCGGCGGAGAGCACCGGAGCCACCGCGGCGACCGACTCGGCGAGCGCCTCGACCGAATACCCGCCCTCGAGCACCAGTCCGAGCGGCGCTCCGACGGCAGTGCAGGCCCTTCGCAGCGAGGCGGTCATGCCCGCGAAGCCTGCCTCGGTGACCTGGCAGCTGGCCAGGGGATCGGCGGCATGAGCGTCGAAGCCGGCGCTGACCAGGACCAGCTGCGGCTTGTAGTCGCGCACCAGTCCGCAGGCGATGTGCTCCGCAAGGGAGCGGTAGGCGGGGTCGCCGGTGCCGGCCGGGACCGGGAGGTTGACGGTGTAGTTCTCACCCGCTCCGGTGCCGATGTCCGAGGCGGCGCCCGTGCCGGGATAGAGCGGCATCTGGTGGATCGAGCAGAAGAGGACGCCAGGATCGGAGTGGAAGATGAAGTTCGTGCCGTTGCCGTGATGGACGTCCCAGTCGAAGATCATCACCCGCTCGAGCCCGTGGCGAGCGGTGGCGTGCCGGGCGGCGACCGCCACGCTGTTGAAGAAGCAGAACCCCATGGCCTGGGATGCCTCGGCGTGGTGTCCAGGAGGGCGCATCCCGGACATGGCGTAGGGCGCCTCGCCGCTGAGGAGCGCATCGACGACGGCGACGGCGCCACCGGCGGCGCGGGTGATCAGCTCCCAGGTGCCATCGACCGCGACCGTGTCGGCGTCGATCGCGCCGCCACCCGCCTCGCAGTGGCTCTGGATGAAGTCGACGTGGCGCTCGGGGTGCACGGCGGTGAGCTGCTCGTAGGTGGCGACCGGCGCCTCACGGCGCTCCCAGCCGAACCAGTCGTCTCGATCCATCCGCGCCTCGAGGGCGCGGATGCGCTCCGGGCGCTCGGGATGACCCGGGATGTCGTGGCCGAAGTTGGCCTGGTGGTGGAACCAGAGAGGAGGCACGCGGCGTACCGTAACCGACGCACCGGCTCATCTAGGCTGACGCGATGAGCCTCGCCGTCGCCTTCCTCGGACTCGGGACGATGGGCTCGCGGCAGGCCGCGGTGCTCGCCCGGGCCGGCTTCGATCTGACCGTCTACAACCGCACCTTGGAGCGGGCGCGCGCGTGGAGCGATGAGCACGGCGGACGGGTCGCCACCTCACCCGACGAGGCCGCCCACGGGGCTGACGTCGTCATCACCATGGTGGTCGACGGCGCCCAGGTCGAGGACCTCCTGTTCGGCTCCGAGGGCGCCGCGCGGACCGCCGCGCCAGGGACCCTGTTCGTCGACATGTCGACCATCGCGCCGGGCGACGCGCGCCGGATCGGGAGTCGCCTCGCCGAGGCGGGACACTCGTCCCTGGACGCCCCGGTGTCCGGTTCGGCCGCCAAGGCCGCCGAGGGGACGCTGACGATCATGGCCGGCGGCGACGCCGCCGACCTCGAGCGGGCGCGGCCCCTGCTGGAGGCGATGGGCGAGCAGGTCATCCACGCCGGGCCGCTCGGACACGGCCAGTCGATCAAGCTCATCCACAACGCCGTGGCCGCCGTGAACCTCGCCGTCCTCGCCCAGGGCCTGGTGCTCGGCGATCGCACCGGCGTCGACCTCGACGCGCTGATGGCGGTCCTCGCCGCCGGCGCGGCCGGCTCCGCGATGCTCGACCGCAAGGGCGAGGCGATGCGCCGGCACGACTTCACGCCCATGTTCCAGCTCGACCACATGCTGAAGGACCTTCGGCTTTGCCTTGAGGAGGCGGCGAGCGCCAAGGTCCCGTTCCCGCTCGCCGGATCGGCGGCCGATGCCTACGCCGCGGCGTCGGCCCAGGGGCTCGGCGAGCAGGACTTCGGGGCGGTGCTGGTCGCGGCCGAACTGCTCGCCAACCACCGCCTCGAGCGGGACCCCGGGGCCTAGTCGCCGTACGTTTTTATTGCTGCAGGCGGCACTATACCGCCGGTCGAAGAGTCCTATTTGCAGGAAAGTTTTGTGATTCGTAAAGTTTGTGCATAGTATGTGACTCCCGTTGACAGCGGCATCGAACGTGAACGGAGAAGGCCTCCACCGCTCGCCGCTGGTCCGCTGCGGGACGCATACGTCCTGTTCCCTCCGAACTTCCGAGTCTCTTTATGCCGATTGCGTTCAAGGAATGGGCCGTGACGGTGCGCGCGCTGGCCGAAGGCGAGCAGCTGCTGACCCTGCGCAAGGGCGGCATCCGCGAGGCCAACAAGCACTTCGCGGTCGAGCACCAGCGGTTCTTCCTCTACCCCACCTTCGATCACCAGCGCTCGGACCTCGTCCGCGAGTCGCATCGTCCTGAGCTGCGTCGCGCTCTCGAAGAGGGCGTCTGGCCGGACGGCGAGCCGCCCGCGCACGCCCTCACCATGGACGGCGGGATCCAGCAGCCGGAGCGTGTGCGCATCCGGGCCTGGGCCGAGGTGGCCGGTCACTGGACCGTCACCGACGCGCGCGCCGTCGACGCGCTGGCGCCGTTCACCGTGTGGACCACCGACTACGCCGAGAAGCGCCTCGAGTGGAAGCGCCGCCATCCGCTGCACGTGGTGCTGCTGCGCGCCTACCGCATCCCGCGTCCGGTCACCGTGAAGGTCCGCGACCAGTACGGCGGCTGCCGCTCGTGGCTCGATATCTCGCGTGAGCTGCCCTTCGAGGGAACGCCGGTCCTCTCCGACGAGGAGTTCGACCGCGCCGCCGAGGAGATCACCGCGATCGCCGAATCCAACGGCGCTCCGGCGTACGCCTGACGCCGAAGCGGTAGCGCGACCTGTGCACCCGCTGTTCGGCACCGCCTCCTCCGTGCTCTCCCTGGGCATCGGTGGAGGCGGCGACGTGGTGGGTGCCCTGGCGGTCGCCGACCTCGCACGCGCGGCGGGACTTGGCGCGCGAGTCGGCGGAGTGACCTGGGAGCGACGCCCGATCGACCCCCTCCCCGGCCCCCGTCGGCTCGATGAGCTCGTCGGCGCCGAGCCGGTCAACGACGCCGTCGCACTCGCCGGTCCGGACACGTCGGGGCCGGGTGGCTTCTCCTTCGCGGAGGCGCACATGGCCCGTTTCCTCGGCGAGCAGACGGTGCTGGTCGATCCGCACAGCGGTCCGCGTACCCTCGCCGCGCACCTCGACGCCGCCGCCGACTCCCTCGGCTGCGACCTGATCGCCCTGGTCGACGTCGGCGGAGACGTCCTCGCGCACGGGAACGAGCCAGGACTGGCCAGCCCCCTGTGCGACTCCCTGCTGCTGGCCGCCGCCGCTCACCTGCGCCACCCGTCGGTCTGCGTCCTGTTCGGCACCGCGTGCGACGGGGAGCTGACTGCCGACGAGGTGCTCGAGCGCGTCGCGGAGGTCAGCGCGGCCGGAGGGCTGATCGGCGCCCACGGGCTGACGCCCGCCGAGCTCACGCGGCTCGAGGGGGCGGTGGCGATGGTCCCGACCGAGGCGAGCGCCATGGCGCTTCGCGGCGGACGCGGCGAGTACGGGCGCGCGGAGATTCGCGGCGGGCGTCGCACGGTCCCCCTGTCTCCGCTCGGCTCCATCCTCTTCTTCCTCGATCCGGGCGCCGCGATCGGTTCCGCCGCCCGACTGGCCAGGGCGGTGGCCGATTGCGACTCACTGGAAGCCGCCGAGAGCCGGCTGGCCGGCATGGGCATCCGCACGGAACTCGCCTACGAGCACGAGATGGCCGCTGCCGCGGCGACCGGCTGACCCGTCAGCGAGCGCCGGTCAGCAGCACCAGGGCACCGATCAGGACGAGCCCGACCAGCAGGGCGAGGAGCACTCGCCCCGGGCGGGGCGCGACGGGCGTCCCGGTCGGCGCCATACCGCCCTCGAGCAACACCTCGCGAGCCGCCTCGGCTCCCGATTGCGGCACGAGGATGTCCCGTGGCCCGGCGGCGAGATAGTCCGGGACGTCGAAGCCGGCCGAGCGCCGGATCAGCGAGGGAATGCCCTCCTCGAGCAGGAGCCCGGCGACGAACTCGGCTTCGGCCTGGTGCCGTCCGCCGGCCACCCGGACCAACGGACCGTCGGCGTACTCGGCCCGGACCTTGCGCGCGCGCTCCCGGGCCACGTCGGCGACGTCCGGCAGGCCCCGCTCGTCGAGCGGCAGCACCAGTGGCGTGCCGCATGCGGTGCACAGCCGCGCGTCGCGGTCGTGCTCCGTCGCGCAGTGCGGACAGACCAGCGGCCCGCCCGGCACCCCGCTCAGCCTCCCTCGACCACCAGCTGGGCTTCGGAGACCTGGCCGTCCACGATTCGCCAAGCGCGCACGTCGGGCTCGGAATCCTGGAGTCCGACGATCACGTACAGCGAATCCGGATAGAAGGCGAGGTTGATGTCGGTCTGCGACGGCAGGGGTGCCGATCGCGTGTGGGAGTGGTAGATCGCTCCCAGGTCGCGCCCGGCGTCCTCGATCGCCGACTGCAGTCGGTACTGCTCGCGGCCGTCGATCTCGTAACGCAACGGGCTGTGCGCGGTGTTGGTCGCGGGGTGGACCTCGACGGCCCGCCCGTCGACCGCCGCGATCATTCCGCAGCACTCGTTGGGCGCCTCGGCGCGCGCGTGCTCGATCATCTGCTCGAGCAGGGGGCGCGCGATTCTCATGCCGCGATCAGTTGGTGGTGGTGGGCGCCGGAGGCTCGGCGACCTTCGTCGACTTCACGGCACCGATCTCGGTGAACGCGTCGTCATCGTCGTCGTGCTTGGAACCGCCACTCAGGGAGTCCTTGAACTCGCGCATCCCACGGCCGAGCGAGCGTCCCGCCTCGGGCAGGCGCTTGGGACCGAGGACGATGAGGGCGATCACGAGCACGATGATGAGCTCCGTCATGCCAATGCCATTCAAACCCATACGCCTCGCCCGTCCCTTTCGTTGGTGTCGGTCGGTCCTACGTTCTCACACGGCCTGCGGATCAGCTACCACCACACCGTCGAGTCGAGATTCGTGATCTCGTCCACCGGTCGAGTGTAGATCCCCGAGGAGAGGTACTTCCAGCCATCGTCGCAGACGATGAACACCACGTTGCCCTCGTCCATCTCGTTTGCGATGCGCACCGCGATCGAGGCGATGGCGCCCGATGAGACGCCGGCGAAGATGCCCTCCTCGTCGAGCAGCTTGCGCGTCCACACGATCGCGTCGCGATTGGTGACGAAGATCTTGCGGTCCAGCAGCGAGAGGTCGATGATCGGCGGGATGAAGCCGTCGTCGAGCGAGCGCAGCCCCTGCACCGGCTCGCCCTGCTTGGGCTCGGCCGCGACGATCTTGACCGCGTCGCCCAGCTCCTCCTTGAGGCGGCGCCCGACGCCCATCAGCGTGCCGCCCGTGCCGAGGCCGGCGACGAAAGCGCTGATCTCGGGCAGATCCTCGAGGATCTCGAGCGCCGTCCCGTTGTAGTGCGCGAGCGGGTTGGCGGCGTTGCCGTACTGGTAGGGCATGTAGTAGCGCGGATCCTGCGACGCCATCTCCAGCGCCATGGCGACCGCGCCGTTGGAGCCCTGGTCGCCCGGCGAGTACACGATCTCGGCGCCGTACATCTGCAGCAGCTGGGTGCGCTCCGGCGTCACGTTGTCCGGCATGACCACCTTGAGCGGGTATCCCTTGCGGCTGCAGATCATCGCCAGCGCGATGCCGGTGTTGCCCGACGTCGGCTCGAGGATGGTCTGACCGGGGCCGATCGCACCGCGCGCCTCGGCGTCCTCGATGAGGGCGCGGGCCACGCGGTCCTTGATCGAACCGGTTGGGTTGAGCGACTCGAGCTTTGCCCAGATCCTCACTCCGGGCTTCGGCGAGAGGCGCTTGAGCTCGACGAGCGGCGTGTTGCCGATCGCCTCGACGATGTCGCCATAGCGACCGCCGCAGGGACGGTTGCGGACGTCAGGAGGAGCCATGTGCTTAAGGGTAGTCGAGCGGCGTGAGCGGCCTGACGGCTCTCACGCACCCCCGGCCATGGCCGGCAGGATGACCAGGACGTCGGAGGCGCCGACCGGCGTCTCGAGGCCCTGGAGGACCCGTACGTCCTCGTCGTTGAGGTAGACGTTGACGTAGCGGTTCAGCTGCCCGTCGCCGGAGAACAGCTGGTTCTGGGTCGCGGGATGCTTGTCGGCCATCTCGCGCAGCACGTCGCCGACGGAGGCGCCGCCAGCTTCGAGCTCCTTCTCGCCTCCGACGGAGGGGCGCAGGACCGGGGGGATCTTGATCGTCGACATATCGTCTCGAGCCTAGCCAGCAGCGGCGCAGAACGCCTCGTAGTCGGGAAACACGCCCATCTCCTCGTCGGAGATGTCGGAGGGCTCGCGGGAGCAGACGGGGCAGTCAGGATCCCGACGTACCTTGAGCTCGGTGAAGGACGCGCTCAGCGCCTCGTAGAGCAGCAGCCGGCCGATGAGCGGCTCGCCGATGCCGACGACCAGCTTGATCACCTCGGTGGCCTGCAGCAGGCCCATGGTCCCCGGCAGGACGCCGAGCACGCCGTTGGCGCCGCACGACGGTGCGAGCTCCGCGGGCGGCGGAACGGGATAGAGGCAGCGGTAGCAGGGCCCGTCGTAGGGCTTGAAGATGCTGAGCTGGCCGTCGAAGCCGAGGATCGACGCCGAGACGACCGGGATGCCGAGGCGCACGGTCGCGTCGTTGAGCAGGTAGCGCGTCGGGAAGTTGTCGACGCCGTCGACGATCACGTCCCAGCCCTCGATGATCTCCATGATGTTCGAGGCGTCGAGGCGCGTCGTGTACTTGACGACGTCGATCTCGGGGTTGATCGCCTTCATGCCGATCTCGGCCGAATCGACCTTCGGCATGCCCACGCGCTCGGTGGTGTGGATCACCTGGCGCTGGAGGTTGGACAGGTCGACCTCGTCGTTGTCGACGATGCCGAGCGTTCCCACGCCGGCCGCCGCAAGGTAGAGCGCAGTCGGCGAGCCGAGGCCACCGGCGCCGAGCAGCAGCACCTTCGCGTTGAGCAGCTTGAGCTGCCCGTCGACGCCGATCTCCGGCAGCAACAGATGGCGCGCGTAGCGGTCGCGCTGCTCCTTGGTGAGCGAGCGCGGCACGTCGACCTCGTAGCCGCGGTCCTTCCACAGCGTGATGCCGCCGGTCATCGAGGTCACGTCGGTGTAGCCGAGCATGTCCTTGAGGGTGTGCGCGGCGAGCGCCGAGCGGTTGCCCGAGGCGCAGTAGAGGACGATCGGCGTGTCGCGATCGGGCACGGCACCCTCGATGCGCGACTCTAGGTAGGAGCGCGGCACGTGGCGGGCGCCGGGAATGTGACCGGCGTCCCACTCCTCGGTGTCGCGGACGTCGACGACGACAGCTCCGCTGCCGTTCCCGTTGGCGCGGAAGTCGGAGTGCACGCCGGCCGGATCGACCTCGCGGATCTCATTCTTGATACGCCGGATGACTTCGGCGCCGGACGGACTCATCTCTATATCCCTTGAAGTTGGTCAGGTTTCAATACTTCATTCAGTGTAGCGGCGGGAAATCGGGTCGATGACCCATCATCCACCGCACCCGAAGTGCCGATAGGAGGGCAGGACCCATGCGCCAGCGCACCCTCCTCACCCAGGTCCTGACCGTCAACGCCCTCCTGGTCGGATCGACCGCCGCGGTGGCGGCTTTCGTCGCCCGCCAGCGCCTCGCCGACGCCACCAGCGCCAGCGGCCTGCTGCTCATCGTGCTCGCGGTGGCCAGCGCCATCCTGCTCAACTCGATCCTGCTGCGGCGCCGCCTGCGGCCCATCCACCAGCTCGTGCAGACCATGGGCCGGGTGGACCTCTCACGTCCCGGCACGCGCGCGGACGCCCAGCCCGGCGCCCCGCGCGAGGTCTGCCGGCTCACCGCGAGCTTCAACCACATGCTCGAGCGCCTCGAGCTCGAGCGCCGGGACGCGGGCCTGGCGGTGCTGCAGGCCCAGGAAGCCGAGCGCCAGCGCATCGCCCAGGACCTTCACGACGAGGTCAACCAGGCGCTCACAGCCATCCTGCTGCGGCTGTCGGCGACGATGAGCGACGCGCCCGAGCCGATGCGCCGCGAGCTCGAGGAGACACGACAGCTGGCCCAGCGGGCGATGAACGAGCTGTTGACCCTCGCCCGGCAGCTGCGGCCGACCGCGCTCGACGACCACGGCCTGATCCCGGCGCTGGCGTCCCAGGTCCGCGAGTTCGGCGACCGCACCGGCATCGAGGCCCGCTTCGGCCGCCATGGGACGCTGCCCGAGCTCTCGAGCGCCGAGCAGCTCGTCATCTACCGCGTGACCCAGGAGAGCCTCTCCAACGCCGCCCAGCACGCCGGCGCGCGCCGCATCGACGTCGAGCTGTCCTTCGTCGGCAACACCGTGCTGACGGTCTCCGACGACGGGCACGGCTTCAGCGCCGGAGCGGGCGCCGGAGCCCGCAACGGGCGCGTGCGAGGCCGCCCGGGCGGTCTGGGGCTGTCCGGGATGCGCGAGCGGGCGCTGATGGTGGGCGGCAACCTGACGATCTTCAGCCGGCCCGGCGAGGGCACAACCGTAGAGCTCACCATGGGGGGCCGATGAACATCCTGATCGCCGACGACCACGGCATCGTGCGCAGCGGCATGCGGCTGCTGATCGACCGCCAGTCCGACATGACGGTCGTGGCCGAGGCCGAGGACGGAGTGCAGGCGGTCGAGAAGGCGCTGACCAGCCATCCCGACTGCTGCGTGGTCGACGTCTCGATGCCGCGGCTGACCGGCATCCAGGCGGCGCGCCAGATCCGCCAGTACCTGCCCGACACCCCGGTGCTGATCCTGTCCATGCACGACGACGAGCGCTACGTGTTCGAGGCGCTCAAGGCCGGCGCCTCCGGCTACGTGCTTAAGCGCGAGGTCGACCAGGCGCTGCTGACCGCCATCCGCGCCGTGCATCGCGGCGAGGCGTTCCTGACCAACGCCGTGGAGCGCTCGCTCGTGCGCGAGTGGATGAGCGACGACTCGGCCGGCCCGGAGGAGCCGCTCACCCCGCGCGAGCAGGAGGTCCTCAAGCTGGTCTCCGAGGCCCACACCAACCGCGACATCGCCGAGATCCTCATGCTCTCGGAGAAGACCGTCGAGTCCCACCGCGCGAACCTGCTGCGCAAGCTCGGCATGCGCGACCGCGTGGAGCTGGTGCGCTACGCCATCCGCCGCGGCCTCACCGAGCCGTAGGCCCCGGCCGGCTGCCGGCGCTCTGCGCCTCGAGGGATATTCGCGCCAGGACTGATCCGGTTCGGCAGCCCCTGCGTTTCCCCGCCATCGCAACGAGTCGCGGCATGAGCCGCGAAGGGGGAAACATGTCGGACGAAGTCATCATCGCCGGAGCCGCAATCGACGACGCGTACGCGCACGAGAGCGCCGCCACGCGTCGCAAGTTCGTCGCCGGCGCCGCCGGCCTCATGGGCTCGATGGGCATGCTCGGCATGGCCGGTAGCGCGTCGGCCGCGACCGGCAGCGCCGCCACGCATCGCCGCGGGCACGAGGGCCCGAACACGGTGGAGAACATCGTCGCCGTGGCGACGACCGCCGAGGCCCTGGCCACCATCATCAACACCAAGGGCGCAAAGGTCGCCGGCCTCGACGCCGTCACCAAGCGCAACATCGAGGCGGCCGCCCGCCACGAGTTCATCCACTACCAGACGCTGACGTCGAAGGCCATCGGCGGCAAGGCGCTGACCACCAAGTTCTGGATCCCGGACGCCGTCTTCGCGTCGCCCGAGGGCCTGCTCGGCACGCTGGTCGTCGGCGACCAGGTGTTCGTCAACGCCTACCTGCTGGGCGCCACCGTGTTTGCCCGTCCGGGCGGCAACGCGAGCGCTCGCCTGTCGCGCATCGCCTCCGAGTTCATGGGTGTCGAGATGGTTCACCGCGCGCTGGCCCTGCAGTCGCTGGGCAAGCTCGGCAACGACCGGGCCTACGCCAAGTTCAGCCAGGTCGAAGAGGTCGAGGGCCTGCCCACCTCGGGCCAGCCCGGCTTCAAGAACATCCTCACCGCCGTCGCGATCCTCGAGAGCGCCGGCATCGGCTTCGGCAAGGAGGGCTCGGTCAAGGAGGGTGCCTTCTACGAGCTGTCCGACTTCCTCGCCCAGGTGCCGAACCCGAGCGACGTCAACACCCGCGTCCCGGCCTAGCCGGGACTCCCGTCCTAGGACGCAGGCGTGCCCTCCGCGCGCCTGCGACTGGCTCTAGCCGTCATCGTCGCCTGCAGCCTGGCGGCGGTGGGCGGCGTATGGCTGGCCTCCAGCCGAGGCGAGCCCGCTCCCGCGGTGGGAGCCACCGGCTTCGCCGGATCGCTGCGCCCGCCCGGGCTGATGGCGCCGCCCCTCGGGAACCTGCGCGACCAGGACAGCCGCCCGGTCGATCCCGCCGCCATGCGCGGTGAGCCGGTCATCTACACCTTCGTCTACTCCACCTGCGAGGACACCTGCCCGACCCAGGTGCAGACGATTCGCGGCGCGCTCGACCGCCTCGCCGTGACGGTGGATCCGGCCAACGACACGCCGCGCCGCGCCGCGCGCTTCCTGCTCGACCAGCAGATGGCGGGGCGCACGCGCTTCATGCTCGGCTCGCGCCGAGAGCTCGAGCCGGTCTGGGACGGGTACGCGATCCAGCCGCAGGAGCGGCAGCTCGACCACTCCGCCTATGTGGTCCTGGTCGACGGACGCGGCCGTCAGCGGGTCGGTTGGCCCCACCAGTACCTGACTCCCGAGGGCCTCGAGCACGACCTGCGCGCGCTGCTGGAGGTCTGAGCGACTTCGGGGCTCAGGCGGGCAGCAGCAGCCGCGACGCCGCGGCGAGCTCGTGCTCGGCGGCGTCGGCGCGATCCTCGGCCGCCCGGTAGATGATGTAGGCCTCCTCTCCTGGACGCCGGCACCACCCCTCGTAGGCCATGTTCGCCTCCGCTCGCGCGGCGCTCCAAACGGCGAACAGCTCGGCGCGAGTCTGAATCGGGCTCATTCCATGGGCTCGCTACCCCCAAGCCGTCGCCGCCATGCAAAAAGGGGTCCGGCAGGCGCGTCGGCGCGCCGAAGGGTCCTCAGTCCGACGGCGTGCGCGGCTTCCGGCCCTCGCGGCGCTCGCGCAGCTGGTTGGCCATCAGGATCCACACCAGCGCGACGAGAGGCGCCAGATACGCGGCCTGGATGAGCCAGTGACTGGCGTGGGCGAAGACGATCATGCCGCGTTGGGCCTCCGAGAGCAGCCACAGGCCCAGGACCGTGAAGCAGACCATGAGCACCAGCATGACGAGCTGCGAGCGACTGGCCCCCGATCGATCCCGGTAGAGCTCGAGCGCGCGGTCGTGTCCGAGCACCAGCGCGCCGACATGCCCGACCACCAGCGCGCCGACCTGGACGTACCAGATGGCGGTCGCCGAGACGACGCTGTAGTCGATGGTCGCCGTGGCGGTGCCGAAGAGGTCCGAACCCCGTCCGAGTGGATCGGACGCCAGTCGCCATACGTCCTGGCCGTTGTAGACCAGGAGCGAGACGAGAGACCCCCCAGCAGCGAGAACCAGACGCCGAGCGCATCTCCGTTGCGAGTCCACGCCTCGACGCCGTAGAAGCTCATGCCGACCAGCTGGACGACCAGGTAGACCAGCGCGATGACCGCGAGCGTGTCGGGCTCCTGCCCGGCGCTCCAGGCCAGCTCGCACATGGCGAACAGCAGCAGGCCGAGCGCCGCCGGCCAGCGGCCCAGCCGCCGCGGATAGGGCGCGGGAGCCGGCAGCCGGTCGCCCCCGACCCGGGTGGCCACCCAGCCCAGCGCCCGGGCCAGCGCGCGCCAGGGCTGATGAGCCGGAACACGTCACCCAGCAGCAGCGACGCGAACGGCACGCCGACCCACAGGCAGACGTAGACGAGAGTGGGCGTGAGGTTGTCGCGCTGGACCTGCTCGCCCCACAGGCCGGCGTAGACCAGCGCCGCGAAGCAGGCGATGCCGAAGGCGCCGAGCACCACGTCGACGGCGCGCGGCAGGGCGAACAGCCGGCGCGTCGAGGTCGTCTCGAGCCGCGGCGAGCTCCACGCCGCGCCCAGGGCGAGGAAGGAGAGGACGAGGACGGCGGCCGCCGCGGCCACGAACACCTCGGTCGGGACCGGCAGGTCGGCGCGCCCGACGAGGCCGTGGGCCCGAGCGGGCGTCGGCCAGGCGCCCGAGGCCACCGACACGGCGCCGACGACCGTCGCGGCCTGGGTCACGATGCGCGTGACGAGCACTGCGTCGAGTCTACGAGCCGACTCCGCGGGTTCGGCATCGGAGCCGGGCCGGCTTGACCGTTGGTACGGTCAAGCCGTCGTGCGCGCGCCCGCGAAAGCCATTCCCGCTCCGCCCTTCCCGCGTGACCTGCCGTGGGTCAACGTCGAGCCGTTGCGGATGGACAAGCAGATCGGGCGCCCGGTGCTGGTCGAGTTCTGGGACTTCTGCCGGATCAACTCGCTGCGCACCCTCCCCTACGTCAAGGCCTGGCACGAGCGCTACGCCGTGCACGGCCTGCGGGTCATCGGCGTGCACACCGGGGGCTTCGAGCCGTCGCGCGACGAGCAGGTGGTCCGCGATGCCGTGACGCGACTCGGGATCGAGCATCCGGTGGTGATCGACTCCAACCTCGAGATCTGGGACTTCTACGGCAATCGCGGGTGGCCGGCGCGCTACCTGTGGGACCAGCGCGGGGCACTGCATTCGCTGCACTACGGCGAGGGCGCCTACCAGGAGACCGAGCGCGAGATCCAGGTGCTGCTCGGCCTCGACGAGCCGCTGCTCGATCCGCTGCGGCCCGAGGATGCTCCCGGCGTCCTGCTCCCGCCGCAGACCGAGGACCAGCCCGGCGCCTACAGCGGCCCCTATGAGGCCGGCGCGGTGTGGGCGGTCCTCGACGGCCATGGCGACATCAGCGTCAACGGCGAGCGCGTGGAAGTCGACGGACCCGGCTGCCGGCTGCTCCTCGAGCACGCCGAGCACACGGCCGGCATCCTCGACCTGCAGGTCGGTGACGGCGTCGCCTGCCTGCAGACCTGCTTCACACCGGGGCCGGCGCCAGGTCCTCGCGCCCCAGGTCCCCCAGCAGCCGCCTGAGCTGCGGCGGGCCGTCGTCTTCGAGGACGACGGCGGTTCCCGGCCAGTAGGGGGTCGTGTTGGGCACCTGGGTGAGGAAATGCGGCTGATACACCCATGAACCGGTGTTGACCATGCGGCTGCCGGTGGGTGCCACCCACTCGGAGGGATCGTCGGTCGGCCACGGGCCCGAGCGGTGCGTGTGGCCGAACAGGACGTAGGGGGCGACGACTTCGAGCCGGCGCAGCAGCTCACCCATGCCATAGAGCCCGCCCCGTCGCAGGGCGCCGGCCGAGATGTCGCGGTCGAGCGGACCCATGCCCATCGCGTTGAGCCCGGCCACCGCGGTCACGTAGCCCGCCTTGAGGCCGAGCGATCGCAGCGGCCGGCGGCGGCGCTCGGACCCCACCAACATGGTCCAGGTCCGCGTCGAAGCGCCGGTGGCGGCACTGGCCATCGCCGACTCGGAGCGTTGCGTGAGCTGGTGCATCCAGGCGTAGATGGGCGCCAGCGCTGCCTCGTAGTCGTCGGGGCGGGCACCGTCGGACGGCATGCGCACCGCCCAGCGGGCCATCGCGCCGACCGCAAGGCGCTCGAAGGTCGGCATCGTGGTGTGCAGGTCGCTGTAGTGGCCGTGCATCGCGTAGACGTCGTCGCGCAACCAGATCCCGGGATAGGCCAGCTCGAGGCTCGCCGGCGTCAGGTGCTCGGCGACCCGCTCGGCCAGCGGCCCGGCCGCGACCGGCGTCAGGCGCTCCTCGAGGCCGAGGAAGCCGGCTCGCTCGGTGCCCAGGCGCGCGTCGATCCACCCCGACACCAGGCCGTGGTCGTGGTTTCCGCCCAGCATCACGACCTCCCCGCCCGCGCCCAGCGCGTCACCGGCCTCCTCCAGGAAGGGCCGGGCGACTTCGGCCGCGTCGCGCTGGGCGGCATGGCGGAGCTCGAGCCCGTCGCCGAGGATCACCAGCCGGTCGGCGGAGCGCAACTCGTCCATCAACGGGACTCGCAGCTCCGGCCGCCGGAGCAGGTCGTGACCGCGGGGCGCGCCGAGATGCAGGTCGGAGATCACCACCGTGCGCAAGGGCGCGCACGCTATTGCCTGGCTCGCCTCCCGCAGCGGCTCGTGGCGACCGAAGCGACGCCGTCAGCACTCGGAGCGCGCCGGGCGGCGACGGTGATGCGTGTTCCGCCCGGTATGGCGGTCAGGCCGCGAGCGCCGCCCAGATAGTCGACGGTGACGCGAGGCGACCTGGTGTCGCCCAGGGCGCGTCCATGCAGCCCCGCGGCGAACTCGAGCCACCAGACGCGCCGCCCGACCGCCACGGCGACATCGGTCGACCAGGACGCGACGGCGCCCCGGCGGCGCAGGCGTGCATCGAAGAGGTCGCCGGCACGCCGATGGTGGGGCACCGCCAGACGACGGTTCGAGAGCCACAGGGCGGCTTGCGAGCGGCCGATCCGGCGCGTGCGCACGCTGGCCGGGCCAGCGGTGGAGACGATCCCGAGCCGATAGGGGCGCCGCCGCGGAGGCGCCCAGACGACGGCCAATTCTCGTCCGTCCGGCGACAGCGCGAGGGAGCTCGCGGATCCTCTGCGGCGCAGGAGCACGCGCGTCCTTCCTGTCGCGTAATCGATTCGCGCCAGACCGAACGCCGCGGAGCGAGGGGGCACCAGATACGCGGAGCGGGGGCCGAGCACGGCCGACGCGCTCTCCCGATTCGTTATGTCACGGACCCGCCCGTCGCCCAGCGTGATCAAGCGTCGTCGGTCCGAACCGCCGCCGTAATCGAAGGTGATCGCCGCCAGGCGATCGCCGGACCGGCTCAGGCAACGCACGGCGCTCGTCGCCTCGTCGGGCAGGTCTCGCCGGCCGACCACCGCCAGATCGCGCAGGCGGATGACCGACACGTCGTCGCCCGCCTGCAGCGCGTAGCGCGCGCCTGGACACACGTCGACCGAGTCGCCCTCTGACCCGAAGGCCCAGCCGATCAGGCGCCCACGCCCGTCGAGCGCGGCGAGGCCGGCGTCGTGGAAGGCACCGGCGGCGAGCAATCTCGCCGTCCCGGCGCCCGAGCCGCTTGGATACGGTTGCGTCGCGGCTTCCAGCTCGGCGGGCTTGATCTCGTCGCAGATGCCGACGTCGTAGGGCGCCGCCTCGTCGCGCAGCAGCAACCCGACCCGCTGACCGACGCGCAGGGACACAGCACACGAACTGCGCTCGTCGGAACGCACCTCGACGGTGTCGGGGAGGGATCCCTTGTAGACCTCCTCAATCGCCAGCCGATGGATCCGGACACCGCCGGAGCCGTCACGGGACTCCAGGACGCGACCGACGAACGCCGCGCGCGCCTCCGACAACCGGTCGCGCGGATCCCCGAGCGCGCACGAGCAGGCGCCCGCTCCCACCGCCTGGACCAGGAGAGCCGCGATCGCCAGGATCAGAGCCGCGAGCCAGCGCACGCCCCGACATTAGGCCGCGCCCGGCCCCGCCGTCAAGCGGACGCTGGGGCGGCGGAACTCAGCTCTCGCGAGCCGCCATCGCCTGCCGGATGTCCTTGGGCAGCATGAAGCGGACGTCCTCGCGCATCACCTCGAAGTCCGACACGTCCTGCGTACCACGGGCGCGGAAGAAGTCGACCAGCCGCTGGACCAACTCCTCCGGCGCGCTGGCGCCCGAGGAGATGCCGACGACACGAGCGCCCTCGAGCCACTCGTCTTCCACCTGGCTCTCGTTGTCGATCAGGTGCGAGCGCGCTCCCGTCGCTCGCGCGACGTCGACGAGGCGGTTGGAGTTCGATGAGTTGCGAGATCCGATGACGAGCACGAGATCGCACTCGACCGCCATCTGCTTGACCGCCGACTGCCGGTTGGTGGTCGCGTAACAGATGTCGTCGGTGCGGGGACCGGTGATGTTGGGGAAGCGCTCGCGCAGGCGCGCGATGATCGTGCGCGTCTCGTCGACCGACAGCGTGGTCTGGGAGACGTAAGCGACCCGGTCAGGGTCGGCGACTTTCAGCGAGTCGACGTCGGACTCGGTCTCGACGAGGACCATGTGTTCGGGGGCCTCGCCCATGGTCCCCTCGACCTCCTCATGGCCGGCGTGGCCGATGAGGACGATCGTGTAGCCGTCGGCGGCGAACTTGACCGCCTCGCGGTGCACCTTGGTCACCAGCGGGCATGTCGCGTCGATCGTGCGGAGCTCACGGCGGGCGGCGTCGGCGTGGACCGCCGGAGACACGCCGTGGGCGGAGAAGACGGTGACTGCGCCGGCCGGCACCGAGTCGTCGAGCTCGTCGACGAACACGGCGCCCTTCTCGCGCAGGGTGTGGACGACGTGCTTGTTGTGAACGATCTCCTTGCGGACGTATACGGGAGCGCCGTAGAGCTCGAGCGCCTGCTCGACCGTCTGCACCGCGCGGTCCACTCCAGCGCAATAGCCGCGTGGCGCGGCCAGCAGAAGCTTCTCGGGAGCGGTCGTCGTCGCGGGAGCCATGACCATCCAGTGTAGGAGGCGCTCAGGTGGCGCAGGCGCCAGCGGGAGGCGTGTCGCCGGGCTCCCGCGTGTCGCCCCACGCCTGCCAGAGACCGAGGGTCGGGAAGGCGGCGTCGAGGGCGGTCGAGGCCAGCCCGACCCGGAAGAGGTCGTCCTCGCGGAAGGTGTACTGGAACGCGGCGCCGACCCGCGGATCGCGGTGCCAGCGCCGCAGCCGGGCCTCGAGCTCCTGGCACGCGGCCAGACGGGTCGCCGACGCCTGTGCCACCGACAGGTCGCGCGGCGGGAAGCCGGCACCCGTCTCGGTGATCCACACCCATGGGCGGGCGTCACAGCGGTGGCGGAGCACCGCGTTCCAGGCGGTGGCGACCGGATCGCGTCCGCCCGCGTAGGCGTGCAGCGCCACCACCTCGGCGGCGCACACCAGCTCGCGGGGCAGGGCCCGGATGAACTCGGTGATACCGGTGCTGTAGCGGCCCGACTCGCGGATGGCGGCCAGCTCGCCGAGCACGACGCCCTGCCTCCCCGGGGCGGCGTCGAGAGCGGCCCGCAGCTCGCCGGCCAGGCGGGCGTACGCGGAGACCGCCGGCGTCGAGCCCAGGTCACCGCACGGATCATGCTGCGGCGACAACGAGACGGGGTGGTTCGGCTCGTTCCACGGACTCCACCAGCGCAGGCGGGCACCGGCCTGGTCGGCGGCGGCCAGCACGTCCGAGACGAGCTGACGGTAGGCCGGCAAGGCGCCGGGACGGGCCATGCGGGAACGCGGCTCGGCGTCGGCGCGCTCGCACGGACTCTCGCGTCTCGCCGCCCACTCGGGCGTGCCCGTCAGCACCACCACTCCCTCCCATCCGCCGGTGCGCTGGCGCGAGGAGAGCGCCGCCAGCTGCTCGCGCAGGCCGGACCACGCCTGGCACGGCGGGGTGGCCCTCAAGCAGCCCTCCCTCGGCTGGTCCAGGTCGGCCGGTCGATCGGCGACGGGCTGCAACGCACCCCAGTTCACCACCAGCCGGTAATAGGCGGGATCGACGACGGTGAGCTCGTCGCGCCAGCGTTCGAACTCGGCGGGCAGTTCGGGCCAGGCGCTGGCGCTCCAGACGAAGGCCGGATTGGGCTCGGTGATGCCGACGGCTAGCGCCGGCTCCTCGACCCTCGATTCCTCGACGCTGATCGGCGGCGGCGCGGGCGCCGGTTCGCGCTCCTCCGAGCCGCACCCGGCCACCGCCAGGACGGCGAGCAGCATTACGCTCACGCTCCACCGCCGGCCCGCCGCCAGCCGGCGCGAGTCTCCTCGGGACGGGCCCACCCTCAGCGCCAGCCCACGAGCATCTCGGCCACCGTCTCGCCGACGACATCGAGCGAGCGAGGCGACACGGCGTCGAGGTCGTCGCAGGTCCGGTGCCAGCAGGCGAATTCGAAGTCGATGATGTCGATCGCCGGGATGCCGGCGCGCAGGAAGGGCGTGTGGTCGTCGAGGATCGTCGGACTCGACGACGCCGGGAAGGCGCCCAGCGTCCCCGCCGACCGTGCGGCGGCCCGGAGGCGACGCCACAGCACGGCATCGGAGCTCTCCTCGCGCGGGATGCGCAGGCGCTCGTCGCCCACCATGTCGAGCAGGACCATCGCGCCGATCTCGCCGCGGTGACGTGCCGAGTAGGCGCGCGAGCCGCGCAGGCCGCTCGCGTAGAAGGGCTGATCGTCGTCCGGGCTCTCCTCGCCGTCGAACAGGACGAAGCGCAGCTCAGGAGCGCCGGCCGGACGTCGTGCCCGGGCCAAGGCGCGCGCCAGCTCCATCACCACCGCGGTGCCCGAGGCGCCGTCGTTGGCGCCGACGAAGCCTCCGAGGTCCTTGGTGTCGTAGTGGGCGCCGATCACCACCGCCGGGCGAGTCCCCGGAACGGTACCGACGACGTTGGCCAGGCCGCCCGGCACCGACTCGATCCTTCCGGCGGGCAGCCGGCGCAGCAAGTACTCCGCCAGGCGGCGTGCCGCCGGGGAGCCGGCCGGACGCGGTCCCAGCGCCACCTGGCGCCGTAGGTGCGTCCAGGCCCGATCGGCGTCGAAGACGTCGGAGCTCGGGCGGACCGACGCGCTCGCGGTCACCCGCTCGTCGTCTCCGTCGGGCGTCAGCCGTCCTTCGAGCACCCACCACACGAGGGCGATCCCGACCAGGACCGCTGCCAGTGGGCGCACCCGGCCCCGGCGCGGCTTCGCACGCCCACGGGCATCGCAGTCCATCGCCTCATCTTGACAACCCTGCTTCCGCCCACCGTGTCCTGTGACGTGCCACTCGCGGCGCCCTCGGGTGGCGGGTATACCCTTCACCCGTGGACGTCTCCTCGCTGGTGAGCAAAGAACCCCAGGCGCACGGCGATCGGCTCTCGGCCATCGACGCGTCCTTCCTGGCCCAGGAGACGGCCGAGGCGCACATGCATCTTGGCGCGGTGACGATCTTCGAAGGCCCGGCGCCCGCGTACGAGGAGCTGGTCGCGCACATCCGCAACCGGCTTCATCTGGTGCCCCGGTACCGGCAGAAGCTCGCGGTGCCGCCGATGGAGACCGGGCGCCCGCTGTGGATCGACGACTCAAACTTCCGCCTCGAGTACCACCTGCGCCACGCGGCCCTGCCCGCGCCCGGCTCTGAGGAGCAGCTGCGGGTGCTCGCGGCTCGCGTCCACTCCCAGCCGCTCGACCGCGCCAAGCCGCTGTGGGAGATCTCGCTGGTCGAGGGCCTGCAGGACGGGCGCTTCGCGCTGGTCAGCAAGACCCACCACGCCCTCGTCGACGGCGTGGCGGGAGTCGACCTGGTCACCGTCCTGTTCGACCTGGTCGCCCAGGCCGAGCCGATCACGCCGGCCGCCCGGCCGTGGTCACCGCAGCCCGAACCCAGCCAGGCCCAGATGGCGATGCGGGGGATCAGCGGGCTGGCGAAGGCGCCGTTCCGGCTCGCCGAGCGCGCGCTGGAGGCGGCGGCGAAGCCCAAGGAGGCGCTCGAGGCGACCCTCGACGCGGCAGAGGGCCTGGGTGAGATCGCCTGGGCGGCGCTCAACCCGGCACCGGCGACGCCGTTCAACGTGGTGATCGGCCCGCACCGGCGCCTCGGCTTCGTCCGCTGCGAGCTCGACGACTTCAAGCGCATCAAGGACGTCTTCGGCGGAACCGTCAACGACGTGCTGCTCGCCGTCGTGGCGGGCGCTTTGCGACGGCTCCTGCGCTCGCGCGGAGTGCGCACCGAGGGGCTCGACCTGCGCGCCCTGGTGCCGGTGTCGATCCGCGGCGAGGGTGACCGCGGCCGGCTCGGTAACCGCATAGTGGCCATGCGCGCCCCGCTGCCGCTCTACCTGAGCGACCCGGTCGCGCGCCTGCGCCTGGTGAAGCAGTCGATGGACGGGCTCAAGCGCTCCAAGCAGGCGGTGGGCGCCGAGGTGCTCGCTCACATGGAGCAGTTCGCGCCACCCACCGTCCTGGCCCAGGCCTCGCGCCTGAACTTCACCACGCGCCTGTTCAACCTGCTGGTGACCAACGTCCCGGGGCCGCAGTTCCCGCTCTACCTGCTGGGACGCCGGCTCGAGGACCTGATCCCGGTCGCCTTCCTGCCTCGCGACCACGCTCTGGCCATCGCGATCATGTCCTACGACGGCGGCGTCGACTTCGGCCTGCTGGGCGACTACGACACGATGGCCGACATCGAGGTGCTCGCCGATGCCATTCGCGACTCACTCGACGAGCTGCTGACCGCCGCCGACGAGGCCGACGCGGTCGTCGAGGCGGGTGCCGCCGTCGACGAGTTGCGCGCCGCGCACGCCCGTCAGCAGCCGGTGGCCAACGGCTCCACCGGCGCTCGCGAGCCCGACGTCATCACCCTCCGCAGCGCCTGACCCTGGCGCGGCGACGCCCGGGCTAGTAGCCGAGCGCGAACTTCGCGTCTTCGGACATCCGCTCGGGCGTCCAGGGCGGCGTGAAGACCATGTTGGAGGAGACCTTCTCGACTCCCTCGACGCCGCTGACGAACTCCTCGATCTGCTCGGAGACCTGCGGGCCGATCGGGCATGCGGGCGTGGTCAGCGTGAAGGTGACGCTGACGTCGCCGCCGTCGATCTCGACGCCGTAGATGAGACCGAGCTCCACGAAATCGAGTCCGAGCTCGGGATCGATGACGTTGGTGAGCGCGTCGGTGACTGTTTCCTCGTCGACCATCATGGCTTCAAGTCTATCCGCCGCCCCGCGCGTCTCGTTGACGCGGGCGATCGGAGGTTACGTCCGTCGCACTTCCGGCTATAAGCTCTGTGAATGGTCTCCTTCGACCAGCAGCGCGGCATCCTGCACGTAACCGGCGACGAAGACGCCAGTACCGTCAGTCGCCGTCGGCGCCCCCTCTCCACCGCACTGCGCGCAACGCGCGACGTGGTCGTCGACCTCTCCGGGCTGCGCTTCGCAGACTCCACGCTGATCCTCGATCTCGCCGTTCTCGCGCAGCGCCTGCGCAAGGGCGGGGCCATCCTGCAGCTCCACACGCCGCAGCCGCAGGTGCGGATGCTGATCGAGCGCATGGGGCTCGATCGCCAGCCCGCCGTTCTGCTGGTCTGAACGCCCGACCCGAGGCACCCTCCGGCGAGGCGCGAGTCGGCACCGCCAGCCGTCCCTAGGCTGTAGGCGACATGCTTCCCGCACTCGTCGTGGTGTTCATCGTCGTCCCGCTGCTCGAGCTCGCGCTCATCCTGCAGATCGGACGGGAGATTGGGGCGTGGTGGACGATCGGGCTCCTGGTCGCCGACTCCATCCTGGGATCGCTGCTCATGCGGGCGCAGGGGCGCGCGGCGTGGCGGCGCTTCACCCAGGCGACCCGCAGCGGACGGCCGCCGGCGAGCGAAGTGCTCGACGGTGCGCTGATCTTCGCCGGCGGAGCGCTCCTGCTGACTCCCGGCTTCCTCACCGATGCGCTCGGACTCTCGCTGCTGCTGCCTCCCACTCGCGCCGTGATCCGGCGGGTCCTGGCCCGCCGCCTGCTGCAACGCATGGTGGCGGGAATGCAGTCGGGTCCGGTCGGAGCGAGCCGCGCGGCGCCGCCGCGCGGCTCTGACATCGAGGGATCGGCCACCGAAACCGGTTCCGAGTGCCCGCGCGGCGACTGATCACCGCGCCGCCGCGATCAGCCGCTGACGGCGGCCGGACCACTCAGCAGTCGGAGCCCATCCGGTCCCAGACGTAGAGCTCGAGGCACTCGGACGCAAGCTGCTCGCAGCGAGACCGCGAGAGCCAGGGCAGCACCGTGTCGAGCGCCTGGTCCTCGGCCACGCCGTGGCTGAACGCCTCCTCGCCGCGCAGTCCGGCGGCGATCTTCAGCGCCTCGCGCCGGTTGTCTCCGAGCGCCGTGAAGGCGCGCAGGAGGAAGTCCTTGTTGGCGATGGCCGCGCCGACGTCGAGCGTCGCGTGCCAGGCCGCGAGCATCGACAGGTCGTGCTCGTCGAGGTCGGCGACCGCCTTGGCGTAGTGCGAAGCGAGGTCCTGCTCCGGTATCTCGTCGACCCAGGCATGCACCACCTCGCCGAGGATCTGGCGACGGGCTTCGCGGCCGACGGACTCGGCCATGACGCGGATCGCGTCTCTGGGCTCGATGAAGCAGAGGGTCATGGGCACGTTGTCTCGCTCGGCCTCGGAAGTTGGACGAACAGCACGCACCGTAGGCGCAGCGTCGGACGGCTTCCGCGGCCGCCGGTCGGCGGCCGCGGAGTCGGCGTCGGTCAGATGCGCTTCTTGACCTCCTTGTACGCCCGGCGCGGCTTGCCGTTGGCGACCAGACCGGAGTCGAAGTCGTTGACGGCGCCAAAGTACGTGTAGACGTAGAGGCGCTTGATGCGGCGGTTCTTGCGCGCGATCTTGAACATGTACTTCGTCGCGCGCAGCTGACGTGACTGGCTGGCCTTGAACGAGCCGAACTTGTAGACGCCGCCGGTCTCGGTCAGCCAGATCTCACGGCATCCGAGCGCCTTGATGATCGCCTTGGTCCCGGTGTCGCGGAAGCGGTTGACGTCGGAGTAGTTGTGCACGCCGCAGATGGTGCGGGGGCTCTTGAGCGCACGCCGGAACGCCTTCACGTAGCGGACGGTGTTGCGGAACGTGGGGCGCTTGGAGCGCGTCGAGTCAGCGGCGTCGAGGATGTCGGCGACGACGATCTTGCAGCCCTTGCAGTTGCGCCGGGCGATGTCGCTGAAGCGAGCCGCGGCGCGCGGGTTGCGCCAGGTCGGCTGCGTGAAGTGGTTGACCTCGTTGAACGGGGCGAAGGTCTTCACGGAGGGGAACGCGGCGCGGAAGAGCTTGAAGTTGCGCTCGTAGGCCCGCGCGGACGGCAGCACGCACTGAGACTTGCGCCGGTTGGCGCGGCGCTTGCAGATGCCGGCGTCGCCGCGGGCGTGCTCGAAGGTGACCAGCGGCTGGATGCCCTGGCTCTGAGCGGCCTGGAGGTACTGCGTCAGGCGCGGCAGCTCATCGTCCTTGCTGGTCATCACGTTCCAGGAGGCCACCACGCGCACGTGCTTGGCGTCCAGCTGCTGGAACAGCGGCTGGGAGAAGAGGGACGGCTGGTTCTCCGAGATACCGACGGTCAGTTTCGCTTGAGCGGCTGAGGGCACCAGCAGCAGGGAGAACAGCGCGAGTGCGAGCGGCAGCAGGCGAGATCGCATGAGAGCAGGAAGACTCCTGTGAGTTGGGGAACGGCTCGAAGCAGGAACCCCGCGAGGCTGGGCGGAGTTGCGCTTCGACGAGCAGCCGACCACCTTAGAGCACCGCCGGAATCGTCCTGACCGCCCGCAACCGGGCTCCGCGAGACCCGCCTCAGCGAGGCACGGGCGGCCTGCGGCTCCGGCCGCGGCCGGGATCGGTGAGCCCGCCGCCGCGGCGCCGGCGCACCAGGTAGAGCAGCACCACGGTGAAGAACAGCGCGATCAGGAAGGTCGGCGCGGCGCTGCCGTCCGACAGGAGCCACACAACGATGCCGGCCAGGAAGGTGCCGGCCAGGCCAAGGCCGATCGTCTGCGGGATGGACATCGGGTCGCGGCCCGGCAGCGCCAGGCGCCCGAAGGCACCTACCACCAGGCCCTGCAGCGTGAGGGCGAGGACCAGCGTCAGGAAGGACACGGCCCTCTCCTACCCGGAGAGGCCCTGCCCACCCGCATAGGAAGCCTTCTGTGGCGGGTCGGCACCCACGTCGGAGGATCCGACGCGCTGTGAGGAACCGACCGACAGCTCCTCCCGCGGGTCGCGGGGAGCCCGGTCCGACAGATAGCGGTCAACGACGCGCGCGCACTGGCGGCCCTCGTTGATCGCCCACACGATCAACGACTGGCCGCGACGGGCGTCGCCGGCGGCGAAGACGCCCTCGACCGACGACGCGTAGGCGCCCGCCTTCACGTTGCCGCGAGCGTCACGGTTGACGCCGATGGCCTCGAGCAGCGCCGGCTCGGGATGCAGGAAGCCCATGGCCAGGAGGACGAGCTCCGCCGGGCGGGCCTCCTCGGTGCCCGGGACGGCGGCGAACGGCGGCTCGCCGCTGTTCTGGACCCAGTGGATCTGCGTGACGTGGCCGTCGACGCCGGACAGGCCGGTGGTCGAGATCGCGAAGTCGCGCTCACCGCCCTCCTCGAGGGCGTAGGAGGTGCGCAGCTTCACCGGCCAGCGCGGCCACGGGGTGCGGTCGTCCGGGCGTGTCGCGGGCGGCTCCCCCACCAGCTCGATCTGGGTCACCGACGCCGCGCCTTCGCGGTGTGAGTGCGCGACGCAGTCGGCGCCGGTGTCACCGCCGCCGATGACGATGACGTGCTTGCCCGCCGCGGTGATCACCTGGTCACCCTCCGGCGCCGGCGGAGGGCTTCCGGGCGTGGGCCCGAACTCGCGCGCCAGCCAGCGCGCGCGCTGATATAGGTAGTCCATCGCGTAATGCACTCCGCGCAGCTCGCGGCCCGGGACCTGGAGCTCCCGCGGGACGCGCGACCCGGTGGCGATAACCACCGCGTCGAACTCGTCGCGAAGCTCATCGACCGTCACGTCGGTGCCGACGTCGATGCCGTAGCGGAACTCGATGCCCTCGTCGACCAGCTGCGCCAGTCGCCGCTCGATGACCGTCTTCTCGATCTTGAAGTCGGGCACTCCGAAGCGCATCAGCCCGCCGCCCGCCTCGTCGCGCTCGAGCACCGTGACCCAGTGCCCGGCGCGGTTGAGCTGCTGCGCGGCGGCGAGACCGGCGGGGCCGGCTCCGATCACTCCGACCGAGTGCCCGGAGCGCGACTCGGGCGGGGCCGGTTGCACCCAGCCCTCCTCCCAGGCGCGCTCGGCGATGGCGTGCTCGATCTGCTTGATCGTGACCGCGTCGCCCTCGCGGATCTCGAGCACGCAGGCCGCCTCGCACGGGGCCGGGCAGAGCGTTCCAGTGAACTCCGGGAAGTTGTTGGTGTAGTGCAGCTGGTCGATCGCCTCGCGCCAGCGACCGCGGTAGACCAGGTCGTTCCAGTCGGGGATCAGGTTGCCGAGCGGGCAGCCGTTGTGGCAGAACGGGACGCCGCACTCCATGCAGCGGGCGCCCTGCTGCGCGAGCTCGGTGTCCGGAAGGACCTCGATGAACTCGTGGAAGTCCGCTGTCCGCTGCGACGGGTCGCGCGACGGCCCATCCCGGCGCTCGATCTTGAGGAAGGCTCCGAGCTCGCCCATCAGACCCGCGCCCCCTCGGTCTCGGCGGTCACGAAGCCGTCTCCGCCGGCCGACACCGGGTCGCGCTCGACCTCCGGCCCGACGCCGATCTGCTCCTCGGCCTCGGCCAGCTCGCGCAGGGCACGCTTGTAGTCGTGCGGCATCACCTTGCGGAAGGCCCCCAACTCCTCGTCCCAGTCGGCCAGCAGGCGCTCGGCCACTGTGGAGCCGGTCCGCTGGCGGTGCTCCTGCACGAGCATGTGCAGCTCGGCGGCATCGGCCTCGTCGATCTCGTCGAAGCCCACCTGGCCCATGTTGCAGCGCGCCTCGAACGCCCCATCGGGGTCGTAGACGTAGGCGATGCCGCCGCTCATGCCGGCCGCGAAGTTACGGCCGGTGGGACCGAGCACGACGACTCGGCCGCCGGTCATGTACTCGCAGCCATGGTCGCCGACGCCCTCGACCACGGCGCTGGCGCCGGAGTTGCGCACCGCGAAGCGCTCACCGGCCATGCCGCGGAAGAAGGCCCGTCCGCGGGTGGCGCCGTAGAGCACGGTGTTGCCAACCACGACGTTCTCCTCGGCGATGTAGGCGGCGTCCTCCGGCGGTCGCACCGCGATGACGCCGCCGGACAGTCCCTTGCCGGCGTAGTCGTTGACGTCGCCGAGCAGGGTGAGCTCGACTCCGGGCGCCAGCCAGGCGCCGAAGGACTGCCCGGCCGAGCCGCGGAAGCAGAAGCGGATCGTCTCGGCCCGGAGCCCGTCGAAGCCGTGCACCGCCGTCACCGCGTGCGAGAGGATGCCGCCCACGGTGCGGTCGATGTTGCGGATCGGCAGCTCCCCGGAGACCGGCTTGCGCTCGTCGATCGCCTCGCGCGCGAGCTCGATCAGCTTCCAGTCCATGTGCCCCTCGAGCGGCGAGTCCTGCCGGTAGCGCTGGCCGAGCGCGGTTCCCTCGGGGACATCGAGGCGGCGGAGGATGGCCGACAGGTCGACGCCGCGGGCCTTCCAGTGCTCGATCGCGGTGTCGGCCTCGAGCAGGTCGGTGCGGCCCACCAGGTCGGCGAAGTCGCGTATGCCGAGGCGGGCCATGATCTGGCGCGCCTCCTCGGCGACGTAGAAGAAGTAGTTGACGACTTGCTCGGGCTGGCCCTTGAACCGCTTGCGCAGCTCGGGATCCTGTGTCGCGATGCCCACCGGGCAGGTGTTCAGGTGGCAGGCGCGCATCATGATGCAGCCCGTCGCGATCAGTGGAGCGGTGCTGAAGCCCATCTCGTCGGCGCCCAGCAGCCCGGCGATGACGGCGTCGCGGCCTGTCTTGAGCTGCCCGTCGGTCTGCACCGCCATGCGGGAGCGCAGGTCGTTGAGCACCAGCGTCTGCTGGGTCTCCGCGAGTCCGATCTCCCACGGGATGCCGGCCGACTGCACCGACGACAGCGGCGAGGCGCCGGTGCCGCCGTCGTGACCGGCGATCAGGACGTGGTCGGCGTTGGCCTTCGCGACACCGGCGGCGATGGTGCCCACCCCGACCTCGGCAACCAGCTTGACCGAGATCCGCGCCGCCGGATTCGCGCAGCGGAGGTCGTAGATCAGCTGCTTGAGGTCCTCGATCGAGTAGATGTCGTGGTGCGGCGGCGGTGAGATCAGCGCCACGCCGGGCGTCGTGAAGCGGATGCGGCCGATGTAGTCGTCGACCTTGTGGCCGGGCAGCTGACCGCCCTCGCCCGGCTTGGCGCCCTGCGCCATCTTGATCTGCAGCTCGTCGGCGTTGGCCAGGTAGTTCACATTGACGCCGAAACGGCCGGACGCCACCTGCTTGATCGCCGAGCGACGGGAGTCGCCGTTGGGATCGGGAGTGAAGCGGACCGGGTCCTCGCCACCCTCGCCGGAGTTCGAGCGCCCGCCGATGCGGTTCATCGCGATCGCCAGGTTCTCGTGCGCCTCGCGCGAGAGCGAGCCGAGTGACATCGCGCCGGTGGCGAAGCGCTTGACGATCTCCGACGCCGGCTCGACCTCGTCGAGCGGGATGCCGCCGTCCTCGGCGTAGCGGAAGCGCATCAGCCCGCGCAGCGTCGCCCGCCGCGTGGCGTCGTCGTTGGCCAGCCGCGCGAACTCGTCGTAGGTCTCGTGTCCCCCGTGACGGACCGCGTGCTGCAGCAGCGAGATCGTCTCCGGGTTCCACATGTGGTGCTCGCCGTCGCGCCGCCAGGCGTAGATCCCGCCCACCGGCAGGAGGTCCGTCGCGCTGCGCGGATAGGCGCGCGCGTGGCGCCCGAGGGTCTCGGTGGCGAGGATCTCGATGTCGATGCCCCCGATCCGCGAGGCGGTTCCCGTGAAGTGCCGGTCGACGAGCTCGGTGGCCAGGCCGACCGCTTCGAAGATCTGCGCCCCGCAGTAGGACTGGACGGTCGAGATGCCCATCTTCGAGAGCGTCTTGAGCAGGCCCTTGGCGATGCCCTTGACCGTGCGCGAGCAGGCCTCGGCCGCGTCGGTGATGCCCTTGACGCGCTCCTCGGCGACGAGCTCCTCGAGGGTCTCGAAGAGCAGGTACGGGTTCACCGCGGAGGCGCCGTAGCCGATCAGGGTCGCGAAGTGATGGACCTCGCGCGGCTCTCCCGACTCGACCACCAGGCCGGTCTGCAGGCGGGTCCCTTCGCGCACGAGGTGGTTGTGCACCGCCGAGACGGCGAGCAGCGACGGGACCGGCACGCGCTCGGCGCGAACCGCCCGGTCGGACAGGATCACGATGTTGCCGCCGCCGGCGAGCGCCGCGGACGCCTCGGCGCAGATGCGCTCGACCGCCGGCGCGAGCCCCTCGGGACCGTCCGCCGCCGGCCAGGTGCAGTCGATGGTCGCCGAGCGAAAGATCGACGAGTCGACCTGCCGCAGCTTCTCGAGCTCCGAGTTGAGCAGCACCGGCTGATCCATGGCCAGCTGGTGCGCGTGCTCGGGGGACTCGTCGAGCAGGTTGCGCTCGGACCCGACGCCGGACGCGACGCTCATGACGACCGCCTCGCGGATCGGGTCGATCGGCGGGTTGGTGACCTGGGCGAAGAGCTGCTTGAAGTAGGAGAACAGCGGCGGCTGCTGATCGGAGAGGACCGCCAGCGCCGAGTCGTTGCCCATCGAGCCGATGGGCTCCTCGCCGTTGGCCGCCAGCGGGGCGATCAGCACCCGCAGATCCTCCTGCGTGTACCCGAACGCCTGCTGGCGGGGCCGCAGCGGCTCGGAGCGGTCGTCGACCGACTCGCGATCGGGCAGATCCTCGAGGTTGACGACGCCGGACTCGTACCACTCGCCGTAGGGGCGCTGAGTCGAGATCTCGCGCTTGATCTCCTCGTCGGGGACGATGCGGCCGGCCTTGAGGTCGACGAGGAAGAGTTTGCCCGGCTGCAGCCGGCCCTTGCGGACGACGTTGGATGCCGGCTCGTCGATGACGCCCGTCTCCGACCCGAGGATGACCCAGCCGTCCTCGGTCTCCAGCCAGCGCCCGGGGCGCAGGCCGTTGCGGTCCAGGGTGGCGCCGATCACGCGGCCGTCGGTGAAGGCGACCGCCGCCGGACCGTCCCACGGCTCCATCAGGCAGGAGTGGAACGCATAGAAGCCGCGCAGGTGCTCCGGGATGTCGTCGCGGCCGGCATAGGCCTCGGGCACCATCATCATCACGGCGTGCGGCAGCGAGCGGCCGGCGAGCATCAGCAGCTCGAGGACGTTGTCGAAGGTCGCCGAGTCCGAGCCGCCCGGGCGCACCACCGGCAGCACCTTGGCGAGGTCGTCGCCGAACAGGTCAGAGGCGAGCTGCGACTCGCGCGCTCGCATCCAGTTGACATTGCCGCGCAGCGTGTTGATCTCGCCGTTGTGGGCGATCAGCCGGTACGGGTGGGCGAGCTCCCACGACGGGAAGGTGTTGGTGGAGAAGCGCGAGTGGACCAGCGCGAGCGCGCTCTTGACCCGCTCATCCTGCAGGTCGGGGTAGTAGCCCAGGACCTGCGGGGCGGTGAGCATGCCCTTGTAGACGATGCGCCGCGACGAGAAGCTGGGGATGACGAGATCCGGGCCGGCCGCGATCTCGGCCAGGCGACGGATCACGTAGAGCTTGCGCTCGAAGGCGTCCTGGTCCTCCGCGCACTCTCCGGTGGCGCCGACGATGAGTTGGCGGATCCGCGGCGCGTAGCGCCCGGCCGTGACGCCGACGTAGTCGGAATCGACCGGCACGTCGCGCCAGGCCACGACGAGCTGGCCCTCGGCACGCGTGCTGGCTTCCAGTTGGGCCTCGAACTGCGCCCGCCGCTCGTCGTCCTCCGGCATGAAGCAGACGCAGACGCCATAGCGTCCCTCCGGCGGCAGCCCCGGAACCACGCCGCGCAGGAACTCGTCGGGCATCTGCAGGAGGATTCCCGCGCCGTCGCCGGTGTTCGGATCGGCACCGGCGGCTCCGCGATGCTCGAGGTTCTCCAGCGCGCGGATGGCGCGCTGCACCGTCTCATGCGTGGGGACGCCGTTGAGCCGCGCGACGAAGGCGACGCCGCATGCGTCGTGCTCGTACGTGGGGTCATAGAGACCGACCGGAGAGGTCGGCCGGGGAGAGCTATGCATGTGGGCGGGAGCTCCCGGGCGCGGAGATAGGGCACTGAGAGGGAAAGCTGAGCGTATCAATGGAAACGACGCTGCCTGCGCCGTCGTTCCACCGATCGGACGTGTTCTCGCCGACGCGTCGCGCCCCGGGCCGGGAGTCCTGGTTTGACCGTCGCGGCGACGGGTATCTCGCGCCCACTGTGAAGGTACTGCTGCTCACTCCCGAGCCGATCGACGACACGCTGCTGCGCAGCGCGGTGGGTGACGATCTCGACGGCGCCGAGGTGCTGGTGGTGTCACCCGCCACCAACCAGTCGCGGCTGGCCTTCTGGGTCTCCGATCCCGATGAGGCGATCGCCGAGGCCGAAGCCGCCCATGAGGAGACCGTCGAGCGGCTCGAGGAGGCCGGCGTCGATGCCGCCGGGCGCGTCGGAGAGAGCGAGCCGGCCCTCGCCCTCCAGGACGCGCTGGCCACCTTCGCGGCCGATCGCATCGTCATCGCCCTCCATCAGAAGGGCAGCCGCGACTACCGCGAGGACGCCGCGCTCGGCGACGTCGAGGCGCGGACCGGCGTGCCGGTCACCTGGCTCGAGGTCGGTCACCCCTGAGCGCACCCGGGCGCCGGCGAGGTTTGACCCGCCTCCGGCTCGGTTAGGCCCACCACGGGCACGACCGTGCCCTCGGCCCACACCGGACCCAGACCCGACGGAGGGGCTCCCATGACCACGGGAAGCGACGGGCTCGCGGCGACACCCGCCGAGCCGAGAATCGACACCGAGGACCTCGCCCAGGTCGAGGCCGGGCGACGGCTCGTCATCCAGTACCTCAACGAGGCGCTCAGCACCGAGCGCGCCCTCGTGACGACGCTGCGCACCCATATCGGAATGACTCCGGAGGGTGAGTACCGAGGCATCCTCGAGCGTCACATCGGCGAGACGCAGGAGCAGGCCAACGCGGTCGAGCGGCGCCTCGACGAGCTCGGCGCGGGAGGCGGACTGATCGCCACCGGCACCGGCATCGCGCAGAGCCTGGTCGGACAGGGCCTGGCCCTCTCGAAGGGGCCCGTCGACCTCCTGCGCGGCAAGTCCGGCGAGGAGAAACTGCTCAAGAACGCCAAGGACGAGTTCGCCACCGAGGCGCTCGAGATCGCCACCTACCTGGCCCTCGAGAGCCTCGCGGCCGCGGTCGGCGACGACAAGACGGCGCAGCTGGCCAGCCGCCATCGCGCCCAGGAGGAACGGATGCTCGCTGACCTCCGCCGGCTGCTCCCATCGCTGACGATCGCCGCCGTCCGGTCCCTCGCGGCCGGCCACCCGACCTACGACGCCACCACCACCGGGGCGGCCGACATCCTCCGCCGCGCCCGCGAGAAGGCCGCTGAGGTCGGCAACCGATGAATTCCACCCCGATGCTCGAAGTCCCCTCCTCCCCCACTCCGTCGCCCGAGCCCGTGGTTCCGGACGCGCCGGTCACCCCGGCGGTTCCCGATCCGGGCCCCGCCACGCCCGAGACCCCGACCGGTCCCACGGCGCCGGAGCCCGACGACCCGATGCCGTCCGAGCCGCAGGGACCCGAGGTGCCATCCACGGATCCCGCCGGTCCGGAAATCGCTTGACGGCGCGCCGCTCGACCCGCCGGCCGAGATGACGGTCTCGGCGGCGGGCCTCGGCTTCCACTTCGGAGAGACCTACGCCTTCGGCGTGATGTTCCTCGGCATCGCGGTGTTCGCGGCGGTCGGTGCCCTCTCGCATCAACGCGAGCGAGCCTTCTCGGCGAGCCTGATCTACCTCGGCCTGGGCGCGGTCGCCTCGCTGGTGCTGTCGCTCTCGGGCATCGGCTGGCTCGACCCGATCAAGGACGCGGGGCTGCTCGAGCGGCTGACCGAGGTGGCGGTCGTCTTCGCCCTGTTCGCCACCGGCCTGTCCCTCGACCGGCGCCTGGCCTGGCGCGAGTGGAGCACCACCGCGCGTCTGCTGGCGGTGACCATGCCGCTCACCATCGGCGCCGTCACCATCTTCGCCTCGCAGGTGATGGGGCTGTCACTCGCCGCCGCGGTCCTGCTCGGCGCCACGCTGGCGCCCACCGATCCGGTTCTCGCCGGCGACATCGGCGTCGGACCTCCCGGCGAGGAGGACGAGCACGAGCCGAATTTCTCGCTCACGTCGGAGGCGGGGCTCAACGACGGGCTGGCGTTCCCCTTCGTGCTGCTGGGGATCCTGCTGGCCGAGGGCGACGCCGCGAGCGGCTGGCCGGAGTGGCTGGCGGTCGACGGTATCTACGCCATCGTGGGAGGCATCATCGTCGGCGCGCTCATCGGGCGCCTGGCCGCCGCGAGCATCAAGGGCCTCCGCGACCGCGGGCTGCTCGCCGGAACGCTCGACGGCTACCACGCGATCGCCACCACCCTCTTCATCTACGGCGGCTCCGAGGTGGTCGGGGTCTACGGGTTCATCGCCGTCTTCGTCGGCGGCATCGCGTTCCGTCGCTACGAGCGCGACCACGAGACCAACGCCGCCGTGCACAACGGAGCCGAGCAGGCCGAGAAGCTGCTCGAGCTGGCGGCCATCCTCATGCTCGGCTCCATGCTCAGCGTCAGCGGCCTCGGCGTTCCCGGCTGGGAGGGCTGGCTGCTGGCGGTCCTGCTGATCGTGGTGATCCGGCCGCTCAGCTGCGCGGTCGCCCTGATCGGCTCGCGGCTCGAGCAGCCCAACGAGAAGGCGTTCGTCTCCTGGTTCGGCGTCCGCGGCATCGGCTCGCTGTACTACGTCGCCTTCGCGGTCGGCCTCGGCGTCCTTCCCGGCGACGAGGAGCGCATCGTGGTGTGGACCACCATCGCCTGCGTAGTGCTCTCGATCCTGGTCCACGGCATCTCGGCCGGCCCGGCGCTGTCGCGCCTGACCGCGCGACAGCACGCCGAGGTCAGGCGACGTGAGCGAGTGCCGGCGACGCAGCCCGCTCGTTGATCAGGTCGAGGACGCCGGCCTCGACCGCGGGGTGGTGCATCGCCAGCTGACCGGGGCTGCCGTCGCGCATGGCCAGCTCCAGAGCGGGCAGCAGGGTCAGGCCGCCGTGGTAGGCGTCGATGACCCGAGGATCGATGTAGGAGGCCCGCGCCACCGCGGGCGTGTTGCCGAGGTAGTGGGCCACCTCCTGGACGGCCCGGTTGACGGCGCGCTTGCGGCGGGTGGGGCTGTCGGCCACCTCGCCGGAGACGGCCAGGCCGATGGCGGCCAGCACGGTGGCGCTCCACGTCCGGAAGTCCTTGGCCGAGAAGTCGTCGCCGGTGACCTCCTTGAGGTATGCGTTGATGTCGTTGGACCGCACGTCGCGCCAGCGGCCACCCTCCTTGTAGGCCAGCAGCTCGTCGCCGCCGGAGCGCCGGCGGCGCAGGCGGGCGACGACCTGGCTGGCGAGCGGATCGGCCACCGCCTGCACGCGACGCTTCCCGTGCTTGGCGATGAAGTCGAACTCGATCATGCCGCCGGTGCCGATCGACACGTGTTCCTTGCGCATGGTGGCCAGCCCGTATGACTCGTTGCGCATCGCGTAGTCCTCGGATCCGATGCGGAAGAAGCCGACCTCGAGCAGGCGCACCGAGCAGGCCATGACCACCGGGCGGGTGAGCCCGCGCCCGGAGAGGTCCTCCGCCACACGGGCGCGCAGGGCCGGCAGCGCCTGGGCGAAGCGCACCATCTCGTCGAACTTCTCCTGATCGCGGCGCTTGCGCCAGTCCAGGTGGTAGAGGTACTGACGGCGTCCGGCGGCGTCGGTCCCGGTCGCCTGGAGGTGCCCGTTCGGATGCGGGCAGATCCAGACGTCGCGCCACGCCGGCGGGATGCCGATCGCCTGGATCCGGGCGCGCATCTCGGCGTCGTCGATGCGGGTCCCGCTCGCGTCGTAGTAGGCGAAGCCGCGGCCGGCCCGGCGACGGGTCACTCCCGGGGTGGAGCAGTCGACGCGGCGCAGTCGGGGCATGAGCTCAGGGTGCCCGGCAGGCGCCGTTCGCAGCCGCGGGGCGTCGGGCTGGCATGGCGACGTTTGCCTGCCGGGCGCTCGGGCATGCTCGACTGAGGATGGAGCTCGACATCGAGTTGAACGGTCGCCCGGAGTCCGTGGCGCAGGCGCGCCGGGCAATGGCGCAGCTCGCCGGCGATCTTCCCGCGGGCCGCCTCGACGACCTCCGGCTGCTGGTCTCCGAGGTGGTCACCAACGCGATCCGGCACAGCGGCACCCGGCCCGGCGAGCTCGTCCGGCTGCACGTGGCCGCCACTCCCACCTCGGCCCGCGTGGAGGTCCACGACCGGGGACAGGGGTTTGCCTGGCGACGGACCGAGCCACGGGTCGAGTGCGGCTCGGGGCGGGGCCTGAACCTCGTCGCCGCCCTGGCCGACTCCTGGGGCATCGACGGCTGCCCGACCACCTGCGTCTGGTTCGAGCTCAGTTAGAAGCGCTGGGCCGCGACTTCGCGCGGCCCGTGCCTCACTTCGCTTTCGAGCGCGGCCGCGCCGCCTCCGGCTTGGCCTCGCCGGCGTCGCCCTCGGCGGTCGCCTTGGCGCCACGCTTGGCCTTGGCACCGGTTTCCCGCGCCGGCTTGGAGGACCCGTTGCCGTCGGAAGCCGGCGCCGGCCCCTTGACCGCCGCGAGGCTCGCCTCCAGGGCGGCCATGAGGTCGGGCACGGCGGCGGGAGCCGGAGCCTCGGCGGGGATCGCGATCTCCTCGCCCTCCGCCTTGCGCTCGACCAGGTCGAGGACCTTCTCGCGGTACTGGTCGTGGTACTTGCCCGGCTCGAACTCGGAGGTCAGCGACTCGATCAGCTGCTCGGCCATCGCGACCTCGCGGTCGGATGCCTTGAGATCGCCCTGGGCGGGCAGGTCGTCGAGCGCGTCGGTGGGGACGACCTCGTCATGGAAGATCATCGTCTCCATCAGCAGGACGTCTCCGGCCGGCCGGATGGCCACCAGCTGCTCCTTGGAGCGCAGCACGACGCGGGCGATGGCCACCTTGCCCGACCGGCGCATCGCCTCCATGAGCAGCCCGTAGGGCTTCGCGGCTCCCTTGTCGGGCACCAGGTAGTACGGGTGGTCGTAGTAGACCGGGTCGATCTGCGAGAGCTCGACGAAGTCCTCGATGTCGATCGTGCGGGTCCGCTCGGGATCGAGCGCGTCGAGCTCGTCAGGGCGCACTACGACGTAGCGGTCGCGACCCAGCTCGTAGCCCTTGACGATCGATTCGTAGGCCACTTCCTCACCGGTCTGCGAGTCGACGCGCTTCTGGGCGACCCGGTTGCCGGTCTCCTCGTTGAGCTGGTGGAAGCGGACGGTCTTGCGGCTCACGGCCGAGTAGAGCTTGACCGGCACGTTGACCAGCCCGAAGGAGAGCGCGCCGCTCCAGATGGATCTAGCCATGTCGCACATGAATACCCAAGTCCGGGCCGGATAGGCGTCTCTGCAAGCGCGCGCCCGCGATCGGTATCGTCTGCGCGCACATGGAAACCAATCCCATCGTCATCGACGACACGGCGGGGGATGTGGTTGTCGTAGTCGTCGAGGGCGAGCACGACATCTACACCGCTCCCACGCTCCGCGAACGCCTGGACGAGTCATTGGACCGTGGCGGCGGAGTCGTGGTCGACCTCACCGGCGCGACCTTCGTGGACTCGTCCGTGCTCGGCGCCCTGCTGGACGCCCGCCGGCGCGCCCATGAGTCGAGTCAAGGTTTCGTCGTGTGCATCGGCGAGCAAGTAGAGCCTGGGGTGCGACGAATCCTCGACATCACCGGCCTCGTGCCTGTCCTCCCGGTGGTCAACGGGCGAGACGAGGCCCTCGCCACCGCCCGTCGCAACGGCGAGGGATGAGCGGCGTTCCCGAGGTCCGGCTGAGCATGCCGGCCCGGGCGGAGGGCGTCAGCGTCGTGCGCCAGGCGCTGTCGGGTCTGGCCGACGCCCTCGACTTCGACGAGTCGGTGGTCGCCGACATGAAGATGGCGGTGACCGAGGCCTGCACGAACGTGGTGGTCCACGCGTACGAGCAGGCGGACGGCCTCCTCGAAGTCGACATGCTCACCGCCGGGGACGCGCTCACCATCACCGTGCGTGATCACGGCGCCGGCATCCACCCGCGCGCCACGGCTCGCCGGACTCCTGCTCTCGGCCTGGGGCTCCCCCTCATCGCGGCGCTGTCCGACGCTTTCGAGCTGCGCGGTAGCACCGGCGAGGGCACCGAGGTGCGCATGACCTTCTCGTACGAGCGCGACGGCGATCCCGTCGAGGTCAATCCGGTGCGCGGAACGGTCGGCTCCGACGGCAAGTGGGATCCCGACGCCTGAGGCGCCGGACGCCTGGCCGGTCGGGCCCGGCGGCTGTCCTGATTTAGCGGGCTAGGCGGCTTCGCGAAGCGCCTGGAGCTCGCGCATGTGCGCCAGCCGGCCCAGAGCGCGCGATTCGATCTGCCGCACGCGCTCCGGCGTGATGCCCAGCCGGCGGCCGATCTCCCGCAGCGGCGTCGGATCCCGGCCGTCGATGCCGTAGCGCAGGATGACGACCTCGCGCTCGCGGTCGGGCAGCTCGCCCAACGCGCGGCGCAGCGAGTCCTCGGCCAGCGACACGTGCACCACGTCGTCGGGACCCGGCCGGTCGGAGGGCAGCAGGTCGCCGAAGGCGGCGTCGTCCTCCTCACCCAGCGGGCGGTCGAGGGAGGTGACGGTGCGGGCGACGTCACGCAGCGCGTGCACCTCGTCGAGCTCGAGGCCCGCCTCGGCCGCGACTTCGGCGTCGGTCGGCGTGCGATCGAGCTTCATGGTCAGTGCCGACTCGGCGCGAGCCAGCTTGCGCTGGTTGCGGACCAGGTTGATCGGCAGCTTGATGCTGCGCGACTTCGCATCCATCCCGCGCTCGATCGCCTGGCGGATCCACCAGGTCGCGTAGGTCGAGAAGCGGTAGCCGCGGCGCCAGTCGAACTTCTCGACCGCCCGGATCAGCCCCAAGATGCCCTCCTGGATCAGGTCCAGCAGGGTCAACTCGCTGCCCTGGTACTTCTTGGCGATCGAGACCACGAGCCGCAGGTTGGCGTTGGTCATCCGCTCCTTGGCCGCCAGGTCGCCACGCTCGATGCGCTTGGCGAGGTCGACCTCCTCCGCGGGGGTGAGCAGGCGGTGCCGGCCGATCTCGTTGAGGAACAGCTGCAGGGCGTCGGTGGTGACCGATGCCAGCGCTTCGGAGTCGACGACCGGCTCCACGGTGTCGCGGCCGCAGTCGTCGCGCAACTCCACCCCGCGCTGATCCAGAGCCTCGTAGAGGGCGCTGAGCTCCTCGTCCTCGAGCTCGAGCGTCTGGACCAGGTCGTTGACGTCGCTCAGCGAGATGCAGCCGCGCTGTTCGCCGCGGTCCACCAGCTTCTGAACCGAGCTCTGAATCGTGGTGGGATCTTCAAGCACGTTCCGTGAGCGTCACCGCTCGTCGCCCGGGTCAAACCTGCGCAGTGACCGGTGCGGCACCCACGCACCTTCATCGCACCTGCGGCGGACGCGTCAGCGTGCGGACAGCGTTCGGCGTCGGGCAGGCGGGATGGGTAGAACTCAGACCGATAGTGCCGAATGCCACTTTGGCCAACGCACTGGTTGCAGTGAGAGGGGAACCGCTCGTGTCAACGCCCAGTCCCGCCGCCCTTCCATCATCGGCTCGCCGTGCCGAGTCCGACACCGTGCGCCTGCTGGAGGAGGACCCGGACCTCGGCGAGCTCCTGGCGCCCGAGCGCTACGCCGAGGCGACCGAGGCGCTGGTGGTGCGAGTCCAGCGGCTGCCGGTCGGCGCGTGGGACGTCAGCCGGCTGCGGACGCTGGGCGCAGGCCATGTCGGCCTGCTGCTGCTCGACGGGGTGCTTGCACGCGATGTGATCGTCGCCGACCTCGTGAGCGCGGAGCTGCTCGGTCCCGGCGACCTCGTCCGACCATGGGGCGATCCGGACGGCGAGAGCAGCCTGCTTCCGGTCGACGTGGAGTGGTGGGTGCTGTCGGCCGCGCGCGTCGCGGTGCTCGACCGCTCCTTCGCCATGCGCTCGGCGCGCTGGCCGGAGATCACGGCCGCGCTGTTCCAACGCCAGTCCGAGCGGGTGCTACGACTGGCCACACAGCAGGCGGTGTCGCAGCTGACGCGCGTCGACCGGCGACTCCTGGCGCTGTTCTGGCACCTGGCGGAGCGCTGGGGACGGGTCGGTGCCGAGGGCCTCGTGGTCCCGCTGGCGCTGACCCACCGCATCCTCGGACAGCTCATCGGCGCGCGCCGCCCGACCGTCTCGACGGCACTCGGCGAGCTGGCTGAGCGTGGCGAGCTGGTGCGGCGCGGCGACGGCTCGTGGCTGCTGCGCGGCGAGCCCCCGGAGGCGCTCACGAAGCCGAGCGCGCGCCGGCGCGCCCAGGACCTGCTGCGCGCCGGCGAGACGGGGTGAGCCCGGCGCGTATCGTCGACGCTAGGAACGGCCGACGCCGGTCAGCAGCTCGCGCAGGCGCAGCGGCCCGCCGCTGCTCGCGTCCAGGGGCGGAGTCGGGAAGCCGGCGGAGTCGCGCAGCCCGTCGAGCAGCTCGAGCAGCGCGTCGGATGCCGAGCGCGTCGGCTCCCACCCCAGCTCGACGCGGGCCCGGGTGGAGTCCAGGAGCGGGACGCCCAAGGCGAGGTCGAGCCAGCCCGCGGGCGTCGGTTGCAGCCGCAGCTTGTAGGACGCCGCGGTCGCCATGCGCAGCAGGCGCGCGTCGACCGGGAGAGGGTGGGCACCGAGCAGCCGCCCCAGCTCGGCGCCGTCGAGCACGGGGTCGGCGGCGACGTTGTAGGCCCCGCGCGCCGCGGGCGTCATGACCGCGCGGCGATAGGCGTCGGCGACGTCGAGCGAGTGCACCGCCTGGACGCGCAGGCGCGGATGGGACGGGACGCCGGCGATCAGCCGCGCGCGCAGGAGCGGTGACGGCAGCAGCGGGCCGGCGAACAGCCGACGGATGCCCGACGCGGCCTGGCGCTTGAAGATGAGCCCGGGTCGCAGCCGCACCACGCGCAGGCCGGGGTGCTCGCGTTCGACCCGGTCGAGGATGCGCTCGACCTCGACCTTGTGACGCGAGTAGAAGGACGTCGGGATCCCCCCGGTCGGCCAGCTCTCGTCGACGGTCGAGTCCTTGGGCCCACGCGAGTAGGCCCCGACCGACGACGCGTGCACCAACGTGGGCACGCCGACCCGGGCCGCCGCCTCGAAGACACGGCGGGATCCGTCCACGTTGGTCTCGCGCATCAACTCGTGCTCGCGCGAGGGCTGGATCGCCCAGGCGAGGTGCACGACCGCGTCGGCTCCGCGGAAGATGCCGTCGAGGTCGGCGATCCGGACATCGGCCTTCGCCCAGCTCGTCTTTGGATTCTCCCAGGCGGGCTCCCGCCGCGCGACTCCGACGATCGCGGTGACCGCCGGATCGGCGGCGAGCACCGAGAGCAGGCTGGTGCCGACGTTGCCGGTGGCTCCTGTGACGACGAGACGCATCCAGTGGGCTTACCCGCGACGCCGGGTGGGGTATGCCCACGATCGTAACCGAACGAGGAGACGCCGAGATGGCCGTACGCTCGAGCTCGCAGGGCATCCTTTCCGATGGCAGCGCCGACAAGCGCGACGAGATCGTCGAGTTGCTCAAGAGCGCCTACTGGATGGAGATCGAGACGGTGATGAGCTACATCACCAACTCCGTCAACCCGGACGGCGTGCGCGCACAGGAGATCATCGAATCGCTGCGGACCGACATCCAGGAGGAGCTCGGTCATGCCCAGCAGTTCGCAGTCCGCATCAAGGAGCTCTACGGGACCGTTCCCGGCTCGATGGAGTTCTCCGCCAAGCAGTCCTATCTGCAGCCTCCCGAGCGCCAGACCGACATCGTCCACGTCATCCGTGGCGTGGTCGAGGCGGAGACCGGCGCGATCGAGTTCTACAACGAGATCGTGGAGGCGACCGAGGGCGTCGATCCGGTCACCAATGACATGGTGATCGCGATCCTGCGTGACGAGGAGGGCCACCGCCGCCTGTTCGAGGGCTTCCTCAAGGAGTACGAGGCCGAGGGCGCCCGCTAGACGCGGCACCTTCCGCGCGAGGCTCCGGTCTCGCGCGGTGGCCCGCCGCCCGACGGGGTCCCGCGGCGGCGGCGGAGGCGGCTACGCCTCCTCGGGAGACTCCACGTCGCCGCGCCATGCGCAGGTCGCGGCCCCGCGGCTCTCGATCATCTCCTTGAAGCGCTGCAGGTCGGCCTTGACCCGGCGCTTGAGGATGCCGAGCGCGTCACCGACCTTCTCCACCGCGCCCTCGAACTCGGAGTCCAGGCTGCAGCATGATGCGGCTCGTCTCGTCGCTGAGACGGTGGAAGGTGGCGCGGGCGCGACGCCTCAGCGGTCGTGCTTGGGCTGGTCGCCGGCGTTGAGCGGGTTGCCGGTCGCGGTGCCGTGGTCGTTGGAGGGAGCGCGCTTCACCTCCTCCGACGGGCGGGCGGACTCGCGCACCGCCGACTCCTCGGGGGGACCGGCGTCCTCGGACTTGAACTCGGCGGGGTTCTCCTCGGGATAGCCCGAGTCTGCTTCGCGGGTGGTCTCCATACGATCTCTCTCCCCCGGTCCCGGCCCGGACAAACGAAGGGCCGGCGCGGAGGCCGGCCCTTCAACCTGCGGATCCCTCAGTCGATCAGGGAGCCTGCTTGCTCGGGTCGTCGCCGAGACGGGCGCGGTCGCGCTCGCCGGGGGACTCGAGGTTGGTCTCGTCCTGGGTGGTGCGGTCGCCGGTCAGGCCACCGCGGTTGGTGCCGCCCGTGGAGCCGGTCGGATTGAGGTCGGTGTCCTTGCCGGTGCGTCCGGTGTCCCCGCCGGTGCGGGTGCGACCGGTGCCGACGTCATCGGCCCCGTCCACTTCGATCTGCTCCTTGCGGACCTCTTCGGAGACGCTCTGCTGCTCGGTGACGACGTCCTTGTCGAGGCGCACGCGCTCCTTGGCGACGACGTCCTTCTGCACCACGGCGCGCTCCTCGTGGAGGACGACCTCGTGCTCCTCCTCCGAGATGGCCGGGCCGCTCGTCGCGTCACCGATGTTGGCGTCGGTGATCGGCTCGCGCTCGATGCGGATCTCCTCCCGCTGCACCGGAACGGTCTTCTCGACCTGCTCAGTGACGACGAACTTGCGCAAACGGGCGCGACCGCTCTCACGGCGCTCCGTGCCCACGCGCAGCTCCTCCTCGGAGCGCGTCAAAGCGTCGTCGGTCGTCGGGCCCGAGGTGTCGTGACCGACGGTTCCGCGAGCGTCGGTGTCGCGATCGGTGGTCCCGGTGGCGGCGCCGCCCTGGGGCAGTCCGCTGTCGGAGTCGGAGGTCCCGTAGTCGAGGCCGTAGTGCTGGTAGAGACGCTGCTCCTCGTCACGTGAGAGCTCGCCCTCGCGCTCGATGCCCGGCGCGTCCTTCACCTGGGACTTGTCGAACGGGATGGAGACCCCGTCGCCCTGCGCCGATGCGTCGCGCAGCGGCACGAAGGTGCTCTTGGTGCCGAAGAGACCGGTGTGCACCAGCGCCCACTCGGGCTGCCCGGTGTCGGCGTCCTCGTAGATCTCGTTGATCGATCCAACCTTGTCGCCATTGCGGTCGACGAGGTTCTTCCCACGCCAGGTGAGGATGTCCTGAGCCGTTGCCATAGTCAGCCGTGCCCCTTTCGTAGATGCGGTCCAACTTCGTACGAAGGCTCTACCCCGCGACGGCGAGCGGACTCACGGCGTGTCAGATCCTCGACGGGAGCGTGAAGGACCGTGTATTTCGTCCGGTGCGCGCGTATCAGCGGCGCGGAGCGGGCACTAGGCCGCCTCGCTCCGGGGGCGAGGCGATCTGCAGGAGGGCGTCGCCGTCGGCCTCGTGATCGACCTGCAGCGTGGTGTGGTGTATGCCGAATGAGTCGTGCAGCATCGTCTCGAGCTCGCGGCGGCGCGCGTGGCAGTCGTCGCCCGGAGCCACCAGCACGTGGGCGGCCAGTGCCGGGAAGCCTGAGGTGATCGTCCAGATGTGCAGGTCGTGGACCTCCACCACGCCCGACCGCGCCGCCATCGCCGCGCCGACGGTCGCCGCGTCGACTCCCCGCGGAGTCGCCTCGAGGAGGATGCGGACGGCCTCGCGCAGGATCGACCACGAGCTGACGAACACCAGCAAGGCGATGACCACGCTCACCACCGGGTCGGCGTAGCGCCAGCCGGTGGTCAGGATGACCACCGCGGCCAGCACCGCTCCGACCGATCCGAGCAGGTCGGCCAGGACGTGCCGGGCGGCGGCGGCGACATTGATGTTGTCGTCGTGCCCGCCGAACAGGATCGCGGCCGCGATCAGGTTGACCACCAGGCCGAGACCGGCGACCGCGAGCATCCACCCACCGAGCACCTGCGGAGGATCGGACAGCCGCTGATAGGCCTCGATCAGGATCCAGATCGAGATGGCGACCAGGGCCAGTCCGTTGACCAGGGCGGCGAGCACCTCGGCCCGCTTGAAGCCGAAGGTGCGCTCCGGCGTCGCCGCGCGGCCGCCGAGCCAGGCCGCGGACAGCGCGAGGACGAGCGACGCGGCGTCGGAGAGCATGTGCCCGGCATCGGCCAGCAGCGCCAGGCTCCCGGTCAGCAGTCCGCCGACTGCCTCGATCACCGTGTAGCCGGCGGTGATTCCCAGCACGTATGCGAGCTTGCGGGTGCTGGTCGCGCCACCGTGATGGTGGTGGTGTCCGTGCTCGTGGCCCATCGACCCTCCGAGTATGGCTCGAAGCCGACGCTACCGGCTCTCGACGCGGTCCGGGAGCCCAGCCAGCACCGTGTCGACCTCCTCGGCGCCGAGCGCCAGCAGGCCGGGGTCCGGCGTGTCGGCGTGCGGATCGCCGCGCCGGCCGTGCCACAGCACCACGTGCTGCGACCTTCGCGCCGGCGGTCCCCAGTGCTCCGGGGCCGTGGGCCCGAAGAGCAGCAGCGACGGCGTGCCGAACGCGGTGGCGAGATGGCCGACGCCGGTGTCGCCACAGACGACCCGGCCCGCCGTCGCGATCACCGCGGCCAGCTCGTCCAGGTCCGTCCGCCCCGCCAGCACGGAGGTCGCGTCGAGACCGGCGCGCTCGGCGACTTCGAGCGCGATGCGGCGCTCGGTGGCGGAGCCGGTGATGACGACGCGCCGCCCGCGCGCCGCCTCGCGACCGGCGACCAGCGCCCAGCGCTCGACCGGCCAGCGGCGCGACTCGCTCGCCGCGCCGGGATGGATGACCGTGGCGCCCGTCGCGTGCGGGCCCGGGTCGACCGCCGGCGCCGGCAGGTCCAGGTCGCCGGCGTCCGCGGGGATCCCCTCCTCCTCCAGGAGCCGGCACCAGCGCGCGATCTCGTGCTCGTCGCCGCTCCAACGAGGTCCGGAGTGGCCGGCGGGCGGGCAGTCGAAGGCGATCAGCCGATCGGGTCCCAGCGTGGTGAGCGCCCGATGGCTCTCCGGGCCGCGACCGTGGAGGTTGACCACCACCGCGGGACGGGCGAGCGCGACTTCCGGCGGTTCCAGGGCTCGCGTGTCGCTGAGGGCGTCGATCCCGTCGATCAGCGCGACCAGCGGCCCCAGGACGGCCGGCGCGCAGAGGACGCGCCGGTGTCCCGGAAAGGCCCGCGCCAGCGCGCGCAGGGCCGGCACCCCGGTGAGGAGGTCTCCCAGCCCGAGCGCGCGGTAGACGACGAGCAGCGGGCCATCACCGGCCCGCGGCGCGCTCACGGCCAGGACGGCTCGGTGGCCGGCGCCACCAGCAGCTCCCGCACTTCGCAGCCCGGAGGCTGGCTGAGGGCGAAGACGACACTGCGGGCGACGTCCGCGGGCCGGTTGAGGTGCTGGTCGGCGCCCGGCTTGAACTGCTCCGGCCGGCCGTCGAAGAAGTGCGTCTCCATGCCCCCCGGCAGCAGCAGCGTGACTCCGATTCGTCCGGCGGTCTCGGTGGCCAGCGCGCGCGTGAAGCCGACGACGCCGAACTTGCTCGCGCAGTACGCGGTGGCTGCCGGCAGGGCACGCCACCCGAGCGTCGAGGCGATGGTCACGACCCGCCCGTTGACGCGCTCCAGGTACGGCAACGCGGCGCGCACGACCGCGGCGGTGCCGAGCAGGTTGACCATGATCACGCGATCCCACTCGTCGGCATCCACGTCGAGGATGTCTCCGCAGGCATCGGTGCCGGCCGCCGTGACGACGGCGTCTAGACCGCCGCGGGCATCGGCGATGCGCCGCACCGCCGCCTCCGCCTCACGCGGCCGCGAGAGGTCCACCTGCTCGAACTCCCAATCGCCGCTCGGCGGCTTGAGGTCGAGCACGATCGGCGTCCCGCCGGCCTCGGCCACCGCGGCGGCCACCGCCTCGCCGAGGCCGGAGGAGCCCCCGGTGACGAGCACGGTTCCCAGCGAGGCGTCAGCGGGCACGGGCGACGACCTCCTCGATCAGGCGGGAAGTGGAGCGACCGGCCACGTACGGCACGATCACCGGCCGTCCGCCCCATTCCGACAACGTCTCGGTCTCCGGCAGTTCTGACATTGCGTAGTCGCCTCCCTTGGCCCATACGTGCGGGCGCAGTTCGCGCAGGATCGTGCGCGGGTCGTCTTCTTCGAATACCGCCACCGCGTCGACGCAGCCCAGGGCGCGCAACATGGTGGCGCGGTCCTCCTGGCCGACGACGGGGCGGTCGGAGCCCTTGAGCCGGCGCACGGAGGCGTCGGCGTTCAAGCACACGATCAGGCAGTCGCCCAGGGCGCGGGCGGCTTGGAGGGTCTGCACGTGACCGGCGTGCATGATGTCGAAGCAGCCACCGGTGGCCACCACCGTGCCACCCGCCGCCCGTACCCGCGCCGCCAGCTCCACCGGCGTCTCATCCGGCACCGGCGTGAGGGGCGCGAAGCCGCGCTGCGCGGCGGTGGCCGCGCCGCCCGCGGCGACGAACTCGGCCGCGGCGGCGACTCCCGCCTGCACGGCCTCCGACGGTAGCGACCCGGCGGCCAGGCGACCGGCGAGCACGGCGGCGAAGCAGTCCCCCGCTCCGCACGGGTCGCCCGTCGTCGTGCGCCGTGCCGGCACCGCCAGGGCGGGACCGTCGCCGCCGATCAGCAGCGCTCCGCGAGCGCCCAGCGTCACGCAGACGTCGACCGCCCCCCACCGCTGCGCGAGCGCCCGCCCGTGGCGCTCGGCGGCGTCCACGTCGGCGGCGCCGTCGTCCGGGGGCGTCTCGGCTCCCCCGGCGGAGTCGGAGCCGCGCTGCGCGAAGCCGGCCGCCTCGGCGGCGTTGGGAGTGACCACCAGGACGCCCGGAATCGGCTCGGCGCCCCTCGGGTGCGGATCCCACACCACCGGCAGCTCGGCTCGCAACGACTCGAGCGCGGCGCGGACGGTGGCCAGGGAGGTCACGCCGCGCCCGTAGTCGGAGACCAGCACCGCGTCGGCGCCCGCCAGCGCCGCGTGCGCCGCAGGAGTCATGGCCCCGGGCGCTCCGGCCGGCCCGCCCCGGTCGATCCGCATCACCGCACGCCCGGCCGCCCGCACCCGCACCTTCTCGGGAGTGGCGCCCGAGGAGCCGAGGTCGCAGACCGACACGCCGGCCCGGGTGAGCAGCGCCGCCAGCTCGGACCCGGCGGCGTCATCGCCGATGGCGCAGATCAGGGTGACCTCGAGGTCGCCGGACGCGGCGGCGAGCGCGGCGGCCAGGCCGGCACCACCCGGACGGGGATGCTCGACCACGTCCTGGACTACCGGCACCGGCGCGTCGGGCGCCAGGCGCTCGGCGCGGCCGTCGAGATCCCGGTCGAGCAGCGCGTCGCCGATGACCACCAGGCGCGTCATGACACCCGCTTGGACGCCTGGGCGACGTCTCCGCCGAGCTGCTCGAGGCGCTCGTCGAACGCCGTGCAGAGGAGATGGACGCAGACCAGGTGGATCTCCTGCACGGTGGCGGTGTGCGAGGACTCGACGCAGACCGCCTCATCGCAGGCCGCTTCCAGAGGATTGCCGGCCGGGCCGGTGAGCGCCCAGGTCAGGAGCCCCGCCTCCTCGGCGGCCTCGACCGCCGCCAGGACGTTGGGCGAGCGGCCGGAGGTCGACAGGACGACGAGCACGTCACCCGAGCGTCCGTGCGCGCGCACCTGGCGCGAGAACATCGCCTCGACCCCGTAGTCGTTGCCGATCGCGGTCAGCGCGGATGTTTCGGCGCACAGGGAGATCGCGCTGAAGGCGGGGCGGTCGTCGCGGTAGCGGCCGACCAGCTCGGAGGTGAGGTGCTGGGCCTGGGCGGCCGAGCCGCCGTTGCCGGCGGCCAGCAGCCGGCCGCCGCCGGCCAGGGCGTCGGCCAGCTCGAGGCCCCAGCGATGCAGCTGGGGTGCCCGGAACCGCAGGTCCGCCATGGCGAGCGTCAGCCGGTCGAGATGATCGCCCGCCGGAGTGGCCGCGGGCTCGAACCGCGGGCTCATGCCAGCGCCTCCCGATCGGATGCCAGCGAGCGGACGCGCGCGATGACGTCCTCGTAGACGGCTTGAGTCGAGGCCGCGATGGAGTCGAAGCCGTACAGGCGCCGGACGCGGCGGACGCCGGCGCGTCCGAGCGCGCTGCGGCGCTCGGGGTCGTCGAGCAGCGACCGCAGCGCGGTGGCCAGCGCCGCGGGGTCGCGCGGCGGCACCAGGATGCCGGTCACGCCGTCGGACACCGAGTCGATCTGGCCGCCGACCGCGGTCGCCACCACCGGCCGGCCACAGGCCATGGCCTCCAGCGGCACCATCCCGAACGGCTCGTACCACGGCGCGCACACGACCACGTCGGCCGAGCGCAGCAGCCCGGGCATGTTTTCGCGCGACGTCCGGCCGCGCAGGGCGAGCCGGTCTTCGACGCCGAGGCGGCGCGCCAGCGCGCGCAGCCGCTGCGCCTCGGGGTCAAGCGCCAACTGCGAGACGTCGGGCCCCCCGGCGATGTGGAGCTCGGCATCCGGCAGCGCCGCCAGGGCGTGCAGCAGGTCCCCGAGCCCCTTGCGCTCCACCAGCCGGCAGGCGGCCACCAGGCGGTGGCGGCCGGGCGTCCGGGGCTCGACCGAGCCGTCGGCGCCGAAGCGCTCGCGATCCACGCCGCAGGGAACCACGGTGATCGCCTCGCTCGGAGTCCCCATCGCGACCAGCTCGACGACCTCGTCGGAGCAGGTCGCGACGACCGCGTCGACGCGGCGCGCGAGATCGCGCTCGAGCTCGATGCGGCCCTCGGGGCTCGAGTCGCGCGTGCCCTGGTGCAGCCGCTTGACGACGCCGAGCGCGTGGAAGGTGTGGACCACCGGGATGTCGAGCTCGTCGGCGGCGGCCGTGGCGGCGAGCCCCGACATCCAGAAGTGGCTGTGGACTACGTCCGGGCGCTCGTCGGCCCACTGCTCACGCAGCTGCTCGGCGAAGGCGCCCATGTAGGGCAGCAGCTCGTCCTTGGGGACCTCGCTCGGGGGACCGGCGTCGACGTGATCGACCTCGACTCCGGGGCACAGGGCGACGCGCCGCGGCAGCGACGCGTCGTCGCGCCGCGTGTGCACGACGACCTCGCACCCGCGTCGCGCGAGCGCGGCGGCCAGCGCCGCCACGTGGACGTTCTGCCCCCCGGCGTCGACACCGCCCAGCACCGCCAGCGGGCTGGCGTGCTCGGAGACCATGGCGATCCTCATCTCGTCACCTCCTCGAGCACTTCATCCCAGTCGGACAGGAACCGGTCAAGGCCGTAGCGATCGAGCGCCACGCGCCGGGCGGCCCGGCCGCGGGCGGCGGCCTCCTCGGAGTCGGTCACCAGCCACCGCAGCGCCTCGATCAGGACGTCCATCTTGGTGGACACGATCCCGGCCTCGGGCGGCACCGCCTCGTGGACCTCGGTGGCCCCGAGCGCCACCACCGGCATCCCCAGCTGCATCGCCTCCAGCAGCGAGAGCCCTAGTGACGTCCAGCGGATCGGGTGCAGGTAGACCCGGCGACGCGCCATCTCATCGTGCAGCCGGTCGTGCGGCAGGTCCTCGATGCCGCCCATCTCCCCCGCGCCGATGCCGAATACGTCGAGCGGCGCGGCGTCGGCGAAGCGGGGCAGGAGATCGGTGCCGGTCACGCGTGCGCGGCGACGCGGCTCGTTGACGACGACCGCGGCACGTCCGAGCTCGCCGGTGTAGCGGTGGCCGGGATCGACGATCCCGTGCTCGATGACGCGCTTGGAAGTCCCGCCGGCGTCCCAGAAGAGGTCGTTGAAGTGGGTGACGTGGACGAGCAGCAGATCGTCGCGGTCCGCGGCGGGATGGCGCATCTCGTTGATACGGCCCTGCGGCGCGTTGTGCTCTACGTAGACCGCCGGGATGTCGCGACCCGGCCGGCGGCCGAGCCACTCCTCCGCGAGATGCTCGAGCTCGTGCGGGCGCTGGAGGACGACCACGTCGAAGGGCTCGGTGGCGAGTGCGTCGGGACCCAATTCGGTTACGCCCGCGGGCCACGCGTAGGTCCGGGCGATGCCGACGCCGTCGGCGCTGCGGTCGGGCAGCACCGGGACGAAGTAGTCGTGCGGGCCGTGGACGAACGAGGTCGTCCACGCGCCGTGGACGTGCCAGAGGAGGACTCTCACGCCGCCAGCCTTGCCGGCGGGCGGGGCGCCGCCCGGTCGAGCCGGCCCATGGGCGCCAGGCGCTCGACCGCGGCGAGCGCCTCGGTCTCGCTCACGCCCGACAGGCAGGGATGGCCAGGGACGGGACACGCGCGGGCGCGACAACCCGCGCAGGGGACGTCGCGGCGCAGCAGCTCGTGCTCGACGCCCCACGGACGCCAGCGCACCGCCGGGACCGTCGGCGCGAAGGGCGACACCACCGGAGTGCCGACCGCGGCCGCCAGGTGCGCCGGCCCGGTGTTGCCGACCACGACGCAGTCAGCGCCGGCGAGCACGCCGGCCAGCGCGGGAAACGACGTGCGCCCGCCGAGATCGGTGACGCCCGCTCGCGGCGCGCCCGCGACGGCTCGGGTGAGGTCTCGCTCGGACGGGCCGCCGGTGACCGCCACCCGGCGTCCGGCGGCGACCAGCGCGTCGACCAGCGCGGCGTTGCGCTCCGGGGGCCAGGCGCGGGCCGGAACCGAGGCGCCGGGATGGACGACGACGTAGGGCTCGGGCCCGACCAGGCCGGCCGCCGCGCGGGCGTCGAAGGCGACGCGCAGCCTGCCGTCGTCGCCCGGAGCCGGAACTCCGCCGGCGGCGCGCGCGAGGTCGAGCCCGCGCTCGACCTCGTGGAGGTCGTCGTGGATCGCGTGCCGGAGATCGAGCAGCGTTCCCGGGTAGTCGATCGAGATCGCCCCCACCCACGGCACGCCGGCCATCCTCAGCAGCAGGGCGATCGGCAGCGGGCTCTGATGGAAGGAGCCGAAGATCACCGCGCGGTCGATGGCGGCTGCGGCGAGGGTGTCGACGAGGGCGTCGACGTCGGCGCGCTCGACTCGCTCGGGATGGGCGTCGATCCAGGCCGCGCGCCACACCAGCACCTCGTGGATGCCGGGCAGCAGGCCGGCGGCGTGGCGCCCGCTGGGTCCGCAGAGCAGCGTCAGGCGGTCGGCGGTGGACGACAGCGCCCGGATGGCCGGCCCGGTCAGCAGGACGTCACCCTCGTTGTCGAGGCGCACGGCGAGGACGTGGGTCACTTGGCGCCCGCCAGCAGGAGGTCGACGGCGGACTCGAGGTCAGCCGCCACGTTGGGCGCCGCCGCGACCTCCTCCGCGCGCGTGCGCGAAGTGGGCACCATGACGGCGCGCGCTCCGGCCGCCCGGGCCGCCTCGACGTCGGCTCCGATGTCACCGACGACCGCCACGTGACGGGGATCGACTCCGAGCCGGCGCGCGGCCTCGAGCACCATCCCGGGGGCCGGCTTGCGGCACTCGCAGCCCTCGTCAGGGCCATGCGGACACCAGGTCCACGGGCCGAGCGGGCCGAGCAGCTCCTCGATCCGGGCGTTCACCGCCCGGACCTGATCCTCGGTCAGCAGACCGCGGGCGATCCCGCTCTGGTTGGAGACGACGCCCGTCGGTATGCCGGCGTCGCGGAGCTTGGCGAGCGCGGCGCGCGCGGTGGGAACCAGCTCGACGCGGTCGGGGTCGCCGTTGTAGGGGACGTCGACGACGAGGGTGCCGTCGCGGTCGAACAGCACGGCGGCGGGTCGCCCCGCAACGCTCGCGCCGGTCCGCAGGACCCCGTGGGGCGCCCGCTCGGCTTCGGCGAGCCGGCGGCGCAGGGTGGCGTGGCCGAACAGCCACCACCCGGCGGCGAGGAACGGCATCGCGGCGGAGGTCCACGCCATCGTGGCCACCTCGGCGCGGGTGCGGGGGCCGGGAGCGATCCGCTCCCACGCCAGCCGCGCCGTGGCGGCAGCGTAGGCGGAACCGGCCACCGCCGCGGGACGCGGGTGCCCGGCGAGGGCGAGTCCCGCCGCGGTGAGCCCGGCGGTCGCGGTGGCCAGGTGGCGGCGGCGGGCGCCGCGCGGTGCGGCCGCCGCCGTCCGCCATTGGCGGCCGTGCAGTGCGGCCATCAGCACGTCGTCGGCGTTGCCGGCCTGCTTGTCGAGCGACACGCGGGCGCGCGCGGGGCCGACGGGGTGCTGGACTCCACGCGTGCCCGTCGCGATGCCCCAGCCGGCCCGCGTGACGCGCAGGCCGAGATCGGCGTCCTCGCGGTAGGCCCGCGGGAAGCGCTCGTCGAAGCCACCAACGGCGCGCAGCACCTCGCGCCGGTAGGCCATGTCGGCGGTCGCCCACCGCGCCCGCTCGAGACCCGCGACGTTGCGCTCCCAGTCCGTCGGCGGCCGGTTCCCCGGCAGCGGCACGCGGATCCGCCCCTGGCTGGCGGCCATCTCGGGACCGACGGCGAGGTCGGCGGCGAGCCGCTCGCGCCAATCCGGCCCGCACACCACGTCGTCGTCGAGGAAGGCGCACCACGGCGCGGTCCCGGCGCGCCAGCCGGCGTTGCGGGCGGCCGCCGGGCCGCGGGACGGCCCGCGCAGCACGCGCACACGACTCGCCAGTGGTTGCGGCAGGGGGCCGTCGATGAGCGGGGAGCCGGCAGCGGGGCGGTCGTCGACGACCAGCACCTCTTCGGGCAGCGGTCCCGTGCTCGTGGCCAGCGACTCCAGCAGGGCTTCCAGCGACGGCCGGCCGGCCGACGGGATGACGACGTCGTAAGCGACGGCCGGAGTGGCGGAGCCGCCGGTCACGCCGCCATCCGAGCCGGCGCCGCGGCTGGCACCCGAGTGAGCCCGGCCCGCCGTACGACGAACGGCCCGATGGCGAGAAGGTCGACCGGAGCCGAGCCGAAGCACTCGAGCGCGTCGCGCGGATCGTCGACCATCGGGCGCCCGGCGGTGTTGAGGCTGGTGTTGACCACCACCGGCACGCCGGTGAGCGCCTCGAAGCGCTCGAGCATGCGGGCGACGAGCGGCTCGGTAGCGCGGTCGACGGTCTGCACGCGAGCGGTCCCGTCGACGTGCACGACGGTCGGGATCCGCTCGGCCCAGCCGTCGCGGACACGGTGGGTGAAGAGCATGTAGGGGCTCGGCAGCGGGCCTTCGAAGATGTCGGCCGCCCGCTCCGCCAGGACCATCGGCGCCACCGGACGGAACTGCTCACGACCCTTGATGTCGTTGAGCTTCTCCAGGTTCTCGGGATCCCGCGGGTCGGCGATCAGCGACCGGTGCCCGAGGGCGCGCGGACCGAACTCCGAGCGGCCCTGGAACCACGCCACCACGCAGTTGTCGGCCAGCGCGCGCGCGACCTCCTCGGCCACGTCGTCGGGGCGCTCGAAGTCGATCTGCGCGACGCGCAACCAGCGCTCGAGCTCATCGTCGTCCCAGCCGGGCCCGAGCGCGGCGGTCCGCATCGGCTCCACCGAATCGCCCAGGGCGTGCGCAACGTGCAGGGCGGCACCGTAGGCGGTGCCGGCGTCGCCGGCCGCCGGCTGCACCCAGATGTTGTCGAACGGCCCCTCACGCCACAGGCGCGAGTTGGCGACGCAGTTGAGCGCGACGCCGCCCGCCATCACCAGGTCGCGGTCGCCGGTCTGCTCGTGCAGCCAGGTGGCGAGCTCGATGACGATCTCCTCCACCCGGCACTGCACGCTCGAGGCGAGGTCCGCGTGTGCGGGCGTGAACTCAGCTCCGGCGGCCAGGGGCGGCGCGAAGGCGCCGAAGTCCAGAGGCTCGACCACGAAGCCGCCCCTTGCGTCGGTGCGGACCAGCTTCCGCAGCGCCTCCAGGTAGGCAGGACGGCCGTAGGAGGCCATCGCCATCACCTTGTACTCGTCGGACGAGCGGCGGAATCCGAGATGCGCGGTGAGCTCCTCGTACAGCAGCCCGAGCGAGTGCGGCAGCTCCTGCGCGGCCAGCACCTCGAGGCTGCCGCCGACCGCCCGCCCGGCGAGGTGCGAGGCGCGCTCGCCGCGACCGTCGAGGACCAGGACGCTGCAGGGATCGAGCCCGGCCGCAAAGTGCGCGGACGCCGCGTGGGCGACGTGATGGGCGACCCAGTGGAACTTGTCGGGAGCCACTCCGGGCAGGATGGAGCTCAGAAACAGCGGCGCCCGCCGGGCGTAGAGGGTTCGCAGCCCCTCCCACTCACCGGCCGCGATGTCGGGCCCGGGCTCGGGCGCGAGGTCGGGATCGTAGGAGTACGCCACCGCGTCGAGGTCGGAGGCCTGCAGGCCGGCCTCGCGCAGGCACCAGGCGATCGCCCGCTCGGGCAGCTCCCACGTCGAGAATGGCACCGGCGTCTTGCCGTGCTTGCGGCGCGAGAAGCGCTCCTCCTCGGCCGCGGCGACCGTGATCCCGTCGACCACGACGGCGGCAGCCGGATCGTGGAAGACGGCATTGATGCCGAGGACGTTCACCGGACAGCGGGGTAGGAAGCGGTTCTCGACATTCAGACCAGAGTCTCCGTGACTTGACGCGGGAAAACGTCGCCAGGCGGTCGGGTGCGACAAGTCATACCGGAGTCCCCGGTCCCGCACGGAGACCCGTCCGGCGGCCTAGCGGCGACCGGGGCAGGAAGCGGGGCAGGCAGTCGGTCCTCCGGCGGCAGCGTCCGGGCGCCGCGGCGCTCGATCTCAGCTCGTGTGCTCGGCGACTGTGCGCAGGCGCTCGAGCGCGCGGCGGATCAGCCGCGAGACGTGCATCTGGGAGACGCCGACGCGCTCGGCGATCTCGGCCTGGGTCAGATCCTCGGCGAAGCGCAGGTGCAGGACCAGGCGGTCGCGCGCGGGCAGCGCGGCGAGCGTCGGTGCGATCGTCGCGCCGTACTCCACCAGCTCGTAGCGCTCGTCCTCGACGCCGATCGACTCGGCGTAGGTCTCGCCGTCGCCGTCGTCGCCGAAGCGGAAGGACTCCAGCGACACCGCGGCGTAGGCGGACGAGGCCTCCATCGCCTCGAGCACCTGCTCGACGCCGATGCCCAGCGACTCGGCGACCTCGGCGGCGGACGCCGACCGTCCCAGCGTCCGCGACAGCTCGCGCATGGTCGCGTCGACGCGCATGACGCGCTCCTGCATCCCGCGCGGGACGTGGACCGCCCATCCGTTGTCGCGGAAGTAGCGCTTGAGCTCGCCGAGCATGGTCGGCACCGCGTAGGAGGAGAACGCCGTCTCGCGGTCGGGGTCGAAGCGGTCGATCGCCTTGATGAGGCCGACGGTGGCCACCTGGACGAGATCGTCGAGGGGCTCGTCGGAGCGCCGGTAGCGGCGCGCCATGCGCCGGGCCAGCGGCAGCATCCTCCGCACCAGCTCCTCGCGGGCGGCGTCGTCGCCGCGGCGGTGGTAGCGCAGCAGCAGCCGCCGGTCCTCGGCGGCGCGCCCGGGCGACGCCGACTCCGGCCCCGCCTGCGACGCGACCGGCCCGCCGCGCCCGGCGCGCGGGAGTGAGACCGGGCCGGCCAAGGCGATCCCGTCGGGAGCAGGGACGGCGATCGGCTTCCACGCTGACTGCAATTGATCTCCTCCCGCCGCCGACCGGCGGCGACGTGCCGATGCATCCCGGCGGCAGCCGGACGAGTCCGCTTTTCGACTCTTCAGCGCACCCTATTGCCAATCGCCCCGCTTGCGTCAAGTCACTTTCCGAGCGGCGTCTCGTCCAGGCGCTCGATGAGCTCTCCGAGCGATTCGAACACCACCGCCGCACCCGCCGCGCGAAGCTCCTCGGGGCTGAATCCGCCGGTCATCAGACCGATGCCGGCGACCTGCGCCCGCGACGCGGCGACGAAGTCCCAGGTGGAGTCACCCAGCATCACCGCCGGCCCGCCGCCGGCCTTCGCCGCCGCCGTCCTCACCAGATCGGGCTCCGGCTTGGTCGCCTCCACGTCGGCGGAAGTCGTCCACCCGTCGACGACGTCGCGCACGCCCAGCAGGTCGAGGTAGACCTCGGTCTCCTCCGCCTTGGCCGACGACGCCAGCACCACGGTGTGACCGCGGGACTTGAGCTCCTCGATCAGTCGCCGCGCGTCGGGCAGCGGCTGGATCTCCCCGATCAGCTCCTGGTAGCGCTCCTTCTCGGCGGCGCGGGCATCGTCGCCGTGCTCGGACTCCCACTCCTCGCCCGCCAGCGCGCCGATCATCTGGTCGCCGCCCATGCCGATCGAGCGGTGCACGCGCCACAGGGGCAGGGTCAGGCCGTGCACGCGGAAGGCGCGGTACCAGGCGAGGGCGTGGTGGTAGTTGGAGTCGACGAGCGTCCCGTCGACGTCGAGCAGGGCGGCGGGGCGGCTCGAGGCCCGAGCGTCGCTCATCGGGTGCCCATCCCGGCGGCGCCCGAGGCGTCCTCGTCCGCGCGTCCGGAGTCGTCGTGGTGCGGCAAGTCATCGTCTCCCGTGTCGAGTGCCGTGCTCCCACAGATCTACCTGGAGCGGCGCGGGCCCGAAACGCGCGACGCCCGGCGCTGGATCCAGGACCGGTCGCGCGGTTTGCCGGCCCTGGGGCGGGGGTAGGCACCTCGAATGGAGTACGCCATCCCGGTCATCCTCGTGTTGGTCATCGTCGCGGCCGCCATCACCGCCTTTGTCATGAACACGCAGCGCAAGTCGAGCGGCCGGCGCGACGGCGTGGCCGCCGATGCCGGACACGGCGGCGGCCCCGGCATCGGCCGAGACGAGACCCCGCTCGGCGACACCGCCGAGCACGCGGGCGCGCAGGGTCGCGGCGGCGAGACCGTCGACGAGCCCGACTCGGCGCTGCACGGCGGCACCGGCCATCCCGTCACCCACTATGGCGCGAGCGTGCCTCCCGAGCGCGAGCGCGAGATGGCCGAAGCCGGTGCCGACGGCTCCTCGGCCCAGGGCGTCGACCCGGACGCCGATCGAGACGGCATCGCCCCGAAGGGCACGGCGCAGGATCGTGACCAGGGCGGCCCGCCCGATGCCGAGCGCCTGGCGGACCGCCCCGCCTGAGCCGGCTCCGACCTTCCCGCCGCGAGCGTCGAGGAGAGGTCCGATCGAGCGTGCCCGGCGTCCGTGCCGGGTAGGCAAGCAGGGTGAAGATGCCCAGCGACAGCCTCGAAGTCCCGGCACCTCCCGTGCCCGGCCCGGATCCCTCTCCGCTGCCGCCCGGCGGCCCTGACCCGGTACCGCCGGCCCCCTCGCCGGAGCCCGGACCGCTGCCCCCCGCTCCCGATCCCCGGCCGATCTGAGAACGCCATGAAGCCGGTCTCCGAGACGCCCACCAAGCCCGTCGATTACGCGCTGCTGTCGGGGACCTACTCCTCGCTGATGGCCCTCGCCGCGGTCAGCGCGCGACATAAGGACCCGATCCCCGCCGCCGAGTACATCCCGCTCGCCGCGGCGACCTTCGCGCTGTCGAAGCTGCTCGTGCAGGAGAAGGTCGAGACCTGGATCCGCCAGCCGTTCGTCGAGGAGCGCCCCGACGGGAAGCGGCCGAAGGGAAAGGGGCTCCGCTACGCCATCGGCGAGCTGCTGACCTGCACCCGCTGCTCCGGCGCGTGGAGCGCCCTGGCCCTCGTCTCCCTGCGCGCGCACGCCCCCGACACCGCCAAGACGGTCGTGACCCTGCTCACCGTGACCGCCGGCAACGACCTGATGCACTCGGGCTTCGCGTGGATGACGTTGCGCGGCAACTACGAGTCCGCCCGCGCCCACGCCGGCGAGCAGGAGCGCCAGCTCAGTCGCGCTCCGCAAGCCGCTTGAGCCGGCGGAGCGACTCGACGTTGCGCAACTGGATCAGCTTCGCCTGCAGCGGGTTGTGAAGCTTGGCGGCGAGCCCCTCGACGGGCACCTCGCTGATCGAGACCTCGGTGCCGCCGTCCCTGGGCACCATGTCGAGGGTGACGTGAGCGATGCCGGTCGGGCGCGCGCGCGCCCGCAGCATCAGCCGGCGCGGCGGGTCGACCGCCAAGACGGTGGTGCTGTCACGTACCGGTAGCGGTCCGATCAGGAAGGTGTGGTGAAACGACGTCCCCTGCGCGGGGAAGCCCGGGTCCCAGTGCCGGATCTCCTTGGACCCGACCACCCAGTACTCGTAGCTGCGCGGGTCCGAGAGGACCGCGAAGACGCGCTCGGGGGTGGCCGCGAAGTGGGAGGTGGTCGTCGCCATCACTCCTCCCTTCCCCGCGTGGCGACACGCCAATCCGCCTTCGGCCGCCGCCCCCGGACACCGCGGGCGGCGGCCGGACAAAAGCGACGGCTGTCGCGTTACGAAAGGGTTCAGCGGGTAGACTGCCGCCGCGTGAGTGATGCTCATACACCCATTCCCGCGGCCGTTTCGGGCGGATCATCGTGACGGCGTTCGAGGTGAGTTCGAGCACCAGCGTCTCGGTCGCCGCAGGCCCTCTGGTGGCTCCGGTCCTGCGGCGCGTGGTGGGGATGATCGCCGCCCGCGCCGACCTGCCGCTGGATCGCCTCGACGACGCGATGCTGGTCACCGACCTGGTCGCCGAGCGCGCGCAGGACCACATGCTCGGCGCCACGGTCGACGTGGTGGTGGAGCCCGGCGAGCGCTCGCTCGCGCTGCGCATCGGCCCGCTGCGGGCCGGCGGTGGGTATGCGCTGCTGGAGGACTCCGCCGTCCCCGGATTCGACGGGGTCATCGAGCAGCTCACGGACGAGATCTCGGTCGCCGAGGATGACGGCAACGAGTACCTCGTGCTGCGGCTCGCCTACGCGGGCTGAGCGCGCCAGACCGCAGCCCGGGGATTGAACCGGACCACTGAGCGGGAACTAGGGCCTTAGATGGTCCAGACGTTCGGTATCGACATCAGCCCGCTCGACTCGAGCGGCGTCGTGGTCACCGTCACCGGCGACATCGACCTGTTCACCACTCCGGACTTCAAGCGGGCGGTCGCCGAGGCGATGTCCCGGGACACCGAGACGCTGGTGATCGACCTCTCCCGCTCCACGTTCATGGACTCCTCCAGCCTGGGAGTCCTCATCGGCGCCCACCGCAAGCTCGCGCGCCGCGGTCGTCCGCTGATCGTCGTGTGCGACAACGAGGCGATCCTCAAGGTGCTGCGGGTGACCGGGCTCGACGGTGTCTTCACGGTCGTCGGCTCCGTGCCCGACGTCGACGCGCCGGTCGGCCCCCTCCGCTAGGAGCCGCCGGAGGCGGTTCGCAGCCGACGGGACGTCGCCGTCAGGCGCCGTCCCGGGCGCCGGGATGCCCGGCGCCGGGCCAGGGGGCCAGCAGCAGCAGGAGCCGCGCGTCGGTGCGGGCCCTCACCTCATGGCGCTCATGGGGATCGAACACTGCGAGGGCGCCCGGTGACAGCGCCGAGGTCTCACCGGAGTGTCGGATCTCGACGTCTCCGTCGATGACGACGAGGTGCGCGCGCTCGTGCACCTCATGGTCCTGCAGCTCCTCGCCGGCGGGCAGGTTGATCAGGATCGACCTCGACTCCCCGCGATCGGAGTTGAGGATCTGCGGCTGATGTGGCGGCACGTCGAGCGTGCGGAGTTCCCAGGACTGCATGCGAACGTCATATCCGCCGGAACCGCGGCTAAACCTGCGGGGCCTGCCCCGCCTCGTCGCGCAGCCGCGTCACGGCCTGGCGGATGATTCGCGAAACGTGCATCTGCGAGACGCCGACGCGGGCGCCGATCTCCGACTGGGTGAGGTCCTCGGCGAAGCGCAGGCGGAGGACCTGGCGCTCGCGCTCGGTCAGGACGGTCATCAGGCGCTCGACGGTGGCGGCATCCTCGGCGAGGCCGAAACCGGGATCCTCGACGCCGAAGCTCTGCGCGACGGTCTCGTCATCGTCGTCGTCCCCGCGCGGGCGGTCGAGCGACACCGCGCGGTAGGCGCCGGCCGCCTCGCGGGCCTCGAGCACCTGCTCCGCGGTCACCCCGAGGCGCTTGGCGAGCTCGTCGATGGTCGGCGCGCGACCGAGCTCGCGGCCGACCTCGTCGCCCACCCGGTCGACCTTGACCGCCAGTTCCTGAAGGTCGCGGGGAACGCGGACGGACCAGCCGCGATCACGGAAGTGCCGCTTGAGCTCGCCGAGAATGGTGGGAACCGCGAACGAGGAGAACGCCGTCTCGCGGCTGGGCTCGAAGCGGTCGATCGCCTTAAGCAGGCCCAGCGACGCGACCTGCACAAGGTCGTCGAGCGGCTCCCCCCCGTGCTGGTAGCGCCGGGCGAGCTGGCGCGCGAGCGGCAGGAAGCGCGACACCAGCGCCTCGCGGGCGGCCGGGTCGCCGTGACGGTGGTAGAGGACCAGGAGACGACGATCCTCGTCGGCGCGCGCCGCCCGGTTGATGGGCTCGGCCGCCGGGCGCGACGGCTTGGTCTTGCGGGGCTCGCGGGCCGCATAGGGGAAGGCGGTCTCCAGCCCCGTCTCCGTGGAGTCGTTGCCGGTCACGTCGGTTGGATCGTCGGCTGAGCCCGTGCCCATTGAAGAATTCTTCGCGCGAGAGGCGCCCGCGAAGGAGCGCGCGTCGAGCCCAGCGGGGCGCTGGGCTGGGCGGCGCAGTGAGTGTAGCTTTGTCGGCGATGAGGCTCTTCATCGCCTGGACGCACGGCCGAGCGCCGGTCTGACGCCGGAGTCAGGGGACCGGCATGGCCGCCACCCGACCGGCCGACCGCCCGGTTCGGCGCCCGCGCCGGACCGCGCCGATCCTGGTGTCGGGCGACTTCAAGCGCGCGATCCTGCGCTTCATCGAGGACGCGATGACGCATCACGCCGCCGCGCTCACGTATTACTCCCTGCTGTCCCTGTTTCCCGCGCTGCTGTTCACCGTCGCGGTGCTGGGCCTGGTCGGGGAGGAGCGCCTCATCGACGAGGCGGCGTCCTACCTGCGCCAGGTGGGCGCACCCGAGACGACGATCGCGACCGTCACCGACGGCCTCGACTCCGCGGTCTCACAGCGGGGCTCGGCGATCGGCACGCTGGCGCTGATCCTCGCCGCCTCGATCTGGGGAGCGGCCGCCGCCTTCGGAGCGGCCGGCACCGCGCTCAACGTGGTCCTGCGTGTGCAGGAGGGGCGCAGCATCGTCCGGCGCAAGCTGAGCGACCTCGCGAGCACGCTGGCCGTCCTGGTGCTGGTGACCGCGGCCTCGCTGCTCGTCTTCCTGGGCGGAGATCTGGCTTCGGCGGTGTTCGGGCTGCTCGGCATCGGCGACACCGCCGAGCAGGTCTGGCGACTGGTCCGCTGGCCGGCGGCGCTGGCCTGCACCTTCCTCGTCTACGCGATCGTCTACTACTCGGCGCCCGACGTCGGCGCGCGACGCTTCAAGTGGATCAGCCCAGGGGCCATCACCGGCGTGGCGCTCTGGTTCCTGCTCTCCGGGGGCTTCTTCCTCTACGTGGCCACCTTCGCGCGCTACTCGTTCATCTACGGCACCTTCACCGCCATCGTCATCCTCCTGGTCTGGATCTGGCTGACCAACGTCGCGCTCCTGCTCGGCGCCGAGCTCAATGCCGCGATCGACCTGCGGCGGTCCGCGGCGGCCCCTCAGTCCTCCGTGTCGGCCTCGGCGCCCGAGAGAGCCGACGATCCGGAGGCGGAGCGCTCGGCGGGCGCCGCCGTGCCGGAGTGAACCGCGGCGGGCTCGCGCAGGGTGAGGCTCTCGGGATGCGAGCACAGGACACGCCGGCCGGGACAGTCGCCGCACAGCATCCGGTGCGGCGACGCGGCCACCGGCCAGGACTCGGCGAGCACGCCCGCCGCCGCCGCCGCCACCGTCTCGCTGAGCGCCGGCACGTCGGCTGACGTGAAGGTGGCGGCCACGATCTCGTCCGGACGCTCCAGGAAGCAGTAGGCCACCTCGACCACCTCGACGCCCGACGACAGCACTGCGAGGGCATAGACCGCGCGCTGGATCGCGTAGTCGCCCTCGACGACCTCCGGCGGAAGGCGGCCGGCGAGGCGGTCGCTCTTGTAGTCGACCACCAGGACCCCGCCGTCGTGCTCGACGCAGTGGACGTCGAGCACGCCGGTCAGCAGCAGCTCGCCGGCCGACGGCAGGGTGAACGCGAACGGCGCCTCGCGGCGGGCTGAGCTCGCGTGGGCCAGGCGGCGGCCGAGCGACGAGGCACCGAACGCCTGCACCAGCGAGCGCAGGTCCTCGACGTCGCCGGTCCCGTGCCCGGTCGTGCCCTCCTCCCGCAGCAGCTCGTCGACGCGAGCGGCCGGCGGCGCGGCGGGAAAGGCGAAGTCGAGCTCCTCGAGCAGCCGGTGGGCGACCACTCCGCGGATCCGCGGCGAGACCGCCGGGAGAGGCGGCGACAGGACGAGCTGCTCGCCCGCGGGGCCTTCCACCGGTGGCTCGTCGGCCAGGCGCAGGTGCCGCTGGAGGTAGAAGCGGTAGGGGCACCGTGCGTAGGCCTGCAGTGCGGTGTAGGACAGCCGCACCGGACCCGGGCGCAGATCACGGTGGGAGGCGAGAGGCGAGTCGGGTTCCGGTCGCTCGGGCGCCGGTCCCGCGACCGCCGCCGGCCCGTCCTGCGCCTGGATCACATCGGGGCGATCGGAGGCCGCCTCAGACCGTGCCTCGTTCCGCAGCATCGCGAGCAGCGGCCCGTCGACGGCGTTGAGGCGCACCTGCACCGGTGCGCTGCGGCCCTCCCACGCCCGGTCGACGGAGATCCCCGCCGCGCCGTGGGCGTCGGGATCGAGCAGGACCTCGGCCGGCCGGTCGAGCAGCGCGGGCAGCACCCAGGTGAGCGGTGCGCCGCCCGGACGCGGCGGCGGCAGCCGCTCGAAGTCGATCCCGCCGGAGAGGATGAGCCCGCGCTCGGCGCGGGTCATCGCCACATAGAGGAGGCGGCGCTCCTCCTCGTCGTCGGCCTGCGACTGCTCGTCGGCCAGCGCCCGGTAGTCGAGCGCGTCCACGCGGGCGCCTCCTCCCAGGGTCGCCAGGCGCAGCCCGATCCGCCCGTCGCGGGAGGTCAGCAGCGCGGAGCGGCCCGCGCCGCCCTGACGGCCGAGGTCGGCGACCGCAACCACCGGGAACTCGAGTCCCTTGGCGCGATGGATCGTCATCAGGCGAACCGCGTCGAGGTCCTCGGCCTCCAGCGGAGCCTCCCCCTCGCGAGCCTCACGGAGATCCTGGCGCGCGGCGTAGGCGATGAAGCCCCGCAGGTCGCGACCCTCCGCGGCGTCGTACTCGCGGGCCAGGCGCATGAGCTTGCGCAGGTTCGCCATGCGCCGGTCGCCGCCTGCGCGAGCCAGGATGGCGAGGTCGTAGCCGAGGGTGACGACGGCGCGCTCCAACAGCGCCTCGGGCGACTCGCGCTCGGCCCTCCCCCGCTCACGGGCGAGGAACCGCGCGAAGCGACCCAGGCGAGCCGACTCCTCACCGCCGAGGTGCTCCAGTCCCCCGCCGGCGACGGCCGCCTGCAGCGCCGACCACAACCCCGCCCCGCTCTCGCGCCCCGCCTCGGCGAGCGTGATGAGCGCGTCTGATCCCGCGCCGCAGAACGGCGAGGCGAGGGCGCCGAGGAGCGCCGTCTCGTCGAGCGGGTTGGCCAGCGCGGAGAGATAGGCGAGGCCGTCACGCACCTGCTCGTGGGACCAGTAGCCGCGCCCGCCGAGCACGTAGGTCGGCACTCCGCGCTCCTCGAGTGCCTGCTCGATGAGCCGCAGCGAGGCGGTCGCGCGCACCAGCACGACGACGTCGCCCGGGCGCGAGCCGCCGTCGATCTCCACCCGGATCCGCTCGGCCAGCTGCCGGGCCTCGGCGCGGCGCCATGGCTGGTCGGAGAGCCCGGCAAGGCCGAGCTCGGACTCATGGGCGTCCCATCCGCGGGTGTCGGTGACCAGCAGCTCGACCGCCGGTCCGGCTCCCTCGGCGTGGATTCGCCCGGCTCGCAGCGGTGAGAACCGCTCGCCGAAGACCGGGGCGAAGATCCCGTTGAGGACGTCCAGGACCGTCTCGCGCGAGCGGAAGTTGGCGGTCAGCCGGCGGACGCGCCGCTCGTCCAGCGCCGCGTGCCGCTCGCGGAAGATCTTCACATCGGCATGGCGGAAGCCGTAGATCGACTGCAGCTCGTCGCCGACCGCGAAGAGGTTGTCGCGCTCGAGCGACTCGAGAATGTCGAGCTGGACGCGGTTGGTGTCCTGGAACTCGTCGATCATCAGCAGCGCGAAGCGCTCGCTCCAGCGCAGCCGGCTGGCGGGCGAGCCCGCGAACAGGTCGCGGGTCAGCAGCTCGAGATCGGAGAAGTCGAGGCTGCCGCGCCGGGCCTTGCCGGCGGCATAGGCGGATCCGAAGCGCTGCAGGAGGTCGTGGATCAGCGAGAGTGCCTGACGCGCGTGGTAATCGGCGCAGTCCTGCGCGAAGCGCTCCCACGCCTCGCGATAGGCCACGCACTCGGCTCCCGCCAGCGCCCCCGCTCCGCCCCCCAGCTTGGCCGGCCCCAGCGCGGCGGGCACCGGCACCGAGGCGTCGCCACCCATGTTCGCCAGCAGCCGCTCAGCGACCGCCAGGACGTCTCTCGCGGTCTTCACGCGCTTACCGGGACTCGCGTCGGCCAGTGCGTCGGAAGCGGCCGAGCGGGCTCGCGCGAGCGGGCCCGGATCGGGGCGCGCGCCCGTCGTCCTCGGGGTGGGGAGTCGCGGAGCGGTCTGACCGCCGCTGCGCAGGGCGGCGTGGGTCTCCAGCACCAGCGGCTGCAGGCCCACGCCGTAGGCGCCGGCCAACGCGAGCGCCGGCTCGCCGTTGGCGGCGGCCCACGCCTCGAGCGCCTCGACCCAGGCATGCTCGGCGAGTCGCTGGGCGCTCGCCTCGTCGAGGACCGAGAAGCGCGGGTCCAGCTCGGCGGCCAGCGGCTCGGCGCGCAGGACGCGGGCGCAGAACCCGTGGATCGTCCCGACCCATGCCGCGTCGGCCTCCCGTGCGCGCTCCGTCTCCCCCAACTCCAGGAGGCGGCGGCGCAGGCGCTCGCGCAGCTCGTCCGCCGCCTTCTCGGTGAAGGTGAGCGCCAGGATCGCGTTGACCGGCACGTCGTCTTCGAGCACCGCCTCGACGAAGCGCTCGACCATCACGGCGGTCTTGCCGGAGCCGGCGTTGGCACTCAGCAGCGCCGAGCCGCTGCGCGCCTCGATCGCCGCGCGCTGCTCCGCGGTGAAGACGCGCCCGGCGACGGCGGGCGCGTCGGCGACCGGCCCGATGCCGGGCGCCAGGAGGTCCTCGGCCCTCACGCGGCCACCGGATCGCTCGGAGCGTCCTCGCCGGAGTCGCCCGGGCGGCAGATGGTGGGATAGCGGCAGGCGCGGCGGGCCGAGCAGCGCGACGGGCACGGGCTCAGCCGGCCGGCGCGCAGTGACCGGGCGGCCTCCTCGGCGATCGTCCGCACCTCGGCGAGCACCGCCTCGAAGTCATCGTCTCCGAGGACGTCCGTGGGCACGTAGTTCCCCCGCAGCCCGTCGCGGACGATGCCCCGGGGTCGCACGTCGCCTCCCGACAGCGGTTGGTAGAGCGCCGCGGCCGGCTCCAGGCCGAGGATCGCGCGCACCGCCAGCGCGTAGAGGCCGGCCTGCAGCTTGCGATCCTCCCCCCAGCGCGCGGCGGCCGGGGCGACGCGGTGCTTGTAGTCGCGCACGATGGCGCGGGTCCCGTCGGCGTCGAGGCGGTCGACCCGGCCGCTGACGCGCATCCCGCCGGCCAGGGTGAGCGCCGCCGGATCCTCGCCCGAGCGCCCGAAGCTCCACTCCAGCAGCAGCGGCTCGAGTCCCGGCCCGGTCTGGCACTCCTCCCGCAGGTAGCGCGCGACGTCGGCGTGCACGGCGCGCAGAACGACCCGCTCGGGAACTCCGGCGAAGCGCGGCTCGCGTCCACGCTCGCCCATCACCCCGGCGAGCACTTCCAGGGCATCCGGCAGCCGCTCGGGGGTCAGGCGCGCCGAGCCGGAGCGCTCCTTGAGGCGACTGAGCACCTGCTCGAGCACGCCGTGGGCGAGCGTCCCGCGCCACAGCGGCTCCGGATCGGGCTCGATCGGCTGCGGCCGCAGCACAGCCTCCACCAGCCAGGCGACGCCGCAGCCGGCGAACGTCTCCAGGCCGCGCGCCGACTCGCTCTCGCGGGCCGCCAGCGCGGCCAGGACGCGTCGCGTGACCGGAGCCGCAAGCGCCGCCGGCTCGGCGACGCGCTCGCGCGCCGCCATCGCGCGCTCGAGCTCTCGCCGAGTCGGCGCCTCGTCGAGCGGCCAGGTGACTTCCGCCAGCAACCGGCGCCGGCGCCCCTGCCAGAGCTCGGGACCGAACAGGTCGCGTACGTCCTGGAGGAAGGGCGAGGCCTGCAGCGGGTCGCCCTCTTCGCTCGACGACCGCCAGGAGAGCGCAAGCTGCTCGGTCGGCCGTGAGCAGACCGCGTAGAAGAGGTAGCGCTCGCCGGCCAGGGCGTCCTCGCGCAGCGGCAGCGCCAGGCCGCTGGCACGGGCCAGCGCGCGTCGGTCGTCGTCGTCGAGAAACGGGTCGGGCGTCGGACGGCGGGGCAGCTCGCCGTCCTGAAGGCCGGTGGCGAAGACGGCCCGGAAGCGCCGGGCGCGGATGTCGAGCGGTCCGGCGAGGAGGACTCCGCCGCTCGTGCCGCGCTCGCGGACGGTCATCGACGCGAGCGCCTCGGAGACTCCCGCCGCGTCGTGCAGCAGGGCGGGATCGGAGGCTGTCAGACGGCGCAGGTCGCGTACCGCCGCGCCGAGCTCGGCGACCACCTCGGCATCGACGGCCGATCGCGCGTCGAAGACGGGCGCGGTCCGGGCGTGCGGTGCCATCCAGATCTCGCGCGCCTCCCGTTCGAGCGCCGCGAGCAACGCCATCGGGCCGGTCGCGGCGGCCGCGGCGACGGCCTCGAGCCCCGCCAGGACTTCCGCCGGACCCGCCCACAGCCGCGTTGCGGCGCGTGCGCCGATCACCTGCCGGCGCCGCACCGCCAGCTCCAGGCGATCGGCGTCTCCCGGCGACGCGAGGCGGCCCGGAGTCCGGAGCCAACGGAGCAGGTCGTCGGAAGTCCCGTCCGGGCCGACCGCCCGCGCCAGCGCCGCCATGCCGGCGCCGAGCCGGGTGCGCGTCAGGGGCACGCGCCGATCGGTGGCGACCGGCACCCCGTAGCCCTCCAGCAGCTCGACCATCAGGTCGTGTCCGGTCGACTTCGGGCTCACCAGCACCGCCACCTCGTCGCACGGGGTGCCGTCCCGCACCAGCGCCGAGACCTCGGCGGCCACCAGCTCCGCCTCGGCGCGCTCGCCCCCGGCCTCGAGCAGCTGCATCCCGGAGCAGGAGCCGGCGATGGGTGCGGCCGGCTCGAAGAGGTGGCGCTCGAGATGGTGCAGCGCCACCCGCGAGGCGCCGGCGTAGTGCTCGGAGCGCTCGGGCAGCTGAATGTGCTCTCCGGCCAGCGGCCGCAGCAGCTCGACCGTGGTGGCCCGTCCGGCGAACGCCGACCGGCCGGGCTCGTACGGGAGGGCCACGAGCACGTCGGCCTCGGCGAGCCGCACCAGCGTCTCCACCGCGTCGAGCTCCGCGCGCGTCAGGTCGTCGAAGCCGTAGAAGGAGACGGGACGCCGGTCCCAGGCGGCCGGCCGGCGGCGCAGCGCGTCCAACGCCGCCCACGCGTGACCCTCGCCGTCGTGGGCGCCGAGGCGCTCGAGCCGCCGGCGGTAGGCCGAGTACACCGCGGCGATCTCGCGCGCCTGGACGCGGCGCCGCGTCGCGCCGTCGGACTCCCAGTCGCGCAGCGCCGCGGACAGTCGGGCGGGAGTGACCAGGTTGCGCTGCAGCTCGGCCACGAGCTCGCCCGCGGCTCCGACGAAGCCGGGCGAGGCGGCCGATCCGGCGAGCGCGTCGAGCTCGACGTCGGTGATCGCGGCGCGCAGGACCCGCTCGGCGGCGACGCGGCCGAGCCGGCGTCCGGGCAGCCGGACCCGGTCGGCGACGATGCCGATCAGCCGGGCGAAGGTCACCACCTCGAAGCCGAACACGAGCCCGGAGGCGGCCAGCTCGCGCTGGTAGTGGTCGACGTCGGCAGGAGTCGGGACGACGAGCAGCGGCTGGCCGTGCGCCTGCAGCCGAAGCCGCTCGAAGGCGACTCCTGCCTTGGCGGCGTTGGCGGGTCCGGTGACCAGGGTCAGCGACATGAGACCGACAGGGTCGCGGGTGATCCCGACGACACGCGCGTCAGCTGGCCGGCGGCGCCGCCGGTGTAACGAGAAGGACGCGTCGCGCCGATCGCCCTCAAGGCCGGCGGGTCCGGCGCCGTTGCTCTCGGCACCGCACTCGAACGAGGGGCTCGCAATGCCGCATCTCCACCTTCCCCAGGACCACACCGACGCCGACCTCATCCTGGCCGGCCAGATCGCGGCTTCCGTGGGCAGCGGCGAGCTCTACATCGCCTGGACGCACACGGGCGGCCCGGGTGCCCAGCCCGCCGTCGGGGCTCAGCTGCGCGAGCCGCTCAGCGCGGGCGCCGAGCTCGTCGACATCCTGCTCGATTGCGCCGCCGAGCTGTGGCGCGCCTTCACCCGCCCCGCGGCGCGGCCGGCGGGGCCGGCGGCCGCCGCCTAGGAGCCGGCGTCAGGCGGCCGCCGACGCGGCCGCCTCCGGTGAGGCGGTGGCAGCCGCCGCCGCCTCGTCGGCCTCGGCGTCGGGCGGCTTGATGCCCTCGCGCGCCCACGGCTCGTCGAACTCGACGCGCCACTTGCCCTCGGGAGTCTGCATCAGCGCCAGGCGCGCGCGGAAGGACTTGCCCGAGCGTCCCTTGAAGCCGGTGACCGGCTTCTCGGTGCGGCCGGTGGCGATCAGCTCGCGCACCACCACGGCGGGCAGGTTCTTCCCCGCCTTGGACTTCCAGATCACGAAGCCGCAGCCCGGGTCCTCGCGCGACCAGCAGGAGTAGCCCTTGCGGTTCTCGACGATGTCGCAGCCGCAGACCCGGCAGGGTCCGAGGTTGGCCCGCGGTATGCGGACGTCCTTGAGCTTGGCGTCGAGGACGCGGACCGTCTCGTCGGCGAACGACGCGATGTCGCGCATGAAGCCCTCGCGCGAGTCCTCGCCGAGCTCGATGCGCGACAGGCGGTTCTCCCAGTCGCCGGTCAGCCCCGGAGACGTGAGCGGGTGGCCGTCGAGCAGCCGCACCACGTTGAGCCCCTTCTCGGTGCACACCAGGGCGCGTCCCTCGCGCTCGATGTAGCCGACGTCGATCAGGCGCTCGATGATCGCCGCGCGCGTGGCCGGAGTGCCGATGCCGGAGTCCTTCATCGCCTCGCGCAGCTCGTCGTCGTCGACCAGCTTGCCGGCGGTCTCCATCGCACCCAGCAGCGAGGCGTCGGAGTAGCGGCGCGGCGGCTTGGTCTCCTTGCGCTCGGCGCCGACCTTCTCGGTGTCGACGCCCTCGCCCTGGGCGAGTTTGGGGAGCTGCTGCTCGGCGGTGTCCTCTTCCTCGGCGGAGCCGGTGCGGGGCTCCTCGAAGCCCTCGCCGTAGACGCCGCGCCAGCCCGGCTCGAGCAGGACGCGTCCGCTGGTGCGGAACACGTGGCCGGCCACCGTGGTGTCCAGGCGCGTGTTCTCAAACACCGCCTCCGGGTGGAAGACGGCGAGGAAGCGGCGGGCGACGAGGTCGAAGATCCGCTTGTCGTCGTCGCTCATTTTGTCGACCACATGCTCGGAGCGGGTCGGGATGATGGCGTGGTGGTCGGTGACCTTGGCGTCGTTGATGACGCGTCCGAGCGGCAGCAGGTCCAGCGCGCCGACGAAGGCCGCGGCGCGCGCGTAGGCCGGCTGGCGGCCGACCATCTCGGCGGTGGGCTTGATGTCGGCCACCATGTCCGACGGCAGGAAGCGCGAGTTCGTACGCGGGTACGTCAGCGCCTTGTGCTCCTCGTAGAGCCGCTGGGCGGCGGCGAGGGTGCGGCGCGCGGAGAAGCCGAAGCGGGTGTTGGCCTCCCGCTGCAGCGAGGTGAGGTCGTAGAGCAGCGGCGAGCGCTCGCGCTTGGTGCTGCGCTCGAGCCGGGTGATCTCGCCGGTCTGGCCGCTGACCGCGGCGACGATCGCCTCGGCCTCCTCGACGCTGCCCAGGCGCGGCTTGGAGCCGGCGTGGTAGCGACCGGCGTAGCGGCGGCCCGGTTCGCCGGTCTGCGTGGCGAACGCCGCGTCGACCAGCCAGTACGGCTCCGGCTTGAAGGCCCGGATCTCCTCTTCGCGGCGAGCCAGGATGGCCAGCGTCGGCGTCTGCACGCGACCCAGCGAGACGGCGCCGTCGAAGGACGAGCGCAGGCGGATGGTGGCCGCGCGAGTGGCGTTCATGCCGACGATCCAGTCGGCCTCCGAGCGCGAGCGGGCCGCCTGCTCGAGCTTGGCCAGCTCCTCCGACGGTCGCAGGTCCCCGAACGCCCGCTTGATCGCGGCGGTGGTCATCGACTGCAGCCAGAGCCGCTGGACCGGCTTCTTGGCCTTGGCCTTCTCGTAGAGCCACGCGAAGATCAGCTCGCCCTCGCGGCCGGCGTCGCAGGCGTTGATCACGAGGTCGACTTCGGGGTTCTTGAGCAGCTTCTGGATGACCGAGAGCTGCTTGCGCGAGCGCTCGTCGCGCACCTCGAGCCGGAAGTCGTCGGGCACGATCGGCAGGTCGGCCATCCGCCACTTCTTGAAGCGATCGTCGTAGGTCTCGGGCTCGGCGAGCTGCACCAGGTGCCCGACCGCCCACGTGACGATGTGATCCTCGGCCTCGAGGAAGCCCTCGTGCTTGGTGAAGTTGCCGGGCAGCACGCGGGCGAGGTCGCGTCCGACGGACGGCTTCTCGGCGATGACGAGGGTCTTGGGCATCGCGTCGGGAGCCTAGCGAGACGGGCCGCGACTCCACCACCCAGGATGTCGGAGGCGGCGTCTACCGTGCGGGACCCATGGGCTCATCGTCTTCGCGGCCACGCCGCCGTGCCGGTCCGGTCGCCGCCACTCCGGCGGCGGCCGCCAGGGCATCGCTGCGGAAGTCGGCCATCGGGCGTCGCCGCCTCGGCGTGATCGTCGCGACCGGCACCGCGCTGATCGCGTTGACGGCCGGCGCGGTGACCGGTGCCATGCACACCGACAGGCGTCGTGAGGTCGTCGAGCGCTTCGGCCAGGCCTGGGAGGCCGGGAACTACGCCGAGATGCACGGCCTGATCGACCCGGCCGCGAGGCGGCGCACGCCGCTCGACGAATTCGCCGCCGCGTACCGCCAGGCGGGCAGCACGCTGACCCTCGCCACGCTGCAGACGGGCGCCCCGCGGCCGGCCGGCGACGAAGGGATGACCCTGCCGGTGACGCAGCGCACCCGCGTCTTCGGCGTGCTGCGCCGTGACCTGCCGGTGCGGGTACGTGAGCGCGACGGCGAGACGGTGGTCGACTGGCAGCCCGAGATGGTGTTTCCCGGCCTGCGGAAGGGCGAGACGCTGGGCCGCGAGACGTCAATGCCGCCGCGAGCCGCGATCCTGGCCCGCGACGGGACGCCGCTGGCCTCGGGCGAGCCCCGCATCACGCCGGTCGGCGCGGAAGCCGCTCAGGTGATCGGCGTCCTGGGTCCCGCTCCGGCCGAGGAGGCGGGCGAGGTCGCCGCGCGCGGCGTGCCGGCCGGAGCGCCCGTGGGGTTGTCCGGTCTCGAGCAGGCGCTGGAGGGGCGGCTCGCCGGCCGGCCCGGCGGGCGGCTGCTGGCCGGCGAGCGGGTCGCGGCCAGCACACGGCCGCGTCGCGGCCGCGACGTCCGTACCACCATCGACCCGCGCATCCAGAGCGCCGCGGTCGAGGCGCTCGCCGGCCGCTTCGGCGGCGCGGTGGCGCTCGACCCCGCCAACGGTGAGGTGCTCGCCTTCGCCGGCGCGGCCGCCGGCGCGCCGCAGCCGCCCGGATCGGTGTTCAAGATCATCACGCTCGCCGCGGCCCTCGAGCATCGCGTCGCCACCCCGGCCCAGCGCTTCGCAGTCGAGACGGGGACCACCCTGTCCGGAGTCCGGCTCGAGAACGCCAACGGCGAAGCCTGCGGCGGCTCCCTGCGCAACTCCTTCGCCCACTCGTGCAACTCGGTGTTCGCGCCGCTCGGGGTGCGCGTCGGAGCCGGCCGCCTGGTGGCGATGGCCGAGCGCTTCGGCTTCAACCGGCCGCCCGCGCTGCCGGGCGAGCAGCCGTCGACCATGCCGGCTCCCGGCGAGCTCGGCGATGCGTTGGACGTCGGCTCGACGGCAATCGGGCAGGGCCGGCTGCTCGCCACCACGGTGCAGATGGCATCGGTGGCGGCGACGATCGCCGCCGACGGCTCACGACACGTCCCCACCCTCCTCCTCGGCGAGCGTGGAGCCAGGCGACGGGTGCTGCGCCCACGGATCGCGCGCACCGTCGCGGGCCACATGGCCGAGGTGGTCGCGACCGGGACCGGCACGGCGGCGGCGATACCCGGCGTCGAGGTGGCCGGCAAGACGGGAACCGCGGAGCTGCGGACATCGGTGCCCGAGCCCGATGCCGTCGGAGCGCCCGGGATCGACGACCCGACGGACACCGACGCATGGTTCGCCGCCTTCGCGCCCCGTCGCGACCCGGAGGTCGCCGTTGCGGTGCTGCTGGTCAGCCAGGGCACCGGCGGCGCTACGGCGGCGCCGGCGGCGCGCGTCCTGCTGCAGGCGGGCGTCAGCGGCGGCTGATCAGACGTCGATGTCGATGATCCCGATCTCGTCCGGGTTCTCCGGCGAGTGGATCTCGAACTCGAGCGGGCGGTTCTGCAGCGTGTCGATGCTGAGCTTGAACAGCAGCAGCGCTCCGCGCGTCGGCCCGCTGAACTGCGCCGAGTCGGGCGCGGGGATCATCTCGCCCGGCTCGAGCACCGTCGGGCGATAGGCCCACAGGTTCGCGGCCGGGAGCGGAAGGGGCTCGTAGACGTTCTCGAGCGTGTCGACGATCTCGAACTCCCGAGCGGTCGCAGCGGTCGTCGACTCGGTCGTATTCGCCACGCGCAGGAAGACGCCGAACCAGGTCTCGCCGGGAGCGGGCTGCTCGGACTCGGGCACCTGGTTGAGGTACTCGGCGTCCTCGGGGTCGGACGGATTGAGGATGCGCGACAGCTGCACCTGGTAGCGAAGGTCGTTCACGTCGATGTAGAGACCTTCGGTCTCACCGATCGTGCGGACGTCCTCGACCTCGCCGCAACCCGAGGCGAACAGGCCGGCGGCGGCGACGGAGCTCACCAGGAGCATGCGGAGAAGTGCCTTCATCGCGGCGAGAGTCTAATGATCGAAGGCGCCGGCCGGCGCCGAGAGGCCACCCACGCTGGCACGCTGCCCGCGGCCCTCGCCGTCCTCGAGGATCCGCTGCAGGCGACCCAGCGCCTTGCGGGCGTTGCGCTTGAACCACGCCCGGTAGATGAAGCCCTCCACCAGCCGGTCGCTGGGCAGCGCGCCCTCGGTCTCGGCCGTGAAGACGACCTTGGTGCCGCCGTGGACCGGATCCAGGCGCCACTCCCACCACAGCTTGTTGCGGTTGAACTTGCCGCCGCGTCCGACGCCGAGGATGCGGAACGGGCTCGAGACCTCGACCAGGCTGATATCGGCCCACGAGAAGCGCTGACCGCGCTTGTCGAGGTGGAAGCGGGCTCCCGCACCCTGTCCGTAGGAGTCGACGCGCGTCAACCGCCATTCGGAGGTGAAGTGGTCCATGAACTCCGGGTGGTTCGCGATGTCCGCGAGATACTCGAAGACCTCCTCGCGCGGGAGTTCGATGGTGACGTCGACGCTTACGGGTTCCACCGACGGGAATCTAGCGCCGGCGGGACGTCGGGTGCTACGCGGCCGCCCGCAGCACCCGCACGGCGCGGTCGTGCCCCGGGGAGTGCATGAGCTCCGTGCGCTGCGGCGCGTCGGTGCGCACCGGCCGGCAGAGGTCGCAGACGAGCTCGGTGCTGGAGTCGGCGTCGTAGAAGTGGACGCGCTCTCCCACCAGCGGAGTGCGCTGGCAGTGCCGGCAGCGATCGCGTCCGGCGGTCGCCGCGCCGACGCTGCGGCGCAGCAGGGCGGTCTCGAGGAGGGTGATCCGGCGAGCGGGAGTGGGCATGGCGGCATCTTCGACCCGTCCCGGGCCGTCCCTGCCCTGGCCCGGCGGACACTGGTGGCCGGCGATGCCTGCACGTATGCTTGCAGCGCGCACGCCGGTGGCCCGGAGGCTCCGAGGCGCGGAAGGAGGAGCTCGATGCATCCAGACCGACTCACGCAGGTCGAGACGACCGCCACCTTCGCCACGGCGCCGGCCGAGGATCCCGAGCGCCCCGCCCCGTCGCCCGCACCGCGGCACAAGCCGCACTGGGTCGAGGACGCCCGCCGTGGGCTCCCCGCCGCCGGGCGCTTCCTCGCCTATGAGGACTCGGGTCGCCACCTGATCGTCCCGGTCACGGTCGAAGTGACCCGGATCGGCCGCTCGGTCGGCGCCGAGCTGCGCTTCGACGACACCACCGTCTCGCGCCGCCACGCGGTGTTGGCCCTCGATCCGACCGGCGTTCGCGTGCTCGACGATCGTTCGCTGAACGGGATCCACGTCAACGGCTCGCGCGTCGAGTCGTGCCTGCTGCGCGACGGCGACGAGATCCGCGTCGGACGCCACTCCATCTGGTACCTCGACACCACCGCGCATCCGGCGGATGAGGCCTACCTGCCGGCGGTCGGCGCTCCGGCGGTCTCCTGAGCGCCGCGCGATCACTTGGCACGGTGGCCGGCGACCTGGGCCGGCGTGCGCTGGTGACGGTGCTGGTCGGCCTGGCGGCGGTCACGGCCGGATGCGGGGCCCCAGCCGAGTCACGGCCGGACGCCGCGGTGGCCGGCAGGCCGGCCTTCGTGCCCGCTCCGTCACCGGAGCCGGTGCGGCGACCCGCGGCGCTCGCCGCCTCCCCTGACGGACGCTGGCTGACCGCCCGGCTCACCCGGCCGGTGACGCTGCGCAGCCGTCCCGGCGGCCGCATCCTCGCCCGCCTGCAGCGCCGGACCGAATTCGGCTCGCCGCGCGTGCTGGGAGTCGTGTCGCGCCGCTCGGGATGGCTGGAGGTCGTCTCGAGCGAACTGCGAAACCAGTCGCGCGGCTGGATGCGCGCCGCCCACGCCGATCTCGGCGCGACGAACTGGTCCGTGCACGTCGACCGCTCGGCCCGCCGACTGGTCCTACGCCGGTCGGGGCGGCGCGTCGAGTCGCTGCCGGTGGCGGTCGGGCGGCCCGGCACGCCGACGCCCGTCGGGCGCTACGCCACCACCGACGAGCTGCACACCAACCGTCCCGACTCGCCGTACGGCTGCTGCATCATCGCCCTGTCCGGCCACCAGACCCGCCTGGTCGAGGGCTGGCCGGGCGGCGACCGCCTCGCCATCCACGCCACGCCGCAGCTCGAGTCGATCGGGCAGGCCGCCTCGCTCGGCTGCCTGCGGGCCCACGCCGCCGACGTGCGGCGCATGATGCGCCGCCTGCCGCTCGGCACGCCGGTGTTCGTCTCGGCCTAGCCGGGACTGGAGCTCCCGCGCACCTCGGCGCCGCGCGCCTCGAAGGAGGCCGGCAGGACGTCCGCCCAACCGTCGGCCTCGGCGCGCAGGCGCTCGGCCAATGGCTCGGTGGCGTCGTCGCGGCACCAAACCAGCACGGTCGGCCCGGCTCCCGAGATGGTGGCGCCGAGGGCGCCGAGCGCCGAGGCGTACTCGACGAGCGCCGCCGAACGCGGATACAGGGAGGCACGGTGCGGCTGGTGCAGGCGGTCCTGGAGCCCGCGGGCGATCAGGCCGACGTCGCCACGGGCGAGGCCGAGCGTCAGCAGGCTGGCGCTCGCCACGTTGAACACCGCGTCGCCGAGGGGAACCGCGTCCGGGAGGGCGGCGCGGGCGCGGGACGTCGCCACCGGCTCGTGCGGCACGACGAGGATGCCGGCCAGCCCCGCGGGCGGAGGGGCGATCGGGACCGCAGCGCCTCCGGCACAGACGACGAAGCCCCCGAAGAGGGCGGCCGCGACGTTGTCGGGGTGGCCCTCCAGCGCGGTGGCGGCGGCCAGGATCTCGCCGTCGCCCCCCTCGAGGTAGTCGGCCGCCAGGAGCCCCGCGACCACGGCCGCCGCGCTCGAGCCGAGCCCCCCGGACAGCGGGATCTCCGACCTGACGGAAAAGGCGTGCCGTCCCGCGGGACGCAGTGTCTCGAACGCGCGGACCAGCAGGTTGGTCCGGTCGCGCGGCACCGGCAGTGCGGTCCTCAGCTCGAACTCGTCGGCCGGCACCACCTCCACCTCGAGGTGCAGCGACAGGGCGGCGGCCAGGACGTCGAATCCCGGCCCGAGGTTGGCCGACGAGGCGGGCACCCGGACCCGCACGGAGTCGCGAGCGGGGCTCAACCCATGACGGCGCGCTCGACCGCGCCGATGTCCGGTTCGCACGGGACCACCGAGCCGGCCATCGAGAGCGCCGTCTGCGGGTCCTTGAGCCCGTGCCCGGTGAGCACGCAGGCGACTCGCGTCGCGCCGTCGGCGCCGTACTTGAGCAGCCCCGCCACGCTGGCGGCCGACGCCGGCTCGCAGAAGACGCCCTCGTTGGCCGCCAGGAACCGGTAGGCGTCGATTATCTCCTCGTCGGAGACCTCGCGGATGGCGCCGTGCGAGGCGCGCATGGCGTCGATCGCCTCCTCCCAGCGGGCCGGATTGCCGATGCGGATGGCGCTGGCCACCGTCTCGGGGTGCTCGACGGGAGCGCCATGGACCAGCGGGGCGGCGCCCGATGCCTGCATGCCGAGCATCCGCGGCTTGACGCCGCTCTCGACGAAGCCCTTCCAGTAGGCGGTGATGTTGCCGGCGTTGCCGACCGGGATGCACACGGCGTCGACCTCGCCGAGCTCCTCGAGCAGCTCGAAGGCCGCGGTCTTCTGCCCCTGCAGGCGGAACTCGTTGACCGAGTTGACCAGGGCGATGGGATGGCGCTTGACCAGCTCGCGCACCAGCAGCAGGGCCTGGTCGAAGTTCCCGCGCAGCGCGATCACCCGCGCGCCGTGCATCAGCGCCTGGGCCAGCTTGCCGGCGGCGATCTTGCCCTCGGGCACGATCACCGCGCCGGTCAGCCCGGCGCGGGCGGCGTAGGCGGCGGCGCTGGCGGCGGTGTTGCCGGTGGACGCGCAGATCACCGCCTCGGCCCCCTCGCGCACCGCGGCGGAGACCGCGCAGGTCATGCCGCGGTCCTTGAACGAGCCGGTCGGATTGGCGCCCTCGATCTTCAGCCACACCTCCGCTCCCACGCGCTCGGACAGGCGCTCGGCCGCCACCAGGGGCGTCGAGCCCTCGTTGAGCGAGACGACCGGGTCGTCCGGAGCGAACGGCAGCCGGTCGCGATAGCGCTCGATCAGGCCACTCACATGAACTCCTCGTCGATGACCCGGATGGCACGCGGCCGGGACCGCATGAAGGGAAGGGCGGCGATGCGCTCGACCGCCTCGAAGAACGGGGACTCCGCCATCCGGTGCATCACCATCACCAGCCGGGCGTTGGTGCCGAGCCCGTGCTGGACGACGGAGCGGACCGAGGCGCCGTGGTCGCCGAGGATCTCGGCCACCTGCGCGAGCACGCCCGGCCGGTCCTCGACCTCTAGGTACAGGTAGAAGGCGGAGACGACGTCGGTGACGATCGGCAGCGAGTCGAACGTCTCGGGCGTCGAGGCGGGCGGGATCATCGCCGAGATGACGTCGCCGAGGACCGCGCTCGCGGTCTGCGGGCCGCCGGCGCCCGGGCCCGACAGGGTTATCTCGGTGATCGCGTCGGACTCGATCGTCACGGCGTTGTAGGGCCCGTCGACCGAGGCGAGCGGATGGCCGCCGTAGAGGAAGGCGGGATGCACGCGGACCGACAGGCCGCCGTCGACGCGCTCGGCGGTCCCGATCAGCTTGAGGCCGAGGCCGAGCTCGTCGGCGTAGGACATGTCGTCGGCGGTGATGTGCTCGATCCCCTCGTAGCGCACCTGGTCGAGGCTGACCGGCGTCGCGAAGGCCAGCCGGGCCAGGATCGCCATCTTGGCGGCGGCGTCCTTGCCGGTGACGTCGTCGGTGGGATCGGCTTCGGCGTAGCCGAGCTCCTGGGCCTGGCGCAGCGCCTCGGCGTAGGTGGCGCCGGAGCGGCGCATCTCGGTGAGGATGTAGTTCGTCGTGCCGTTGACGATCCCGTGGATGCGCTCGACGTGCGCGCCGGCGAGCGACTCCTGCAGCACCCGGATGACGGGGACCACGCCGGCCACCGCGCCCTCGAAGCGCAGCTGGACGCCGTTGGCGCGCGCCGCCGCCCACAGCTCCTCGCCGTGCTGGGAGAGCAGCAGCTTGTTGGCCGACACGACGTGGCGGCCGGCGCTCATCGCGGCCAGGGCATGGCTGCGAGCGGGCTCGATGCCGCCCATCAGCTCGACGATCAGGTCGCTGGACGCCAGCAGCGACTCGAAGTCGCCCTGGGTCCGGGTCAGCACGCCGGTCAGCTCGGGGCGCATGCCGGTGATCGCCGCGATGGCGTCGGCGCGCTCGGCGAGCAGCTTCGCGAACGCGGCACCCACCGTCCCGTGGCCGAGCAGGCCGATGCGGAAGGCCTCAGACATCGCGCGCCACCAGGTCGTCGTAGGTCTCGCGCCGCACCACGACGCGTGCGTCGCCGTCGGAGCAGAAGACGACCGGCGGCCGTGGCACGCCGTTGTAGTTGTTGGCCAGCGAGTACCCGTACGCCCCGGTGACCGGGGTGACCAGCACATCCCCCGGCCTCGGGTCGGGCAGGGAGATGTCGCGGCGCAGCTCGTCGCCGGTCTCGCAGTGCTTGCCGACCACCGTCACCAGTCTCCCGTCGTCGTCCATGCGATCGGCGACGCGCACGTCGTAGCGGGCGCCGTAGAGGGTCGGGCGCAGGTTGTCGCTCATGCCGCCGTCGACGGCGACCCACGTGCGGGCCGCCGTCTCCTTGACGGTCTGGACGGTGTAGAGGGTCACGCAGGCGCTGGCGCTCAGCGCGCGGCCCGGCTCGATCAGCAGCGTCTTGCCCGGCCCGGCGAGCTCTCGCAGCGCCCGCGCCTTGGCGGCAACGTAATCGGACACCGAGGGGGTCGGATCCTCGTCGGTGTAGGGCACGCCCAGGCCCCCCCCGAGGTCGTAGACCTCGAGGTCGCCGAGCGTGCGCAGCGCCGCCACGCCCACCCGGAAGGGCTCGTAGTCGAACAGTTGGGAGCCGAGGTGCATGTGCAGCCCGGCGGCCGCGAGCGCCGGGTTCCGGTTGATCCGCTCCAGCGCCTCGGCCGCCCGGTCGAGGCCGAGGCCGAACTTGGCGTCGGCGTGGCCGGTGGCGATCTTGGCGTGCGTGTCGGTCTCGACGCCCGGCATGACCCGGAGCAGCACGCGTTGCGGCCGGTCGGCCGGCACCAGCCGCTCCAGCCGCTCGAGGTCGTCGAAGGAGTCGACGACGATCGTCCCGACGCCCGCGGCCAGCGCCGCCTCCAGCTCCGAGGTGGCCTTGGCGTTGCCGTGCAGCTGGATGTCTGCGGGCGCGAAGCCCGCGCGCAGGGCGAGGTGCAGCTCCCCACCGGTCGACACCAGGCAGGAGAGGCCCTCCTCGGCGAACACCCGCAGGACCGGCGTGCACGAGAAAGCCTTGGCGGCGAACAGGATCGCTCCCGGGCCGTCGTGGTGCTCGGCGAGCGCGGAGCGGAACTCGCGCGCCCGCGCCCGCAGCGAGTCTTCAGCGACCACGAAGGCCGGAGTCCCGAACTCACGCGCCAGGGCGACGGCGTCGCAGCCGCCGATGGACAGCCGGCCGTCGCTCACCGAGGACGCGGCGGGATATACGCCTGGAGAAGTCACCGGACTCATGGGCCGGCGGATTATGGGGCATCCGCGCGCGGCGGCCGCGCGCGGTCGGGCTCGGTCTCGGGGCGCAGGACGACTTGCACCCACATCGAGTCCGAAACGGGCATGGCCGCTCAGCGCGAGCCGTGGCTGGCACGGGCGCCGGCCACCGCCGGGCGTCCGGAGGCGACGCCGTGTCCCGCTGGACGGCCGCGAAGCCGCAGCAGCCAAGCGATCCCTAAGGCGATCATCGCCAGCGACACGAACTGCGCGAGCGACAGCCCGAGCAGCACGCTCTCGTTGCGTCGCACGAACTCGACCAAGAAACGCTCGATCCCGGCGAGCATCAGGTACAGCGCGAAGAGCCCGCCGGCCGGGAGCGAGTCGCGCAGTCGCCAGAGGACGGCGGCGACGCCGGTCATCGCGAGCGTCTCATAGACCGGCGTCGGATGGACCTCATCCGTGGTCGGGACGGTGCCCTCCGGATACGCCATCGCCCACGGCAGGTCCGACGGCACACCGTAGTCCCCGTCGCCGGCCAGCTGGCAGCCGATGCGCCCGATCGCGTACCCGAGCGCGAGGGCGGGAGCGACCAGGTCGGCGACCATCAGACCGGGGGCACCGCGCCACCTCGACCACAGCAGGACACCGGCGGCGCCGCCGAGCAGGCCTCCGTACCAGACCAGGCCGACACCGGAGAAGAGGTTGCCGAGAAGGTCGTCGGAGACCGTCGAGTACTCCTCCACCAGCCACCAGAGCTTGGCTCCGATCACTCCGCCGACGAGGGCCGAGAACACCATCTCGTAGGACCAGTCGATCGGACGGCCGAGCTCGGCCAGGCGCCGTGTGGCGACCCAGCCCGCGACGATGAACGCCAGCCCGAACATGAGGCCGAAGGTGTAGATCGTGAGCCCGAAGAGCTCGATTTCGGGTTGCATACGCGACCCAGACTACGCGCCGCGACGCGGCGCGCGGCCTAGAGGTATCCGGCCGGGTTGACCGGCGTGCCGTTGATGCGGGTCTCGAAGTGCAGGTGGGCGCCGAACGAGTTGCCCGTGTTGCCGACGTAGCCGATCACCTGGCCCTGACTCACCGAGGCGCCGCTCGAGGTCCCGTAGCGGGACTGGTGGGCGTAACACGTGGAGAGCGACCCGCTGTGCTGCACGCACGTGTAGTTCCCGTAGCCGCCGGTCCAGCCGAGCAGCACGACCTTGCCGGCGGAGGCGGCGCGGATCGGCGTGCCGATGGGAGCCGAGATGTCGACTCCGGCGTGCAGGCGCCCCCACCGCTGCCCGAAGGGCGAGCTGAGCGGTCCGTTGACCGGCCAGATCAGGCCGCTCGAGCCGGGACGGACGGGACCGGCCGGCGTGGACGGCGCGCTCGAGCCCGAGCCCCCGCCGGCGGCCTGGGCCTGGGCCTGGGCCTGGGCCTGCGCCTGGGCCTGGGCGAGCCGGGCAGCGACCCTGGCGGACTCCGCCTCGAGCTCCTTGAGGTCACCCTCGAGCTGATGGCGGTCCTCGCGCGTGGACGCCAGCATGGTCGACTTCTGAGCGCGCGCGTCCTGGTAGTTGGTGCGGCGATCGACGAGCTTGCCCCTGATGGCGGCCACCTGGTCGCGCCGCGCCGCCACCGTCGCGGTGATCTGGCGCTGGCGCTCCTCGAGCCCGTCGAGGCGCCTGGCGGTCCGCGTGGCCTCGGTCTTGTTGATCTGCACGAACTCGATGATCCGCCGGTCCTGGTCGGACACCCGGCGCATGAACTCGGTGCGCTCGAGGAGGTCGGTGTAGCCGTCGGACTCGAGCAGCACGGTCACGTAGTCGGGCTGATCGGCTTTGTAGAGCTCGACGAGCCGGGCCGACAGCGCCTGGCGGCCCTCGGCGAGCCGGGCCCGGAGGTGAGAGAGCCGCAGCCGCTCCTGCCGCAGCCGCTGCTGGATGCGGGCGAGCTCCGCGCGCTTGGCGTCGAGCTCGGCCTGCAGGCGCACCTGTCGCGACTGCAGGGTGGCGATGTCGCCCTGCAGAAGGTTGATGCGGCGGCTCCAGTGGGCGACGTCGCCCGCGAGCACCCGCTCGCGCTTCTTCTTGGCGCTGACCTGCCCGCGCTTGGAATCGATGCGCGACTCGAGTGGCGCACCGGACGAGGGCAGCGGAATCGCCGCCCAGGCGAGCAGGGGCAGCAGGACGGTGGCGAGCGCGAGGCGCAGACGCATTCGGCCGGGCATGCTAGGCGCCCCTCGCGCCGAAGCGCGTCAAGGTGCCAGCCCTTATGTCGGTTGCAACTGATCCTGCAGGTTGCAGGGAAATCACCAAAGTCCTCGACTCATGAAGCGCTGTGGCCTGCGGGGTTAGCTGACGGGCTCGCGCGCTGTGCGCTACCGGGCCAAACGGACCGGATTCGCCCCGAACTGATCGGGTCCCCCGCTTCGCGCCCGCCGTGGGGCACGAACTCGGCGCTCGCAACACTAGAGGCGTCTAACGATTTCCTCAAGCCGGCCCTGCGTCTGCCACCATTCAGGGGGCCATGCAAAGAGCCACTTCCTTCGGTCGCGACACGGGTCTCCAGGTCCGGATGATCGCCACCATGCTGCTCCTCGGTCTGGTCTACGCGGCGCTCGTCGGCGCCATGTTCACGGCCGGCGTCAATGCCTTCGCGATCCTGCTGCTCGCCGGTGGAATGGCGGCCTTCCAGCTCTTCGGCTCCGACAAGCTCGCGCTGCGCGCGATGGGCGCCCGCGTGGTCGGCCCCGGCGAGGCGCCGGAGCTCCACGCGATCATCGAGCGCCTGTGCATCCAGGCCGACCTGCCCAAGCCCAGGATCGCCGTCGCCGACATGCGCATGCCGAACGCCTTCGCGATCGGCCGCTCCCCCAAGAACGCCACCGTGTGCGCGACGACCGGGATCATGCAGCTACTGACTCCGGCCGAGCTCGAGGGCGTCATGGCCCACGAGCTGACCCACGTCAAGAACCGCGACGTGGCAGTGATGACGCTGGCGGGATTCTTCGCCACCATCGCTTCCTACATCGTGCAGTTCGGCTTCTTCTTCGGCGGCGGCCACTCCGATGACGACGACAGCCCGGGGTTCCTGGTCCTGTTCCTGGTGTCGATGGTGGTCTACGTCATCTCCTTCTTCCTCATGCAGATGCTCTCGCGCTACCGCGAGTTCTCCGCCGACCGTGGCGCGGCGATCATCACCGGGCGCCCGAGCGCCCTCGCCTCGGCGCTCTACAAGATCTCGGCGGGCATGGACCGCATCCCGCAGCGCGACCTGCGCGCCAGCGGCGAGCTCGCCGCGTTCTACATCTTCCCCCCCGGCGCGGGACGGGCGATCGGCTCGCTGTTCGCCACCCACCCGCCGATGGAGAAGCGGATCGCGGCTCTGGAGCGGCTCGAGAGCCAGCTGCAGGGCAACGCGTAGCCCGTAGCGATGGGCTTCCTGGACATCCTCACCGGCGGCGGGCGCAAGCTCAAGCAGCCCGCGCCGGATCGCCTCTTCGCCATGTCGACGGCGGCCATCACGATGGAGCTGCAGCTCCATCTCGCCAGCTCCGGCCGGGCCGCCATCGTCTTCCAGCCCCTCGCCACGTCCGACTTCGACTCGGTCGTCGCGGAGATGGAGGACGTCCTGCACGGCATCGGCGGTGACGTCGGGACTTCGGTCGAGAAGTCCGACGACACCTTCGGCTATCGCTGGATGATCATCGCCGACGAGGACTTCGAGGATCTCGTGGTCGGCATCAACGGCGTCTCCAGTGCGCTGATCGCCGGCGGCTACGGCGACCGCGTCCTGTGCGCGGTGTTCTCCTTCCGCGACCAGGGCGGCAAGCCGGTCTACTGGATCTACAACTACAAGCGCGGAGCGTTCTACCCCTTCTGCCCGTCGGGCGGGACGCAGCAGCGCGACACCGAGCGTGAGCTGCGGCTCAAGGCCCAGATCGGCGCGGAGCTCCCGGTCGAGGCCGAGCTCGAGCGCTGGTTCCCGCTCTGGGACATCCCGATCTAGCCGACCGGAGGCGGCCGGGGCACGCGCAGCGCGGCGCGCGCCCCGGCCGCTTCACTCTGGGATCAGGCCGTCGCCGCTGAAGTCGTCGGCCGCCTCGGAGATGGTTGTGTCGGCGGGTGGCAGGATCACGTCGGACTCCTCCAGCACGTCGTCGGCCAGCCGCTCGCCGTCGCTGCGCACCAGCTCCAGCATCTCCTGGAACAGCGCCGCGAAGCGACCTTCGTCGCCGGCCTCCACCGCCTTGACCACGGAGTTGTCGAGCTCGTTGAGCCGCGCCGCGTCTCCATCGGGCAGTCGGTACTGGTCCTCCATCGAGATCCGGACGATCATGCCGGGCGCTCCGAGCCGGCCTCGCCGGCGCCGAGCTCGCCGGCCGGCTTCGCCGACCCCTGCCCCAGCTCGGCCTTGAGCCGCTCCAGGTCGTCGTCGACCCCGCTCTGCGAGGTCAACTGGTGCAGCTGACGGTCGATGTCGTCCTGCCCCGCGGTGAGGGTGAGGTTGTCGTCGAAGGCGCCGGATGCCTCCAGCTCCTCCATCGCCCCAGCCCGGGCCCGCATGCCCTCGGTCTTGTCCAGGGCGCGCTGCATCGCCAGGCCGACGTCGGCCATCTCCTCGCCGACCCCGGTGGCCGCCTCGGAGATCTTGACCTGCGCCTCGGCGGCGGAGTACTGCGCCTTGATGACTTCCTTCTTGGTGCGGAACTGGTCGATCTTGCCGCGCAGCTTCTGCTCGCGATCCGTGAGTCCCTGCTGCTGCGCCTCGAGCTCGGCGACCTGGCCGTCGAGCGACTGCAGCTCGTCCTGTGCGAACTGCTTGCGCTCGAGGGCGAGCCGCGCGAGATCCTCGCGATTGGCGGCCAGCGCCTGACGCGCCTGCGTGTCGAGCTTGACCACCTGCTGCTCGAGCTTCTGCTGCTGCAGCTGAAGGCGCTTCTTGGACGTGACGACGTCCGCGATGCCCTTCTTGACGTTCTGCAACAACTCCATCTGGCGTTGATAGGAGTACTCGAGCGTCTCGGAGGGGTCCTCCGCGCGGTCGAGCATCTTGCCGATCTTCGATTTGATCACCGTGGACATCCGCCCACTCATGCCGGCCACGCGTTTCATCTCCTTGACGAGGAATGGGTGCGCCCCTGAATCTACCCACGCGCGCGCGTGAGAAGCCCAAGTAAAGCGACGCGTGTAGCGTTCGCCGCCGTGCTGCGTCATCGCGTCGTCGCCCTGCCGCTGCTGCTCGTGGCCGCGATGACTTACGCCTGCGGTGCCGAGGACCCGGCCGCACCGGCCGAGCCGGGCACGCCGCAGGCGGTCGGCCAGCCGGGCGACGGGCCGGCGATCACCACGCCCGGATTCCCGGAGCTGGCCACCAAGAACACCACGCGCGTGTCGGCCGGCGACTCGGCGGGCACCGCCGCGGGAGTCGCCCTCGCCGTCTACCCGTCGGCGACGGCCGACACCCGCCCGGCGGCGGTGACCCTCGTCGACGTCGACAACTGGGCGGTGGCCATCTCCGCCGCCCAGCTCGCCGGCGACGGCGTCCGCGCGCCGGTGGTATTCACCGACGGCTCGGCGCTGCCCGACGCCTCCCGCCGGGCGCTGGCCCGCCTGCGCCCCACCGGCGTGCCCGCCCTGCGCGGAGCACAGACCATCCGCGTCGGCACGCCCGCGCGCGCTCCGGGGCTGACCGAGACCAACGTCGAGGGAGCGACCCCGGCCGCTCTCGCACAGGGAATCGACCGGTTGCACACGCGTGCGACCGGCTCGGCCGGCGACTCCGTCGTCGTGGCGCCGCTCTCGGAGCCCGCCACGGCGATGCCGGCCGCCGGCTGGGCGGCGAAGTCCGGCGATCCGGTCCTGTGGGCCGACTCCGACGCGCTGCCGCCGGAGACGATCGCCGCCATCTCCGCCCGGAGCCGGCCCAGCATCCACGTCCTGGGCTCGCAATCGGCGATCGGCCCGCGCGTCATGCGGCGACTCGGGCGACTCGGCGAGGTGCGCCGCATCGCCGGCGCCGATGCCGCCGCGACCGCGGTGGCCTTCGCCCGCTACCGGCGGTCCGGCTTCGGGTGGGGAGTCGTCGACCCCGGCCACGGGCTGGTCTTCGCCTCCTCGGCCCGCCCGGCCGATGCCGCGGCCGCCGCGCCGCTGTCGGCAGCCGGCTCCCACGGCCCGCTGCTCGTCCTGCCCGGCGGGGCGATGCCCGCCGCCGTCGGCGATTACCTGCTCGACATCCGCCCCGGCTACGAGAGCGATCCGGTGCGCGGCGTTTACAATCACGGCTGGTTGATGGGCGACGTGACGACCATCTCCTCGCAAGCCCAGTCACGCATCGATTCCTTGCTCGAGATCCAGCCCGTCGACCGAGAGCCCTGAGACCATGGCCGAAGCCGAACAACCCCAGCGCCAGCGCCCCGACCACCGGGTCACCGTGGCAGACGTCCGCCAGCTGATGGGCGCCTCCACCCCCCACTTCGCGCTGCAGCTGCGCAACCGCATTCACAAGCTGGTCCGCGGCCTGGCCGCCGACGATCCCGCTCGGTTGCTCGGTGAACGCGAGATCGAGCGCCTCAACTCGCTCGCCACGGCCGGCGAGGTGCGCGGCGAGGCTCCGCAGCCCGATCAGCGGACGCTGCCGAGCGTCACCGCCGGGGTCGTCCGCGGCCTCGCGGAGGACTCCGGCCACCACTGACGTCGCGCGCCTCCGGCCTTCGGCGGCGGCAGGCGCTTCCGGCTTCCGTCGCCGGGCCGGGCACTAGCCTGGGGAGGTCGATGACCTGGGCGCCATGAAGCAGTCCGACGACCGCCCCTCGGGCATCCCGGGGTCCGCGCTGACCGGGCCGTGGCCGGTGGGCCAGTACGCCGCCGGCCTGCGCGACCGGCTGCGTTCGCTCACCCGCGTCCAGGTGTTCGGAGAGCTGGTCAACTTCAAGCTCGGGCAGGCGAGGGTCTACTTCGAGCTGCGCGACGCCGGCGGCGCGCTGCCGTGCTCGATGTGGCGGCGCGACTGGGATGCCCTGCCCGCGCCCCGGGTCGCCGACGGCGCCATCGTGGTCGCCGCCGGCGGCTGCGACTACTACCCGGGATCGCGGACCTCCTCCCCGTCCTTCTCCTTCGCGGTCTCCGACCTGCGGCCGGCGGGCGAGGGCGACCTCCTCGCCCAGCTCGAGCGCCTGCGCCGGCGCCTGGCCCGCGAGGGCCTGTTCGAGCGCCAGCGGCGGCTCGTGCTCCCGCCGCTGCCGCGCACCATCGGCGTGGTCTGCGGCGAGCACGGCAAGGCGCGCGACGACGTGCTCGCCGGGCTGGCGCGACGCGGATGGGCCGGGCGGCTGGTGTGGGCCTTCGCGCCCGTCCAGGACCGCCATGCCGCTCCGCGCATCGCCCGCGCCCTCCAGGATCTCGCTGCCTGCAAGGAGGTCGACGTGGTGATCGTCGCCCGCGGCGGCGGATCGCTGGCCGATCTGCTGGCGTTCTGCGACGAGACGCTGTGCCGGACGGTGGCCATGCTGCGGGTGCCGGTGATCGCGTCGGTCGGCCACCACACCGACCGCCCGCTGATCGACGACGTCGCCGCGGTCGCCTGCTCGACCCCGACCCACGCCGCCGAGGCGGCCGTCCCGATCGACTGCGGCCGGGCCCGCCGCGAGCTGCACGCACGGGCCGCACGGCTCGAGTCCCAGGGGCGGCGGGCGATCGTCGACCGGGCGCGGGCGCTGTCCGGCGCCGCGCGGGCGCCCGCCGACCAGGTCGCCCGGCACCGCGCCCGCCTGCAGCGGCAGCTGCGCGACCTCAGCTCCGGAGCGCTCCGGAGCGCCGCAGCCGACGGCGACGCTCTGCGCCGGCACGCGCTCACGCTGGAGCGGCGCGCGAGCGTGGCGGCCGGCTCGTCCGGGCGCGAGGACGGCCGTCTCACCCGTCAGGTCGACGGGCTCGACCGCGCGGCGGCCGCGGCGCTGCGACGGCAGCGGGTGGCGCTCGACCGGCTGCGCGCGACGCTCGACGGCCACGACCCGCAGCGGACCCTGGAGCGCGGCTATGCGCTCGTCGAGGACGACACCGGTGACCCGGTGACCTCCGCCGCGTCGGCTCGTACGCTGAAGGGGATGACTCTGCGCATGCACGACGGCACGGTCCCCATCGCTCCGCGGGAGAGCTCATGAGCGCGGAGAGGGTGTCCGAGCTCTCCGGTGAGGAGGAGTCCCCGTCACTGCTGACGGCGCCGGACGACCGGGACGAGGCCCTTCCCGCCGCGCTCAGCTACGAGACCGCCAGCGCGCGCCTGGACGAAATCGTCCGGCGACTGGATTCCGGCGAGGCCGGCCTGCGCGAGACCCTCGAGCTCTGCCAGGAGGGCCGGCGCCTGGTCGAGTTCTGCGCGGGTGAGCTCGACGCGGTGGGACGGGGGCTCGAGGAGCTGCGGCTCGAGGAGCTGGTCGCCCGGCTCGAGGGCGGACGCGGCGGCGCCTGACGCCGCCGTTCCTCGTCGTGCGCTTCGGCCTGTTCTACGAGCACCAGCTCCCGCGCCCGTGGAGCGAGGACGCCGAGGCCCGCCTGCTCTCCGACGCGCTCGACCAGCTCGAGCTCGCCGACCGGCTCGGCTACGACTGCGCGTGGGCGGTCGAGCACCACTTCCTGGAGGAGTACTCGCACTCCTCGGCGCCCGAGGTGTTCCTGGCGGCGGCGAGCCAGCGGACGAAGGCGATGCGCCTCGGCCACGGCGTCGTCCAGCTGCCGCCGGGAGTCAACCATCCGGCGCGCGTCGCCGAGCGGATCGCTACGCTCGACCTGATCTCCGGCGGTCGCGTCGAGTTCGGCACGGGTGAGTCCTCCTCGGCCGCCGAGCTGGGCGGCTTCGGGATCCAGCGATCGAGCAAGCGCGAGCAGTGGGACGACGCCATCGACGCGATCACCCGGATGTTCGTCGAGACGCCGTTCGCGGGCTGGGACTCGCCGTGGCTGCGGATGCCGGTGCGCAACGTGGTCCCCAAGCCGGCGCAGACGCCGCATCCGCCGCTGTGGGTCGCGTGCTCGCGTCGCGACACGATCCATCTGGCCGCGCGTCGCGGCATGGGCGCCCTGTCGTTCTCCTTCGCCGAGCCCGAGGACGCCGCGCGCTGGGTCGAGGAGTACTACGCGCTGCTGGCCGGCGAGGATTGCCACCCGGCCGGCTTCGGAGTCAACGCGAACGTCGCGGTGGTGCTGCCGATGATGGTCCACGCCGACGAGGGAACCGCGCTCGAGCGCGGCATGCCCGGCGCGCGCTTCTTCGGGCAGGCCCTCGCCCATTACTACGGCAGCGCTCCGCACCAACCGGGCCGAACCGACCTGGCCCGGGAGCTCGCCGACCGGCGGCCGCGCGGCCGCAATGTGCCGGCCGGTCCGGTGCCCGTTGACGGCGGTGAGGGGACGCGCACCGCATCGCCCCTGGCGCTGCGCGTGGTGGAGGCGGCCACCGGCTCGGTGCGCGGCGCGATCGGCACCCCGGATCAGGTGCGCGAGCTGCTCGAGCGCTACGAGCGCGCCGGGGTCGATCAGGTCATCTTCGTCATGCAGGCCGGCGACACGCGACACGAGCACATCTGCGAGTCGCTGGAGCTGTTCGCGAGCGAGGTCATGCCGGCTTTCCGGGAGCGCCGGGCGGCCACCGAGGCGGCCAAGGCCGCGCGACTGGCCCCGGCCGTCGCGGCCGCGCTGCAGCGGCGTTCGCCGCCGCGCCGGGCGCCGGCGGGGTCGAGGATCGACGAGCGCGCCGAACTGGCGGCTGCCGCGCCGCAGGCTCGGCCGACCCGACGGGGGCCTGCTGGCCGGAGTCGCCGTCTGGTCGCCGCGTCCGGCCGCCGGATCGTCATGAGCGGCCTGAAGCGAGTGGTCCGCGGCCGTGACGACGCCGAGCTCGAACGCCGATTCGGCGGCCGGAGGGTCCAGTGGACGATCCTGACCGCTCTTGCGCACGGCATGCGCCCGAGGGGCGGCGGCGACCTGCGCGCCGACATCGCCTTGCAGCTGACCGGGGCCTCCGTCGCCCCTCGAACCTGGACGCTGCGGATTCGCGGACGCGAGGTCACCGTCGACTCCGGGGACTCGCCCGAGCGGGCGCTGCTGCTGCGTCTGCCGCTCGCGACCCTGGTCCGGGTGATGGCCGGCGAAGCGGGTCTCGGCGCGCTGGCCACCGATCCGGCCGTCGACGCCGAGGGCGACCTCACGCTGCTCCAGCGGCTGGGCGAGATGCTCGGCGCGCCGAGCCCGTACTGAGCCGCCGCGCGGTTTCGCTCCCAGGCGGGCCGGGGACGCCGACCCCATGCCCATCGCGATCATCACCGGCGGCAACTCCGGCATCGGCCGGGCGACGGCGGTCGCCTTCGCCGCCCGCGGCTACGACGTCGGGATCACCTGGCACGAGGACGCCGGCAACCTCGAGGAGCTGCTCGCGGAGTGCCGCGTCCTCGGCGTGCGGGCCGAAGCCGAGCCGATGGACCTCGGCACCGCCGATCCCTCGGAGCTGGAGGCACGGGCCGAGCCCGTCGCGCGGCTGATCGACACCTTCGGCGGCGTCGACGTCTTCGTCAACAACGCGGGCGCCGGGCATGACACGCCCTTCGTCGACACGGACCTCGAGCGGTTCGTGCGCGTCCTCAACCTCGACCTTGTCGGGGCGTTCGTCTGCCTGCGGACCGCGGCGCGACACATGGTCGACCAGGGCCGCGGCGGGCGCCTGATCGCGGTCACCTCGGTCCACGAGCACGTCCCGCTCGAGGGCTCGGCCGCCTACGTCACCGCCAAGCACGGCCTCGGCGGGCTGGTCAAGTGCATGGCGCTCGAGCTGGCCACACACGGCATCACGGTCAACTCGGTGGCTCCCGGCGAGATCGCCACCAAGATGACCGGGCAGGAGGATCAGGATCCGGCGGGCCACCGGCGGCCTGGCATCCCCGCCGGGCGTCCCGGGCGCGCGGAGGAGATCGCCAGCGCCATCACCTGGCTGGCGGAGCCCGACGCCCGCTACGCGACCGGCCAGTCGCTGGTGGTCGACGGCGGGATGCTGCTGATGGGCGCGATGGCCAATCAGCTCACCAGCGGCTGAGCCACCGAGCGGGGCGCTCGCCGGCGCCAGGATGGGCGACGAGCCGATTCTGACCGCGCCAGCTCAGTCTTTAGTTCGCGTTGAGCCGGCCGGGGAAGACTCGAAGTGCGATTGCCATCCCCCGGCTCTTCGCACCCCCCCTGGAAGCACATACGCGGCCGGCTCGCTCCCCTGAGCCGGCCGCGTCGTGTTCCTCGCAGATCCTCCCCAGGATCTCCCTCCGCGGTCGCCTGAGCGACCGACAGGACCGGAAACGTAGCGCGGATCGCGCCGCGACGCAAACCCGTGCCCCGCCGCCGACGCGTCAGCTTGCGGCGGCCGCCTGCGTCGGCTGCTGGCGCGCGCCGCGCTCCTGCACCCGCACCGCCTCGATGCGGTTCTCGCGCACCGACTCGACGCGGATCGAGTATCCGTCGCGGGTCACCGTGTCACCGCGCTTGGGCAGGCGCCCGATCTCCCCGAACACGAAGCCGCCGACCGAGTTGTAGGCGCCGGAGTCGATCGACAGCTCGAGGCCGTAGTCGACGAGGTCGGTGATCGCCACGTGCCCGCGGACGAACCAGTCGCCGTTGGGCAGGCGCCGCACCGCGCCGCCCAGCGGGTCGGTCTCGTCGATGATCTCGCCCACCACCTCCTCCACGATGTCCTCGACCGTGACGATGCCGGCCGTGCGGCCGTACTCGTCGGCCACGATCGCCATCGACGCGCGCTGGCGCTGCAGGTCGGTGAGCAGGTCGTCGAGCGGCTTGGTCTCCGGCACGATCGGCACCTCGCGCACCAGCTGCTCGATCGAGGCGTCGTGGCCGTCGCGCATCATCAGCTCGACCAGCGCGTTGGAGTGGACCATGCCGCGCACGCGGTCGCTCGAGTGATCCTCGGTGACCACCAGGCGGGTGTGCCCCGAGGCCACGCAGCGGCGCAGGGCGGTCTCGACGTCCTCGGAGAGGTCGACGGTGACGATCGCCGGCGCCGGGGTCATCACCTGGCGCGCCTCCTGCTCGTGCAGGTGGAAGACGCCGGTGAGCATCGTCGCCTCGCCCGGGTCGAGCTTGCCCCCGGTCAGCGACTGCTGGATGAGGACCTTGAGCTCCTCGGGCGTCTCGCCGTCGTCGAGGTTGCCGGCGGTGCGCACGCCGAGCAGCCGCAGCACGGCGTTGGAGGCGCCGTTGAGCAGGACGATGAACGGATGGAAGATCCGCGCGAACAGGTACAGCGGCCGCGCGATCAGCTTGGTCGCCGCGACCGAGCGCTGGATCGACCAGATCTTGGGGATCTGCTCGCCGAGCGTGATGTGCAGCGAGGTGGCGATCAGGTACGCGATCGCGATGGAGATGATCAGCGACAGCTGGGGCGACAGCGCCTCGCCGATGAGCGGCTCGATCAGGGAGGCGATCGCCGGCTCACCCATGAAGCCGATGCCCAGCGACGTGAGCGTGATGCCCAGCTGACAGGCCGAGAGGTAGCGCGAGAGGTCGTCGACCAGGATGAGCGCCGTGGCGGCGCCGCGGCTGCCCGCCTCGGCCTCGGTCTCGAGGTGGGCGCGGCGCACCCGCACCAGCGCGAACTCGGCGGCGACGAAGTAGCCGTTGAGGAAGATGAGGACGACCACGCCGAACAGCAGCAGCGCCGTCATGCGAGTCTCCGGGGGCGCGCGCCGAGCGCGCCGCTACTTCGTGAGGAGTCGTCGTCGTTCATCAGGGCGACAGCGCCGCACAGTAGCACCGGTCCTCGCCCCCGCCGTCTGACGGACCCCGGTCCGCGCCGCCCGGGCTGGCATCCTGTCGATCCCATGCGCATCGTCTCCCTCGTCCCTGCCGCCACCGAGATGCTCTTCGCGCTCGGGTTGGGCGACGACGTGGTCGCCGTCTCGCACGAGTGCGACTTCCCGCCCGTCGTCGACGAGCTGCCGCGCGTCACCCGCGCCCTGCTTCCCGAGGGGCTCGAGCCGGCCGAGCTCGATGCCGCCGTGCGCGCCCTGAGCGAGGAGGGCCGCGCGCTCTACGAGCTCGACGAGAACCGCATGCACGCGCTGGCGCCCGACCTGATCGTCACCCAGGGCGTGTGCCGGGTCTGCGCGATCTCGCTCGAGCAGGTCAACGACCTGGCCGCCCAGATGGATCCGGCACCCGAGATCGTGACGCTCGAGCCGACCACGCTGGGCGAGGTGCTCAGCGACATCCGGACGCTCGCCCAGGCGACCGACGTCAAGGACGCCGGGGTCGACCTGATCGGCGCAGCGGCCGATCGCATCGACCGGGTCCGCCTCGCGGTGCGCGATGCCCCGCGAGTCCGCGTCGCCGCCATCGAGTGGCTCGATCCGGTCTACGTCGCCGGCCACTGGACGCCCCAGCTCATCGAGTACGGCGGCGGCGTGGACGTCGCCGGCCTGTCCGGCGAGCCCTCGGAGGTGTCCTCCTGGGAGGAGCTGGCGGCCATGCAGCCGGAGGTCGTGGTGGTCATGCCCTGCGGCTATGACCTCGAGCGGGCGCACGAGGAGGCCGAGGCCTACGGCGACGAGCTGGCCGAGCTGGGCGCCCGGCGGGTGGTCGCGGTCGACGCCAACGCCCTCTTCTCCCGGCCGGGCCCGCGCCTGGTCGAGGCGCTCGAGCTGATGGCCCATGTCCTGCATCCCGAGCGCGTACCCGACGCGCCGGTACCCCTCATGGAGGTCTACCTGTGAGCACCATGGCCGAGCACACCGAGGTGCTCGACGCCGACCCCGCCCGCTGCTTCGATGCGGTGGCCGCGTTCGACACCTATCCCGACTGGATGCCCGCGTTCCGGGCGGTCGAGGTGCTGGAGCGCGACGCCGAGGGACGTGGAGTCCTGGTCGAGTTCCGCATCGACGCCAAACTGCGCGAGGTCCGCTACATCCTGCGCCACCATCTCGACGCCCCCCGGCGCATCTCGTGGGACTACGTCGAGGGAGACGCCAAGGACGTCGAGGGCGAATGGCGCTTCGAGGATGCCGGCGACGGCCGGACGCGCTGCACCTACGCGGTGTCCTTCGACGTCGGCGGCTTCGTGCCCAGCTCGGTCAAGCGAGCCCTCGCCGAGCAGGCGGTGCGCTCCTCGCTGTCGGCGCTGGCCAAGCGCGTCGACGCCGCTTGAGCGTCGCGGCCGGCGTCAGCCGAAGAGGCTGATGACCGCGCCGAGGACCTCGACGCGCTCGCTGACCGACGCCCAGATCCCGCCCGCCACCGACAGCGCCGCCACTCCCGCGCAGATCGCCACGGTGGGATAGGGCGACCTGGTCCGCGCCAGGCGCGTCATCGCCAGCGCGGCGAGCGCGCCGCCGAGCAGTCCGCCGATGTGGCCGCCGATCGAGATGTTGCCGATCACGAAGGTCAGGCCGAGGTTGAGCAGGATCACGAAGCCCAGCCCCGACTGCATGGGATCCATCCCGCGGGCGCGCTCCAGGATGAAGGCGGCGCCCATGAGGCCGAAGACCGCGCCCGAGGCGCCCACCGTGAAGGACTGCGGCGAGAGCAGCAGCGCACCGAACGAGCCCGCCAGCAGCGAGGCGACGTACAGCGCGAGGAAGCGGACGTGCCCGAGCGTGGGCTCGAGCATGTTGCCCAGCCAGTACAGGACGTACATGTTGAAGCCGAGGTGCAGGATGCCGGCGTGCAGGAAGCCCCCGGTCAGCAGCCGCCAATACTCCCCGGCGGCGACGCCGATCAGCCCGTCGGCACCCCTGCCGATCCCGATCAACGCGCCCTCGGCGAACAGCACCGAGCCGGAGCCGCTCATCCCGCCGCCGGAGGCTCCCGCGGCGAGGAAGGCGAAGACGTTGAGCGCGATCAGCGCGTAGGTGACGCGCGGCTCGACCGCGATCGATCGCAGCGTGTGCACCTTGGTGCGCTGACTCGAGCATTCCGGACAGCGCATGCCGACCGCCGTCGGCGTCATGCAGTCGGTGCAGATCGGGCGGCCGCAGTTCGAGCACGACACGCCCGTCTCGCGGTCAGGATGGCGATAGCACGTCGACATGTCGCTCCTTCGACGCTAGCAGCGCCGGAGACCGCCTCACGCGCGGAGCGAGACCTGCAGGATCGGCTGACTGGTCGGCCGCGGCGAGCCACCGGCCGGCTCGTGCGTCACCAGCACGGCTTCCATCCCCTCCAGCGACCCGGGCACCGCCGCGGCCGCCGAACCATCGGCTCGTGGGGCGAACAGGGTGCTGGTCGGCTCGGGATCCAGGTTCGGGCGCTTGACCCACACCTGGTAGACCCGGCCGCGAGGCGGCTTGGGCAGGCGCTCGGCCACCAGCGTCGCACTGCCGGCGGCCATCTCGAGGGTCACGCGCGCGTTCGGCGCCGCCCGCTGGTTGACCTCGGCGCGCACGGAGCGCATGCCGGGATCGGCGTCGCCCAGGGCACCGCCGCCGGCCAGCCCGGCCAGGACGCCGAGGGCGAGCAGGAGCACCATCGCCGGCATGGCGAAGGCGGGGCGGGCGAGCCAGTCCAGCGAGAGGCGGCGCCGCTTCTCGCGCACGGGGCGCAGCGGGGTGTCGGCCTCAGGGCCGGCGGCGCGCAGCAGCGCGGCCTCCTGCTCGACGACCTGCATGACCCGGGCGCGGAGGTTGGCCGACGGGACCACCGGCGGCGCGGCGAGCGCCAACGCGTCGGTCGCCGCGCGCAGCTCCTCCACCTGGTCGCGGCACGTCGCGCAGGCGCTGAGGTGACGCTCGAACTCCATCTCCTCGGGCTCGTGCATGGCGCGCAGGACGTAGGCCCCCGTGGACTCCAGCCAGAACTCGTGATCGAAGCGATCGGGACTCATCGCGCGATTCCCTCCTGCGCGAGCCGTTGACGCATCTTGCCGAGACCCAGGCGCATGCGGCCCTTGACCGTGCCGACCGGCGTGTCGATCATGTCGGCGATCTCGGTGTGGGTGAAGCCTCCGAAGTAGGCGAGCTCGATGACCTGCGTCTGCTCGGCGGGAAGCGACTTGAGCGCCTCGCGCACCACCTGGGACTCCTCGCGGCGCGCGGCCTCGACGTCGGTGCGCTCGCTCGCCTCCAGCCGCTCGGCGAGCCCCTCGTCGCCGGCGCGGCGCTTGTCGTGGACCTGCGACCGGCGCAGCCCGTCGATCGCCCGGTTGTGGACGATGCCCAGCACCCAGGTCCGCACGGAGCCGCGGCTGCGGTCGTAGCGGGCGCCCGAGCGCCAGATGGAGACGAACGCCTCCTGGGTGACGTCCTCGGCGGGAGCCCGTGAGCCCACCATCCGGTAGGCGAGCGAGAAGGCGGCCCGTGAGTGGCGGTCGTAGACGACCTCGAAGGCGCGCGCGTCGCCGCCGCGCACCAGGTACATGAGGTCCTCGTCGGCCAACGAGCGCAGATCCTGTTCGCTGGTCACGGGAGGCATTGTGGCGAGTGCTACGCCGTCGGAGCTCTGACGGATCAGTTCGCCGACGATCGGATCGACGACGGTCGACGGTCAGCGGCGGCGCGCCGTCTCGGTGACCACGCGCCCGACCTCGTGACCGAGGTCGCGGACCGTGCGGCCGACGAGCTCGAGCCCGTTGCGAGACTGCGCGCGGCGACGGTGGCGAGCGCGCCGCGTGCGCACCAGCACCAGCCCGGCCGCCGCCGCCGAGCCGACGACCACCGCGCCGGCCGGCCGCGCCCAGTTGCGAGGATCGCCCATCGCCGAGAGCTCCCATCCCTCGAGCTCCTCGGCGGCCGCCTCCACCAGCGAGCCGAACGCGGTTTCGAGCTGCTGGGCGAGCTCCTGCGGTGGGTCGACGGGTGCCAGCGCCTGCGCCAGCCGGGCCTCGATGCCGTCCGAGCCGGTCATCGCCTCACTCCCCCTCCGCCGCGGCGACGAGAGCCTCGAGCTGCCGGATGGCACGATGCAGCAGCACCTTGGTGGCACCGTCGCTGCGGCCCAGCGCCCGGGCGATCTCGCGGTTGTCCATTCCGAGCGCGAAGCGCATGATCAAGGCCTCCCGGCGGTCGTCGCCGAGCAGTTGCACGCACTCGAGGATGCGCTGGAGATCCTCGCGCTGCTCGACCAGGGTCTCCGTGGAATGCAGATCCGCCAGCGGTCCCGCCTCCTCCATCGAGGTCTGGGGCCGGCGCGAGCGGTCGCGGTAGAGGTTGGCGGCGAGGTTGTGGGCGATGCGGATCAGCCACGGGCGCAGCGGCCGGCCTCCGGATTCGCGCTGGGCGCGCTCGAAGTGCCGATAGGCCTGCAGGAAGGTCTGGGTGGTCAGGTCCTCCGCGTCGTGGTGATTGCCCACGCGGTAGTACGAGTACGAGTAGACGTCGCGCAGATGCGCCCGGTACAGGCGCGTGAACGCCTCGTCGAGGTGCGCCTTGGGCTCCTGCTGGGCTCGCTCGGAGAGGGAGAACATTCGTCATGGGAGGCTAGCTCTGGCGGCGTCGGGCGGCGCGGCGGAGGGCCGTGACCGCTGCTTGGCTGCTTCTACGCCCCACCGCGGCCCTCGTTACAGTGGCGCGATGGCCATCGACCTCCGACGCAGCCGGCGCGGCGCACTCGCCGGAGCGGCGGCGGCGGGCGTCTGGGCAATCCAGCAGCCGCTCGACATCCGGGTCTTCGGAGTGCCGTACGACGACACCGAGCTGCTCGGCAAGTTCGTGACCCGCTCGCGCGCCTGGCGCCCGGTCGGCATCGGGATCCACCTCGCCTTCGGTGCCGCGGTCGGCGCCGCCTACGCCGCCGTGGCGCGCGACCTGCCGGTGCCCCCGCGGGCCCGCGGGCCGCTGTTCGCGCTCACCGAGCACCTGGCCACCTGGCCGGGCACCCGGCTGCTGCCCTCCGTGCACCCCGCTGCCGGCGACTTCCCGCTCCTATGGGGCGACCACGCCGCCTTCGCTCAGGCCACGTGGCGTCACCTCCTGTTCGGCGCGGTCCTCGGCACGCTCGAATCCCCGCCGCCCGTCGCGCGCTGACCCGCCGACCCGGCTGCCATCCTGACGCCGGTGGAGATCTGGGACATCATGCGCTGGCTGCACCTCGTGGCGATGGCGCTGTTCCTCGGCGGCCAGCTGATGCTGGCCGCGGTCGTGGCCCCGGTCATGCGGGGCGACGCCAAGATGCGCCTGATCGCGCGCAACTTCGGCATGGCGACCGTCGGCGCGATCGCCCTGGCGGTCCTCACCGGCATGTCACTGGCGTCGCAATACGGGCGCTGGGACGACCCGAACCTGCACGCCAAGCTGGGCCTGCTCGTCGTGGTCGGCGTGATCATCGCCGCCCACACCCGCCGACCGGGGTCGCGAGCGCTCAACATCGCCCTGCTGGTCACCTCGCTGGGAATCACCGCCTTCGGCGTCGCCCTCGCGCACGGCTAGCGGCTCCGCGCCGCTTACACTGCGCAATCCCGCCGGAGTAGCTCAGCTGGCCAGAGCAACGCTCTTGTAAAGCGTGGGTCACGGGTTCGAATCCCGTCTCCGGCTTCGTCATCTGGCCCAAGGTGATCCATCTACGCGACCTGGAACCGGCACGCCGAGCAGCGCGATAGCTGCGGTGAGCGGCTCGCCGCCCGCTGAACCGGCTACGACGGCCGACGTGACGGGCGCGCCGCGTCGCGCCCACTGGACATGTCCACTTTGACGGTCACGTAGGGTGCCGTGCCGTGGACTACACACCCAGACCGCCAAGCAACCTCGACGAGGAGCTGCTCGAGGCCGACAGCCCCGCGATCTTCTCGCAGCTCGACGACGCCGCCCGCGTCCTGCGCATCCAGGACGAGCTGCAGATGGGGTTCAAGGCCCTCTCCCACGTCGGCAAGGCAGTGTCGGTCTTCGGCTCCGCGCGCACGCCCGAGGACCATCCCGAGTACGCAAAGGCGCGCGATCTCGCCGGACTGCTGGGGCGCCGCGGCTTCTCGATCATCACCGGCGGTGGGCCGGGAGCGATGGAGGCGGCCAATCGCGGCGCCCGCGATGTCGGCGTCGAGTCGATCGGCCTCGGCATCGAGCTGCCGTTCGAGCAGTCGCTGAACCCGCACGTCGATCTCGGGCTCGAGTTTCATTACTTCTTCGTCCGCAAGGTCATGTTCGTGCGCTACGCGAGCGGCTTCGTGGTGTTTCCCGGTGGCTTCGGCACCATGGACGAGCTCTTCGAAGCGGCGACGCTGGTCCAGACCGCCAAGATCCGCCACTTCCCGATCGTCCTATTCGGCACCGCCTACTGGCGCGGGCTGACGGATTGGCTGTCCGAGACCATGGCCGCCGAGGGCAAGATCTCTCCGGGAGACGTCGACATGCTGCGCCTCACCGACGATCCGGAAGAGGTCGTCGAGCTGATCGAGACCGCGGAGCACCGCCGGCCGCGCAGGGCCCACTGAGGGGCCCCGGCGCCCGCGGCGCCGGGGCGAGACGAGCGCTCAGCCCTCGATGCGCTGCGCGACCCAACCGCCGTCTCGCCGCAGCATGGTGACCAACAGCTCACCGTGGCCCTCGACTCGGGCGCGGTAGCGCGCCTCGTCGTCCTCCATGCCGGGACGGTCGACGACCTGCACGAGCGTGAGCGCGGACACCGTCACCGCGGGGTCCTGATCGTGGAGCGCCGATCGCACCGCCTGCTCGAGGGTGGCGGGATCCCAGCCCTTGTCCTCGGCGTGCGCGGAGGCAAGGTCGACGTTCGCCCGGTCGAGATGCGTCTCGAATCCGCCCTGATCGGCCTCCATGCGGCGCCGCTGCGCAATCGCCCCACCCACGGCGAGCGCAATCAGCAGCAGCAGCCCGAGCCCGACGATCAGCCAGCCGGACACCGCTAGGACATCACCCGACGACCGGCGAGGTGGACGCCGACCTTGCGCTTGACGCGCTGCAGCGCGTTGTCGACCGTCTTGGCGTCGCAGTCGAGCATCTCACCCACCGTGGTGTACGAGTAGCCGTCGAGGTACAGCGCCAGCACGCGGGACTCGAGTTCGGAGAGCACCGTGGAGAGGCAGTCGACCAGCGAGGAGAGCTCCTCGGAGGAGATCACCTGATTGACCGGGTCCCACACCGTCGAGCCCGGCAGCATCTCGTCGAGCGTCGGATCACCGTCGCTCGCACCAGCTGCGGTCGAGGAGAAGGACACGTAGCCGTTCAGCGGCGTGTGCTTGTTGCGAGTGGCGGTCTTCACCGCGGTGATGATCTGGCGAGTGATGCAGAGCTCCGCAAAGTTGCGGAACGACGACTCGCGATCGGAGCGGAAGTCGCGGATCGCCTTGTAGAGGCCGACCAGACCCTCCTGGATTATGTCGTCGGAGTCGCCTCCGATGAGGAAGTACGACGACGCCTTGAGCCGCACGAACGAGTGGTAGCGGCGTACCAGGCGGTTGTAGGCGTCCGGACTGCCCTGCTTGGCGAGGGCGAGCAGATATTCGTCTGCTAGCTGACCCTGTACTTGAGGTTTGAGGGAGGTTCTGGCCACGCGCAATCCTTTCCGCGGCCCTGCTCGGGCCGTGAAATTCGCGACGCACCCCTCCCCGGGCGCCAATCCTGTGGTGAGCAAGGGATCTATAACCCTCGACTTCACGTTGATCTGAGGCATTGTGCACGGTTATGTGCGCTTGTCAAGCCCCAGATCGCTGTTGCAAGATCTCGTACATGAGCACGGCGGCCGCCGCGCTGACGTTGAGCGAGTCGATCCGCCCCTGCATCGGAAGCGAGATCAGTGCGTCGCAGGATGCCGCAACCCGCGGACGTAATCCGCGGCCCTCGGCCCCCAGCACGATCACCACTCCCCCACTCCAGTCGGGCTCGTCGTAGGACATCGGCGCTCCGGCGGCCGCGCCATAGGTCCAGCAGCCGGCGCCCTTCGCCTCGCCCAGGAAGTCCGCGAGGTTGCGAACCCGGGCGATCGGAAGGTGCTCGACTGCGCCGGCCGACGCCTTGCAGACTGCGGGCGTCACCTCGGCGGAGCGGCGCTCGGGGATCACCACGCCGGTCGCTCCGGCGCACTCGGCGCTGCGGCAGACGGCCCCCAGGTTCTGCGGGTCGGTGACCTCGTCGAGCGCGACGATGAGCGGCGCCGGACTCCGGAGCAGCGTGGCCGCATCCGCGTAGCGGTAGAGCTCGACTTCCGCGCAGATCCCCTGATGGCCGTCGCTGCCGCAACGCTCGGTCAGCTCGTCGGCGTCGGCGGGGAGCAGCTCGACTCCGGGCCAGTTCGCCTCGGCGGCGGCACCGCGCGTCGCCCACACGCGATGCACCCGCCGCGGGCCGCGCACCGCCTCCTGCACCGCATTGCGGCCGTAAACGACCGTGCGAGCGCCGCCTCGACTCGCGGCGGCGCCTCCCGGCCCGGCCGGACGCGGGCTGGGAGCGCCCGTGCGCCCCGTGCTAGGCCCCTTCGGCGCCGGATTGCGGCGCGGGCGACGGTCAGGGCGTCCGGAAGAGCTCGGGCCCGTTCGCGCCATCTCTCACCTCCCAGCCGTGTCTGCGAAGCTCGTCGCGCAGCGCGTCGGCCTCCGCCCAGTCCCGCGAGGCGCGCGCGGCGTCGCGGCGCCTCGCCAGCTCGAGCAGCGGCTGCGGGGGACCAGCGTCGGCATCCAGCAGGTTCTCGAGCCCCAGCACCTGCAGCATCTCGGCGAGCACGAGCCGTCCACCCGCCTGGCCGGCGCGGTTCGCTTCGCGAATCCACTCGTAGAGGACGGCGAGCGCGCGCGGCGTGTTGAAGTCCTCGGCCAGCGCGTCGAAGTACGTCGCCGCCAGCGCCGCCGACGCCGGAGGCGCGTCCGAGTCGCCCAGCCGGCGCCCCGCGTCGCGGATGCGCTGCACCGACGCGGCCGCCTGCTCGAGCGCCTCGGGCGCGAACGACAGCGGCTGGCGGTAGTGCCCGGACACCAGCCACAGCAGGACGGCATCCCGGCCGTGCTCGTCGAGCACGTCGGCCAGGCCGCGGATGTTGCCGAGCGACTTGGACATCTTCTCGTCGCCGGCGACCTGCACCATGCCGTTGTGCATCCAGATGCGCGCCAGCGGGCGTCCGCGGGCGGCCAGCGTCTGCGCCGCCTCGTTCTCGTGATGGGGAAACAGCAGATCGATGCCGCCGCCGTGGATGTCGAGCTCGACGCCGAGGAGCCGCTCGGCCATCGCCGAGCACTCGATGTGCCAGCCCGGCCGCCCGTCGCCCCACGGTGACGGCCAGGTGGCGTCCTCGGCCTCCTTGCCCGCCTTCCACAGGGCGAAGTCGAGCGGATCCTCCTTGAGCGCTGCTCCCTCGACCCCCTCGCCCTGATCCATCGAGTCGACGTCGCGGTGCGACAGGGCGCCGTAGTCGCTCAGGGACCGGACGCGGAAGTAGACGTCGCCACCGGCGGGGTAGGCGTGCCCGCCGGACACCAGCGTCTCGATCAGCTCGACGATGCCGTCCACCGTCTCGGACGCCAGCGGCTCGTGATCGGGACGGCCGAGGCCGAGGCGGTCGGTGTCGGCGCGGTAGTGCGCGCCCATCTCGGCGGCGAGGTCTATTGAAGGCTGCCCGGACGCCCGCGCCGCGGCGTAGATCTTGTCGTTGATGTCGGTGATGTTCACCACGAGCGTCGACTCATAGCCCTCGTGCTCGAGGAAGCGCTTGAGCAGCGAGAAGACGACGAAGGGCCGCGCGTTGCCGATGTGGACGCGCGAGTAGACGGTGGGGCCGCAGGCGTAGATGCCGATGTGGCCGGGGTCGCGGGGCTCTAGCGCGCGCAGCGCGCCGGTGCGCGTGTCGTTCAGGCGGATCGTGCGCACGCCGGGCACGATACGCAACGCCGAGGTCGGATCGGCCCGCTCGGCCTCAGCCTGACGGGGCGGGCTCACGCGCCTCGAGGGTCGCGACGGCCATCGCCGCGACGCCCTCCTGGCGGCCGACGAAGCCCATTCCCTCCCCGGTGGTCGCCTTGACGTTCACCGGGCAGCCCAGCGATCGCGTCAACGTCGAGGCCATCGCCTCCCGGTGCTCAGAGAGCTTCGGGCGCTCGAGCATCACGGTCGTGTCCACGTGCACGACGCTCAGGCCGGCCTCCGCCACGCGCTCGAGCACGACAGCCAGCAGCGCCAGCGAGTCGGCGTCCTTCCAGCGCGCGTCGGTGTCGGGGAAGTGCTGGCCGATGTCGCCGAGACCGGCGGCGCCGAGCACCGCGTCGATCACCGCGTGCGTCAGCACGTCGGCATCCGAGTGACCGGCGAGCCCGCGGTCGTGCGGGATCTCGATCCCGCCGAGCACAAGGCGGCGACCGGCCGCGAAGGCGTGCGAGTCGATGCCGATCCCCGTCCGCACGGACGTCATCCGAGCGGCTCCTGCCGGCGCTCGCGGCGCTCGAAGACCGAGATCTCCGCGATGCCCACCGCCTCGAGCGCCGCCGTGGCCTGCTCGTACCCGAAGCCGATGTGCTCCGGCGAGTGCGCGTCGCTGGAGAGGGCGACCGGGCAGCCGGCGTCGGCGACCATCTCGAGCAGCGCCGGCGCCGGATACAGCTCGCCGACCGGCTTGCGCAGTCCGGCGGTCGAGATCTCGACCGCGATGCCGGCCTCCGCCATGGCCTCCACCGCCGGCTCGTAGTAGGAGCGCAGGTCGCGATCGGGCAGCGGACGCCCGGAACCCCAGACCTTGACCAGGTCGGGATGGGCGAGGATGTCGAACAGCCCGCTGGACGCCGCCTCGGCCAGCGTCTCGAAGTAGCGGCGCCAGACCTGCTCGGCGGTCGCGGCGTGGCGCCAGACGTCGAAGGAGACGCCGTCTACGTCGATGGCGTGATCGCCGACGAAGTGCACGGAGCCGACGACGTAGTCCCACTCGTAGCGATCGAGCAGGCTCGCCAGGCGATCCTCGCGGCCCGGCAGGAAGTCGACCTCGAGGCCGAGCCTGAGGTCGGTCTCCTCGCGCACGAAGTTCACGTAGGAGTCGAGATCGTCGTTCGCCCACTGCCGGTACCAGGGGTGCTGCCAGACCTCGAGCGACTGGGTGAAGCGATGGATGTGCTCCGCGACGCCGAGCTCGGCGATGCCCCGCTCCTCGGCCGCCTCGCGATAGCGCCCGGCGTTGCCCGGCGTGAAGTGGCGCGCGGCGGTGGCGTCGGGCTCGTCGGGTCGCAGGTGGACGTGGTAGTCGGTCAGCATCGGTTGGCGAGCAGGAGCTCGGCGACGCGCAGGTCGTGCGGCGTGGTCACCTTGAGGTTCGCGGCGCTGGACTCTACGACCTGCACGCTGCCGCCGGAGCGCTCGATCAGCCACGCGTCGTCGGTGGCCGCGGCGAGTACCTCGTCGGGAGCCGAGAGCGCGGCGGTCAGCGCCGCGCGGCGGAATGCCTGTGGCGTCTGGATCGACCACAGCCGTGAGCGATCGAGGGTGCGGGTGACCCGGCCGTCGGCTCCGGCCTCCTTGACCGTGTCGGTCATCGGCGCGGCCGCCACCGCCGCGTCGGCGTCGGCGAGGGCGGCCAGCGTGCGCACGAAGAGCTCGGGCTCCACCAGCGGACGAGCGGCGTCGTGGACGACGACGTCCTCGTCACCCGGACAGGCCGCGAGGGCCGCCCGCACCGATTCCGAGCGGGTGGCGCCGCCGCGGACGCCGATGCAGCCCTCCGGCGCGGACTCACCGGCCGGCAGGGCGATCACCACGCGCTCGAGCCCCGCGGAGGCCAGGGCGAGCAGCGACCACTCGAGCATGGGGCGACCCGCGACGGTGACGAACGCCTTGGGCCTCGTGGCACCAAGGCGCTCGCCGCTGCCGGCGGCCACCAGAAGCGCGACCGCCATGGACGCGGGCCTGCGGCGTCAGCCCGCCGCCGCCACCTTCACGCGCTCGCCGGTGAGGATGCCGTCGAGATGCTCCTCGGCCTCGTCCTCGGTCTTCTCCAGCGCGTACATGAGCTCTGAGGCGAGGATCTTCTTCGCCCGCGTGTACATCTGCTTCTCGCCGGTCGACAGGCCCTTGTCCTGCTCACGCAGCGCGAGGTTGCGGACGACCTCGGCCAGCTCGTAGATGTCGCCGGTCTTGATCTTGTCGCGGTTGTGCTTGAAGCGACGGTTCCAGTTCTTCGGCATCTCGGACACCTCGTCCGAGAGCACGCCGAGGACCTTCTTGACCGTGTCCTCGTCGATCACGCGACGCAGTCCCGCCTTACCGGCGTTCTCGCTCGGCACCATGACGGTCATGTCGTTGTGGAGGATCTTGATCGTCAGGTACTCGCGGATCTCGCCGAGGACCTGCTTCTGCTCCTTCTTGAGCACCTGCCCCGCGCCATGATGCGGGTACACCACGTTGTCGCCCACCTGGAAATCGATGCACTCGATCTCACGGGTGATCTCAATGTCTTCGAACTGCTCGGTGACGGCTTCGGGAATGGTGTCCTCCTCTGTCATTGGCGACCCGGAAACGCGGGCCGCCAGGCGAATCAAGTCTGTAGGTAGCGATCCACGAGGTTGATCTCCTGCAGCCGGCGCAGGCCCTCCCGGATGTCCTTGGCGCGGATCTCCCCGACCCCTTCGACGGACTCGAGCTCCGAGTCGCCGGCGGCGAGGATCTCGTCGAGGCCGTTGAGGTCGCGCACGATGTTCTGCACCACCAGCCGCGGCAGGCGCGGGATGCGCCCGAGGATGCGGTGGCCGCGCGGGGAGACGGTGTAGTCGAGCGTGTTGACCTTGCGGTCGTAGCCGAGGAGCTCGGCCAGGCGGCCGAAGTCGAGCAGATCGGGATGGGGCAGGCGCGCGATCGCGTCGAGCGTGGAGGCGAAGGCGTCGTCGGACGGCTCCGCGACGTAGTCGAGCAGGAGCGCGGCCTTGTCGGCGGCGACGCCGACCATCGTCTCCTCGAGCTGCATCTCGATCAGCCGGCCCTCGGTGCCGAGCTCGACGATGTAGCGCTCGATCTCGACCGCCATGCGGGTGACCATCTCGGCGCGCTGCATGACGGTGAGGACGTCGTGCAGGGTGACGCCGCCCTCGAACTCCAGGGCGGTGAGCCGCGTGGAGACCTGGTCGAGGCGCGACCGGTACTTGTCGAGGGTCTGCAGGGCCTGGTTGGCCTTCGCCAGGACGGTGGGGATCTCCTCGAGGATGTACTTGGCGCCGTCGACGTACAGCGACACGACCTCGCGCCGCTGCGAGATGGCGATCACCAGCGCGTCGGTCTGCTTGGAGACGCGCTCGGCGGTCCGGTGGCGGGTGCCGCTCTCCGACGACAGGATCGTCGGATCCGGCATCAGCTGGACGTTGGCGGAAGCGACCTTGGTCGCGTTGCCGTTGATCGCGATGGCGCCGTCCATCTTCGCCAGCTGGTACAGGATGGCCGGCGAGTAGTCGACGTCCAACCGGATCCCGCCGGAGAACAGGAAGGCGAGCTCGTCCGTGTCGCCCATGATGATCAGCGCGCCGGTGCGCGCGTGGACGATGTTGTCGATGCCCGCCCTCAGCGCCGTTCCCGGGGCGACCATTTCCAGCGCCTTGACCAGACGGGGCTCCTGCCGAGCCTCGAGCTCCGCGAGCTCTTCCCCTGATCGCGGCTGCATCCTCCGAGGGATTCTAGCATCCGGAGGGTCGGGTTACCAGGGCTTCGAAGCGCGCGCCAGAGCCAAATATGCGGCCTCGGCGACCGCCTCGGAGACCGCGCTCAGGCGGCTCGCGGACGGCTTGCGGCCGGCAGCGCGGCGCGTACCGCCGCCTTCAGCGTCGCCACCTCGACTCCGCCCGACTCGCCCGCCGGGGTGATCACCGGCGACAGGCCGAACTTGGCCGCCTCGGCCAGCCGGCGATCGGGATGCGCGACCGAGCGCAGCTCACCGGTGAGACCCACTTCGCCGAAGCATGCGACGAGGCCACTGCCGTCGCCGAGCGCGACGCCGCGGGCGGCGCCCGCCACCGCCAGCGCGACGGCGAGGTCGGCTCCCGGTTCGTCGACCCGCACGCCGCCGGCCACGTTGACGAAGACGTCGGCGCTTCCGACTCCCACGCCGGCGTGGCGGCCGAGCACGGCGAGCACCAGCGCCAGGCGGTTGCGGTCGATCCCGTTGGCCACCCGTCGCGGCGGCACGAGCTCCGACGGCGACACCAGCGCCTGCACCTCGACCAGCAGCGGGCGGGAGCCCTCCATGGCGGCGAGCACCACGCTGCCGGGAGCGCGCGTGGCCTCTCCGACGAAGCGTGCCGAGGCGTCCTGGACCTCGGCCAGGCCGCCGGAGCGCATCTCGAAGACCCCGCAGTCGTTGGTCGATCCGAAGCGGTTCTTGAGCGCTCTCAGCGTGCGATAGGTGCGCTCGCGCTCGCCCTCGAACTGCAGCACGCAGTCCACCAGGTGCTCGAGCACGCGGGGGCCGGCGAGCGAACCCTCCTTGGTGACGTGGCCGACGAGCACCACGGCGATGGCGCGCGACTTCGCCAGCCGGGTGATGCGGTCGGCGACCTCGCGCACCTGTCCCACCGAGCCGGCGGCCCCGGTCAGCTCGCCGGCGTGGAGCGTCTGCACCGAGTCGATCACGCAGACTTCGGGCGCCTCCTGCTCCAGCGTCGCCATCACGACGTCGAGGTCGGTCTCGGCGAGCACCGGCACCTGCAGCGCCCCGTCGGGCAGCCGTTCCGCGCGCAGGCGCACCTGCTCGGGCGACTCCTCACCGGAGACATAGAGCACGCGGCGCCCGGCGGCGGCGAGGTTTCCCAGGGCCATCCCGGTCAGGGTGGACTTGCCGATGCCCGGCGAGCCGCCCAGCAGCACGACGGAGCCGGGCACGAAGCCGCCACCGAGGACCCGGTCGAGCTCGCCGATGCCGGTGACGAGCCGGGCGACGGACTCGGCGCGGACGTCCTGCAGCGGCACGGGGCGGACCGCCCGGGCGCTCGACGAGCCGCGGCCGCGGCCGGCCGCGACCGGCGCTCGCGCCTGCTCGACCAGGGTATTCCACTCGCCGCAGCCGGGACAGCGGCCCATCCAGTGGGGCGTCTCGGTGGCGCAGGCGCTGCAGGTGTACGTCGTCGAAGCGCGAGCCATTCCGATGAGACCCTAGGTCTCCGGGCGGACGGCCTCGCCCCCGTGGGGACGACGCAGGTGGGGTGCGGCGCCATGCGGGCCCGCACCCCAGGTGCTTACTTGTCCTCGCCCTCGGCGGGCGGCTCGACATCGGCCGGCGCATCGGGCTCTTCGCCCTCGCGACCGCCGACGCCGACCGGCGCGGGCGCCGGGGCCTCGCGCTGCACGACGTCCATGATGAGCTTGCGCTCGTCGCCCTCGGGAGCACGATCGACCATCACGGTCGCTCCCGCCGCCAGCTCCGACCGCAGCACGAAGTCCGCGAGCGGATCCTCGATGTAGCGCTGGATGGCGCGGCGCAACGGACGGGCTCCCATGGCGGGATCCCAGCCGTTGTCGACGAGAAAGTCCTCGGCCTCGCCGGTGAGCTCGAGCTGCAGCTCCCGCTCGCCCAGCTGCTGGCGAATCCGTCGCAGCAGGAGGTCGACGATCTGCTTGATCTCGTCCTTCTGCAGCTTGTGGAAGACGATCACGTCGTCGATGCGGTTGAGGAACTCGGGCCGGAAGACCTTCTTGAGCTCGCCCATGATGCGCGACTTCATGTCGTCGTAGGAGACGCCCGTGTCATCGGCGTTCATCGAGAAGCCGAGCGGCGTGGTGCGCGCGATCTCCGATGCCCCGATGTTGGAGGTCATGATCACGATCGTGTGCCGGAAGTCGACCGTGCGGCCCTGCGAGTCGGTCAGGCGTCCGTCCTCAAGGATCTGCAACAGAATGTTGAAGACATCGGGATGGGCCTTCTCGATCTCGTCGAGCAGCAGGACGGAGTACGGCTTGCGACGCACCGCCTCGGTCAGCTGACCGCCCTCGTCGTAGCCGACGTAGCCCGGAGGCGAGCCGACCAGCCGGGACACGGCGTGCTTCTCCATGTACTCCGACATGTCGATGCGGATCATCGACTCCTCGTCACCGAACAGGAACTCGGCCAGCGTCCGCGCCAGCTCCGTCTTGCCCACGCCCGACGGGCCGAGGAAGATGAAGGAGCCGTTCGGCCGCTTCGGGTCCTTGAGCCCGGCACGCGAGCGCCGGATCGCCTTGGAGACCACCTCGATCGCCTGGTGCTGACCGATGACGCGCTTGTGCAGCTCGTCCTCCATCCGCATCAGCTTCGCGGTCTCGGCCTCGGTGAGCTTGAACACGGGGATGCCGGTCCACATCGAGACGATGTCGGCAATCTCCTCCTCGCCGATCGAGGGACGCTCTCCACCCTCGCCCGACTCCCACGCGTCTTCGAGCTCGCGCTTCTTATTGGTCAGGCGCCGCTCCTTGTCGCGGAGGTTGGCCGCCTTCTCGAACTCCTGGGCCTCGATCGCGCCTTCCTTCTCGCGGCGCGTCGTCTCGATCTCCTCCTCGAGGTCCCGATACACGGGCGGAGAGGACATCGACTTGATGCGCATCCGCGAAGCGGCCTCGTCGATCAGGTCGATCGCCTTGTCCGGCAGGAAGCGGTCAGAGATGTAGCGGTCGGCCAGCTCGGCCGCCGCCTCCAGCGACTCGTCGGTGATGTTGATCTTGTGGTGCGCCTCGTAGCGGTCGCGCAGGCCCTTGAGGATCTGCACGGTCTCCTCGACCGAGGGCTGGTCCACGATGATCTTCTGGAAGCGCCGCTCGAGCGCCGAATCGCGCTCGAGGTACTTGCGGTACTCCTCGAGCGTCGTGGCGCCGACCGTCTGCAGCTCGCCACGGGCGAGTGCCGGCTTGAGGATCGAGGCGGCGTCGATGGCGCCCTCGGCGGCTCCCGCGCCGACGAGGTTGTGGAGCTCGTCGATGAACAGGATGATGTCGCCGCGCTGGGTGATCTCCTTCATCACCTTCTTGAGGCGCTCCTCGAACTCGCCGCGGTACTTCGAGCCGGCGACGAGCGCGGCCAGGTCGAGCGTGTAGATCTGCTTGTTCTTGAGCAGCTCCGGCACGTCGGAGTTGGTGATGCGCTGGGCGAGGCCCTCGACGACGGCGGTCTTGCCGACGCCCGGCTCGCCGACCAGCACCGGGTTGTTCTTGGTGCGGCGGGAGAGGATCTGCATGATCCGCTCGACCTCGGTCTCACGGCCGACCACCGGATCGAGCTTGCCGTCGGCGGCGAGCTTGGTCAGGTTGCGTCCGAACTGGTCGAGCAGCTTCGAGGACTTCTTGCCCTCGCCCTGGGCTCCCGCGCCGGCGCCGGCCGCCGCTCCCTGCCCGCCCTGGCGACGACCGCCGGGACCGGACAACATGCGGATGACCTCGTTGCGGATCTTCTCCGAATCGGCGTCGAAGTCCAGCAGGATGCGGGCGGCGACGCCCTCGTTCTCCCGCACGAGTCCGAGGAGGATGTGCTCCGTGCCGATGTAGTTGTGCCCGAGCGACAGCGCCTCGCGCAGCGCCAGCTCGAGCACCTTCTTGGCGCGTGGTGTGAAGGGGATCTGGCCGGAGGTGACCTCCTCGCCTGATCCCACGATCCGCACCACCTGAGCGCGGACGCGCTCGACGGTGATGTCGAGGGACTCGAGCACACGTGCGGCCAGGCCCTCCTCTTCGCGCAGTAGGCCGAGGAGGATGTGCTCCGTGCCGATGTAGTTGTGCTTGAGGGTCCTCGCTTCCTCCTGCGCGAGAACGACCACCTGGCGGGCTCGCTCTGTGAATCGCTCGAACATTGGGAAAGGACTTCCTTCCTGCTAAGTGTCGGCCCTAGCGGTGCTTTCGATGCGGTGGTCCGGGACGGTCGGGAGACGGAGCTCGGCGCTCAGCCGAGTGAAGAGATGCGATCTGCCCCCCGTTCCCTACTCCCCTATTCGGATTCCGAGATGGCTCGGTTCACCGACGGTGGCGGGTGGGGTTCGAACACTGCTCATGGTACCAACCGGAATTGCGCCTTCCGAGGTCGTCGTGCGCCGCCGCCGGCCCGGGCCCGGGCCGGGTGGCGCCCCACCTCAGGACTGGCGCAGCGCTGGAAACAGGAGCACGTCGCGGATGGTGCTCCGACCGGTCAGCACCATCACCAGGCGGTCGATGCCGATGCCGATGCCGCCGGTGGGCGGCATGCCGTGCTCGAGCGCCTGGAGGAACGCCTCGTCGTAGGGGTGCGCCTCGGCATCGCCGGCCGCCGCGGCACGTCGCTGCTCCTCGAAGCGGGCGCGCTGCTCGTCGGGGTCGTTGAGCTCGGAGAAGGCGTTGGCGATCTCCATCCCGGAGCAGAAGGCCTCGAAGCGCTCGACGAGGCCGGAGTCGCTTCCGTCGGCCTCGCGCTTGCGCTTGGCGAACGGCGAGAGCTCGACGGGGTAGTCCGTCAGGAAGGTCGGCTGCTGCAGCGTCGGCTCGACGTAGCGCGAGAGCAGGTGGTCGACCAGCTGCGCCCACGTCTGCTCGCCCGGGACCTCCAGGTCGCGCTCACACATCGCCGCCTGCAGTGCGGGGAGGTCGCGATGAGCCAGGACGTCGACGCCCGTGCGCGACTCGATCGAGCCGGCCAGCGTCTCGCGCGCCCACGGCGGCGTGAAGTCGATCGGGCCCTCGTGTCCGATCTCGCCGGCCACGAACGCCACGAGCTGCTCGCAGTGGACCGCCATGTCGGCGTAGTCGGCGTAGGCCTCGTACCACTCGAGCATCGAGAACTCGGGGTTGTGCTTGGTCGAGAGGCCCTCGTTGCGGAAGTTTCGACCGATCTCGTACACGCGCTCGAGGCCGCCGACCATGCAGCGCTTGAGGTAGAGCTCGACCGCGATGCGCAGGTAGAAGTCGCGATCCAGCGCGTTGTGGTGGGTCACGAACGGCCGCGCGGCGCCGCCACCGTAGAGCGGCTGCAGGATCGGCGTCTCGACCTCGATGAAGTCGCGCGCGTCGAGGTGGCGCCGGATCGCCGAGATGATCCGCGCGCGGGTGATGAACAGCTCGCGCGAGTCCTCGTTGGCCATCAGGTCGAGCTCGCGGCGGCGGTAGCGGGCCTCGACGTCGGTGAGGCCGTGATGCTTGTCGGGCGGCGGCCGCAGCGCCTTGGCGAGCAGCTGGTAGCCGTCCAGCCGCAGCGAGAGCTCGCCGCGACGGGTGCGGAAGACGGTCCCGTCGGCGCCGATCAGGTCGCCGAGGTCGAGCTCGAGCAGCCGGCCGAAGGCCTCCTCGCCGAGGACGTCGATGCGGGCGTGCAGCTGCATGCGGCCCGAGCGGTCGACGACGTCGAGGAAGGCGTTCTTGCCCTGCCCGCGGCGGGCGGCGAGGCGCCCGCCGATGCGCGCCGGGATCTCGGTCTCCTCACCGGGCTCGAGCCCGTCATGGGGCGCCTTGACGTCGGAGATCGCCGCCACGCCGGGGAAGGCGTGGGGGAAGGGCTCGACTCCCGCCTCGCGCAGCGCGGCCAGCTTGCGCCGGCGCGCCGCCACGAGCTCGGAGGGCGATTCCTCCGGCGACGGGCTCTCGCCCGACACGTCAGGCGACCGAGATGCCCTGGATGGTCAGCGCGCGGCTGCGACCGTTGGGCAGCAGCACGTCGACCTTGTCACCCTCGGCGCGGCCGAGCAGGGCCTTGCCGACCGGCGACTCGTTGGACAGGCGCCCGTTGCCGGGATCGGCTTCGGTGGAGCCGACGATCGTGTACTTGAACGTCTTGCCCTGCTCGTCGGCGCCTTCGACCGTCGAGCCGACTCGCACCACGTCGGCCGAGAGCTCGGAGGCGTCGATGACCTGGGCGGCGCGAAGCTTGTCCTCGAGCACCGCGATGCGCGACTCCAGCATGGCCTGCTCGTTCTTGGCGTCGTCGTACTCGGAGTTCTCCGAGATGTCGCCGAACTCGCGGGCCTCCTTGATGCGCTCGGCCACCTCGCGGCGCTTGACGGTCGAGAGCTCCTCGATCTCGAGCTTGAGCTTCTCGAGTCCCTCAGGAGTGAGGATGACGTCTCTCTGCATGATCTGTCGTCCTTCGCAGCTAGGGCACTTCAGGAAGTTGAGGCGCCGGCCGCGGGAGGGACGCCTCCTCTCCACCCGCGTGGCGGCGCGAGATCCTAGCAGCGCCCCGCGACGAGTCCGGATGCGCCGCCTCCGGCTGCCTCAGGCCGGCTGCAGCGAGCGCAGACGGGTGGCGATTCCGCGCTGCTCTCCGATCGAGTCGGCGCGCTGGAAGGCGTCCTGGATCGCATGGGACTCACCGAGGCGGTCGAGGTACCAGGGGTAGAACTTGCGCAGGTAGCGCGCGGCCCGCTGCTCGCCGAGGTGCTCGACGCAGCGGTCGACCACCCAGTCGAGCTCGTCGAGGATCTCCTCGCGCGACGGCTCAGAGTCCCGGCGCCCAAGCGTCTGCTCGAACAGCCACGGGTTGCCGAGGCAGCCGCGCGCGAGCATGATGGCCGCCACGCCGGTGTCGGCGAACACGCGCTCGATGTGCTCGGCGTCGTTCATGCCGCCCGACAGGATCATCGGGACCGGCAGCTCGGCGGCGAGCGCGGCGGCGAGCTCGTAGTCGGGCCGGCCCTTGTGCTGGACCTGCGCCGAGCGCGGGTGGAAGGAGATGCCGGCCACGCCCGCTTCGTGGGCGAGGCGCAGCGCCAGGTCGAAGCCCTCGTTCTCGCCGATGCGCCGGCCGGCGCGCAGCTTGACCACCACCGGCAGGCCGGAGCCCTCGGCGGCGGCGCGGGCCACGGCCACCGCGCGGTCGGGATCGGACAGCAGCGCCACGCCGGCGCCGGTCCGCGTCACCTTCGGCACGGGGCAGCCCATGTTGATGTCGATGGCGTCGGCCCCGACCTCGGCCGCCCGGGCGGCAGCCTCGCGCATGATGTCGGGATCGCCGCCGAAGAGCTGGAGGGCGACCGGCCCGCCGTCCTTCTCCTCCGGGCGCACGACGAGCAGCTCGTTGAGCGTCTTCGGATTGCCGTAGTGGATCGCGTGGCTCGAGATCATCTCCGACACCGCCAGTCCCGCGCCGAAGCGCTTGGCCTGAAGCCGCACGAACCAGTTGCCGATGCCGGCCAGCGGAGCGAGAACCACCCGGTTGGGGACGGTGAGGGAGCCCAGCTGCCAGGGCTCGTCGAGCGAACGCATGGACATCAGCTTAGGTCGACTGGTTGATCTCCCAGATCAACCTCAGCCCGGTGAGGGTGAGAAGGTCGTCGACCTCGTCGATGGTCTCGCAGAAGGGGACGATGGCGCCCGCCAGGCCGCCGGTGGCGATCACCCGAGTGGCCTTCCCCATCTCCGCGCGCAGACGCGTCACGATGCCGTCCACCTGGGCGGCGAAGCCGTAGATGACTCCGGCGCGGATGGCCTCGACCGTGGACTTGGCGATCAGCGACCGCGGTGGGGCGAGGTCGATCTTCGGCAGCTTGGCGGCGCGCGCGGTCAGCGCCTCCATCGAGATCTCGACGCCGGGGGCGATGATGCCGCCGAGGTACTCGCCGTCCGCCGACACGCAGTCGTAGGTGATGGCGGTGCCGAAGTCCACCACCACGCACGCGTCGGGTCCGCGCTCATGGGCGGCGACGGCGTTGACGAGGCGGTCGGCTCCGACCTCGCGCGGGTTGTCCATGCGGATGGGCATCCCGGTGCGGACCCCGGGGCCGACGACCGGCATGACGTGGCGCAGGTAGCGCTCGGCCATCGCCGACCACTCGGGGCCGAGGTCGGGCACCGTCGAGGAGACGATCGACGCGGTCAGGTGCTCAAAGGACATGTCGCGCAGCGCCAGCAGGTTGCGCAGCGTCGCTCCCAGTTCGTCGGCGGTCGACTCTCGCACCGTCGCGAAGCGCCAGTGCTCGACCAGCCGGTCGCCGTCGAAGGTGCCCAGGTGGGTCTGGGTGTTGCCGACGTCGACGACCAAGAGCATGCGCCGAGAACGATAGAGCCGCCGGGGCCCGCAGGTCATGGCCGCCTCGGGCGTCAGCGCGGAGCCGTCACGCGCAGCGGCGAACCCGCCGCGCGCACCGCCTGTCCCGGGCCGAGGGCGGCGAGCGCCGCCGCGGCGGGCCCGGCGCCGGGGATCTCCAGCTCTCGATCGAGCTCGAGCAGCGGGACCAGCACGAAGCGCCGCGACGCGATGTCGGGGTGCGGCAGCGCCAGCCGCGCGGTCTCGAGCACCACGTCGCCGAGCAGCAGCAGGTCGACGTCGATCGAGCGCGGCCCGTGGCGCACGCCGGGACGGCGGCCGAGCACCCGCTCGACCGCCTTGCACGCGTCGAGCAGCGCCTCGGGCCCCAGCTCGGTGCGCACTCGCACGCAGGCGTTGAGGAAGTCCGGCTGGTCGAGCACCTCGCCCACCGGCTCGGTCTCGTAGACCGAAGAGCTCGCCAGTACCTCGACGCCGTGGGCGGGCAGCTCGTCGACCGCCGCCTGGAGGTGCGAGCGCGAGTCACCGACGTTGGAGCCCAGTCCCAGGTGGCCCGTGCGCGCCGCCGCGCCGCTCACGGCCGGATCCCCGCGCCCGCTTCGGCCTCGCCCAGGCCGATCCGGGCGTGCAGGCGGGCGAGCGGCGCGGGCGCCCACCAGTTCCAGCGCCCGAGCAGGGCCATGAGCGACGGCACCAGCAGCGCCCGCACCAGCGTCGCGTCGATCAGCACCGCCAGCGCGGTCCCCAGCCCGACCTGCTTAACGAAGATGACCTCCGACGTGGCGAAGGCGCCGATCGCGATGCAGAACAGGAGCGCGGCGAAGGTGATGATGCGGCCGGTGCGCTCGAGGCCGACCGCCACCGCCTCGTCGTCGGCGAGACCCGCGTCGCGGGCCTCCTTGATCCGCGTGAGCAGGAAGACGCCGTAGTCGGTGGACAGGCCGAAGGCGACCGCGAAGAGCAGGATCGGCTGGGAGGACTCCAGAGCCCCCTGGCTGGTGTAGCCGAGCAGCCCCTCGAAGCGGCCGTCCTGGAAGACGAGCACGAGGACGCCGAACGCCGCGCTGACGGTGAGCAGGTTCATCAGCAGCGTCTTGACCGGCAGGACGACCGATCCGGTCATCAGGAACAGCAGCACCAGGGTCGTGGCGCACAGCAGCGCGAGCGCGGCCGGCAGGTGGGCGACGAGCGAGGCCTGCTGGTCGACGAAGTTGGCGGTGAACCCTCCGACCAGCACGTCGAAGGGCGCATCGACGGTGCGCACGTCGCGCACCAGCGACCTCGAGCGCTCGTCGAGCAGGCCCGCGTCACCGATCACGTCGATCCGCCAGAAGTCCCCGCGGGGTGCTGGCTCCGGGGTGACCGCTTCGGCGCCGGGCAGGTCGCGCAGCCGCTCGGCGTAGGCGGAGACCTCCGCCCCGTCTCCCTCGCCGGCGTCCATGGCGAGGTACAGCGAGGCGCGGCCGCTGCCCGGGAAGTCGCGGGCCAGCGCGTCGGAGACGACGCGAGCGGATCGCTCGGCGGGCAGCACGGAGGCGTCGACGCCGGTGAACTCGATGCGCAGGAAGGGCAGCCCGGCGAGGATCAGCAGCAGCGCGGTGACGCCGGCGATGGTGCCCGGGCGGCGCATGACGGCCTGCGACAGGCGGTACCAGAACCCGGCCCGCTCCTGGGCGGCGTCGCGATGCTGCGCGGCCCTCCAGCGGCGAGGGCTCAGGGCGTTGACCCGCGGCCCGAGAGCGGCGAGCAGCGCCGGCAGCAGGGTCAGCGAGACCGCGGCGGAGGTGAGCGCCACCAGCACCCCGCCGATGCCCATCGAGAACAGGAAGCGCTGGCGGAAGACGATCAGCGCCGCCAGCGCCGCGGCCACTGTCAGCGCGGAGAACAGCACGGTGCGACCGGCGCTGCGCATGGTCGATCGCAGCGCGCCGGGAGTGGTCGAGCCGCGCTCGAGCTCCTCGCGAAAGCGCGAGACCATGAACAGCGAGTAGTCGATCGAGAGGCCGAGCCCGAGGCCGGTGATCAGGTTGATGGCGAACACCGACATCGGCTCGACCTCGTTGACCAAGCGCATCAACGCGAAGGTGACGAGGATCGACGTCATGCCCACCGCGACGGGCAGCAGCGCCGCCACCACGCTGCGGAAGACGAACAGCGAGAGCACGAAGAGGATTGGAAAGGCCAGCAGCTCAGCGCGGGCGAGATCCTCTGAGACCTGCTCGCCGACCTGCTCCTGGGCGATCATCGCGCCGCCGACGATCACTCCCGGAACGCGCTCGAGCCGCTCCCGCAGCGCGAGCGCCGCGTCGACGCGCGGAGCCCCCGCCTCGAACCCGGCGGAGAGGACGGCCGACCGGCCGTCGGTGGAGACGCCCCTGCCCGCCTCGGGGTCAGGCGTCTCGACGTAGGCGACGGCCGGCTCGTCGCGGAGGATCGCCTCGACGCGACCGAGCGTGGCCTGGGCGGCGGGCGAGTCGACCGGCGCGCCCAGCCGGATCAGCGCGACGATGTCGACGCGCGGCTCGGCTCCGGTGGCCTCCAGCAGCGCGTCGTGGGCGCGGATGGCCTCGGCGGCCGGATCGTCGAAGTCGTCGTCGGCGTCGAGCAGGCCGACGACCGGACCGCCGAAGATCGCCGCCACCGCGACGAAGACCGCCGCTACGGCCAGGGTGCGGCGAGCGCGTCGGGCGATGAAGGAGGCCAGGGCGTCGAGCACCGCGTTCTACTCCGCGGCTCGCGGGAGACGCCCGGTGGGCGCGCTGACCGGGGCGACGGGCACGGAGGCGGCCGCCTCAGTGCTCCTCGCGCCAGACCTCGACGGACACCTCGTCGACCGGCAGGGGCAGCGGAGGCTCGGGCTTGGCGGCTTTGACGGACACGCTCTGGGCGGCGAACTGGGACGCGAGCCGGTCGGCGATGACGCCGCACAGGCGCTCCAGCGTCCGGTAGGACTTCTGCTGGGCGATCAACGCGATCACCTGGCAGACCTCGGCGTAGTCGACGGTGTCCTCGACGCGATCGGTGATCAGGGCGTCCGGCTCGCCGACGTCGAAGCGGACGTCGAGCACCAGGCGCTGGCCCACCTCCCGCTCGGCCGCGGTGACGCCGTGATGGGTGAAGAGCGAGAGACCGACGATCTCGATGGAGACCCCGACCTCAGGGCCGGCCTCGTCGTCGTCCTCGCCGCTCAGCTCGTCGTCGTCGTACTCGGGCTCGTCGTCGTCTCGCGCCATGGCGGGGCCAACGTAGCAGCCGCCACGGCCAGTCCATCGGCCACCGCGGCGACGTCGTGGACGCGGAAGACGCGGGCTCCGCGCTCGTACGCGATGACGTTGGCGGCGACCGTTGCGGCCACCCGATCGGCCGGCTCGCGACCGGTGATGCGGCCGAGGAACGACTTGCGCGAGACGCCCACCAGCAGGGGGCGACCGAGCGTCGTCAACTCGCCGAGGCGTCGCAGGAGCTCGAGGTTGTGCTCGAGCGTCTTGCCGAAGCCGATGCCGGGATCGAGCTGCACGCGGTCCTCGGCGATGCCGGCCGCCACGGCGAACGCCAGCCGCTCCTCCAGGAAGGCGCGGACGTCGTCGACGACGTCGTGGTAACGGGGCGCCTCCTGCATCGTCCGCGGCTCGCCGAGCATGTGCATCAGGCAGCAGTCGGCTCCGGACTCCGCGACAAGGGCCGCCATGTCGGTGTCGTGGCGCAGGGCGGTGACGTCGTTGACGTAGGTGGCGCCGGCCGCGAGCGCCGCTCGCGCCACCGGCGCCTTCATGGTGTCGACGGACACCCGCGCGCCTCGGCCGGCCAGGCCCTCGACCACGCCCACCACGCGGGCCAGCTCATCGGCCGCCGGAACCGGGCCGGCGCCGGGGCGGGTGGATTCCCCGCCGACGTCGACGATGTCGGCGCCCTCGGCGATCAGCCCGAGCCCGTGGGCGATCGCCGTCGCGGGATCCAGGAACGCGCCTCCGTCGGAGAACGAGTCGGGAGTGACGTTCACCACGCCCATCAGCTCGTAGGCGGAAGTCGGCGACGGCACGGCGAGGGACGCGGTCGGGGCAGCCCGACCGGAGTCAGGCGAGTTCGGGCTTCTCGGGGAGCTCGAGGCCACGCACCTCGGCGGCCCCGCCGGCGAGGCCGGGACGCGGAAGCGTGCGCGGAGCCTCGCGCGGGCGCTCGGGAGACGCGGAGGGCAGCTCCGGAGGAGCGGGAGCCGCGGGCTCGGGTCCCCACACCTCCTCCTCGCTGCGTCCGGCCAGCAGCGCCTCGAACTGCTCGCGCTCGATCGTCTCGCGCTTGAGCAGCAGCTCGGAGATCGACTTCAGCAGCGACCGGTGCTGGCCGAGGATGTCCTTGGCCTGCTGGTGCGCCGACTCGACGATGCGGCGGATCTCGTCGTCGATCTCGCGGGCGATCTCGTCGGAGTAGTCGGGCTCGGAGCCGAACTCGCGGCCGAGGAAGGGCTGGCTGTGCTCGTGGCCGAAGACGCGCGGGCCGAGCTTCTCGCTCATGCCGAAGCGCATGACCATCCGCTTGGCCGTCGCGGTCACCTTCTCGAGGTCGTTGGAGGCGCCGGTGGTGACCTCCTCGAAGACGATCTCCTCGGCCGCGCGTCCGCCCAGGGTCATCGCCATCGTGTCGAGCAGCTCGGAGCGGCTGGTGAGGAACTTGTCCTCCTGCGGCAGCGAGATCGTGTAGCCGAGCGCCTGGCCGCGGGAGATGATCGAGATCTTGTGGACCGGGTCGGCGTGCTCCAGGAAGTGGCCGACGAGAGCGTGGCCCATCTCGTGGTAGGCGGTCACCAACCGCTCCTTGTCGCCCATCACCCGCGTCTTCTTCTCGGGCCCGGCGACCACCCGCATGATCCCCTCCTCGAGCTCGAGCTGGGTGATCTCCTTCTTGCCGCTGCGCGCGGCGAGGAGGGCGGCCTCGTTGATGAGGTTGGAGAGGTCGGCGCCGGTGAAGCCCGGGGTCTGGCCGGCGAGCGCGTCGAGGTCTATCGCCCGCCCGAGCGGCTTGCCGCGGGTGTGGACCTCGAGGATCTTGCGGCGGCCGATGCGATCGGGGCGGTCGACGGTGACCTGGCGATCGAAGCGGCCGGGGCGCAGGAGGGCGGGATCGAGGATGTCGGGCCGGTTGGTGGCCGCGATCATGATGATGTTGTCCTTGGACTCGAAGCCGTCCATCTCGACGAGGAGCTGGTTGAGCGTCTGCTCACGCTCGTCGTGACCGCCGCCCATGCCGGCGCCGCGATGGCGGCCGACGGCGTCTATCTCGTCCATGAAGATGATGCAGGGCGAGTTCTGCTTGGCCTGCTCGAATAGATCACGCACTCGGGAGGCTCCCACGCCGACGAACATCTCGACGAAGTCCGAGCCCGAGATCGAGAAGAACGGCACGCCCGCCTCGCCGGCGACCGCGCGCGCCAGCAGCGTCTTGCCCGTGCCGGGAGGCCCGTAGAGCAGGACGCCCTTGGGAATGCGTGCGCCGAGCGCCTGGAACTTCTTGGGGTTCTCGAGGAACTCCTTGATCTCGTGGAGCTCCTCGACCGCCTCGTCGGCGCCCGCCACGTCGCGGAAGGAGATTTTCGGCGAGTCGACCGACAGCCGCTTGGCACGGGACTTGCCGAACGACATCACCTTCGAGCCGCCGCCCTGGACCTGGTTCATGATGAAGAGCCAGAACCCGAGGAAGATCAGGATCGGGAAGACATAGGTCAGCAGCGTGATCAGGACGTTGGTCCGCGCCGGCTTGACGTCGAAGTTGTCGATGCGGTTGGCGCCCTCGGCGTCACGCAGCTTGTTGACCAGCTGCGGGCTGTAGTCGGCCGGGTATCCGATCTCGTACTTCTCCCCCGCCGTGGTCCGCACGTCGATCGAGTTGTCCTTGGTGCGGAGGGTCACCTCCTGCACGCCCTCGCCCCCGGGCTCGACCTGCTGGAGGAACTCCGAGAACGTCGGCTTGTCGTCCGGCTCATTGCCGTTCGCGATCCAGTTCGAGGCGATGAGCGCCAGCACGATCACGACCGCGATCGGGAAGGCGGCGCTCTTGAAGAAGCGGCTCATTAGGAGCGAGCGCCGCGGCGGGGCGCGAGGAACGATTCACCGGGCAGCAAGTCCAAGCAGAGTAGCAGCGAGAACCCCGCTCCTGGGGCGGTTCCGAGCCCGCGCGGGCGCCACATGCGGCCCGCTCGCGCGGGCCGCGCGCGGCTCCTACTCAGCGTGGTTGAGCGCGGCGACGTACGGCAGGTTGCGATAGCGCTCGGCGTGGTCGAGCCCGTAGCCGATGGCGAAGCGATCCGGGATCTCGAAGCCGATGTAGCGCGCCGGCAGTTCGACCTTGCGCCGCTCGGGCTTCGTCAGCAGGGCGCAGACCTCGAGCGAGCGGGGGCCGCGGGCCTTGAGGTTGCGCATCAGGTAGGAGAGCGTGAGGCCGGAGTCGACGATGTCCTCGACGATCAGCACGTCGCGTTCCTCGATCACCGTGTCGAGGTCCTTGAGGATCCTCACCACGCCGGAGGAGTCGGTCGCGGAGCCGTAGGAGGCCACCGCCATGAAATCGACCTCGCACGGCAGGTCGATGGCCCGCATCAGGTCGGACAGGAAGAAGACGGCGCCCTTGAGGACGCACACCAGGACGAGGTCCCGATCGGCGTAGTCATTCGAGATCTCGGCGCCGAGCTCGCGCACTCTCCGCTGGAGGTCGTCCGGCGGGACGAGCATGTCGCCGATGGCTGGATCGCGTTGCACCGCTCAATCGTAAACGGGCGCCGCCCACGACAGCCGCACGTGCTCCGAGCCGGCGTCGGCGACCCGGAACGCCTCCCCGGTGGCGACGCCGGGAATCCAGGCGATCTCGGTTCCCGAGAGGACCACCGGCAGCCGGTGGCGTCGCGTCCGGGGGACCTTCGCGTCGGTGAAGATGTCCTGCAGCGACTTGCGGCCGCCGAGGCCCAGCGGTCGCATGACGTCGCCCGGGCGCCAGTGGCGGACTTCGAGCGCCTCGCCGAGCCCGGCGGCGCTCAGGCTCCCGTCAGCGACGGGAAAGCGCCCGCGCTCGCCGGCGAGCCGCCCGCCGGCGAAGTCCAGGGTTCCCGGAATCGGGAGCCAGGCGCTGCCGGGTGCCGGCCCGGGCGCGGTGACGCGCCGGTGCAGGCGCAGGTGGCCGTAGGACACCTCGGCACCCAGGCCGTCCGGCAGGTCGAGTCGACCGGTGCCCCCGCGGGCGCCCAGGGCGAGGATCTCCCCGGTGCGCGCGCCGACGCTCGCCGCCGTCCCCCCTGGCGCCTCGTCGGCCATCGCCTGCACCACCAGGCGCGCGAGCGCCGGCTCCAGCCGCGCCAGGGCGGCCAGGCTCGGCGGATCCCCCACCTCCCGGCGCGCCGCCTCCACCATGCCGCGAAGGACGTCTGCCTCGTCGCGCAGGACGGCGAGCGTGCTCAGGACGTTCTCCTCCGCGGCCGGGTGGACCCGCCGCAGCGCCGGCAGCAGCTCCCGGCGGATGCGGTTGCGGGCGAAGCGGGGCGACGCGTTACTCGGGTCCTCGGCGATCGGCAGGCCGGCTTCACGGCAGTAGGCGCTCGTCGCGTCGCGGTGGAAGGCCAGCAGCGGCCGCACCAGGCGGCCGGCGCGCGCCTCCATCCCGAGCAGGGCCCGGCGTCCCGGCGAGGCGGCCAGCCGGTACAGGACGGTCTCGACCTGGTCGGAGGCGGTGTGCCCGGTGGCCACCGTGGCTCCGCGGGCGTCGGCGAGGTGCCCTGCGGCCGCGTAGCGCTCGTCGCGCGCCCACGCCTGGAGGTTGCCCGTGGGCCGGGTCTGCGGCGAGTGCACCGTGAGCTCGACGCCGAGCGCGGCGCACAGCGACCGGCAGAGCGCCTCGTCGGCGTCCGCGGACTCCCGCAGGCGGTAGTTGACGTGCAGCGCGATGGCGCATCCCGGCCCGGCGATCGCCGCCGCCACGTGCAGCAGGCAGGTCGAGTCCTGCCCTCCCGAGATCAGGACGACCACCGGCTCACCCCGCCTTACCAGCCCTCCGGCGGCGACGGCGGCTCGCAGAGTGGCGGCGTCCGGTGGCGTGCGGTCGCTCGTCATCGCCGTGCGGACGTCGAGGAGGGAGGTAGGAAAGCGACGGGGCCGAGGCCCCGCCGCCGCCTTGCGGGCGAGCGGCCCGCTTCCATGACCGACGACGCTGAACGCGCCTTGCGGAAGGACGGTTCCCCTTGCGAAGAGCCTCCCACTACTGGCCAGTAGGTCAATTCTTAGCGACCGCGTGCGCTGGCGTCAAGCGGCGTTGTAACAACCCGCACTAGACCAGCAGCTGCGGGTACTCGGCGGCCACCATCGCGCGGTAGCGCTCATGGATCGGCTTGACGATCGGCATGAGGCCGAGGGCGGCCTTGACGTCGCCGCCGGAGCGGATGCGGCGGCGGGCGATCGCCACCATGACGTTCTCCTTGCCCTGGAAATACCGGTTGGCGGTTTCCGAGGACATGCTCATCAGCACGCGCGGCTGCCAGTCGACGTCATCCGTCCACTCCCAGCGCAGGTTGCCGGGCTCGCCCGCACGGGACGCGCGGACGTTGACCACCAGGTCGAAGTCGTCGAACTCGAAGCGCTGAGGCACGTCGGCGGCCTTCAGTTGCGGGCCCATGCCGGGGTCCTCGGACATCATCGCGAAGACGCGGTCCATCACCTCACGCAGCTGCTGCGGTGATTCGAAGGCGGCGGCCATCGGCAGCGCCAAGTGTAGTTGCATGGGGCGCATGAGCGAGACGATCCACCTGCGCCCGCACGCCGAGGTCGCCGAGCGGGTCCTGCTCCCCGGCGACCCGGGTCGGGCGCTGCGCCTGGCGCAGATCCTGGTCGAGTCGCCGCCGCGGATGCTCAATCATCACCGCGGCCTGTGGGGCTACACCGGCGTCGCCCCGGACGGCGAGCTGCTGACCATCCAGAGCACCGGGATGGGCGGGCCGAGCGCCGCGATCGTGGCCGAGGAGCTGATCGTGCTGGGAGCGCGACGGCTGGTGCGCGTCGGCACCTGCGGCGCTCTCGATGCATCACTCCAGCTCGGCGACCTGGTGGTTTCCTCTCCGGTCCTCGGCCGTGACGGAACCAGCCGGGCGCTCGGAGCGCCGCTGGAGCTCGACGTCGATGCGGATCTGCTCGAGGCCCTGACCGCCGCGGCCCCGGACGCCCGGCGTGGAGCCGTGGTCTCGTCCGACCTCTTCTACGACCGCGACCCGCGGCGGTTGGCCGAATGGATCGCCGCGGGCGCGGTGGCGGTCGAGATGGAGGCGGCCGCCCTGCTGGCCGTGGCAGCGGTCCACGGCGTCGCCGCCGCCTGCGTGCTGGCGGTCAGCGACACGCTGATCCAGGACGGGCGGCGGCGCATCGACGCCGACGGCCTGCTGGCCGCCGAGCACGCGCTGGGCCGCGTCGGCGCCGCCGCGCTGGGCGCCGGAGCGGCCGAGCCGGCCTAGCGCCCGCCCCGCCGGCGCGTCAGGTGGCCGGCGTGGGGACTTCGCCGGCCGCGGGACCTGCGCCGGGCTCGACGTGCTCGACCTGGAGCCGCTCCTGCTCGCGCGGAACCGCGCGGGGACCGGCGTCGAGATGGGCCGCGACGTGGCTCAGCTCGGCGATCACCTTCGCGAGCTGGCGCTCGATGCTCAGCAGCCGCTCGTCTCCGCCCGCGGAGCGCGCGAGGTCCTCGAGCCGGCGGTCGAGCTTGTCGACTCCGTCCTCGATGCCCTCGAGGCGCTGCGAGACGGAGCGCAAGCGCCGGGTGAGGCGCTCGATGTCGGCCGCCGACGGCAGGTTGAGCGCCCCCATCGCGGCCTCCTGGGCCTGGGTGGCGCGCTCGCGGGCCTCGAAGGCGCGCGCGATCGCGCCGCTGACCAGCGGGTTATCCAGCAGCTCCTGTGCCAGTTTGCCGAGAGCGTCCTCGCCCTGGCGGGTCAGCCGGTCACGCAGCTTCTCGGCGTTCTCTTCCGTCACGCTGTCTCCAGGCGTCGTTTCAGCTCGATGTCTCACGCTAGCGCAGTCCGCGACGCTCAAGCCGAGCCGGCTCGGCGAGCCATCGCCACCGCCGTTGCGACATCGACGTAGGGCTCGCCGTGACCGGTCAGCAGCAGGCGCGCTCGGGTCGCCTCGAGGGCGTCCAGGGCGTGCATCGCCCGGTCGAGGTCGGCGGTGGCCGCCCGCGCGACCAGCCGCGGCCCGCGCCGGCCGGTGTAGGGGTCGAGGGTCACGATCGCGTCACCCGCGATCAGGACATCGCGGTCGGGCAGGTGCAGCGCGACATGGCCGAAGGTGTGACCGGCGCTGGGGATCACCCGCGGGTGTCCCGGCACGTCGAGCGTGTCGCCGTGGTCGAACACGTGGACCTCGGAGATCGCCGGTGCCCACAGCGCGCCGGCGGCGCCCATCCTCCCCAGGATCCGGACCGCCTTCGGGCGCCACAGGTAGTAGACCGGCAGCCGCTCGACCTCGTAGGAGTGCGGGTGGCCGGCGAGCTCCGCCTCGTCGCGATGCACCCACACCGGGATCCCCAGCTGCCGGCGGGCCTTCTCAGCGAAGCCGACGTGGTCGAAGTGCGCGTGGGTGAGGACGATCGCGCGCAGGTCGTCGAGGCCGCGCCCGAGCCTGCGCAGGGCGAACTTCAGCGATCCCCACGAGGACGGGAGGCCCGCGTCGACCGCGGTGATGCCGCCGTTGTCCTCGATCAGGTACCAGTTGACGAAGGCGTCCTCGACGCGATGCACGCCGGGAGCGAGGTCGAGCTGTACGAGTCCCATTGAGCGTTGCGATACCCGCGCCCCTCCGGGCCTAGGCGTGCTCCTAGCGCCCGCGGAAGCGGGGGCGCCGGCGCTCGAGGAAGGCGGCCGCGCCCTCGTGCGCGTCGGCGGAGTCGATCAGCGTCGCGAAGCCGACCTTCTCGGCGGCGATGCCGCGGTCGAGGTCGCCCTCGTAGGAGGCCAGCTTGAGCTCGCGCAGGGCCAGGGGCGCCTGGCCGGCCAGCCGCCGCGCCCACAGCAGCGCGATGTCGAAGAGCTCCTGGTCGGGCACGACCCGGTTGGCCAGGCCGAACTGGTAGCCCTCCTCGGCCCCGATCGGCTCGCCGGTGGCGTTCATCTCCAGCGCCTTGGCGTGGCCGACCAGCCGCGGCAGGCGCTGGCTGCCCCCGAACCCGGGCATGATCCCCAGCTTCACCTCCGGCTGCGCGAAGCTGGCCGAGTAGGCGGCCAGGCGCACGTCACAGGCCATCACCAGCTCGCAGCCGCCCCCGAGGGCGGGTCCGTTGACGGCGGCGACGGTTATCGTCCCGGAGTGCTCCCAGGCCCGCAGAAGGTCGTGCGCGCGGTCGATCAGCCGCCGGCCGCCGCGCTCGTCGAGCGACGGGAAGTTCGCGATGTCGGCACCGGCGCAGAACAGGCTGCGGTGCGCCGAGGTCAGGAGCATCGCGCGGATGCCGGGATCGGACTCGATGACGTCCCAGACGCGCTGCAGCTCGTCGACGACTCGCGCTGAGAGGACGTTGGCGGGCGGGTTGTCGAGCCACACCACCGCCACCTCGCCGCGGCGCTCGAGCTTGACCGCTGCGTCCTCGTAGCCCGAGTCGGGACGGGGATAGGCGTAGAAGCCCTGCCCGGCGTCGCGGCCGAGCCGGCCCTGACCGACCAGCCGGCGCAGGATGAGCGGGGGCGCGAAGCGCTCGCCGTGCTCGGCGGCGGCCACGTCGAGGGCGCTCAGCACCTCGTCGAGCCCGATGGCGTCGGCGCGCGCGAAGGGGCCTGGATCCATGCCGACGCCCAGGGTCATGCCCACGTCGATGTCGCGCAGGCCTGCCGCGCCCTCCTCAAGCACGCGGCAGGCCTCGACCAGCGCCCGCAGGTATACGCGCCCGGCGAGCCCGTCGGGCAGGACGGCGTGATCAGTGCTCATAGAAGCCCCTTCCGCTCTTGGCCCCGAGGTGCCCCTGACCGACCAGCCCCTGCATCCCGCCGTGGACGCGGAAGGCGTCCCCGTAGGCGTCGCGCAGCTCCGAGTCGACTCGCACCACGGTGTCGAGGCCGATCATGTCGGCGACCTCGAACGGGCCCATGGGTACGAGGCCCGAGGCCCGCAGCTCGGCGTCGACATCGGCCACCGGCCGCTGGGTCGCCTCCTGCTCGGCCCACGCCTCGCTGTTCATCGCGGCGAAGATCCGGTTGACGACGAAGCCGGGCGAGTCGGCGGAGCGGACGGGCGACTTGCGGATCTGGGAGACGAAGGCGACCGCGGAGGCCACGGTCTCCGTTGAGCTCTCCTCGCCGACGACCACCTCGACCAGCCGCATCACCGAGGCAGGCCAGAAGAAGTGCAGGCCGATCACCTTGCTGCGCCGCTCGAAGCTCACCGCGTCGGCGATGGCGGTGACCGGGATGCCCGACGTGTTGGTGGCGAGGATGGCGTGACCCGGGGTGCGGACGTCGAGCTCGGCGAAGACCTCCTGCTTGACGTCGAGCGACTCCGGGACCGCCTCGATGACGAGGTCGACGCCTCCGAAGCCCTCGTAGCCGGTCGTGCCGCTGAGCAGCCGCAGGGTGCGCTCGATGCGCTCGGCCGCCTGGTCGTCGCCGAGGCGGCCCTGCTCGACCGCCCGCGCAGCCCGGCGCTGGGTGATGTCGCCGGCTTCGGCCAGCGCCCGCTCGAGCGCGGTGGGATCCGGGTCGTGGAGGACGACGGGCAGCTCCCCGGCGGCGGCTATGGCCTGGGCGATCTGGCCGCCCATCACGCCGGCGCCGACGACTCCGATGCTGAACACGAACATGGCTGCAAGCTAACCCACCGGGCCCCCGCCCCTCGCCCACCCGCGCCAGACTGCCGCCTGCCGATGCCGACCGAGCCACCCCCCACTCCCTGGCTCTTCCCCCATCCGGAGGCGTCGGGCTCCGACGACGTGATCTCGATCGGCGCCGACCTGGAGCCCGGCACCTTGCTGGCCGCCTACCGCGCCGGCCTGTTCCCGATGCCAGCCGACGAGATCGACGCGATGGTCTGGTGGTCACCGGATCCCCGCGGGGTGCTGCCGCTCGACGGCCTGCGCGTCTCGAGCTCGCTGCGGCGCTCCTGCGCGCGCTTCGAGATCCGGGTCGACACCGCCTTCGCCGAGGTGCTCGACGCCTGCGCCGATCCGCGCCGGCCGCGGGGCTGGATCTCGCCCGACATCCGAGCCGCCTACCTCGAGCTGCACCGCCTCGGTTGGGCGCACAGCATCGAGACGTGGGCCGACGACGGGACCCTCGCGGGCGGCCTCTATGGGGTCGCCATCGGTGGGCTGTTCGCCGGCGAGTCGATGTTCCACCACCGCACCGACGCCTCCAAGGTGGCGCTGGTCGCCCTGGTCGGCCTGCTGAGCGACGAGCACGTCGCGCACCGCCTGCTCGACGTCCAGTGGCGCACGGATCACCTCGCCAGCCTAGGTGCGGTCGAAGTGCCGCGACGGCGCTATCTCAAGCGGTTGCAGCGAGCGCTCGGGCGCCCGGCACCGGGTGCGCTGGCGCCAGGATCGCTCGGCCGGGTCTCTGGGTAGAGTCCGCGCAATGGCCGACCTGCGCCGCTTCGACATCGATGAGCTCGTCATCCGGCCGGGCACCTACGTGAACCCTCAGACCGAGGTGGTCATCGTCGTCGACGACTCGGCCACGCTTGACGCCGAGCTGTTCACCGACTCGAGCGACGACGGTGAGTGGCTGCTGGTCTCCGACGACGCGCCGCTCGACGAGTCGCGGCGCGACGAGATGCTCGAGCGCCTGCAGCGCCGCGCGCAGCGCATGCAGGCCGCCCCGTCGCTCGATGACGAGGACGCCGAGGAGGACGACGACGGCAAGGACTTCCAGGCCGCCGGCTTCGACGACCCGTCCGCCTACGAGGACGACGAGGACTGAAGTAGGCGGCTCAGTGCCCCGCCCGTGACGGCGAGGCACCGAGTGGTTGGTAGCCCGCGCCCGGCGCTACAGCCGGTCGGCGCACTCCCGCACTGCCGCGTCGTCACTGCCGGCGCGTTGCACGCAGCGCGAGTAGAGCTCGAGCTCACGGCGCTCGGAGCGCGACGGCGCCTTGGCTGAGTCTCCGGCGCCGAGTCCGAAGCCGCGCAATTGCCGCACCAGCCCCTCGAACGGCTGCGGGTCGCTGGGCGCCTCGATCTCCTGGTCCTCGTTGAGCTGCGAAAGCGTGTAGTCGAGGCGGACCTTCGCCGAGTCGAAGCTCTTCTCGCCCTCGGGCGCGGAGACGTCGCCGGCCAACACGATCCGCCGCAGGATCTTGTCGTCGGCGCCGGTGTAGATCTCGACGCGCATGGCGTCGACCGCCTGCTCGACGCGCTCCTGCTGCGCGTCGGAGAGCTCGGTCGGCTTCTTGGCGCCGGGATCGGCCTGCTGCGCGTCGGCTCCCGCGACCGAGAGGTCGTCGAGCAGCTTGGGCACGTCGACGTCGCCGGTCAGCTTGATGGTGTCCTGTCCCGCGACCTCGGCCTCGCCGGCGTTGCGGGCGTTGCGCAGCCACTTGCGCGGGTCGATGCCCAGGCTGGCGGGGTCGGCGGGCTTGCCGTCGTCGCCCCGGCCCTCCGCGAAGCCGGACTTGAACTGCTCGAAGAGCTCGGCCGAGAGCGCGTAGTTCTCTTCCTGGAACAGCACGTAACCCTTGTCGTCGAGGACGGTGGCGCCCGCGTTGAACGTGACGCCGGCGGTCGCGACGGTGGCGTCGAGGTCGAACTCGGGGACGTCGTCGGGGCTGGTCTTGCGGAACGGGCCGCGGATGTCGAGCCGCACCGGCTGGCGCACCTGCTCGCTGCCCTTCGCGTCGATGCGGGCGAGCAGCTGGAGGCGACCGGAATCGACCTGCTTGTCGCCCGAGAAGGTCTCCTGCAGCAGCGCGTCGACATCCTCGTCGCCGGACGCTCCGCCGCAGGCGGCGGGCACCAGGGCCATCAGCGCGACACAGCAGATGATCGGCAGTCGAGCGTGCATCGAGCGCTCCTTTGGCGGTGGTGCGAAGTCCATTCCCGGAGTCGACGCGTCGGCGTCCGAGGCGGCGTCCTGACAGCGACCGTAGCATCAGGGGTCATGCCCTTCCGCCAGCTTTCCTGGATCCTCGGCTGCCTCCTCGCCGCCCTGCTGCTCACTCCCTCGGCCGCGAGCGCGGCGCCGGTGATCGTCCTGTCGGAGGACGGGGAGACCCGCGTCGCCCGCGACGGCCTGCCGGCGCCCCTCGAGCTGCCCCGATCCGGCTCGGCGACCGCCGCGCCGAGTCGCGAGGCGCCGCGCGCGACGCTCGCCGCCACCGCGAAGGGACCGTCGGTGCGCGGCGAGCTGCGACGGATGCGACGCCGCGGGGCGATCGACGCTTCCACCCACGACGCCCGCCTGGCGGCCTACAACGAGGCCCGCTCGACCGCCCGGAGGCTGCCCGGCCTGCGCCGCGTCGAGCTGACCGGCGTCCTGGCGGTGATCGACGGCATCACCGCGCGACGCGAGCTGTCGCCGAGCCGGCTCGGACCGCTGTGGCTCACCCTCGAGCGCAACGCCGAGTGGTGGCGCACCGGCCCGCTGCCGGCCAGCGGCCAACGGGTGCAGTTCGAGGGCTCCGAGCTGCTGTGGCAGTACGTCCCCGGCCAGGGGCTGCACGCGCATCCGCTCGCCAACTTCGGGCGCCTCAACGGGCTGTGGCAGGGCGGGCGGCGTTACGAAGCGCGGATGGGCGTCCTGATGGACGAGCTGCTCGCGCTCCGGGTCGAGCGCGCCGGCGGCGTCGCGTGGGAGTACTACTTCGCCTTCGGACCGAGCCGGGCACCGTGGGTCAGCGGCATGGCGCAGGCCACCGGCCTGCAGGCGCTGACGCGGGCCGCCGCGAAGCTGTCGCGCTCCGCGGAGGTCAACGCGATCGCGCAGTCGGGCCTGAGCATCTTCGAGACCGCGCCGCCGGCCGGCGTCCGGGTGTCCTCGGGCGGCGGCGCCCACTACCTCCTCTACTCCGGTGACCCCGAGCTGCGCGTGCTCAACGGCTTCGTGCAGGCGCTGTCGGGCCTCGAGTCCTTCGCGGCCATCACCGGCGACCCGCGCGCACAGCGTCTCTACGCCGAGGGCCGCACCGCGGTGGCCCCGGAGATCGCGGCGTCGGACACCGGCGCCTGGTCGCTGTACTCGCTCGGACGGGTGTCCCAGGAGGCCAACCTCTCCTACCACCAGCTGCTGGTCGGATTCCTGGCCAACCTCTGCGGGCGCACCGGCGACTCGCTGTACTGCGACACCCAGGGGCGCTTCGCGGGCTACGTCAAGCAGCCGCCGGTGCTGCGCGTGCTCACGCGCCGGCTGCGGGCGGGCGCTCCCGGCACCCTGCGCTTCCGCGTCTCCAAGCGCTCCGCGCTGGGAGTGCGCATCGAGCGCGACGGTCGCCTGGTGGCGTCCCGCGCGCTCGGAACCCTCGCCTACGGGCGCAGCTCGACCCCGTTCATCCCGCCGCGGCGGCGGCCCGGGACCTACACGGTGTCCTGGACGGGCACCGACGTGGCCGGCAATCGCGGCTCCGGGTCGGCGTCGATCGAGGTCCTGCCGGCGCGCCCGGCGCGCCGCGGAGGCCGACGGTGAGCGAGTCGCCGGAGCCGATGGCGCGGACCTGGGTCCTGACCGGCTCGCCGGAGAACCTGGCCGCCACGCGCGACCAGGACTACCGCGTGATCGGGATGAAGGAGGGCCGCCGGCGCATGGCCGAGTCGATGCTGCCCGGCGACCGCGTGGTCTTCTACGTCACCCGGGCCGGCGCGTTCGGAGGCTCGGTCCGCCTCACCTCGGACATGTTCGAGGACCGCGCGCCGATCTGGCCCGGCAAGCCCGGCGCTCCGGATCCCTATCCGTGGCGCTTCCGCTCCGAGCCGGAGGTGGTGCTCGACGAGGCGACCTGGCTGCCGGCCGAGGAGGTCGCCGACCAGCTCGAGCACGTCCGCAAATGGCCGGCCGAGCACTGGAAGCTCGCCTTCCAGGGTCAGCTGCGGCTCGTCTCCGAGCACGATGCCCGCGTCCTGGTGGACGCGCTGCGACGGCGCGCCGAAGCCGCGGCATGAACGATGCCCGGGCCGCCTGGGGACGCCTGTCGGCCGGGCACCGGCACGCCGCGCTGGCCGCGGTCGGGCTGGTGCTCTCGCTGGCCCTGCCGTTCTACGGCAAGAACGCCTTTGACCTGACCGAGGATGGCCGGCTCGTCTCGGCCAGCGAGAGCCTCAGCGCCTTCGGCGTCATGTCGTTCGTCGAGGGCGCCGTGATGCTGGTGGCGGCCGCCGTGATCGGACTGGTGGTGGCGCGGGCCCGCCGCGTCGCCTTCGAGCCGCTGGGCGGCGACGGGACGGTGATCGCCCTCGCCGGCGCCTGGGCGCTGCTCCTGCTGGTCTGGCGCCTGTTCGACAAGCCTGACGTGACCGGACAGGCCGTCACCGTGGGCCTGCAGTGGGGCTGGTTCGTGGCGGTGCTGTTCGCCGCGGCCGTGCTGGCCAGCGGCTGGCGGCTGCGCGGGAACGGCCCCAGCCCGCCGCCCGCCACCGACGCCGCGCCGGGTCAGTCGTCGCCGTAGGCGTCCTCGAGCAGGTCGGGCAGCGTCGCGTAGAAGCCCTCCTCGAGCTCCTCGGGAACCTCCACGAACACGCCGGCGGTGTGCACGTCGGTCCCGTGGGTGTGCGCGTCGGCGCGGACGGTCGCGCCGGCGATCACGAAGAACGGCGTGAGTCCGAAGTAGTCGAGGCCCTCGAACTCCTGGGGATCGATGCCGCTGGCGCTCAGCAGCTCCCACAGGCGATCGGCGTACTGGGAGTTGCCTTGGGTGATGTAGGCGAGTTGCTTCATCAACCGATTGTGCCGCACGCCGGCGACCGCGCGCGGCGGGGCCGGCCCTAGAATCGCCGGATGGCCGTCCCCGTCCCCGGCAGCGCCGACGACATGGCCGCCGGCCTGCGCGCCGCCGGCTACCTGCCGGCCGACGCCACCGCCCTGGTGTGCTTCCTCGCCGGGCGACTGGGCAAGCCGATCCTCGTCGAGGGCCCGGCGGGCGTCGGCAAGACGGAGCTCGCCAAGGCGCTCTCGCGCCACCTCGAGCGCGAGCTGGTGCGGCTGCAGTGCTACGAGGGCCTGGACGAGGCCAAGGCGCTCTACGAGTGGAACTACCGCAAGCAGCTGCTGCGCATCCAGGTCGAGGAGCGTGGCGCCGGCTGGGACGCGGTCTCCGACGACATCTTCGGAGCCGACTTCCTGCTCGAGCGGCCGCTGCTGGCGGCGATCTCGTCCGAGCAGCCGGTGGTCCTCCTGATCGACGAGATCGACAAGACCGACCAGGAGTTCGAGGCGATGCTGCTCGAGCTGCTGTCGGACTTCCAGGTCACCATCCCCGAGCTGGGGCGGATCGAGGCGCGGACGCATCCGATCGTGCTGCTCACCTCGAACAACACGCGAGAGCTGACCGAGGCGCTCAAGCGCCGCTGCCTGTACCTGTGGCTCGACTATCCCGGCGTCGAGCGCGAGCTCGAGATCGTGCGCCTGCACGCCCCGCAGCTGCGCGAGCAGCTGGCGCGGAGGCTGGTCGAGGTGATCGCCATGATCCGCGAGCTCGACCTGCGCAAGCCGCCGTCCATCGCCGAGTCGATCGACTGGGCCCGCGCCCTGGTGCTGCTGGGCGCCGAGGACATCACTTCCGAGGTGTTCGGCCAGACGATGTCGATCATCGTCAAGCACCGCACCGACCTCGAGCTGGTGGCCGAGCGCGTCGGCGTGCGCCTGGCTCCGGCGGCCTCGCCGGCCTGACCGGCGTGACCGCGCCCGACTTCGCCGGCGGCCTCGATGCGCGCGTCGTCGACCTCGTCGAGGCGCTCCGCCGCGAGGGGCTGGCGATCGGGACGTCGGAGCTGCTCGACGCGCTCGACGCGCTGCGCGAGATCTCCTGGACGGATCCCGCGCCGTTCCGGGCGGCGCTGGCGGCCACGCTCGCCAAGTCGCCGGAGGACCAGAAGGTGTTCGGGCTGGTCTTCGACGCCTTCCTGCAGCGCGCCAGCGCCGGGCAGGCGCTGCGCCGCGACGTCCGCGAGAGCGATCCGCGCGGTCCCACCGGGCAGGAGCCGCCGCGTGAGGGGAGCGTCGATGTCGAGGAGTTCCGCCGGCGGCTGCTCCAGGCGATGGTGGCCGGCGACGACTCGGCCCTGCGCGACCTCGCCCGCCTGGCCATCGCCGCGTTCGGCCGGCGCAGCCCGGGCTCGGGTGTCCTCGGCGTCGACGTGCAGCGGATCCGCCGTGAGCTCGACCTGACCGGTGACCTGCGCACCGGTGAGGGAGATCCCCGGAGCTCAGACGGCGAGGCGCCGACGCGCGAGCAGGTCCGCGCCTTCGAGGCCCACCTGCGCAGCGAGCTCGAGCGCGCCCAGGTGGAGCGCACCGGTGTCCTGCCGCCCGCGCGGCCCCTGACCGAGTTCGACCGCAGCCTCCCGACCGGACCGTCCCAGGACCTCGCGGCGGTGCACCGCGTCGTCGCCCAGCTGCGCCGGCGGCTGGCCACCCAGGGCCGGCAGGCCCGCACGCGCGGTCGCCATGCCCACGTCGACGTGCGCCGCACGATGCGCGCCTCCCTGCAGACCGGCGGAGTGCCGGTGGTGCTGCGCTACCGCCCCCAGCAGCCGCGGCGCCCCGAGCTCTACGTCCTCTGCGACGTGTCCACGTCGGTGGCCTCGGCGTCGGTGTTCTTCCTGTCCGTGCTGCACGCGCTGCACGACGTCTTCCGCTCCATGCGCTCGTTCGTGTTCGTGGAGCGGATCTCGGAGGTGACCGACCTGTTCGCCCGCGAGGACTCCTTCGGCGCCATCACCCAGGCCATCGCCAACGACGCCGGGGTCGCCGACGTGTCCGGCTACACCGACTACGGGCGGGTGTGGGGCGAGTTCGCCGACGCGGTCGACGAGGACCTGCACGCGCGGGCCACCGTGATCGTCCTCGGCGACGCGCGCACCAACGGGCGCGACCCCGGCATCGCCGCCTTCCAGTCGGTGGTCGCGCGCGCCGGCCGGACGCTGTGGCTGAATCCCGAGCCCCGGCTCTACTGGGATCACGGGGACTCGGTGATCGGCGCATACGCCGCCCACTGCGAGGCGCACGAGTGCTGGACCGCCGCCCACCTGGAGGCGTTCGTCCAGTCGCTCACGCGCCGGAACCGACCGTGAGGCGCCGGACCGCCGGGCGCCCGATAGCATTCGGGAGGCAACTGATCAGGGGGGCTGGCGGGTTGGCCGGCTGAGATAGCGCTGCACTTGGGACCTGGCGCTGACCCTTCGAACCTGTGGGGTAATGCCCGCGAAGGGAGCGATGCAGACTCACACCGAGATGGGCGCCGCCGCGAGGGACGCGCGAAGCGACCCGCCGAGCGACGGGATCGTCGTCGCCGACGCCCACAAGTCCTTCGGGGGCGTCGACGCGCTCGCGGGGATCTCGCTGCGCGTCGCGCCGGGCGAGATCGTCGCCGTCGTCGGCCCCAGCGGCTGCGGCAAGTCGACGCTGCTCGAATGCGTCTGCGGCCTGCAGCGGCCGAACTCCGGAACCGTCTCGAGCCCTCCGGCGGCGCTGATGCCACAGCGCGACGCCCTGCTGCCCTGGCTGAGCGCGCTCGACAACGCCGCGCTGGCGCTGCGAGCGGTCGGCGAGACCCGTGCCCGCGCCCGGGCGCGCGCCCACGAGCACTTCGAGGAGTTCGGCCTCACCGGCTTCGAGCGGGCACGCCCCTCCGAGCTCTCGGGCGGCATGCGCCAGCGCGTCGCGTTCCTGCGCACGCTGCTGACCGGACGCCCGGTCCTCTGCCTCGACGAGCCGTTCGGCGCCCTCGACGCGATCACCCGAGGCCAGATGCAGCAGTGGCTGGCCGAAGCCCTCGTGCTCGAGCCACGCACCGTCCTGCTGGTCACCCACGACGTCGAGGAGGCCGCCCTGCTCGCCGATTCGATAGTCCTGCTCTCGTCCCGCCCGGCGAACGTGGTGACCACCCTGCCCGTCGCCCTGCCGCGCCCGCGACGGCGCAGCGACGCCCCGATCGTCGCTCTCCGCGAGCGGGCGCTGCAGGCGCTCGGAGAACCGGCATGACGGCCGCCGTGCTCGTGCTGGTCGCGGTCGGCGCGTGGCAGCTGATCGTCGTCCTCGGCGTCGTCGACGAGCTGATCTTGCCCGCCCCCACCGACGTGCTCATCTCGCTGTGGGAGGACCGCGCCATCCTCGGCCCCGACCTCGCCGTGACCCTCGGCGAGGTCCTGCTCGGGCTGCTCGCGGCGATCGTCGCGGGCGCCGGGCTCGGCCTCGCCATGCACCTGTGGGCGCCGGTGCGCCGCGCGCTCGGACCGCTGGTGATCGGGTCCCAGGCGGTGCCGGTCCCGGTCATCGCGCCGCTGTTCATCCTCGTCTTCGGGTTCGGGCTGGCGCCGAAGGTCCTGATGGTGGCGCTCATCTGCTTCTTCCCGATCACGATCAACCTCTACGACGGCCTGCGCGACGTCGACCCGGACGCACGCAAGCTGCTCGTGACGCTCGGCGCCGGGCGCTGGCGCGTGCTGCGGCTGCTCGAGGCGCCGGCGGCTCTCCCGCAGGCGTTCACCGGCGTCAAGATCGCCGCCGCGGTGGCGGTGATCGGCGCGGTCTTCGCCGAGTGGGCCGGCTCCAGCCGCGGCCTCGGCCACGCGATCCTCACCGCCAGCGGCCAGCTCGAGACGCCCCGGGCGTTCGCCGCCACCCTGCTGCTCTTCCTCCTCGCCATCGCCATCTACGGCGCCTTCTCCCTGTTGGAGCGGCGCGTCGTGGGCTGGATCCCCCGCAATCGTCCCGGAGACCGATGAACCGACTGACCAGAACCGTTTCGCTGCTGGCGACACTCCTGATCGCCCTTCCCGTCGCCGGCTGCGGCGAGAAGGAGGAGCCGACCGCCTCCGCGCCGACCGGGAGCCGCGAGCTCGACGAGGTCACGCTCGTGCTCGACTATTTCCCCAACGCCGACCACGCCGGCATATACGCGGCGGAGGCGAGCGGGGCCTACGAGAAGGCCGGCCTCGACGTCGACATCCAGCCTCCGCCTGACCCCTCCGCCCCGCTCAAGCTGGTGCAGGCCAAGCGGGCCGACATCGTCATCTCCTATGAGCCTGACCTCCTGCTCGCCCGCGACAAGGGCACCGAGCTGGTGTCCGTCGGCGCCATCGTGCAGAAGCCGCTCACCTCGCTGATGGCGCTGCCGGCCGGCGGCGTGCGCAAGGTCTCAGACCTCGAGGGCAAGCGCATCGGCACCTCCGGCGTCCCGTACCACTCGGCTTACCTGAAGACCATCCTCGAAGACGCCGGCGTCGCTCCCGGCTCGGTGAAGGAGGTCAACGTCGGGTTCAACCTGACGCCCGCGATGGTCTCCAAGAAGGTCGACGCCACGCTGGGCGCGTTCTGGAATTACGAGGGCACCGACCTCGAGCTGCGCGGCCGCGACCCGGTCATCCTGCGCATGGAGGAGCTCGGCGTTCCCAACTACAACGAGCTCGTCTTCGTCACCCGGCGCGACTTCCTCAACCAGGACGGCGCGTCGAAGGTCCGCCGATTCATGCAAGCCACCGCGCGCGGCCACCAGCTGGTGCGCGAGGACCCGAAGGTCGGCGTGGACGCGCTCCTGGAGGCCGACTCCGGCCTCGAGCGCCGGCTGCAGGCCGCGGTGGTCGAGAAGACCACACCGCTGTTCTTCCCGGCCGGCGAGCGGCCGTTCGGCTGGCAGGAGCCGGCCGAGTGGGAGGCCTACGGCGCCTGGATGTTCGAGAACGGGCTGCTGGAGAACCGGCCCGACTCGAGGGGCGCGCTCACCAACGAGTTCCTGCCGGGTGAAGGTCTCGACGGCGGGACGGCGGGACTGGAGTAGTCGCGGGGCGCCGCGGAGTGGGAGGGCGCGCCGGCAGCAGGTTGCGGCGCGCCGCCCACGTCAGATACTCCCCCGCCAGGCCGCGCCAGGCGCCGTAGGGCTCCAGCAGGCCGCGGACCTCGGCCTCGTCGGCCAGGGCCTGCGGCCGGCCGGCGATCAGCGTGCCGACCAGCTTGAGGAAGCCCAGGTCGGCGGCCGGCACCTGGTCGTAGCGGCCCTGGCCGTGCAGCGCCATGTACTCGACCGTCCAGGCCCCCACGCCGGGGATGGCCCGCAACCGGGACCAGCTCGCCTCGGGATCGCCTTCGAGGTCGATCGTGCCGCGGTGCACCGCGGCCGCCGTCCGGCGCAGGGCAAAGGCGCGCGTCTCGGCGAGGCCGAAGGACTGCAGACGGGCGGGCGCCTCGCCGGCGACCGCGCCGGGACTGGCGGCGTCGCGCAGGCCGCTGCGCTCACAGCGGCGCCCGAGGCGCGCGATCAGCTGCCGCTGGATGAGGATCGCGCGCTCGATCTCGATGAGCTGCTCGGTGATCGCCGCCGTCAGCGCCTCCCACGCGGTGGGCTTGCGCGACGGTCGCAGCGACGGGTGGGCGCGCAGGGCGCGGCCGAGCAGCGCATCGCCTCCGAAGGACTCGTGGAACTCCCGGAGGTCGTCGTCGACGCCGGTGGCGAAGCGCATCCGCTCGATCCCGTGCCGGGCACCCTCGTCGCTGAGCGCACGTGCGGCGAAGATCACCCGCCGGGGGCTGGCCTGGACGATGCCGACCAGCACCGGCTCCTCACGCCAGTGCAGCAGCCGCAGCAGAGCCGATCCGTGACGGCGCAGGAGGCCGTCCCCGGAGGCGCCGCCCAGGCGGAACGACCAGGCGGGCAGCACCTCCTCGCGGTGCTCGACCGGCCAGTCGCCGACGGGAGCCCGCGCGCCGCTCAACTCCGTCGGATGAGGTGAACGTCGACCAGGAACGAGTTGCTGGAGACGATCTCGCCCACCAGCCCCTTCCGCCGCCGCCGGCGGCGACTCAGCAGCCGCGGGCCCCGGCCACTCGCGACCGCCACGGCGGCCGCGCCGGCGACGAAGCTGGTGGCGGCCAGGGCCGCCACCTGCCGGGCGGGAACCGATGCGGGCGTCCGCTCGACCAGCACGGGCGCCGGCGTGGGCACCGTCAGCGTCGCGGCCGAGCCGACCACGGGCTCGCCGTCCACCACTTCCTCGACGTGTTGCGCCATCCGGCTCATCTGGGTCGACAGCATGACGCAGTGCCAGGACGGGTGGGTGTCAGGTCGGGCGGCGTTCGCGCTGCTGGCTCGGAGCGGTGCCGAACACGCTATCCCACCACGGCGCGCTGACGCCGAACCCGCGCTCGTGGTCCTGGAAGTGGTGGCGCATGTGCAGCTCGCGCAGGCGTCGCCCCCAGGCCGAGCGCGGCTTGTGGTGGTGCAGGTGGTAGTGGATCATGTCGTAGGCGAGGTAGCCCGCGGAGAAGCCGGCCATGAAGGCGGGCGCGCCCGCGTCGCCCAGCAGGAGCCAGAAGAGGCCGCCGAAGGCGAGGGCCAGCGGCGCGCTGACCGTCGGCGGCATCACCAGCCGCAGCGGGTCGTTGGGGTGGTCGTGGTGGACCCCGTGCATCATCCAGTGCAACCGCACCGAGAGCGGGTGCGTCGGCTCGTGGTGGAAGACGACGCGATGCAGCCAGTACTCGGTCAGCGTCCAGGCCGCGTAGCCGCCGAGCGCGAGCGCGGCGGCGACTCCGGGGCCGGTCCGCTGGACGCCCAGCACCGCCATCACGGCGATGACCGGCACGTAGATGGCCACCGGCACGAGCGGGTGCACGCGGGTCAAGGAGTCCAGCATGCGCGACCGGAACATCGGGGGCGAGGCCCTCAGCACGTCGGTCCGGCGCATGACTACAGCCTACTCCGGCGCCCGGAGCGGCTCAAACGCTCAGGTCGGCGCCGCGAGCGGGGTCTCGTAGATCCGGAAGCGCCTCACGATGCGGCCGTTGAGGCCCTCCAGCGCGCGATTGATCGGGTTGGTCTCGAGGATCCAGCCCAGCTCGGCGAGGTGGATGCCGGTCTTCTCGGCCGCCTCGAAGTGCACCGTGTAGAGCTTCGCGGCGACACCGGACTTCTGGAACTCCGGCTTGACGCCGAGCGCGAACTGGCGCACGCGGGAGATGCGGCGGCGCCAGTAGAGCGCGCGGATCCAATTGAACGGAAGCAGGCGGCCGTTGAGGTGCTTGAGGACCTGGTTGTAGTCGGGCAGCGTCACGGCGGCGCCGACCACCTCCCCGTCCTTCTCGGCCAGCCACGCCCAGTCCTCCGACAGGACCGGCCGGATCTCGTCGACGTAGTGGCGGACCTCGTTGGGCGTCAGCGGCACGAACCCCCAGTTGTCCTCCCAGGCCGAGTGATAGACGTCGAGGAAGCGCCCGACCTCGGCCTCGAGGTCGTTCTTGCGCATGTTGCGCACCGTGATCCCGTGGTCGCCGATCGAGTCGGCGGCGGCGAAGATCGCCGGATGGACCTTGTCGCGGTCGGAGATGTGGATCTCCCACATGTAGAGGTCCATCGCCTTGCCGAGCCCGGCGCCCTCGAGCAGGGCGGGGTAGTAGCGGTGGGTCCACGGCTGCAGGATCAGCGGCATCCGCTCGAAGCCCTCGATCAGCACTCCGCACGGGTCGTTGGTGGTGAAGTCGCATGGGCCGACCATGTGGTCGCACCCCTGGGCGGTCAGCCAGTCCCGCGCCGCCTTCAACAGCGCCTGCGCCGCCTCCGAGTCGTCCTCGCACTCGAAGAAGCCGAAGAAGCCCCACGCGTTGCGCTGGAAGGCCTGGAAGTTGTCGTCGACCTGCGCCGTGATGCGACCGACCGGCCGGCCGTCGCGCCACGCCAGGAAGTACTCGGCGCGGGCGTGCTCGAAGAAGGGATTGCGCCCGCGGTCGAGGAAGCGCCGGCGCTCGGCGTTGAGAGGCGGCACCCAGCGCGACTCACCCGCGTAGATGCGAAACGGAAGCTTGATGAAGGTGTCGAGCTCGGCCTTAGACTCGACCGTAGTGATTTCCAGCCGCCCTGACATCGGAGGCGAACCCTATATGCCTCCCGCCAACGACCTCTTCGCCAAGATCCGCGGCCACGAGCGCGTCGCTCAGCTGCAGGCCGCCCGCGAGGCCGACGTGCTGCCCTACTTCCGGCGACTGGAGGGCCCCGCGGGCCCGGTGGTCGAGATGGAGGGCGCCCGGCGCATCATGCTCGGCTCCAACAACTACCTGGGGCTCACCGAGGACCCCCGGGTGGTGGCCGGCGCCGCCGAGGCGCTGCAGCGCTACGGGACCGGGCTCACCGGATCGCGGCTGCTCAACGGCACGATCAGCCTGCATCTCGAGCTCGAGGCCGAGCTGGCGGCATGGATGGGCACCGAGGACGCGATCGTCTTCACCACCGGCCACCAGGCCAACCTCGGCGCGCTCGGCACGCTGCTCGGCCCGGGCGACACCGTCATCGCCGACTCGAGCGACCACGCCTCGATCCTCGACGGCTGCCTGCTGTCGAAGGCCAAGCTGCGCGCGTTCCGGCACAACCGCCTCGACAAGCTCGCCACCCAGCTCGAGCGCGCGACCCAGGACGGCGGCGGAGTGCTGGTGGTGGTCGACGGCGTCTTCTCGATGGAGGGCGACGTGGCGCCGCTGGCCCAGATCGCGGACCTCTGCCGGGCCCACGGCGCCCGCCTGATGGTCGACGAGGCGCATGGCGCCGGCGTGCTCGGCGCCCGCGGGGCGGGCACCTCCGAGCTGCTCGGAGTGGAGGACCGCGTCGATCTGCGCATGGGCACCTTCTCCAAGAGCCTGGCCTCCTGCGGCGGCTTCGTGGCCGGGTCCTCGGAGGTGGTCGACTTCCTGCGCATCCAGTCGCGGGCGTTCCTGTTCACCGCCGCCGCCGTGCCGGCCGCCGTCGGCGCCGCGCTCGCCGCCCTGCGCATCGTGCGCTCGGCCGAGGGCCCGGAGCTCTTCGCGCGGGTGCTGGAGAACGCCGAGTACCTCAACCGCGGCCTGCACGCGCTCGGCCTGCATGTGGTGGCGCCGCAGCCGCTGCCCGACGGGTCGACCGTCACCACGCCGATCATCCCGGTGCTGGTCGGCGACGACTGGAAGGCCGTCCTGCTGTGGAAGGCGCTGTTCGACGCCGGCGTGTTCGTCAACGTCGCGCTGCACCCGGCGGTGCCGCCGGGTGGAGCGCTGCTGCGGACCAGCGTGATGGCCACGCACGACACCGAGACGCTCGATCACGCCCTCGAGGCGATCGGGCGCGTCAAGCGGGAGTTCGAGGCCGAGCACGGGCCGCTGCCGGCGCCGGCGCACGCCTGACCCGAGGGGTGACGCCGACTCACGGCGCAGCCCCCGGGGCGCTCGCGGCGCGGCATCGGGCCAGTCGGGCGCGAGCAAGAAATGACCCGCTCTTTGCGCATGAACAACCTTCTCGGCGTTGTGAGCAAGTGGTGAACGCCTTAAGGTCCGCGACCGTTGGACAGGCCTTCACGGGGGCCGGGGAGACGACGGTCGAGCGCCAGGGGGAAGCGATCCTCCGGATGCCGATCAAGCATCCGGCCGGAGGGCCGCTGTGACGCGCGCCGCCCGGAACTTCGTCGCGGGAACACAGGAAAGACGACAACGACGCCCGCTCGGTGGGGTGGGTGTCGGGGAGGTTTGATGACTTTGACCGAAGCGCCCAGGGCTCCGCAGCATCTTCGAGCCCTGCAACAGGCCAACCGCGTGCGGCTGGCACGCGCCGAGCTCAAGCGACAGGTCGCCGAGGGCGACCGCTCGGTGTCCGATGTGGTGCTCGACTGCCCGTGGGAGGCCGAGAGCATGACCATCGGCGACCTGTTGATGAGCCAGCACCGGTGGGGGCACACGCGCTGCCGCCGCTTCCTGGGCGCGGTCTCGATGGTCGAGACCAAGACCATCGGCTCGATGACCGATCGCCAGCGACGGGCGCTGGCGGCACGCCTCGACGGAGCCGACGAGCTGGACGCCTTCGACGGGTTCGGCGCTCCTAGCGAGCACGCCTGGACGGTCGCGCGGGTCTAGACCCGGGCGGGCCCGGCGCCGGCGGACTCAGGCCGCCGGCGCCGGCCTCCGGTCGCCGTGGGCGACGCCTACGACGCAGGAACCGGGGGAAAGCCCGGTCCGCGCGTCGTGAGCTCCACCACGTGACCGTCGGGGTCGCGCAGGTAGAGCGACTTGAACGCCCCGCGCTCGAAGACCTCGGTGCACTCGACGCCGCGGCTGCGCAGGTAGTCGCGCCAGGCCTCCTGCTCCTCGGGCGTCTCGATGACCAGCGCGAAGTGGTGGGTGGAGCCGACGCCCGCCACTCCGGCCGGCAGCTCCGGGTACTCCATGAACGACAGCAGGCGGCCGGCTCCGCCGTCGAGGGCGCCGAACCACACGTGGCGGGTGCGCGGGTCGTCGTCGCTGGGGCCGTCGTGCACGATGCCCAGGCCCAGGACGTCGCGGTAGAACTCGATCGTGCGCTCCAGGTCCGACGAGATCGCCGTGACGTGGTGGAGCCCACGCAGCTGCATCCTCTGGGATTCGGCCACGCCGGTCAGCCTAGTGCCTGGTCCCGCGCCGGCGCTCACCGGCTCGGCGCGTCGCTGCCGTCGGGATGGGCCTGAAGCGTCGCCTCGCCGGACTCCCCGGTGCGGATGCGATAGGCCTCCTCGACCGGCATCACGAAGATCTTGCCGTCGCCGATGTGGCCCGTGCGCGCGTGTCTCAGGATGGTGTCGACCACCGACTGCACGTCGGCGTTCGCCACCACGCAGTCCAGCCTGACCTTCGGGCGCAGGTAGTTGGTCAGCTCGGCTCCGCGGTAGCGCTCGGTGATGCCGCGCTGGCGTCCCGAGCCCTTGACCTCGGTGATCGACAGCGACGGGAACCCGAGGTCGAGCAGATCGCGGCGGATCGGCTCGAACGCCTCGTGACGGATGTAGGCCTCGATCTTCTTCATGTCGCGATTATCCGCTTCCGCGGAGACGCGAGGGCGGCGATCCGGCTTCCGGAGCGCCCACTCGCCGAAAACCGCCCCTCATCGCCCTGCGGACAAGCCGCGGCGGCTCGTTTTGTCCACGTGGACAACATGGTTCGGCGGGGCGTCGGCGTAGGCTGTGCCGACTTCGGCGAAGCGAAATGAAGAGGAAGACGCACGTACCTGATGCCATCGGCTCGAATCAGATCTCGCAACATCGGCGCCGCCCAGTGGAGCCCCAACGGCGGCACGCTCGGCCAGACTGACCTGACCCAACCCGGCGGGCAGGTCTACGGCGCCAACGTCTTCTCACCGGCGGTGCAGCGCCAGCGCCTGCCGAAGGCGGTCTTCAAGCAGCTGCAGAAGACGATCGCGCAGGGCGCCCCGCTCTCGCCCGAGCTGGCCGACTCCGTCGCCGCCGCGATGAAGGACTGGGCGATGGAGAAGGGAGCCACCCACTTCTCCCACTGGTTCCAGCCGCTGACGGGGTCGACCGCCGAGAAGCACGACTCCTTCTACATGCCGACCGAAGACGGCACGGCGATCGCCGAGTTCTCCGGCAAGGAGCTCGTCCAGGGCGAGCCGGACGCGTCGTCGTTCCCGACCGGCGGCATCCGCGCGACCTTCGAGGCCCGCGGCTACACCGCCTGGGATCCCTCGTCGCCGGCCTTCATCCTCGAGAATCCCAACGGCGCCTTCCTCGCCATCCCGACCGCCTTCGCGTCGTGGACCGGCGAGGCGCTCGACCACAAGATCCCGCTGCTGCGCTCGATGGACGTGCTGGCGGACTCCGCGCTGCGCGCGCTCAAGCTCTTCGGCGACGAGGACACCGGCAAGGTCTTCACCACCGTCGGCCCCGAGCAGGAGTACTTCCTGATCGACGAGCAGTTCTACTTCGAGCGTCCCGACCTCATCAACACCGGGCGCACGCTGTTCGGCGCCAAGCCGCCGAAGGGCCACGAGCTCGACGACCACTACTGGGGCTCGATCCCCGAGCGCGTGCTCGCCTTCATGCTCGACGCCGAGTCCGAGCTGGTCAAGCTCGGCGTGCCGGTCAAGACCCGCCACAACGAGGTGGCGCCCGGTCAGTACGAGATCGCGCCGGTGTTCGAGAACTCCAACGTCGGCTCCGATCACCAGCAGCTCTGCATGCAGGTGCTCCAGAACGTCGCGCGCCGCTACAAGCTTGTCTGCCTGATGCACGAGAAGCCGTTCGCGGGCGTCAACGGCTCGGGCAAGCACAACAACTGGTCGATGGCCACCGACGCCGGCGCGAACCTGCTGGAGCCGGGCGCCACCCCGCACGAGAACCTCCAGTTCCTGTTCTTCTGCACCGCGGTCATCGCGGCGGTCAACCGGCACGCCGCCCTGCTGCGCGCGTCGATCGCCGGGCCCGGCCAGGATCACCGCCTCGGCGGCAACGAGGCTCCCCCGTCGATCATCTCGATCTTCCTCGGCGCCGAGCTCGAGAAGGTGTTCCAGGCCATCGAGACCGGCTCGGGCGACGCGGCGACCCCGCAGGCCTACCTCGGTCTGGGGACCACGGTCCTGCCGCAGCTGCCGCTGCACGGCGGCGACCGCAACCGCACGTCGCCGTTCGCTTTCACCGGCAACAAGTTCGAGTTCCGGGCTCCGGGCTCGAGCCAGTCGGTGGCGCTGCCCAACACGGTGCTCAACACCATCGTGGCCCAGGCGGTCGACGCGATGTCCGACTCCCTCGAGCAGCAGCTCAAGACGTCGGGCTCACTCGAGGAGGCGGTCCTGGCCGTCGTCAAGGAGACCTACACCGCCAACTCCGGCGTGGTCTTCGGCGGCGACAACTACTCGCCGGACTGGCACGCCGAGGCCGAGCGCCGCGGGCTCCCGAACCTCGCCCAGACCCCGGACGCCCTCCCCTATCTCGTCGCCGACGAGACGGTCGCGGCGTTCGAGACCTACAAGGTCCTCTCGCGCCGCGAACTCGAGGCCCGTTACGAGGTCTACGTCGAGCAGTACGTCACCACGCTCAACATCGAGGGCGAGACCGCGGCCTCGATCGCGCGCACCATGCTGGTGCCGGCGGCGGTTCGCTACCTCGGCGAGCTCAACATGGCGGGAGCCGGCACGGGCCTCGACACCCTGAAGGCGGAGGCCGCCGGCCTGCTCGACGAGATGGTCGTGTGCCTCACCGGGCTCGAGAAGGCCAACTCCGAGCACCCCGAGGAGCAGAACGTCCTCGACCATGCGCGCTACGTGCAGAACAGCGTCATCCCGGCCATGGAGGCCCTGCGTGCCGTCGCCGACCGTCTCGAGCGCGTCGTGCCCGACACGCTCTGGCCGCTGCCGAAGTACGCGGAGATCCTGTTCATCAAGTGATCGAGTGATCGCCTGAACCGTGTCGTCGCACCCGAAGCCCCGCTACGGCGGGGCTTCGGGCGTTCCAGGGACGACGTTCACCCTGTCGGCGGTTCCCGATCCGGAGCGCGAGCGCCCAACATCCTAACGGTTGTTAGGATGTTGGTATGTCCGACGACCGGTGCGACCTCCTCTGTCTCGACCTGCCCAAAGCCGAATCCGCCCGGCGCCTGCTTCCGGCCCCCGAGATAGTCGCGGCGGCGGCGGAGCGCGCGAAGGCGTTGGCCGACCCGACCCGCCTACTGGTGGCACTCAGCCTGCGCGAGGCGGGCGAGCTGTGTGTCTGCGACCTGGCGTGGGTCTCGCGGCGCTCGGAGAAGCTCGTCTCCCATCACGCGAGGGCGCTCCGTGGCGCGGGACTGGTCCAGAGCCGCCGCGAAGGGAAGATGGTGATGTACGGCTTGACGGACGCCGGCGCGGCTCTGCTCGACACCTTCATCCCGGAACCGCAGGAAGTGGCGGCATGAGCCTTCCCACTCTGCCGATGATGGCGCCGACCGCTCCCGCGCCGCCGCAACGCGACGAGCGCTGGTTGACGGCGGCCAAGCGAGCGCGGCAGCTGTCGTGGGCGTCGCTGGCTTGGATGACTCTCGAAGGCGTGGTGGGACTCATCGCCGGCTTCGAGGCCAACTCGCTCAGCCTCATCATCTGGGCCGCATCCTCGTTCGTCGAAGGACTGGCGTCCATGACGATCATCTGGCGCTTCACCGGCTCGAGGACGCATTCGGATTCGAGCGAGCGCACCGCCCAGAAGTGGGTCGCCGGTTCCTTCCTCCTGCTCGTCCCCTACTTCGTCTACGAATCCTTCGACCGGCTGCTCACCGGCAGCGAAGTCGAAGACTCGAGGCTGGGGATCGCGATCACGGTCTCGGCGATCATCCTCATGCCTCTGTTGGGATGGGCGAAGCTGCGGCTGGCCAAGCGCCTCGACTCCGACGCGACGGCAGGCGAAGGCATCCAGAACGTTCTCTGCGCCGCCCAGGCCGCGGCTGCGCTCGTCGCGCTCCTCGGCGCGGGTGCAGGTCTCGCCATTCTCGATCCCATCGCGGCGTTCGTCATCTCCGGCATCGCCATCAAGGAGTGCGTCGGACTCTGGCGTGGCGCGAGCGACGACTGCTGCACCCCGATCGGATTCGACGGTCCCGCTGGCACGGACGACTCGTGTCGCGAAGACGGCTGCTGCCGGTAGCTGCGAACCGGCAGCGAGCCGGCTCGTGTTGCGCGGGCCGTCAGCCGGCGTGCTGCAATGGCGCCGCTGCCGCGCGCCGGCCGACGGCCTGGGCTAGGACACGGTGATCGGCGTGCCGACCGGCATCAGGCGCGCCAGGCGCCGGATGTCGGGATTGCGCAGCCGGATGCAGCCGTGGGAGACGCGGCCGGGCAGGATGCCGGGCCGGTTGGTGCCGTGGATGCCGATGAAGCCGCCGCCCGGCCAGTCGGTGAGCACCGCGGAGCGGGCGCTGGTGCCGAAGGCCACCGGCCCGTAGATCGGGGAGTCGAAGCCGCGCAGCTCGTTGCGGATGTAGAACTCGCCGGTCGGCGTCGGCCAGCGCTTCTGGCCCACGCCGATGCGGGCCCTGAGCACGGTGCGTCCGCGGCGCTCGAGGCGCAGCCTCAGACGCTTCGTGTCGACGAAGAGGTGGGTGGTGACGGTCTCGTAGCCGCTGAGCGCCTGGCGGGGCACCCAGCCGGTGCTGTTGTTGGGCAGCATCGGGAGACGCACGCGCAGCCACTGCTGGCCGCCGACGGTCTGGCGCTCGAGGACGAGCACGAGGTTGGCGGTCCGCTCGGGCGTCAGCGTCTTCAGGCGCATGACGACGGCCGACTCCGAGGAAGGCTCCGCGCGGACTTCGGTGGCCCGCAGCACGAAGCTCCAGCGCCAGAGGTTGCTCTTGCCACTCAGCGTGACCGGCTCGGTGATGGTCGGGGCCGGTACCGGAGGCGGCGTCGGGGGCGCCGGCTGCACCGGAGCCTGCGCGGAGCGAGCGAGGGGCGCGGGCTCAGCCGAGCGCGCGAAGGAGACGGGCGAGTCGGTCGCGCCGCCGGTGCCGGCGGCCGCACGGGCCGGCGGGACGCTCGTCAGCAGCGCCGCGACCAGCAGCGTCGCGGCGAGCAGGAAGGCCAGAACTGCCGACGGGGCGGCGCTGCCGCCGCCCCGTCGCATGATGGATCCCTCGTTCACCCGGTGAAGGAGGGCGAGCGACGCGCGCGCGTCCGCGGGCGCGTCGCCGCCACGATGAACCGCGTGCCGGCAACCGCGCGCAGCACCTGACGCTTGGTCAGCGCCGGATCGAAGGCCTCCGGAGCGGGCTCCTCGCCGTTGATGTCGCGGATCCACGAAGCGTGACGTGCCTCCACGGTGTGGATGGCGAGCGCCGCCTGCAGCACGGCGTTGCTGTCGATCAGCGGAGCCTGGCCCGCGTAGGCGGAGACTCCGGTGTCCTCGAGCACCTGCGCGGTGGCCGCGAAGGCATCCGCATCCTCGGTGGTGCCGCGGAAGTTGAACCGCGGACTCTTGACCGCATAGCGGCCGAGTGCCGAGCGCAGCGCGCGGACGTGAGTCCGCTCGTGACCGCGAACGACGCGGGCGAACAGGGCGAGCTCGCCATCGAGGGCGCCCATCTCGACTGCCTCGGTGTAGAAGGCGGCCTCGAGGTACTCCAGCGTCAGCGCGAAGTTGAGGATCGCGCGGTCGCTGGCGGGCGAAGCATCGGCGTCAGCCGCCATCAGGCCCAGCAGAGCGCTGCCGCCGATGGCGCCGCCGCCGAGCATCCCGGCCTTGGCCAGGAACGCGGCACGGGTGTCGCCCTTGACGTCATCCATGGCCTCACGGATGGCGCCGTCGGCGTCGACCGCCGCGAGGGTGAGTCCTTGCACAGAGTTCTCCGTTCGAATGCTGTTCATCGTCTTGAGTCCACTCAGTCCTTGATGAAGCCGGTGGCGCCGACGGCGGCGACGACACGGCGCATCGAGAGCGCCTTGTCGAACGTGACGGGAGCCGGGTAGCCCTTTGCGCCGGTGTCGTAACCGGGGCCGAAGGCGATGTGGCGGATCCAGGCGGCGTGACGCGCCTCGACCGATACGATCGAAGCCGCGGCGGGGAGGGTGCGACGACGCAGACGGGGTCCCTGGCCGTTGTAGGCCGCGACGCCGGTGTCCTCGAGGACGACGGAGGTCGCCGTGAACTTGTCGGCGTTCGTGGTGGTGTCGCCGAAGTCGAACGTCGGCTTGTCGATCGCGGCCTTGCCGAGAGCTCCCCGAAGGAACTTGACGTGCGTGACCTCGTGGTCACGGACGGTGGTGGCGAAGTTCAGCAGCTCGCCCGTGAGGGCTCCGCCGGCCACCGCGCGGATGTAGAACTCGGACTCGAGGTACTCGAGCAGGAGAGCGAAGTTGAGGATCTCGACGTCCTGACGCGCGGACGGCGCGGCCAGGGCGACCTTGGGCAGTCCGCCGATGAGCAGACCTCCGGCGACGAAGGTTCCACCGCCCAGCACTGCCTTCTTGAACAACTCGGATCTCGTGCTGTTGCCACCGTCCAGCGCCTGCTGCTTGGCGCTTTCGGCATCCACCAGCTCGAGCGACAAAGCTCCCGACATTCAGTTGCTCCCCGCTTGAAGTGACATCGTTACGGAACGAACTACTCATGTTCCGCCATTTCGGATCACCGCGAGTGTCGCAAAAGCGCCAAGTCATAAGCGGAGAGAGTTCTCCGGTGAGTCCCACCGGGTTCCGAATGACTCGCCGCAACCTTGCCACAACCGTGTCAAGGTTCGCGCTAGCATCACTTCATGCGCGATTTCCTGGCTGCCGTCCGCGATCACGTCGTCGTCTTCGATGGCGGCATGGGGGCGACCCTCGAGCAGTTCGAGCTGTCCCTCGAGAAGGACTACCGGCTGCCGGGACGCTGCCACGAGGCGCTGGTCCTCAACCGGCCCGACGTGATCCAGGGCGTCCACGAGTCGATGGTCGCCGCCGGCGCCGAGGTGGTCGAGACCGACACCTTCCAGGCCTCGCGCATCAAGCTCGACGAGTGGGGCCTCGGCGAGCACACCCACGAGATCAATGTGCGCGCCGCCCAGATCGCGCGCGCCGCGGTCGGCGAGGACCGCTTCGTGGCCGGCTCGATCGGCCCGACCGGCAACCTGCCCGCCTCCGACGACCCCACCCTCGGCGCCATCCGCTTCCGCGAGCTGGTGGCCACCTTCGCCGAGCAGGCCGTCGGGCTGCTCGAGGGCGGCGTCGACCTGATCACCATCGAGACCGCCCAGGACATCCTCGAAGTCAAGGCGGCGGTCTTCGGAGTCCGCGAGGCGTTCGAGACCACGGGCCGCACGGTGCCGATCCAGACCAGCGTCTCGCTGCTGCCCAACGGCGGAAAGATGCTGCTCGGCACCGACATCTCGGCCGTGCTCACCACGCTCGAGGCGCTCAAGGTCGACGTGATCGGCTTAAACTGCTCGACCGGTCCCGAGGACATGCGCGACGCGATCCGCTTCCTGGGCGAGAACTGCTCGACGCCGATCCACTGCATCCCGAACGCCGGCATACCGCATCAGGGCCCCGACGGCGAGACGATCTTTCCCGAGCAGCCCGAGCCTCTGGCCGCGGCGATCGGCGAGTTCGTCGAGCGCTACGGGGTCAACATCGTCGGCGGCTGCTGCGGCACGACTCCGGATCACATCCGCGCGATGGCCGAGCGCGTCGCGAAGCTTCCCTCCTCGGAGCGTCCCGCGCCCCGCCCGCCGCACGTCTCCTCCATGATCGCGGCCACGCCGCTGGTGCAGGAGCCGCGGCCGTCGATCGTCGGCGAGCGCGTCAACTCGCAGGGCTCACGAAGGGCTAAGGAGCTGCTGCTGGCCGACGATTACGACGGCCTGGCGCAGGTCGCCGAAGACCAGGTCGAGGGTGGCGCGCACGTCCTCGACCTCTGCGTTGCGCTGACCGAGCGCGTCGACGAGGACGAGCAGATGCGGCTCGTCGCCAAGAAGGTCTCGCTGACGCAGCCGGCGCCGATCCAGGTCGACTCGACCGAGCCCGAGGTGATCGCGACGGCCCTCGACCAGATCCCCGGGCGCGCGATCGTCAACTCGGTCAACCTCGAGGCCGGTCGCGACAAGCTCGACCGCGTGGCGCCCATCGCGATCGCCCACGGCGCCGCCCTGATCGCGCTGACCATCGACGAGGTCGGCATGGCCAAGACGCGCGAGCGCAAGCTCGAGGTCGCCCGGCGCATCCACGACCTCGTCTGCGGCGAGCACGGGATGGATCCCGAGCTGCTGATCTTCGACGCCCTCACCTTCACGCTGACCACCGGCGACGAGGAGTGGCGGCCGTCGGCGGTCGAGACCATCGAGGGCATCCGGCTGATCAAGTCCGAGCTGCCGGGCGTCAAGACCTCGCTCGGCGTCTCCAACGTCTCCTTCGGCATCGGCCAGCCGGCGCGCGCGGTCCTCAACTCCGTCTTCCTGCACCACTGCGTGGAGGCCGGGCTCGACCTGGCGATGGTCAACCCGAACCACATCACCCCCTACTCGGAGATCTCCGGAGCCGAGCGGGCGCTGGCCGACGACCTGGTCTTCAACCGCCGCGAGGACGCGCTCGAGCACTTCATCTCCCACTTCGAGGCCAAGGGCCCGCAGGCGGAGGCCGAATCGGCCGACCCGACCGCCGGCATGGAGCCGGAGGAGGCGCTGCACTGGCACATCCTGCGGCGCAAGCGCGACGGCGTGGAGGACTGGATCGAGGCCTCGGTGGCCAAGATCGGCGCGGTACCGACGCTCAACGGCGTGCTGCTGCCGGCCATGAAGGAGGTCGGCGACAAGTTCGGCGCCGGCGAGCTGATCCTCCCCTTCGTCCTGCAGTCGGCCGAGGTCATGAAGCGCGCGGTGGCCAAGCTCGAGCAGTACCTCGACCGCGTCGAGGGCTACCAGAAGGGCACCGTGGTGCTGGCCACCGTGTTCGGCGACGTGCACGACATCGGCAAGTCGCTGGTCAACACGATCCTCACCAACAACGGCTACAAGGTCGTCGATCTCGGCAAGCAGGTCCCGATCGGCACCATCCTCGACGCCGCCCAGGAGCACGACGCCACGGCGATCGGCCTCAGCGCCCTGCTGGTCTCGACCTCCAAGCAGATGCCGCTGGCGATCCAGGAGCTCCACCAGCGCGGGCTCGAGTACCCGGTGCTGGTCGGCGGAGCGGCGATCAACCGCAAGTTCGGCCTGCGGGCGATCTTCCCCGGCGGCAAGACCTCCGACGAGCTCTACGAGCCCGGGGTCTTCTACTGCAAGGACGCCTTCGAGGGGCTGGCCATCATGGACCAGCTCGTCGAGGAGGAGGCGCGCGCGTCGCTGGTCGAAAAGGTCCTGGCCGACGCCCGCCGGCTGCGCGAGACCGGCGAAGAGGTCGAGGTCCTCGACACCACCGACGACACGGTCCGCTCCCCTACGCGCACCGACGTGCCCGTCCCGCAGCCGCCGTTCTGGGGCGCGCGCGAGATCGAGGTGCCGATGGACGAGGTCTACCGGCACCTCGACACCCACGTGCTGTTCAAGCTGCACTGGGGTGGGCGCGGCGTCAAGGGCGACGCGTGGCGCGAGCTGATCTCCGAGGACTTCCTGCCGCGCCTGGAGCGCATGTGGCGTGAGCAGGACTACCTCCAGCCGCGGGCCGTGCTCGGGTACTTCCCCTGCTACAGCGAGGGCAACGAGATCGTCGTCCTCGATCCCGAGGATCGCGAGACGGTCTTCGAGCGGCTGTCCTGCCCCCGCCAGCCCAAGGGCGACCGCCTCTGCCTGGCCGACTTCTTCCGGCCCAAGGACGCCGGTGAACTCGACGTCGTCGCACTGCAGGCGGTGACCGCCGGCGATGCGGTGACCGAGCTGATGGCCGGCCTGGAGGCCGAGGGCGAGTTCGCCGAGCAACTGTTCGTCCACGGCCTCGGGGTGCAGACCGCCGAGGGCATCGCCGAGTGGGTCCACCAGAAGGTGCGATCCGATCTCGGCTTCGGCCCGCGCGGCGGCCGGCGCTACTCGTGGGGCTATCCTGCCATTCCCGAGCAGTCCGAGCACGAGAAGGTCTTCCGCCTCATCGACGCCCCGTCGATCGGGCTGCGACTGTCGGGCGGCTTCGCCGTGGAGCCGGAGCAGTCGACGCTGGCCATCGTGCTGCATCACCCGCAGGCCGTCTACTTCGGCATGCGCAACGGGCGGCTCCTGGCCGACGGCTCGCCGGACGAGATCATCATCGGCACCGAAAAGGACCCGACGCTACGGCTGCTGCCCCCGGACGAGGAGTCCGCCGGCGACACCGACGAGCCGCCCGCCGAGGCCGCGCTGGCCGGATCGAGCGAGCGGCCCGCGTAGGCAGGACGACCGGCGCGTACCGATGCGCGCCGGTCACGACGGCGGCGAGCGGGTCGGCTCAGTGCTCGCCCGGCACCTCCCCGGCCATGAGGCGAAGTCCGTCCGGCGGCTCGGTGAGGGCCTCGAGAACACCGCGTTCGAGGTCGACGGCGAGCTGGTGGTGCGCGGTGCGCTCTGCTCGAGGACCTCGCGTACGGCGTGCGCGAGCACAAGCTCATGTACGTCGACCGGAGCCTCACCGCGCTGGCGTGGGTCGTTCCGTCGTCATCTTGAAGAAGTCGCTGATCAGCTCGGCGCAGTAGGCGGGATCGTCGAGGAACGGCGCATGGTTGCCGGGCATGGTCGCGACCCGCGCGTGGGGCATCAGGGCGGCCGCTCGCCGCCCGATCTCGGGAGGGCCGTAGACGTCGCTCTCGCCCAACGCGAAGAGGACCGGCGTCGCCAGCGCGCGCAGCTCGTCGTCGGTGAGGTGGTTCTCGGGGCGCGGCCTGCCCCGTCGCATGGCCAGCAGCAGGTGGCTGCGCATCGCGCGGGCGTACCCCGGCAACCGTATGCCGTTCAGGACCACCTCGAACCACTCGTCGGGGACCTGCCGGATGGCGTCGGCGCCGAGCACGTCGACCATCGCCCGGCGAGCCATGGCGACGCTCGGCGGCCTCAGGCGCACCGCGAGCGCACCGACCACGGGAGTGGCGGCGAGCGTGAAGAAGGGGTCGCTGTGCATGCCCGCCAGCGCCACGGCCGGCACCCCAGCGACACCACGCCGGCTGACGCGGTCCGGCCGCTCGAGCGCCATCGCGAGCGCCCACATGCCGCCCAGCGACGTGCCCACCAATCGGGCCTCCCGCATGCCGAGCGAGTCCAGCAACGAGCTGAGCTGAGCGACCGCATGCGCGCGCAGCGGGCGCCCGCCGTAGTCGAGCCGATCGCTGAGCCCGAAGCCCGGAAGGTCGACCGCCAGCGTGCGCCAGTCCCTCAGGCGGGCGAGCAGCGGCGCCCAGCTGGAGGCCAGCATCCCGCTGCCGTGGACGAGCAGCAGCGGCTCGCCCCGGCCGGCTTCCAGGACGCGAACCCTCAGGGCGGGGTCGGCGAGCTTGACGAAGCGCGAGTCGACGTCGATGCATAGCGGGCGAACAGGCGGCGCTCGGCGTCCTGCAGTCGTGCCCTGGAATCGCTCACGCGGCCCCCTCGTCGGCTCGAGTCCGGGCGGGTGCCGGCCCTCGGCCCGAGCCTACGCCGATCGCCGTCGCGCGGGGCGACGTGCTCGCCGCGCCGCCCGGGCGCCATGCCTACTCGGCGTGCCGGGTCAGCGTGAGGCCGACCAGCCGCAAGACGACCATGGCGACGTAGGCGACGCCGGCCACCTGCTCGAGCATGACGAGCGAGCGAGCGAAGGGCTTGATCGGCACCACATCGCTGAGCCCGGTGCTCGAAAGCGTGGTGAAGGAGAGGAACAGGAGCTCCATCTCAGCGCGCCGGCCGCGTAGAAGTAGAGAACCGCCTCGAACGCCGAGGAATAGGGCAGCAGCGAGTCGTCGCCGGTCACCACCTGGATGAGCAGCAGCACCGTGGCGGGGACCCCGAGGACGACGCCGATCCAGGTCAGGCCGGGCGAGCTGCGGACGGCGAGCACCACCAGGCCGAGGACGGCGATGCCGAAGACGCTGAACAGCGCGCCTGTTCCGTGTCGCTGCCCTCCATCACCGGATACAGGAGGATCCCGATCAGCTGCGCGAAGAGCAGGATCGCGGACGGTTGTGTCCGGGCGAGGCGCACGGCGCCCAAGCTACCCGACGAGCCGAGCGGTTCGCTCAGTTCCCGCGCTTGTCCTCGTAGAGCGCCGAGTCGCCGCGCGCCAGCAGCTGCTGCAGGGTGTCGTCCGACTGCAGGGCGGCGAGCCCGACGCTGACCGACGGACGGCCTGAGGATTCGCGCAGCGCGGCGCGGATCCCTTCGAAGCGCCGGCTCGCCTCGGTGAGATCGGAATCGGCCAGTGCGCACACGAACTCATCCCCGCCGAAGCGCACGACGAGATCGTAGGAGCGGAGGTTGTCGTGGATGATCTCGACCAGCACGGCGTCGCCGGCGGCATGACCGCCCTGGTCGTTGACCTGCTTGAGCCCGTCGATGTCGACGAAGGCGAGGACCATCCGCCCGTCCCCGCGCAGCGCCCGATCCACTTCGCCCTGGAGCAGGACGACACCGACCTCCCGGCGGTAGGTGCCGGTCAGCCCGTCGAGCTGCGCCTGGGCGAGCGCCTCCCGGGCGAATCCGCGGTCGGCCGCGGCCTGCTCGCGATCGCCGGCGGCCCGCCGGCGGTCGGCGGCGGCTCGAGCGCGGTCGACCCGGGCCTGCGTACGCGCCGCTATCGCCGGCGAGTCGGCTCGCGCCGCGGCGCGGTCGCGATCGTCGGCGGCGCGATCCCGCGCCCACGCTGCGTGATCGCGCGCCGCGGCCGCTTCGTCGCGTCCCGACGATGTGGCGAGCCGATCGCTTCCGGTCGTCTCGCGCGCCGCCGTCGCCGCCTGGCGGTCGGAGGTGGCTTCTCTACGCTCGTCGCTCGAAGCCTCGCGGTCGGCGTGCTGGGATGCGCTCTCGGCGCCACCCCCCGAGTCACGCGATGATGCCGCCTCGTCGCGATCCGATGCCTGCTGGTCGGCTTCGGAGGACTGCTGATCGCTCTCGGAGCTCGCCTGGTCGGAATCCGCGGCGGTCTGGTTGGAATCCGACGCGGTCTGGTCGGCTTCCGAAGCCGACCGCTCGGCATCACCGGCGGCCTGCTCTCCCATCGTGGTGCCGCCTCCGGGCATCCGGCGCGCGGCGCGGCCGAACGCGAACGGGAGCGAGGCCTCCAGCCCGGTGACCTTGAACACGCGTTGGACGCTTCCCGGCGCCGGGATGATCACCAGCTGGATCCCGCTCGACTCGGCGAGCCGGTGCGCTGCCATCAGGGCGTGGACGCCGGTGGAGTCGATGAAGCTCGTCGCGCTGAGATCGACCACCAGCGTGTCGGGTCGCTCTTCCAGCGCCGAGCGGATCGCCGTCTCGAAGCGATCGGAGGCCGTCACGTCGATCTCGCCGGAGACGACCGCGCGCACGCTCACGCCGGATCTCGTCTCCACCGAGAAGCGCGGCGGCTTGAACCCGTTGACTGCTCCGACCTGCCCCATGCGATCCCCTTGGGCGACTGTGAGCCAGAGCGTCACCCCGGATCGCATGCGATCGTCGAGCGGAGCCCGTACGAGTGTCGAAGCCGTCCCCGAGAGCGGGGACGCCTCCTCAGCCAGTCTAACCGGGCCGTCCGCGGCGGTGGCGCGGCGGCGTTCGAAGTCGTTCCTCAACGACGACCTCCTGGTCTGCGTGATGAAGGGCGGCCTCACGCAGCTCGAGCGCAGTCTGCTCGACCAGGGAGACAGTGAGCTGGTCCGGACGGTCCGCCTCCGCTTCCAGTCCAACATGACCGACACCTTCGTCTCCGCGGTCGAGCGGATCAGCGGCCACCGGGTGCTGACCTACCAGAGCCAGGTGCTCTTCGACCCCGACCACGTGATCGAGATGTTCGTACTCGGCCCTCCCACTCAGACGCCTTCCTCAGGGGCTTCATGAACCGGTAGGCTCGTCGCGCGAGCGGCTCGGCAGCGAAGCGGGGCCCGCAGCAGGCAGATGGACGTCCCGGCGGTCGCAGCACGTCATCCGGGACGGACTTCCCTCGAGAGGAGATGGCGGTGACGTTCTCGCGAACCCGCGCGCAGACGTTCGGCGAGAAGCTGACGGACCGAGGACCACGCGCCCGGCGGGGCCGCGGCGCCCGGAGTCGACTGCCGAGCACCCGATGACCGCCGAGCGGGCCGCCAGCGCGATCGAGCAGGACATCGCCCATCAGCTGCTGCGAATCCACGAGGAGTCCTACGGCGCGAGTGCCGCGACCGCACGGGCACTGGTGGGCGAGGACGCGGTGGTCGTCTTCCTCGACGATCTCGAGCTCCAGCGCAGCGAGGAGTTCCTGATCGGGGCGGGCGAGGGTCAGGCGGTCATCGACGTGCGCGGCCGCTACCAGCAGGCGATCGAGACCACCTTCCGAGCCGCCGTGGAGCGAGCCACGGGCCGGCGGGTGGTCTCCTTCGTGAGCGCCACCAAGCTCGACCCCAACTACGTCGTCGAGATCTTCCGCCTCGGGCCGTCCACCGGCGCAGACGGCACCGGCTCCGAGCCCTCCGACCCCCGACCCGTCTCATGAGCCCGCTCGAGCCACATGGTCCGCCCGCCCATGAGGGAGCGCAGGCCGGAAGGGACGAGCGAGGCCCGGACCCCTCGACCGCCGCGAGCATTTCGAGGCGCTTGCCCAGCTGATGTCGCGCTACACCGGTCGCGGCCCCACCCAGGCGCGCACCGTACTCAATCCCGGCTTCGCGCTGGTGATCCTCGAGGACACCCTCACCAAGGGCGAGCACAGCCTGGTCGACGCCGGCGAGCACGCCTCCGTGTTCGCCCAGCGGCGCACCTTCCAGTCGCTCATGCGCGACGAGTCGATCGCCGCGGTCGAGGAGATCACGGGACGGCGGGTGCGTACCTACCTCAGCGACTTCTCGCCCATCGACGGCATCGCCGCCGACCTGTTCCTCTTCGAGCCGTTGGCCGAGCCCGAGACGGTCGAGACCAGGGAGTAGCGGTCCTCGGCGACGAGCGCGGTCGAGTGGCCGACCGGCCCGGCCGCTCCTCAGTCGCCCCGGGGCATGGCGACCCGGACGCCGTCGGTCGGCTGCTCCGGCCCCGACCCGAACGGGCCGGCGGGCGCCGGCCGGGGCGTCCCCGTGGAGTGACCGGCCGGCTCCCCGGCGCGCCCGCTGGCTCCGCGATAGGGACCCGGCTTCGGACGGGGGTGGCCGCCGGGCAGCGCGAGGCGCAGGATCGTGCGTTGCACCGCTCCCCACTGCTTGAACAGCGGCCCGGTGTTGTAGGGCAGCGCATAGCGCTCGCACAGGTCCCTCACGCGTGGCGCGATCTGGGCGTACCGGGTGCTCGGCATGTCCGGAAACAGGTGGTGCTCGACCTGATAGCCGAGGTTGCCGCTCATCACGTGGAAGACGGCGTTTCCCTCGATGTTCGCCGACCCCAGCAGCTGGCGCGCGTAGAACGCGCCGCGCGATTCGCCGGCGACCTCCTCCTCCGTGAAGGTGTAGGTCTGATCCGGGAAATGGCCGCAGAAGATGATCATGTAGGCCCACACGTTGCGGATCACGTTCGCCGCCACGTTGGCTCGCAGCGTGCTCCGAAAGCCGCGGCGACCAGAGAGGGCCGGATAGGCCACGTAGTCCTTGACGATCTGGCGGCGCGCTTTCAGCGCCGTCTCCCTGAACTCGCGCCAGGCCGCCTCCCGCGGCTTCTCGCCACGCCGGATGGCTCCCAGGTCGAGGTCGTGCACCGCCACTCCCCACTCGAAGACGCCGGCGAGGAGCACGTTGTAGAAGGGCTGCAGCAGGTAGACCGGGTTCCACCTCTGCTGCGGGTCGACGCGCATGATCGCGTAGCCGAGGTCGCGATCCTTGCCGAGGATGTTGGTGTAGGTGTGGTGGATGTAGTTGTGGGCGTGCTTCCACGCCTCGGCAGTCGAGGCGGCGTCCCAGTCCCACTTTGAGGAGTGGATCTGGGGGTCGTTCATCCAGTCCCACTGGCCGTGCATCACGTTGTGGCCGATCTCCATGTTCTCGAGGATCTTGCCCACGGAGAGCAGGGACGTCCCGGCCACCCAGGCGGGGCGACGATCGGCCGCGACGATCAGCAGGACGCGCCCGAGCACCACCAAGCGCCGGTGCAGCTCGACCATGCCGGTGATGTAGCGGCGGTCGCCCTCGCCGAGGTCCTCGAAGATCTCGTCGTGGATCGCGTCGAGCTCGCGACCGAAAGCTTCGAGCTGCTCAGCGTCGAGGTGAGCGAGCGGGTTTGAGGTCATAGTCGTCAACGGGCCGGCCTCCAGGGGTTCACAATGCGATCTCCACGTCGCCTTCCGGAGCGCTGATGCAGGTGCGCACCAGCTCCCCGGTCTGCCCTGACACCTTCCCGGTGCGCAGGTCCCGTACCCGCCCGGAGCACAGACGCCCGACGCAGGTGTGGCAGATGCCCATGCGACAACCGTAGGGAAGCGCGGCGCCCGCCTCCTCCCCGGCGACGAGGATCGCCGTCGCGCCGTCGCTGCGCGCAGCTACGCCAGAGGCCCGGAAGCGGATCGCGCCCCCCTCGCCGTTCGGGGTTTCGGACCATGCGGCCGCCGGCCCGAAGCGCTCGGCGTGCAGGCGCGAGCGGTTCCCGTGCGCCTCCCAATGCCGGCTCATCGCATCGAGCATCTCGGTCGGCCCGCTCATGAACGTCTCGCGGACGCGCCAGTCCGGGCACAGGCGCTCGAGGTCCTCCGGGCGCATCCGGCCGATCGCGGCGGTGTGCTGCTCGTGCAGGCGGAAGCCGGGATGCCGCCGGGCCAACTCGCGCAGCTCGGCGCCGAAGATGACGTCGCCGGGCGTGCGGGCCGAGTGCAGCAGGACGGCGTCGCTCAGCGAGTCGCGTCCGGCCAGGAAGCGCAGCATGCTCATGATCGGAGTGATGCCGCTGCCGGCGCTGATGAACAGCAGCCGGTCGGGGATCACCGCCGGCAGGACGAAGGCCCCCTCGACGCCACCCAACCGCACGATCGAACCCGGACGCGCGGCGCGGACCAGGTGCGGGGAGACCTTGCCGGCCTCCACGAGCTTGGGCGTGATCGAGATGCACCCGTCGGCCCGGTCGGGCTCCGAGGTGAGCGAGTAGGCGCGCCAGTGGTGGATGCCGTCGACCACGATCCCGATGCGCAGGTACTGGCCCGGCTGATGTCCCGGCCAGCGCCATCCGGGGCGGATCAGCACGGTGGCGGCGTCCGGAGTCTCGCGCGTGACGCGCTCGATGCGCCCCCGCAGCTCCTGGGTCGACCACAGCGGGTTGATCAGCTCCAGGTAGTCGTCGGGCAGCAGCGGCGTGAAGAACGCCCCCACGGAATGCTGCAGCCGGCGGCGCCACGCCGGGACGATGGGGCGAGCGCCGCGTTCAGCCACGAGTATTCCTCGCCGGGAGCGCCATCACCTCATCGTAAGCGGCGGTACTCCGACGAACCGGCCGACCCGGCGTGGGCCTAGGCGCGTAGACCGCCCCGACTCCGACCGTCATCGCGGACGCGAGCTCGCGTCGTCGGGTCAGGGCGCCCAAGCGGCCAGGTCCCACGAGCGGAGCATGTCAGACCAATAGATCGTCGCGGCCGGCGCGAACTGAGGCGAGCGCGCCGTTGCGCCCGGTTCTCGAACGAGGGCCGGCGCACCGCCAGCCCTCGTGGTCTGTCAGCCCTCCATGCGGATCACGCCGATCAGGTGTCCCTCCGGGTCGTGGAAGAGGCCGATCTGCACGCCCTCCATGACCTCGTCGGGTCCCATCAGGCGGCTGCCGCCGAGCGCCCGCGCGATCACCCCGTATCGAGAGGCGGCGATGAGTTCTCGCGCTGCGGGCGGTCTTTGGATCGATGACCGTCCCCGGCCCGAAGACGATCTCCTTTGCCGTCTGGGGCCCGATCGCCCGCAAGGACCTGCCCGGCCTCTGCGACCGGGTCTGCGCGCTGCTCGCCGCCGGTGACACCGACGTCGCTCTGTGCGACGTGCGCAGCGTGGAGCCCGACGGGGTGACGGTCGACGCGCTGGCGCGCCTGCAGCTCGCCGCTCGCCGCTACGGCTGCCAGGTCCGGCTGCGACACGCGTCCGGCGACCTGCTCGAGCTGGTCGCCTTCATGGGCCTGCGCGAGGTGCTGCCGGACCGGAGCTAGGCCTCGAGGTGGGCGGGCAGCCCGAAGTAGGGGAACAGCTTCTCGGTGTCGAGGAAGAAGGTGATCTCCTCGACCCGCCCGTCGGCGATCTCGAGCACCTGCAGCGCCCACGGGTCAAAGCCGCTTCCCGATGGGCTCGGCTTGTACTGGCCGAAGGCCGGCGAGCCGTTGGCGGCCACGGCCGGGATGACGCGCGAGCCGCGGCAGGCGGCACCGGGGCCGACCCACCAGGCGAGGACGTCATCGCGTCCGCGCAGCCACAGGTCGAAGGGCGGCATCGACTGCGTCGCGTCCTCCTGCAGGATCGAGGTGAGCGCGTCCATGTCATAGGCCTCGAACGCCTCGACGTAGCGGGCCAGCAGCGCGCGCTGGTCGGCATCCATCGCCGGCGCCGGATCGCCCGGGCGCGCGCCGCTGGCCTCCAGGGTCGCCCGCGCTCGTTGCAGGGCGCTGTTGACCGACGCGACGGTGGTGTCAAGCACCTCGGCGACCTCGGATGCCTTCCAGCGCAGCACCTCGCACAGGATCAACACGGCGCGCTGGCGGGGCGGGAGGTGCTGGAGGGCGGCCACGAAGGCGAGGCGGATGGTCTCGCGGACGACCGCGACCTCGGCCGGGTCGAGCTCGGGCGGAGCGATCAGCCCGTCGCGGATCGGCTCGATCCACGTCGTCTCCGGCAGGGTGCGCAGGTTGGCGGGGTCGACGCTGCCGGACGGGCCGAGGTCCATCGGGCGCGCCCGGCGCTCACGGCCACTGAGCATGTCGAGGCACACGTTGGTGGCGATGCGGTAGAGCCAGGAGCGCAGGGCGGCGCGCCCCTCGAAGGACTCGAACGAGCGCCAGGCCCGCACCATCGTGTCCTGCACCGCGTCCTCGGCCTCGAACGGCGACCCGAGCATGCGGTAGCAATAGGCGGTCAGCTCGGCGCGATGGCGCTCGAGCCGCTGCGCCGGCTCTCCGGCGTCGGGCTTGAGCATGAGCGACGAGTCCCGCACGGGCTGAATCGTACGGGTTGGGAACCGACTCGTGGGAAAGAGACGGTCCCGGCGCGGCGGATTCAGGAAGAGGCTTCCCGCGCCGTCCGCCGGGGCGACAGCGAGACGGGTGACGCGTGCAGGGCGCGCAGGCGCACCTCCCGCCAGGACACGCCCTCCTTGACCAGCGCCGGTGCGCCGAGGATCACCGCGGTGGCGAGCTCGACCGCCTGCAACACGATCCCGTAGCCGAGCGCCTGGGCGGCCGGGACGCCGTAGGCGCCGGTCAGCACGGCGACGCACGCGGCCTGGAAGACGCCCAGGTTCGACGGCGTCACCGGCAGCACGGCGGTGACGTTGACCGCGAACAGCACCGCGGCGGCGGCGGCCATCCCGACTCGCTCGTCCATGCCCAGCGCGGCGAACAGCACCCAGCAGCTCAGCCACTGCAGCGCCCAGGCGCCCAGCTGCGCCGCCGTCGCCGTGGCACCGAGCCGCGGCGAGCGGAAGACGCGCAACCCCCAGCGCATGCGGGTCAGCCCCCGCCGCACCTGGGCGACCCAGCCGGCCACCCGCGCGAAGCGCGTGGCCTGGCCGGACCGCAGCAGCGCAGGCGCGACCAGCACCGCGCAGAGGACCGCGAAGGGGGCCACCGCGTACCACAGCAGCGCCTGCTGGCGTCCGGCGAACAATCCGACGGTTGAGAGCATCACCGCGCCGAGGATGACCAGCGCGAGGAGGTTCAGCAGTGTCTGGGACACCAGCGTCCCGAGGACCACCGGCAGGCGCTCGCGCGGCTCGCCGAGGCGGCGCGCCACGATCAGCGCGCGGGACGGCTCGCCCAGGCGGGCGGGCAGCGTCGCCGACATCAGCACTCCGATGGCGGTGCCCTGGAAGGCGTCGGTCAGCCGGGGGCGGGCCTCGGGCAGCGCCGCGCACAGGATCGCGTGCCAGGCGATGGCGCGCAGGCCCATCGACAGGCACATCAGCGACAGCGCCACCAGCACCCACAGCGGGCTGGACTGCAACAGGGCGTCGGCGACCGGCTGCCAGCCGACGCGCTCCAGCGCGACGTAGCCGCCCGCCGCCGCCACCGCGGTGGCGGCGCCCGCCGCCAGCCGGCGCCGCGAGCGGGGCTTGCGGCGCCGCGGAGCGTCGGCGCCCTCCAGCGACGGAAGCTTCTGCGCCTTGGCCCGCGGCCGGTCGTCGGCGGGGACGGCGCCGACGGTGATGGCCGCCCGCGCGAGCGCCCGTTGCGGGCGCGGGACGGCGACGGCCTCCTCGTAGGCCTCCGTGACCTGCGCGGCCACGTGCGGCCACGCGTAGCGCTCCGCCGTCGCGGCGGCGTTGGCGGCGAGACGGGCGGTCTCGGCCGGAGCCAGCGCCAGCTCGCGCAGCGTCTCGGCCAGCGCGCTCGGATCCCCGCGCCCGACCAGTAGACCGTCATGGCCGTGGGTGACCACGTCGCGATAGCCGGCGATGTCCGAGGCGACCACCGGGAGCCCGGCGGCAAAGGCCTCCGCCAGCACGATGCCGAAGGACTCACCGCCGAGGGACGGGGCGCACAGCACGTCGGCATCACTCAGGGCGCGCTGCTTGTCGTCCTCCGACGCGCGGCCGAGCGCGGTGATCCCGCGCATGTCCATCGTCAGCGGCTCGAGCTCGTGTGGCTCGGAGCCGACCACGGTCAATGTCGCCGGCACCTCGTCGCGGAGGGCCTCGAAGGCGCGCAGGAGGATCGGCAGCCCCTTGCGCTCGACCGCCTGGCCGACGAAGACGATCCTCAGCGGATCACCGGGAAGGCGCGTCCGCGGCGCCGGGACGCCGCCCGCCGGCAGCCCGACCGCGTTGGGGATGATCCGGTAGTGGCCGCCGTAGAAGTTGCGGGCGGTCCACTCCGCGGCCTCGGAGACCGCGATGCGCACGTGCAGCCGGTTGAGCTTGCGGCGCGCGCCGGCCAGCACCGCCGCGGCGTGCGGCGCACGTGCCTCCGAGTAGCAGTGGAAGGTGCCGACGAGCGGGGCCCGCGCGTAGGTGAGGGCGTCCCAGCTCATCACCGGAGCCACCGGCTCGTGGAGGTGCACGACGTCGAAGTCCCCCGTCGCCAGCTCGTGGCGCAGCGTGCACAGCGCGCGCGGCGTGATGGCCAGGTTCGACATCGCCCCGTTCGAGGGCCAGCCGACGGTGCCGCCCAGCGGGACGAGCCAGTCTGGGACGTTCCGCTCCTGGGGCGCGATGCCCCGATGAGTCAGCGACGCGGTGCGGTCGGGCGGGTCGTAGGGCGAGAGCACCCGCACGTCGTGCCCGCCGGCCAGCAGCTCGCCGGCCAGGCCCTCGATGTGCCGGGTGACGCCACCGGGGTACGTCCACGAGTACGGGGAGACGAGTGCGACCCGCATGGCGCTCACTCTAGAGACCCCGCCCCACGCCATCCATGGCGTGTCCGACCGCCGCGGGCGGCTCGCGGACCTCCGCGGCGTCGCCGGCCAGCCGCGGATCTCCCTGGATGTAGGCGGTCGCCCACGCCAGCACGAACACCCCGATCACCAGCAGGACGGGACCGGAGTCGTTGCTCAGCGCCCCGGCCAGCGATCCCGCGAAGCCGCCGATCAGCGCCGCGCGCCACGCGGGTGAGCCCGCGACCGGCGCGTAGAGCGTGTCGCGCCTCCGCCACGCCACCACCACCGCGGCCACCGCCAGCAGCGTCACGAGCGGCATCAGGCCGCGTATGAGCGACTGCCACGCCAGCTCGTAACGGCGCCCGACGGTGCGGGCGAGCGCTTCGGCGGAGTCGGCGCGCAGGACCGTGTTGGTGAAGTGCGCGTCGCCGCCCGTGAGCACGTCGACGGCCGCCAGCGCCGCCAGCGCGAGCACCGGGACCGACAGCGCCAGCACCGCGCCGCGCCGCGAGATCCGCCCCGGCAGCAGGAGGATCACCGCCACCGCGGCGGCGCCGCCGACGGTGATCACCCCGCCCACGTCGGCACCGAGGCGTCCCGCTCCGATCGCCGCCCCGAGTCCGAGCAGCGACACGCCGAAGACGGCTGCCAGCCGGCGCGAGCGCGGCGCGAAGCTGAACGCTGCCGCCAGCCCGACGAGCAGCAGCAGCGGCAGCGTCGCCTCGAGCTCATTGCCGATCCCGTAGAAGCGCGAGCCGAAGCGCGGGTTGGGGCCGAGCAGCGAGCGCACGATGAGGTCGGAGCCCCCCGCGAGGTCGATCACGTAGGCGGGTACGGCCAGCAGCGCTGGCAGCAGCGGCGCGCGCGGCCACGGCAGCAGCCGGTCCGCGAGGCCGCCGAGCGCGACGGTGCCCAGCCCCATGAGGGCCAGCTCGCCGTCGCGGGTGGGCTCGATCGCCGCCGCCAGCAGAGCGACGAAGGGGATCCACAGGACCGCCAGCGCGCAGACGCGCAGCGCCCGCCGGCGACCGCGGCGGCCGCCCGTGAGCGCGAGCGCGGCGCCGATCGCCGCCAGCGACCCGAAGACCGCGAACAGCGCCGGGAAGCGACGTGGATAGACCGCTCGCAGACGGGCCTCGAGCGCCGCCAGCGCCTCGACGTCACGAGCCCCTTCCGCGACGATGGGCCGGCCGGCGACCGCTCTCGGCACCGGCTCATCCAGCCAGCCCAGGACGGTCGGCACCACGTCCGTGGCCGCCACGAGGCCCAGGCGGCGCGTGGTACGCGACGTGAGCAGCCCGCCTCCCTGCAGGCCGGCGACGCCGAACGGGAGCATCTGGTGGACGTCGGAGCGCGGCGGGCGGCGGATGACCACCACCAGCTGCGACGGCGGCCGGCGGCGCAGCAGCGCGTCGAGCGCGCGGTCGCCGCGGTCACCGCGCGGCAGCGACAGCACCGCCAGCCGCCGGGATTCGAGCATCGCGTCGAGCCGATCGAGCACCGTCGACGGAGTGCCGATCGACACCGCGCCGATGCGGCCGCGCTCGTCGGCGGCGAGCACGGACTCCGACGCCGGCCGCAGCGACGAGCCGACGTAGCCCGCCCCGCCCGGCGTGCGCGACGCCAGCAGTCCGGGAACGATCCGGGTCGGCGCGCTGCGGGCGCGCCCGACCACCTCGTCCCACCGGGTCACCGCCCAGCCGCCGGACGCGCGACGGGTCCGGAAGCGCGGCACGTCGCGCGGGTCGTACCCCGAGCGTGACACCCGGTTGCCGGCGGTCAGGTCGAGCAGCGCCTGTCGGGGGTCGTAGGCGCCCTGCGTGGCGCCCATCAGGCCGAGCGCGAGCGCCGGGCGCTCGGAGAGGCGCTCGAAGACGGTCGGCACGCGCACCCGCCCCTCGCCCGCCACGCCGCCGCCCGGGTGCACGGCGATCACCACCGACGTCGGCTCCTGCGCGGACGCGGTCGACGCTACGGCGAGGGACGCGAGCAGCGTCAACGCGCCCGCGAGGCACCTGCGGAGGAGAAGCGCGCCACTCAAATGCCGTAAAACCAACCGGTTTTCTATCCTTTGCCGAAGCCCATGCCCGAGCGCCATTTCGTCAAGTACACGTTTCTGAAGGTCGATCCCGCCTGGCGTCGCCAGGACGAGGAGCAGCGCGCACTCGACAAGCAGGAGTTCCTCGCCGCCTGCGAGGACTTCTCCTCACAGCGGCTGCTGCGCTCCTTCTCGACCGTCGGCACGCGCGGCGACACCGACATGATGCTGCTCACGCAGGCGACCAACCTGGAGCACATCCACGAGTTCCACGTCCTGCTCGCCCAGAGCGGCCTGATGAAGTGGTGCTCGATCCCCTATTCGTTCCTGGCTCTGACCAAGGCGTCGGAGTACTCCGACGAGTCCCGCCTGGAGGTTCGACCCGGGCACGGCAAGTACCTCTTCGTGTACCCGTTCGTGAAGACGCGCGAGTGGTACGCGCTTCCAGCGCCGGAGCGCTGGAGGGTGATGCAGGAGCACATCCGCATCGGCAAGGAGTACCCGAGCATCGACCTCAACACGTCGTATTCGTTCGGCCTCGACGACCAGGAGTTCGTGGTGGCGTTCGAGACCGACGAGCCGGGTGACTTCCTCGACCTGGTGCAGCGCCTGCGCGGCACCGAGGCCTCCAGCTACACCAAGCGCGACACCCCCACGCTCACGTGCGTGTCCTGCTCGGTCGAGCGGGCGCTCAACGCGCTCGACGGCACGCCGCTTCCCGCCCACGTCCCCGACTTCGGACCCGCCACATGACCCAGCCGCTCGAGCTCGACTTCGACGAAGTCCGCGACATCACGATCATCGGAGCCGGGCCGGTCGGCCTGTCGACCGCCTTCTGGGCGGGCATGCGCAACTCGTCGTCGCGCATCATCGATTCGCTGCCCGACATCGGGGGCCAGTGCACGACGCTCTATCCCGAGAAGTGGATCTACGACGTCCCGGGCCACCCCCGCGTCCTCGCCTCGGACCTGATCTCGCAGCTGCGCGAGCAGTCGCTCGAGCAGTTCGACGTGCCGGTCCACATCGAGACGACCGCCGAGCGGATCTCCTACGAGGACGACCTCGTGGTGCTGCACACCAACCGCGGGGACCTGCGGTCGCGCACGGTGATCGTCGCCGGCGGCCACGGCGCCTTCGAGCCCAAGCGCCTCCCCACCTCCGACATCGACATGGCGCCGTGGGAGAACCGCGGCGCCCACTACCTGGTGTCGGAGAAGAGCGCCTTCGCCGGCAAGCGGGTGGTCATCGTCGGTGGCGGCGACTCGGCCTTCGACTGGGCGCTGAACCTGCTCGACACCGCGATCCACGTGACGCTCGTCCACCGGCGCGACGGCTTCCGCGCGCACGAGGCGACGGTCTCGGAGGTGATGGAGCAGGTCGAGCAGGGGCACATCGACCTCAAGGTCCCGTACGTGATCAAGCAGGTCGACGGCGACGAGCGCATCGAGAGCGTGACGCTGCACCACACCGGTGACGACACCGTCGCGCCCGAGCGCATCGAATGCGAGGCCGTCCTGCTGCAGCTCGGCTTCTCGACCAAGCTCGGCCCGCTCAAGGAGTGGGGCTTCGAGCTCGACAAGGGCGCCATCCGGGTCGACCACCTGATGCGCACCAATCTCGACCGCGTGTGGGCCTGCGGCGACATCTCGACCTTCGACGGCAAGCTCAAATTGATCGCCACCGGCTTCGCCGAGTCCGCCATCGCGGTCGCCCAGGCGGTCCACACCATCCGGCCCGAGGTGAAGATCCAGCCGGTCTACTCGACCAACACCGGCGTTCCCGGACAGGTCGCGGGCCAGGTCTAGGCCGGTCCGGCCGCCCGTCGCATGGTGGGTGCCGACGCCCATCTGCGGCGGGCCGACCCGGTGCTCGCCGGGCTGATCGACGACTTCGGGGGCCCACTGGGGCTCGAGCGCGACGCGCGCGGGCGCCCCGACGAGCTCTACGGCGCCCTGGTGCGCTCCATCGCCGGTCAGCAGCTGTCGGTCAAGGCGGCCCGCGCCATCTGGACCAAGCTGCTGGCCCGCTTCGACGGCCGCACGCCGACGCCGGCCGAGATCCTCGCCGATGATCCCGAGGCGCTGCGCGCCGCGGCCGGCTTCTCCCGGGCCAAGGTCACCTACCTGCGCTCGCTGGCCGAGCACGTAGAGTCCGGCGCGCTCGAGCTCGACGCTCTGCGCCGCCTCGAGGACGAGGAGGTGATGCGTGAGCTGATCGCGGTCAAGGGCATCGGCGAGTGGACCGCCCACATGTTCCTGATGTTCACCCTGCACCGGCCCGATGTCCTGCCGGTCGGCGACCTCGGCGTGCGCAACGCCGTCCGCGACGCCTACGGGCTCGACGCCGCACCGTCGCCCGCCGCGCTCACCGCCATGGCCGAGCCGTGGCGTCCGCACCGGACGCGGGCCTGCCTCTACCTCTGGCGCAGCCTCGACAACGAGCCGGTGCCGCCGACCGTCGCACCCGACTAGGCTTGCCGTCATGTCCAGGCGCCGCGCATCCACGGCCCTCGCGCTGACCGCCATCGCCCTGCTCGCCGGCTGCGGTGGCCAGGACGAGCCGACGGGCGATCCGATCGAGCAGGTCCCTCGGTCCGGCGGCCTGCGTGAGCAGATCGCCGACGCGCGCGAGGTCACCCGCTCGGACTTCCCCGCCACCGAGGGCCGTTCCCTCGACGCTCTGGCCCGGTCGCTGCAGGCCCGCCCGGAGCAGGCGGCGCTCGCCTCGTCGGTCTTCACCGTCGGCACGAATCGCCTCGCGTTCGGCTCCATCGACGAGCAGGGGCAATTCGCCTTCGGCCGGACCGCGGTCTACGTCGCCCGACGGGCCGGCGCCCCCGCCCAGGGCCCGTATCCGGCTCCGGCCGACCTGCTCGTCACCGAGCCCGCCTTCCGCTCCCAGCAGGCGGCCACCGAGGAGGACCCGTTCGCCGCGGTCTACGCCGCCCGCGTGCCGTTCGAGTCCGCCGGCCGCCACGCGATCCTCACCGTCACGCGCGCCGCGATCGCATGGTGGCGGCGACCGGCGCGGTCGAGGTGACCACGCGTGCCACGGATCCGATTCCCGACGTCGGCGAGCGCGCGCCGCGGGTGCAGACCGACACGCTGGAGTCCGCTCGCGGCGACGTGGCGGCGATCGACACCCGCCAGCCCCCGAGCGACATGCACGCACGCTCCTTCTCCGCGGCGGTGGGCGACAAGCCCGTGGCGCTGCTGTTCGCCACTCCGCAGCTGTGTCAGTCCCGCGTGTGCGGGCCGGTGGTCGACGTCGCGCTCCAGCTCAAGGAGCGTTACAGCGACCGGGTGGAGTTCATCCACCAGGAGGTCTACCGCGACAACGATCCCAACCTGGGGATCCGCGAGCCGCTGGCCCAATTCAACCTGCGCACCGAGCCGTGGCTGTTCGTGACCGACTCGAACGGGCGCATCACCGCTCGGCTGGAGGGCTCGTTCGGCCTCGACGCCTTCGAGGAGGCGCTGCAGTCGGCGCTGTGAGGGGCGCGCCTGTTCGCGCTGCCGACGGCCGGTGGCGCCGCGGCCTGGAAGCCGGCGCCACTGTCGCGATCGTAGGGCTGGTGGCGCCCGGCGCCGCACACGCCCACGGCCTGGTCGCCCAACGAGACCTGCCGATCCCCGAGTGGCTGGTCGCCTGGGTGGCGGCCGCCGTTTTGGTCCTGTCGTTCCTGCTGCTGGCGGCCGCCTGGTCGGCGCCGCAGCTCTCCCCGGTGCGGTGGCGGCCGTCTCCCTCCGGGATCGGACGCCGCCTGACCTCCCCGCTGGTCGAGGTCGCCGCCGGCGCCGTCGGCGTCGCGCTGCTCGGAGACGTCTTCCGGCTGTTGAACCCGTGGCGAGCGCTGGGACGGGCCGCCGGCCGGGCGATCCGGAGTGGACGGCGGGAGTCACTTCGCGCCTACCCCGAGCGCCTCGGCCGCTGGCCGGCAGTGGCGGGTCTGGTGGCCTTCGCGTGGCTGGAGCTCGCGTCGGGCTGGCCGGAGCAGCCGGACCGGCTGGCAGCGGCGATCGTGGCCTACAGCGCCATCACGCTGGCGGCGATGTCGGTCTTCGGCGTCGAGACCTGGATCCGGCGTGGCGAGGCGTTCTCGATCTACTTCGGGCTGCTGGCCCGTCTCTCGGTCATCGAGGTGCGCGATCGGCGCATCGGGCTGCGACCCCCGCTCGCGGGTCTGTCGGCTCCCGTCGCGATTCCCGGGACGGTCGCGTTCGTGTCGACGATGATCGGCAGCGTCACCTTCGACGGGCTCAGCGAAGGGCCGGTGTGGAGAGGAGTCGCCCGCGAGCTGAACGCCGCGTGGCTGGCGCTCGGTGTTGCCGATCGAGGCGGTGGTGAAGACGTCGGCGACGCTCGGGCTGCTGGTCTGCTGCCTGCAGGTGGCGGCGGTCTACCAGCTGGCCATCCGAGCGGTAGCGGTCTGGTTCGTGAAGGTGGGGCTGGTCGTCGCGGGGCACGTCGCCGGCCTGATCCTCGCCCACGACCGGGCGCTGGAGCTGGCTAGCCCAAGGCCGCCGTGCGCTCCCACTACCCGATGCTCGCGGTCATGGTCGCCTTCACGTGCCTCGCGCTTTGGCTCCTGTCCCAGGACGCGACTTAGCGTCCGCCCGCCGCGGCTCGCGCGCGGCGAGCCCCTCCGTCAGACCGCCGAGACCTCTTGCTCGTCGGCGACACGGAACGACGAGCCGCAGCCGCAGGCGGCGACGACGTTGGGGTTCTCGACCTTGAAGCCGGCTCCCTGGAGGTTCTCGACGTAGTCGATGATGGCACCGCTCACGTACGGGAGGCTCTCGCCGTCGACCAGCAGCTTCAGGCCGCGGTCCTCGAAGATCGAGTCGCCGTCGCGGCGGGTGTCGAAGGCGAGCGCGTACTGGAAGCCAGAGCAGCCGCCGCCCTTCACGCCGACCCGCAGCCCGGAGGTCGAAACGTCAGCATTCTGCGCGCCGAGGAACTCCTGGACCTTCTCGGCGCCCTTGTCGGTGAAGGTGATCACGATTCCCGCTCCAAATCCGTTACTGAGTCCAAGGCTTTACGAAGTGTAGCGCCGTTAGGGTGCCGCTAACCTGGGTTCAGATGCCCAGCGCGGACGAGTTGAAGCAGCGCATCGAGACCTCCATCCCGGGGTCCCGCGCCGAAGTACAGGACCTGACGGGCGGCGGCGACCACTTCCGTGCCACCGTCGTCTCGTCCCACTTCTCCGGGCTAAGCCGGATCGAGCAGCACCGCCGCGTCTATGAGGTGTTCGGCACCGACATCGGCGGGCCGATCCACGCCCTGTCCCTCAGCACCCGAGTCGAGTGAGTGAATCGCGCATGTCAGAGACCACCGAGAACCCCCTCCGCGACGCGATCACCGAGGCGATCGCCGAGAACGAGGTAATCCTCTTCATGAAGGGCACGCCGGACCAGCCGATGTGCGGCTTCTCCGCGCGCACCGCCGCGGCCTTGGACGAGCTCCAGGCTCCCTACGCGGCGGTCGACGTGCTTCCCGATCCCCGGATCCGCCAGGAGCTCTCGTCGCTGTCGAACTGGCCGACCATCCCGCAGCTGTTCGTGCGCGGTGAGCTGGTCGGTGGCTGCGACATCATCACCGAGCTCTACGAGAACGGTGAGCTGGCGCAGATGATCGGCGTCGAGAAGCCGGCGGCCGCCTCCTCGGATGCGCCCGTCGCCGCCGAGGCCGGTGCTCCGCCGCTGCAGATCGACACCACTCCGCTCAACGGCGCGCCGAAGTCCTGATCCGGAGAGCCGCGGGAGGCGCCATCGCCTCCCGCGGTCTTCCTCGCCGCCCGTGGGCGCGCCGCTGCTCGACGCGCCTACGCTCCGTATAGGCTCGCGCCATGCCTGTCGCGGTGGTCACGGACACGACGCACTATCTCCCGCGAGCGCTGGCCGACTCGCACCGCCTGCACCAGGTCTCGCTCTACGTCACCTGGTCGGGCCACACCCAGCGCGAGGGCGGGCTGCCGAACTTCGACTCCTTCTACGCGCACCTGAGCGGCGGTGGAGACCTTCCGACCACCTCACAACCCTCGGTGGGCGACTTCCTCGCCGTCTATCGGCCGCTGCTCGAAGCCGGCGCCGACATCCTCTCGCTGCACCTGTCGAGTGGGCTGTCGGGGACTTTCGCCTCGGCCGAGCTGGCTCGTGCGGCCCTGATCGAGGACGGATGCGATCCCGACCGGGTCCTCGTGCTCGACTCCACCACGACCTGCGGCGGCCTCGGTCTCATGGCGATCGCGGCCGCAAACGCCGCCCGCGACGGCGGCGACCTGCCCACGGTGGGCGAGCGCGCGCGGGCGTTGAGGCGCGAGCTCGAGGTCCGCTTCGCCGTCCAGGACCTCGAGCACCTTCGCCGGGGCGGGCGCATCGGATCGGCGCAGGCCTGGCTGGGCTCCGCGCTGAAGGTCAAGCCGATCCTCACCCTCGAGCTCCAGGTCGAGCCCATCGAGCGGGTGCGGACTTGGTCGCGGGCCTTCGATCGGCTGGTCGAGCATCTCGCGGAGCGCCGGCGACAGGGTCACGACGTCTGGTTCGTCCAGCACGCCCGCGCGGATGGCGACGTGGCGCGGATGATCGAGCGGGGCAGCGAGATCTTCGGGACAGGCCCCAACTTCGTATCCGAAGTGGGGCCGGTGGTGGCCACCCACACCGGCCCGGGACTGCTGGGCGTGGCTGCCATCCGACGGGACCTCGTGGGTCCCGTCGGATCGTGAGCCAGCGCTCCGCCGCCTAGCGGCGGCGGAAGACCAGATCGGTGAGGCCGGCGATGCCGCCGGCGACCACGAACCCGACTCCGGCGGCGGCGGCGACGGCCTGCTGATGGTTGTTCCGCAGGTGCTTGCGCCAGTCGGAGGCCTCGGTCACCTCGCTGCGCAGCTTCTCCATCGCAAGGCCGAACTCGGCCCGGTTGGCCTCGATCGAAGCGCGGATCTCCTCGGGAGTGCGTCTGCCGTCGGCCATCAGGAACGCACCTCGGGGGAAGTCGAAGCCGGCTTGGTGCCGACCAGGGTCGCGGGATGCGGGCTCGTCACGGTCTGCTTGATGAGCTGCGCCTCGTGGATGGCCATCTGCGGCGTCGGAGGCGAGCCGCGCTTGACCAGCCGCAGGGCGACGAAGCCGGCGATGGCGCCCAGCACGATCAGGACCAGGGTGAGCACCGCGAAGCCGATCCAGATGGTGCCGCCGTCGTTGTCACCGGAGAGCAGGCTCCACAGCCCCCACGCCGCGGCGTGCAGGCCGAACAGCAACGCGCCGATCAGGAACACCGCTGCCACCGCGCCGACGATGGCGCCCTTGATCAGCTTGTTGGCCTTCTGTGAGACCTCGGCCTTGGCCAGCTCGATCTCCTCGCGGACGAGGAGCTGCGCCTTCTCGGCGACTTCCTGGACCGCCCGGCCCAGGTCGGATGTCGGTTGCTCGCTCACGTCAGCTCGCCCACTTTCGAACGATCTTGGCCAGCACGAATCCGCCCACGAAGGCGGCGACCACCAACAGCTCGGGGCGTTCGGCGGTGAACGGGCCGAAGACGATCGGCTCACCGTTGCGCCCGCCGCCCAGTCCGCGCGCGCGCGACGCCCATGGGGACATCGTGGTGACGCTCGTCTCGCCGCGGCGAACGGCTTCCTCGGCGTCGCGGCGGGCGTCCGCCTCATGGCGCCGGGCCTCGGACTCGGCGGTCTCCGCCTGGCGCTGCCGGCGCTCGGCCTCCTCGACCGCCGCGGCAGCCTGGGAGACGTCGTCCTCGGCACGCCGCACGTCGGTGCGGGCGACCTCGGCGTGGATCTGCTCCGCGCGCGCCTCGGCCTCGACTCGCGCGGCCTGCGCCTCGCGCTCCGCGTCGGCGGCGGTGCGCTGACGCGCGTCCGCGCCGGCGAGCGTGGCGCTCTCCGGATCTGCGCGTACGGCGCCCGGCTCCTGTCCGGCGCCTCCCGAGGAAGCGCTCATTCGGGCGGATCCTCGTCGAAGAGCTGGTACCAGATGAGCGCAGCGGCGCGCATCGTCACCACCGATGAGAGAGCTCCGAGCCCGGCCACCAGGCCCGACCACATAAGCCTCTTGACGATCTCGTTCTGAGTCACGTGCAGCAGTCTAAGCGCATACCGGGGCGGAATGCGCGCCACTCAGCGGGCGGCCGGTGACGACGACGAGCCGGCGGCGGTGACGGTCGCCTCGAGACGTCCCGGCGCCGACTGCGGCCACCCGTAGGCGGCCGGCCGGCGGTTGGCCAGCGACGGCAGCTTGACGCGGATCTCGTCCTGGCGGGCGAGGTCGAGATCGGCGATCGCGAGCCCCTCCCCGTCGGGCGCCTGCGCGAGCACCGTGCCCCACGGATCGACGATCATCGAGCGGCCCCCGGAGCGCGATCCCGGCGCATGGGAGCCGAACTGGTTGGCGGCCACCACGAAGCACGAGTTCTCGATCGCGCGAGCCCGGACGAGGACGTCCCAGTGCGCGAGCGTGGTGGTCTCGGTGAACGCGGACGGCAGCGCGACGATGCGCGCGCCGGCCAGCGCCAGCAGCCGGAAGAGCTCGGGAAAGCGGAGGTCGTAACAGATGGCGAGTCCGAGGCCCACACCCGAGTCGGTGGCCGAGAGGACCACCTCGTCGCCGGGCGCCTCCACATCGGACTCCCGGTAGACCGTCCCGGCGACTTCGGAGTCGAACATGTGCAGCTTGCGGTAGCGGGCGCGGATCGCTCCGTCCGGGCCGACATGAAAGCAGGTGTTGTGGCCGCGCGGCGAGGACTCGACGCGCTCGGAGAACGAGCCGGCGACCAGGTCGACGCCCAGCTCGCGCGCCAGTGATGTCGACCACTCCAAGGTGGGGCCGTCGAGCGGCTCGGCGCCGGCGGCGGTCTGCGCGGGCGTCCCCAGCAGCGGCCACTTCTCCGGCAGCACGACGAGCTCGGCACCGGCGGCCGCCGCGCGGCGGACGAGGGACTCGGCGACTCGGAGGTTGGACGCGCGGTCGGGCGTCGAGTTGAGCTGGATGGCGGCCGCGCGCACGTCGTCTCCTCCTGCCGGGGGCGTCGGACGTGAATCTAGCTCGTCGCGGCGCCCGACCGGGCCGGGCACGCTGCCATGCTGGCCGCGATGGAGAGCACCGGGAAAGCCCTCGCGCCCGCCGCGGGCGTCGGACCGCACCCGCTGCCGTGGCCTCCGGACGCGCGCCTGGATCCGGAGCTGCTCGAGCAAGGCGACTCGCGCAACGTCGTCGACGCCTACCGGTACTGGAGCGTCGAGGCGATCGTCGCCGACCTAGACGAGCGCCGGCATCCCTTCCACGTCGCGGTCGAGAACTGGCAGCACGACGCGAACATCGGCGCCGTGGTGCGCAACGCCAACGCGTTCCTCGCCGCCGGCGTCCACATCATCGGCGCACGCAAGTGGAACCGGCGCGGAGCGATGGTCACCGAGCGCTACCAGCACCTCTTCCAGCATCCCGACGTGGAGTCGCTCGCGGCGTGGGCCCGCGCCGAGGGGCTCCCCCTGCTCGGCGTCGACAACCTTCCCGGCAGCGTGCCGATCGACGGGCATCCGCTGCCCCGGCGTTGCGTGCTCCTGTTCGGCCAGGAGGGCCCGGGGCTCTCTCCGGCGGCGCGCGAGCTGTGCTCGAGCGTCCTGGCCATCCGGCAGTTCGGATCGACGCGCTCGATCAACGCGGCGGCCGCCTCGGCGGTCGCCATGCACGAGTGGATCCGACGGCACGCGCCACCGCGCGAGCCGGGACGGGCCTGACCGCGACCTTCGAGGCCGCGCCGGGGAGCCGAAGCGGCTCGCGGCGCGCGCGGTTGCCGCGAACTCCGACCGGGTACTCCCGCTTATCTTTCGAAAGGAGATTCCCCTTGATCGGAGCCATCATCCTCGGCATCGTTGCCGGGTTCATCGCACGCGCGCTCATGCCGGGACGCGACCCCATGGGCTTCTTCGCCACCATCCTGCTCGGCCTCGCCGGTGCACTGACCGGCTGGTACCTGTTCACCGGCCTGCTCGGCATCGGTGACACGGACATGTTCGACCTCGGCGGCTTGGTCGGCGCGGTCGTCGGCGCCATGATCCTGCTCGGCCTGTACCGCATGGTCGCCGGGCGCGGCGGCCGCTCGCACGCCGCACGCTGACCCAGCCGGCGGCCTGAACGGAAGCGGCGCCCACGCGGGCGCCGCCGCAACACCCAGCGGCGCTCCCTCGGGGGCGCCGCTGCTCGTTGTGCTTCCGGCCGGCCGCTACGCGTCGTCGCCGGCGGGCGGCGCCGGGCGCAGCGGCGTGGTGACCTCCCGCGGCTGGGACTTCCGGCGCGCCCGCTCGGCGCGGGCGACCGCGCGGCGGCCCTTGGCGTCGATCTCCTCGTACAGCGCCCGGATCTCGGCGAAGATCTCGTCGGAGACGGCCTGCTGCTGGGCGCGGCTCGGATTCTCGACCAACTCCCAACGCATCGGCCGCCCGTAGTGGACGGTGATCCTCGGGAACTCGCCCCGGCGCCAGTTGCGCACGCGCGACGACCCGTGGATGGCGACCGGCACGACGGGAGCGCCGGATTCGAGCGCCAGGAGTCCGATGCCCGGCCGTGCGCGCCCGGCGAGGTCACCCGTGCGCGACCGCCCGCCCTCGGGATACATGGTGATCGTGTCGCCGTTGGCGAGGATGGTGCGCGCGGTGGCCAGCGCCTCGGCGTCGCGGTGTCCGCGGCGTACGGGAAACACCCCGCCGTGCGAGTAGACCCAGGCCATCGGCCCCTTGAACAGCTGCGACTTGGCCATGAAACGCACCCGCCGCCGCAGGAAGCAGGCCACGAAGAAGTGGTCCGCGTAGGAGAAGTGGTTTGGAGCCACGATCACCGGTCCCACGTTCGGGACATTGTCGGCCGAGATCGAGCGCGCCCGGAAGACGATCCAGCAGAACACCGAGGTGACGACGCGGACGATCGCGTAGACCAGGTCGGGCTCGCGGGTGCGCGCCCTGCGGTGGAAGGGCTCGAAGTACTCGGGGGGTCGCGGGTCCTTGTAGACCTGCGCCCTCATCGGGACCAGCTCAGGCATATAGCGGCGGAATCCTAGGGCAGACCGGGCACGGTCGCGGGCCCCGTCATCACCTCGGGCGGCGGGTGGCGTAGACCTGCAGGAAGTCCACGAGCTGGCGGCCGCGGTGCACGAACCCGCGCAGCGTCCGGCCGGTGGGACGGTGGGCGAGCGGGAGATCGACTTCGGTGACCCGCAGCCCCGCGCGCGCGACGTCGACGGTCATCCCGATCTCCATCCCGAAGCGCGGCGCGAAGGGCAGCGCGGTCCGCAGTGCCGCCTCCGACAGGGCTCGCTGCCCGGAGATCGGCGCGCGCAGAGCCAGCCCGCAGCGACGCTCGATCGCCCACCCGGCGAAGCGCACGGCGATCCCGAAGCCGCCGCCGACCCGGCGCTCGAAGGCGCCGACGGCGAGATCGGCTGCGCCGGACCGAACCACCTCGGCCAGCCGCGGCAGATGCCGGGCGGTGTCGCCCAGATCCGCGTCGCAGAGGACGAAGACGGCGGGCGACGGGCTCGGGGCCAGCTCCAGGGCGCGGCGAGCGGCGAGTGTGGCGGCCCCGCCCTTGCCGATGTTGCGCGGAGCGGTCACCACCTCGACTCCCGCCCGGGTCGCGATCGCGGCGGTCGCGTCGGTCGACGCATCGTCGGCCAGGACGACCCGCGCGCCGGGAAACGCCTCGGCCAGCGCGGCCAGAGTCGATGGCAGGGACTGCTCCTCGTCGGGTGCGCACACGACGACGACGGTGTGCGCTGGATGGGTGTCGGTCGGCACGGGAACGTATTGTCACGAACGCACCGTCCCGAGCGCGTCCAAGGAGCTCCCGCGTGGCCGAAGTCGAAGCCCACATCACCGGCACTGTCTGGAAGATCGAAGTCAGCGTCGGCGACGCAGTCGAGGAGGGCGACACCGTGGCCATCCTCGAGTCCATGAAGATGGAGATGCCGGTCGAAGCCGAGGACGAGGGCACCGTCAAGGAGATCCTCGTCGCCGAGGGCCAGGCCGTCTCCGAGGGCGAAGTCCTGATGGTCCTGGAGTAGGTCCGCATGGCACGCGTCCGTCCCGCCGCCTAGATTCCCGCCCCATGCCCCCGCTCATCACCCGCGACGAGGCCCTTCGCCTGGGCGATCTGACCGACCACGCCGACATCGAGGCGCTGATCGAGCGGGCGTGGCAGGCGCGCGTAGAGCGCTTCGCCGACTCGACGGACATGTGCTCGCTGGTGAATGCCAAGTCCGGCGGCTGCGCCGAGGACTGCGGCTTCTGCGCGCAGTCGCGCTTCGCGGAGGCCGAGACGCCGATGCACGCGATGATGGAGCCGGAGCAGATCCTCGAGCACGCGCGAGCGGCCGAGGCCGCCGGCGCGCACCGCTTCTGCATGGTCGCCCAGGGCCAGGGCCTCTCCAAGCGCGAGTTCGACAAGGTCCTGGAGGGCGCCCGGCTGGTGGCGACCCAGACCAACCTCAAGCGCTGCGCCTCGGTGGGCCATCTGTCTCCGCAGCGCGCGCAGGCGCTGCGGGAGGCCGGGATCCAGCGCGTCCACCACAACGTGGAGACCGCGCGCTCCCACTATCCCGAGGTGTCCTCCACCGTCCGCTACGAGGGACGCCTGCGGACGATCGACGCGGTGCGCGAAGCCGGCCTGGAGACCTGCGTCGGAGGCATCCTCAACCTCGGCGAGTCCCGCGCCCAGCGGGTCGAGATGGCCTTCGAGCTGTCGGAGATCGATCCCACCTCGGTTCCGATCAACCTCCTGAACCCGCGGCCGGGCACCAAGTTCGGCGACCGCGAGTACATGGATCCGTGGGAGGCGGTCAAGTGGATCGCGATCTTCCGGCTGATCCTCCCCGAGGCGCTGTTCCGGCTCTGCGGCGGTCGCGTGGAGAACATCCGCGAGCTCCAGGAGCTGGCGGTCAAGGCGGGCATCAACGGCGTCATGCTCGGCAACTTCCTGACCACCCTCGGCAACACGCCCGAGGAGGACCGCGCGATGTTCGAGGCCGCCGGCCTCAACGTCGCCCGCCAGCCCGACAACGGCGCCCGTCCGCGGCCCGACAACCGGTCCGGCTGGCTCGACGGCGAGACTCCCGACGTGGTCTCCGAGCTGCTCGACTCCGCGGGAGCCGGGTCCGCGCTCGAGGTGACGCTGTGGGACCCGTCGCGTCAGCTGCGCTACCGCAAGAAGGACACGGTGCCGCCCCGGCCCGACGGGTCGGGCAACGCCTGGCCCTCCGCGGCCTAGCCGCGAGATGCAGGATCTCCGGCAGCGGGTCGACGAGCTCGCCGAGCTTGGTCTGCGACGCCGACTGCGGGTGGTCGAGAGCCCTCAGGGCGACCGCGTGACGCTCGACGGGCGTTCGGTGCTGCTGCTGTGCTCGAACGACTACCTCGGACTGGCCGCCCACTCCCGGGTCCGCGAGGCGGCGGCCGAGGCGGCGCTGCGCTGGGGCGCCGGCGCCGGCGCCTCCCGCCTGGTGTCGGGCAACATGACGGTCCACGCCGAGCTCGAGCGGCGACTGGCGACCTTCAAGGGCACCGAGGCGGCGCTGCTGCTCGGTTCGGGCTACCTGGCCAACCTCGGCGTCGTGACCGCGCTGGCGGGCCGGGGCGAGGTCGTGTTCTCCGACGAGCTCAACCACGCCTCGATCGTCGACGGCTGCCGCCTGTCGCGCGCCGAGACCTTCATCTACCGCCACGGCGACGTCGAGCACCTCGGATGGGGAATCCGCCAGGCCGGGAGCCGGGCCGCGCTGATCGTCACCGACGGCGTCTTCTCCATGGACGGCGACATCGCGCCGCTGGCCGAGCTGTCGGCGCTCGCGCGCCGCCACGGCGTCCGCCTCGTCGTCGACGACGCCCACGGCACGGGAACGGTCGGACCCGGCGGACGGGGCGCGGTCGCCGCCGCGGGGCTCGAGGGTGGAGTCGACGTGATCGTCGGCACGCTCGGAAAGGCGCTCGGCTCCTACGGGGCCTTCTTGGCCTGCGAGGCCACCACCGCCGAGTTCCTGGTCAACACGCTGCGCCCGCTGATCTTCTCGACCGCCCTACCCCCGTCGGCGGTCGCCGCCGCGGACGCCGCGCTCGCCCTGGTGGAGTCAGAGCCGGAGCGCGTCGCCCGGCTGCAGTCCAATGCGACGCTGCTCAGACGCGAATTGGCGGCCCGGGGCGCAGCCGTCGACGAGTCGGGCGCCCACATCATCCCGCTGCTGGTGGGCGAGGCGGACGCGACCATGCGCGCCTGCGAGCGGGCACTGGAGGACGGGTGCTTCGCCCAGGGCATCCGGCCGCCCACCGTGCCGTCCGGGACCTCGCGTCTGCGACTGACCGTGATGGCCACCCACACTCCCGCGGAGCTCGAAACCGCGGCTGGCGTGCTGGCGAACGCGATCGGCCGCGAGCCGGTCACCGCCGCCGCGCGGATCGCCTGACGCGCATTGCGCGGCCTGTTCGTCACCGGCACCGGCACGGGAGTCGGCAAGACCGTCGTGGCGGGCGCCGTGGCGGCGGCGCTCCGGGCGCGTGGCTCACGCGTCGCTGTGTTCAAGCCCGTCCTCACCGGCGTCGACGAGGTGCCGCCGGCCGGCTGGGCGCGCGACGACGAGCTGCTCGCCGCCGCCGCCGGCGTTCCCGTCGCCGGTGTGACGATGCGCCGCTATGGCCCGCCCGTCTCGCCGCACCTGGCCGCCGAGCTGGCCGGTGACGTCATCGGGCTCGACGCGCTGGTGGACGCCGCTCACCGGGCCGCCCGCGATGCCGACGTGCTGGTGATCGAGGGCGTCGGAGGCCTGCTGGTGCCGCTCGGCGCCGAGGCCTCGGTGCGCGACCTCGCCGTCGCGCTCGGGCTCGGTTTGGTCGTCGCCGCCCACCCGGGGCTGGGGACGATCAACCACACGCTGATGACGCTCGAGGCGGCGCGCCACGCAGGGCTCGACGTGCGCGGAGTCGTCCTCGGCCCGTGGCCCGAGGAGCCGACGCTCATGCAGGAATCCAACCGCGACACCATCTCCGCCCGCGGGCAGGTCGAAGTCGCCTGCCTGCCCGCCGCGTCGAGCGGCAATCCGGCGGAGCTGCTCAGGGTGGGTCGCGGCCTCCCCTTGGAGCGCTGGCTCGGATCCCCTCCGGCTGCCCCCGGGCCTCTCCCCTAGCGGCGCGCCCGGGCGGCCCGCCGCTGCAGCTCCGAGGCGGCGCGAACCATCGCCTCGTTGCCGGCGGCCGGGCGACCGTCGGGCAGCTCGAGGGTGTCCTCGAGGCCGATGCGGACGTGGTGGCCGGCCCGGGCGGCGGCCACCACCACCGCCCAGGTCGCGCGCCCCTCCCCGTGGTGCAGGCGCGGCAGCAGCACCATCGCCTCCTCGAGCACCGCCTCCAGGCGCTCGGCGTGGGCGACCGCCTCGTGCGGGTCGGGATCGGCGACCTCGACCAGGATCCGGGCGCAGTGGCGCAACTGCCCGGAGTCCAGCAGCCGGCGGGCATCGGCCACCGACGACAGCCCGGCCTCGGCCGCCACGCCGCGCTGATGCAGGGCGGCGCAAACGCGCTCGCAGCCTGCTTCGCCGAAGTTCACCGACGCCGTCTCGGGGAGCACGGTCCAGGCATGGATGCAGGCGATGCGGGATTCGACGTCGGGGTCGATGAACGCCCCGGTGCTGAGCGACACCTCGACGGCGGGAGCAGCGGCGCGGATCGCCGCGATCGCCTCGGCGCATGCGCCCGGCGCGAGGGTCTCGACGCCGTCCGGGCCGCGGGGATGGACGTGGACGCCGTGCGCTCCGGCCGCCCACGCCAGTGCCGCGTCGGCGGCGAGCTCGTCGGCCGACAGCGGGAGCGCCGGATGCTCTCCCGGCAGGCGGCTGCCGTTCAGGCACGCCTGCAGGAGCGGGGCCGTCACTCCTGGGGATCTCCCTGGGCGGCGTACTCGACGATGGACTTGTCGATCAGCCACTCCACCGGCGCGAGGTCGTCGGTGTAGACCTCCCCGCCGCGCAACCGCGGCCCGACGCGCCCGGCCGCCGCAGCGGCCAGGGGGCGCAGATCGGACGGCAGGACGGTCGCCGCCCGCTCGAGGTTGGCCCGGGTCACGGGCTGCTCGGAGGCGATCAGCAGCGTGTTGACCCGTTCGATCGGATCACGCAGCTGATTCGGGAACACCTCGGCGACCGTCGCCGACAGCACCTTCTCGAGCCGGTCGGAGCTTTCGGGGTGGCCGACGTTGACGATCACCACGCCACCGGGCTTCAGCCGGTCGCGCGCGAGCTCGAAGAACTCCTGCGAGGTCAGGTAGAAGGGGATGTACGGCTGGCGGTAGGCGTCGACGAAGATCGCGTCATAGCGGGCGTCGGTGCGACGCAGGAACGGCCGGGCGTCCTCGGCGTAGCGCTGGAGCTGCGGACGGTCGCGGAGGTCGAAGTAGTCCTCGGCGATGTCGAACAGCTCCCCGTCGATCTCGACGGCGTCGATCTCGGTCTCCGGGAAGTACTTGGCGTAGGCGCGGGCGGTGGTGCCGCCCGCCGTGCCGAGGATCGCGATGCGCTCCGGCGTCTCGGTGAGCGCCGCGAACGGCGCGATCAGGTAGCCGTCCCACACGTTGTCGGTGAGCACGGAGTCGGGCCGGTAGATCGAGTGGACCGCCTGGCCCTCGTTGAGCTCCATGTGGCGCTCGCCGTCGGGGTACTCGATCACGCGCACGTACTGCGATTCGGTGTCGGTCTCGAAGATCACACGGCCGCGCTCGGCCGCCTTGACCGCGCCGGGCGGCACCAGCGCCAGGGCGGCGACCAGCACCGGCACCACAAGGTAGCGCCGACCGAGGCCGAGCGCGGCGACGAGCGCCAGCACGATCGCGAAGGTCAGGAAGGTCCGCTGCGTACCGACCAGCGGGATCAGCAGCAGGGCCGACAGGAACGTGCCGACCAGCGATCCGACCGTCGAGATGGCGTACATGCGGCCGGCCTGCTCACCCGAATCCTCCACGCGATCGAGCTTGAGCCGGATGGCCCACGGCGACACGGCTCCGAGCATCAGCACGGGGAGGGCGACCAGCACGAGGACACCGAACAGCGAACCGGCGAACGTCGACACCGAGTAGGTGTCGAAGGCCTCGACGCTGAGCGACAGGAACGGATCGGCGACGATCGGGATGAGCCCGAGCAGCACGGAGGCCACGAGCACCAGCAGGCACAGCCCCCGCATGTGGGGATGACGGTCGGCGAGCCGGCCGCCGAACCAGTAGCCGATGCTGAGCGCGACCAGGACGATCGCGATGGTGTTGGCCCACACGATGGTGGAGGCGCCGAAGAAGGGCGCCATCAGGCGCGCCGCGGCGATCTCGGCTCCCAGCGTGGAGGTGCCCACCACGAACACCAGCAGCTCCAGTGGCGGCCACCGGCGGGCCGGCTGCGCGGTCTTCCCGGCGCGGGCCGGCTCGCTGTCTTGAACGATCGCCATCGCGGCTCAGTATGGCGAGGGCGCTCGTCCGCGCCGCTGGCTAGCGTGCCAGCAATGGACACCGCCGCTCTCGCCGCCGCCGACCGCCGGCTCCTCTGGCACCCGTTCACCCAGCAGCGCGGTTGGGCGCAGGAGCCGCCGGTGATGATCGCGAGCGCGCTCGGCACGACGCTCTACGACACCGACGGCAACGCCTACATCGACGGCGTGTCCTCCCTGTGGTGCAACGTCCACGGCCACCGTCATCCGGCGATCGACGCCGCCGTGCGCGACCAGCTCGATCGCGTCGCCCACACCACCATGCTCGGGCTGTCGCACCCGCCGGCCATCCGACTGGCCGAGCGCCTGGTCGAGCTGGCCCCGCCCGGCCTGGAGCGCGTCTTCTACTCCGACAACGGCTCGACCGCGACCGAGGTGGCGGTGAAGATCGCCTTCCAGCACTGGCAGCATCGCGGCGAGACCCAGCGCACCGGGTTCATCTGCCTGCGCGACGCCTACCACGGCGACACGCTCGGATCGGTGTCGGTCGGCGGCATCGAGGTCTTCCACGCCGCCTTCCGGCCGCTGCTGTTCGAGACCTGGCCGGCCGAGCCGGGCGACGCGCAGGACATGCGGCGCCTGCTCGAGACCCACGGCGACACGGTCGCCGCAGTCATCCTCGAGCCCCTGGTGCAGGGCGCCGCGGGGATGCTCGTGCACCCGCCGGGCTACCTGCTCGCGGTCCGTCAGCTCTGCGACGAGTTCGGCGTCCTGCTGATCTGCGACGAGGTCGCCGTCGGCCTCGGCCGGACCGGGACCATGTTCGCCTGCGAGCAGGAGAACGTCGCGCCCGACCTGCTCTGTCTCGCCAAGGGCATCACCGGCGGCTACCTGCCGCTGGCGGCGACGCTGACCACCGAGGCGGTCTACGAGTCCTTCCTCGGCGAGCACCAGGAGCTCAAGACCTTCTTCCACGGTCACACCTACACCGGCAACCCGCTCGCCTGCGCGGCGGCGCTGGCCACCCTCGAGGTCTTCCGCACCGAGAGGACGCTCGAGTCGCTCGCCGAGCGCATCGAAGAGCTGGGAGCGCTGCTGGCCGAGCTGGTCGAGCCGCTGCCGGCGGTGGCCGACGTCCGCCGTCGCGGCTTCATGACCGGCATCGAGCTGGGCGGCTTCGACGCCACGGAGCGGATGGGCCACCGCGTGACGCTCGAGGCGCGGCGGCGGGGCGCGATCATCCGCCCGCTCGGAGACGTCGTGGTGCTGATGCCACCGCTGGCGATCGCGGCGGCCGAGCTCAGGCGGCTGGTGGAGATCACCGCCGCCGCCATCACGGCGGCGACTTCGGCGCGCGGGGCGCCGCGGGCGACTCAGTCCTCGTAGGGCGTGAAGTCTTCCTTGCGGGCGCCGCAGACCGGGCAGAACCAGTCGTCCGGAATCGACTCGAAGGCGGTTCCGGGCGGGATGCCGCCGTCCAAGTCGCCTTCATCGGGGTCGTAGATGAACCCGCACGCCGCGCAGATCCACTTCTTGGTGGTCGTCTCGATCGACATTGCCTCCGTTATAGCGCCCGTGGCCGTCGTCCCATGGCGGTAGCCTCGGCCGCCATGGAAGCGGACACTCCCCCGCCCCGCGAGCTGCTCAACCACGAGGAGCCGACCCGGCCGCGACCGGCATCGACCGTCCTGCTGGTGCGCGACGGCACCGATGGGCTCGAGGTCCTGCTCGTGCAGCGCGGCCCGACCGCCCGCTTCATGGCGTCGGTGTGGGTGTTTCCGGGCGGAGCGGTCGATGCGCACGAGGGTCACGGCGAGCATGGACACCGGCTGGCCGCGGTCCGCGAGACCGAGGAGGAGACCGGAGTGAAACTGGCCGATCCCGATGCGCTCGTGCTGCTCTCGAGCTGGGTGACGCCCACCCTCTACCGCCTGCGCTTCGACACCTGGTTCTTCCTGGCCGAGCTGCCCGTGGGCCAGGAGGTCAGCATCGACGGTCACGAATGTGTCGCCTTCGCGTGGCTCACTCCGGCGCGGGCGCTGGCGCGCTTCCAGGCCAAGGAGATGCTCATGGTGCTGCCCACGGTCTCGCACCTGGAGCAGCTCGACGGGATGTCGACGCCCGCTCGGGCCCTCGCCACAGCGCGGAATCGCGGTCCGTCGCACGTCGAGCCGCGGGTGGTCGGCAGTGGTGACAGCGCCCGAGTCGTGCTGGCGCGCGGAGACGAGACGTCATCGTGAGCTCGACATCTGACCGCGCGGATTATCCCCCCGGTCAGATCGCAACGCATAGAGTGAACCGGGCTGCGGGTTAGCTCCGCAAAAGCCCCTTGACCATGGAAGCGTCCGCTCTCCACGCGCCGGCGCGCTTCGCCCGGCTGACCGCGTCACCCGCCCTGCTGAGGCTGCGCTCCGACGAGCAACTCGTCTCAATGCTGCGGGCAGGCAGTCAGGAGGCCTTCAACACGATCCACGAGCGCTACCGGCAGCGACTGTTCGCCTACGTGCGCCAGATGCTCGGGCCGCGGCCGCGCCAGGACGCCGAGGACGTCCTCCAGGACGTCTTCGCGCGCGCCTACACCGCGCTGCTCGGAGACAACCGCGAGGTCAACCTCCGGCCCTGGCTCTACCGCGTGGCGCACAACCGCTGCATCGACCACCTGCGCCGCCCCGGACCGGTGATCGCGGAGCTGACCGAGACCGAGACGGCGACCAAGCCTCTGCACGATCCCTTCGAGGACGTTCAGCGTCGTGAGGACCTGAAGCGTCTGGTGGCCGACATCGGGCGTCTCCCGACGCAGCAGAAGTCGGCCCTCCTGCTGCGCGAGATCAACGGCTTGAGCTACAACGAGCTCGCCGAGGCGCTCGACGTCACGGTTCCCGCGATCAAGTCCCTCCTAGTCCGGGCGCGGGTCGAGCTCGTGGAGACCGCCGAGGCGCGTGACGTCGCCTGCGCGAGCATCCGCGAGGAACTGCTGATCACCTGCGACACCGGGGGCCGCACCGCACCGCGGACCCGACGGCACCTGCGTGACTGCGCGGGCTGCCGCGAGTACCAAAATTCGATCCGCGGGATGCGCCGGTCCTTCGCCGCGCTCTCACCGGTCGCGGTCTTCGGTCCGCTCGCGCTGCTGGGCAAGCTCGGCGGCCTCGGCGGCACGGGCAGCGGCGCGGGCGCCGGGACCGGTGGCGCGGCGGGGGCCGGCGGGGCGGGGGCGGCCGGCGCGGGCGCAGGCGTCGCCGGCGCCGGCTCGGTCGGCGCTGCCGGGGCGGCCACCCTCGGCGGCGCGGCGGGTGTCGGGCTCGGCGCTGTGACGGCCGGCAAGATCGCCGCCGTCGTCGCGACCGCCGCGATAACCGCCGGTGGCGCTGTCGCGCTGGAGCGTCGCGTGAGCGAGCGGCCGACGACGACTCCCGTCGCCGCCGCGACCGCGACCCCGACGGCCGGCGCGGCGCAGACCACAGCGCCCGGAGCCGGGGCGACGACGCCCGGAGCCGGGAGCACTCCGGCCGCCGGCGCGGCCACCGATCCGGCGGCGCTCGCGCCGGGTGGCGCCAACCTCTCTCCCCTCACGCCCGCGGGCGACCGCAATGAACGGGTGACGAACGTCGGCACCGGGTCCCGCGACTTGCTGCCGGGCTCGAATCCCGCCCTCCCCGTCGGGGCCGCGCCGGGAGGCCCGGCCGGTCCCTCCATCGGAACGCCGCTCGCGCCGGTGAACGGCACCACGCCCGAGCGCCGTACCAGCCCGTCCGGTCCCGGCGATGGGCGCGTGGCGCTGCCGGTGCCCCCCCGCACTGACCCCCGGCCGTCACCTGGCACCGGGTCGGTGCCGGACTCCGTGCGCGCTCCCGAAACGCCCGCCAAGCCCCCGCGTGGCGGTCCGGTCGCCGGGACTCCCGTCGTCCGGCCCGAGAAGCCGCAGGTCAAGCCCGACCTGCCGGTAGCCAAGCCCGACCTGCCGGTGGCCAAGCCCGACGTCAGGCCCGAGGCCAAGGTCCCGAAGCCCGACAAGCGCCCACCCGTCGCAGTGAACCCGCCGACGCTCCCTCAGGTGCAGGCGCCGCCCGTCAAGCCGGCCAAACCGGTGAAGCCGGTCAAGGAGAAGGTGGACGGCCTCGCAGAGACGCCCAAGGCGGACAAGATACCTCCCGGCCAGGTGGACAAGGTCAAGCCGGACAACGGGCAGGGCCTCGGCGGGACGCTCAAGCCGGACAAGGCCCCCGAAGCGCCCCTGCCGCCCATCGGTTTCTGACCTACTGACGGGTCAGTCCAGCCTGCCCTCGGCGTCGAGCTTGTGGAGGTGGGCCTGCAGCGTCGCCGCCGCGACCTCGCGCAACCGCCTCGGCAGCGGTCCCCAGACCGCCACGAGCAGTTCGTCGTCGCGCAGGCCGTCCCGCCAGGCGGCGCGGACCGCCTCCTCGCGCTCGGCCCGGTGCGCGAGGTACGCCGCGATGTGAGACGACGGGTCCGCGACGACGGGCCCGTGCCCGGGACACAGGAGGACCGGGCGCAGGTCGCGGAGCCGCTCGAGGCCGCGCAGGTAGCCGACCATGTCGGCGGCGACGAAGACGCTGCCCTCGCCGAGCACCGCATCGCCGGTGAAGCAGATCGTCGCACCGGCCCCAGCGCCGAGCACGAAGCCGAGGTGATCTCCGGAATGACCCGGGAGGCCCAGGACGCGCAGCGGCCCGAAGCAGTCGCCGTCGGCCAGCACGAGGATCCGGCCTTGCTCCACGCTCGTCATCTCTTGCGGGACGGCCCACCCGGCGCCGGCTCCGACCGCGACGCCAGGCCCGAGCCGCCGGCACAGGCCGCGCAGGCCGGCGGAGTGATCGGCGTGGGAGTGCGTGACGGCGATGCCGCCCACGCCACCGCGCGCCCGGACCTCCGCGGCCAGGGCATCGAGGTGCTCCTCGAGGTCCGGTCCCGGGTCGACGATCCACGCCGGATCGCGTCCCACCACCCAGGAGTTGGTGCCCGTGAGCGTGAGTGGGCCGGGGTTCGCGGCCCGGCGGAGAGCGACGTCGAAGGACGCGAGCGGGTCGGGGCTCATGCCCGGCCACGCGTACGAGTAGGCTGCATGAAAGTTAGTGACGAAGGGAACGATCTCCACGTGGCCACTACCGCACCCACCACCTCAGAACGCCGTGCTCCGGGCACGAATGCCACCGGCCTGACGGGCCGGCAGCGGCGCGTCGAGGACCGTCGCCGCGTACTGGTGTCCGACGCCCTCACGGCGATCCGCGGCCGCACCGACAAGCGCACAGCCGCGCGGCCACTCGATCGGGCGCGCGTGGTGCTCGATCGCATGCGCAAGAGCTAGGAGCCCTCCGGACCGGCCTGCACCGGCGCCACCAGGGCACGAAAGAGCCGGTCGAGCACCTCGGCCGGCTCGTCGCACATGCCGGTGTGGACCGGCGACGCCTGCAGCATGGTGCTGGCCGGCGCCACCAGCCAGTGGAAGCGCTCAGACTGCTCCAGCGCGGCGATCGGGCCGGCGGACGGCTCGCCCGCGGCGACGGCGACGAGCCCGCGCAGGTGGGCGCTCAGGTCGGCGGCGTCGACGTCGGGCGCCAGTGCCTCCAGCCGCCTAGAGTCGAGCTCGACGCGGGCGCGCAGAAAGCGCCGCGGACGGCAGAACAGGACCACCCCGGCGTTGAAGAACTCGCCGCGCTCGATCCGCGGCACCACCCTCAACACCGCGTATTGAAAGGGGCTACGGGCGGCGGGCACGCTCGGCCTCCGTCACGAATCGCCGCGGTCCTCGCAGGCGCCCGACCAGGTACTCGACGTAGTCGGATGGACGCGGAGAACCCGGTGCCGACAGCCACAGCGGCGGTATCCCCGCTACCAGTCGCTCGAGCAGCTGGCCATCCACCCGTGCCGCGAGTCGCTCGTCGGCCTCCTCAATGGAGCCGGCGAGCGGCAGCAGGACGTGCTGGGCGATCACCGGGAACGGCCGGCGCGCGTCGCCGGGAGGATCGAAGTCGCCGTGCTGGTGATACAGCGCGGCCCCATGGTCGATGAGCCAGAGCCGGCGGTGCCATTGCAGGAGGTTCGGGTTGCGGACGGTGCGATCGACGTTGGCGGTCAGGGCGTCGAACCAGACGATGTCGGCCGCGAGCTCCGGCGCCACGTCGAAGCCGCCGCTCGGGGCGTAGGCCAGGGATCCCGGCAGGAAGTCCAGGCCCGCATTGGTCCCGCCGCTGGCGTCGATGAGGTCCTGGATCTCGGGATCCGGCTCCGCTGCCCCGAGTGCCACGTCGAGCTCGACCAGGACGACCTCGGGCACCGGCAGCCCGAGATGGCGCCCGAGGCATCCGACCAGCAGCTCGGCGACGAGAGTGAGCGGTCCCTGGCCGGCGCCGCGGAACTTGACCACGTAGAGGCCGTCGTCATCGGCCTCCATCAAGCCCGGCATCGATCGCCCTCGCGCAGCGGCGAAACGTAGCGGGTCGCGGTGACGCTGCGGGGCACGGCGCCACGGTAGCCGCCCGGCGTTGCGCGCCCCGTGCTGCCCGGTCGCGCCCGCCGCTCAGGCGGTGAGTGACGCCCTCACGGGACGCGCGTCGGGAACGGCCACGGGCAGGGTGAAGGCGAACGTGGTCCCCTCCCCCGGCTCGGACTCGAACCAGATGCGCCCGCCGTGAAGCTCGACGATCCGCTTGGTCAGCGCCAAGCCGATGCCGGTGCCCTCGAACTCCTCGCTGGTGTGCAGGCGCTGGAACATCTCAAAGATGCGCTCGGAATGACCCGGATCGATGCCGATCCCGTTGTCGGTGACCGAGATCCGGCAGGCCACCGGAGTCCAGTCGGCCGTGATGCTCACCTCCGGCGCACGGTTCCCGGTGAACTTCAGGGCGTTGGCGATCAGGTTCTGCAGCAGCTGACGCAGGAGCATCGGATCGCCCGAGACGACGGGCAGCTCGCCGATCGAGAGCACCGCGCCACGCTCCTGGACCCGGGCGTCGAGCTCGGCGACGATGTTCGACACGAGCGTGGAGAGCTCCACTCGCTCGTAGCTCGGGGCCTGGCGCCCGGCGCGCGAGTACTCCAGGAGCCCGTCGATCAGATCTCGCATGCGCTGCGCTCCGCCGACGACGTGGTCGGCGTAGCGCAGGCCACGCTCGTCGAGCACGTCCTCGTAGCGCTCGCGCAGGAGGGTGGCGAATCCCGACATCGTCCGCAGCGGCTCGGCGAGGTCGTGCGAGGCGATGTAGGCAAAGCGCTCGAGCTCCTCGTTGGAGCGCCGCAGCTCGTTGGTCGAGCGGGCCAGCTCCGCCTCCACCCGGCGGCGCTCCGGTGATGTCGACCAGCTGCGCGATCAGGTAGGCCGGGCGTCCGGCGTCGTCGCGCACCAGGGAGCCTCCGAGCAGGACCCACGCGACCTCGCCGTTGCTGCGGATGAGCCGCTTCTCCGCCTCGTAGGTACGTATCTCGCCGCTCAGGAGGGCGTTGAGCCGCTCGGTCCCGGTCTCCACGTCGTCGGGATGGGTGAGCTCGTCGAGCGTGCGCCCGATCAGGTCGGTCTCGGCGTAGCCGGACATCTCGGCCAGCGTGTGGTTGACCCGCAGCAGGTGGCCGTGGAACCCCAGCATGGCCATGCCGACCGGCGCGTCCTCGAAGGAGCGCCGGAAGCGCTGCTCGGCTTCGCCCTCCACCGCGAGGATGAGACGCTCCGCCTCGCTGTCGAGCAGCCGCTCCTGGGCGTCGAGGCGCTCGGCGGTGACCGCCCCCAGCAGCAGCGAGGTCAGCGTCGCGGTGATGATGAAGCCCTGGCACGAGAGCAGGGTCGCCTCCGGCGAGCCCGACAAAAGCGGCCCGAAGCCGTGCGAGGTCGCCCAGGCCGCCGCGGCCGAGATCACCAGGCTCGCGAGCGCCGCCCCGGCCACTCGGAAGCGGATGGCGGTCAGCAGCAGGAAGGGGAAGATCATGTAGGCGAGCCCGACTTCGCTCATGCTCAGCGCCGCCGAGGTGACCAGGGCGAAGACGACGCCGGCGTCTCCCACCGTCGGGCGACGCGGCGAGGATTCGTGGAGCCGGGCGAGGATCAGCACGATCGGCGCGACCAGGACGACGCCGACCGATCCGCCCAGCCACCAGGTCGTCCAGTGGGCAGCCAGCGACGCGGGCGAGGACGACGCATCGAAGACGAGGGCGAGGGTCGCCAGGCTGGCACCGGCCGCCACGGCGACCGGGCCGCCCAGCCCCGCGAGGACGACCACGTCGCGGATCCGGTCGAGACGCGGCAGGAAGGACAGACGCGCGAGCAGGAAGGCGCCGGTCAGCGCCTGCACGGTGGCGGCCGCCGCGGACGCCACCGTGGCCACGAGGCCGATGTCCAGAGCGACGGCGGCCGCCAGCGCACCGGCGAGCACTCCCGGCCACAGGCGCCGGCCTCCGATCACCAGCACGGCGAGCGCGAATCCGGCCGGTGCCCACAGGATCGGCAGGGCTCCGTCGAGGATCACCGTGAGAGATACTCCGGCCAGGAGCACGTAGACGAGGGCGATGGCGAGCATCGCGGCGAGCTCGCGGGCGGTGGGGGCGCGCTTGGTCAGAGTGGTCAAGACGTGAGAGGAGCGGCGGCCGGGGGCTGAGAGGCGACTGGCACGGCGAGGTCATGCAGGCCATCGGATCCGGGGTGACCGACCTTTAGCCCGGCCCGCCAGGCGACGACGCTCTCCACCGGCCCATCGGGAAGCTCGAAGGAGACGCGAGTGCCGCCTCCGGCCCTCGCCTCCGCCCAGATGCGGCCACCGTGGAGCTCGATCACCCGACGGCAGATCGCCAGGCCGATACCGGTGCCCGGGAAGGCATCCTGGCCGTGGAGTCGCTCGAAGATCCCGAAGACGCGGTCGGCGTGCTGTGGCGGGATCCCGATCCCGTTGTCGGAGACCGACAGGCACCACGCGCCGTCCGCGCGAACGGCGTCCACGCGGACCCGCGGCGCGACGTCCGGCGTGAATCGGACGGCGTTCTCGAACAGATCGCCGAACAGGCGGCGAAGGTCCTCGGGATCGGCCCACAGCCGCGGCAGGACGCCCACCTCGAGCTCGGCGCCCCGGCGGCGCACGTCGCCGCCCAGCTCCGCCCACGCCTCGCGTGCCGCCTCGCCCGGAGCCAGCCAGCTTCGATCCGGCTCGTGCGAGAGGACCTGGGTGTAGCGCAGCAGGTCGTCGATGAGGATCCGGGTGCGCTCGGCGCCGTCGACGATGTGACGCAGGAAGCGCTTGGCACCCGGTTCGAGCTGGGATCCGTGGCGGCGCTCCAGCAGCTCGGCGAAGCCGGCCACCGAGCGCAGCGGCTCGGAGATGTCGTGGGCGGCGACGTGAGCGAACTGCGACAGGTCCGCGTTGGAGCTCTCCAGCTTCGCCGCCCGGTGGCGCAGCTCGGCGTTGAGGACCACCAGCGAGTCGGCCGCCCGCTCGCGCTCGGCGAGCAGGCCGTGCTGACTACGAGCCAGCAGCTGGGTGCGGGCGGCGAGCAGGACGCCGACGCCGACCGCGCCCGCGTCGATGATCAGGCGCTGGCTCCTCGGCGCGTCGGAGATGGATGCGAGCACCGCGCCGAGCATCAGCGACGCGAAGATGAGCGCCGGCAGCAGCCCTCGCGAGAGCTGGCGGTCGAAGTCATCGACGCGGGGCGCGGGGCGCGAGCGCGCGTTCATGGCGCCGCAGCCGATGGCCAGCAGGCCGCACGACCAGAGCAGGTCGACCAACGGTGCGGGGGCGTCGTAACGGCCCTCGAGGATCAGCGGCGTCCAGGCGATGAAGGCGATGGCCTCCAGCGCGACGCCGAGCAGCAGCAGGGCGAGATCCGGGGCACGCAGGACCGACAGTGCGCCGGCCAGCAGCGCCTGCACCATGATGACCGGCACCAGCGCGTAGAACACCGCGTAGGCCAGCGCGGTGGCGGCCTCTCGCGGCGCCACCGCGCCGAGCGAGAGCGGGCCGTGGAGCGCCGCAACGCACAGCGCGCCGACTCCCGCGGTGAGCAGGATCGTTTCGAGGACCGCCAGCCGGCGAGCTCCGCGGTCGGGCATCGGCACCAGCCCATGCAGGCCGGCCCCGGCGATGAGCGGGAAGGCGAGCCAGAGCAGGTCGGCCGGCGTCGGTGACGGCGGCGTCCCGATCACCGCGAACAGGTTGAACAGCAGCTGAGCTCCGACCCATGCGCTGCACGCGAGCGTCATCGTCGCCCACAGCCGGTCACCCGGCCGGCCAGCGGCGCGATGCGCGTGCGCACAGCCCGCGACGGCGAACAGAGCCGCCGAGGTCCAGCTCAGGCGCGACAGGAGGACGTCGGGCTCGATCAGGTGCGCGATCATCGCCGCCAAGGCGATCGATCCCAGCAGGCTGAGAGCGAAGTGGATTCGGATCCGGGTCGACATGGCGAAGGAGTGCCTCGGCCTGGTCATCGACGGACGCGCGTGGCGGCTTGAGGCGACGGGTAGGGACGAATCCGCTCGTCGGCGGCGAGCGAGCCACCGCGTGCCCCGCCTCCAGCTGGGTCCTCGCACGCCGATCACCGGACGGACATGACGCCTGCGCCCTCCCCAACGAGCCTCGACCGATCGATGTCGCAGCTGATGCCGGTCCTCCAGGCCCTGCCGGTCGACGGGCTGCTGGTGTGGGACGAAGCGGGCTCCTTCGCCCGGCTCGCCGCGGGCCTCGAGGCCTCCACAGCGGTCCAGGGGCTCGAAGGGCGCTCGGTGGCCGACCTGGAGGCAGCCGGAGACCCGACCGCAGAGGTGGCCCAAGCCGTGCGCGGCGCGCTCTCCGGCGTGGCCTCGGAGCTCGACTGGAGCTCCGGAGCGGGAGCGGCGGTTCGTCGCCTGCGCTGCGTGCCGCTCGAGGAAGACGGGCGCGTCGCCGGCGCCGCGGTGCTGATCCCGCGGCCCGCGGAGGCGGAGGAGGCCCCCAGCCTTCGGTTGCGGCTGGAGCGCTGCGAGCGCGACCTGCAGCACTTCGCCTACGTGGCCTCGCACGACCTCTCCGAGCCGCTGCGGGTGATGAGCGGCTACGCGGGCATGCTCGAGCGCCGCTACGAGGAGTCACTCGACGATCGCGGCCGGCGCTACATCGCGTCCATCGTCGCCGGCGCCGGCCACCTCCACGAACTCCTCGACGCGCTCCTGGCCTACTCGCGAGCCCGATCGCAGCCGGTCGAGATCGCCGCAGTGGATCTCGACGAGGTCCTTGCCGCCTCCCGCGCCGAGCTCGCGGACGCCCTCGCCGAGCGCGGCGCCGAGCTGACCTCCGACCCGCTCCCGGCCGTGGCCGCCGATCCGCGACGGATCGGCGATCTCCTGACCGAGCTCATCGCCAACGGGGTGAAGTTCAGCCCGCGGGAGCCCCGCATCCACGTCGGGGCGCGCGACGCCGGCGGCACGTGGGAGATCTCCGTCCGCGACGAGGGGATCGGCATCGATCCCGCCCAGCACGAGCGCGCCTTCGAGCTGCTCCAGCGGCTCAACGCCCGCGAGGAGCATGCCGGCATGGGCGCGGGCCTGACCGTGGCCCGCGAGACGGCGCGTGCCCACGGCGGCGACCTGCGCGTCGAGTCGCGACCGGGCACGGGCAGCGTCTTCACCCTCACCCTGCCGAAGCGCCCGGCGCAAGCCGCCGGAGCGTCACGGTGAGCGTCCCGGCCAGGCGGGCTCGACCGGTCGAGATCCTGCTCGTGGAGGACAGCGCCACCGACGTCGAGCTGACCGAAGAGGCGTTCGCGACCGCTGATGTCGAGACCAGCCTCCACGTGGTGTCTGACGGCGAGGCGGCCCTGGCGTTCCTGCGCGGCGAGCCGCCGCACGAGGGCGCCACGCGTCCGGAGCTGATCCTGCTCGACCTCAACATGCCGCGCAAGGACGGTCGCGAGGTGCTCCGCGAGCTCAAGGCCGACGAGCGCCTCATGAGCATCCCGGTGCTGGTGCTGACCATCTCCGGCGCGGACGGCGACGTCGCCGAGGCCTACGCCGGCGGCGCCAACGCCTACATCCGCAAGCCGGTGCACTTCGACGACTTCATCGCCACCGTGCGGGCGATCGAGGCGTTCTGGCTGACGGTGGCGACCCTTCCGGCGCGACCCTCGGGCGCACTCGCGCGCCCGGAGCGCTGACGCCGGCTCACCAGCCTTCGGGTGAGGCCTCCGGCGGCGCGAGCGCGGCGTCGATCGCTCGCAGCAGCGCCGTGGCCACGAACGGCTTGGTCAGGTAGGTGGCGCCGAGCGCCCGGCCGGCCTCGATGTCCTCGGGCTGCACTCGAGCGCTGAGGAAGATGGCCGGCAGCCCCTGCAGGCCATCGAGCTCGCGCAGCCTTCCCAGCAGGGTCAGCCCGTCGAGCCCGGGCATCATCACGTCGAGGACGGCGACGTCCGGCGCCCCGCGCTCGGCCACCACCGCGAGCGCCTCCCGCCCGTCGGAGACGGCGATGACCTTGTGCTGGGCCTTGCGGAGCCGGAACGAGACGAGGTTCAGCACGTCCGGATCGTCGTCGACGACTAGGACGCGTGCCATTGGGTGTCGTCAGGACTCAAGGGAAGGGAGATGGTGAAGGTGGTGCCGGCTCCCACGGAGTTCGAGACGGTTATATCGCCTCCCTGCAGCTCCATCAGCGATCGTGCGATGGAGAGGCCGAGCCCGGTCCCCGGGATGGCTCGGCGCACGGAGTCGGGTGACCGGAAGAAGCGGTCGAAGACGCTCGGAAGCTCGTGGGCGGCGATGCCGACTCCGGTGTCGGAGACCGCGAGCAGCACCCGCTGGTCCTCGACGCGGGTCTCGAGCGCCACCTCGCCCCCACGGGGCGTGAACTTGACGGCGTTGCCGATCAGGTTGTCGAGCACCTCGGTGACCCGGGCGCGATCGGCTCGCACCGAGACGGCGGCGGCCGGCGGCGTGATGCGCAGGGTGAGCCCGGCGCGGGCGCAGAGGCCGAGACCCACCTCCTCGACCGCGCGAACCAGGTCGATCAGTGGCAGATCCTCGAGTGACAGACCTAGATTGCCGCTCTCCAGCTTGTTGACGGTGAGGAGGTCCTCGACCAGCGACAGCAGCCGGCGCGAGTTGCGGTAGGCGACCTCGACGTGGCAGCGCTGCTCCTCCCGATCGGCGTCAGGGTCTTCGAGCACCAGCTCGAGGTAGCCGAGGATCGAGGTCAGCGGCGTGCGCAGCTCGTGCGAAGCCGACGCGACGAAGTGGCGCTGGCGCTCGGCGAAGGCCTGGATCTGGGCCGCGCGGTCGGCGAGCTCGAGCTCGACCAGCTTGCGCTCGATCGCGTAGCGGATGGCGCGGCTGATGAGCGGCCCGTCGCTGCGCGACTTGACCAGGTAGTCCTGAGCGCCCTCCTTGACCGCCTCGAGACCCACCTCGTCGTCGTCGCGCCCGGTCAGCACGACCACCGGCACGCCGGGCGCGAGCTCCAGCAGGCGGCGCATGCCGGTCAGCCCTGAGGCATCGGGAAGCCCGAGGTCCATGAGGACGCAGTCGAACTGCTCGCGCGCCAGCAGCGAGGCCGCCTCGGCGACGCTCCGGCCGTGGACGATCTCGGAGCCCGCGTGGCTCTCCTCCAGCATGTCCTCGACGAGCTGGGCGTAGGCGCGGCTGTCCTCGACCAGCAGCACGCGACTGACGTCGATATCCGGCAGGGCTGCGATGCGCTGGGGGGAGTGGGTGAACGGCATGGAATGGATCTCCCGATCCATCGGCATCCCGCCGCACGGACCCGAGTCGGAAGCGGGGTCTTGTGTCGGAGCTGACAGCGCTTAACGCGCCGGTCCCACGCGCCGGGTTTGCGCCAGGGCTGCAAGCGGGCACGGCGATGTGATGCCCGAGCGCCTTCAGTCCGTTCCCGAGCGCCTGGTCCGCGTCCGCCCCCGCGTGGTCCTCGTCGTGCTGGGCGTGATCCTCGCCGCCGGTGTCGGCCTGTGGATGCTGTGGGTCGCTCGCCAGGTCGTCACCTGGATCCTCATCTCGATGTTCCTCGCGCTGGCGCTCAATCCAGCGGTCGAGGCACTGCATCGGCGCGGTGTGCGCCGCCGGGGACTCGCGGTCGGGGTCGTCTACCTGGTCGGCCTCGTCGCGTTGACCGCCCTCGGCGTCGCCTTCCTGCCGACGCTGGTCAGTCAGGTGAGCGACTTCGTGGCCGCCGTCCCGGGCTACGTTCGTGATCTGACGGCCGGTCGCGGCCCGCTCGGCTTCCTCGAGCGTGACTACCAGGTCGTGGCCCGGGTCGAGGAGGCGGTCAACCAGGGCGGCTCCGCCCGCTTGGCCGGCGGCGCGACGGCGGCCCTCAGCGTCACCAAGAGCATCGCGACCGCGATCGCGGCGACGCTGACCATCCTCTTCATCACGCTTTTCATGCTGCTCGAGGGCCGTCAGTGGCTGGAGCGCCTCTACGGACTGCTGCCGGTGGCGAGCGCGCCGCGCTGGCGCCACGTCGGCGAGCGCATCTACCGCACCATCGGCGGCTACGTGACCGGCAACCTGCTGATCAGCGCCATCGCCGGCATCGCGGCGACCATCGTGCTGCTGATCGCCGGAGTTCCCTACGCGGCCGCCCTCGGCGCCCTCGTCGCCCTCCTCGACCTGATCCCGCTCGCGGGAGCCGTGATCGCGATGATCGTGGTCTCGCTCATCGCCTTCACCGTCTCGGTCACGGTGGGAGTCGCCGTGCTCGTCTACTTCCTGATCTACCAGCAGATCGAGAACCAGGTGCTGCAGCCGATCGTCTACGGCCGCACGGTCAACCTGTCGCCGCTGGCCGTCCTGATCGCGGTGTTGATCGGCGCGCAGGTGGCGGGCATCCTCGGCGCCCTCGGCGCCATCCCGATCGCCGGCGCGATACAGGTCATCCTCGTCGACTGGCACGAGCACCGTCAGCGGCGGCGCGCCGTCCAGGCGGAGACCGGCACCGGCGACGCGGCGCTCCAGCCGGCCGCCGGCGCGCTGCCGGCCTCGCCGGTCGCCTAGCCCCGACCGCCTGCGGCCCTCGCCGACCGCTCCACGACATGGCGCGCGGTGTCGCGGAGCGGGCGCGCCGGCGTGCCCTGCGCCGACCGCCGCCGGGTAGGCCGAAGCAGTGGACCCCGGCTGGCACAGCGAGGACGGCGACGGCGGCGTGGAGTTCGTGATCGGCATGCGCTGGTCGGCGCTGTGGCGCCTTGCGGCGCGACCATGGGTGGCCCGGTCGTTCGTGGCGATGTGCGCCACCGACCCCGCTTCCGGGCTCGAACGCACCCGCTTCAGCGTGCGAACGGACGGTCCGGTGGTCGTCCAGCGATGGCGCTCCCGGGCCGACCTGGACGCCTGGGCGCGCAACTCGAGCCGAGTTCACGCTCCGGCGTGGGCGCGATTCCGGCGGATCGCGGCCGGTACGGCGGCGTGGGGGATCTGGCACGAGTTGCGTCCCGTCGCGGCCTAGGCGCTCATCCACGCCCAGGCGGGTAGACCAGGAGGTGCTGAAGCACGGCGTCGTGGGAGCATGTGTGGCCACGAGACCGGAATCGAGCGGGGGAGAACCGTTGTCCAGCAAGCACAGGGTCCTGATCTTCGGCGCTTCCTACGGGTCGCTGCTGGCGACGAAGCTGGCGTTGGCCGGACACGACGTCAAGCTCGTCTGCCTGCCCGAGGAGGCCGATCTGATCAACGAGAGCGGCACGCTCGTGCGCATGCCGGTCAGGGGTCACACCACCCTGGTCGAGATCCACTCGTACGGGCTTCCGGGCACCGTCTCCGCCGACGTGCCGACCGCCGTCGATCCCGCGGACTTCGATCTCGTCGTCCTCGGCATGCAGGAGCCGCAGTACCGCGCGCCCGGCGTGCGCGATCTCCTCGACAAGGTCGCCACCTCGCGCGTCCCGGCGATGTCGATCATGAACATGCCACCCCTGCCCTACCTCGAGCGCCTGCCCGGGGTCTCGGCCGAGGGCTGCCGCCACTGCTACACCGAGCCCGAGGTCTGGGACCACTTCGACTCCTCGCTGATCACCCTCTGCAGCCCGGACCCCCAGGCCTTCCGGCCGCCCGAAGAGGGTCCCAACGTGCTGCAGGTCCGGCTTCCGACCAACTTCAAGTCGGCCCGCTTCGAGTCCGAGGAGCAGACCGCGATGCTGCGCGAGCTGGAGGCCGGCATCGACGCCGTCCGCATCCAAATCGACGGCGCCGACAGCGAGCTGCCGGTCAAGCTCCGCGTACACGACTCGGTCATGGTCCCACTGGCGAAGTGGAGCATGCTGCTGGCCGGCAACTACCGCTGCATCACGCCGGAGGGCATGCGCCCGATCAAGGAGGCGGTCTACGGCGACATGGAAGCCGCCCAGGGGATCTACGAGTGGGTGCTCGACGTCTGCCGCTCGCTGGGCGCGTCGGAGGAGGATCTCGTCCCGTTCAGCAAGTACGCCAGCGCCGCCGACGGCCTGGAGAGCCCCTCCTCGGTGGCACGCGCGCTGTTCAGCGGCGCCCAGCACATCGAGCGGGTGGACTGCCTGGTGAAGACGATCGCCGCGCAGAAGGGCATGCGCAACGACGCGCTCGACCAGATTGTTGCCCTGGTCGACGCGAAGCTCGAGGCCAATCGGGCCGTACCGGTCTGAAGCGCGTCCGGTTCCCGCCGCCGCGGGCGCGCTCGCGCGTCCGCGGCGGGAGTCGCCGTATACGGGCCCGGTTGTTCAGGCCGTCGGGCGGGAAGGCGGGTGGCATCACCCGCCCTCACCGCCTGGAGCCGACCATGAGCCCCCAAGCATCCCCTCCCGACGATGACGTCGTCGTCCCTCTGACTCAAGCCGAGCAGGACGAGCTCAACAATCGCGTCGTGTCGGGAGACGCCGCCCAGGAGGACTCAGCCGAGGGCGTCGAGCTGGCCCGGCTCGGGTCCTACGTGCTCCTGGAGGTCGACGAGGACCAGCGCGTCGAGAAGCATGCCGACGAGAAGGCGGCCGGTGCGCGCTACGACGAGCTCAGAGCCGAGCACATCGAGCCCGACGGAAGCTGAGCGCGGCAGCCGCTGAAGGCCGGTCAGCTCCCCTCGAACTCGGCCCCCGGGGCGAAGGGCTGCTCCGGGTCGACCAGGAACCACGACAGGAAGCTGGCCCTCTGGTCGGAGGTGTTGCGCTTTTGCACCGCAGTGTCGGGTGGGATGCCCGCCTCGTCGCCCGGACCGAACGGGCGCTCGCCCTCGAGGCCGTTCTCATAGGTGAAGCGTCCCTGCGTGCCGTAGATGAACTCCGGCCCCGGATGCGTGTGGACCGACGTCTCGGCACCGGGCGCGAGGTCCACCCGGATGAAGCGCAGGGCGGGCCTGTCGGGGATCCCCTTCAGCGGCTCGCTCTCGAAGACAGGCTCGGCGCCGGGCGCCCCGGGCAGCGGCGACCCGGGTTCGGCGAGACGCACCTCCCAGAAGACGGACGGCTCCTCGGCGGGCGCGGCGTGCACGTGGGCCACGTCGGCGGGGATCGCGGCGCCCTGGCCCTCCGACAGCGTGCCCGAAGTCGCGCCCGCGTCGAAGCGGTGCCCTCCGGCACGCGCGTAGACGGTCGAGAAGGAGTGTTCATGGCGCAACTCGTCACCCGGCTCGAGCTTCACCTCGGTCGCCACCCAGGCGACCTCTCCCCCGGGCACCGTGACGTCGTCCGCCTTGGCCAGCGTGGCGGTCCCGGCCCCTCCGCCGAGCGCGCCTCCCTCGGCCCGCTTCGGGCTGGGAGCCGGCGTCGCCTCGCCCACGGTGGCCGAGTCGCCGCCGCAACCGGCCAGCGTCAGCGCGGCGATACCGAGGGCGGCCGTCAGGTGGCGGCGCGGGGTGTGCCGCTGGGGCTTGCGGGCACGAGTGCTGGTGGGGACCTGCGACGTCATCGGGAATCGCTCCATTCGCTTGAGCATGAAGGACTGGTGATGCCACTCGGGCCCCCGCTCTCCATGGGCACCGGGGCTTGAGGGCCTACGACGGCCGCGGCGGGAAGGGTCATGCTGCCGTCCCGTCCGCGGCGGCACGCGCCTCAGGCGGGCGTTCCGGCGCCGTCGCGCATGGCGGCGACCGCGTCGTCGATGGTCAGCACGGCACCGGCGATGTAGCCGAAGTTCGTCACCGCCGGCGCGTAACCGTCCCCGAGCTCCGGGTGGTTCGCCGCGGCGGTGGCGTCCTTGACCACGGCGACGTCGAAGCCCTGCTCGAGCAGATCGCGCAGATGCGACTCGACGCACAGGTTCGCCGACATGCCGCCGAGGATCACCTTGTTGATCCCGCGCTTGCGCAACTGCAGCACCAGGTCGTTGGACTGCGGGCCGTAGACCTTGTGGGGACTGACCACCACGGTCTTGCCGTCAGCGATGTAGGGCTTGAAGCGAGGAAGCCAGTCGGCTCCGGAACCCTCGAAGCCCTCGAGCGTCAGCGTGCCCTTTCGCTCGAACATGTTGATGTCGTGCATCGACTTCTCGAGCGTGCCGCCGAACTGCCAGCCACCGTCGGTCGGGTAGTAGTAGTAGCGGCGAGATGAACACCTCGTAGCTCGCGCTCTTGGCGACCTGCAGCAGCGCCTCGATGTGGTCGACGGTGTGGTGCTCCGCGACGCGCGCGCCGACCAGCTCCCACGTCGCGCCATCCGGGCTGAGGAAGTCGTTCTGGGGATCGGTGAGGACGAGCACGGTGTCGTGCGGGCTGAAGTCCAACAGCTGCCTCCATGGTCGGAATCGGATGCTCGTGTGACCCCGGTGGCGCGCACTGCGATTCAGCAGCGGTGATCGGAGCCGGCCGACAGCCGGCCCATTCCGGTGCCGGTGCTCTCAGCGGCGCCAGGCGGGTGACGGGCCCCGGGCCGTGAGGACCATGCCGATGACCGCGACGATCATGAGCCCGACGCTCGTCCATTGCGCGGTGACGAGCCCCAGGGCCAGCTGATCGGAGTCCGAGCGGACGAAGAACTCGACGAAGCGTCCCGCGGCCAGCAGCGCCAGGACGGTCCAGGTCAGCGCGGTGGGTCGGCGCAGCCGATCGCGAAGCGGCCAGACGATCGCGAAGATCACCACCCCCAGCAGCACCTCATAGAGCCCACCCGAGTGGTAGGCCAGCTCCGGGCTCGGCGTGAGTGCGTCGGGATGGGTGTTGCGCACGCCTAGGAAGAAGTCGGTCGCGGGACCGTAGTGCTCACCGTTGATCACGTCGCCGATCCGGCCGACCGCGACGCCGGCGGGACGCCGACGGCGATCGCGTCGAGGTGGGACAACGGCAGCCGGCGCTGCCACAGGTAGACGGCGATTCCGACGCCCGCGCCGATGAAGCCGCCGTAGAACGTGAAGCCGGTCGACGACAGCCACTCCCCCGGTGCCAGCAGCTGAGCGTGCTCGGCGAGGTAGAAGACGCGGGCTCCGACGATCGCGCCCGCGATGAGGATCGGGACCATCGTCTCGAGCGGCTGCGTCGCAAGTCCCCGACGACGGGTCTCGCGGCGAGCGATCGCGGCGCCGACGACGATTCCGATCGCGATCGTGATGCCGTGCCACGCCAGCGTGATCGGACCGAGCTCGATGGTCGGATCCATGCCGATCGTGATCACGCCCAAGTCAGTCATCGTGTACGGCGGCGGTCGGCACCGGGCGATGCCGACCGGCCCGACGCTCGACTCAGAATGTCACCACCTGCCGTCCCTCGACCATGAGGTCACGCACGCTCGGGTGTCCCTTGTAGTCGTCGAGAAGCGGGATGCCCGCCGCTTCGATGGCGTCCTTGACGCCGTAGGCGCGGGCGCAGTACACGCAGGCGCCCTGCACCCGGTCGCGGATGTCCTCGAGCAGGCCGTGGTACTTGAAGCCCGGGTCGGCGAGCTGCGGCACCCAGCGGGTGGCGGCCCCGTCGAAGATGAGGATGGCGTCGTCGCCGGCGTCCTTGAACTCCTTGACGGTGGTCAGGGCATTGGCCATACGGCCCGTGCCCTCGGGCGTCTCGGTATCGGCGAAGAGGATGACGGCAGCTTTCGGCATGAGGGACTCCCTGAGTCTTGGACTGAAGTGCTTCGACCCCTGGCCGGGCGCCTACGGTTCGTCGCCGGCCGACGACGCGGGTCGCTGCCGGCGGATCCGTGAACCACGGAAGCGACCGCGCGGGTCCAAGTCGCGTGCGCGGTCGCCTCTTCCTCTTCGAGCACGGCTTCACCCGCCGAAGGCTGTCCGCCTACGTCGATGGCGAGCTGGATCGATCCGAGCGCGAGCGCTTGGAGCGCCACCTCGGCGAGTGCCCGGAGTGCGCCGACACGTCGGAGTCACTCGAGCGTCTGGTGACCGGCCTCGCGCTCCTGAGCCGGTACTCGCCCTCGCTGTTGACGGCCCGCGTATGCGAGGCGCTGCGGACCCGCATCGCCGATGGCGAAGCGGCGGGGAACTGATGTCGGGTCAGGCTGTGGCTAGGCCCGGAGTCCGGGCTGGCGAGCTGTCGCACCGTGAAGGACGGCAAGACGATCGGCGGCGAGCGCCGGAGCAGACGATGAGCGACTCCCTGCCGAAGGCGGCGGAGCAGGCGCTCGTGTCGCGCGCGCAGGCCGGCGACACGACGGCGTACGAGACGCTCGTCCGGCACAACGCCGACCGGCTGTTCACGGTCGTGCTGCGCTTCAGCGCAACCGAGGGCGATGCCGAGGAGGCGACCCAGGAGGCCTTTCTGCGCGCATGGCGCAACATCGGACGGTTCCGTGGTGATGCGCGTTTCTACACCTGGCTGTACCGGATCGGCGTCAACGAGGCCAAGCGCATCCACGAGCGCCGTCCGACGGTGGGGACGGTGGTCTCGGTCGAGGACCGTCCGATTGACGATGTCGCCGACGCGTCCCCCGACGCGCACGCTTGCATCGAGACGCGCGAGTTGCGCGACGTGCTGGAACAGGGGATCCGGAGGCTTCCCGATAAGTACCGGGCCGCAGTGGTGCTGCGCGATGTCGAACGGCTCTCCACCGCGGAGGCCGCTGAGCTGCTCGGCCTGCGTGAGGCGGCCTTCAAGAGCCGCCTGCACCGCGGTCGAATGACGCTTCGGGCCCACGTCGCCCGCTACGTCTCCGACGACGAAGGGGCCCTCTCCGGCCCGGATTCCCCGGCGCTATCTTGAATTCCGTGTTGTGGCAGATGATGGATCACCGCTTCACGAAGGCCCACGCGTCGGGATACCTCGACGGCGAGCTCGATCAACCCGGGCGAGAGCGGATCGAGCGCCACACCTCCGTATGTCCGCAGTGCTGGGCGCTGCTCGCGTCGCTGCGCCGGGTGGTCGAGGAGTTGTCGCGGCTGTCGCCGGCGCCGCGCGCCGGCCTCGCCGACGGCGTGCTCGACCGCCTGCACCGCTGCTCCTGACGCTCCCACCGGCCAGGGCGACGTCGCGCAAATCGTTTGCCCGCACTGACCCCTGAAGCGGCCGCTCAGCCCCGGTGCGCGCGCACGCAGAGCGACGGATAGCCGAGCCAGACCCGCCGGCTCGACTCCACGACGAAGCCGGCGGACGCCAGCAGGGCGCGGGGGTCGAGGGGCAGGAGCCCACGGCGGGTACCGTCTCCGCGCTCGATCCACCGGACGATCCGGCGATGAAGCGGGTTGTCGCTCGGCAAGGGCAAGGCCGGGGTCACGGTCACGAGGGCGCCCCCGGGGCGCAGGACACGGTGGATCTCGCGCAGCGCCGGCACGCGCGCTGGTGCGTCGAGGACGTGCAGGACATAGGAGGCGACCGCGACGTCGAATGACTCCGCATCCAGGGGCAGCGAGTCGACGCCGGCTCGCAGCACTCCCCACCCGGCCGGCAGCGGTCCCACCCGGGCGAGCATCGCGGGCGAGCCGTCCACGCCGAGGGCTCGCCGTGGCCGGTGCGCATCGCGCGCCAGTCGCTTCAGGACGGCGCCGGTTCCGGTGCCGACATCAAGGAACGAGTCCTCCTCGCCCGGCCGCGCCAGGTCCAGCGCGGCGCGCAGCGCCCTGCGCTCGAGCCATAGCTGCGCGTCATACCTCGCTGCCAGTGCGTCCCAGTCCACGGTCGTTCCCATGCTCATCATCGCCGAGCGGGCCGGTCCCGCGCGACGGCGCCTGAACCGCCCGGGGCGCGATCGGGGTCCAACCGGCATGCCGTCTGACTCGTTGATACGAAGCACGCAGACACGGCTTCTCCGCTTCGTGGCGCGGACGCGACCGGTGGATGCCGACACCGCCGAGGCCCTCGAGCGCCGGTGGGCCGACCTGCCGCCGGACGTCCGCACGCCGGCTCAGCTGCTCGGACGGCACACCACCGGTTGCGAGGGCACTCACGGCGTGTTTCCACGCTGCAACATGGCCTGCACCCCGTGCTACCACGCCAAGGAGGCCCAGCGGATCCGCACCGACGGCCCGCACACCCTGGTGGAGGTCGACCGGCAGATGGAGTACTTCCGGGAGGTCCGGGGTCCCGGTCAGCACGCACAGCTCATCGGCGGCGAGGTGACGCTGCTGGGTCCGCAGGCCCACGCCGACGCGCTCGAAGTCATGCAGCGCCACGGCCGCAAGCCGGCGAGCATGACGCATGGTGACTTCGACGACGAGTACCTGCGAGCCCTGGCCCTGCGGCCGGACGGCCGGCGTCGCTTCGACTTCCTGCGGTTCGCGGCCCACTTCGACTCGAACATGCTCGGGCGCCGTGGGATCCCGCGTCCTCAGCGCGAAGCCGACCTCGACGAGCACCGGCGCCGCTTCGTCGCCATGTTCCGGCGCCTGCGCTCCGAGCACGGCGTCCGCTTCGACCTCGCCCACAACATGACCGTAACGCCGAAGAACGTCGATCAGGTGGCGTCGGTGGTCAGGACCGGCATGGGGCTCGACTTCGGGATGATGTCCTTCCAGCCGGCCGCCCGCGTCGGGAACTCCCGCCGGTGGCGCGAGGACTTCAGCGGCGTGGGGATCGACGAGGTCTGGGCCGAGATCGAGCGCGGCGCCGGCACGCGGCTTCCCTGGCGCCACCTGCAGGTGGGCGACCCGCGCTGCAACCGCACCGCCTACGGCATCCTCGCCGGCGGCCGCTGGACGCCGTTCCTCGAGGACGACGACCCCTCGGACCTCGCCGTGCGCGACGCGTTCCTCGAGCGCTTTGGCGGGATGGACTTCGATCGTCCGCGGGCCGACCTCGCGGTCGCGGTGGCACGCGTCGTCGCCCGCCATCCCTCGTCAGTGCCGATGGCGATGGCGTGGGCAGTGCGCATGGCACGGCGCGTGGGTTGGCGGCGCCTGATCACCGGCCGCCCGCGCGGCTTAACCTTCGTCGTCCACGCCTTCATGGACGCCGAGGTGGTCCAAGCGGCATGGGCGGCGATGGAGCGGGGCGAGACGGCGAGCGAGCCGGCCGTCCTCGCTGCCCAGGAGCGCCTCAGGGCCTGCTCCTACGCCATGGCGCACCCGGACGACGACCGGCTGGTGCCCGCCTGCGTCCAGCACTCCGTGCTCGACAGGAGCGAGAACGCCGCGCTGCTGAAGTCGCTTCCGCTGCGCTGATCAGGCCCGGAGCGAGGCCCCCATCCTCCGCGCGGCCCAGGCCCGCCAGCCGCCACTCACCACCGCGAAGACCGCCAGGGAGACGGCGGCGCCGCCCGCGATGTCGACCGGCGGGTGATAGTGGGCGAGGACCAGCGCGACGGCAAGTAGGCCGACCAGCGGGGCGACGACGCGCAGCCAGCGCCGGTCCCGCGTCACCAGGAAGGCCGCGATGGTCAGCGCGTAGGCGGTGTGGCCGCTTGGGAACAGCGGATGGCCGGGCCACACCTCGAGCAGCTTCCCGATCAGCGTGATGAGAGAGGCCAGCAGCGCCGCTCCGAGCACGAAGAGCCGGTAGAACGGGACATCACTGCCCCGTCCCCACCGCGGCGCCAGGAGGAGCAGGACCGTGAAGGCGACGAGCGAGAGCTCGGCGACGACCGCCCAATAGAACTCGGCCGATCCGATCGCGTGCGCGAGCACCAGCGGCGGCGCCGCCTCCGGCGACGGGGGTTCGACGGATTGCATCCTTACCGCCGGCCGGCCACCGAGAGCTCCCGGTCGTCGAGGACGCGCCGTGCCGTCACGAGCCGCTGGCCGACGGTGAACAGCACCATCGCCGTGAAGATCCACGCCACCCACCGGGCGTCCCCGGGAAACAGGCAGAAGGCGACGTAGGCGAGGATGGTCTCGGTTCCCTCGGTGAGTCCCGGCGTCAGGCGCAGGGAGCGCTCGTCGCCGAAGCCGAGCCGCTGCTTCTCGACCAGCGACGCGAACGACAGCTGAGCGACGTTGTTCAGCAGGTACGCCGCCAGCAGGGCGGCGCAGGCCACGCGCGCGTCGGGGACCGCGATGGCCACGGCGACGACGAAGCCGCCGTAAACCACGAAGTCGGCCACGAAGTCGAGCACGCCGCCGAAGTCGGTGGCGCCCCGCCGGCGCGCGAGGGGTCCGTCGAGGCCGTCGAGGGCGCGGTTGGCGAGCCACGCAACGAGCGCAACGGGCCAGACCGCCAGCGCGGCGGCCAGGCACGCACCGATGCCCACCACCAGGCCCACGCCGGTCACGCCGGCCGGCCGGACTCCGGCCTCCTCCAGTCGACCCGCGACGCGGTCGAGCGACGGCGCAAGCTGTGCTCTGAGCGCGGAATCGAGCATCGCGGCTTAGACCCCGTGCCGGTCTGCGGGATTCAACTTCCGTCGCGTCCACCTCCCGGCGACAAGAGAGGCGTGGTGAATCGTCACGACGGCTGGGCGGTCAAAGCCACCATGGAATCGCCGCTGCCGAGAGGTCCTGCATGAGCCGCCACGACTTCGATCTCGTCGTGCTGGGTGGTGGCACGGGCGGCCTGGTCTCGGCGCTGGTCGCCGCCGGCATCGGCGCGCGCGTCGCGCTCGTCGAGCGAGCCCGAACCGGCGGGCGACTGCCTGTGGACGACGGCGACGATTCCGGGAGCCGAGGGCCCCGACATCCTGACCACCGACTCGTTCTGGTCGCTGACCGAGCGGCCGGAGCGGCTGGTGGTCCTCGGCGGCGGCCCGATCGGGTGCGAGCTCGGCCAGGCGATGCGCCGGCTCGGCTCCGAAGTCGTCCTGGTGGAGTTCGCAGACCGACTGCTGGGCAAGGAGGAGCCGGACGCCGGAGCGCTGATCGCATCCCGCCTGAGAGCCGAGGGCGTCGACGTCCGGCTGGGCACGAAGGCGATCGAAGTGCGCCGGCCACTCGGGCATCGCGCTCAGCTTCTCGTCAGGCGACCCGATGGCACGCGGGAGACGATCGACTCTGACCGCCTGCTGACCGCCACCGGGAGGACGCCGCGGACCTCTGGCATCGGGCTCGGAGACGCGGGGCGTCGCCACGGACTCCCGCGGCGCCGTCGTCGTGGACGAGACCCTCAAGACGACCGGGAACAACAGCTTCGCGGTGGGAGACGTGACCGCCCGCCTCCCCTTCACGCACGTGGCCGCGCATCATGCGCGCGTCGCGACGATCAACGCCCTGCTCGGCACCGGGCGCACGGTCGACGAGACGATTCCGTGGGTCACCTTCACCGGTCCGGAAGCGACCGCCCCGCGACCTCGAAGCGCCGCTCGCCTGGGCGCGCTCTTCGGCCCGCTGTGGGGAACCGTGGTGACGGTCATCGGCGCGACGATCGGCGCGAGCGTCGCCTTCTCATCGCCCGCGCCGTCGGACGCGACCACGTCGAGCGGTTCACCGGCCCTCGTATCGCCGGCATCGATTCCTGGATAACCGACCGCGGGCTCGGCGCCGTGCTGTTCGTCCGTCTCGTGCCGCTGTTCCCGTTCAACATCGTCAACTACGCCGCCGGCCTCACCGGGCTGCGACTGCGGACCTTCGCTCTGGGCACCCTGGTGGGGGCGACTCCGGGCACCGCCGCCTACGTCGGGCTCGGCGCCGGCCTCGACGCGCCGGGATCCCGCGGCTTCCTCGCCTCCGCCGCCCTCCTCGGCGGCCTCGTCCTCGCGGGCGTCATCGCACTACGACTTGCGAGCCCGCGCGACCATGGCCAGGACGACGAAGGCGGATGAGTCCCACGGCGCAGCAGGAGCCGGGCGTGAATCGGCTCGGCGCCTCCCCGGGTCCAACGCCTCGTTGTCAGAGAGGCCACCAGGAATTCCGCCCGACGTGATCACGGGAAAGGTGGTCGCACAACGCGATCGGAGGAAAGACGTGTCACTTCAGGCTCTCGCCACCACGCCACACCCATCCCCCTCGGGGCCCCCGGCAGGACGCGTCGGCGGAAACGCCGACGGCATCGGTCGCTCGAGCTCCCCCGAGGCGGAGCGCGTCAGCGACCACCTGCGCCGCCGGACGAGCCCGCTCCTGCGCCGACGGCGCAGGCAGACCGCGCTCATGGTCGGGGCCACCGCGGCCATGGGCCTGATCTCCCTCTACCAGACGGGGATCGTCCGTCACCTGCCGGATCCCCCGCTGCCGGGATTCGAGTCCGACCGAGTCGATGCCTCCGGCGAGGCGTACGAGACCCTGAAGACCCCGGACGCGACGCTCGGTATCGCGAGCTACGGCACGACGCTAGCCCTCATCGGGATGGGCGCCGGCGACCGCGCCGGCACCCATCCGTGGATTCCCCTGCTCGCCGCCGCCAAGCTGGGCTACGACGGTGCCGGCGCCGCGTGGCTGACCGCCGAGCAGGTCAGCAAGCACCGCGCCCTCTGCTTCTACTGCCTGGCCGCGAGCGTGGCCACGTGGGGAGCGCTCGCACAGGCGGTGCCGGAGGCGCGAGCCGCGTGGAAGTCGCTGCGCGCGTGAACCGTGACCGTCGGCTCATCGGTCCATCCCTCATCCGAAATCACAGGACCCACACCCGGAACGCCCGGCGGCCGACATGAGTCGAGCCCCGCTCATCGCTGATTACTCCCTGCTCGGTGACTGTCACGGCGCCGCGCTCCTCTCGCGCGACGGCTCGCTCGATTGGTGGTGCGCGCCTCGTTTCGACGCTCCGGCGCTCTTCGCCCGGCTGCTCGATGCCGATGGTGGCCACTGGTCCATCCGGCCCGTCGGTGACTTCGAGGTCGATCGGCGTTACGTAGGAGACACGATGGTGATGCGCACCCGCTTTCGCACACCGGCCGGGCAGCTGGAGCTGACCGACGGGTTGGCGCTCGGTCCCGGAGAACGCGGTCACGACATCGGAAGCCGATCCCCGCATGTGCTGCTGCGCCACGTCAAGGCGGTGGCCGGCGAGGTAAACGTCGCCATCGAGTTCGCCCCGCGCCCGGAATACGGGCTCGTCACGCCGCACCTCGCCTCCACCCCGCTCGGGCTCGAGGCCAGGGGCGGGGCCGCTCGCCTGCTGCTGACCGGCGACCGTGAGCTCCGCATCGCCGACGGCAGCGCAACCGCTCGCTTCACGCTGCGGGAGGGCGAGAGCGCGATGTTCGCGCTGCACCACGAGCGGCCGGCAGCGGGCGAGCGGACTCCGCCACTCGACGGCAGGTCCGCCCTCGCCGACACGATCGCCGGCTGGAAGTCGTGGGCCGACATGCACGGCGCTTACGACGGCCCTTTCCGGGCGCTCGTCATGCGCAGCGCGCTGGTGCTGCAGGCGCTGACGTATCAGCCGACCGGCGCCGTGGTCGCCGCCGCGACGACGTCGCTGCCCGAGGTGGTCGGCGGCGGCGCCAACTGGGATTACCGGTTCGGCTGGCTGCGTGACGGCAGCCTGACCCTCAAGGCGCTGTGGGTGGCGGCCTGCCCGGACGAGGCCGAGCGCTTCTTCGAGTGGATCACCGCGTCCGCCGGCCCGGCCGTCGCCGGTGACCACGTGCAGATCATGTTCGGTGTCGAGGGCGAACACGACCTCACCGAGCATGAGCTCCCCCACCTGGCCGGCTACCGCGGCAGCGCACCGGTCCGGGTGGGCAACGACGCATGGAGCCAGAAGCAACTGGACGTCCTCGGCGAAGTCCTTGAATCGGCATGGATCCTCCGCGAGCGGCTGGGTGAGCTCGCGCCACTCACGCAGGCCTTCCTCGCCTCGCTGGCCGATCGTGCGGCCGCCTCGTGGACGGAGAAGGACGCCGGCATCTGGGAGGGTCGCGAGGGCGATCGCCACTACCTCACCTCGAAGCTGATGTGCTGGGTGGCGCTCGACCGCGCGCTCAAGCTCTCGCCCCAACTCGGCGACCACGCTCGCCCCGAGGCCTGGGCGGCCGCCCGTGACGAGGTCCGCGCGGCGATCCTCGAGCGGGGCTGGTCGGAGTCAGCCGGCGCCTACAGCGGCGCGTTCGGCTCCGATCACCTCGACGCCGGCGTGCTTCTGATGCCGATCATGGGCTTCCTGCCGGCAGACGACGAGCGGATGGCGGCGACGATCGACGCAATCGAGCACGGCCTCGCGCGGGACGGGCTCGTGCAGCGGTGGACGGGCTCCGGTGACGAGGGAGCCTTCGTCATCTGCTCGTACTGGCTCTCCATGTGCCGGGCCCTCGCTGGAGACGTGGCTCGCGCGATCGAGATCTTCGAGGCCGTGACGGGCCACGCCAACGACCTCGGCCTGCTGGCGGAGGAGATCGACATCCGCAACGGTGAGCTACTCGGCAACTTTCCCCAAGGGCTCTCCCACATCGGCCTCGTCAACGCCGCCTGGGCGATCCAGCAGGCGCAATCGGACACGCAGAGGACAACCACATGAGCAGGCTCGACGACAAGGTGGCCCTGATCACGGGCTCGGATTCCGGCATCGGTCATGCGACCGCCGTGGAGTTCGCGCGGGAAGGCGCGAACGTGATCGTCAACTACCTCGAAGACCAGGCGGGAGCCGACCGGACCCGGAAGGAGGTCGTGGCCCAGGGTCGCGAGGCGATCGTCGTGCAAGCCGACCATGGCTACGAGGACCAGGTCGAGAAGCTGTTCACCGCCGGCTTGGAGGAGTTCGGCCGCATCGACATCCTCATGAACAACGCGAGCGTTGATGCGTCGGGCGTCCATGTCGCCGACCTGGAGTTCGCCGACTTCGAGCGAGCCATCCGCAGCAACTTCTTCGGACAGGTGCTCTGCTGCAAGCACTTCATCCGCCACCGCAAGGCGGACGGCGGCGGAGGCAAGATCATCAACGTGACCTCGATTCACGAGGACATCCCGAATCCCGGAGGCTCCGACTACGACTGCTCCAAGAGCGCCTTGCGCATGCTGACGCGGACGCTCGCCCTCGAAGTGTCCGAACACGGGATCAACGTCAACAACCTCGCTCCGGGAATGGTGTTGACGCCCTTCAACCAGGCGGCGATCGACGATCCCGAACTCCTCGAGAAGCAGGTGCAGAGCATCCCGCTCAAGCGTGCCGCGCAACCGGAGGAGATCGCCAAGCTGGCCCTCTTCCTGGCTTCGAGCGATTCGGACTACGTGACCGGAGCCGACTACGTCATGGACGGCGGGCTCATGCGCAGTGTCGGACAGGGCGCCTAGGTTTCCGATGGCTGAACTCTTTGATGTGGTCGTCATCGGCACCGGCCCCGCCGGCGAGGTCGCTGTCTCGAGGCTGGCCGCCCAGGGCCTCAGCGTCGCGCTCGTCGAGCGCGAGCTGATCGGAGGCGAGTGCGCATATTGGGCCTGCATCCCGTCGAAGACTCTGCTTCGTCCCCCGGAGACGCGCTTCCAGGCCCGCCGCGCCGCCGGTGTCGATGAGCCGGTCGTGCATTGGCCTCAGGTGGCGGAGTACCGCGACTACATGATCCGCGACCTCGACGACAGCGCCCAGGCCGACGGCTACGAGAAGCAGGGCGTCACGGTCATTCGGGGCCGCGGGCGCATAGCGGGACCCGGAGTCGTCGACGTCGACGGCCGCGAGCTGCGGACGAACCGGATCATCGTCGCTACCGGCAGCGATGCGGCGATCCCGCCGCTGGAAGGGCTCGAGCAGGCGGGCTACTGGACCAATCGGCAAGCCACCACGCTGAAGGAGCTCCCGGAGAGCATCGTCATCCTCGGCGGCGGACCGGTCGGTGTCGAGCTCGGCCAGTTCTTCGCCCGCTTCGGCACGAGCGTGACGCTCGTCCAGGCGGCCGACCGGCTCGTCAACCGGGAGGACCCGGCGGTCGGCGATCTCATCGCCGACGTCCTGCGCGAAGACGGCATCGACGTGCGTCTCGGCACTCGCGCCGAACGTGCCCGCCTCGAAGGCGGCCGGCGCATCGTCACGCTCGACGATGGCGAAGAAGTGGCCGGTCAAGAGCTGCTGATCGCTACCGGTCGCAGGCCGCGCGTCGAGGACATCGGTTTGGACAGCATCGGCATCGACGCCGCCGCGGGCGGGATCGCGGTCGACGCGCGGTGCCGTGCGGGAGACGGGGTGTGGGCGATCGGCGACGTGACCGGAATCATGCCTTTCACGCACGTGGGGATGTACCAGGGGCGCATCGCCGCCGCCGACATCTCCGGCGTCGCCGCACGGGCCGATTACAGCGCCATCCCGCGCGTGGTCTTCTCCGACCCGGAGATCGCCAGCGTCGGCCTCACCGAGGAGCAGGCGCGCGAGCAGGGCCTTGAAGTGCTGACCTCGCGCATCTCGCTTCCCCATTCGATCGCGCGGCCGTGGACCTACGAGAAGGATCCGCGCGGCGATCTGGGTCTGGTGGCCGACCGCCAGCGTCAGGTTCTGGTCGGCGCGTGGGCCGTCGCCCCGCTCGCCGGCGAGTGGATCCACCAGGTGGCGCTGGCGATCAAGACGAGCACGCCGCTCGCCGTCCTGCGGGACACCGTCGCGCAGTTCCCGACGTTCAGCGAGGGGTTCCTCAAGGCGGTCGAGGCTCTCGGCGACTGACCGGCACAGCGGCGCCGTGCGATCGCTCGCGTCAGGTGCAGCGGAAGGCCTCCAGGGCGGCGGCGCGGTCGCGTGCCGGGTCGTTGAGCGTGGCGTGCATCACGGCGATCACCAGCGGCAGCGGCGCTGTGGCCACCTGCATGCCAGGGTCGGCGATCCCGACCGGGTGCCACCAGGCGCCGTCGGCCGTGAGGGTCGTCTCCGGCCACAGGTTGTCGAGCGTGAGCTCCAGGCCCCAGTCGACGAATCCCGTGCGTGCCACCCGGCGGATCAGCCGGTCCTCGCGCGGGATCCCGTCGCGGTCGAGCAGCGCGTGCAGATCTCGCTCCTCGGCGGCGTCGTCCTCGTCCACGGTCGCCGCGACGCGCACCCGAAAGCCCAGTGAGCGCAGGAGCTCGATGCCGGAGCGCGCACGGTCGAAGGACCCCTCGCCGGAGTGACGGTCGTGCAGCGAAGCCGTGCCCGAGTCGAGCGAGACCTGCATCGTCACGCGCGGCTGTGTGAGCCGATGGAGCTCGAGTACGTCAACTCCTAGGTGTCGTTCGACCGCGCCGGCTACGCCGACCTGGAGGCCGCCGTTGCGGCCGGCCCGGTCGTCGTGGGCGAGAGGCGGACGCCGTGAGCGCCCGAGCCGGAGGATCGGCGACGAACCGCGACGACGGGAGCGTCGACGCGCGCAGCCTCGGCAGGGGGTTCGCCGCGTTGCGGATCTTCGTGGGCGTCATCTTCTTCGCCAACGGACTGGCCAAGCTCTTCACGTTCCGCAACATCGAGGTCCCCCTACCGATCGTTCCTGATCAACCGCGAGGAGACGCGTCGCATCCTGGAGGGCGAGGACTCGCGCAACGACATCGGCGCCGTCAGGCAGCTGGTCAACGACTTCCTGCTGCCTGACTACGCCTGGCTGCAGTGGGTGGTCACCTTCGTCGAGCTCGGCGTCGGCGCCCTGCTCATCATCGGTTCCGCCTCACGCGGCGCGGCGCTGGTCGGCCTCGGGCAACAGCTGTTCCTGCAGGTCCTCTATCTCTCCAGCGGGCGCTGGATGTTCGAGCAACCGCACGTGTGGGTGCCACTGCTGATCCTGCCCCTGGTTCCGAGCGGGCGCGTCTGGGGGATGGACCGCCGCTTCGCCCGCCGCCGGGCCGGGCGGCTGCGCAATTTCCCCTTCTGACCGGGCGAGGTCACGCGCCATCGGGCTTGCCGATGATCCAGTTGGCGGCACGGGCGAGGGGACCGCGGCCCGACGCGGTGGACACCTTGACGAGGATCACGAGGACGGCCGTGGTACTCACTCCGGCGAGCGCGCGTACCCACCACTCGCCCTTGATGCCGAACGCCACCGTCACACCCAGACTCAGGAGCACGCCGATGAGCGTGATGCCTCCCGTAGTGAGGCTCAGGCTCGTGTCGGTCCGTCCGGAGGATTCGGGCATCTGACGTGTCTTCCAATCGGTCGACGAACTGCCGCATGCCCGGGCCGGTCAGCACACCGGCGACCGCGGTCATCCTCGTGACGCCGGCCCGTCCCGGATGTCGGCAAAACGCGCCGATGCAGGAGGCGCCTTCCCGCGGGGTAGGCGGTCGGCATGATCGCCGTCGCCAGCGTCCTCGTCGTAGCGCTCGTCTCCCTGCTCATCACGCGGGTGGCGACCGTTGCTCTGACGCTCACCGGTCTGTCGCATGAGTCGCCCGCTTCCAGGCCCGCTCCGCCCTGTCGGGCGTCGGCTTCACCACCTCCGAGGCGGAGTCGGTCGTCACGCATCCCGTCCGCCGGCGCGTCGTGCTGTCGCTCATGCTGCTCGGTAGCGCCGGCCTCGTGACCGCGGTCGCCACCCTGATGCTGTCCTTCGCGGGCACGGACCAGGGACAGGCGGTCACGCGGCTCGCCGTGCTCATCCCCGCGCTCTTGGCCGTCTACCTGATCTCGTTGTCCCGCTGGGTCGACGCGCGGCTTTCGGCGTTGATCGCCCGCCTCCTCGTCCGCTGGACCGACATCGACGCGCGCGACTACGCGGCGCTTCTGCACATCGGTGGCGACTATGCGGTCTTCGAGCTTCCCGTCACCGACGACGGATGGCTCGCGGGACGGACGGTGCGAGAGCTGGACCTTCGCGCCGAGGGCGCGGTCCTCCTCGGCGTGACGCCCCGGACCGGCGAGTTCGTGGGGGCGCCGAACTGGGACTTCGTGCTGCGCGCCGGCGACGTCGCCATCGTCTATGGCGAGCGGGGGCTCACGGCTCGGCTCTCGCGGCGGCCCGCCGGCCCGGAAGGCGACTCCGATCACCGGTCTGCCGTCGACGGGCACCTGCGGGGCAGCAGCTCGGTCACCGAGCCCTGAGGGACTTGCGGCGTCAGGCGCCGGTCTGGTTGGGCTGGTGCGCCCCGGCGTCGGCCGAGCCGGCAACTCCCTCCCACCCGGCGTGACCGCGGCGGAAAACGCAGAGGGCCCGCGAAGCGGGCCCTCTGGATGCTTCTCACTCTGGTAGATCGGGGCGCCCGGATTCGAACCGGGGACCTCGCCGACCCGAACGGCGCGCGCTACCAGGCTGCGCCACGCCCCGAACCAGACCGAGTCTATCTCCTGAGCTGTGGCGGTGCCGTGGTGACCACCCACCGCCCAAGTCAGCATGCTGGCGTCTGTGCTGTGATGGCTCCCGCCTTCGCGTCCCAACCGGGGCACCGGCGGGAGCTCCCAGTTCATGGCCAGCCGCGACGACCTCATCTCCCACCTCGACCACCTGCTGGAGCCGGGCGCCTTTCGCGACTTCGGCCCCAACGGACTGCAGGTCCCGGGAGTCCGGGAGGTGACGCGCGTGGTGACCGGTGTTAGCGCCCACCAGAAGCTGATCCAGGCGGCGATCGACGCACGCGCCGAGCTGCTGCTGGTCCACCACGGCCTCTTCTGGGACTTCCACCCCATCGGCCTGACGCCCATCCTCGCCGAGCGGCTGAGGCTCCTGTTCCGGCATGACGTCAATCTGGCCGCCTATCACCTCCCGCTCGACGGCCACGAGGACGTCGGCAACAACGCCCAGCTCGCCGTCCGCCTCGGCGCCGCCACCCATGAGCCGTTCGGGGAGGGCTTCGGGCGCCCGATCGGCCGCGTCGCCCGCTTCGAGGCGCCCGGGATTCCGGCCGAGGAGCTCTTCCGCCGGATTGCGGCGGTTACCCGACGTCAGCCGCTCGTGTTCGCCGCCGGACCGCCGCAAATCCGGAGCGTCGGGATCATCTCCGGCAGCGCGGCCAAGAATCTGCCCGAGGCGATCGCCGCCGGCCTCGACGCCTTCATCACCGGGGAGCCGGCCGAGCACGTCATGGCCGACGCCCGTGAGGCCGGCATCCATTTCATCGCGGCCGGCCACTACGCCACCGAGACCTTCGGAGTCCGGGCGCTGGGCGACCGCTTGGCGCTTCAGTTCGGCGTGGAGCACCAGTTCGTCGACGTCTTCAACCCCGTCTGAGACTCGGCGTCGCGGTTGAGGGCGTCCGCCGCGAGCGCTACCTTCCTGAGTACGTGGCAACCAGCACAGGGAGGTAACGCATCGATGGCAAACCACCTGACCCCCACGGAGCTCGCGCGTGAGGCCGGCATGGACCGGCGCGACGTGATTGAGAAGTGCTTGGAGATGGGCGTCCCCATCTTCCACGGGCGAATCGACAAGACCCTGTTCATGGCCACCATGAGCGAGCACCACCCCGGTGCGCGCCAGATGAGCCGCGAGGTCGCCGCCGGCTGACCGCACGCGGGAATCCTTCCCGCTGAGCCCCGCCTCCGGGCATGCCGGCTCACCCAGCGACCTGAGGCGGTCTCGGCCCGCGCCCGCGGACCGAGACGCTCGGTCACTTCCTCGGCGTCGACGAGCCATTTCACGCCCGCGCGCTAGCGTTGACGAGCGAATGGGGAGCGCGTGGACAAGAATCGGCTTGGGTGCGCTGCTGGCGATGAACCTCGCCGTCCCCGCCCAGGCGGCCGGACCGGCCGCGACCATCGCAACGCTGAGCCGGGAGATGCGTTCCGCCGGAGCGGCGTCGAGCGCCCTGGTGGTCGACGCCAACAACGGTGAGACGCTGTACGCCCGCCGGGCGGAAGCTGGGCGCGTGCCGGCATCGGTCAACAAACTGCACACCACGGCGGCCGCCCTGGTGCGGATGGGTCCCGACGCCACCCTGACCACCGACCTGCTCCTCGCGGGCCCGGCGGTAGACGGCACCGTGCCCGGCGACGTCTACCTGCGTGGCGGCGGCGACTTCACCTTCGGTCCCCGTCAGGCGCGCGAACTGGCCGAGGCGCTCGCCGCCGAGGGCGTCAGCACGGTGCGGGGACGCGTCATCGGCGACGAGGGCCTCTTCGACGCCCGGCGCGGACCTCCGTCGGCCAACTTCCAGACCTCGCCGTGGGTCGGGCCGCTCAGCGCGCTGTCGTACGACCGCGGCATGAGCGGCCGCTCGTGGCCGCGCTTCCAGGCGCGCCCGGCGCTGTTCGCCGCACAGCGCTTCGAGCGCGCGCTGCGTCGCGCCGGCGTCTCGGTCCGCCGCGGCGCCCGCACCGGCGCCGCCCCGGGAAGCGCCCAGCTCGTCCTGCGGGCTCCCTCGGTGCCGCTCAGCTCCCTGCTGGCGGCGGTCAACCAGCCGTCGGACAACTTCGGCGCCGAGATGCTGCTCAAGCAGCTCGGCGCGCGCTTCGCCGGCAGCGGCAGCACGGCCGGCGGCGTGCAGGTGATCGACGAGGTGATGACCGAGCTGGGCGTCTCGGCCCGCGTCGTCGACGGCTCAGGCCTTTCGCGCGCCAATCGCACCACCGCGACCGACGTGGTGGCGCTGTTGAACGCCATGGACGCGAGTCCCGACGGCCCCGCCTTCGAGCGCTCCCTGCCGACGGCCGGGCGCAGCGGGACGCTCCGTCGCCGCATGCGCGGCACGCCCGCCCAGGGGACCTGCCGCGCGAAGACCGGGACGCTGACCGGGATCTCCGCCCTGGCCGGCTACTGCGACGCGCCGGGGGGACGCCTGGCGTTCGCCTTCCTGATGAACGGCGTCGACGTCTCCGCCGCCCGCAGCCGCCAGGACCGCATGACCGCGACGCTGGCCGCCTACGCCTCGGCCGGCACGGTCAGCGCGCGGCGGCGCTGACCGTCGCCGCCGCGCCACGGCGACCGCGCGCGGTCACTCCGGCGCTCGCTGGTCGCCCGCGGTGAGATCTCCAGCGGGGACTCCGGGGCCCTCGGCCAGCAGGACCTGCAGCCGCTGCTCGTCGATGACCGGGACGCCGAGCCGCTCGGCCTTCTCGAGCTTGGAACCGGGCGAGTCGCCGGCCACGACGTAGCTCGTCTTCTTCGACACCGAAGTCGTCACCTTGCCCCCGGCCGCCATGATCGCCTCCGTCGCCTGCTCGCGGGTGAGGGTCGGCAGGGTGCCGGTGATCACGAAGGTGTGGTCGCGCAGCGGTCCCTCGCCGGGCGGAGCGCCCTCGATCTCCAGCGACAGGCCGAGGGAGCGGAGGTCCTCGATCAACGCCCGCATGTCGGGATCGGCGAGCTGCTCGGCGATGCGGTCCGCCATCTTCGGCCCGACGCCGGGCGTCTGAGCGATGCCCTCGGGCCCGGCCGCCATCAGGCCGTCGATCGAGCGCAGTTGCACCGCGAGGTTGCGGGCGGTCACCTCCCCCACCTCCTCGAGGCCGAGCGCGAACAGCAGGCGCGGGAACGGCCGCTCACGCGATCCCTGGATCGCGCGCACGAGGTTGGCCGCCGAGACGCGACCGAAGCCCTCGAGCTCCATCAGCCGATCCTCGGTGAGGCGATAGAAGTCGCCCGCCGATCGCACCAGCTCACGGCGCATCAGCCGGGAGACCGTCTCCTCCCCGAGTCCATCGATGTCCATCGCGCCGCGGGAGACGAAGTGCTTGAGCAGCTGCCAGGCCTGTCCCGGGCAGCCACGGCGGTTCGGGCAGCGGGTGAACACCGAATCGGCGGTCTTGACCGTCGGCGTCCCGCAGTCCGGGCAGGTAGCGGGCGGCTCGGGAGGCGGTTGGCGGTTGGTGCGCTCGACGGTGTGCGGCGCGGGCGAGAGGACCTGCGGGATGACGTCGCCGGCCCTCAGAACGATCACGTCGTCGCCGGGCCGGACGTCCTTGCGGGCGAGGTCCTCCTCGTTGTGGAGGGTGGCGAGCTTGACCGTGACGCCGCCGACTTGGACCGGCTCGAGCACGGCGAACGGATGCAGGTCGCCGAACTTGCCGACGTTCCAGTCGACGCGGTGCAGGACGGTCACCGCGGTGGTGGGCGGGAACTTCCAGGCGATCGCCCAGCGCGGGTCGCGGCCCACCACCCCGAGGCGGCGCTGGAGCTCGAGCTCGGAGACCTTCACCACCACGCCGTCGATCTCGAAATCGAGCGACGCGCGACGCTCCTGCCAGTCGAGGCACTGGGCGACGACCTCCTCGTCGGACTCGAGGAGCCGCACGTCGTCGTTGACCCGGAAGCCGTGTTCGCGCAGCCACTGCAGTGCGTCCCAGTGGGTCTCGATCGCGAGACCCTCGACGGAGCCGAGGGCGTAGCACCACATCGACAGCGGCCGCTCGGCCGCCAGCCGGGGATCGAGCTGGCGGATGGTGCCCGCCGCCGCATTGCGCGGGTTCATGAACGTCGACAGGCCCGCGGCGGCACGGCGCTCGTTGAGCGCGGCGAAGTCGGGCAGCGACATGTACACCTCTCCGCGGACCTCGAGCACCGGCGGTGCGCCCTCGATGCGGTGCGGGATGGCGGGGATGGTCCTGAGGTTGTGGGTGACGTCCTCGCCGATCTCCCCGTTGCCGCGCGTCGCGCCGTACTGCAGGACACCGTCGCGGTAGACCAGCGACATCGCCAGCCCGTCGATCTTCGGCTCGGCGACGAACTGGAAGCGGGGATCCTCGATGCCCTCGCGGGCGAGGTGATTGCGCATGCGACCGATCCAGGCCCGCAGCTCCTCCTCGCTGCGCGCGTTGGCCAGCGAGTACATCGGGCGAAGGTGGGAGATCTTCTCGAGGCGCGAGACGGGCTCGGCGCCGACGCGCTGGGTCGGCGAGTCCGCACGGCGGAGCTCGGGATGGTCGGCCTCGAGTCGCCGCAGCTCGTCGATGAGCGCGTCGTACTCGGCGTCGCCGATCTCGGGATCGTCGTGGACGTAATAGCGCTCGTTGTGGTGCACGACGAGGCGCCGGAGCTCGTCGATCCTGGCTTCCGGGTCGGTCAATCCTCGATCTCGCGCACCGCCGGTTCGAGCAGCGCCGCGAGGTCGTAGCCCTGGAGCGTCGCGATGCCCGGCCGATCGGTCAGGTCGAAGTGCAGCGGCGTCACCGCGATGTGACCCGCCGCGATGGCCGCCATGTCGGTCCCGTCCTCGCGGTGGTAGTCCGGAGAGTCCCCGTAGACCTCGTAGAGCCGGCGCGCGGGTGTGGCCCCCTCTTCGACGACCTTGAGCGCGTCGCGGTAGATCCGCTTGCCGAGCCGCGCCACCTCCACGCCATCGACGTCGCCGGCGGGGACGTTGATGTTCAGCAGGGTGCCGCTCGGCAATGGAACGTCCTCGATCTCCTCGACGACGCGTGCGGCGAATGCGGCCGCGGTGGTGAAGTCGAACCTGGTTCCCAGCCGGAAGTCCATCTCGCGCGCGTGTGACTGCTGCGAGACCGCGATGCCCGGGATCCCGAGGACCAGCCCCTCGAACGCCGCCGCCACCGTCCCCGAGTAGGTGATGTCGTCGCCGAGGTTGAAGCCGTGATTGATGCCCGACACGATCAGCTCGGCCCGGAACCCGTCGATCAGGCCGAGTGCGGCGAAGCGGACGCAGTCGACGGGCGTGCCGTCGGTCGCGTAGCCCACCGTGCCGTCTCCGAAGTCGACCTCTTCAACCCAGATCGGGCGCCGCGTGGTGATGGACCGCGCGGTGGCCGACCGGTTGGAGTCGGGCGCGATAACCGCGAGCTCGACACCGGCCACCTCCAGTAGGGCGCGGCGCATCGCCTGGATGCCCTCCGCCTGGAGGCCGTCATCGTTGGTGAGCAGGACGCGCATATGCCGCGGAGGATAGTGCCGGCGGCGGTCGTCCCGGCACGGCCGCCGGATGCATCAGAGGGCGGAAGGGCATCAGTAGCGGACGCCGGTCAGGCAGAGACCGTGGGGCGGCACCGTGCGCCCCGCGTGAGACCGCGGACGGCCCATCAGCAGGTCGCCCATCTGGTCCGCCGGTCGGCGTCCGCTCGCGGCTTCGAGCATCGTCCCGATCAGGATCCGGTTCATGTGCCTCAGGAACGAATCGGCCTCGATAGAGAACTCGAGGATCTCTGCGTCACGACGCCAGGCGCCCGCATCACGTGGCGACGGTAGTGGCGGTGATGGGTCTGGCTCGGCGTGAAGGCGCGGAAGTCATGCTCGCCCGGCAGCTGCGCAGCGCACGAGTGCAGGACGGAGTCGTCGAGCCGATACGGCCACCAGAGCGCGCTCGCGGCATGGAACGGCGACAGCGACGAGCGTGTCCAGACGCGGTATCGGTAGGAGCGGCTGACCGCGTCGTAGCGCGCGGAGAAGCGGGGAGGCGCTTCCTCGGCGACCGTCACCGCGATCTCTGTCGGCAGGACCGCGTTCAAGGAGCTCAGCGACGCAACCGGCCCGTCGTAGGACACGACCTGACCGAGGGCGTGCACGCCTCGGTCGGTGCGACCGGCGACTTCGAGCGAAATCTCGCGGCGCAGCAGCTTGCGCAGCGCACTGAGGAGCTCACCCTCGACGGACCGCTCCCCCGGTTGCTGCGCCCAGCCGGCGAAGGGCCGACCGTCGTACTCCAGCACGAGCCGGGTGACCGTCACCGCATCACCCTGCTCGCAAGGCTCGACCGAGCCCGCCCTCAGACGAGCTCGATGTAGACCATCTCGGTCGAGTCCGACATGCGCGGCCCGAGCTTGAGGATCCGCGTGTATCCGCCGGGACGCTCGGTGTAGCGGGGAGCGATCTCGTCGAACAACTTGTAGATGACGCCCTTGTCGGGGTGCTGCAGTGTCGACATCGCCTGCCGACGAGCGTGCAGGTCGCCGCGGCGTGCGAGCGTGATCAGCTTCTCGATCTCGGGCTTGACCGCCTTGGCCTTGGCCTCGGTGGTCTTGATGCGCTCGTGATCGATGATCTCGACGCAGAGGTTGGCGAGCAGCGCCTTACGATGGGCGGTGGTACGCGAGAGCTTGTGGCGGGTCTTCTGATGGCGCATGGTGAGCGGCGCGGAACAGTAGCGGAGTTGACGCCCGGTCAGTCCTGACGGAGGGTCAGGCCGCGCTGCGTGAGGGTCTCCTGGACCTCGTCGATCGACTTCTTGCCGAAGTTCGGGATGGCGGCGAGCTCACCCTCCGAGCGACCCACCAGGTCACCGACGGTCTGGATCCCGGCACGCTTCAGGCAGTTGTACGAGCGGACGCCGAGCTCGAGCTCCTCGATGAGGATCTCGTCCATCGGGCCGCCGGGGCGGCCGGCGACGCCGGCGAGCGCGGGGGCTCCCCCGCCGCTTCCGTTCTCGATCGCGGAGCTGCTGCCGCGAGTCGCGCGCAACTCCTCGATGCGATCGGCGTCGGTGAAGATCGACAGCGACGAAATGAGTATCTCGGCGGCCTCACGCAGGGCCGCCTGCGGCTCGATGGAGCCGTCGGTCTCGATGTCGATCGAGAGGCGGTCGAAGTCAGTGCGCTGGCCGACGCGGGCCTGCTCGACGGCGTAGGCGACCCGCCGCACCGGCGAGAAGACGGAGTCGATCGGGATGACGCCGATCGGCTGGTCGGCCGACTTGTTGTCCTCGGCCGCGCGGTAGCCGCGGCCGCGGCCGATGGTCAGGTAGAGCTCCAGGCGGCCGCCCTCGTCGAGGCGCGCGATGTGGTGTTCGGGGTTGAGCACCTCGACGCCCGACGGCAGGTCGATGTCGGCGGCGGTGATGTCGCCGGGACCGGTGACCACCAGCGGCGCCTCGATCTCGGAGGCGTCGGAGTGCATCCGGCACACGATGCCCTTGAGGTTGAGCACGATGTCGGTGACGTCCTCGGTGACGCCCTCGATCGTGGAGAACTCGTGAGCCACACCCTCGATCCGCACCGTCGTGACAGCGGCACCGGCGAGCGACGCGAGGAGGACCCGGCGAAGCGAGTTGCCGAAGGTGTAGCCGAAGCCTCGGTCGAGCGGCTCAACGACGAACTGGCCGCGGTTCGCCTCGATCGACTCTGACGTGATTCGGGGGATCTGAAAGTCGAGCATCGAATTCCTGGTTTCGTGGGCGATTGGCTCGGGACGAGCCACCGGTGCCGCGCCGCAAGCGTCGCGGGCACCGGGGGGAGGACGGCTACTTGGAGTACAGCTCGACGATCAACTGCTCCTGGACCGGAGCAGCGATCTCGGCGCGTTCCGGCTTGCGGAGCACCTTGGCCGTCAGCGAGTCGTGATCCGCCTGGAGCCAGGGCGGGACCTGAGCGACGAGCTCCGTGGCTTCACGGACGGCCTGCTGGGCCGACGTCGCGTCCTTGATGGCGATGACGTCGTTGGCCGACACCTGGAAGCTGGGGATGTCGACGCGACGTCCGTTGACCGTCCAGTGACCATGGCGGATCAACTGACGCGCCTGGCGGCGCGACGCGGCGAAGCCGAGACGCACCAGGACGTTGTCGAAACGGCACTCGAGCAGACGCAGCAGGTTCTCACCCGTGATGCCCGGAGCCCGCGACGCCTTCTCGTAGTAGTTGCGGAACGGCTTCTCGAGCACCTGGTAATAGCGGCGAGCCTTCTGCTTCTCGCGCAGCTGGACGCGGTACTCGGACTGCTTCTGACGCCCGCGGCCGTGCTGGCCGGGCGGATACGAGCGACGCTCGACGCCGCACTTGTCGGTCAGGCAGCGCTCCCCCTTCAGGAAGAGCTTTTGGCCTTCACGGCGGCACTGCTTGCACTGTGGAGACGTATCACGAGCCATGGATCAGACCCTCCGCCGCTTGCGAGGACGGCAGCCGTTGTGTGCCTGCGGGGTCACGTCCTTGACGCCGGTGACCTCCAGGCCGGCGGCCTGGAGCGAGCGGATGGCCGTCTCGCGACCGGAGCCCGGCCCCTTGACGTAGACCTCGACCTTCTGAAGACCCTGTTCGATCCCCTTGCGAGCGGCCGCGTCGGCGGTCACCTGCGCCGCGAAGGGCGTCGACTTGCGCGAGCCCTTGAAGCCGGCGCCGCCGGCGGACTCCCACGCGATCACGTTGCCCTCACGATCGGTCAGGGACACGATCGTGTTGTTGAACGAAGTCTTGATGTGCGCCTGGCCGATCGGAATGTTCTTGCGAGGCTTCTTGCGCCCCGAGCGGGGCCTACGTGGTGCCGGCATGGCTTACTTCTTCCCCGCCTTCTTCTTGCCCGTTACCTGACCGCGCTTGGGTCCCTTGCGCGTACGGGCGTTCGTCTTGGTCTTCTGTCCGCGCACCGGGAGGCCGCGGCGATGCCGCACGCCGCGGTAGCAGCCGATCTCCATGAGGCGCTTGATGTTCTGCGAGCGCTCGCGCCGCAGGTCGCCCTCGACCGCGAGCTCGCGATCGATGATGTCGCGAAGGCGAGCGACCTCGTCGTCGGTGAGATCCCGGACGTAGGTGTTCTCGTCGATGCTGAGATCGGAGAGCAGCCGCTGCGAGGTCGAGCGACCGATCCCGTAGATGTAGGTGAGACCAATCTCAACACGCTTGTTGAGCGGGATGTTGATCCCGGCGATGCGAGCCAAAGCGCTACCTACCCCTGCCGCTGCTTGTGGCGCGGGTTCTGGCAGATGACGAGAACCCGCCGGTTACGGCGGATCACCTTGCACTTCTCGCACATCGGCTTAACCGACGGTCGTACCTTCATGATCCCTTTCGGCTGAACTGGTCCGGACGGGGAGGCTCTGGCTGCCGTTGCGGCTGCCGCTACCGTCCCCCGGAGCGCTTGACGCACGCCGAGACGTCGCCTCGGATGCGACGCCCGATAATAGCAATGAACGCGAGCGCGTCTCCACTATGCCGCCACCCGAGCGTTGCTCTCGTGCCACGGGGTGAGGATCCGGGGACCCTCGGCGGTGATGGCGATCGTGAACTCGAAGTGCGCGGCCAGCGATCCATCCTGCGAGAAGATCGACCAGCCGTCGTCGCCCATGCGCACGGCATGGCGCCCGGCGGTGGTCATCGGCTCGACAGCGAGGACCATCCCCTCCTCGAGGCGGACGCCCTTGCCGGCGGGGCCGAAGTTGGGCACCTGGGGATCCTCGTGCATCGAGCGTCCAATGCCGTGCCCGACCAGGGTGCGCACCACCGACAGCCCGTTGGCCTCGACGTGCGACTGGACGGCGTGGGAGATGTCGCCCAGTCGGTTGCCGGGCCGGCACTGCTCGACGGCCTTCATCAGCGACTGCTCCGTCACCTCCAGCAGCTTCTCGGCGACCGGGGCGACGGTCTGCACGGGGAAGGTGCGGGCGGCGTCGGCGATCCATCCCTTGTAGATCACACCGATGTCGATCGAGATGATGTCGCCGGGACTGAGCGCGAAGGAGCCCGGGATCCCGTGCACCACCATGTGGTTGGGCGAGGCGCAGATCGACCCCGGGAAGCCGCGATAGCCCTTGAAGGCCGGCGTCGCCCCATGGCCACGGATGTACTCCTCGGCGGCGGCGTCGAGGTCGGCGGTGGTCACGCCGGGCCGGACGAGTCCGGACAGGACGTCCATGCAGCCGACGAGGATGTCGCCCGCCGCGGCCATGCGATCGATCTCCGCCGCCGACTTCTTGACGATCAAAGCTGTTCCTCGAGCCTCAGCGTGGCCAGCGTCGCCCGGATGTGGTCGTGGACCTCAGTCGGCGAGCGGGTGCCGTCGAAGCGCCGCAGCAGACCGCGCTCCTCGTAGTAGTCGACCAGTGGCTCGGTGGCGCGGTGGTACTCGAGGAGTCGGCGCTGGACGATCTCGGGACGGTCGTCGTCACGCTGGGCGAGCTTGGTCCCGTCCTGGTCGCAGACGCCGTCGTGCTTGGGAGGGTCGAAGTCGACGTGGTAGACGTGGCCCTGCTTGCACTGCCGCCGCCCCGACAGGCGTCGCACGACCTCCTCGTCGGCGGCGTCGACCAGCAACGCGACGGTGAGGCGGCGCCCGAGCCCCGACATCTCCACGCCGAGCGCGTCGGCCTGGCCGACCGTCCGCGGGAAGCCGTCGAGCAAGAAACCGTCGGCCCCCTCGGTCTCGACCTTGTCGAGGATCATCTTGATCACGAGGTCGTCGGGCACCAGCTCGCCCTTGGTCATGTATCCCGATGCCTCGACGCCGAGCTCGGTGGCCTGGTCGCGGTGCTCGCGCAGCAGGTCGCCGGTGGCGATGTACGGCAGCGCGAAGTCCTTGCGGAGGCGCGAGGCCTGCGTGCCCTTCCCGGCACCGGGCGGCCCGAGCAGGATGAGGTTGAGCTCGCTCACTATTTGAGGAAGCCCTCGTAGTTGCGCATCATCAACTGCGCCTCGAGCTGCTTCATGGTGTCGAGCGCAACGCCGACCACGATCAGGATCGACGTGCCGCCGAAGAAGAAGTTGGCGCTCGTCTGGTTGATCAAGATCGTCGGCAGTGCCGCCACCAAGGCGAGATAGATCGCGCCGGGGAAGGTCAGACGGGCCAAAATGCGATCAAGGAACTCGGCAGTCGGTCGCCCGGGGCGCACACCCGGGATGAAACCGCCGTGCTTGCGCAGGTTCTCGGCCTGATCCACCGGGTTGAAAGTGACCGCCGTGTAGAAGTAACAGAAGACGATGATGAAGACGGTCTCGCCGGCTATGTAGACCCAGCCGTTGGGGCTGAAGAGGTCGGCGATGCCCTGGGCGCCCGGAACCAACTGGGCGATCGTCGGCGGGAACGCCATGATCGAAGCGGCGAAGATCACCGGGATCACGCCGGCCATGTTCACGCGCAGCGGCAGGTAGGTCTGTCCCCCGCCACTCATGCGGCGGCCGATGACGCGCTTGGCGTACTGCACCGGGATGCGTCGCTGCCCCTCCTGCACGAAGACGATCGCCGCGATCACCGCCAGCGCGACGAACGGCATCATGATCTTGAACACCGGATCCGGAGAGGTCCACCAGGCCTGGATGCCGGCGGGGAGCCCGGAGACGATCGACGCGAAGATCATCAGCGAGATCCCGTTGCCGATCCCGCGCTGCGTGATCAGCTCGCCCATCCACATCAGCAGCATGCATCCCGCGGTCAGGCAGACGACGACTAGCATCAGCGAACCGGCGCCGAAGTTCTCGAACACCTGGGCACCTGCGCTCTGTCCCTGCGAGCGGAACAAGAAGGCGTAGCCGACCGCTTGAGCGGCCGCCAGCCCCACCGTGAGGTAGCGGGTGTACTGGGTGATCTTGGCCTGCCCCACCTCGCCCTCCTTGGAGAGCTTCTCGAGCGTGGGTGAGACGACGGTGAGCAACTGCAGGATGATCGACGCCGTGATGTACGGCATGATCCCGAGCGCGAAGATCGCGATGCGCGAAAGCCCTCCGCCGCTGAAGAGGTTCAGGAAGCCGAGGATGTTCGACCCGGCGTAGTTCTCCGAGATCTGCGCGAGGGCGTCGACGTTGACGCCCGGCACCGGGATAAAGGCGCCGAGCCGGTACAGCGCAAGCAGCAGCGCGGTGAACGCCAGCTTGCGCCGGATATCGGGGACCCGGAAGGCGCTGAGGACAGTCGCGAGCAACGCGCGCGCTCCCTGCTAGTTGAAGCGCCGGCCCTTCTTGCGGCCACCAGCGTCAAGCTCGACACACGTACCACCCGCGCCCTCGATCGCCGCGCGGGCGCTCTTGGAGAAGGCATGGGCCTGCACGGTGAGGGTCTTCCCGAGATCCCCGCGACCGAGCACCTTGACCGGCACGCCCTTGCGCGTGGCCAGTCCGGCGCCCTGGATGGCGGCGACGTCGACGGACGCGCCGTCGTCGAAGCGCGCTGCGAGGTCATCGAGGTTGACGTGCTGCGTGACCGTTCGGAAGGGCTCGAACGGCATGGACATCTTCTTGTTCGGCCCGCGCAGCTTACGCATGCGCATGTGAATCGGGTTCTGCCCGCCCTCGAAGTTCGCGCGGTCCTTGGAACCAGAACGGGAGCCGTAGCCCTTGTGGCCGCGGCCCGCGGTCTTGCCGTGGCCCGAGCCGTGCCCGCGACCGACGCGCTTGCGCGCCTTGCGAGAACCGGGAGCCGGCTTGAGCGAGTGCAGGCCGATGCTCTCGGCGGGGAGGCCGGGCGTCGCCGGGCCGGTCTGCTCGTCGATGCTCATGACTGGCGCTCCTCAACGGTGACGAGATGACGGACTGAGTGGACCATGCCGCGCAGCTGCGGCGTGTCCTCGTGCTCGACGGTGTGCCCGATGCGGCGAAGGCCAAGCGAGCGAAGGGTGTCGCGCTGCTTCTGGTTGGAGCCGTTGGCCGAACGCACCTGACGGATCGAGAACGCGGGCATCAGGCCTTACCGTGCTCGGTGTCGGCACCCGCGGCGGCCACGACCGAATCAGCGGCCGCGTCTACAGCGGGCTCGACAACAGCTTCGGCCGACGGCTCCGGAGCGTCTTCGGACAGCTCGGCCGATGCCTCGCGACGGCCGGTGAGGCCGAGCACCTGGTCGATCGAGAGTCCGCGCAGCGTGGCGATCTCGTCGGGCTTGCGCAGGTTCTTGAGTCCCGCGATGGTCGCCTTGACGAGGTTGATCGGATTCTGGGTCCCGAGCGACTTCGAAAGGATGTCGTGGATGCCGGCCAGCTCGAGCACCGCGCGGACGCCGCCGCCGGCGATCACCCCGGTACCTGGGGATGCGGGCTTGAGGAAGACTTGGCCCGAGCCGAACGAGCCGAGCACTTGATGGGTGATCGTCGAACCGTGACGCGGAACGCTGAAGAGGTTCTTCTTGGCGTTCTCAACACCCTTCTGGATGGCCAGCGGAACCTCGTTGGCCTTGCCGTAGCCGGCGCCGACCACACCGTTCTCGTCGCCGACGACCACCAGTGCCGTGAAGGAGAACCGGCGGCCGCCCTTGACCACCTTGGCGACGCGGTTGATCTCGACTACGCGCTCCTGCAGGTCGAGGCCTGCGGGCGATACGGCGCGGTCGGGAGTTTGGGTGCGAGTCTGCATGTCGAAAGTCCTAGAAGGTGAGTCCAGCCTCGCGCGCGCCTTCGGCGAGCGCCTTTACACGGCCGTGGTAGCGGTATCCGCCACGGTCGAAGACGACCGTCTCGATGCCCTGAGCGCGAGCGCGCTCGGCCAGCAGGGCGCCGGCGCGTCGCGCCTGCTCGCCCGGCTTCAGTTCACGGAGGTCGCCTTCCGTCCACTGCACGGCGGCAAGGGTGTGACCCCGCTCGTCGTCGATGAGCTGCGCGAACAGCCCGCGGTTGGAGCGGAAGATGGAGACGCGCGGGCGTTCGGCCGTGCCGGACACCTTCGCGCGGACGCGCCGGCGGCGCTTGAGCCGGCGGCGCTCACTGGTCTTGACGCTCATGCGCGCTTGCCTACCTTGCGGGCGACGTACTCGCCTTCGTAGCGGATGCCCTTGCCCTTGTAGGGCTCCGGCGGACGCTGCTTGCGGATGACGGCGGCGACCTGACCGACCTGCTGCTTGTCGTTGCCCTTGATGATCACGCGAGTGGGCTGCGGGACCTCGAACTCGATGCCCGTCGGGGCCTTGATCGGCACGGGATGCGAGTAACCGAGGGCCAGCTCGAGGTCGGAGCCCTTGAGCTGGGCGCGGTACCCGACTCCTTGGATCTCGAGGGTCTTGGTGAATCCGGACGTGACGCCCTGGACCATGTTGGCGATCAACGAGCGCGTGAGGCCGTGCAGCGCCCGGTGCTGGGCGCGGTCGGTCGGACGCAGGACCAGCAGATCGTCGCCGTCCTGACGGACGTCGATGTCGCGGTGCTTGCGTTCGGACAGACCACCGCGAGGGCCCGTCACGTGGACGACCTCGGGCTCGACGGCGACCGTTACGCCGGCCGGAATGGGGATGGGCTTCTTGCCAATACGAGACATAGTGAATTGCGCTGCTTAGGACTCGACTACCAGATCTCGGCCATGACCTCGCCGCCGATGCCCTGATTGCGGGCATCGTGGCCGGTCATCACGCCATGCGAGGTGGTGAGAATTGTGGTTCCCATCCCACCCAGCACCTTGGGGATGTGCTGCGAGTCGACGTAGGTCCGCTGGCCGGGGCGCGAGATGCGCTTGAGGCCCGAGATCACTGACGTCCGGTTCTGAGTGTACTTCAGACGCACCACCAGCTTCTCGCCGGGGTCGCCGGGCTGGACCTCATAGCCCTCGATATAGCCCTGCTCGCGAAGAATCCGCGCCAGCTCGACCTTGAGCTTCGAGCACGGCATCACGGCCTCCTCGTGGGCGGCGGTGATCGCGTTGCGAATCCTGGTGAGGAAATCGGCGATGGGGTCGGTCATCGACACGGGCTACCAGCTCGCCTTCGTCATGCCGGGGATGTTGCCCTCGTGTGCGAGCTCGCGCAGGCAAATACGGCACAGACCGAACTTGCGGTAGACCGCACGCGGGCGCCCGCAGCGCCGACAACGCGTGTAGCCACGAGTCTGGTACTTCGGCGGGCGCTGCTGCCGAACGATCTGTGATGTCTTGGCCATGCGTTCCTTGAGTCTCGAAGGTGGTGGTTCAGGCCGCCGCGCGCTCGGGCGTGAGCGCCTCGAAGCCTTGCGGTCGGCCTTCGGGGGCGAACGGCATCCCGAGTCCCTGCAGGAGGGCGAAGGCCTCGGCATCCGTCTTCGCGGTGGTGGTGACGGTCACGTCCATGCCGCGCACCTGGTCGATCGCGTCGTAGTCGATCTCCGGGAAGATCACCTGCTCTTGGATCCCCATGGAGAAGTTGCCCCGGCCGTCGAACGAACGTGGGTTGAGGCCGCGGAAGTCGCGCAGTCGCGGCAGGGCGACCGAGCACAGGCGATCGATGAACTCGTACGCCCGCTCGCGCCTGAGCGTCACGGTGAGCCCCACCGGCATCTCCTCGCGGAGCTTGAAGTTCGCGACGCTCTTGCGGGCCCGTCGGACGTTGGGCTTCTGCCCGGCGATGATCGCCAGCTGGTCTTGCGCGGCCTGCAGCATCTTGGAGTCCTGCTTGGCCTCGCCGACGCCCATGTTGAGCGTCACCTTGACGATCTTCGGCGTCTGCATGACGGAGGAGTAGCCGAAGCGCTCGACGAGCGCCGGACGGACCTCTTCGAGGTACTGGGTCTTGAGCCTGGCCATCAGTCGATCTCCGTTCCGGACCGCTTGGCGATGCGCATGCGGCCACCCTGCTCGGTCCGCTGCACGCCGACGCGAGTCGGCTTGTCGTCCTTCGGATCGGCGAGGGCGACGTTGGAGATGTGGATGGAGCCTTCCTTCGCGACCACGCCGACTTCCATGTTGGGACGTCCGGCGACCGGCTTCTGATGGCGCTTGACGATGTTCATGCCCTCGACGTAGACGCGGTCGCGCTTGGGGTCGACGCGCATGACGCGACCGACCTTTCCCTTGTCCTTGCCGGCGATGACCACGACACGGTCATCGGTCCTGATCTTCAGCTTGCTCATGTCAGAGCACCTCCGGAGCCAGCGAGACGATCTTCATGAATCCGCCGTCGCGCAACTCGCGCGCGACGGGCCCGAAGATGCGCGTGCCGCGCGGATTGTTCTGGGCGTCGATGATGACCGCCGCATTCTCGTCGAAGGCGATGTAGGTGCCGTCGTCGCGCCCGAACTCCTTCTTGGTGCGCACGACGACCGCCTTGACGACCTCGCCCTTCTTGACCGTCCCCTGCGGGTTGGCCTGCTTCACGGCGCCGACGATGATGTCTCCGACGGTCGCGTAGCGACGGCGCGAGCCGCCCATCACGCGGATGCAGAGGATCTCGCGCGCGCCGGTGTTGTCCGCCACCCGGAGGCGGCTCTCGTTTTGGATCATCGGGCTCTCTCAACTACCTCGACCAAGCGCCAGCGCTTGGTGCGAGACATCGGACGACACTCGACTACGCGCACGGTATCGCCCTCGTTGGCGTCGTTGCTCTCGTCATGGACGTGCAGCGTCGAAGAGGTGCGCATGATCTTGTGATAGCGCGGATGACGCCGGGCCACGTCGATCTTCACCGAGATAGTCTTGTCCGGCTTGGCCGACAGGACGATGCCCTGACGAGTCTTCGGCCGGCCCGGACCGTGCTCGGGAGCGTGGTCCTCGGTGACGGTGGCCTCGACACGGTCGGCGCTGCGACGCACCTTCGCACGCGCGCGGAACCGACTGCGCTGAGCGGCCTTGCGCTTGCGTTCGGCCGCACGCCGCTCGGCGCGCTCCTCGACCGAGATCGGCTCCTGACGCGCCGGGCCCTTGGGGCCGGCGGGCGTGGCGGCGGCCTCGACCTCTTCCTCGGTGACGGCGGCGTCGGCCTCGTCGGTCGCCGACAGCGCCGCGGCGTCATCGGCCGGGGCGTCGGCGGACGCCTCGATCTCGGCCTCGGCCAGCGTCACGTCGTCGACGACCGGGGTGTCGGCCGCTTCTTCCTGGATGTCTTCTGGTTTCTCAGCCATTGGTGGCGCTTCCGGCGGTTGCAGGTGAATTGACGTCGAGCCCGCGTCCGCGAGCGATGGTGATCGCTCGCGCGACGTCGCGCTTGGCGAAGCGGAGGTTCGCGGTGTTCTCGAGCTCGCCCGTGGCGTGCTTCATGCGCAGGCCGAACAGTTCGCGGCGCGCTTCGGCGATCTGCGCCATCAGGCGCTCGTCGGTGAGGTCGTTGAGCTCGCTCGGCTTCATTGGGTCTGCAGATCCTCACGCATGACGAACTTCGTCTTGACTGGGAGCTTGTGACCGGCGAGGCGCAGCGCCTCGCGGGCCAGCGGCTCCGGCACCCCGGCGAGCTCGAAGACGACGCGGCCCGGCTTGACGACCGCCACCCAGCCCTCGGGGCTGCCCTTGCCGGAGCCCATGCGGGTCTCGGCCGGCTTCTTGGTGAAGCTCTTGTCGGGGTAGGCGTTGATCCACACCTTGCCGCCGCGCTTGATCTTGCGGGTCATCGCGACACGAGCCGCCTCGATCTGGCGGTTGGTGATCCAGCTGGCCTCGAGGACTTTCAGGCCGTACTCGCCGAACTGGACGTCCTGCTGCCCGCGGGTGAGCCCGGCCATACGGCCACGGTGGACCCGTCGGAACTTGACGCGCTTCGGGGAAAGCATCAGATGGTCTCCTGACGGGTCATCGGCTGATTCCGCCGCTCAGGTCGGGGCGAGGACCGCCGCGACCGCCCTGGAAGCCACCACGGCCACCGCCACCGCCGCCCTGACCACCGCGGCCGCCACCGGGCCCACCCGGTCCGCCGGGGCCACGTCCTCCGCCGCCACGACCGCCACCGGGCCCACCGGGTCCGCCGGGGCCGCGTCCTCCGCCGCCACGACCGCCGCCGGGCCCACCGGGTCCGCCGCCGGGGCCGCCACGACCGCCCGGACCGCCACGGCCACGGCCGTCACGGCCGCGGTCACGCCGGTTGTCATCGCGGTCGTCGCGACTGCCGGGCGCCGGATCGTCGAGGGACGTGAGATCGGCGCCGGTGTAGCCGGCGGGCATGATCTCGCCCTTGTTGATCCAGCACTTCACGCCGATGCGCCCGAAAGTGGTGCGCGCCTCGTAGAAGCCGTAATCAATATCGGCCCGCAGCGTGTGCAGCGGCACGCGACCGTCGGAGTACATCTCGGTACGCGCCATCTCGGCGCCGCCGAGCCGTCCCGACACCTGGATCTTGCAACCCTTGGCGCCGGAGCGCATCGCGCTGGTGAGAGCACGCTTCATCGCCCGCCGGAAGGCGACGCGATTCTGCAGCTGCTCGGCGATCGACTGGGCGACGAGCTTCGCGTCCAGCTCCGGCCGCTTGATCTCGAGGATGTTGACCTTGATGCCCTTGCCGGTCATCTTGTGCAGGTCGCGACGCAGCGCGTCGACCTCGGAGCCCGACTTGCCGATCACGATGCCGGGCCGCGCCGTGTGGATGTTGACCTCCACCTCGGCTGCGTCCTTGCGGATCGTGATGTCGGAGAGCCCGGCGTGCGACAGCTTGCCGACGATGTGATCGCGGATGCGGACATCCTCGATCAGGTAGTCGGCGAAGTGGCGCTCGTTGAACCAGTTGGACTTCCAGTCGTGGATGTATCCCACGCGGATTGACTCGGGATGGACCTTCTGACCCATCTCAGCGGCCTCCCTTTCGGTTGGGCCCCGTCTTCGGGCCAAGCGCGATCGTCAGGTGCGACGTGCGCTTGCGGATGCTGGTGGCGCGCCCCATGGCACGAGGACGGAAGCGCTTGATGGTCGGGCCCTCGTCGGCGAAGACGGCGAGGACCCGAAGGTCCTCGCTGACGAGCTCGTGGTTGTGCTCGGCGTTGGCGATGGCCGAGGTCAGCAGCTTGGCCCACGGCTTGGCGACCGCACGCGGCGTGAAGGCCAGGATGGCCTGCGCCTCGGCGACGTCCTTGCCGCGAATCTGATCGCAGACCAGCCGCGCCTTGCGAGCCGACGTGCGGACGTACTTGGCCTGGGCGCGGACGACGAGGTCGGAGTCGACCGGTCGCGAGTCGCGACGCCGGGCCGGCGTCTGGGGCTTGAGGGCCTGGGCCGCCGTCTTGTCGATGCCGGTCTCTGCCGCGGCGGTGCCTTCGGCCTCCGGCGTGGCCACCGTCTCGGTGGGCTCGGGAGCCTCCGATTCGACCTCGCCGCCCTGCTGGCTGAGCGCTCGAGCCGACTCGTCGGCTGTCACGTCCGGCTCGGCGCCGGGCTGACCCTGACTGGGATCTGCGGGAGTCGAGGGACTCAACGGACCCTGCCCTTCTTCTTGTCCTCGTGACCGCGGTAGGTGCGCGTCGGGGCGAACTCCCCGAGCTTGTGACCGACCATCGACTCCGACACGAACACGGGGACGTGCTTGCGCCCATCGTGCACGGCGATCGTGTGACCGACGAAGTCCGGGAAGATGGTCGACGTGCGCGACCAGGTCTTGAGCATCTGCTTGCCGCCGGACGCGTTCAGATCTTCGACGCGCCGCATCAGGCGCTCCTCGACGAACGGTCCCTTCTTGGACGAGCGAGACATAGTTTCTAGCGACCGCCCTTCTTGCCACGACGTCGGCCGCGAACGATGTAGCGGTCCGACTGCTTGCCCTTTTTGCGCGTGCGGTAGCCGATGGTCGGCACGCCCCACGGAGTCTGGGGATGATTGCCCAACGGGGAGGCGCCTTCGCCGCCACCGTGGGGATGGTCCACCGGGTTCATGGCGGTGCCGCGCGTCTGCGGGCGGACGCCCATGTGACGCTTGCGGCCGGCCTTGCCGACGGTGACGTTCTGGTGATCGGCGTTGCCGATCGTGCCGACGGTGGCCCGGCATGCCGCGAGCACGAGACGCATCTCGCCCGACGGCAGGCGCAAAGTGGCGTAGTCGCCTTCCTTGGCCATCAGCTGGATGCTGGCGCCCGCGGAGCGGGCGAGCTGCCCGCCGCGACCGGGCTGCAACTCGACGTTGTGCACCACAGTGCCCACCGGCATGCTGAGCAGCGGCAGCGCGTTGCCGACGGTGATGTCCGCATCGATGCCCGACTCCACCGTCATGCCGACGCGCAACCGGTTGGGAGCCAGGATATAGGCCTTGGCGCCGTCGGCGTAGTGCAGCAGGGCAATGTAGGCCGACCGGTTGGGGTCGTACTCGATCGCGGCGACGCGGGCAGGAACCCCGTCCTTGCGACGCTTGAAGTCGATGATGCGGTACAGGCGCTTGGCGCCTCCGCCACGGTGCCGCGCGGTCTTGCGACCGTTGGCGTTGCGGCCGCCGCTCTTGTGCAGACCCTCGACGAGCGTGCGCTCGGGCTCGGTCTTCGTGATCTCGGCGAAGTCGGCGTAGGTGACGAAGCGCCGGCCCGCTGAAGTCGGCTTGGGCTTGCGGATCGGCATCAGCAGCCGCTTTCAGTTACTCGAAGGACGGGAATCACAGATCAGCCTCAAGGCCCTGGAAGACCGGGATGGTGTCGCCCTCGCGGACCTGCACGATGGCCTTCTTCCACTCCCGGGTGCGGCCTGAGGTATGGCCGCGCCGCTTGGGCTTGGACTTGACGCTGGAAGTGCGGACCTCGAGTACGCCGACACCGAACAGCGCCGACACGGCCTGACGGATCTGCGTCTTGTTGGCGTCCGGGTGCACGCGAAAGGTGTAGCGGTCGGCAGCGGCCAGCACGTAGCTCTTCTCCGACACGACCGGGCGGATGATGACCTGGGTCGGATGCATCAGCTGACCTCTTCCTCAATGGCGGCGACTCGCCGCTCGGGGCGCTGGGCACGACCCGTCAGGACGTCGATGCCGTCGCGCGAGACGACCAGAGCGGCGCAGCGGACGACGTCCGCGATGCCAACGTCGTCAACGTGCAGGACGTCGACTCCAACGAGGTTGCGGAAAGACTTGGCGGCGCCGAAATCGTCGTCGCCCAAGACGATGAGCACATTTCCGCCGAGGCGGCCCTCGAGCAGTGCCTTGGCCTGGCGGGTCGACGGGGTCTCGAACGAGTCCGCGTCGACGATGGCGATCGAGCCACGCTCCGCGTGGATCGAGAGCGCGCTGCGCAGGGCAGCGCGTCGCGCCTTGCGGTTGACCTTGACGATGTAGTGGCGCGGATGCGGTCCGAAGACCACGCCACCACCGGTCCAGATCGGCGAGCGGGTCGTGCCGGCTCGGGCACGGCCGGTACCCTTCTGTCGCCACGGCTTCGCCCCGCCACCCCTGACCATGCCGCGGGTGCGCGTGGAATGCGTGCCCTGGCGGCGGGCCGCGAGCTCGGCGACCACACACTCGTGAACCAGCGGGCCGTTGAAGGCGGCGCCGAAGACGTCTGCGTCGAGCGCGACGGTCTCCGTGCCACCGAGTACGGGAGCGTCAGGCATCGGTACGAACCTCCACGGTCTTGCCCTTGGGTCCGGGCACCGCACCGCGGACGAGCATCAGATTTCGCTCGGGCATGAGCTCGACCACGGTGAGGCCGCGCTGCGTGACACGACGCGAACCCATCTGGCCCGGCATCTTGCGACCGGGCAGAACGCGCGACGGGGTCGCGGACGCGCCGATCGAGCCCGGAGCGCGGACGTTGTGCGAGCCGTGCGACTTGGGCCCGGCGGCGAAGCGGTGGCGCTTGATGGTGCCCTGAAAGCCCTTGCCCTTGCTGGTGCCGGCAATCTTGACCTTCTCGCCGACCGCGAACGCCTCGACCGTGACGGCTTCGCCGACTTGGAGCTCTCCGGCTTCGTCGCGAAACTCGACGAGCGTGCGCATGGGGCCGGCGCCGGCCTTCTTCAGGTGACCCAGCTCGGGCCGGCTGAGCGCCTTCTCGCGAACGGAGTCGAAGGCGAGCTGAACCGCCTCATAGCCGTCGATGTCGAAGGTCCGCACGGCAGTGACCGGGCAGGGACCAGCCTCGAGGACGGTGACCCGCTCGACGCGGCCGTCCTCGTTGAAGCGCTGGGTCATCCCCAGCTTGCGGGCAAGGATGGCGGGCATCAGGCGAGCTTGATCTCGATGTCAACGCCGGCGGGCAGGTGGTCGAGGCGCTGGAGCGAGTCGACCGTCTTGGGCGTGGGCTGGTGGATGTCGATGAGACGCTTGTGAGTGCGGATCTCGAAGTGCTCCTGCGCGTCCTTGTACTTGAACGGCGAGCGGATCACGGCGTAGACGTTGCGTTCCGTCGGCAGCGGAACGGGCCCGGAGACGGACGCGCCCGTGCGGGTCGCGGTCTCGACGATCTCCTTGGCAGCGCTCTCCACGGCCGACGTGTCGTAGGCCTTGAGGCGGATGCGAATCTTGTTTTGGGCGACTGCCATGTGAGTGAGTGTCAGTTCTTTTCGATGCGGATCTGCGGAGAGTCTGCTCGTGCGTGTCGGACGTATCGTGTCCCGGCGCACCGAGGGCGGCCCGCAGCCTTGCGCGGCCCGCCCTCTAAGTCGTTGCCGACTTGATTCGTCGAGGCGGGAGCCGACAGAGCGACCCCCACCTTACCTGCCTACTCGATTACTTCGGTGACCACTCCGGAGCCGACGGTACGGCCGCCCTCGCGGATGGCGAAGCGGAGACCGGCGTCCATGGCGACCGACTGGATCAGTTCGATCTCCATTTGGACGTTATCGCCCGGCATGACCATCTCCGTGCCCTCGGGCAGGTTGGCGTTGCCGGTGACGTCCGTGGTGCGGAAGTAGAACTGCGGCCGATAGCCGTTGAAAAACGGCGTGTGACGGCCGCCCTCCTCCTTCTTGAGGACGTACACCTCGGCCTTGAACTTGGTGTGCGGGGTGATTGACTTCGGCTTGCAGATGACCTGGCCGCGCTCGATGTCCTCGCGCTTGATGCCACGGAGCAGGAGGCCGACGTTGTCGCCCGCCCGTCCCTCGTCGAGGATCTTGCGGAACATCTCAACGCCGGTGACCACCGTCGAGGCGGTCTGCTCGTGGATGCCGACGATCTCGACGGTCTCGCTGGTCTTGACGATGCCCTGCTCGATGCGCCCGGTGGCGACGGTGCCGCGGCCGGTGATCGAGAAGACGTCCTCGACCGGCATCAGGAACGGCTTGTCGAGCTCGCGCTCGGGCTCGGGGATGTAGGTGTCGAGCTGCTCGGCGAGGTCTAGGATCTTCTGGGTGTACTCGGGGTCGCCCTCGAGCGCCTTGAGCGCCGAGCCGGTGACGAACGGGACGTCGTCGCCTGGGAAGTCGTACTCGGAGAGCAGGTCGCGGACCTCGACCTCGACGAGCTCCAGGAGCTCCTCGTCGTCGACCATGTCCGCCTTGTTGAGAAAGACGACGATGTACGGGACGCCGACCTGACGGGCGAGCAGGATGTGCTCACGGGTCTGCGGCATCGGGCCGTCCGCGGCCGACACGACCAAGATGGCGCCGTCCATCTGCGCGGCACCGGTGATCATATTCTTGACGTAGTCGGCGTGCCCGGGGCAGTCGACGTGCGCGTAGTGACGGTTCTGCGTCTCGTACTCGACGTGCGACGTGGCGATCGTGATGCCACGCTCCTTCTCCTCCGGAGCGTTGTCGATCTCGTCGAAGGACCGGGCCTGACCACCGTAGGTGTCCGAGAGCACCTTCGTGATGGCAGCCGTCAGGGTTGTCTTGCCATGGTCGATGTGACCGATGGTGCCGACGTTGACGTGCGGCTTGTCGCGCTCGAACTTCTCCTTCGCCACTTTGTGCTCGCTCCTCTTAAGTCAGGAAATCAGGGGGAAAAATGGTGCCGGACGGCCGCTGTAAGCGAACCCATCCAGACTAGCGCGTTCAGGCGGGGACCGGATCTCCGGTCCGAGCCTCCACGACCTTCTCGGCGATGTGCTGCGGTACTTCCTCGTACCGCTCGAACTGCATGGTGTAGCTGGCGCGGCCCTGGCTCATCGATCGCAGATCGGTCGCGTAGCCGAACATCTCGCTGAGCGGGGCCACCGCGCTGACGACCTGGGTGTTTCCGCGCGGCTCCATGCCGTCGATGCGTCCGCGACGACGGTTGAGGTCGCCGATTACGTCGCCCATGAACTCCTCGGGAGTGACGACCTCGATCTTGAAGACCGGCTCGAGCAGGACCGGCTTGGCACGCCGGATGCCCTCCTGGGCGGCCAGCGAGCCGGCGATCTTGAAGGCGAGCTCGGAGGAGTCCGTCTCGTGGTACTTGCCGTCGGTCAGCGTGATGCGGACGTCAACGATCGGATACCCCGCCTTGACCCCGGACGTGAGGCTCTCCTCGACGCCCTTCTCGACCGCGGAGATGTACTCCGACGGGACCGAGCCGCCCTTGACCTTGTTGACGAACTCGAAGCCCTCACCCGGCGCCGGCTCGACATCGACGTACACGATGCCGTACTGGCCCGAGCCGCCGGTCTGCCGCACGAAGCGCCCCTCCACCTTCTTGGCCGTGCCGCGAACCGTCTCGCGGTAGGACACCTGCGGACGGCCGATGTTGGCGTCCACGCGGAACTCGCGCAGCATGCGGTCGACCAGGATCTCGAGGTGCAGCTCCCCCATGCCCGAGATCTCGGTCTGGCCGGTCTCGTGGTTGGTGGCGACGCGAAAGGTCGGGTCCTCCTCGGCCAGCTTGGAGAGGGCGGTGCCCATCTTCTCCTGGTCGGTCTTCGTCTTCGGCTCGATGGCGACCGAGATGACCGGCTCCGGGAAGACCATGGTCTCCAGCCGGATCGGGCGCTCGGGGGAGGCCAGCGTGTCGCCCGTGTAGACCTGCTTGATGCCCACCGCCGCTGCGATGTCGCCCGCGTAGACCTCGTTGACGTCCTCGCGGTCGTTGGCGTGCATCATCAGGATGCGGCCGACGCGCTCGGTGCGCCCGGTGGTGACATTGAGGATCTTCGAGCCGGCCTCGAGCGTGCCCGAGTAGACGCGGAAGAAGGTGAGCTTGCCGACGTACGGGTCGGCCATGATCTTGAACGCGAGGGCCGCGAACGGCTCCTCGTCGGAAGCCGGACGCGTGGCCGGGCGCCCCTCGTCGTCGCCCTTGACGGGCTCCACCCCCGCGATCGCCGGGACCTCGAGCGGGCTCGGGAGATACTCGAGCACCGCGTCGAGCAGCGGCTGAACGCCCTTGTTCTTGAAGGACGACCCACACAGGACGGGAGTCAGCTCCGTGCCGAGCGTGGCGATCCGGATGGCCTGCTTGAGGCGGTCCGGACTTATCTCGGCCTCCTCCAGGATGAGGTCGACGAGCCCGTCGTCGTAGTTGGACACCTCGTCGAGCAGATGCTCGCGAGCCGCCTGCGCCGCGTCCTCGTACTCGGCCGGGATGGCGACGACCTCGAAGTCCTCGCCCAGCGCGTCCTTGTAGAGAGTCGCCTTCATCTCCACGAGGTCGATGATCCCGAGGAAATCGGATTCGGCGCCGATCGGAAGCTGGATCGGCACGGGTCGCGCGCCGAGGCGGTCGATCATGGTCTGCACGCCGCGAGCGAAGTCGGCCCCGATGCGGTCCATCTTGTTGATGTACGCGATACGCGGGACGCCGTACTTGTCGGCCTGACGCCACACCGTCTCGGACTGCGGCTCGACGCCGGCCACCGAGTCGAACAGGGCCACGGCGCCGTCGAGGACGCGCAGCGAGCGCTCCACCTCGACGGTGAAGTCCACGTGACCGGGGGTGTCGATGATGTTGATGCGGTGGTCACGCCACTCGCACGTGGTGGCGGCGGAGGTGATCGTGATGCCACGCTCCTGCTCCTGCTCCATCCAGTCCATCGTCGCCGCGCCCTCGTGGACCTCGCCCATCTTGTGGGATCGGCCGGTGTAGTAGAGGATCCGCTCGGTCGTCGTGGTTTTGCCCGCGTCGATGTGGGCCATGATCCCGATGTTGCGGGTGTTCTTGAGGCTGAACTTACGCGGCATGAAGGTCTCTGGGTGAGGTGGCGGGCGTCCCGGGCGGCTTTGCCCGGATGGGCGCAGGATGAACGGAGCTCGAACCCCGTCGATGGGTCACACGGGATCCAGCCGCCGTGAGGCGACCGCGCCATGAGGCGCTCGAGCGAAGATCCCCCACCCGTGAGGCGCGCAAAAGCGGCGCCTCTCGAGCGATCCGGGAATATAGCAGCGCCCCGCGGGGGCGAAGACGCCTACCAGCGGTAGTGAGCGAAGGCCTTGTTGGCCTGCGCCATGCGGAAGATGTCGTCCTTCCGCTTGTAGGCCGAGCCCTGCTGGCTCTGCGCGTCGAGCAGCTCAAGAGCGAGCCGCTGCGCCATGGTCTTCTCGCGACGAGCGCGGGCGAACTCGACCAGCCAGCGGACGGCGAGCGTCCGCGCGCGGCGAGCCGGCACCTCGACGGGAACCTGGTAGGTGGCGCCGCCGACGCGACGCGACCGAACCTCGAGGACCGGGGTGAGGGCCTTGATCGAGAGCTCGAGAGCCTCGACCGGGTCCTTGCCGGTGCGCTCGGAGAGGATCGCCAGCGCCTCGTAGACGATCTTCTCGGCGGTCGACTTCTTACCGTCCAGCATCACCTTGTTGATGACCTGCTGGACGATCTTGGAGCGAAAGACGGAGTCCGGCTCGACCGGCCGGATGGTGGCAGCTGCGCGACGCGGCACGGCTACTTGGCCTTCACGCCGTACTGCGAGCGAGCCTTCTTGCGGTCCGAGACGCCGGCGGCGTCGAGCGTGCCGCGTACCACCTTGTAGCGCACTCCCGGGAGGTCCTTCACGCGGCCGCCGCGGATGAGCACGACCGAATGCTCCTGGAGGTTGTGGCCTTCTCCGGGGATGTAGACCGTCACCTCCATGCTGTTGGTCAGCCGGACACGGGCGACCTTACGCAGGGCGGAGTTCGGCTTCTTCGGCGTCGTGGTGTACACGCGAGTGCACACGCCGCGGCGCTGAGGAGCGGCGACCTTGGTCTTGCGCCCCTTCCCGGACTTCAGGCCGGGAGTGGCAAGCTTCTTGGCCTTGGCTGTGCGGCCTTTGCGGACCAGTTGAGACGTCGTGGGCATACGAGGCGGGATGGTAGCAGCGGAGCCACCGCGGCGACCGGGTCGCCTCAGGCCCCCGCCAGTGCGATCTCGACGGGAACGGGCTCGAGATCATTTGCGTGGGCGACCGGCGCGTACGTCAAACGGCCGCCGGCGACGTTGACGCCGGAAGCGAAGCCGGGATCCTCACGGGCGCACGCACGCAGCCCGGAGTCGGCGAGGCGCAGGACGTAGGGAAGCGTCGCGTTGGTGAGCGCGCGCGTGGAGGTGATCGGCACCGCACCGGGCATGTTGGCGACGCAGTAGTGGGTGATGCCCTCCACCTGGTAGGTCGGCGACGAGTGCGTCGTCGGGCGCGACGTCTCGAAGCAGCCGCCCTGATCGATGGCGACGTCGACCAGCACGGCCCCCGGCTTCATCAGCGCGAGCTGCTCGCGGCGGATGACGTGAGGCGCCCGCGCGCCGTGGACCAGCACGGAGCCGATCACCAGGTCGACGCTCGGCAGCCGCTGCTCGATGTCCAGGCGCGTGGCGTAACAGGTGTTGGCCCGACCGCCGAGAGCGATGTCGAGCGCGCGCAGACGCTCCACGCTGGCGTCGTAGACGTGGACCCGCGCCTCCATCCCGATGGCGATGAAGGCGGCGTTCATGCCCACCCCCCCCCCGCCGATGACCATCACCTCGGCCGCCGCCACACCCGGCACGCCACCGATCAGGATCCCGCGGCCGCCGAGGGGCTTCTCGAGCATGTAGGCACCCGCCTGGGTGGCGATCCGCCCCGCCACCTCGCTCATCGGCGCGAGCAACGGCAGCCGGCCGCGCGCGTCCTCGACCGTCTCATAGGCGACGCAGGTGGCGCCGGAGTCGCACAGGGCCGCGGTCAGGAGGGGATCCGGAGCGAGGTGCAGGTAAGTGAAGAGAACGTGATGCGGGCGCAGCAGCGCGACCTCCGGCGGCTGCGGCTCCTTGACCTTGACGATCAGCTCGCCGGCGGCGAAGACGGCCGGCGCGTCGGCCAGCAGCGTGGCGCCCTGGGCCTCGTACTCGGCGTCGGGAAACGACGAGCCCTCCCCCGCCCCCCGCTGGACGACGACCTCGTGCCCGTGCTCGACGAGCTCGCGAACGCCCGCGGGCGTCAGGCCCACCCGGTACTCGTCGGCCTTGGATTCGGTGGGGACTCCGACGCGCATGGGAGCAGTCTGCCCGCTGGACGGGTCCGGCGGGCGCGACGCCGCGAGAGGGCTCCGTCGGCGCGGCTAGGCGGCGGGCTGCGGACGCAGGCTCGCCGGCATGCGCGGAGGCGTGAGCAGGGCGGCGAGGGCCACCAGTGCGAAGGCGATGAACTGCACCACCAGGCCCAGCGGGTCGCCCGGGAGCGGATCGCCGAAAACGATGATGCCCCCCAGGATGCACGACACGTTGGCGGCGGTCGACGTGGAGGCGATGACCGGCACCGCGTCACCCTCCTGCATGCCACGCGCCGAGGCGTAGAAGGCGATCAAGGACGCGACCGCGGCAAGCGGCAGCCAGGGCGAGGTGACGAGCGCTCCGACCGAGCCGCTCCCGGTGAGGGCCTTCACCGCCACGTCGGAGACGCCGATGAGCACGCCGGCGGCCGCGCCCAGCATGACGCCGTGGTGGTGATCCGGGGCGCCCATCCGCGGTCCGTTGACCAGCAGGACGCCGACCACGACGAGCACCGATTCGAACACCACCATGCCGGGAACCGAGAATCCGTGATGACTGCCGCTGCTTCCCGGCAGCGTGATGATCAGCAACAGCAGTCCCACCGCCGTCATGCCGACCCCGACCCATTGGCGCCGGCCGACCGGCAGCGCGAACAGGCGCTGGGCGAGCACGGCCAGGATGACCACTCCGGTCGAGAGCACGGCCTGCACCACCGAAAGGGGCGCGAACATCAGGGCAGCGACGTGGAGGAGCCACGCGCCAGCCGCGATGACCATGCCGAAGGCGAACAGCCGCGAAGCGAAGAGCGCGCGTCCGGACCGCAACGGGCGTCGCAGGTCGACGGCCGGCGCGGCGTTCGCCCCCTTGTGGCGATAGAGGAACGCGAGTTGCGTGGCGAAGGCGCAGGCCAGCGCGAGGGCGATGCCGAGTTGCAGGGTCATGAGCGTCGGAGGCGGGCGGCGTTGTCGTTCAAGGCGCGGCGGGCGTCCTTCCGGTCATCGACATCGGGGGAGGCGCCCTGAGGTCCGCGTCTCCGGTCTGGCCGAAGACGCGGACCCCGGTGAGCCGGGCGACTACGAGTTGGAGTCGCCGCTGTCGGGAGCGTCGAGGTTGCCGAGGTCCTCGAAGCCGGCCGAGCCGAAGCCCGAGCCGATCTCCTCGAGCTCCGCGGTGTCGAAGCCGGGGCCGAAGCCCTGGAGGCCTTCGCCGTCGGCGAGGCCCAGCTCCGCGGCGAGGTCATCGCCCTCGAGCAGTCCCACGTCGCCGACGCCGCGCGGCAGCGGCTCGTCGGCCTCGATCTCGATCGTCCGGTACCGGCGCAGGCCGGTGGCGGCCGGGATCAGCTTGCCGATGATCACGTTCTCCTTGAGCCCGGCGAGCCGGTCGACCTTGCCCTCGAGCGCGGCGTCGGTGAGCACCTTGGTCGTCTCCTGGAAGGAGGCCGCCGACAGGAACGAGTCGGTGGCCAGCGACGCCTTGGTGATGCCGAGGATGATCTCGGCGCCCGCGGCGGGCTCGCCGCCGGCCTCGCGGACCTTCTCGTTGGTCCGGTAGAACTCGTAGCGATCCACCGGCTGGCCGGGGAGGAACTCCGTGTCGCCGCGCTGGTCGACGCGCACCTTCTTCATCATCTGGCGGACGATGATCTCGATGTGCTTGTCGTGGATGTCCACGCCCTGCGAGCGGTAGACCTCCTGGACCTGGTCGACCAGGTAGCGCTCCGTGCGCGTCCGGCGCGCCTCCTGCGTCGGGCCGCCGAACTCCAGCAGCTCGTGCGGGTAGAGGTTGCCCTCGGAGAGCTGGTCGCCCGGCTCCACGCGCTGGCCCTCGATGACCTTGAGGATGGTGCGCAGCGGGAATGACTCCCGGTGCTCCTCGCCGGAGTCGTCGGTGATGACGACCTTGATGTCGCGGTCGCCCGGCTCGAGCGAGACGACGCCCGGAACCTTGGCGATCTGCGCCTGGCCCTTCGGCTTGCGCGCCTCGAAGAGCTCGACGATGCGCGGCAGGCCGTGGGTGATGTCGGCACCAGCGACGCCGCCGGTGTGGAACGTGCGCATGGTCAGCTGGGTGCCCGGCTCACCGATCGACTGCGCGGCGATGATGCCGACCGCGTCGCCGATCTGGGCGGTGATGCCGCTGGCCAGAGAGCGGCCGTAGCAGCGCTGGCACACGCCGACGGTCGCCTCGCACTTGAGCACCGACCGCACGGGGACGGTCGGGCTCTCGCGGCCCTGCAGCGCGACGGCCACCGCCTGCAGGTCGTCGCGTCCGATCTCCTGGTTCATCGAGAGCACCGTGGTGTCGTCGACCCCGAGGTCACGGGCCGCGACGCGGCCGAGGAGCTGCTCGTTGAGATCGCCCGCCACGTCGTAGAGCGGCAGCTCGAGGTGCTCCTGGGTGCCGCAGTCCTCGATGCGGGTGATGACGTCCTGTGAGACGTCGACCAGACGCCGCGTCAGGTAGCCCGAGTCGGCGGTGCGCAGCGCGGTGTCGGCGAGTCCCTTGCGGGCGCCGTGCGTCGAGATGAAGTACTCGAGCACGTCGAGGCCCTCGACGAAGTTCGACTTGATCGGGCGCTCGATGATCTCGCCCTTCGGGTTGGCCATCAGGCCACGCATGCCCGCCAGCTGGCGGATCTGCTTGAACGAGCCACGGGCGCCGGACTCGGCCATCATGTAGATCGGGTTGAGCTGGTCCGTGCTCTTGATGTTCTCGATCATCGCGTCGGCGACCTTGTCGGTCGCCTCGTTCCAGAGGTCCGTCACCTTGGTGTGACGCTCCTCGTCGGTGATCAGGCCCTCCTCGTACTGCTCCTGCACGCCGACGACGCGCCCCTCGTAGGTGTCGAGGATCTCCTGCTTGTTCGGCGGGACGACCACGTCGTTCTTGGAGACGGTGACGCCGGCCTGGGTCGCGTAGTGGAAGCCCAGGTCCTTGAAGGCATCCAGCACCTCGGCCACCGCGGGAGCGCCGAAGGTCTGGATCAGGTCGTCGATGACCTTGACGGTGTCGCGCTTCTTGAGCGGCTGGTTGATGAACTTGTACGAGCTGCGGTCGAAGCGGTCGGGCATCGCCTCCTCCAGCGCCCGCTCGATGCGGTCGTTGAAGATGATGCGGCCGATGGTCGTGAGGACGTGACCGCCCTCGCTGCCGTAGGGGCGGAACTCCGCCACGTCGTGCAGCTTGAGGACGCGGTTCTCGTAGGAGAGCTCGGCCTCCTGCGCGCTGCGGAAGATGTGCGGGCGGCTCGCGCCGTCGGCACCCTGGCCGGACCTGAGCTGCTGCTGACGCTCGATGAGCTCAGCTTCCTCCGGCCCGTAGGTCAGGTAGTACGTGCCGAGCACCATGTCCTGGGTCGGCGTGGCCAGCGGAGCGCCGTGAGCCGGGGACAGGATGTTGTTCGACGACAGCATCAGGATGCGGGCTTCGGCCTGGGCCTCGGCCGACAGCGGAAGGTGGACCGCCATCTGGTCGCCGTCGAAGTCGGCGTTGAAGGCGCTGCAGACCAGCGGGTGGACCTGGATGGCCTTGCCCTCGACCAGCACCGGCTCGAACGCCTGGATGCCGAGGCGGTGGAGCGTCGGCGCGCGGTTGAGCAGCACCGGGTGCTCGTGGATGACCTCCTCGAGCACGTCCCAGACCTCCGGGATCATCGAGTCGACCATCTTCTTGGCCGCCTTGATGTTCTGGACGGCCTTGCGCTCGACGAGGCGGGCCATGATGAACGGCTTGAACAGCTCGAGCGCCATGAGCTTCGGTAGACCGCACTGGTGCAGACGCAGCGTCGGGCCCGACACGATGACCGAACGGCCGGAGTAGTCGACGCGCTTGCCGAGCAGGTTCTGGCGGAAGCGGCCCTGCTTGCCCTTGAGCATGTCGCTGAGCGACTTGAGGGCGCGGTTGCCCGGACCGGTCACCGGACGGCCGCGGCGGCCGTTGTCGAACAGCGCGTCGACGGCCTCCTGCAGCATCCGCTTCTCGTTGTTGACGATGATCTCCGGGGCGCCGAGGTCGAGCAGTCGCTTGAGGCGATTGTTGCGGTTGATGACGCGCCGGTACAGGTCGTTGAGGTCCGACGTCGCGAAGCGTCCGCCGTCGAGCTGGACCATCGGGCGCAGCTCCGGCGGGATGACCGGCACCGCGTCGAGGATCATCATGTCCGGGGTGTTGATGAAGTTGCCGTCTCCGTCCTCCTTGAGGAAGGCGGAGACGACCTTCAGGCGCTTGACGGCACGGGCCTGCTTCTGCCCCTTGCCGTTCTTGACCTGATCCTCGAGGATCTCCTTCTCCTCGGCGAGCGGGACCTGCGCGAGCAGGTCCCGGATCGCCTCGGCGCCCATGCCGCCGCGGAAGTACTCGCCGAAGCCGTACGGAGAGCCGAAGCGCTCCTTGACCTCGCGGAACAGCGCCTCGTCGTTGACGACCTCCTTGGGGCCCATCTCGCGGAAGCCGGAGAAGCCGCGTCCGTCGCCCTCCCACGCCATGCGCAGGCGCTCCATCGAGTCCTCGATGTAGGCCTCGGTGTCGGCGATCTCGGCCTCGAGGACGCGACGGATGTCCTTGAGCAGGCGGTCGCGCTCGTCGTCGTCGAGCTTCTTCGGGTTCAGGTCGAGGTTCTCGGCCCAGATGTGGTCGTCGTCGGTGAAGCCGGTCTGGGATCCGGAGCGCAGGTACTCCTCGCGGTGGCCGAGCGACTCGCGCAGCTCGAGCAGGCGCTCCTCCTTCTCGGAGGCGAAGGTGTCCAGCGTCTCGTTGACGCGGGTCTGCAGCTCGTCGAGGTCACGCGCGCGGGCGTCCTCGTCGACGAAGGTGACGATCGAGGCCGCGAAGTAGAGGACCTTCTCGAGCTCCTTGGGCGCCATGTCGAGCAGGTAGCCGATGCGACTGGGGACGCCCTTGAAGAACCAGATGTGGCTGACCGGCGCGGCGAGGTCGATGTGACCCATGCGCTCGCGGCGGACCTTCGACCGGGTGACCTCGACGCCGCAGCGCTCGCAGACGATGCCCTTGTAGCGGACGCGCTTGTACTTGCCGCAGTAGCACTCCCAGTCCTTGGTGGGACCGAAGATCCGCTCGCAGAAGAGGCCGTCCTTCTCCGGCTTGAGCGTGCGGTAGTTGATCGTCTCCGGCTTGAGCACCTCACCGGAGCTCCAGGCACGGATCTGCTTGGAGGAGGCGAGCCCAATCTCGATGGCGTCGAAGTTGTTGATGTCGATCAAGTTTCAGTCCTCAACTCGCGGGTGTGCCGGGCCGGTAGGGCCGGGCTGGTGGGGCTGGCGGGGTCAACCCCGGTGCTTCGAATCCTCGGATGCTGCGGGGGCCGGGCGCGAAGGGGTGGCTTCGCGCCCGGCACCTGATCACTTGTCCTCGACCTCGGCGTCGGCCTCGGCGTCGGGGGTCTCGCCCAACTCGGAGAGGATCTCCTCGTTGTGCTCCAGGACCTCCGGAGCGATGGGGTCGCGGATGTACTCGTCGGTGTCGTCGCCGGTCATGCCCTCGGCGCCCTCGACGACCACCGTGTCGGCCCGGGCGTCGGCTCCGTCGGCGGCTCCGCCGACCAGGCCGGCGGCGCCGTCGGCGTCGACCGTCGCGTTGCCGTCGGTGTCGCTGGCTCCGGCGCGCACTCCCGACAGATCGATGCCGAGCTCCTCGGCGGCGCGGAGGAGGTCGTCCTCCTCATCGCCGATCTCGGCGTGGGCGCCCTCGTCGGAGACGACGTTGACGTCGAGCGCCAGCGCCTGCATCTCCTTGAGCAGCACCTTGAACGACTCGGGGATCGACGGCTCGGCGATGTTCTCGCCCTTGACGATCGCCTCGTAGGCCTTGACGCGCCCGACGGTGTCATCGGACTTGATGGTGAGCATCTCCTGCAGGGTGTAAGCGGCGCCGTAGGCCTCGAGGGCCCACACCTCCATCTCGCCGAAGCGCTGGCCGCCGAACTGCGCCTTGCCGCCCAGCGGCTGCTGGGTGACCAGCGAGTACGGGCCGGTGGAGCGCGCGTGGATCTTGTCGTCCACCAGGTGCAGGAGCTTCAGGATGTACATGTAGCCGACGGTGACGGCCTCCTCGAACGGCTCGCCGGTGCGGCCGTTGAAGAGCTGGAACTTGCCGCTGGCCCGCTGGCCGGCGACCGCGTCGCGGTCGATGACCATGCGGATCGGCCCGGTGTGCTGGTCCTGCCACTTGATCAGGGCGTCGTCGACGTCCTGGATGGTGGCGCCGTCGAAGACCGGCGTCGCGGTGTAGACCTTCGACCCGTCGACCTGGGCCTCCTGGTAGGCCTGCGTTCCGTCGTCGTACCAGCCCTCCGCCGCGACCCACCCGAGGTGGGTCTCGAGGATCTGGCCGATGTTCATGCGGCTCGGGACGCCCAGCGGGTTGAGGATGACGTCGACCGGCGTGCCGTCCTCCATGAAGGGCATGTCCTCGTCCGGGACGATCTTGGAGATGACGCCCTTGTTGCCGTGACGGCCGGCCAGCTTGTCGCCCTCGGCGATCTTGCGCTTCTTGGCCACGAAGACGCGCACCAGCTCGTTGACGCCGGGCGGCAGATCGTCGCCGTTGGCGCGCGAGAAGGTCATGACGTCGATGACGACGCCGCCCTCGCCGTGGGGGACCTTGAGCGACGTGTCGCGGACCTCGCGCGCCTTCTCCTTGAAGATCGCGCGGATCAGCTTCTCCTCGGCGGTGAGCTCGGTCTCGCCCTTGGGCGTGACCTTGCCGACCAGCAGGTCGCCGGACTGGACCTCGGCGCCGACGCGGACGATGCCGCGGTCGTCGAGGTTGCGCAGCGACTCCTCGGAGCGGTTCGGGATGTCGCGGGTGATCTCCTCGTCGCCCAGCTTCGTGGTGCGCGCGTCGACCTCGTACTCCTCGATGTGGATCGAGGTCAGCTCATCGTCCTTGACGATGCGCTGCGAGAGGATGATCGCGTCCTCGAAGTTGTAGCCTTCCCAGGACATGAAGGCGACGCGCAGGTTCTTGCCCAGCGCCATCTCGCCCTTGTCGGTCGAGGAGCCGTCGCACAGCACGGCGCCCTCGGCGACGGCCTGACCGGCCTTCACGCGCGGCTTCTGGTGGATCAGCGTGCCCTGGTTGGACCGCATGAACTTCTGCAGCGGGTACTCGTCGCGCTCGCCGCTCGCGTTGATGACGATGCGCGTGGCGTCGACGTACTCGACGGTGCCGGCGCGGCGGGCGAGGAGGATGTCGCCGGTGTCGACCGCGGCGCGGCGCTCCATGCCGGTGCCGACCACGGGGGCGTCGGGCTTGAGCAGCGGCACCGCCTGGCGCTGCATGTTCGAGCCCATCAGCGCCCGGTTGGCGTCGTCGTGCTCGAGGAACGGGATCATCGCCGTGGCGACGGACCAGATCTGCTCCGGCGAGACGTCGAGGAGGTCGACCTCCGACGGCGCGACGGTCACGTAGTGGCCGGCCTGCGTGCGGCAGAGGATTTCGGACTCGACCAGGCGCCCGTCGGCGTCGAGGGGGGCGTCGGCCTGCGCGATGACGCGGTCCTGCTCCTCCGTCGCGTCGATGTGGACGACCTCGTCGGTGACGCGGCCGTCGCGGACGACGCGGTACGGGGTGGTGATGAAGCCGTGCTCGGAGATCTGCGCATAGGACGACAGCGAGCCGATCAGGCCGATGTTCGGGCCCTCGGGGGTCTCGATCGGGCACATGCGGCCGTAGTGCGTCGCGTGGACGTCGCGGACCTCGATGGGGGCGCGCTCGCGGGTGAGGCCGCCGGCGCCCAGCGCCGACAGGCGGCGCCGGTGCGTGAGGCCGCTCAGCGAGTTCGTCTGGTCCATGAACTGGCTGAGCTGCGAGGAGCCGAAGAACTCCTTGAGCGCCGCCACCACCGGCCGGATGTTGATGATCGTCTGCGGCGTGATCGTGTCCGCGTCCTCGGTGGTGAGGCGCTCGCGGACCACCCGCTCCATGCGGTAGAGGCCGATGCGGAAGGCCTCCTGGATCAGCTCGCCGACCGTGCGCAGGCGCCGGTTGCCGAAGTGCTCGTACTCGTCGACCTCGTCGGCGACCGCCTCGTGCGACCAGGCCAGCGCCTCGGCGGCGAAGTCCTTGACCTCCACCTCGCCCAACTCCTCGGGCATGCCGAGCTTCTTGGGCAGCGCGACGAGCTTGCGGATCAGCTGGAGGATGTCGTCGTGCGTGAGGACGCGGGTGTCGAGGTCCAGATCGAGGTCGAGCCGCTTGTTGAGCTTGTAGCGGCCGACGCGCGTGAGGTCGTAGCGCTTGGGATCGAAGAACAGCTGGTCGAGCAGGTTGCGCGCGGCGTCGACGCTGGGCGGCTCGCCCGGACGCTGCTTCTTGAACAGCTCGATGAGGGCGCCCTCGGTGGTGCGGGTGACCTCGGTGTCGGCTTCGACGGTGTTGCGCATGTACAGCGAGTTGTCGAAGAGATCGAGGATCTCCTGATCGGACTCGTAGCCCATGGCGCGCAGCAGGACGGTGACCGGCAGCTTGCGCTTGCGGTCGATCCGGACGAAGACCTTGCCCTTCTTGTCGATCTCGAGCTCCATCCAGGAGCCGCGGGCCGGCATCAGGTTCGCGACGAAGAGCTGCTTGTCGGCGTCCTTGGGCTCCATCAGGTACGCACCCGGGGAGCGCACTAGCTGCGTGACCACGACGCGCTCAGTGCCGTTGATGACGAACGTGCCGCGCTCGGTCATCCACGGGAAGTCGCCCATGAAGACGGACTGCTCGCGGATCTCGCCGGTCTCGCGGTTGATGAAGCCGACCGTCACCGTGAGGGGGCGGGCGTAGGTGAGATCCTTCTCGCGGCACTCCTCGAGCGACGCGACCGGATCGTCGAACTGGAACGCCCCGAACTGGACGGCCAGGTTGCCGGTGTAGTCCTCGATGGGCGAGATGTCGTCGATCGTCTCGCGCAAGCCGCCCTTCTCGGTGTCCACCAGCCAGTCGAACGACTTCCGCTGGATGTCGATGAGGTGCGGAACCTCTAGTACCTTGTCGAGGCGCGCGAACGAGCGGCGCGTACGAAGAGCGTCAGCAGAAGCCAAGATGGCTACTCCTCTTGGACTGGGCGAGAAAGGGCAAGAAGGCAGGCGCCACTGCGGGCAGGCGTCGCTGTGGTTGCGACGCAGGCTCAGGACGCGACAAACGAATCTAGCACAGGGGGGCGAACCCCCTGCGGGGGTTCGAGGCGCTCACGGACCCCGTCCCGGACCCCTCGTATGTGGCGAAGGGAACGACCTCGGACGGCTGCGGTATCGGCCTACCCATGGCACTGTAGCGGCGGTGCTCCTCGGGTGACCCCTGACGTAGGGTGTCGCCCCATGGTCGGCCACCGCCTCGACGAGTCGCCCCCCGTGGACGAGTCGCCGGCGAGCAAGGCCCTCGCGGGTCGCACCATCGGCATCGCGGCGATCTCCCTCGCTTCGGGAGGCGCCGAGCGACAGGCCGCGCTGTGGGCCGAGGCGGTCGCGGCCTGCGGCGCCGAGGTGCTGGTGCTGTCGCTGGAGCGATCGGCCCAGCGCTACCCGCTTCCGCCCGGCGCGCGCCTGCTCACCGTGGGCAAGACGAGCCGGCGCGACACCCTGAACGGACTCCGCCACATGCGCAAGCTCGCCGAGTCGTGTGACGTCGTGGCGGCTTTCCAGCCGTACATGGGCCTTCTCTGCCTGGCTTCCGGCGCGCGGCCGTACATCATCGTGAGCGGACAGGACCCGCGCCGCTTCGGTGACACCTCGCGGATGCCGCCCTGGGCGTTGCGCGCCGCGTTCACCCGCGCAGCGGCGATCACCGTCCCGAGCGAGGGACTGATCGAGTGCCATCGCCAGATGGGCTTCGCTCCCGGAGGCCCCTGGTTGCACGTCCCGAACATCGTGGACGAGGCGGCCTTCCGCGATCCGGCCGCGGAGCGCGAAGGAGTCCTCTGCGTCGGGCGCCTCTTCGAGTCGAAGCGACCGCTCCTGGCCATGCGGGCCGCGATCGCCGCCGGCCAGTCGATCACCTTCCTGGGCGACGGCCCCATGCGCGAGGAGATCGCCGAGGAGGCGAGGCGCCTGGGAGCCGGCGACCGCGTCCACCTGTCGGGCTTCCACCCGCGACCGTGGGAGTTCTACGCCCGTCACCGGGTGTTGCTCCTCACCTCGACCTACGAGACATTCGCCAACGTGATCGTCGAGGGCCTCGCGGCGGGCATGCCCGTCGTCAGCGTCGACTGCGACTTCGGGCCGCGGGAGATCCTCCGCGGTGCCCGATTCAGCCATCTCGTCGGCGATGACGCGGACGGGATCGCTGACGCCGTGCGGCAGGTGGCGGAGCGGCCGGTCACGGAGGAGGAGACGCGGGAGTGCCAGGCGATCGCCGGCCGCTACCGTCGCTCCGTGCTCCAGCCGCAGATCGTCGCCGCCCTCGAGGCCGCGCTCTAACCCCCATGCACCGACCGGGAGCCGACTTGAAACCACTGGAGCCGCATTGAGCAGACCCGGCGGTCGCCGCACCGACAGCGGGACAGATGAGCCCGACGCTCCCACGTCGGTGCTGCTGATCTGCTCGCCCGGCGGCCACATGCAGCAAATGCTGGCCCTGAAGCCGGCCTGGGGCGACTGCCGTCGCGCCTGGGTCAGCCTGAGAGCCGCCGACAGCGAGAAGCTGCTGGCCGACGAGTCGGTGGTCTGGGCGCACGGCCCGACCAATCGCAGCCTTTCCAAGCTGGTGCGCAACATCTTCGTCGCGGCGAGGACGCTGAGACGAGCGGATCCCGATGCCGTCATCTCCACCGGCGCCGCCCTCGCCGTCCCGTTCATCATCTTCGCCCGCCTGACCGGGCGCCGTGCCGTCTACGTCGAGAGCTTCACCCGAACCGACGGGCTCTCGCTGTCGGGGCGGATGGTCTACCCCTTCGCGACCGACTTCTTCGTCCAGTGGCCCGAAGCCGCCGCCGGGCGCCCGAAGGCCCGCTACGTGGGAGCGATCCTGTGATCTTCGTGACGGTCGGGACTCATCACGACGGCTTCACGCGCATGCTCGAAGCCGTGGCGGCGCTCGGCGACCGGGATCTGGTCGTCCAGTACGGCAATGGCCGGCCCCCGGCCAACGCCCGTGTCGCCGAGCCGTTCATGCCGTTCCCCCAGATGCTCGAATGCTTCGACGAAGCCGAGCACGTGATCACGCACGCGGGAGTCGGAAGCATCCTTCTCGCCATCCGCCACGGTCACCAGCCGCTCGTCATGCCGCGCCAGCACAAGCTCGGCGAGCACGTCGACGACCATCAGGTCGACCTCTCCCGCCGACTGGAGTCGACCGGGCGGGTGCGAGTCGTCTGGGAGGACGACGACCTCGCCGCAGCGCTCGCCTCGGCGCGGACCCGGGGAGCGCACGCCAGCCTGCCCACCACGGGTCTGCACGCGGCGGTCCGCAACGCCCTCCTCGGCCGCTGAGGCGGTCGGAGGCCGCCCGAGCCGGACCGGCGGCTCACCGACTTCGGCTCAGGAGCCGACGGCGCTTTCGCCCGTCACGGCCGGGCGGCGGCGACCCGTGGTGAGGATCTCCCGGTTGATGGCGCTGATGGTGGCTCGGTCGGAGCTTCGGCGCACTGCGGCGACGGCAGCTTCTGACATCCGATCCCACCGCTCGTCGTCGCTCAGCAGCGCCTTGACGTGGTCGGTCATCGCGTCGACGTCGCCGAGCTCGTAGACGAAGCCGTTCTCCCCGTGGACCACGACATCCCGCGCCTCTCCGATGTCGGAGACGACCACCGGGACTCCGCCCGCCATCGCCTCCGTCATCGCGATCGAGAGGCCCTCTCGCTGTGATGCCAGGACGAAGACGCGGGCGTTGGCGTACACCGACTCGATGTCGGAGACGAACCCGAGGAAGTCGACCGAGTCTTCGATGCCGAGCCGGCGGGCCTCGACCTTGAGCTCCTCCATCATCGGCCCACGCCCCGCCACGGCGGCGCGAATCCCGGGGCGCTCCTCGGAGACCCGGGCGACCATCTGCAGGAACTCCCCCACGCGCTTGCGCGAGATGAGCTGGACGGCGGTGATCACGTCCCAGCGGCGATGCTCGCCACCGGCGGCGAAGCGGGTCTCGTCGACGCTCGCCGGGAGGGCGACCACCCGCTCGGGGTCGAGCCCCTCGGCGATGAGGGCCGCACGTGCACGGGTACCCATCACCGCCACGACGTCGCAGGCCCCGAGCACCGCGAGCAGCAGGCGCTCCAGGACCGGGACGGGACCGGGCAACCGGCTGAGCACCTTGTTGTCGGAGGCATATCCCCCGCCCTCCCATTCGACCGGCCCGCCGATCGCGTGGACGTAGACGCGGCGACGAGTGAGCCGACCGACGACCAGGGCGTTGATCGCGTGCGGGACGACGTTGTAGGCGATGACCCAGCGCGGCCGCTCTCGCAGGGAGACGGCGATGCAGGTCAGCAGCTTTGCCGCGGCGCGCCCGCACGCCCGGGTCAGCCACGCCGGCGGCACCACGGTCCGCAGCTTGGGCATCGGGGACTGCGGCTCATCGGCGACGAGCGTGACCGACTCGACTTCGGGCAGGTCGGTGATCGGCTCGAGATGGGCTCTGAGCTGGTTCGGATTGAGCGTTACGGTGACGAGTAGGCGCATGAAGAGAGGCGCCGGCGCAGGGGCCGGCGGGAGCAGAAGACTAAAGGTACGTGGCCCCCGAGCCGATGCCCGGGGTGACAGCGACGGGTTCTGCCATCCGCGGACGTGTCGAAATTCAGCCTCACGGCGCTGCTAGATTTTGAGAGAATGCTGTTTCCCGACCTTTATGCGGCGCTTCGCGCGCACAAGCTACTGCTGGTCCTCGGCACGCTGGCTTGCGTCCTTGCGACATTCGTCGTGACGAACGCCCAGCAGAAGTACTACGAGGCGTCTGCCGTCGTCCGGATCGAGCCGACCAGCGAGACGAGCAGCCCCAACGACCGCTATGAGGCCTCTCAGCGCCTCGCCCGCACCTACGCCGAGGTGTACCAGCGTGGCGCGGTCAACGATCGCATCCGCACGCTGCTCAACGCGCGGGTCCCGATCGGCGAAGACGAGCTCGTGGCACAGCAGGTCAAGGACCTCGACCTCCTTTCGGTGGGCGCCCTCACCACCGATCCTCGCCGCTCGGCTAGCCTGGCCAACGCCGGCTGGCGGGCCCTCGAAGACCTGAGTCGGCGCGACACGCTCATCCTCGTCACGCCCGCCGTGGTCCCCGATACGGCGGCGTCGCCCAATCTCAAGGTGAATCTTCTGCTGGCCACCGTCGCCGGCATCATCCTCAGCACCGGTGTCGCCCTGATCCTCCACGCGGTTCGCCAGCCGATACCGGATGCCGAAGGCGTGGAACGTGACTTCGGCCTGCCGGTGTTGGCGACGATCCCACTGCTGCAGACCAGTCGCCGCGCGGGAGCGGGCGCTCCGGGCGCCACCACGAACCCGTTGGCCGGTGAAACCGCACCCAACCGGAATGGCGATTCCTCGCTGCTGGACCCCGCGGCCTCCGGTCGCACGAGCACTTCGAGGAGGTCCTAGCGCCATGGCGAGAACTCAGGCAGCATCCGGTTTGGTCGACCCGTTCGGAGACAGCTCGCAGCCGCTGCGTGGCCTTCGCGTGTCGGTTGACATGGCCACCGCGCGCCGCAGGAGCACGAGCCTCCTCTTCACGAGCGCCGGGGAGCGGGAGGGCAAGACGACGATCGCGACCAGCCACGCGCTCGTCGCCGCCGCGGGTGGGCGCAGCGTGCTGATCATCGACGCCAACCTGCAGCACTCCGACGTCCACAACCGCTTCCGCCTTCCGCTGTCGCCCGGTCTGGTCGACTACGTCGTCGGAGACGCCTCCGAAGACGAGTGCGTGCACACCGCGACGGTCGACTCCATCCAGATCGACGTGATGCCGGCCGGCGCCGAGGTACCTCGCAGCGGTGACATCCTGGCATCGCGAAGGATGTCCGAGCTGGTCACCTCGGCGTCCCAGTCATACGACCTCGTCGTCATCGACGCCGCGCCGGTCCTCACCCACCCCGACGCGAACGTCCTCAGCGCCCTGCCCGAGGTCGACACCGTCCTCGTCGCACGGCGTGGCCAGCAGCGCAAGCGCCTCGATCGCGCCATCGCTCAGCTTGAGCGCACGCAGGCGAACCTGCTGGGCGTAGTCTTGAACGAGGGCTGAGACGTGAGCGCGCTGGCCGTCGGCCACCGTCTCGTCCTTCCCGCGTCGGCGATCGTCGCCGTCGTCCTGCTGGCGGCGGGTGTCGGCGCGGCGATCGGGCTTGGGCAGCCCATGGCGGCGGCCCTCGCCGCGGTGCCGCTCGTCACGGCGGTTCTGGCGATCCTCGCGCTCAAGGGACGCTGGGCGCTCGTCCTGATCGCGCTCGGATTGACCTATGCCGGCGCGCCGTTCACGGACCGCATCGCCCTCGGAGGCACTGGGGTCTGGATCTCTGATGTCGTCATTGGCCTCGCCGTCGTCGGCTGGGTGGCCGAGTGGCTGAGCAAGCCGGCGGAGCGCCGGCCCCGTCTTCCCCGCGCCGCCGTCCTCGGCATCCCGGTGCTGCTTCTCGCGATCACCCTCCTGATCGGCGCCGAGCGCGGTAGCGAACGGTACGGCGCCTCTCTGATCGGCATGCCGCTCCGACTCGTCGCCTACGCGATGATCGCCACCGCGATCACCAACGTCACGCCGCGGCAGGCGCTGCGCGGGCTCACCGTCGTCTTCTATGCCGGAGTCCTCTATCAGGCCGGGGTGGCGGCGTATCACATCGCCACGGGGACATCGGCCACTGAGCATCTGAATCTCTCCACCGGCGGGATTCGCTACATCGGGATCGGCCCGGCCACTTACGCCGCGGCGTCGGTGTTGATCGCCCTGCTGAATCTGGCTAGGAGCGAGAAGCACCGCGGGATCCACCTGGCCTTCCTCGCCATCGCGTGCCTGACTGTGCTGGTGACCTATACGAGGACGGTGTGGCTGCTCGTCGGGATCGAGGTCCTCGTCATCCTCCTCGTCTCGAGCCGAGCCCGACAGGTGACCCTGTCATCGCTTCCGATCGTCGTCCCGTTCCTGATCATCGGAGGCCTTGGGATCGCTGCGGCGAAACCCGATCTGATCGCCACGTTCAGCGAGCGCCTCTCCACGCCCGCCTCTCAGGACTCGAGCGTGGAATGGCGAGCGTATGCCTACCAGTCAGTGCTGTCCGGAGTGAGCGACGAGCGATTGCTCGGTGTGGGCTTCGGACGGACCCAGTCCTTCTCCATCAACGGTCAGCCGAACTACATCACCGGCGACCCTCACAACGGCTACATCTATGTCTACGCCGGAGGCGGGATCCTCGCGCTGGCGGCACTGATCCTCGTGATGCTCGCCTACCTGTGGGACCTGGCGGGCCGATGGAAATGGGGCGACGAGGACGGGCGAACCCTGCTCGCCTTCTCTCTCGGCATGTGGTTCATCTTCATGGGCCACGCCGCTGCCGAGCCGATCTTCACCGAGCCGACGATGCTCCTGACGATCTGGATCGCGACGCTGCTTCCCGCGATGGTCGTTCCCCCGGGGCCCAAGCCGCTGCTCGGGGCCGCACGCCGTACGCCACCCGCCATGGTGGCGCGCCGGCTGCGCCGGAGTCCGCGCGAGACTCCCCTCGCGCATGCCTGACCTCAGCGCCGCCCGCATCGGAACACCGCTTTCCTCGACTCATTGGAACGGCCGCGTCGCGATCGTGTCACCGCACCTCGATGACGCGGTGCTGTCCCTGGGCGCATCGACTCGAGCCGCAACGCGGCGCGGTACTCAAGTCGATGTCGTCACGGTGCTCTCAGGCGATCCGACATCGATGACGCCGTCGGATCAGCACAATCGCGAAGCTGGCTTCGAGACGGCCGGCGAGGCATCAAGGGCCCGTCGCCTCGAGGATCAACTCGCGTGCCAGACCCTGGAAGCGCGCGCATTGTGGCTTCCCTTCGCCGACGATGCGAACGAGGCGCGCCCCGACGACGACGACATCGCCGCGGCGCTCGCGAATCAACTCAGGGCTTATGACGCCGTCCTCCTCCCCGGCTTCCCGCTGCGCCATCGTGACCATCGGCGGATCAGCCGGCTCGCCCTTCAGACGCTCGAGGCCGGAACTACCGTGGGGCTCTACGTGGAGCAGCCGTATGCGAGTTGGCACGCGCTGTCGCGCAAGAGCGTCAGCAAGTCGACGCCGGCGGTCGCGTCCCTCGACGACATCGGCCTTCACCTGATCGCGGACGAGCGGTGGCAGCGGACCTTCTGTACGCCTTCGGACTGGGCGGCGAAGGTCAAGGCGGCGGGCGCGTACCACTCGCAGATGGCTGTCCTCCGTAAGGCACCACGCACTCGCATCCTCGCGTATGAGCTATTGCGCGGTGGAGAGCGGGTGCTCTGGTGCAGCCTGCGCTGACGGCGCCCCTTCTCGGGCAGCCGCCGCCGCGACTGCAGACGAGCACTAGCCGTAGGGCGTGCTTACGGCCCTCGATCCGTGAGGCGTCAGGAGGTGGTGGGGCGCAGGCCGGCTCTCGCGAGCGCGCCGGCACGCTTGCGGGCACGGACCATCACACGGCCCACGCTCTGCCATTCCTCGACCAGACTGGGCCCCGGATCGTCAAAGGCGAACAGCGAGAACGTCTGCCGGTGCAGAAGGCTCCTGACCCATTGCGCGGAAGTCAGCTCTCCACAGCGTCGATAGTCGAGGAACGAATTGAAGTCGGCAACCGGGTGCCAGAGGTGGCGACCCCACTTTGCCGGTCCCAGGAGGTTCGCCGGCAGACCTAGGGCGCGCCGGTACGAGAGGACGGCTACGTCGAAGCCCGACGAACGCACCAAAGCGGTGGAGAGGTCGAAACGCGGATTGCATTCGATCAACCACAACGCGCCGTCGACAGGATCTTGCTTGAACTCCGTGACCGCCATCCCCCGGACGTTGGCGGCCTGGGCGAAGCGCAGACCTTCGGCCGCGACCGCCGGAAGCCTTTCTCCGACGCTGTAGCAGCCCACGCCGAAGTGGATCGGCCGCTGACGCAGCTTGCGGTGAGTGAACTCCATGAGCGGTTGCCCACGTTCATTGAGGTACGTGGTATGGACCACGATGCGCTCGTCCGGTCCCTCCACGAGCTCGGTGACCTGCATCTCCAGCTCAAGATCGACCATCCTTCGCAGCAGCAGTTCGAGCTCCGCGCGATCGTTCGCGACAATGACCTTGTCCAGTATCGGAGAGCGCTGCACGAAGATGTGCCGATGCACCGCCTTCAACCCACACGGGAAGCGAAAGGCGTCGAGTGGCGGACCGATGTCGTCGGCGGTTCGCACCGTGCAGGTGCGTGGCCTCCGGACTCCGGCGCGATCGGCGATCTCGTAGGTCCTGTCCTTATCGAGCAGCGCCAGCACCGATTCATCGTCGGATTCGACGACCCGCAGTCCTCGATCGGCGAGCTCGGCCCGGTGGCGGGCGATGAGCTCGAGCCCGTCGTCAGACGCGGCCATGACGACGCCCCCCTCGGGCGCGTCCGAAAGCAGCCACCGAAGCCACTGCTCCTGGATGTTCGGCCCAGTCGCCGCGACCGCCTTGACGCAGCAACGCGAGCGTCCGAAGTGATCCGCGTCCGTACCAAGAGCGATGACCGGGACTCCGGCTCGGTACAAGCTACGTGCGACGACCATCCCGGTGACGGGACCACCGAGAATGATCGCCGGTGATCTGTCGTTGAGGGGTCTGGTCATATCCGATCCGCGCGCTGGGCTCGTCGCGAGCATGATCGCGCGACACCGATGTCAGTTCCTGAACCGTAGCGCTAAGTCGCCACTGGATCGAGTACGACAATCGTCCACCGATGTTTCGTGCTCGCCTGAGCAGCACACCTTCCGCCGACGCCGGATGCCGCGCGCGACTACGGGATCGAGGACCGCCGGAGGTGGGCTCAACGGCCATGGAGAGCCTCGTCTCCCGCGGGAGCTGTGACATACTCGCGGCCATGGCAGGCCTCGTAGCGGTCATCAGCGGGGACGGTCACTCGCCGGTCCCACGTGCGGAGCTGGACTCCCTGATCCGGGCGTACGAGCATGTCCGTGGAACCGGCCCGGTACACGTTGCTTCTGCCGGTGAGTTCGGGCTCTGCGCGAGGATCGAAGGACCGGTCGGCGGTGGCATCGATCAGGATCGAGGTGGCTGGTGCGCCTCCGTCGGGAAGCTCCACACGAGACACCGGGGCACGCGAGCGCCGCTCATTGACCTGGACGGTCAATTCGCCGCTGTTCGCTTCGACGAAGCCGGCGTCCGACTGGAACTCATCAGCGACCCGTTCGGCATGCAACCCCTCTACGTCGCCGACCTTGACGGCAGGATCTATGCGTCCACTTCAGCCACCGCGCTTGCCCGCCACCTGAGCGCATCGCCCGATCGCCTGGGCGCCGCCCTTTTTCTGCGCACCGGACGCCAGTTCGGACCGCTGACCCACTGGTACGGCATACGCCGTCTCGACCCCGCGACGGTCATCACCGTTGCGCGATCGGGGCACACAGAAGAAACCTACTGGCGTCCAACCGTGGACGAACGCGTCCGCGCGATGTCGCTGAAGGAGACCATCGATCACTGCGCCTACGCCGTGCTCAGCACGGTGGAAGCCAACCTGGTTGGCGAGCCATGCATGAAGGCCGACCTCACCGGCGGCTTCGACAGCCGACTGGTCACGGCGGCCATGGCTCGGCTGGGGATGCAATTCACCGCCCAGACGAGTGGTGAGACGGAGACCATCGACGTGCGGCTCGCCCGAGAGGTGGCCGAGGCCGGTGGGTTCGATTGGCACCAAGAGCGGCTTCCCTTGGATTGGCAGCCCGGCACGGACGCGCTTCGCTCCGCCATGGGCTGGAGTGACGGCATGCTCGAGGTCCTGCAGCTATCCGAGGTGCTGTGGCTTCAGAAGCGGCGGCGGCAGAGCTGCGAGCTTGTGGTCACCGGAGGTGGCGGCGAGCACTTCGGGCCTCAGCCGTGGCTACAGGAATTCCTGCGCGCGGGCCGCTCGCGCCAGATCAACTGGGACAACTACATGTCCATGCGCGCCTTGACACCCGAGGATCTCAGCGTTCTGCGCACAGATCCGACCGAAGACGTCGAGCTGTACATGCGAGAAGCTTTGTCTGAGCGCGCCAGCGCTTATTCGGATGAGCTCAACACGACGCAGCTCGACATCGTCTATGCGTACCGAACCGTCGGGCACTTCGGCGCGTATCGCGCTGCCTCGGAGGCGTTCGTACGTTCGGAGTTGCCTCCTTACTACAAGGGCCTCTTCAGCGCAGGATTCTCAGCCCATCATCGGTTCCGCAACGGTCATCGGCTGCATCGAGGTGTCATCGGCAGGATCAACCCGACGATGGGTGCCGTCGAGACCGAACGCGGGGGGCCTGCTCAGCGTATGCGCTTGAACAATGCTCACCGCTTCACCCCCTACTACTGGCGGCTCGGCCGGACGGCGGTCAACAAGGTGCGCGGCCGCAAGTCCACTGCCGCGCCTGAGGGCCCGGCGCAGTCGGGATACCGCCATGCGATCCGCTCGATGCGCGAAGATGGGCTCCTGGACCCCGGCACCATGCGATCCGGCGAGGTCTACGACGCAACGAAGCTGTCGGCCCTTCTCGATCGTGCCGAACAGCCGCACTTCGGCGGGTGGGGAATGCTCGGGCGCGTCGCCACGCTCGAGTTGACCCTACGCAGCGTCGACGGCGCATCTCTCTCCAGTTTGCGCATCTGACGTCCATGACATCGCGCCTGTAGCCGGGTATCGAGCTCCGAGAGGAGTGGGTGCCTTGGTAGGCGTCAACGAGAACACGGGCCGCTTTTCTGCTGCGCAACAGTCGCACGATTGTCACGGGCACGGGAGCGTGGAAGTCCACACCGTACGCCGAGGTGGACCTGACCCGCTTCGGTGGACGCGTTGCGGCTGGTCTTTGCAGCCTGTCCCTTGAGAAGACTCTGTGACCAGCTGGGCCTAGAAGCGGCGAAGCTGGCTTCTTGAGCGTCGCGAACAACGTCTCGGCGACGGCGTTATCGAACGCTGAGCCCTTAGCCCCCATCGAGACATCGATGCCAGCCTCGCCGCAGCGCTGGCAGGAGATCAGCGCCACGTAGTGACCACCTCTGTCGCTGTGATACACAAGTCCGGCGTCCAGGCCGGCGCTGTCAGATCGCCATCTCGAGCGCCTCGACGACGCGCTCGGCGCGCATATGCTCGGTCATCGCCCAGCTCACGCAACGCCGCGAGTAGCAGTCGATCACGACCGCTAGGTAGAGCTTGCCTTCTACGTCGAGATCTCGGTCAAGTCCGCGACCCCGAGTCGATTCGGCGCGCTCGGCACGAAGTCGCGACGCACAGGATCCGGTGCCGTGGCGATTCCCGGCACGTGGATCGTCGTGCGACCCTCGCGCGGACGCACCATGCCCAACAGTCCCGCCCAGCGCATCAACCGCGCGACGCACTTGGGGCTCACATGGACGCCGTGGTGACGCAGATCGGCGTGCACGCGCGGCCAGCCGTAGGTTCCGTTGCTTTCGCTGTGGATCGCGGCGATCGCGTCAAGCAGTTCGCCGTCGCGGCACCGGCGCGCTGACGCCGGGCGGTCCCTCCAGGCGTCGTAGCCGGCCCGACTGACGCCGAGCACGCTGCACAGCAGGGAGACGCGGTGCTGTGACTTCTTCGCGTCGATCAGTCGGAAGCACATCACCGGCGATCGGTCCCCGCGCGAAGAAAGCCGCGGCCGCCTGGAGGATCTCGCGCTCCCGCACCAGTCGGCGGTTCTCGCGCCGCAGCCGGCGCAACTCCTCGCGCTCGCCCGTAGTCAAGCCATCGACGCCGCCAACTGACGTCGCCCTGGCGGCGCCCATTGCGCAGCGTCTGCTCAGACACGCCCGGTCGGCCGCGACCTGCGTGAGCGGAACGCCCGAACGCACCATGCGACCGCCTCGCGGCGGAACTCCGGTGGATAGATACGGCGGTCGGGTTCGTGGCATGTAGACATCCTTCCTGTCCGGGCCCACCGGCCCACCGGCCCAAGCGAGCAAGTGTCCCAGGTCAACTACAAGGCACCAGAACCAAGTGCGGTTTCGACTAACCACCGCCCCAAGCAGACGGGGCTCGCTAGTTCGTCAACCGGTCGGGCTGCCTGACAACGGCAGCTGAAGGGGACAGTCGCTCCGAGAAGCTCACGATGCAACCGGGAGCGACTCCGCCGGAGCCCATCGGGAAGCGCTCGCCCGCCAACTAGCCACCGTTAACGGATGCCTGCTTCGTTTCCGTTCGCGTCCGGCCATCGGACAATCTAATCCGAACTAGACGCCTGTTCTAGCAAGGGCGGCGGTCGCGCGACCGATGCTCCTACCACGGCGGTCGCAGCCTCAGCAAGGGCGCGCGACCGCGGTCAAAAGGCAGTAGCAGCAGTCGCCAAAGGCAAACCGTTCGCGAGGACGGGACGCAAAGCCACGGGACTCCCTGAGTCAGCCGGGCCGCCGACACAACCACGGGTTGGTGACAGAGCTGCGGTTCCCCAACCCAAGGAGTTCCGATGTCCCGCAGCGCACGGCTTCGCGCGATCGAAGCCCTCCGGCGCCCGTCCATGGCGCTCGCCACGACCGCCGCCGCTATGGCTCTCTTGCCAGCGACGGCACTGGCCGACACGGCGATCCAGGGAGAAGTGCTCAGCCTCAACTCCTCCAGCGTCGGCAAGGTCATCAGCGACTCGGCCGCCAGTGGAGGCAAGGCGCTCAAGATCTGGTCCAATGGATCGGGCTCGAAGTCTGTCGCCGTCGCGGAGAAGAGCGTCACGCTCGTCGCCCGTGCGCGCGGCGAACAGTGCAACGGCGCTCCGCGGATGAGCGTCTATGTGGACGGCATCCGCCGCATCGACACCTCGGTCTCGAGCAACTCCTACGCCACCTACAGTGCCAGCGTCGCCTTGGCGGCCGGTACCCACACGATCAAGGCAGCGTTCACCAACGACTACAAGTCGGGATCTTGTGACCGCAACTTGATCGTCGACTCATTTTCTCTGAAAGCCGCAGCCACTACGACCACTTCGACCGCGCCGGCCCCGACTCCAGCTCCCACTGCCACTCCGACTTCGACTCCGGCCCCCGCTCCGACTTCGACGCCGGCCCCCGCTCCGACTCCTGCACCGACCCCCGCACCGGATCTCTCCGGCACGGGTTCCGTCACCCCGACTCCGTCGTCCGCGCTGCGTCCCGACTTCGACAGCGCTTGGGGAACGGCCAACTACTCCGGAACCGCCATCGGGCCGTTCAAGGCCTCGGTGCATCGCGAGCGCATCTCGATCGTCAACGATCCCGCCGGACTGCCGCGCAAGGTAGCCAAGTTCTCGGTCTATGACTACGACACCGGACCCACCGAGAATCCGCGCGCCCAGCTCGAACTGCCCCGCTTCATCGACACCGACGAAGAGATCTGGCAGGGCCTGTCGATCTTCTATCCGTCGGACTTTCCGACGCAGGTGACTTCGTCGAGCGGAGGATCGTTCATTACTCATACCTCGATGGCCGCTCCGCCCCACGCCGGCACCACCGCCGTGTCCTTCGGCTCCTACGGCGGAACCTACAAGTTCGGCGCGCGCCTTTCCGGATCCGGCACCTACGGCTGGGCCGTAGCCCCGCAGCGCGGCGTGTGGCACGACTTCGTGATTCGCATGAAGATCGGCTCGCAGGGCTTTCTGGAGATGTGGCATAACAACGGCAGCGGACTGGTCAAGCAGAAGATGAGCAACACCGGCCCCGGTGGGACTATCGGAACCCTCTCCGCCGACGGCTACCGCTGGATCGGCAGGACCAACGACCCCACGAAGCAGACGCCGCCGCTCGACTCCCGCCTGGCCCTCTACTACAAGAAGGGCATGTACGCGACCGGCGGCAACCCGCTGACGCTCTACTACGGACCCGCGAAGTGGCGCGTTCGCCAGGCAGCCGATACCGACAGCGCGCTGCTCGCGACCGTCAACCCCGCTTCCTACGGCGGCTGATCGGCCTCAGATCTCCGCGCGATAGGCAAGACTGAGGCGTCCCGTCGATTTCCGGCGGGGCGCCTCAGCGCCGTGAAGGAGGAGGTTTGGCGCGGCCTCCTGGATTCGGGCACACAGAAACTTATGCTGAGACGCCATCATGTTGGATGTGAGCAAGCAAAAGGCGAGAACTCGAATGCTGCGGTTGGCGGTCGGTGGTCTGGCTCTGCTGTTGATCGCCTATGCGGTCGTCAGCCTGGTCAGCGGCAACGAACCACCCGCGGAGCGGACCGACCGCGAACCCGCGCGAGAGCCGGCGAAGATGGTGTTCGCGTCGTCCTTTGCCAACGGACTCAGCGAGTTCCCGAAGCAAATCCATCCGGAACGCATCTCGGTCGTCGACGATCCGGTGCTCGGACCTGATCGTAAGGTCCTTCGCTTCGAGGTCTACAACTCCGACACCGGACCTACGGAGAACCCACGGGCGCAGATCGAGACGGCCTACGACTTCGAAGAGGGCGATGACCGGTTCGCCGGCTTCTCGTACTACTTTCCGGACGAGTTCCCGACTCAATTGCCGTCACAGGCTTGGATCTCACTCGGATCGATCGCCTACGGGCCTCCGTACAACGGGGCAGGTCCGCTTAGCATCCGAGTGCAGAACGACACTGACGGCGACGGCGCCGAGATCCGTTGGCAGCGCAACGACACCTATGACAACGACATCCCGTGGACCGGCCCGAAGATAGCCGACATCAAAGGCCGCTGGGTCGACTTCGTGTTCCGGACCAAGCTTCACCGCGATCCGGACGTGGGCTTCGTTGAGCTCTGGATGAACACCGGCTCAGGATGGGAGCGGCAGGAGCTCAACGGCGAAGAACACCTGGGCATGAACACCTACGACGATTCCAATGACGGTGGACCGAACAACTCACGGCTCGGGCTGTACTTCCGCAAGGACATCTCCGGTCCGCTCACCGTGTACCACGGGCCGATGAAGATTGTCTCCGCTGGCGCTGGAGCGTTCGACATGGTCGCGCCTCGCTCCTATCCGTGAGGCGAATGATGCCGGTCGGGCTCGGCTTGAGGTCCGGCTATGCTCCTCCGCTGGCGGCGGACCTCGTGGTTCCCCGTTTCGGCCGTGCCTGAGCTTGGCCCACCGCCCATCGCTGGCGGTGGACTTCAGTACTCGAGGCCCTGAGGCGTACGCCACTCTCCACCTTGCCTTGATCCCGCAGTATCCGGCCTTTGACTCCAGACGAAGACATGAGCCCAGGCGGTGAAGAGCGCGAGCGGGCAGCCGCCGAGAACAAGAGCTCGAGACGCGACGTCGGCCGCTCCATGGGCTGGTTCGCCATGGCGCAGGTCGCGGTCCGCCTCGTCGGACTGGCCGTCATCGTGGTCGTCGCCCGCCTGTTCACGACGGAGGACTTCGGGCGCTACTCCGTCGCCCTCGCCCTGGCATCCATGCTGACCGTCCCGGTGGAGTCCGGGATGGGTGGCTACCTGGTCCGCGAGGGCACCCAGGCGCCGGCGCGGCTGGGAATCGTGCTCGGACACGCCATGTCACTGCAGACGGCGCTGGCGATCGTCGCCGTCGCCTCGGCCGCGGTGATCGGCACTCTGTTGGATTACGACCGCGAGACGTTCCTGACCATGATCCTCATCACCGTCGGAATGGCGGTGGTCATCGTCACTCGCTCGCAGATGGCGGTCCTGGTCACGTTGAAGCGGGCGCGTCAATACGCGATGTTCTCATCGGTTCAGGCCTTGGTGCTGGCCATCCTCACGGTGGTCGCGACCGTCCTCGGCACGGGACCCATCGGCGTGGGAGTGGCGACCCTCCTGACCGCGGTTCTCTCCTTCCCTGCTGCACACCTGCTCCTGCGTCGCCACTGGCATTCGCGCATCATCTTCCAGCGCGAGGGCATGCGCGAGACCTTCACGGGCAGCGTCGCGTACTCCGCCTCGAAGATCGGCAATGCCCTCATGAGCTATCTCGACGCCGTGATGGTGCAGGCCTTCAGCGGCAATGCGGCGGCAGCCCAGTACGGGGCGGCCTCGCGCTTCTTCATGGCGCTGCGGATGTTCCCGCAGATCTACGCCGACTCGCTGTCACAGCCGCTGGCACGCCTGGCCAAGACCGACCGTGCGGCCTTCGCCGAGGTCTTCAACCGTGCGGCGTCGCAGCTGTTCATCCTCGCCGTGCCGCTGGCTGTCGGCGGCTTCCTGCTCCGCGAGCCGCTGATGACGACCATCTTCGGGGATCGCTACGCCTCGTCGGCCACCGCCGCCGGTCTGCTCCTGCTCACTCTCGTCGTCTCCTTCCCGCGTACTGCGGTCGTCGTCAGCTCGCTGGCCGCGGGCCTCGAGCGTCGGGTGGCGCTCGCCTACGGGATGACCATCGTCGTCAACGTCGTGTCCAACCTCATCCTGATCCCTGCCTACGGCGCGACGGGCGCGGCGTTGTCGATGGTCATCTCGCTACCGGTGTTCGCGATCTTCCTGGCCTTCCAGCTGAAGAAGGCGGGCATCCAGCTCAGGGTCAACGTCCGCTTCGGCAAGGCAGTGCTCGCCGGCGCGGTGATGGCGGCGGGAGTCTCGGTGACCGCGCACCTGCCGCTCATCGTCCCGGTCCTCGTCGGCGCGGCCTCCTACGTCGGCGCGCTCGTCGCCCTGAACACCTTCGACGCGGGCGACCTCGACATGCTTCCGGGTGGCAGGCGGCTCGGGTGGCTCGTCCGCACCGGGCAACCCGCCGAAGCGCGCTGACATCCGTCCAGGCCCGCAACAAGCGGCGACGATCGGGGTTCTTGCCTGCAGATCCGACTTGAAGGAGTCACCGCTGTCCCCCTGCCACGCAGCCTCGGCCCATCGCCTGCCGCCCGTCTCCGAGCGCGGCGACCTCTCGCCCTCGATGCCGATGCGCCACGACGCCGGAGCGGCGGGCGGAGCTGATCGTCGAGTACGCAGCGGTGTCCGACTGGCGGCGTGCGTGATGCCGATTGCGCTGCTGTTGTCGACTCTCGCGCTCATGTCGCCGGGAGCCGCCGCGGCCGCGCCGGCCGGCACCAGCGAAACGGAGCCGGTGGCGTCGATCGCGGCCGCTCCCGTACGCCTCACCCTGAGCAGGACCTCCGCTCGCGCCGGGCAGAGGGTCATCGTCCAAGGAGCGCGCTTTCCGCGCGCGACGATCGTGCGTGTGCGCTTGGGCGGCCGGCGCGTCGACAGCGCCCGGACAGATCGACGAGGACGCTTCGAGAGTTCCTTCCGACTGCCGCGCTTCACGCCGGGGAGTCGCTCGCTGATCGCCGAGACGCGACGCACCCGGGCCACCACCCGCTTCAGAGTGCTGCGAGATCCGCGCATCTCGCTTTCGCGGACCTCCGCACGGCCCGGCCAGCGTGTGCGGGTGGAAGGACGTGACTTCCCCAAGCGGGCGATCGCGCGCATCACCCTCGCGGGGCGGGCGGCCGCGCGAGAGCGCACCAGCCCCGGCGGGCGCTTCTCGGTGCTCTTCCGGGTCCGCGCCGACACCGCCGGCAAGCACCGGCTCCTCGCCGTGTCGGGCGGGACGCGCGTGAGCGCGACGTTCACCGTGCTGGGCGACTCGCCGTCCGCCGACGCTCCCCCCGCCATCCCGGCGCCCGAAGCCGCGCCGATGCCGGCACCCGCACCCGCACCCGCACCCGCACCGGCACCGGCACCGGCACCGGCACCGGCACCGGCACCCGGTACGCCGCAGCCGGCTCCGGCGGACCCGGTGATCGCCGCGGTGGGTGACATCGCCTGCGATCCGGCCGATCCGAGCTACAACGACGGAAACGGCACGAGCACGAATTGCCGTCAGAAGGCCACGTCGGATCTGGTGCTCAACCAGGGCTTCGCGCGCGTGCTGACGCTGGGCGACCATCAGTACGAGGACGACCGGTACGAGAACTACCTGAAGGTCTTCGATCCCACCTGGGGACGAGTCAAGGACCTGATCAGCCCGGTGGTGGGCAATCGCGAGTACCGGACTGCCGGCGCGTCCGGCTACTTCGACTACTTCAACGGAGTCGGCCGGCAGACCGGTCCGGCCGGAGATCGCGCCCGGGGTTATTACTCCTACGACATCGGGGCTTGGCACGTGATCGCGCTGAACTCCAACTGCACCATCGTCTCGTGCGCCGCCGGCTCGGCTCAGGAGCAGTGGCTGAGAGCGGATCTCGCGGCCAACGCCAGCTCGTGCACGCTGGCCTACTTCCACCATCCCCGCTTCACTTCCGGCTCCGCCGGCAACAACACGTCGGTGCAACCGTTCTGGCAGGCGCTTCATGACGCGCGCGCCGACCTGGTCCTCAACTCGCACGCTCACTCCTATGAGCGCTTCGCGCGTCAGACCCCGGCCGGGGCCCTCGACACGGCGCGCGGGATCCGCGAGTTCATCGTGGGCACGGGGGGCAAGAGCCTCCAGGCGCTCAACGGCGCTCAGCCCAACTCGGAGGTGCGCAACAACACCACCTACGGCCTGCTGGAGCTCACCCTCCGCGCGACCTCCTACGAATGGGACTTCGTGCCCGAGGCGGGCGCCAGCTTCGACGACAGCGGCAGCCAGAGCTGCCACTGAGCCGGCGCAGCGCAGCATCTCGCCTCACGCTCGGTCGTGCCGGGACGTGAAGCGGGATGTGGCGCACCGGCGTACGAAAACCTCGCCCCCCAGTCGTTGTTCTTAATACGCTTCATCCCTTGACCCGGGCCCCCTCGCCACACGCGAGGGGGCCTAAAGCGCAGCTCCCGAGAGGAAACACATGGTCTTGCAGCAGCATTCCCGCTCTCAACGGCGGAGAGGACTCAATCTCGCCGGTGCCCTGGCGATCGGAGTACTCGTCGCGGCACCGTCGACCGCACTGGCCTCGACGGTGGCCTCAGACGGAGCCGGAGGCCTCTCCTTCAAGACCCCGGTCGGCGAGACAAACGACCTGACCATCACCCAGGATGCGACGACGCTCTTCTTCCGCGACGCCGGCTCCAACATCCAGGCCGACCCCGCCAGCGGCTGCGTGAAGGTCGGTCGCGGTGTCGACTGCCCGACGCCGCTGCCCACCAACGCCTCGGCGCTACCGCTCACGATTCTCCTGGGCGACGGCAACGATCGTCTCGACAACCAGACGAGCGTCCGCACCACCGCCAACGGCGGCGATGGCGACGACTCCATCCTCGGCGGCTCCGCTCGCGACGTGATCACCGGCGCCGCGGGCCGTGACAACATCGAGGGGCGAGACGGCGACGACTTCATCGACACGGGCGGCACCTTCCCCGACACCGTGGCCTGTGGCGCCGGCGTCGACCGGATCCGCATCGACCGGGCTGACACCGTGGTGTCGCCCGCGGACTGCGAGAACATCGAGTTCGTGGCCTCGCCGAGCGAAACCCCGCCCGCCGATACGCCGAGCGGTACCCCGCCCACGAGCACCCCGCAGGGGAGCGTCGTCACGCCGCCTTCGGCCGGCTCCGGCCAGGTCGTGCCGGTTTTCATCCCGGGCGCCTGCGCCAACAACATCACCGGCACCAACCGCAGCAACACGCTGACGGGCACCAGCGACGGTGACAACATCCTCGCGCTGGCCGGCAATGACCGCGTGAACGCGGTCGCCGGTGACGACTGCGTGTTCGGCGGCACCGGCCGCGACATCCTGTCGGGCGGCTCCGGTCGCGACTTCCTCAGCGGCGAGTCCGGCACCGACCGCCTGTCCGGCTCGAGTGGCGACGACCGCCTCAGTGGCGGCAGCGGCAGCGATCGACTGTCGGGTGGCAGCGACAAGGACCGTGTCGCCGGGGACAAGGGCCACGACGTCATCACCGGTGGCGGCGGGCGCGACCACCTCTACGGCGGCGACGGCAACGACCGGATGTCCGGCGGCGCCGACATCGACCGCCTGTACGGCGGCGACGGCAATGACCGGCTGTCCGGCGGCACCGCCGTCAACGTGCTCGATGGTGGCCGCGGACGCGACACGATCTACGCTCGCAACGGCGTCCGTGATCGCATCAACTGCGGAAGCGGCCGCGACGTCGTCCACGTCGACCGTCGGGACCGCCCCGCCCGCAATTGCGAGGTCGTCAGGCGCTGAGCCTCGCATGAGCGTGTCCTGGTCCGCGACGCGCGGACCAGGACATCCCGTGGGCCGGCTCCGAGCCGGCCCACCCCATCGGGCCCGCACATGGTGCGGGCCCGATGTCGTTGGTGGCGCGGACAGGGCGGCCCTTCCGCGCCTTCCGGCGGCAGCCGCCCGGGGCGACTACCGCCGCCGCGGCGGTGAGCTCAGCCGCGAGCCCTGACGAGCGCGGACCTGGCCGCCCGCAGTCGCTGCCGGATACGAGCCTCGATGGCCTTGGTGGCGATGACGACTCCCGGCATGGGATCGTCAGACGCCCAAGCCTGACCGGTCCTGGGCTTCGGGGTGCGGGCGAACATGCGCCGCGGAAAGCCGTTGAGAGCGGCGGTGAGGTCCCCCTCGAGCCACCGGTAGCTCACGCCGGCCCGGTACGCAGGAACCGGTTTCGACGGTGCTCCCATGACGGAGGCGTGCCACGCCTCGGCGAGATTCACTCCGGAGGCCGTGGCCAGCGCCATGGAGCCGTAGAAGCGAGGGTTCACGTCGATGAGAGCCAGCCCGCGATTCGTGCGCAGGAACTGGAGCTGTGCCATGCCCGTGAAGCCGGTCGCCGCGAGCATGCGAGTGCTCCGGGCCACGAGATCCTCGTCCGGCGCCATGCTGACGGCCAGAGTCGATCCGCCGGCCTCGACCGGCCACAGGCGTCGCGCGTACTGCTGGAGTCGCGCGATCAACCGGCCCTCGCCATCGAGGACCAGCGCCAAGCCGATGAGCGGTCCTTCGGCGTATTCCTGGAGCAGCAGCGGCTCGTCCGGCGGGACGTCGGCGACCAGGGCGTCGAGCTGTGCTTGGGTCCGGATGATGCGGGTGCGCTTCTTGAGGGATCCCTCCGGCAACACCTGCTTGACGGCGAACGGCAGCGCAGGCGGGGCGATGGCGATCTCCGCCGCGGTCGCCTCCATGAGGGTCGACGGCGTGGCCAGGCCCGCCCCGGCGGCGAGCCGGGACAGCTCGCGCTTGTCCCTCAGCTCGCGGAGCGAGTCGAGCCGCGCGAACGGCAGTATCGCCGCGGACGGCAACTCGGCACCGTGGTCCAGGACGGCGAGGATCGCCGACTCACCCGCCGGGTAGAAGACGAAGGGACCATGAGCGCGCGCCAGGGCGGCGACACGGCGGACGAACCCGAGGGGATCGGAGTCGCTGTTGGGCGCCACCGCCGAGACCGTCGCGTAGCGCGACCGCATGCCGGCCGCGGACGCGTCGTCGCCCAGAGTCAGCACCCGGTGACCGGCGCGCCCGAGGTCACGAAGCCCCGCCAGGCTCGAGCCGGTGTGAACGTCCGTCACCACCGCATCGACCTTCTCGACGGGATTCGGCCCCCCGTCTGAAGCTTCGCTAAGCGTCATGCGCGACGAGCTACCGCGGAGCCCTCGCTCGTCATCGGTGGTCCCATGAGCCTTCCCGTCCCGTCACCGTCAGGTGTCCAACGTCGTCCTTGAATGGATCCAGTGCGTCGGTCGTACCGGATGGCGCCGCATCGCCGGCTGCCGGCGATTGCGCCACCACCGCCTCGATCACCATCGCGAGCATCGTCGCGAGCGACTCGTCGAGCGCGTCGTTGACCAGGACGGGGACCCCCTCGCGCTCGGCGCGCTCGACCAGGTAGGACTGCAGCTTGCGGATCGTCGGCAGCGCGTCGATGTACCGTTGAGCCGGGCCCCGCGCCTGGGCTTCGCTGCGCATCTCGAAGTGGCTGCGATGAGCCCGCTCGTCCGGTACGGCGATCACCACGTGGATGACGAGCGCGCGCTCGAGGAGAACCGGCGGCAGGATGCCGGGCACGAGGTGCACGCCCTCGAGCACCAGCGGGGTGCGTTCCTTGATCGCCCGGTCGATGATCGCTCGCACGCCGCTCGCCACATGCTCGGCCTGGGTACGGAAGCCGAGCAGATCCACGTCGTCGCCGTCCTCGTGCAGATGGACGGCCGAGCGGGCCTCGAACGAGGAGTAGTGGACGTCCGGCATCACGTCCACGGTGAAGAACGCCCGCAGGACGTTGCGAATCATGTCGGTGGAAGTGAGACGGGTGATGCCGAGGCGATGCGCCAGCGAGGTTGCCAGCGTCGACTTCCCGGTGCCCGCCGTCCCGCCGACGAGCACCACCAGCGGACGATCGAGACGGTCCAGTCGCTGCCAGCCCCGGTAGCGCTTGACCGCCTCGGCGCCCTCCTCGGCGAGGAGGATCGCCTCCGTGAAGGAGCGAAGGTCTCCGAGTGACACCTCGCCCGCGCCCGTCTCCTCCAAGCGCTCTCCGATCCGGCGCGCAAGGTCGTACGCACGTGCCGGAGCGATGCCCGTCGCCATGATGGACTGGGCCATGACCCCCCGGGAGTAGGGCAGGTAGGAGTGACGGCGGCGGACGATGATCGGAGTCATGGCGTGAGCGCCAGCAGGGCGGCGTCGAGGTCCTCGCCGCCGTCGCGGGCGAACGGGCGGTTGCGGGCCCACACCAACCGCGCCCCGGCACGCTCGGCCGCTTCGGCGACGGTGTCGACCGCCGCCGCCTTGAGCTCGGTGACGTACACGTCGCACCCCTCGGCGACGGCACGTTGCAGGTCCTTCTGGAGGTCGCCGCGCCGGGCGAGGTTGCGCGAGACGACGACGGGCTCGAGCCCCGAGAGCTCACCCGGCCCCGTGCTGAAGAAAGCGACCCGAGCATCGGCCGGCACCGGCTCCACCGCTTCGGGCGCGAGGCCGATGCGGATCACGCGGCCCGGGCACCATCTCGCCACGTCGCGGGGCAGGTCGGGGTCTTCGGGAGTGACGAGCGCGAGCGCGGAGCGCAGCAGCCGGTAGGGGCCGAGGTGCTCGAGCGCACCCTCGCGGGATCCGACGACGCAGACCGTCGCGTCCACCTGCACGGGTGGGAGCGCCGCGCCGGAGCCCTCGAACAACAACGCGCCGGGGTTCTGCGCGATCGCCAGCCGAGCACCGGCGGCCACGTTGGACTCCACGCAGCCGCCGGCCAGGCCGCCGCCCACGCGTCGGCAGCCGACGGTGGGAACCCCCGCGATCACGGCATCCTCGAGGTAGTCGGAAGCGGCGTGCCGCCCCGAGCGCGCGATGGCCAGCAGCTGCGCCGCCGTCATGGCGGGATCCGCCGTCTGGGGCTCGGCCGGTCCGCCGCGCCCCATCGCGACGACGAGCGGCCGACTGCCGTGCTCGCGCAACAGCGATGCCCAGTGCCCGCAGACGGCGGTCTTGCCGGTCCGCTTGCCCGTGCCGATGACGGCGAGGCGCGGTCCGTCGAAGTCCAGCGGTTCCAGCACCGGGGGGCGCAGCTCGAAGTCGGCACCGATGTAGCGCAGGCCCAGGTCGAGCGCCGTGCACGCCAGTTCGAGCTTCCCGCGAGCGTCGAGCACCGGCTCGTCGGCGAGGTCGACCACCGCTGTGACGTCCGCATGGCGGGAGGCGGTCTCGCGCAGTGCCCGGGAGCGATCCGGATCGACGGTCACCGCCATGCCGTAATGGCGTGCGGGATCGGCCAGCACGTCCGGCGTCAGCTTCTCCTGTCCGCCGCAGAACACCACGCCGCGGACGTCAAAGGAGTCGGCGAGGCGGGAGAGCGCACCGTGGACGGCGCTCGGATGGTGCTCGCCGTCAATCAGCGCGATCACAGCAGTCATATCCGAAACATCGTAGTCAGGGGGCTCGAACTTGCACCATACGCGAGAAAAGGGACTGAAAGGCGCGGGCCGACCCGCGCGGCGCTCCTTCCGAAGGCGGTAACGGACCGGCTTCGCAGAGTTTCGGATTCCAGCCAGCGTTGTGGCACCAAGGCGTTGGAGTTGACCGCGGTTCTGATATTCAAGGCGGCGTCATGTCAGTCGAAGACCCAACGACGAAGGCCGTCCCGGCCGTGGTGCTGGGCGGAACCGGCGCGGCCTTGTCGATCACGCGCAGTCTCGGGCGGGCGGGCATCCCCGTGCACGTTCTCGCCACCGAATCGTCGTCGGTCGCCCGTGCGTCGCGCTATTGCGCATCGTTCGTGACGGTCGGCAGCGGCGACGGCATCCAGAGCCGCTGGCTGAGCTGGCTCGAGTCCGAGGCTCCGCGCGGCGCGGTCGTGCTTCCCACGGCCGATGAAGGAGTGGAGCTGGTCGTCCGCCACCAGGAGCGTCTGCGTGCGCTCGGCTTCCGGCTGCTCGACTACGCCGGCGAGACCTCACTGGCGATGCTCGACAAGGAGCGCACGTATGCGCTGGCCCGCGAGGTAGGTGTCGGATGCCCGCGCACGTGGGTCGTCCGCCACGAAGACGACCTGCGCCGAGCCAGTGGCGAGTTCTCCTACCCGTGCGCGTTGAAGCCGATCGAGTCGCACAAGTTCGCGAAGCACTTCTCGAAGAAGGTCTTCTTCGCCGACGACTACGCGCAGCTCTCCGCTGCGCTGGAGCAGACGCTGGCCCTCGGCGTCGAGATGCTCGTCACGGAGATCATCCCAGGGCCCGACGACAGCAACTGGGCTTTTCGGACCTACATAGACGATGCCGGCCAGCCGCTCTTCCACATCACCACCCAACGGCTGCGTTCCCGACCGATCCACTTCGGGACCAACTGCTACCTGGTCACCCGCTGGGACCAGGAAGTGGCGGAAGCGGGACTCCGCTTCCTGCAGGGCATAGGGCTCCGTGGTCTCGCCTACGTCGAGTTCAAGCGGGACTCCCGCGACGGCAGCCTCAAGCTGATCGAGTGCAACCATCGCTTCGGCGCCGCTCAGGAGGTCGTGCGCCGCGCGGGCATCGATGTCTCCCTGCTCGCCTACCGCCGCGCCCTCGATGAGCCGAATCCGACGGTGAACTCCTGGCGAGAAGGTGTCCGGCTGTGGTTCCCGCTGCGCGACTTCAAGGCTGCCCGCGAGTACCGACGTCACGGCGAGCTGACCTGGCCTCGATGGCTCGTCAGCCTCCTGCGACCACCAGTCTACCTCCCGGTGTTCGCGTTCGACGATGTCCGCCCGACCGCATACAACCCGTACAAGAGGTTGTCCCGCGTGCTGCGCAAGCAGCTCCTCAGTATGCGCTCGACCTAGTGCGGACGCGCTCAAGCCCGGATTGCAAACGTCCGGTACGGATGGCGGAGTCCGAAGGCTCAGGCGGCTGTCGACGGAAAGTGGAGCGGCTCGTTGCGTTTCGCCGCGAGCATCTGCGACCTGGTGGCGCCACTACGGCGCAGACCACGAGTTGTTTCTACACGGAGTGACCGATGGGAACGGGCGGCCGATCGCCATCCTCCCGCTCTATGCAGCCTCGACGAGCGTGGGTCGGGTGATGCGCTTCATCGGTCATGGGCCCGCCGACCAGCTCGGTCCCGTCTGCGCTCCGGAGGACCGGGATGTGGTCGCGGCGGTCCTCCGCGCCCTGGCTGAGCGGCGCCGCTCGCCCGGCGTCCTGCTCGCCGAGCGGCTACGCGGCGACCGGAGCCACGTCGACGCGCTCGGCGGTCGCCTCATCCGTCAGGAGAGCTTTCCGCTGATCGCTCTCGACGGGCTCAGTTGGGAGGAGTGGCTCGCCACCAAGAGCTCGAACTTCCGCCAGCAGGCCGGCCGGCGCTTGGCAGGGGAAGGTCCACCGCCTTCACGCCGAGCCGCCGCACGTTTCACCACGAGTTCGCGCGTGCCGCGTGCCGGCGCGACTGGGTCCGCGCCTGGATCGCAAGCATCGACGGTGAGCCCGCCGCGGCGTGGCTCGGTTACCGCTTCGGCGGTGTCGATTCGTACTACCAGATGGGCCGATCGCCGGCGTGGGACTCGCACAACATCGGCTTCCTGCTGCTCATGCGCACGATCCGTGACGCCACCGAGGCCAAGTCGGGCGAGTACCGTCTCCTGCTCGGCGACGAGCCCTACAAGCAACGACACGCCACCGAGGATCCCGGGCTGGTCACCTGCGTGGCCGGGTCGGGATTCATGCCGCTGGCGATCGAGAGCCTGATGCAGCACCGGCGACGACTGCCGCGCTTCGCGCGCAAGGCCGTCGTCGCCAAGCTCGGCTGGTGACGGCCTTCGACGCCTTGGTTCGAGTGGGATTCGCCTCGAGCCATGGGTGAGGCGACGATGTGAATAGCATCCGCCGCGTGACGGTCGACGCACCCACGGCCGTTAAGCGCCGCCGGCCCGACGGCGACACCGTGGTGCGAGCCGGGGTCGTCACCCTGCTGCTGGCCCTGACCGGCTGGCTCGCCTTCTCCGACGGCGGCTTCCACACCCAGGACACCTCGGTCGCCGCGGTCGCCGTGCTGGTCGGGCTGCTGCTGCTGATCACGGTGACTGCTCACCCGTTCGCCGGTCTGAGCCCGTGGGGCTTCGTGACCGCGGGCGCGCTGACGCTGTTCGCGATCTGGACTCTCGTCTCAGCGACCTGGTCGGAAGCACCGGCCCGGGCGCTGATCGAGTTCAACCGGGCGCTGCTCTACCTGGCCGCCTTCCTCCTGACCTCCTGCCTGGTCGGCGGCCGCGCGAACGCGCGGTGGCTGATGCGCGTGGTGGCCTTGGCGCTCGGTGCTGCCGTCCTCGCCGCCCTGTTGAGCCGGCTGGAGCCCGGCTTGAGCGCCGAGGCCGCACGCCATGCCGGTGAGCGGCTGGGCTGGCCCCTCGGCTACTGGAACGCGCTGGGGCTCGCCGGCGCCTTCGCGACGATCGCCTGCCTGCACCTCTCCAGCGACCTGCGGGAGGCACGTCTCGTGCGGGTGCTGGCCGCCGCGGCGGTGCCGGCGCTCCTGGTGACGATCTACCTGACGCTGTCTCGCGGGTCGATCGTGGCCGGAGCCGTCGGTCTCGCCGTCCTGTTGATCCTCGGCCGCGGGCGCGGAGCTCTCGCCACGCTGGTCGCCGTCATCCCCTGCGCGGCCTACGCGCTGCTTCAGGCCTACGGGGCCGAATCCTTGCTCGACGGTTCGATGAGCTCTCCCGGCGACCGAGCCGAGGCCGCGGACGTCGAGCGAGCGGTCGGGTTCGCGTGCCTGGCCGCGGCAGTGCTGCGCGCCCTGGGTCTGCTCCTGGACGCCCGCCTGGCTCGGCTGCGCCTCTGGAAGCGGTGGTCGCTGCGGCGCAGTTCGACGGTGGTGGGGGGAGTGGCAGCTCTGATCGTCGTGGCGGGGCTGGCCTTCGGTGCCGACTCCTTCCTGATCGAGCGGTGGACGAGCTTCGCGCAGACGGAGAACGTGCAAGTCGAGGACCAGCGTGACCGGCTGGCGGCCGCGAGCGCCAACGGCCGCATCGAGCACTGGGAGGTCGCCGTGGCCTCCTGGCGCGAGGAGCCGGCCCGCGGCAGCGGTGCGGGCACCTATGCCAAGACCTGGGCCCGCGACCGTCCGCTCGAGTTCTCCGTCGTCGACGCGCACTCGCTCTACCTCGAGGTCCTGGCCGAGCTCGGCGTCGTCGGCCTGGTCCTGCTGACCGTCGCGCTGTTGGTGCCGCTCGTCGCGCTGCTCAGGCGGCGGATGGAGGATCGCCCGCTGTGGAGCGCGGTCCTGGCCCTGACGGTCGCCTGGGCGGTGCACGCGGGCATCGACTGGGACTGGGAGATGCCGGCCCTCACCCTTCCCGTCATCGCCCTGCTGGGCGCGGCCTGCGCCCGCGAGGCCGTGCACGGCGACTCGCGGCGCACACTCGGACGCCTGCCACGGCTGCTGGCCGGACTCGGCATCCTGCTGCTCATCCTCACCCCGGTCCGACTCGGACTGTCCCAGCGTTACCTCGACCAGTCGTTGACGGCCTTTCGCGCCGGCGACTGCGCCACGGCGACCGAGAAGGCGCTGGCGGCGGCCGAGACGGTGGACTCGCGCCCCCAGGCATTCGAGCTACTGGGTTACTGCGATGCCCGCGCGGGACGGTACGCGCTCGCGCGACGCATGCTCGACGCGGCGCAGCGCCGCGACCCCGGAACGTGGGACCTCCACTACGGATCCGCGCTGGTGCGCAGTGTGGGCGGTCGGGACCCACGCCCCGAGCTACGGCGCGCCCGGCGCCTCAATCCGCTGGAAGACGCGGTGGAGGACGCGCTGGGTCGCATGGACAGCGACCGGCCTCGCGTCTGGATCCGAGAAGGCCTCCGGACGCCGCTGCCACTCCCCCAGGTGGATTGACACGCAGGGAGCCGTGGCACGCCAAGCGTCGACCCAAAGAGAAGGGGCGCCCCGTTGCCGAGGCGCCCCTGTGTCACTTCAGTAGTGCCGGAGTCGGCGTGCGGTGCTTACTTCTCCGCGCCCGAGCGACGGAGCACGAAGCCCGAGGTCAGGAGGCCAAGGCCGAGCAGCAGCACCGGGATGGCGGCGAAGCCGGTGAAGGGAAGCTCGTCGCCACCGGCCTCGGCGGCCAGCTGACGGGTCTCCTCAACGGGGTTCTCGTCGACTGCCGCAGCGACACGGTCCTCCGCAGCAGCGGGAGCCTCTTCACCCTCGTCGGTCTCGCCGAAGACCTCGACCTCGTCGCTCACGACAGGAGCCGGGCTCTCGGCGGGCGGGGCGAGGGTCTCGCCGGACACCGGCTGCTCACCGGCCGCCGGAGCGGGAGCGGCGGGCTGATACTGCGCTCCAGCGGCGGACTGGTCCTCCGAAACGCCGGTGACGGCCATGCCGACGCCGGCGGTGCTGAAGCCGAAGCCGAGTACGAGCATGGAGAGGATGGCGATGCGAGAGCGCAAGAAGGACTCCTTCTGAGGTGTGTTGTGCCCGGCTGACGCCCGAGCCCGCGAGCGAGCCCTCGCTGCGATGAACCGCGTGCGGTCCTCCGACAGCGTGGGACGCGACTGCCGCAGGGCGGCATCGATGCCTTGCAGGTCTTCCGGGATGGGCGGCTTCCGAGAAAGCATTCGATCCTTATACGCACCACCCGCCCGGAAATTTACGACCGGACCCGAAATTCCTTCGCGGTCCCGTTAACTGCACGGAAGTGAGGGACTCCGACTTCGAGCACCTGGTCCGGCGTCACTCGCAGGACCTGTACGCGTTCCTGCTCTACCGCACCGGCAATCACCACGTGGCGGAGGAGCTGGTGGGCGACACGCTGGAGCGCGCCTACCGGTCGCGGGAGCGCTACGACCACCGCCGTGCCTCCGAGAAGACCTGGCTGATCGCGATAGCGCTCAACCGCTGGCGAGACATCTTGCGGCGCGACGGCAGTGAGCGGGCCGCCCTCGAGCGGGTGGCGGCCGGGACGTCCGAGACGAACGCGGGCATGGACGCGATCGATCGCCGCCGGGCGCTCCTCGACGGGCTGGCCGGGCTGCCCGAAGCCGAGCGAGAGGTCGTCGCGCTCTCCTACGGGGCCGACCTCACCGCCAAGCAGGTGGCCGAAGTGCTGGAGCTGCCGCTGCCCACGGTCCAGGGACGCCTGTACCGGGGTCTGCGACACCTGCGTGACGCGCTGGACTGAGGATTCCGGCCGGCCGCTGACGCGGCTCGGAACGACTGCGGGCGGCCCGGAGGCCGCCCGCAGGGCACTGCTTGGCGAAGAGGGAGCGCCGGAAGGCGCTACTTGACCTCGACGGTCGCTCCGGCTTCCTCGAGCTCGCCCTTGAGGCGGTCGGCCTCGTCGCGCTCGACGCCTTCCTTGATGGCCTTGGGAGCCTCGTCGACCAGCGCCTTGGCCTCCTTGAGACCGAGGCCGGTCGCCGAGCGGACGACCTTGATGACCTGGATCTTCTTGTCGCCGGCGGCCTGGAGGACCACGTCGAACGCGGTCTGCTCCTCCTCGGCGGCGGCGTCGTCTCCGCCGCCGCCACCACCGGCGGGCGCGGCTGCGGCGACCGCGGTCGCCGACACGCCGAACTCCTCCTCGAGGGCCTTGATGCGCTCGGAGAGCTCGAGCACGGAGATCGCCTTGAGCTCGTCGATCCACTCCTGGGTGCTGGACATTCGGTGCTACCTCCTGGGGTTCTGGAAAGTTTTCAGCTGGCGTCCGGCTCGTCGCCGGGCGCGGGGTCTGGGTGGGGTCCGGCGTCCGGCGTGCTGGCCGGACCGGCATCGGGGTCGGCCGGAGCCGGCTCGGGGTCGGCAGCGGGTTCGTCCGCCGGTGCGACGGCGGAAGCCTCCGTCGCACCGGCGTCGGCGTCGGCGTCCGTAGCGGCGGGCGCGCTGCCATCGACCAGGCCCTGATCGGCGATGGCCTGCAGCTGGCGGGCGAGGCCGCCGATGAGGCCGCCGAGCGCGCCGGCGAGCCCGGTGAGCGGAGCCGCCACCATGCCGACCAGACGGCCGTAAAGCACATCGCGAGACGGCAGCTTGGCGATCTCGTCGACCTGCTCCGGCGTCAGCGCCGCGCCGTTCATCCAGCCGCCCTTGAACACGACGAGGCCGCCCGTGCTGCGGCGGAAGTCGCTCAGGGTCTTGGCGGCCAGCGCCGCATCGCCCTTGACGAAGGTCATCGCCGTCGGGCCCTGCAGCATCGGCTTCAGGCCCGCCGCACCGACCTGGTCGGCAGCGCGCTCGGTCAGCGTGTTCTTGACCACGCTGAAGCGAGCGTCGGCGTCGCGAAGGCGCGTACGCAGCTCAGCCGCCTGGGCGACCGACATGCCGCGATAGTCGACGGCAAAAACCGCCTCGGACTCCTCTATGCGAGCGGCCACGTCATCGATGACGGCCGCCTTCTCATCTCGTCTCAAGCGTTGCTCCTCTTCCGGGCTTACGACGTTCGCCAGCCGGAGGTCTGCGGAGGCAGACGGTGCAGTTACGGCTTACGCCGCCGGCTCCGTCTCCTCGACCAGGTTGCGGATACGAGTCGGGTCCACCTTGATGCCAGGACCCATGGTTGAGGCGAGCGTGACCGTGTGGATGTACTTGCCCTTCGCGGAGGACGGCTTGGCGCGCGTGATCTCCTCCATGACGGCCTGGTAGTTCTCCAGCAGCTGATCGTCCTCGAACGACAGCTTGCCGACGCTGAGGTGCACGATGGCGGTCCGGTCGGTGCGGTACTCGACCTTGCCGGACTTGGACTCCTCGACGGCACGACGGACGTCCATGGTCACGGTGCCGACCTTGGGGTTCGGCATCTTGCCCTGCGGACCGAGCACACGACCGAGACGGCCGACCACCGGCATCATGTCTGGCGTCGCGATGGCGACGTCGAAGTCGGTGAAGTTCTCCTCCTGCACGCGCTTGGCGAGGTCCTCGCCGCCGAAGTAGTCGGCGCCGGCCTCCTCGGCCTCACGCAGCTTGTCGCCCTGCGCGAAGACGGCGACCTTGACCTCCTTGCCGAGGCCATGCGGAAGGGCGATGGTGCCGCGCAGCTGCTCGTCGGCGTGTCGGACGTTGAGCCCGGTCCGGACGTGCACCTCGAGGGTCTCGTCGAACTTGGACCGCTTGAGCTCGCGCAGGAGGCGCACGGCCTCCTGGGGCGCGTACTCGCGGTTGACGTCCACCCGACCGCGCGCGTCGGTGTATGACTTGCCGTGCTTGGCCATCAGGCTCCCACCTCGACACCCATGGAGCGTGCCGTGCCCTCGATGATCTTCGACGCCTGATCGACGTCGTGAGCGTTGAGGTCGGGCAGCTTCTTCGTGGCGATCTCACGAATCTGCTCGCGCGAGATCGAACCCACCTTCTTGCTGTTGGGCTCGCCCGAGCCCTTCTCCAGGCCGATGGCCTGGCGGATCAGGACCGCCGCCGGCGGCGTCTTGACCACGAAGGTGAACGAGCGGTCCTCGAAGACCGTGATGACGACCGGCATGGTGACGCCGGGGTCGCTCGCCGTCTGGGCGTTGAACGCCTTGACGAACTCCATGATGTTGACGCCGTGCTGTCCCAGCGCGGGACCCACGGGCGGCGCCGGCGAAGCCTGCCCGCCGGGCGCCTGCAACTTGATCTGTGTAAGAACCTTCTTGGCCATCAGGCGATACCCATCAAATCTTCTTGACCTGGTCGTAACCGACTTCGACCGGTGTTTCGCGGCCGAAGATTGATACCAGCACCTTGAGCTTGCCGGCGTCCTCGTTGATCTCGGAGATCTCGCCGGAGAAATCCGACAGCGGTCCCGAGATCACCTTGACCGACTCACCGATCGCGAACTGAGCGCGACTCGGCGTGCGCACCGCAACCTCGCGGTGGAGCAGTCGATCCACTTCCTGCTGCGTGAGCGGGATCGGCTCGTTCGACGATCCCACGAAGCCGGTCACGCCCGGCGTGTTCTTCACCAGCGACCACGAATCGTCGCTCAAGTCCATGTTGACCAGGACGTAGCCCGGCATCGTCCGCTTCTCCACGGACACCTTCTGGTTGTCCTTCATCTCCTGGACGGTCTCCGTGGGCACCACGATCTGGCGCACGGACCGTGCCTGGCCGAGGGACTGCACCCGGTGCTCGAGGTTCTGCTTGACCTTCTTCTCGTGACCCGAGTAGGTGTTTATGACATACCAGCGATACATGAGATAAGCGCCTAGATGATGGCTTCGATGATGGGCTTCCAGATGGCGTCCATGAGACCGAGGAAGCCGCCCGCGAGGACGACGAACCCCAATGTCACTGCCGTGCCTTGGCCGGTCTGGCGCCGGTTGGGCCACTGCACCCGCTTGAGCTCTTCGCTGCTCTGGCGCAGGAAGCTCAGCGCACGACTTGAGCGCGGGGCGGCGACCTCGGCGTGACCGAGATCCTCGCTCCGCGTGTCGTCGGCGGGATCGGAAGAGTACTCCAGGCCCTCGACCTCATGCTCGGCGGCAGCGCCCCGTGGGGGATCCACCTGGGCGCCGGCCGCACTCAGCTTCGCCTCGTCCACGTAGGACGAGGAGTGCTTGAGCGGGTCGGGCGCCGGAGTCGTTCCCTCCGGGCCCCGCTCGTCGAGTACGTCCTCGACGCCGGAGTCCTGCGCGGCATCGAGGGAGTCGTCGCCGGTCACGGGCGGATCGACCGTCGATCCGTCGTCCTGCCTCGGGACGGCCGGTCGCGCTGCCACTCCGCCGTCGGCGGACCGGCGCCGCTTGCCGCGCTGGCGATCCCGAGCCATGACTGGTGCCTAACGGGTCTCGCGGTGCCCGGTGTGCCTGCGGCACCACCGGCAGTACTTGTTCATCCCGATGCGATCGGGATTGTTGCGCTTGGACTTATTCGTCTGATAGTTCCGCCGCTTGCACTCCTCACAGGCGAGGGTGACTGCGATGCGGACATCTCCACGAGCCATGGAAGCTCCGAGAGTCAAGGGGTGAATACGGCGCCGGGCGGAAAAAAGACCCCACTCCGGCGCGAGGTCGTCCGTCAGGATAGCGCAGCCCGGCCCCCGGGTCGGCGCCGCGCGGCATGCCGGCGCGGCGGTCGCCGAGATCAGAGCGCGGACTCGGAGCGGCGCTCGAAGCGCCGCCGGCGACCGGTGAGGACGGAGTCGGTCCGCGCCTGCCCACGGTCGCCCCGCGCCGCGGACGTGCACAGGCCCACAGAGGCCGCGAGGCCGATCAGCAGCCAGGCGGCAAGGACAGCGATGACGATCAGGAGAGACACGCGGTTGACCTCCGAGAGGGGATACACCCCTATCGGCAGCCCGCGCCCGGACCTTTAGCGCCTGACGGCGATTTTCGGACCTTGGCGCTCAGACGCCACTGCGGCCGAACACGTGCCCGATGGTGCGGATCAGGATCTTCACGTCGGTCCAGAGCGTCCAGCTCGCGACGTAGAGATAGTCGATGGCGACCATCTCGTTCATCGGGACCCGCGTCGACCCGAGCACCTGCCAGGGGCCGGTCATCCCGGGCGTCAGGTGCAGCCGGCTGCGGTCGAGACCGAAGACGAGCGCGTCCTCGTCGAGGACCAGCGGGCGCGGCCCGACCAGGCTCATCTCCCCCTTGACCACGTTGATCAGCTGGGGAAGCTCATCGAGCGAGGTGCGGCGCAGCAGGCGACCCACGCGCGTGATGCGAGGGTCGTCGGTGATCTTGAACAAGCCGCCGGAGACCTCATTGTGCTTGCGGAGCGTCTGCTTCCGCGCCTCGGCGTCAGGCACCATCGAGCGGAACTTGAGGATGTCGAAGTGCTCGCCGTCGCGCCCCACGCGGGTCTGGAAGAAGAAGATCGGACCGCGGGAGTCCAGGCGGATGGCCAGGGCGATGACGGCCATCACCGGCGCCACCGCCAGCAGGATCAGCGATGCGCCCAAGAGGTCGAACGTCCGCTTGATCAGATGCGAGGACCGCGTCAGCCCGAAGCGGCGGATGCCCAGCATCGTCATGCCGTCGAGGTCCTCGAACTCGACAAAGGAGCCGACCACCTCGAACATGCGCGGCAGGACGCTCACGCGCACGCCGACCGCCTTGGCGATCCGGATCAGCTCGACCACCGCGGAGGAGTCGGTCGACACGGGCGCGATGATCACGCGGTGGATGTCGAGCTCGCCGACGATGCGGCGAACCTGCTCCGGGCCGCCGATCGCCCGAGCGTCGTCGCCGGCCAGCGGCAGCGTGGCCACCACCTCGGCCTGGACGCCGCTGGACTGGAGCTTCTCCCTCACCCGCGTGGCGTGGGATATGTCGCCGATCACGAGGCAGCGCTCGACGGCGGCGACGCGCGCCGCGGCCCGGCGGGCGGTGATGCGGCCACCGACAGTGAGCCCGAAGACGCTCGCCCACAGCGTGGCGATCTGCCAGTTCCCGAGGTCGCCGCCGGTCAACAGCGGTCCGAGGACGGTGACGACCAGGGCGAAGACGCCGGTCACCTGCAGGATGGCGGGAACCTCGTCGAGAGTGGAGCGCTTGAGCACCAACTCATCGCGGTCGTAGAGGCCGGCGAGCTTGTGCATCAGCACCACCAGCGGTCCGACCAGCAGCGACGTGAGGACGAGCTGCTGATTCCAGATGCTGGCCACCAGGACGACCGCGACGACGGCGGCGAGGCAGTCCGTGGCAGCGAGGTAGCGTCGGTACAGACCCTCGCGGATCCTGATCTCTGCGGGGCTCGGAGCCTCGAGGATCGGGAACGCCCGGCGCACCGCGCCGAAAGCGGGACCGCTCAGCCCGCTGGAATAGCGCCCGCGACGACGCGGCGAGCGCAGGGTCCCTGGCTCGCGGTGAACCGTGAGCTTCTTGAGGACCTCTTCAGGCATGTGGGTTGGGCATCTTCTCGGTGCGGGACATCTTCATCTCTAACGCAGGTCTTCGGTGCTTGTTGCGCAGTTCGCGTCACGATTCTCGAACGTGCGTCCAAGCGCGGGTGCGGCGCCTAAAGTTCGAGCGCCACAGGCTTCAAGATACTTGCCAGCACAACCTTACCCCGCTCCGCGCTTTATGACTCACGAGCCGCCGACCCTCGGCGAGCTCCTCGAGCGCGGGCGGCTCCCGCCCTGCCCGGGAGCCCGACACACCTGGCGGGTCCTGCCCACGGGAATCCGGGTGCACGTCGCCGAGGCCGGCCCGCCGGACGGCGAGCCCGTCCTCGCCCTGCATGGCTGGCCCCAACACTGGTGGATGTGGCGAGGACTGATGCCGGCGCTGGCCGAAGACGGCCTGCGGGTGATCTGCCCGGACCTGCGGGGCTCTGGCTGGAGCAGCACGCCGCCGGATCGCGACTACCGCAAGCAGCGCATGGTCGATGACGTCTGCGCCCTGCTCGACGTCCTGCGCCTCTCCTACGCGTCGATCATCGGACACGACTGGGGCGGCTGGGTCGGCTTCCTCCTCGCCCGCCGCGCGCCCGAGCGGGTGCGCCGGCTGATGGCCTGCAGCGTCGTCGCTCCGTGGCGCGGCGCACGGTCGCTGAGCGCGGGGGACCTTCGCTTCGCCTACCAGCCGCTGCTGGCGGCTCCGAGGCTGGGACCTGCCCTCCTGCGCCGCCCGGGGTTCGTCGAGCAGATGATGCGGCGAGCAGTCGCGGGCCCGTCGCCGTGGACGGACGGGGATCTCGCGAGCTTCGCCGACGTGGTCCGGGTGCCGGACGTCGCGCTCGCCTCGAGCCTCTACTACCGGGACTTCCTCGCGCGCGAGGTGTCCTCCCTCCCGCGCCTCGGCGGCACGGCCGCCGGCTTGCCGATGCCCGTGCTCCAGGTGCTCGGCGCCCGCGACCTGGTCACCTCGCGCCTCGGATCCCCACGCGGGCCCGACCCCACGTGGAAGGTCGAGCTGGTTGCGGACTGCGGGCACTTCCTGTTCGACGAGACGCCGGCCCTGGCGGTCCGGATGGCCCGGTCGTTTCTCGCCGCGAGCTGAACGGCGCCGTCAGCTGACGGCCGGGAGCGCCCGCTCGCGGGCTTCCTCGCGCGTGATCGGCTTCTTGCCCCAGCGCGCCAGGTTGGCGTAGTCCATCAGGGCGCCGAAGTAGTCGCGGAAGCGAGGCGGCCGCATGGCAAGCCCGGCGCGTGTGCGCTCGTCACCGAAGATCAGCTCCATGTCGAAGTACGGCAGGTACACCGCTCCGTGGTCGGATCCGGCGCCCTCGCCGCCGGCGGCGGGATCGATCAGCTTCGGCGGCGGTCGCTCGAAGCGCGCGCAGGCCAGCTCGACGAGATCGGTGACGGTGGACGCCTCCTCAGAGGCGACCAGGTTGAACACACCGGTGTCGTCGGAATCCAGCAGCGCGACGATGCCGTCGGCGACGAAGTCGACCGGCACCACGTCCACCCGCGCGTGCGGGAGGACCGGCACCTCGTCGAAGAGGCCGCGCTGGAAGGCGCGCAGCGGCCAGTAGAGGACGTTGAAGACCGGCGTCCAGCCGCTGCCGGACTCCCCCACCACGATCGAGGGGCGCGCGATGACCGGATCGAGGCTCGACGCCTTGACCAGGTGCTCGCTCTCCCACTTCGTCTGCTCGTAGGTGTTGCGGAACGACTGACCGATGTCGAGCTGGTCCTCGGCGAAGCGCCCGCTGGTGGTTCCGGCCACGTAGGCGGTCGAGACGTGCACGAAGCGCCCGACGGCGGCGGCCTCGGCGGCGGCGAGCACCCGGCGGGTGCCCTCCACGTTGATCGCCCGCGCCTCGTCGAGCGGCAGCGAGAACTCGATCGAGGCGGCGCAATGGACCACCGCGTCGACGTCGGGAAGCCCGCCCTCGAGCCCGAGCGAGTCGCGGGTGACGTCGCCGACCACGGCCGAGACACCTCCGCGATACGGAGCGGGATCGCGCCAGAGCTTGCCGAGCACCTCGTCCAGACGGCCCTCGGCGGCCTGGGCGTCGGCGGCGCGCACGAGGGCGACGACCTCGTCGCCGCGCTCGAGCAGGCGCGCGAGCACCTCCATGCCGACGAAGCCCGTCGCTCCGGTCAGGAACACCCTCATGACGAGGCCTCCTCGGTCGCGGCCGCAGCCGCCTCGTTGGTCGATGCGTCGATCGCGGCCGCCGGAGCGGTTCCCATAGCGTGGAAGCCGCCATCGACGTGCAGTATCTCGCCGGTGACGCCGCGAGCCATGTCCGACATCAGGAAGAGCACCGCGCCGGCCACCACGCCCGGGTCCTCGACGTCCCAGCCCAGCGGCGCCTGGCGCTCCCAGGCGCCGGCGAGCTCCTCGAAGCCGGGGATGCCGCGGGCGGCCAGCGTCCCGAGCGGACCGGCGGAGACGAGGTTGACCCGCACGCCGCGGGGGCCGAGATCGCGCGCCAGGTAGCGCGAGACCGCCTCGAGGCCGGCCTTGGCGACGCCCATCCAGTCATAGACCGGCCAGGCCACGGACGCGTCGAAGTCGAGGCCGACGATGCTGGCGCCCTCGGGCGGATACAGGTCGGCGAGCCCGGCGGCGACCGCCTTGAGCGAGAAGGCGCTGGTCTGGAAGGCGAGGATCGCGCTCTCGGGCGGGGTGTTCAGGAAGTTGCCGCCGAGCGCGTCGGTCGGAGCGAAGGCGACAGCGTGCAGGATGCCGTCCAGGCGCCCCCACCGCTGCTGCAGGTCCGCGCGAACCGCGGCGATGTCGTCGGCCGAGTTGACGTCGAGCTCGAGCACCTCGACGGGCTGCGGCAGGTTGCGCGCCGCCCGCTCCGTCATGCGGCGAGCCCGCCCGAAGCTGGTGAGCACCACGTCGGCACCGGCCGCCTGTGCGTCACGAGCGACGTGGAAGGCGATCGAGTCGCGGGTCAGCACTCCGGTGATCAGAAGCTTCTTGCCGTCGAGCATGCCCGTCACGCCGTCACCGGTGCGTCGTCGGAACCCTCGCCGGCGTCACCGGCGTCGCGGCTCCACAGCACCTCGACGCGCGCGCGGCAGACGAGCTGGGCGTCCTGGTTGTGGATCGACCAGCTCAGCGTGACCAGGCCCGCCTGCTCGCTTACCGGCGCGAGCTCGGCGACCTTGCCGGACACCTTGAGCGTGTCGCCCAGGCGAACGGGGCGCTTGAACACCACGTCGCCCAGACGGCGCAGGGCAACGACGCGGTCGGGATCGAGGGGGACCAGGCCGACCGCGAAGGAGATGACCAGCATCCCGTGGGCGATCCGCTCCCCGAATGCGCTCGAACCCGCCCACACCGCGTCGGAGTGCTGCGGGTGCCAGTCGCCGGTGAGGGCGGCGAAGCCGACGACGTCGGCTTCCGTGATGGTGCGACCGCGGGAGACGAAGGCCTGGCCGGTGACCAGTTCGTCGTAGCTCGCCGCCCAGTCGAGCGCCTGGCCCTGCTTGACGGCGGCCGTCATAGCGGGATGTTCTTGATGCCGGCCGGCGCGGCCATGCCGTCGAGCGTGGTCAGCGCCTCGATGAAGCGCCGGCGCGTGTCGTCGGGCAGGACGATCTCGTCGATGTAGCCCTCGGCGCTCGCGACGCCCGCGCTGAGGTGCTCGGCGGTGTAGGCGGCGGCCAGCTCGGCGCGACAACCCGCCGGGTCCTCGGCTTCGGCGATCTCACGCCGGTTGAGGATGGTCACCGCCTGGTTGGCGCCCATCACGCCGATCTGCGCCTGGGGCCAGGCGAAGGTGTAGTCCGCGCCGAGGTCGCGTGAGTTCATCGCGATGAACGCGCCGCCGAACGCCTTGCGCATGACCAGGGTCACCTTTGGCACGCTGGCCTCCGCGAAGGCATGCACCAGCTTGGCGCCGTGGCGGATGACGCCGGCGCTCTCCTGCTTGGTGCCGGGCATGAAGCCGGGAGTGTCGACGAGCACCACCAGCGGCAGGCCGAAGGCGTTGCAGGTCCGCACGAACTTGGCCGCCTTCGTGCCGGAGTCCGCGTCCAGCACGCCGCCCATGTGCTTGGGCTGGTTGGCGATGACGCCGACCGACCGGCCGTCCATGCGGGCGAAGCCGCACACGATGTTGCGGGCCCACCGCGATGCCCACTCGAGCATGCGCCCGCCGTCGACCAGGGAGTGGATGACCTCCCGGACGTCGTAGACCTTGCGGTCGTCGGCCGGGACGATGCTCGATACGGGCGTGTTCGGCGCGGGCACCGGCCGCCACCGCGGCGCGGGAGCCGAGCCGCCGGCCGGCAGGTGGTCGAGCAGATCGCGGGCCAGCAGCGCCGCGTCGGAATCGGAGTCGGTCACCCAGTGGGCGACGCCGTTCCGATCGTGGACGCTGGGCCCGCCGAGCTTGGCGGCGGTGACCTCCTCGCCCATGACCTCCTTGACCACCGCGGGACCGGTGAGGAACATCGTCCCACGCTTGGTCATGATCACGAAGTCGGTCAGCGCCGGCGAGTAGGAGCCTCCGCCGGCCGACGCGCCGCAGATGATCGAGATCTGCGGCACCTTGCCGGACAGGCGGACGTGCTCGCGGAAGATGCGCGCGTAGCCGCCGAGCGCCGCGACGCCCTCCTGCATGCGGGCGCCACCGGATTCGATGAAGCCGACGACCGGGGCCCCCGCGCGCCCGGCGAGCTGGAGCACGCGGACGATCGAGTCGGCGTGCGCCTCGCCGAGCGAGCCGCCGAGGTAGGACGGGTCCTGGGCGTAGCAGAACACCGGCCGGCCGTCGACGCGGCCCGTGCCGGTGACCACGCCGTCACCCGCACGGGACTTGCCGCCCATGCGGGCGGAGCGGACGTCGCTGCGCAGCAGCGTCAGCGAGCCCGGGTCGCACAGCGCCTCGAGGCGCTCGACCGGCGACAGGAGCCCGTCGACGACGGGCTCGGGGGCCGGAAGCGCCGGGGCGCTGCGGTGCAGTCGCTCAGCGGTGTCGGTCAGCACGTCGCTCATACTCCCTCCAGGACGAGGACTGCGTTGTGGCCGCCGAAGCCGAACGAGTTCGACATCGCGATCGGTGGGCGTCCGTCGACGTCCAGCGGCTTGGCCCGACCGGGCACGTAGTCGAGGTCGAGATCCTCTTCGGCCTCCTCGTACCCCAGGGTCGGTGGTGCGACCTTCTCCTGCAGGGCGTAGAGCGTCGCGATGGCCTCGACGGCGCCGGCGGCGCCCAGCAGGTGGCCGATGGCCGACTTGGTCGAGGAGACCGGGATCCGCTGGGCGTGCTCGCCGAGCGCCGCCTTGATCGCGACGGTCTCGGCGCGGTCGTTGAGCGGAGTCGACGTTCCGTGGGCATTCACGTAGTCGATGGCCTCGGGCGTCAGGCCGGCGTCGGCGATGGCGATGCGCATCGCCGCGGCGGCGCCGCTGCCGGTGACCTCCGGAGCGGTCAGGTGGTGGGCGTCGGAGCTGGCTCCGTAGCCCCTGATGACGCCGAGGATGGTGGCTCCGCGCGCGCGGGCGCGCTCCTCGTCCTCGAGGATCAGGATCCCGGCGCCCTCGCCCATCACGAAGCCGTCGCGACGACGGTCGAAGGGCCGGGAGTTGCCGGTCGGCGAGGTGGCGTCGAGCGCGGCGAACGCCGCCCGCGAGAGCGGCGTCAGCGCCGCCTCGGCACCACCGGTCACCACCGCGTCGGCCTCGCCGTGCTGGATCATCCGCATGGCCGTCCCGATCGCGTGACCGGCCGCGGCGCAGGCGGAGACCACTCCGTAGCTGGGCCCGCGGAGGCCGTTGCGCATCGCCAGGACGCCGGGAGCGGCATTGCCCATCATCAGCGGCACCGAGAGGGGCGGCACCCTGCCCGGCCCCTCGTCGCGGAGCATGTTCTGGCCGTGCTCCATGGTGCTGAGACCGCCGATGCCGGTGCCCACCACGCACCCGATGCGTGCCGCGTCATACGGGAGCTCGCCGTCCCAGCCGGCCGAGGCGATCGCCTCGTCGCCCGCCACCATCGCCAGTTGCGTGAAGCGGTCCGCTCGGCGCGCCTCCTTCTTGGAGAGGTGCGCGGTCGGCTCGAACTCGCTGCAGGGCGCCTCGAGGCCTTCGATGCCGGTCTCGCCGGCCATCCAGCGATCGAAGAGGTTGCGGGCGCCCATCCCCAGCGGGGTGACGGCGCCGACGCCGGTGACGACGACTCGGCTCATGCGGCGCGGCTCACCACCAGGTCGACGGCATCGCCGACGGTCTTGATGCGAGCGACGTCCTCGCCCTTGAGGGCGACGCCGAACTCCTCCTCGATGATCTGCGACAGCTCGGCGAGATCGAGCGAGTCGACGTCGAGGTCCTCGAACGTCGCCTCGCGCGTGATGTCGTCGGGCTCGACGCCGAACTGCGGCAGGGCCTCGCGGACGACCTTCTCGACGGTGTCGGGTGCGGCTGGCATTGGTTCTCAGTTCCTCCTGGTCATGGTCTAGGCGGACATCCCGCCATCTACGTACAGAGTCGTGCCCGTCACGTAGGCGGCGGCATCCGAGGCGAGAAAACGCACGGCGGCGGCCACCTCGTGAGGCTGACCGACGCGACGCGCCGGAATGTGGTCTACGACGCGGTCGGCCAGGTCCCTGGTCATGTCGGTCTCGATGAAGCCCGGCGCCACCGCGTTGACGGTCACCCCGCGGCGCGCGACCTCGACCGCGACGGTCTTGGTCATGCCGATCAGGCCGGCCTTGGCCGCGGCGTAGTTGGCCTGGCCGGCGTTGGCACGCGGGCCGACCACCGAGGCGATGTTGACGATGCGCCCGGCGCGCCGGCGCGCCATCGCCTTGACCGCATGGCGGGTGAGGCGGAAGGCGGCGGTCAGGTTGGTCTCGATGACGCGGTGCCAGTCGTCGTCGGAGAGCTGGATGACCAGGCCGTCGGCGGTCACGCCGGCGTTGTTGACCAGGCAGCCGACCGGCCCGAAGGCGTCCTCGACGATCTGGAACAGCGGCTCGGGCCCGTCGGCGACGTCACCAGGCACGAGCACGCCGGCACCGCCGGCCCGCTCGACGGTCTCGAGGGTGCGCCGGGCGCCCGCCTCGTCGGAGCGGAAGTTGATGCCCACCGACCAGCCGTCGGCGGCCAGTGCGGTGGCGATCGCCGCGCCGAGGCCGCGCGAGGCGCCGGTGATCAGGGCAGTGCGCTCGCTCACGTCAGTCGAGCTCCCACTCGATCACGCCGGCGCCCCAGGTGAAGCCGGCGCCGACCGCGCCGATCAGCACCTTCTGGCCCCGGCGCAGGCGCCCGTCGCCGCGCAGCAGCGACAGCGTGAGCGGGATGGAGGCCGCTGAGGTGTTGGCCGTCTCGGCGACGTAGTCGGCGACCTTGGCCGGCGGCACCTCGAGCCGGTCGGCGACCGCGGCGAGGATGCGGGCGTTGGCCTGGTGGTAGACGAACAGGTCGATGTCGTCCAGCGTCAGCCCGGCGCGGCGGCATGCCTCGTGCGTCGCGTCGGAGAGGCCGGCGACCGCCGCCTTGAAGGTCGAGACGCCGTCCATGCGGAAGAACGGGTCGTCGCGCTTGACGACCAGGCACTCGGCCATCGAGCCGTCGGTGTAGAGCTTGATCGGACCGACCCCGCCGCCCGACGGGTTCGCGGAGGGCCCGACGACCGCCGCCGCGGCGCCGTCGCCGAACAGCGCGGCGGTGTTGCGATCCGACTGGTCGGTGATGCGGGTCAGGACCTCGGCGCCGATGACCAGCACCGTGTCGGCGCGGTGGGTCTCGACCTGGCTGGAGGCCAGCGACAGCGCGGCCAGCCAGCCGGTGCAGGCGGCGCCGCAGTCGATCGCCCCGGCGCTCGTCGCGCCCAGCGCCTCGGCGATCACCGGCGCGGCGTTGGGGCAGATGTCGTCCTGGCTCATGGTCGCCACCAGGATCAGGTCCACGTCGGCGGCCTCGACTCCGGCGTCACCGAGTGCGCGGCGCCCCGCGGCGATCGCCAGGTCGGTCATCCGCTCGTCGTCGGAGGCGCGCCGGCGCGAGAGCACGCCGGTGCGCTTGACGATCCACTTCTCGTCGACGCCGAGGCGCTCGGCGACCGTGGCGTTCGTCACCACCTCGGCGGGCAGGTGATGTCCGGTGCCGAGGATGGCGGCCGGACGCAGGGCGCTGGGCCGCGCGGGCGCCGCCGCGCGGCGGGGCAGGGTGGCGTCAGACACCGGCGGGCTCTCCGAAAGTCGGGGACTGGGCCTTCAGGCCCGGCGCGATGCGCTTCATCAGGCGCGCGAGCACCTTGCCGGGGCCGACGTCGACGTAGGACTCGGCGCCGGAGTCGCGCAACGCGAGCACGGTCTCGCGCCAGCGGACCGGTCGCACCAGGGCGTTGGCCAGCTCGTCGCGGACGTCGGTGAACGGCTGCGCGCTGGCGCAGGAGAAGACCGGAAAGCGCGGCTCGTGCAGCTCGACGTCGTCGAGCGCGGCGCGGAAGGGCTCGACTGCCGCCGCCATCGAGGGCGAGTGGAAGGCGCCGGCCACGTCGAGCGGCAGGGCACGCAGGCCGCGGTCCCGGGCGACCTCCTCGGCGGCGGCGAGCCGCTCTCGGTCGCCCGAGAGGACCACCTGGCCGGGAGCGTTGTCGTTGGCCACCGTGACGCCGACCTGGGCGGCGATCTCGGCCGCGTCGGCGGGCTCGCCGCCGACCAGGGCGAGCATCGAGCCGGAGTCGTCGGCTCGCGCCATCAGCTCGCCGCGGATGACCACCAGGCGCAGCGCATCCTCGAGCGCGAGGACGCCGGCTGCGGTGAGCGCTGCCAGCTCGCCGAGGGAATGGCCGGCGGCGACGCGCGGACTGACGTCGAGCCGGCTCCAGGACGCCATGCTCGCGCAGAAGATCGCCGGCTGGGCGAACTGCGTGCTCTCCTCGACCCGTGCGAACGGGTCTTCGCCGACGAGCTCGAGGCAGGCCTCGAGCAGGCGCGGAGTGGCGGCCACCAACTCCCGCATCTCGGGTGTCTGGCTGCCCTGTCCCGGGAACAGGACGGCCGGCGACGGGCTGTCGATGGTGAAGGTCACTTGATCCAGGTACTCCGAAGTCGGGGACTTACTACATGGCCTCGGCGTCTAACCCCCCAGGCGGGGGGTCCGCACGGACGACTGGGGGGTCGAGTCACCGGCCGGTGCGGCCGAACGCCCGTCCACGGGTCCGCGCTGTCCTGAGTCATCGCCGCGATCATCCAGGCGTGATCGCTTGAGCTCAGGCGATCAGGCCGAGGCGCTGGGCCTTCTGCACCGCTTCGGCCCGGTTGCGCGCGTTGAGCTTCCGGTAAAGCGAGGAGGTGTGCTCCTTGATGGTGTGGGGCGAGAGGAACAGGTCGCCGGCGATCTCGCGATTGGTGGATCCGCGCGCGATCAGGTCGAGGACCTCGCGCTCGCGGTCGGTGAGCGCCGGGCCCGGAGGCGACTCGTTGGGGCGAAAGACGCTCATGCCGAGCCCGACCATGCGCACCGCGGCGGCGATGTCGGATGCCGGCCAGTCCTTGGAGACGAAGCCGGCGGCGCCCGCGGCCTTGGCGGCGGTCGGCATGATCCGGCCGGCTCCGGAGATCAGCAGCACCCGCGTGTTGGGCGAGCGCGCCCGCAGGCGCTCGCAGATGTCGGCGCCGGACTCGTCGCCCATGAAGAGATCGACGAGCGCGACGTCGGGCTCGTAGCGCTGCGCGAGCGCGAGGGCCTCCTCGCCGGTGCGCGCGCTCAGGCAGCGCTCGACCCACGGCTGCTCGCCGAGCATCAGCCGGAAGCCCCAGTGCACGACCTCGTGGTCGTCGACGACGAGGACGCGCAGGCGCCGCTCGCCGCCGCCGGCCGCCGGGCGGGCGCGGGGAGCGTCAGGGACCGTCAAGCGGCACCGCCAGACGCACTCGCCAGGTTCCCGGACGGCCCTCGCCGAACTCGACGATGCCGCCCGCCTGCAGGGCCTCCAGCGCGGCCAGCCGGAGGCCCATACCGGCCTTGCGCCGTCCGGAGTCCTCCACCCCGTCGTTGACGACCTCCATCACCCACAGGCCGTCGGCTCGCGCCAGCGCGACCTCGACGCGGTCCGGAGCGGCGTGCTTGTGCGCGTTGCGCACCGCCTCGGCGAGCACCGACTGGGCCAGCGGCTCCAGCGACGCCGGCACCTCCACGTTGGATGAGCCGGGAGCCAGGACGAGCCCGAGGTCGCGGTGCTCGCGGCGCAGTCGCTGGACCTCCTCGATCAGCGTGGTGTTCGTCTCGGGGGCGGAGCGGCCGAGTGGGCGCTGCAGGGCGCGCCGCAGGTCCTTGAGCGCCGCCTGCAGCTCGGCGGTACAGCGGCTGCGCGCCTCGCCGTCGATCTCCGTCCCCGAGGACAGGACGAGCAGGACGCCGAACAGCCGCTGGATGACCCCCTCGTGCACGTCGCGCGCGAGGTCGATGCGCTCCTCGAGCTGGCGGGCCTTGGACTGCTGGCGCGTGGCGATGCGCGTGGCGCTGACCAGCGCGGCGGTCTTGCCGAGCGTCCACAGGAGGTGGCGCTCCTCGGCCGACAGCGATCGCGGCCCGGGTCCGCGGTCGGAGAGGATCACGCCGTTCCAGATGCCGCCGGCCGCCATCGGCGTGCAGACCAGCGTGCAGTCGCCGCGCAGGAGCTCGCGGAAGCGGTCGGGCAGCTCGGCGTCGGCCACCCGATCGACCTCCACGACGCGATCCTCGGCCAGCGCCCGGCGGGCCAGGGGCGCCGACTCGAGCGTGAACGGCTCGTCGGCGAAGATCTCGGAGTCGAGGTTGTGGGCGCCGACCGCCCGCACCCGCCGGCGTGCCTCGTCGTAGCGGAAGATGACCGCGCGATCCATGTCGGCCAGCCGGCAGACCGCCTCGCACAGGCGCCCGTAGAAGGCGTCGGAGGACCCGTTCTCCTCCACGCGCGAGAGCAGCTCGACGAAGACCTCGAGCGTGTCGATGGGCACCGCCGGCCTGGCCGCCGCGTTCGAGGCCATCTCCGTCACGTCCCCGCCGCCATGGTCGGCTGACGTTACTCCCCCGCGTCCGCCGATGCCCGGCCCGTTCCGTCAGGCCACGCGCACCGCTTCGTCGCCGACGCGCACGACGTCGCCGCGCACGAGCTGGCGGCCCCGGCGGCCCTCCGGGGCGTCGTTGACGGTGACCGACAGCTCGGCGAGCAGGATCTTGGCCTCGCCGCCGGAGCCGGCCAGCCCGGCGACCTTGAGCAGCTGCCCGAGCCGGATCACATCTCCGGTGATCGGGACCTCGCGGATCTCTCCACCGGTCATCGCCGGCCGCCGATCAGGCGGCCTGCGCCGCTTGGGCGGCGGCGGCGACGGCGAGCACGTCCGCGCGGTCGTTGAGGACCTTGTGCGCATGCTCGTCGCCCGTCTCGTGACCGCGGACCCAGTGCCAGCGCACCTCGGCGTGGCGTGCGATCTCGGCTTCGAGGGCCATGACGAGGTCCTGGTTCTTGACCGGATCGCCCCCCGCCGTCTTCCAGCCGCGCTTCTTCCAACCGGCGATCCACTTCGTCATCGAGTCGAGCATCAGGCGCGAGTCGGTGACGATGCAGATGCGACTCCCGTCCGGCAGGAAGCGCAGGCCCTCGATCGCCGCCGTGTACTCCATGCGGTTGTTGGTGGTGTGGGCCTCGCCGCCGCTGAGCTCGACCGGAGCGCCGGCGCCGTCGGGCACCACGATCGCCGCCCATCCACCCGGGCCCGGGTTGCCGCGGCACGCGCCGTCGGTCCAGATCAGGAACTCGCCCGGTCGCTGCTCGACGGGTGCGTCGACTGGCTTGGGCGGACGGCGTCGTCGGTATTGGGCGGCGGGCATCGACTCAATCCTACGGGCCGACCGGACGCATCCGGCGCGGTGACCGGCGCCGCCGAGAAAGTGGTTTGGAGGAGAGCCGCCCGGGGGGTATACGGCGCTCGTGGCAATTGGTACGAATACCAACATGTCGTCGCCAGCCGAGACCGGGACTCGATGGCGATAGGCCCCCGGCGCGCGCCGGCGAGGGGGGCCGCCGCGCGCGTCTGAGCGCCCGCGGCGACTCACATGGGCGACCACTCCGGAGCCGACCGCCTCCGACTGACGGCACTCGACCGCCTCCGCGGGACCCGTGGCCGTCGATAGCGCTCCCGCGCCGGGCGCCGACGACATGACCCGGCCGGTGATCGGGGACCGGAGGCTGCTGTGGCAGATCCTCTCCTGGACGCTGGTCGCCGCCGCCGCCTTCTCGCTGGCCGGGATCGTCGCCTTCGACGAGCAGCGCGACGAGGTCCTGGGCGGCCTGGTGATCGGCGGCTCGTGCCTGGCCGTGGCGGCGCTCCTGCGCCTCGCGCCCGACCGCCTGCCGATCTGGTTCGCCCACGTCATCCTGCTCGGCGCGACGGCCGCCATCAGCGCCGAGATCCACTTCAACGCGCGGCCCGCCCACGACGACGAGATGTTCTACCTGTGGGTCGCGCTCTTCGTCTTCTACTTTCTCAGCCGGCGGGCGGCGCTATTGCACATGGGCGTGGTCGGCGCCGGCTACTGGCTGGCCATCTTCGCCGATGAGGGCGCCGTCCCCGAGGACCGCCTGCGATGGCTCATCACGCTGAGCACGCTAACCGCCGCCGGGCTGCTCATCCACCACCTGTCGCGTCGCCAGGACGCCATGATCGAGCGGCTCACCGAGGCGGTCCGCACGGATCCGCTCACCGGACTGCTGAACCGCAAGGGCTTCGAGGACGCCTTCGCCGCGCAACTCGCCGCCGCCGAGCGGCGCGGGGCCTCCTTCGCACTGCTGATCGGCGATCTCGACAGCTTCAAGCAGGTCAACGACAGGCTCGGCCACGCGGTCGGCGACCGCACGCTCAAGACGCTCGCCACGGTGCTGGACCAGTCGACCCGAGGCCAGGACCGCCCTGCGCGCCTCGGCGGCGAGGAGTTCGCCCTATTGGTGGCCGACGCCGACGCCGGCCAGGGGCTGCAGGCCGCCGAGCGCCTCCGCACCCGCGTGCAGGACACCTTCGCCGGCAGTCCCGTGCCGGTGACGATATCCATCGGCGTCGCCGTCTACCCGGAGGCCGGAACCGACTCCGACGCCCTGATGGCGCGCGCCGACCGGGCGCTCTACGCGGCCAAGGAGGGCGGTCGCAACCGCACCGTCCTGCATCGCGGCGGGCGCTGAGGCGCGAGCCGGCCGCCACGGGCCGACCCGCGCCTCGGGGACCTCAGACGGCCGAGAGCGCCTCGGCGTCCTCGGCGACCGCCACACGCTCGTTCGGCACGCAGTGGGTCATGACGTGGCCCGCCACGTCGCGCGGACCGTTGTCGCCCAGGTTGCGAAGGCGCTCGGCCTCCTCCTCGCTGAGCGTCTGGCTCTGCAGCGGCGGCAGGCCGCGGACGTCCTCGACGGTGATCCCGAGTCCCTCGCCCACCCGCAGGCCGAGCTCGTCGTCGCAGAGCAGGAAGTGCCACACCATGCGCTCCTGGATCGGCCGGTCGCACTGCCCGATCAGCGTGACGAAGTTGGCGACGAGGTCGTCCTTCTCCCACTGCTCGGACAGCTGGTAGCGCTCGCCGGCCTGGCGGTAGTCCTGGGTGCGCGGGATGCGCTTGCGCGTGAGGCGCCCCTCGATGACCGGGCCCTGGTCGTCATGGGTTGGGTACTGCGCCTCGCGCAGGCCGCCGGTGATCGACGGCTCGTAGTTGACGTGCGGGTTGTCGCCCACGTCGTCGCGGCCATAGGACATCTGGCCGCCCTGCTGATTGGTGCGCACGGGCGCCTTGGGCTGGTTGACCGGCAGCTGCAGGTAGTTGGGCCCCACCCGGTAGCGCTGGGTGTCCGAGTACGAGAAGGTGCGCCCGACGAGCATCTTGTCGTCGGAGAAGTCGAGCCCGTCGACCAGCACGCCGGTGCCGAAGGCGATCTGCTCGTTCTCGGCGAAGACGTCGCTCACGTTGCGGTCGAGCACCATGCGGCCGACCGGATGGAGCGGGAACTGCTCCTCGGGCCAGACCTTGGTGTCGTCGAGCGGATCCCAGTCGAGCTCGGGGTGCTCGTCGTCGGACATCAGCTGGACGTTGAGCTCCCACTCGGGGTAGTCGCCGCGCTCGATTGCGTCGTAGAGGTCCTTGGAGTGGGCGCCGAGATCCCGCGCCTGCACCGCCGCGGCGTCGGCGGCCGTCATGCTCTTGACGCCCTGCCTGGGCAGCCAGTGGTACTTGACCAGCATGGAGTCGCCGTCGGCGTCGAGCCACTTGTAGGTGTTGACGCCGAAGCCCTGCATGGTGCGGTAGCTGGCCGGGAGGCCGCGCGGACCGAAAACCAGGCTGATCATGTGCATCGACTCGGGCGCCTGCGAGATGAAGTCGAAGATCCGGTTCGGCTCTTGGCGGAACGTGACCGGATCGGGCTTCTGCGAGTGGATGAAGTCCGGGAACTTGATCGCGTCGCGGATGAAGAAGACGCCGAGGTTGTTGCCGACCATGTCCCAGTTGCCGTCCTCGGTGTAGAACTTCACCGCGAAGCCGCGCGGGTCGCGCGCCGCCTCGGACGAGTCGCGCCCGCCGGCGACGGTCGAGAACCTCACGGCCACCTCGGTGCGCTTGCCCTTCTCCTGGAACAGCTTGGCCCGCGTGAACCGGCTGATCGGCTGGTCACCGCAGGCGCCGTAGGCCTCGAAGTAGCCGTAGGAGGTGGTGCCGCGGGCATGGACGACGCGCTCGGGGATCCGCTCGCGGTCGAAGTGGCTGATCTTCTCGAGGAACTGGTAGTTCTCGAGCGTCGCGGGCCCGCGGGCGCCGACCGTGCGCTGGTTCTGGTTGTCGTAGACCGGGTGGCCCTGACGATTGGTGAGGACCTTGCGGTCGTCGTCCTCGGCAGGTCCCTGACTCGATACATCGGTCATGCGCTGCTCCCTTCGCTTGGCTCTGCTTGGCAGGTGGGACAGAGTCCCCAATAGGTCACTTCGGCTTCCTCGATGCGGAAGCCGTGGCGCTGCGCCGGCTCGAGGCACGGGGCGGTGCCGATCGCGCAGTCGACGTCGGCGGTCGTGCCGCACGACCGGCACACGAGGTGGTGATGGTTGTCGCCGACGCGCGACTCGTAGCGGACGGGCCCGCCGGCCGGCTCGATCCGGCGGGCGAGCCCGGCCGAGTGCAGCGCCTCGCAGACGTCGTAGCCGGCCTGCACGGAGATGCTCACTCCCGCCCCCCGCACCCGGGTGACGACCTGGTCGACGCTCGGGTGGTCGATTGCCTCGTCGAGAGTCCGCAGCACCGACACGCGCGGCGCGGTGACGCGCAGCCCGGCATCGCGGAGGCGGTCGACGAGAAGCTCCGTAGCGGCCATCCGGGCAGCCTACCGCAGACTTGAATGATTCAAGAAGACGGCGTCGAGGGCGTGGCCTCGAACCAATCGAGCGCGCGCCGCAGGACGTCGCGCGGAACCTCGTGGCCCCCGTCGAACTCGACGTAGTCGACCTCGTGGCCGGCCTGCTCGAGGATCGGCACCAGCGCCCGGCTGCAGGAGTCGATGTCCAGCACGGAGTCCCGCGTCCCGTGGGAGACGAACACCGGCGGTCGCCCCCGCTGCGCGTCCGGAGCCATGAAGCCCGGCGAGAGGGCCACCACGTGCGAGAACAGGTCCCCGTTGCCGAGCCCGAGTGACAGCGCGTAGGAGGCCCCGTCGGAGAACCCCGAGACCGCCAGCCGCCGATGGTCGACTCCCACCAGGCCGAAGACCCGGTCGAGGGCGGCGTCGAGGAAGTCGACGTCCGGTCCGAAGCCGCCCATCAGCACGTCCCACGTCGGTCCGCGTGAGTCGGGCGCCAGCACGATCGTGCCCGACTGCTCGGCGGACTGCAGGAGCTCCGCGGACGCCGCCGAGGCACCTCGGCTGCCGGCCCCGTGCAGCGACACGACGAGCGGAGCCGGACGGTCGGAGCGCAGCCCCGGCGGGACGAAGAGGAGGCCGTCGCGCGGGTGCCCGAGCCCGAGCGCGTGCAGGCCGGCGGCGAGCGTCGGGCCGCCGGGCGTGTCCGGGCGGGCTGTCAGCCGCGACGGCGCCGGTTCGCTCATCACCTCGGCCACGGCGGTCGCCGGCCTCGCCGACGGCTAGCGGCGGCCGCTGAAGCGGCCGGGCAGCGGCACCGGCGAGACCTTGTCGAACGCGGCGAGGGCGAACGCCTGCGGCTCGAGCTTGGTGGCCAGGGCGCGCAACTCAGCACGCTCGGTGGCGTCCATGCGGGGTCCGCGGCGAACCAGCTCGCCCAGCCGGCGGCGCTCGGTGGCGTCGAGGGCCTGGAGATGCTGGCGGGCCATCATCGCGACCTGGGCGACGGCGAGGAGCTTGAAGAAGGGCAGCTGGCGGGCAGCGCGGCGAGATATCAGACGTCGAAGCACGGCGATGAGGCTACCCGCGCCACGTCGAGCCAACCCTGTGGAGGTCGCGCCCGCAGCGCCGCCGGCGGTCGCTCGGATCGCGAGCGACCGCCGGGGGCGTCGGGCGCCTCAGGCGCCTCGGTAGAGCCGCGCCTCGTAGTCGTTGACCATCCGCGTGGCGCTGAAGCGCGGCGCGAGGTCGCGCATCGACGCGCGGACCCGGGCCAGCCACGCGACGGGGCGCCCGGCGGCATCGCGGTCGTGGAACTCGGGGATCACCTGCTCCTCGAACAGGCGCAGGAGCTCCGAGCCGTCGCGGGCGTCCTGGGCCCAGTGGTCGTGGTTGACCTCGCCCGAGAGCGCCCAGCCGTTGTCCTCTGCGTAGGCCTCCGCCCACCAGCCGTCGAGCGACGACAGCTGCAGCCCGCCGTTGGCGACCGACTTCATCCCGCTGGTGCCGCTGGCCTCGAGCGGCGGGCGCGGCACGTTGACCCACACGTCGCAGCCCTGGACCATGTGGGCCGCGGTCGAGAGGTCGTAGTCGTCGAGGAACACGACGCGATCGCGGAAGCCCGGCTCGTCGCGGGCGGTGAACAGGTGCTGGATGAGCCGCTTGGCGTCGTCGTCGCGCGGATGCGCCTTGCCGGCGATCAGGAGCTGGACCGGCCGGTCGCCGGACAGCAGGCGCATGCTGCGCTCGCGATCCTGGAGCAGCAGGTGCAGCCGCTTGTAGGTGGCGACGCGGCGGGCGAAGCCGATGGTGAGGGTGTCGGGCGACAGGCCGCGAGCGGCCGCGGCGGCGTAGTCGCGCGACTCTCCTCGCGACAGCCGGTCCATGACGCTGCGCTGCCGGGCGCCGGCGATCAGCCGGGCGCGCTGCAGGCAGCGCACCTCCCACAGCTCCTCGTCGCTGATCTGGTCCACTCCCGCCCACGTCGCGGGGTCGGCGGCGGCCTCCCACCAGCGCTCGCCGAGGTGGGAGTCGAGCAGCCGGCGCATCGGCACGCCGATCCACGTCGGCAGATGGACCCCGTTGGTGACGTGGTCGATCGGGACGTCGTCGACGCCACGGTCGGGCCACAGCGGCTGCCACATCTCGCGCGCGACCTCACCGTGCCGGCGCGAGACGCCGTTGGCGGCGCGGCTCGCGCGCAGCGTGTACTGGGTCACCCCGAACGGCTCGTTGATGTCGTCGGGATGGGTGCGGCCCTGGCGGATCAGCGCCTCGGGATCGACGTCCATCGCCGATGTCACGCCCTTCAGCGTCTCGACGACCTGAGCGGCCGGATAGGTGTCGTTGCCGGCCGCGACCGGGGTGTGGGTGGTGAAGAGGGTCCGCTCGCGCGCGGCGCGGAAGCCCTCGTCGAGGCCGCCGCCGTTCATCAGCGTGCTGGCCAGCTCGAGGGAGGCGAAAGCCGCATGACCCTCGTTGAGGTGGATCATCCCGGGATCGATTCCGAGCGCCTTGAGCGCACGGATGCCACCCACGCCGAGGAGGACGTACTGCGACAGGCGCACGTCCGGATCGGAGGTGTAGAGGCGAGAGGTCACCCAGCGGGTGACGAGCTCGTTCTCGGGCCGGTCGGCGTCGAGCAGGTAGAGCGGGACGCGGCCCACCCCCACCCGCCAGATCTGCGCGGTGATCACCACGTCGCCGAGCGGCACGGTGATGAGGATCGGCTCGCCGTCGTCGCCGGTGACCAGAGCCATCGGCGCGCGCTGGGGATCGATGTCGATCCAGTACTCATGCTGCCATCCCGACGCGTCGATGCGCTGGCGAAAGTAGCCCTGGCGGTAGAGCAGGCCGACCGCGACCAGCGGCAGCGCGGCGTCGGAGGCCTCCTTGAGGAAGTCGCCGGCCAGCGCGCCCAGGCCGCCGGAGTAGATCGGCATCGACGGGTGCACCGCGTACTCGGCGCAGAAGAACGCGACCGGGCGCGCCGGGTCGATCGGGCCCGAGCGGGCAGGCCGGTCGAGGTCCTCGCCGATGCGCCGCTCGATCTCCGCCGCCCGCGCCAGCAGGTCGGCGTCTCCCGCCGCGCGGGTCAGGGCGTCGCCGGAGGTCTCCTGCAGGAGGCGGACGGGATTGCCGCCCGACAGCCGCCAGCGCTCGGAATCGATGGAGGCAAACAGCTCCTCGCCGCCGGGCATCCAGCTCCAGCGGTAGTTGTACGCCAGCCGCGCCAGCACGTGGAGCGGTTCGGGTAGGCGCTGCGCGAGCGCCTGCGCGGCGCGGCTCAGCTCGTCGGCTCGGGGATCCACCGGGCGATCCTACGGGCGAGCACGGCCCTTGCGGCGCGTTGCCGGGTCCATCGGGGCTCGATCCGTCTCGTCGGCCACCGCGACGCCGTCAGCGCGCAGACCTCCGGCTGCCTTCCAGGGCGGCGCCCGGTGACTCGCGGAGGCTCAGGCGGCCGCCCGGGTGGCGCTGTCGGCCCAGGCCGACGCCTCGGTGTAGACGTCGGCACCGCCGATGCCGGCGAGGACCTCGAGCGAGCCATGTTCGGTGTCGACCACTCCGCCGAGGATGGAGCCGATCGGACCGTCGTGGCCCAGTAGCGCGGAGTTGATCTCGTCGCTGAACGGAAGTCGCTCGAGGGCCTGGTCCATCGGCACATCGAGCAGCGCGTCGACCACCGAGAAGAGGCCGGCCATGAAGGCGGCGTGCTCCGCCACCCCGCCTCGGGCGGCCGCGACCCGCTGGCAGAGGCGCGCCCGCAGGAGCGCCAGCGAGATGAGGGCCGGTGGACGCGACGTGGACCCCGCGAGGGTCATCACCGTCGCCCACTGGCGGACGTTGGCCTCGCCGAGGTAGACGAGTGCGTCGTGCACGGTCTCGACGCGCCGGTTGAGCGAGAAGAAGCCGGAGTTGACGTAGCGCAGGAGCTTGTACGAGAGGCCGACGTCGTTGGAGACGATGCGCTCGAGACCGTCGAAGCCGAGGTCGGGGTCGTTGAGCGCGGCGACGGTATCGAGGCCGGCGAGCGCCTCGGCGGGCACGGTGGCGCCGCTGAACTCGTGCGGGCGGGCGAAGAAGTAGCCCTGGAAGGTGTCGAACCCGAGACGGCGGCAGGCCTCGAACTCCTCCTGGGTCTCGACCTTCTCGGCCAGCAGCTCGACGTCGTAGGCGCGCAGGAGCTTCACGACCTCGGCGGTCCGCTCGATCCCGTCGGCGAGGACGTCGAGCTTGATGACGTCGGCGAGCTCGATCAGCGGCCCCAGCGCGGGGTTGTAGGCGAAGTCGTCGAGCGCGATGCGATAGCCGCGCTCCCTCAGATCGCGCAGGCGGGCCAGCAGCACCTCGTCGGTCTGGTGGGAGTCCTCGGTGAGCTCCAGCACCACCCCGTTGGGCTCGAACGGCAGCGGATCGACTTCGAGCAGGAACCCGCGCGAGACGTTCATGAAGGCCAGGGCGTCTCCGACCAGGTCGCGCAGCCCCAGCTCGGCGAGCCCGTCGACGATCAGCGAGGCGGTCCAGCGCTCGGGATCGGCGGTCTCACCGCGCTCGCCGCGGAACAGCAGCTCGTAGCCGTGCAGCCGCAGGTCGGCGTCGACGATCGGCTGTCGGGCGACCAACACGCGGGCGCCGCCGCGGTCGGGAACGGCCGCGGCGGCGCCCGGGCGCCGGGCGGCGTCGGGTGGGCGCGAAGGAGTCGGGCGGGGGTGGTTGAGGAAGCGCACGGGAGAGGCCGCGACGACGATCACACGGATGCCCCTCGGGCGGCCGGGCGCGGCAACGGCCCTCCGTTGATCGGACGCGCACCGCGAATCCTGAGCCACGTCGGCACAATGCCCCGCGTGCGCATAGTCGTCAATGGTCAGCAGGCCTTCGGAGCCGAGGTGTTCACCGCGCTGCGCGAGCGCGGCGAGGATGTCGTCGCGGTCTACTGCGCTCCGGACCGCCCGGGCGCCGGAGCCGATCCGCTCCGGGCGGCGGCCGAGGCGGCCGGCGTGCCCGTCCGCCAGCCGGCGTCGTTCAAGGACGCGCAGGTCGCCGACGAGATGCGGGCGCTCGAGCCCGATCTCATGGTCATGGCGTTCGTCACCCTCTTCGTGCCCGAGGACGTGCTCGCGCTCCCGCGGCACGGCTCGATCCAGTACCACCCGTCGATCCTGCCCCGCCACCGTGGGCCGAACGCGATCAACTGGGCGATCATCGAGCGCGAGCCGACGACGGGCGTGACCATCTTCTGGCCCGACGACGGCCTCGACACCGGTCCCGTGCTGCTCACCCGCGAGGTCGAGATCGCTCCGGGCGACACCGTCGGGTCGCTGTACTTCGACAAGCTCTTCGGGCTCGGGGTCCAGGCGATGCTCGATGCCGTCGACGCGATCGCCGCCGGGAGCGCTCCGCGCATCGCGCAGGACGAGTCGCTGGCCACCTACGAGTCCTGGTGTCGCAAGGACGCCGTGGCGATCGACTGGAACCGGCCGGTCGACGAGGTCTACGCCCTGGTGCGCGGCGGCGACCCGCGACCGGGAGCGTGGACGACCTTGGCCGGCCAGGTGATCGACTGCTTCGAGGCCCGCCCGGTCGACGTGGATTCGACAGGCGCCCCCGGCGAGGTGCTGAGCGTGGGCGAAGACGGCATCGTGGTGGCCGCCGCCGACGGCGCCCTGCGCATCGGCCGCGTGCGAGTCGACTCCGACAAGCTGGCCGCCGGGCAGTGGGCCGGCGACGCCGGCGTGGTCGAGGGCGCCCGCTTCGAGCCGGCGCCCATGCCGGTTCTCGACTGACCGGGGAGTCCGGTCAGCCGCGACCGATGTAGGGCATTGCGGTCGCCATCACGGTGAGAGACGGGACGTTGGCCTCCAACGGGAGCCCGGCCATGTAGAGCACCGCGTCCACGACGTGCCGGGAATCCATGGTCGGCTCGGATCTGATCGACCCGTCGGCCTGCAGGATGCCCCGGGTCATTGCGGTGGTCATGTCGGTGCCGGCGTTGCCGACGTCGATCTGGCCGCAGGCGATGCCGTGCGCACGCCCGTCGAGCGCGATCGCCTTGGTGAGGCCGGTGATGGCGTGCTTGGTGGCGGTGTAGGGCGCGGCGTGCGGGCGCGGGACGTGAGCCGAGATGGAGCCGTTGTTGATGATCCGCCCGCCCCCCGGCTGCTGGTCGCGCATGGCGCGGAACGCCTCCTGGGCGCACAGGAAGGCGCCGGTCAGGTTGGTGTCGACGACCGACCTCCACTGCCCGAGCGAGATGTCGGCGAAGGCGGCCGGCGTGCCGAACACGCCGGCGTTGTTGAACAGCACGTCCGTGCGCCCGAACGACTCGCGCGTGCGGGCGAACAGCGCCCGCACGGATTCCGGTTCGGTCACGTCGGTGGGCACCGCCAGGCCGGAGGCGGCCGCCTCACCGCAGTCGTCGAGCGTCTCGCGCAGGAGCGACTCGCGCCGTCCGGCCAGGACCACCCGGTAGCCGTTCGCGAGCAGCGCGCGCGCCACTCCGCGCCCGATGCCCGAGCCGGCACCGGTGATCACCGCGACGCGCCGCTCCTCCGTCATGCCCGGGATTCTGCCGCCGGGCCCGGACGGCCCCGGCCGGTCAGTCGCCGGAGCGGCGGAGCGGTGCCGGAGGCGGGAAGTGCTCGAGCAGCCAGTCGGCGTCCACCGGCGGGCGGCGGTAGGAGCGCCCGTTGATCAGGACGTAGTCACCCGTGCGGATGTCCATGGCCAGGTCGCGCTCGACCGGATACCAGTCGTTGTGCTGGGCGATCAGGTGGTTGAGCTCGTCGTCGAAGGCGAAGGCGCGGGCGCGGGCGACCCAGCGCTCGGCCAAGAGCTCGTCGTCGCCGCCGCACTCGACGCGCAGCTGCCGGTAGGCGGCCCCGTGGCGACGGCGCTCCTCGGCCATGCGCCGGTCGATCTCCATGACGCGCTCCATCCACCGGGGACGGCCGCCGGCCTGGAGGTAGGCCTCGACCGAGCGCTGCGCGTGCCGGGCGCGGCGGCTCAGCGGCCGGCCGAGGCCGTCTCGCTCGTCGAGGTCCTCGCCGAGCAGCCGCTCGACGCCGGTGCGGCCGTCGGGCGAGGTGTCGGACGAGTCGCGCACGCGGTCTAGGGCAGCAACGGGAGCGGGCGGGGACGGGTCACCGGCAGCCGGGCGATCGGCGGGCGCCCCTGGGCCCGTCGCTGCCGGTTGAGTTCGGTCCGGACCACATCGAGGGCCGGGCGCGCGCGGCCGGCCGCGTCGACGAGGCCCGAGTCCCACGTGATGAAGCGCTTCTCGGCGTCCCAGTGGTAGAGGTAGACCCGCTTGATGCGGGAGCTCATGCGCGCCAGCGCGAACGTCTGCTGAGTGGCGCGCGCCGCACGGGCCTCGCCGGCGCGACCTCCGCGGTAGTAGCGGCCGAAGCGCACGATGCCACCGGCTTCGGTGAGCCACACCTCGCCCTTGACCAGCTTCAGCAGCTTCGCGGTGCCGGTGCGCTTCACGGGCTTGAAGTGATTGGCGTCGCCGTAGTTGTGCAGCCCCCAGAGCTTCGGCGCCCTGGCGTAGCGCTTGAAGGTGGAGAGCCACTTCTCCATCCCCGTCTGGTCGAGGACGTCGGCGGCGACGATGCGGCACCCGCGGCACTCCTCGCGCAGCGCGTTGTAGTACGAGGCCGCCCGCCGGGGATTGCGGTGGGTCGGCTGACTGGTGTGGTTGGCCTCGTTCCACGCCGACATCGCCTTGACGCGCGGGTAGCGGGCGCGCACGTTGCGGACCGCCTTGCGGTACTGCGACACCGACGGCAGCCGGGTGTTGGAGTTGGTGGCGTGGTTGAAGGCGATGAGGACGTCCATCCCACGCGCGTCGGCCGCCGCCATCCAGGCGTCGTAGCGCGAGAAGTCGTTTGTGAGGGCGAGGTCGTAGGCGACGATGAGCCGTACGTGGCGGACACCGAGCGCCGCGAAGCGCGCGTCCTGCCACATGCCGAGCTTCTGCTCGCTGAGGCCGAGGGTGAAGGCAGCGTCGGCGCGTGCGGGCCCGGCGACGGACAGCGTCACCAGCATGAGCGCGACGAGGGAGGCGATGCGGGCGGGAGTCGTCATCAGGGCGAGCATCGTCAGGAGGGCGACGGCGCTGAAGCCGAAGCGCCGACAAGGGTAGGAGACCCGACCGATGGGCCAGGACCGGCGGCGTTGGCAATCGCCCGCGCTCCCGCATATCCTGTCCCCATCGCGACGGCGGAGACTTCAACGGTGAGCGAACGCCGGCGCCTGCAGGCGCTGCAGCGCTCGGGACTCCTCGACAGCGTGGTCGAGGAGTCCTTCGACCGGATCACCCGCATCGCCGCCTCGGCGCTCGGCGTCCCCGTCGCGCTCGTCTCGCTCGTCGACGAGGACCGCCAGTTCTTCAAGAGCTGCCTCGGCCTGCCGCGGCCGTGGGCCGACACCCGCGAGACGCCGCTCTCGCACTCCTTCTGCCAGCACGTCGTCTCGGGCGCCAAGCCGCTGGTCATCTCCGACGCCCGACAGCACCCGCTGGTGCGTGACAACCCGGCGATCGGCGATCTCGGCGTGATCGCCTACGCCGGCTTCCCGCTGAGGATGCCCGACGGCGAGGTGCTCGGATCGCTGTGCGCGATCGACTCCGAGCCGCGGGAGTGGAGTCCTCAAGAGCTCGACACCCTGCGCGACCTCGCGGAGTCGGTGATGACCGAGATCCGCCTGCGGGTGGTCGCGGAGGAGGCGGCGGAGGCCATCACCCGGCTCTCGCGGCTCGAGGCGATCACCGACGCCGCGCTGTCGCACCTGTCCGAGCGGGACCTCATCACGCAGCTGCTGGCCCGGATCGTCACCGCGCTGCACGCCGACCTGGCCGCCGTCCTGCTGCGCGAAGGCGACTTCTTCGTCCCCCGCGCGACCATCGGACTCGACGTGGCGATCGAGAACCTGATGCGCATACCGGTCGGCCAGGGATTCGCCGGTCGCGTCGCGGCCGAGGGCCGACCCGTCTTCCTCGACGAGCTGGATCAGGACGACATCATCAGCCCCGTCCTGCGGGCCCTGCACCCGGCCTCGATGGTCGGGGTTCCGCTGGTGGTGGACGGCAGCACGATCGGCGTGCTCGACGTCGCCAGCTCCACGCCGCAGGCCTTCTCCTCCCAAGACGTCGCCCTCCTCGTGCTGGCCGCCGACCGCATGGCGCGGGGAATCAGCCACTCGCGCATCTTCGAGCGCGAGCACGTCATCGCCGAGACGCTGCAGAAGAGCGCCCTGCCGGCCCGCATCCCCGAGCTCCCGGGCCTCTCGGCCGCCGTCCGCTACCTGCCCGCCGGGCAGATCACGCACGTCGGCGGCGACTGGTACGACGTCTTCTCGATCGATGAGGGGCGGGCGGGCCTCAGCGTCGGCGACATCGCCGGCCACGGCATCTCGGCGGCCGCCGAGATGGGCCGGATTCGCAGCGCGCTGCAGGCCTACCTGTTCGAGGCCGCCGATCCCGCGGCGGCCCTCGAGCGCGTCGACCGCCTGCTGCTGGCCGGGCCGGTCGGCAAGATGGCCACCGCCCTGGCCATGACGCTCGACTGCGCGAACGGCACCGCGCGGCTCGCCCGCGCCGGGCATCCCCCTCCTCTGCTGCTGATCCCCGGACAGGAGCCAGTGATCCTCGAGGGAGCCACCGGGCCGCCGCTGGGTTTGATCGGCCTGCCGCCGCGGGCGGACTCCCTGGAGATCACCTTTCCGGCCGGCGCGACCCTGGTCCTCTACTCCGACGGGCTCGTCGAGCGCCGCGGCGAGCCGATCGACGAGAGCATCGCGAAGCTGATGCGCGTGGCCGCCAGCGCCCCGACCGCCGTCGAGGCGTTCGCCGAGCACGTCATCGGCGAGATGCTCGGGGGGCGGCCGCCCGGCGACGACGTCGCGCTGCTGGTCGTCCGCAGCGACTGAGCGGCACCCCCTGTCCTCAGGGCGCCAGGCGGTAGAAGCGCCAGAAGTCGTGCTCGATCGGCAGCTCCTCGAAGCGCCCGAGGCCGGCCAGCTCCCCGTAGGCGCGGACGACGTCGGGGCGGATGACCGTCCCGGTGGCCGCCGAGTCCGCGTCGAGACTCGCCACCGGTAGGCAGTGTAGCACGCTCCAGCCGTAGTTGAAGCGCTCGAGCTCGTCGCCCGGAGCGGTGAAGGTGTCGCTGACGCGCTCGTCGGCGATGAGCACGCTCGCGCCGTCGGCCAGCATGGCGCGCGCATGGCGGAGGGCGTCGACCGGATGGTTCATGTCGTGGAAGGCCTCGAAGATGCAGACGAGGTCGTACGTGCCGCGCGGACCAGGACGGCCGGCGTCGTGCACGATCGGGCTTATCCGGTCCGACAGGCCCGCCGCCGCGACGTTGGCTCGCGCGGTCTCGATGGACTCGGCGTCGGAGTCGATCGCGTCGACGGTGACCCGCGGGTAGGCCCTGGCGATCGCGATGCTCGACCAGCCCTCGCCGCAGGCCACGTCGGCGACCCGGGCGATCGGCCCGGCCATCAGCCGGGCGTGCACGTCCGGGATCGAGGCGAACCATCCCGCGAGCTGGTGGTCGAACATCGGCCGATTGATCCCGCTGATCCCGTCACGGGTGTCGGCGCCGTAGTTCTCGTAGGCCACGCCCTCACCGCTGCGATAGGCGGCGAGCAGCGCGTCCATGGGGCGTAGGACGCCGATCGCCAGACGGGCGAACGGCGCGACGTGGTCGAGGCTGCCCTCGTCGACCAGCACCGGCCGGTGAGCGAGCGGAAGGGAGTAGCGGCGCTCGCATGCGAGCCTCTCACCCCCTCTGCGCCCGGGTCAACGGCGGCCGTCCGAGCGCCTTGCGGAGCTCCGGTCCGCCCCATATGCTCGGCCGGGTGCGACCGGAGGAACTGGCCACCGCCATCACGGGACTGCACGCGTGGGCGCTCGAGAACGCGCCGGTTGCCGAGGGCGAGCTGCCGCGGCGGCTGCGCGAGCACCTCGGAGTCACGCCCGCCGGGCTGGAGGTCCTCACCGAGGAGTTGTCGAGCTACGACCAGGTCAACGTCCAGGTGGCGCTGGACGCGATGAGCGCCGAGGGCGGCTTGGACCTCGAAGTGATCGGCCTGTCGCTCGAGCACGGCTTCCGCCCCGGGCTGGCGGAGATCTCGCAGGGATCCAACGCCTACGGCTCCATGCTCGAGCCGGGTCCTGTCGAGTACGCCAGCATCGACGTCGGCGACCGCACGATCAGCTGCGTCCAGGCCGGACTGCTGCTGATCCGCGAGGGCGACGACCGGCTGGCCGTCCTGCTGGCGCCGCCCGAGGAGGATCAGGGACTCTCCATCGAGGCGATGGCCACCCGGCGGGAGTACGCCGAGCGCTGGCTGGCCCGCCTGCCACGAGCTGATGGGCGAGCACAACGTCTACCGCGGCAAGGTCGTCGCCTTCGGCGGACACCACCCGTTCCGCCCGCAGCTGCTGACCGTCCAGCGGCTGCCGCGCGTGCCGCGCGAGCGCATCGTGCTGCCGGCGGGCACGCTCGAGCGCGTCGAGCGCCACACGGCCGGCTTCGCCCGCCACCGCGAGGCGCTGCGAGCCAGCGGGCGTCACATCAAGCGCGGGCTCCTGCTGCACGGCCCCCCGGGCACCGGCAAGACGCTGACGATCATGTACCTCGCGTCGCTGATGCCCGAGCGCACGGTGATCCTCCTCACTGGCCGGGCTCTCGGGGCGATCCAGGCCGCCTGCCAGCTGGCCCGCTCGCTGGAGCCGGCGATGGTGGTGATGGAGGACGTCGACCTCGTCGCCCTCGACCGCGGGCACTACGAGTCCAACCCGATCCTCTTCGAGCTCCTCAACGCGATGGAGGGCCTCGACGAGGACGCCGACCTGATCTTCGCGCTGACCACCAACCGCCCGGAGCTGCTTGAGCCCGCGCTCGCCAGCCGGCCGGGTCGCATCGACCTGGCCGTCGAGCTGCCGCTGCCCGACGGCAAGGCCCGGCGCCGGCTGGTCGAGCTGTACGCCGAGGGGTTGGAGCTGCAGGTCGACGACTGGACCGCCGTGATCGACAGCACCGAGGGCACCAGCCCCGCCTTCATCCGCGAGCTGATCCGTCAGGCCGCACTGCGCGCGGTCGAGCGCGACGGCGAGGACCACCACGTCGGACAGGCGGACCTGGTGGGCGCCGCCAACGAGCTCAAGCTCGGCAGCGGCCGCCTGACGGCGACCCTTCTGGGCGCCGAGCGACCACCGGAGCCGGTCTCGATCGCCGATGACGATCCCGACTCCGATCTCGATCTCGGAGGCGATCCGATGGTGACCGAGGACTGGTAGCTGCGCCGGTAGCGTGTCGCCGGTGATCGTCGACCGCGCCATCTACCGCGACGGCCGCCGCGCCGAGGCGCCGGATGACCTGGCCGAGCTCGGCGCCGCCAGCCGGGACGGTGCGTCCATCGCCTGGATCGGCCTCTACCGCCCGACGGCCGATGAGTTCGACGCGGTGGCACGCGAGTTCGAGCTGCATCCGCTGGCGGTCGAGGACGCTGTCCACGCGCATCAGCGCCCCAAGCTCGAGCACTACGGCGACACGCTGTTCTGCGTCCTGCGTCCCGCCCGCTACATCGACGAGACGGAGGACGTCGAGTTCGGCGAGGTCCACGTCTTCGCCGGTCCCAGCTTCGTCGTCACCGTCCGCCACGGCGAGGCGCCCCACCTGGCGGAGGTCCGCCGCGGCCTCGAGGCGCGCCCGGACCTGCTGTGCCGTGGCCCGGTGGTCATCCTCCACGCCATCATGGATCGCGTAGTCGACGACTACGCGCGAGTGGTGGCCGGCGTCGAGAACGACGTCGACGAGATCGAGGACGAGGTCTTCGGCGGCCATCCCGACGTCTCGCGGCGCATCTACGCCCTGTCGCGCCACGTCATCGACTTCCAGCGGGCGACCAAGCCGCTGGCGCCGATGCTCGCGAGGCTGATGGCCGAGCCCGACATCGACGACGAGGAGTCCCGCTATCTTCGCGACGTCCAGGACCACGCGCTGCGCGTCCACGAGCAGGTCGACGGGTTTCGCCAGCTGCTCGAGAACATCCTCAGCGTCAACCTGACGCTCGAGACCAAGGCGCTGTCGGAGGCCTCCAACGCCCAGAGCGAGGAGGTCAAGAAGATCTCCGGCTGGGCCGCGATCCTGTTCGCCCCGACGCTGGTGGGAACGGTCTACGGCATGAACTTCAAGAACATGCCGGAGCTCGAGTGGCAGTACGGCTATCCGTTCGCTCTCGCCCTGATGGTGGCCGTCGGTCTCGTCCTGTTTCGCATCTTCCGCGCGCGCGGCTGGATCTGATCCGAGCCACCCGGTCGGCCGCAATCACCTCAGGTCGAGGGCGGTGAAGGGGACCAGGTAGAGCGCGGCATCGCCGTCGCGGCGCAGGCCGCCTAAGTCGAACATGAGGGCGTCGAAGGCGGCCTCGGTGACGTGCCGGCCGGCCGGCCCCAGCCACTGCGTGGCGATCGTGTGAACGGCGTCGATGCGGATCGGCAGCCGGCCGGCGTGCGGGGGCGGCAGCGGCTCGGGGCTCGGGGCGGCGGCAGCGGCCCGCAGCACCGCCTGCAGGTCGTGGCGCGGGATGTCGCCGAGGTCCCACGGCGTTGCATCGGGCGCCGTGACCAGCACTTCACCCGCGCGCAGCGCCTCGCCGCCGTCGCTGTCGGGCAGCAGGAACCGCGGCGTGAGCGCCGTCTGCTCGGCGACGAATTCCGCTTCGAGCCACGTGAAGCTCCGGCCGATGCCGGGCCACTGGACGCCCCGCCAGCGGCCCGGGCCGGCCGCCGCCATCAGCAGGAAGCGGGGCTCCTCCATCGCGCCCGCGCCTTTCACCGCCTACACGCCGCTCCGGTGACCCGCGGTCCACGGCCTAGAGCGGCAGCCCCTCGGTCAGCGAGGTGATCGTGTAGTCGGCGCCCGCCTCGCGCAGCTGCTCGGCGGTGTACTTGTGGCTGCCGACTCCCACGCACTCGATCCCCGCGGCATGGGCGCCCCGGACGTCGTTCGGGGTGTCTCCCACCACCAGCGCCTGGTCCTGGGTGACGGGCTCGCCGTAGATGAGCCCTGCCCGTCGGAGCGCGACGCGGGTCAGCTCGCCGCGGTCGTTGGAATCCGAGCCGTAGCCACCGAAGGAGAAGAAGCGGTTGAGCTGCGCGCGGTGGAGCTTGATGTGCGCCGAGGCCTCGACGTTGCCGGTGACCAGGCCGAGCAGGTAGCCCTCGTCGATCAGCCGGTCCAGCAGCGCCTCGGCGCCCGGCAGGATCCGGTAGCCGTCGGACTGCTCGACCGCGACGCGCAGATGATGGAGCCGGCGCTCCAGCAGGCGGGCGAACTCCCTCGGCTCGGGGGCCCGGTGCATGACCGCCTCGAAGGTCCGCCGGCCGACGTCGGGGTCGGTCATCCCGGTGTCGGTGAAATCGCCGATGTCGGCGGGAATCCCGTGGAGCTCGTCGAACGCCATCCGCCAGGAGGCGGCGCCCGCTCCCCCCGAGTTGATCAGGGTCCCGTCGATGTCGAAGAGGATGGCGATGCGCGGGTTCGGCATGGTCGGTGAGCCTAGTGCCGGCGGCGGCACCCGCAACGCCGGTCGTCGGCGACGATGGGCGGCGTGCCGCGCGCGGACAAACCCCTGCGGGCGGTGAGATCGCGGTCGGCCGTCAGATCAGCTTCTGCGCGGCGAGGAAGCGCTCGGCCACCGCCGCCGGCTCCTCTCCGTCGAGGTCGACGGCGGCGTTCATCTCGCGCATCGCCCGGGTGGTCAGGCGGCGGCTGACCGCGTCGATCGCCGCGGCGAGCTTCGGGCCGTGGGCCTCGAGCGTGTCGCGGTCGATGACCGGAGCCACGTGCTGGGCGGCGAAGAGCTCCCGTGGGTCCTCGAGCAGCATGTAGCGACGAGCGGCGAGCTGGCCGTCGGTGGTGAAGATCGCCGCGGCGTCCACGTCTCCGCGATCGAGGGCGGCGTACTGGGCGCCGATCCGCAGCGGCTCCACATCGAGGTCGCGGAGTGAGTAGACCTGCTGCAGGCCGAGCAGCCCCTCGAAGCGGGTGCGGAACTCCGGCGGCGCGGCGATCCGGATCGGGTCCCCGGACGCCGAGCCGAGATCGGGGATGCGGGTGATGTCCCGGCGCCGGGCGAACTCGGCGGTCACCGCGAGCGCGTTGGAGTCGCTGAACGGCGTCATCTCCAGCAGCGTGAAGCCGTTGCTCTCCTCGTAGGCCTTGGCCCGCTCGTAGGCCGCCTCGGCGTCGCGGGGGCGCTGGCGGTCGTCGGCGACCTCCGAGAGCAGCACGCCGACGTACTCGGGATACATGTCCAGCCCGCCGCCGGTGAGCGCGTGGTGGACGATCTCCGATGAGCCGATGTCGCGCTTGAGCTGGACCGGGAAGCCCTCGGCCTCCAGCGCCTGGCGGTAGAGCTCGCCGAGGATGTACTGCTCGGTGAAGTTCTTGGTGCCGATGCGGATCGGCTTGTCGGTGGCCGCGTCGCCCTCCCCCTGCGAGGTGCCGGTCGCCTCCGTCCCGCCGCAGCCACCGGTCAGCAGCGCCAGAAGCAGGAGGGCGAACAGCGCGCCCCGGCGCATCAGCTCACCGCTCCCACCGGGACCCGCTCGGGTGCTTTGGCCCGGACCGGCTCGACCGCCGGCAGGGTGAAGCAGAAGACGCTGCCCTCGCCCGGGCGGCTGTCGACCCAGATGCGTCCCCCGTGCTGGGCGACGATGCGCTGGCAGACGGCCAGGCCGATCCCGGTGCCCGGATAGGCCTCCTCTCCGTGCAGGCGCTTGAACGGCTGGAAGATCCGCTCGCCGTGCTCGGGAGCCATCCCGATCCCGTTGTCGGCGATCTCGAAGCGCCAGAAGTCGCCTTCGCGCTCGGCCCCGATGGCCACCAACTCGCTGCTGGCGGTCGAGCTGGTGACGCCCGACGGGCGGATGGTGCGCGCCGACGACGAGCACGAGACGGACCTATTCTGGGCGCTGCGCGGTGGCGGCGGCAACTTCGGCGTCGTCACCGCGCTCGAGTTCGCGCTCTACCCGCATCCCGAGGTCTACGGCGGCGTGATGGCGTGGGACTGGACCGAGTCATCACGGGTGCTCCAGCGCTGGCGTGAGTGGGCTGCGCAGGCGCCCGACGAGGTGACGACGTCGGCGCGCATCATGCAGCTGCCGCCGCTGCCCGAGATCCCCGAGCCACTGCGCGGCCGCCAGCTGGTGATGATCGACGGCGCCTACGCCGGCGAACCCGCCACCGCCGAGGCGGTGCTGGCGCCCCTGCGCGAGCTGCATCCCGAGATGGACATGTTCGGCGTGATGCCGTCGGCCGGCCTCATCCGGATCCACGGCGATCCAGAGCAGCCGGTGCCCGGCCTCAGCGACCACGCGATGCTCTCCGCCCTCCCCGCCACGGCGCGCTGCCTAAGCTCGACGCCGCGTTCGCGCTGTTCGGAGTCGGCATCGCGATGAACGACGCCATGGCGGCGGCGACCATCCGCGATGCGCGGCGACTGGTCGAGGCGATGGCGCCACGGGTCAACGGACGCTCGTATCTCAACTTCGCCGAGGGCCCGACGGACGTCTCCACCGCCTACCGCGAGGAAGACCTCCGGCGTCTGCAGGCGATTCGCGCGGGTATCGATCCCGACGGCCTGATGCACGCCAACCATCAGGTCGCGGCGGCCTGAGGCGACGCCGGAGACGGCCGGGACGGGGCGGGTCCGATGACGAACCCGCCTCCTGTCCTGGCACGTCGGCACTCATTAGGAAGGACAGCACCGTGCTGACATCCCATCCGAGTCGCGTCGCGGCGCCGCCCGACGGCGGCCATCTGCGACAGCGGCTGCGGCTGGCGGCGATCGTGCTCGCGGCGTTGATGGGCGCGGTGGCCGTCCTGCCCGGTCTCGAGGAGGTGCGCCGGCGCTTCGCGGAGGCGACGGCCGTCTGGCTCGCTGTCTCGCTGCTGCTGCAGGTCGGCTCGTGCCTGGCCTTCGTGGCGGTCTTCCGCGGGGTCTTCTGCCGCCGGCTCGACTGGCGCTCGTCGTACCGGCTCGGGATCACCGTCCAGGGCACCAACGTGCTGCTGCCGGCCGGCGGGGCGAGCGGCCTGGCGCTGGGGGCCTGGGCGCTCAACCGCATGGGAATGCCCGGCGACCGCCTGGCCGCGCGCAGCGTCGCCTTCTTCATCATCACCAGCGCGGTCAACTTCCTCACCGCCGTGCTGATGGGCGCCGCGCTCGCCCTCGGGCTGCTGGCGGGGGGCTCGTCACTGACGATGACCGCCGGGCCCGCGCTGCTGGCGACCGCCGCGATGCTCCTGGTGGTGGCGCTTCCGCACGTGCTGCGGCCACCGCACGCCCGCGACTCCCGGACCGATCGCGCCTTCCGGGCGATCCAGCGCGCGCTCGGCGACGGGGTCCGCGAGGCCGGCGCCCTGCTGAGCACCGGCAACACGCTGAATCGTCGCCGGGGCGATCGGCTACATGTGCTTCGACGTGGCCGCGCTGGGCGCCGCCTTCGCGGCCCTCGGCTCGCTGCCGCCGATCGGCGTCCTCCTCCTGGCGTACGTCCTCGGGCAGCTCGGCGGGCTGCTACCGCTGCCGGGCGGCGTCGGCGGCGCCGACGGAGGGCTGATCGCGGCGCTGGCCGTCTACGGGATCCCGCTGGCCGAGGCGGCGGCGGCGGTGCTCGCCTACCGCGCCTTCCAGCTCGGCCTACCAGCGCTGTTGGGGACGCTGGCAGTGACGCGGATGCCCGACGTGCTGGCGATCCGGCTCGACGGCGAAGAGATCACCGGGAACGCCGGCGCGGCGCGGGCGCCGGTCGCCGCCGGCTAGTCGGGCGCGACCTCGCGCATCAGGCCTGTCTCCGGGTCGAAGATCAGGCCGCGGATGTGGTCACGCGCCGGGAGCTCGCGGCTCGAGGCGAGGCGGGCCAGGGAGTGGCGCAGCGTGGCTTCGATGTCGACGAAGGCCCCCAGCCGCCAGGTGGGCAGGACGCCGTCGGCGGCCAGCGCGGCGGTGAAGGCGTCCTCGGAGGCGCCGTGCAGCCCGCAGTTGTCGTGCATCACGACGACGATCTCCTCCGTACCCAGCAGTCGCTGAGAGATGCTCAGGGAGCGGATGGCGTCGTCGGTGGCCAGTCCCCCGGCGTTGCGGATGATGTGCGCGTCGCCGCGCTCGAGACCGAGCATCGGAAACAGGTCGAGCCGCGTATCCATGCAGGCCAGCACCGCCACCTTCCGGCGCGGTCGAGGCTGGAGGCCGGGAGCGGCGAGCTCCTCGGCACGGGAGGCGGCCACTTCGAGCATCTCGTCGGCGTTGCGCATCGGCGCCCGTGATCGTAGGACGTTCGGCCGGAAACGCCATCCGATCGCCGGCCTCGATGGTTCGGCTAGCCCCACCCTCGTCCGCCTGCCGGCCGTATCGGCGGCGCCCCGGCGCGTCGGCAGAGTCGCCTGCTAGAGCCGGCATCGGGCCCGGCCGCGACGAAAGCACGGAGCCATGTCACGCCGCAAGCCGCTCGTCTGCGCAGCCATCGCTGCGAGCGCCTTTTCCGCGATCGCCGCCGCGCCGGCGAGTGCCGTCACCGCGCCGCGGCAGGCGACCCTGACCGCCGTCGGCGGAGTCGAGCTCAAGCCCAACCGCCACGTCCAGGACAACATGCACTTCAACAAGGACCGCGTGGTGATCCGCTCCGGCGGGACGCTGACCGTCCGCAACCGCACCGGGACGCCGCACACCATCTCGCTGGTCAAGAGGAGCGACCAGCCGCGCACCTTCCGGCAGATGGAGGCCTGCTTCGAGGGCGGGATCTGCGCCGAGCTGTCGGCCGCCCACGGAGTCACCAGCCCCGAGGCCGAGCCGACCGTCCCGCTGGTCGACGTGGGCGCGACGGGCTTCGACCGCGCCGGCGACTCATCGCTGTTCATGGAGGACCCGCTGCGGCTGAAGGTCACCGCGGCGGCCGGTAAGAACCTGTTCTACATCTGCCTCATCCATCCCTGGATGCAGGGCCGGATCGCGGTCCGCTAGGAAGTCGGGCTAGCAGCAGCGGAGATCCGGTGCGCCGACTCAGGTTCCGGCACACGCTCGTCGCCGCAGGCCTCACGGCCTGCGCGGCGGGCGCCGCCATCCCCGCCGCAGCGGCGGGAGCGACCCGGGAGTACTGGGTCGCCGCCGCGCCGACGTTCTGGAACATCGTCCCCAACGGCCGCGACGCCATCCACGGGACGACGTTCCCGACTGCCGACACGACCGCCGAGACGGTCGTCTATCGCCGATACACACGCGGCTGGAAGCGCCCGCTGCGCGAGCCGGGCTCGAACGGCGAGGGCATCCAGGGACCGCTGCTGAGAGCGCGGTCGGTGACCGCATCCTCGTGCACTTCAAGAACCTCGACACCACCTTCGGGCGTCCGCACTCGATGCACTTCCACGGCTTCGAGTACGAGGTGTCGTCCGACGGCGCCTGGATCCCCGGCTTCTCCGGCAAGGGAGCGGTCGTCGCGCCCGGCGAGGACTTCACCTACCGGCTCAAGGCGGGCGCCGGCTCGGTCGGGGCCTGGCCCTACCACGACCATTCCAAGGCGATGGAGGAGTCGATCGCCGGCGGCATGTACGGCGCCGTCTCGATCCTCGGTCGCCGGGAGCGCGCCCCGGACCGCGAGTTCGTCGTCGTCTTCGCGCCGGCCGGGGGCTTCCAGTCGATCAACGGGCGGGCGTTCGTCGGCAACACGCCGATCCCCCGGGCACGGGTCGGGGAGCTGGTGCAGTGGGACGTGCTCCCGATGGGCAGCGAGCACCACACCTTCCACGTCCACGGCCACCGCTGGCGCAACCCCGACGGCACGCCGGAGGACACGCGCACGGTCGGCCCGGCGGAGTCCTTCCGGGTGCGCTGGCGCGAGCGGGCGAGGGGGACGTGGCTCTACCACTGCCACGTGGAGAGCCACATGGCGCAGGGGATGATCGGGCTCTACCGGGTGAGGCGATGAGACGCGCAACCGCGATGACGTGGGTGATGCTGTCGGTGGCCGCCTGGCCGCTGTCCGCGCAGGCGCAGGACCACGACCCCGGGCACGGCGGGAGTGGCGGCACGCCAGCGACGACCGGCTCGCATCTGGTGGCCATCGCCAATCGTGCGTACTCACCCGCTCGGCTCACGATGCTGGTGGGCGACTCGGTGACGTGGCGCAACGACGACTTCGTCACCCACAACGTCTCCGCCTCCGATGGCGCGGTCCTCTCGGGCGCGCTCGGACGCGGTGAGCGCTTCTCGCATTCCTTCGACGTCGTCGGCGGCCATTCGTACGTGTGCACCATCCATTCCTTCATGCAGGGGCGCGTCGACGTGTACGGCGCGTTGCTGGAAGCCGCGTCGGGCTCCGTCCTCGTCGGCGAGGACATCCAGCTGCACGGGCGCGCCGTGGCGGGCAGCGGCCCGGTGACCATCGAGCAGCCGCCGGCCGGCACCGCCGGCTTCACGCCGGTGACGACGGTCTCCCCGGGCGGCGATGGCGCTTTCCACACCTCGGTCCACCCGTCTGGCCCGATGGACTACCGAGCGGTGACGGCGGCGGGTGCCAGCCCCCCGGTGACCGTGTCGGTGACTTCGAAGCTGATCGTGCGCGTCAGCGCCCACGCCGGCAAGCGCTTCACGCGCCTCCGGGTCACGGCCCGCGGGGCGGGCGCGGCGACCGCCGGCATCCAGCTCTACTCGCGCGAGCGCTTCCGCTGGATCGAGACGCAGCGCAAGCGCCTCGACGACTCCGGGCGAGCCGACTTCCGGCTGCGCGCCGGCCTGCGCTACCACGCTCGCGCGGTGGTGACCCGTGCCGGCGGCGAAGGAGTCCTCGGCGTCAGCGCCAGGGTGAAGCTGCCCCGGCGAGCGGCGTCGACCGGCCGCTGACCCGCTCGGCGAAGCGTCGCGCGCCGTCGCCCCTGGCGTGCGCGAGACATCGCGCATTCCGACCTCACCCAGCGGCTGCGACAGAGAAGGCGGGCCGGGCTCTCAAGACCGGCGGCAGTTGCGAGACTCATCGGTCATCGCGCGCCGTTTCCGTGGTTCTGTCCGATAATCCGATCTTCAAGTGAGTCGCATGGGATCGCCAACGGTCGAAGAAGCCCAGCCCGAAGCTAAAGTCGCCGAAACGGCGGCCGACGCCCTGGGTATGGGTCGCCGCCTCCCTCTCCCCGCGCTCATGACCGTCGAGTCGCACGCGCTCGGGGCCTCAGCTCGGGTCTTCGGCTCGCTGTGGGCGGCGGGAGCGGTCGCGTCCTGGATCATCGTCGCCCTGCCCGAGCTGGCCATCGGGCGGACCGCGGTGCTGGTCACCGCGGTGGTGTCGAGCGTCATGGCGGTGGTCGTCTGGTCGCTCTCCGGTCGCCCCGGGGAGCGCTGGGTGGCGCCGCTGTCGCTGGCCGGCGGCCTGCCCTTCGCCGCGGCGATCATCGCGGCGACCGGCGGCACGATGTCCCCCGGACGCGGTTCGCTGATCTTCGCGGTGGTGTTCGCCGCGTGGGCCTTCCCGCTGCCGGTCGCATTCGTCTGGGAGGGACTGACGGCCCTGACCTTCGCCTCACCCCTGCTCTACAGCTAAGGCGCCGAACGCACGCGCTTCACGGCCGAGGTCCTGGTGCAGGTCCCGCACTGGCTGGGCGTGGCGTTCGGGGTGGTGATCGCCAAGCGGATGTTGATCACCGCGCGGCAGCGCGCCGAGCGGCTGGCCTTCGAGCACGCCGCTCTGTGCCGCATCGCCACGGCGGCCACCGGGGTGCTCGACGACGGCTCGATGAGCCGGCTGGTGGCCGAGGAGGCGGCGCGGCTGACGGGAGCCCCATCAGCCGCGGTCGCCGGAGGGAACGGCTCACTGACGACCTGGCCCCACGAGCCCCGGTCTCGTGACTCCGGTGGCGATCCCGAGGGAGTCGCCCGCCGTGGGCTCGGGGTCGAAGCCGTCATCGCCGCGGGCGTGCGCGCCGAAGGCGACACGTGGGGAGTCGTCGCAGTGCCGGCCGGCCCGCATCTCGTCCCGGAGGCCGAGCGCCAGCTGTCGGAGGTCGCCGACCTGCTCGGGCTCTCGATCTCCGCTCGCGAGGGACGCCGGCGGCTCGCCGAGCAGGCGGCCAGCGACGCCCTCACCGGGCTGGCGAACCGCCGGGCGCTCGACGCACGACTGGCGGCCGAGGTCGCCCGCGCGCGGCGCCACGGCTCCGCGCTGGTCCTCGTCCTCGTCGACCTCGACCATCTCAAGCAGATCAACGACACCCGTGGTCACGCGGCGGGCGACGCCCAGCTCCGGGCCCTCGCCGAGGCGCTGCGCGTGGTCGCCCGGGCCGAGGACTTCGTCGCGCGCCTGAGCGGAGACGAATTCGTGTGGCTGCTGCCGGACACCACCCGAGAGCCTGCTTCGCAGGCGGTGGAGCGCCTGCGCGCCGGGCCCTGCCCGCCAATCTCGGTCGGTCTGGCCGAGCACCGGCCCGGTGACGAGCCGGCCGATCTCCTGCGGCATGCCGACATGGCGCTCCACGCGGCCAAGGGAGCCGGGCGCGGGACTACCCGCTCCTTCGACGCACCCGAGTAGCGTTGCGCGCCCCAAATCCGGCGACCGGCCGAAGTCGCGCAGGATCGAACGAATCACTTGAGTCCAGCCCTCCCCCGACCGTGCCGCCGATGAGCCTCACTGACGCTGAGTCCTTCGCGCGGGCGCTCCTGCCGATGGTGCCGGAGGCGGCCGTGTTCGTGTTCGACACCGACATGCGGCTGCACCACGCCGACGGCGCGCCCCTGCGACGGGCCGGCTTCGTGCCCGAGGCGCTCATCGGCCGACCGGTTCGCGAGGTGGTGCCTCCCGACTCCTGGGAGTCGCTGCAGCCGGTGTACGAGCGCACCCTCCGCGGCGAGGAGTTCATCGTCGACAGGCTCGCCGGCAACGGTCGCACCTACCGACTGCACGGCTCGCCGATCCACGACGACACGGGTGCCATCCGGGGCGGCATGCTGGTCGCCCACGAGGCGATCACGCCGGCCGAGGAGCGATTGACCGAGCGCCTGCGCCAGCAGTCGGCGGTCGCGGAGCTCGGCAAGATGGCCGTCACCGGCGGTGTCTCGCTCGACGACCTCATCCACGAGGCCGGCCGCCTCGTGTCCGAGACGCTGCGCGTCGACAGCGTCGGCGTGGTCGAGCTGCGCGACCACGAGCTGATGGTCCGGATGGAGTCCAGCGGCGGTCACGCCCCCGGCCAGCGCATCCCCTTCGCCGGGTCCTTGACGGAGGCGATGATGGCCGCGCAGTCGCCTATGGTCATCGACGACACCCGGATCAGCGCCGAGGCGTCCTCCGCCCCGCTCTCGGTCGCCGGGATGCGCAGCGCGGCGAACGTGCCGATCGGGCCCATCGCCCACCCGTTCGGCATCCTCGGCGTCTTCAGCCACACTGTGGCCGCGTTCGCCCCGGACGACATCCACTTCCTCGAGAGCATCGCCTTCGTGCTCAACGAGGCGGCCCAGCGCGAACAGACCGACGCCGAGCTGCGCCGCCGGGCGCTCCACGACGTGGTGACCGAGCTGCCCAACCGGACGCTGCTCGACGACCGCCTGCGCCAGACGCTGGCGGTCGCCAGGCGGGCCGGGTTCCGCGCCGGCGTGCTGTTCGTCGACCTCGACCACTTCAAGGTGATCAACGACTCGCTCGGTCATCAGGCCGGAGACGACGCGCTGCGAGCCGTCGCCGCCCGGCTGCGCTCGGCGGTGCGCAGCAGCGACACGGTCGCCCGCTTCGGAGGCGACGAGTTCGTCATCGTCGCGGCCGCCCTCGAGGACGAGGGCGACCTGATCCGGATCGCCAAGTCGATCCTGTCGCTGCTGGAGGCACCGATCCGGCTGGGCGAGCATCAGGTCTACGTGCGCGCCAGCATCGGCGTCTGCCTCGCCTGGCCGGAGGCCGACCCGGCGTCGTTGATCGCCGACGCCGATGCGGCGATGTACCGCGCCAAGGCGCGTGGGCGCGGGCGCTACGAGCTGGCCGCCTCAATCGACGGCGGGGTGACGCCCAGCAACGCCGTCACACTCGAGCAGGACCTGCGCCACGCGCTGGCGGCCGGCGACCTGCGGGTGGTCTTCCAGCCGTTCGTGAGCCTCGCGGACGGCGCCGCCATCGGCGCCGAGGCGCTGCTGCGCTGGCAACACGAGACCCGCGGCTACCTGACTCCCGGCGACTTCCTCGACGTCGCCGAGCACTCGGGCCTGATCGTCCCCATCGGCGAGTGGATCCTCCGAGTCGCCTGCCGGCAGGCGGTGTGATGGGCCGCGGACCGCGAGTTCCTCATCACCGTCAACCTGTCCGCCGGCCAGCTCGCCGATCCCGGCATCGTGGCCGCCGTGAGGCGGGCGCTCGACGAGAGCGGGCTGCCGCCCGCGTGCCTGGGCCTCGAGCTGACCGAGCAGGTGCTGGTCGTCGACGAGTCCGACGCGCTGCGCACGCTGACCGAGCTCAAGGAGGTGGGCGTCCAGTTGCTGCTCGACGACTTCGGGACCGGGTTCTCGTCGCTGAGCCACTTGAAGCGCTTCCCGATCGACGTGGTCAAGATCGACCGGTCGTTCATCGAGGGTCTGGGCACTCCGGCCGGGTCCGGAGACGCCGCGATCGTCTCGGCGATCGTCGGCATGGGGCGGGCAACGGGCAAGCAGGTCATCCCGGAGGGCATCGAGGGCGCGGCGCAGGCCCTCGAGCTTCAGCGCTTGGGCTGCGAGTCGGGACAGGGCTACCACTTCGCCCGTCCGATGCAGGTCGGCGACTTCGACGAATGGATCCGCGGCGCACCACCGAGGTGACGGCGACCGGGGCTGGCGGCGGCTGCTGCCGCGGATTACGCTCGTGGCATGTGCCGCAACATCCGTACGCTCCACAACTTCTCTCCGCCGGCGAGCGAGGACGAGATCCGCGCGGCCGCCCTGCAGTACGTCCGCAAGATCAGCGGCGCCAACCGCCCGTCGCAGGCCAACACCGAGGCCTTCGAGCGGGCGGTCGACGCGGTCACCGCCGCCTCCGAGCGGCTGCTCTCCGAGCTGGTGACCACCGCCGCGCCCAAGAACCGCGGGGTCGAGGCGGCCAAGGCCCGCGCCCGGGCGGCGCGCCGCGTCGCCGCGTAGCCCGCCCGCGCGCGGCGCCGACTCTGCGTCGCGCAGCCCGCGTTGACCGAAAGGTCTCAAGTTGGCAACAGGTCGTTGACTTCTGGCGAGCGCCGGAGTCCGAGTCTCCCCTTACCAATTCGTCCGGGAGATTCATTGCAGACACGGAGAACATTTCTACGCACGGGCGCGCTCACCGCAGGCGGCGCGGCCCTCGCGCTCAGCCCAGGTGCCGCGCTTGCCGCCGGCCGCAGCCGGACCGGCTTCGGGCCGCTCGTTCCGGACCCGGCCGGACTCCTCGACCTTCCGCGCGGCTTCGGCTATCGCGTCGTGCAGACGATCGAGGACAAGCTCTCCAGCGGCGCGCCGGTGCCCGAGGACTTCGACGGGATGATGGCCATCGCCGCGCCCCGCAATCACACCCTGCTGGTCCGCAACCACGAGCTCTCGGCTCGTGACGCATCCAAGAACGCCGTACCGCAGGTCAATCCCTACGCGGCAGACGCGCCCGGTGGCACGACGGCGCTGCTCGTCGGCCCGAGCGGGCGACTGGTCAGGTCCTTCGTGTCCTCCTCGGGAAGCCTGAACAACTGCGCCGGCGGCGGTACCCCGTGGGGCACCTGGGTGACCTGCGAGGAGGACCAGACCACGAATCACGGATATGCCTTCGAGGTCGACCCGCGACGGCCGGAGAGCGACATCTCGAAGACGCCGATCCGCGACATGGGCTTCTTCTCCCATGAGGCGATCGACATCGATCCCCGCACCGGCATCGTCTACCTGACCGAGGACGACTTCCGCGGTGATCAGGTGGCGCCCGAGGAGGAGGTCCCCGGCACCACCCGCTCGAGCTTCCTGTACCGGTATCTCCCCGACAACCGCGCCCAGCGGCCCGGCGCCCTGCAGGAGGGCGGCAGGCTGCAGGCGATGGCGATCCGGGGACGGCCCCAGTTCAACGCCGACCTCGGCTACACACGCGAGCGGTTCCGGGTCGCCTGGGTCGACGTGAGCCCCGAGGCGCCGCATGACGAGGCACTCGCCAGGGGCGCCGCCCGCTTCCAGCGACTGGAGGGCTGCCACTTCGCCGGAGGCGCCTTCTGGTTCGACGACACCTCGGGCGGCCGGGAGCGTCAGGGGCAGGTCTTCCGTCTGACGCCCTCCGGAGACCCCCAGGGCGGCGGAGTCGACCGACTCGAACTCTATCTCGAGGCCGAGCGCAAGCAGCAGCTCGACTCGCCCGACAACCTCATCGTGACGCCGTGGGGTGACGTCTGGGTGGCCGAGGATGGCGACGGCTTCCAGCGCGTCATGGGCATCACACCGGACGGCCGCACATACTCCTTCGCGCGCAACCGCCTCCTCGGCCTCGACGAGGGAACCTCGAGCGAGTTCGCCGGACCGTGCTTCTCGCCGGACGGCCGGACCTTCTTCGTCAACGTCCAGGCTCCGGGACACACCTTCGCGATCACCGGCCCGTTCCCGCGCCAGGACGCAGGGCGGACACGCGCGATGGCCGCGTCGGAGCCGAACCATCGTTTCGCTCCGGTGGTGTCCGAGACGCTGCGGGAGCAGGCGGTCAAGAGCGGCGTCTCCACCTACGAGGCCGCCGCGTTCGACCGCCTGGGCGTTTCGCTGGCGTAGGGCCCGACCTGACGGGAGGGTTCCCGAAAAGGCCCTCCCGCCCACGCCGCGCTGGGCATGATCCTCGGAGACGTGGCAAAGGCAGACGGGGCGGCGCCGTCTTATCCTCGTGGTCCGATGCTCCCGAAGCGGCAAGGCCCCAGTCTTCTCCATCACCTGCCGGCCACGCCATGGAGATGAGCGGCGGACTCCAGTCCTTCACCTTCACGCCCGCCGACGGCGTGCCGCCGCGCGTCGCGCCGTTCGCGCATGCCACCGCCGCGGGCCCGACCCTCTACGTCACCGGCCAGATGCCGACCGGCCTCGACGGCCGGCTGGTCAGCGGCGGCATCGCGGATCAGACCGACCGGGTGATGACCAACCTGTCGCGGGTAGTGGAGCTCGCCGGCGGAGCGCTCACCGACGCGGTCCAAGTGCGCGCGTACCTTCTGCACTGGAAGGACTACGCCGAGTTCAACGCCGCCTACGAGAAGTGGTTTCCGGAGCGGCTGCCGAGCCGGACGTGCGTGGGCACCAACGGGCTGGCGGCCGGCGCACTGGTGGAGGTCGACCTGGTGTGCTGGCGCGAGGCGGGCTGGCAGCGGAGCTGATCAATCCCCGTCACGGCGGAAGCCGGCGCCCCCGTCGCCGGACGCGGAACCAGCGGTGGGCGTGCGGCTCGAGGGACAGCTCGACCGAACGGCCGTCGAGCGGCAGCGATTCGGTCCCGAACAGGTCGACGAGCGCTTCGGCGTCGTCGGGTCCGTCGAGGGTGAGCGTCACCGTGGTGGCCCGGCCGCCCAGGTCGTGGACGGCGACGATCGTCGCGCCGTCCCAGTCGCAGCGGTGCGCGAGCACTCCCGGGGCGCCGGCGTCGAGGACTTCGAGGCTCCCGAAGCCGATCTCGGGGCACTCGCGGCGACGCCGGATCAGCTTCTCGAACCAGTTGAGCAGCGACTCCTCCTCGCGCCGCTGCCGCGTCACGTTGACCTGCTCCGGGCCGAAGGCGCCGTCGTCGACCACCGGCCGGGCCAGGGACCTGGGGTCATCGGCGGTCGAGAAGCCGCCGTGGCGCTCGTCGGACCACTGCATCGGCGAGCGCACGCTGAGGCGACCCTCGATGTCGAGGTTCTCCCCCATGCCGATCTCCTCGCCGTAGAACAGCACCGGCGTGCCGGGCAGCGAGAAGGCCAGGCTGTAGACCATGCGGATCGCCTGCTGGTCTGCGTCCAGCATCGGCGGGAGGCGCCGCCGCAGCCCGCGGCCGAAGACCTGCAGCGACTCCTCCGGCCCGAAGGCGGCGAAGACCTCCTGGCGCTCGGCTTCACTGAGCTTGTCGAGCGTGAGCTCGTCGTGGTTGCGCACAAAGCGCCCCCACTGGCAGTCCTCCGGGATTCCCGGCGCCTCGCGCAGCGCCGTGCGCAGCGGCTCGGCGTCGCGGCGCGCGAGCGACAGGTACATGGCCTGCATCGCGACGAAGTCGAAGAGCATGTGCAGCTCGTCGCCGTCCTCGTCGCCGAAGAACTTCCGCGCCTCGGGCGGCTCGAGGTTGACCTCGCCGAGCAGCATCGCCTCGCCGTTGCGGCGCTGGGCGAAGGAGCGCAGGTCGCGCACCAGCTCGTGGGGATCCACCAGCGACCCCTCGGGCATCCCCATCGGCTCGAGCAGGAAGGGCACGGCGTCGACGCGGAAGCCGGAGAGGCCCTGCTCGAGCCAGAAGCCGATGATCTGCGCCAGCTCGTCGCGGACCGCGGGGTTGGCGACGTTGAGATCCGGCTGGTGGGAGTAGAAGCGGTGCAGGTACCACTGGCCGGCCTGCTCGTCCCAGGCCCAGTTCGAGTCCTCCTTGTCCGGGAACACCACGTCTCCGGGCTTCTCCTCCGGCTTGGTGTCCGACCACACGTAGAAGTCGCGGTAGGGCGAGTCGCGGTCGGCGCGCGCGGCCTGGAACCACGGGTGGGAGTCCGCGGTGTGGTTGACCACCAGGTCGGCGATGACCCGGATGCCCCGGTCACGCGCGGTGCGGACGAACGCGACGAAGTCGCCGTGGGTCCCCAGGCGCGGGTCGACCCCGTAGAAGTCGGAGATGTCGTAGCCGTCGTCGCGGCGCGGGGACGGGTAGAACGGCATCAGCCATACGCACGAGACGCCGATCCCGCCCAGGTAGTCGAGACGGTCGGTGAGGCCGGCGAAGTCGCCGCAGCCGTCGCCGTCGGAGTCGTAGAACGTCTCGACGTCGAGGCAGTACACGACGGCGTTCTTCCACCACAGGTCGCTGGTCGGCCGCAGGCTCATGTCGCCAGTCCCGGGAGCACGTGCTCGCCGAAGGCGTCGATGAACGCGGTGAGGTCCTCCCCGACGTGGTGGAGGTTGATCTCGTCGAAGCCCAGCTCGGCGAGCTCCCGCAGCCAGGCGGCGTGGCGTTGCAGGTCCGAGGAGACGAACACGGTGTCTCTGACCATCTGCTCGGTGCTGCGCGCCTCGGCCAGGGAGTCGAAGTCCTCGAGCGTCTCGAGGTCCCAGCAGGTCGGGGTCGGGAAGACGTTGGTCCGCCACTGGTCCCACGCGATACCCATCGCCTCGGCCTCGGTCGGCGCCCACGACAGGTGGACCTGCAGCACGAGCCGGCCGTCTCCGCCCCCGCCGGAGCGGAAGGCGTCGACCATCGCCCGCAGCTTCTCCCGCGGCTGGTTGACGGTCGCCAGGCCGTCGGCCCACTCGCCCACCCACGCCGCCGTCTCGACGCTCACCGCCGCCCCGACCAGTGGCGGCGGCTGGGCCGGCAGCGTGTGCAGCCTGGCCCGATCGACGCGGACGAGGCCGTCGTGGGAGACCGTCTCGCCGGCGAACAGCGCGCGCATGACGTCCACGCACTCGCGCAGGCGCGCGTTGCGCGCGTCCCTGGGGGGCCACGGGTCTCCGGTGATGTGCTCGTTGCTGGCCTCCCCCGTGCCGAGCGCCACCCAGAGCCGACCGGGGAACATCTCGGTCAGCGTCGCCGCCGCCTGGGCGACGATGGCCGGGTGATAGCGCTGCCCCGGGGCGTTGACCACGCCGCACGGGAGGCCGGTGGTCGCCAGTGCCGCGCCGAGCCAGGACCACGCGAAGCCCGACTCGCCCTGACGGGCGCTCCACGGAGAGAAGTGATCGGAGGACATGAGCCCGCCGAAGCCGGCCGCCTCGGCGTGCCGGGCGTGGGCGAGCAGGCGGCTGGGCGGGATCTGCTCGTGCGAGCAGTGGAGGCCGATGCGGGGCACGAGGCTTCGCGTACCCCGGTTGGGCTCCGGCGTACCGGGCGCTGAGGACTCTGGACACGCCGGATGCCGTCGAAGAGACTCGCTCCATGGGAGTCCGAGACATCACCAGGCGGCCGCTCGCCGCCGCTTCGGTCGTAGCAGCGGGCACCGTGCTGTCGCTCGCCGCGGGTGCCCCTCCGGCATGGGCGGCTCCCGACGACTGCCGGGCGAAGGGCTCGCCGACCGAGGAAGCGAGTCGCTACGCGCGCGTCTACTCCGTGCGTCGCGTGCAGGACGACACCAACGTCCGGCGCTGGTACGGCTGCCTGTACTCCGCCGGCCGGCGGGTGCGGCTCGGCCTCAGCGCCGGCACCCTGTTCCGGTCCGGCGACGGCGGGCCGCGCTCCACCGGACTCCGGTGAGGAGGAGCCCCCATCGGTCGTCGTCCGGGGAGGTGGAACGGGGACGTCACCAAATCGTCGAACGGACATCGGGTTCGTTCCCGAGCGTTACCCTTGTGATGAAGCACACCATCCTGTCCTCCTGCCCCGCGAGGTCCCTCGATCCTCCACCGCCCCGACGACAAGATGAGTGAGGCCTTCCGCCACGAGGCGCTCCTCTACGAAGGTCTCGACCAGCTCGTCGAGCGGACCGTCCCCTTCATCCGCGAAGGCCTGGAAGCCGGAGAGCCGGTGGCAGTGGCCATGGTCTCGGACAAGATCGACGCTCTGCGGGAAGCGCTCGGCGACGATGCCGACGGCGTGCGGTTCTCGGACATGGCGGAGATCGGGCGCAACCCGGCGCGCATCATCCCCGCCTGGAGGTCCTTCACCAGCCGGTACCAGCAGGACGGAAGCCGGGTGCGCGGCATCGGCGAGCCGATCTGGAGCGGCCGCTCGTCGCACGAGCTCGTCGAGTGCCAGCTGCACGAGGCCCTGATCAACGTGGCCTTCTCGCCCACCGACCCCTTCCACCTCCTGTGCCCCTACGACGTCGCGACGCTCGAGCCGTCGGTCATCCACGAGGCGCGCTGCACGCATCCGCACGTGATCGCGACCGGCTCGGACCCCGTCAGCCGTGAGTACCGCGGCGGAATCGACGTCACCTCGCCGTTCGACATCGCGCTGCCGCGGCCCGCGGCACGGCCCGCGATCCTCTCCTTCGACCACGGCAGCCTCGCCGATGTGCGAGACCTCGTCATGGAGCAGGCCGAGCAGGCGGGTCTCGGACCGGCCCGCACGGGCGACCTGGTGATCGCCGCCCACGAGCTGGCCACCAACAGCGTCCGGCACGGCGGCGGCAACGGCATCCTGCGCGTATGGCGCGAGGAGGACGCGCTCGTCTGCGAGGTCAAGGACCGCGGGCACATCACCGACCCGCTCGTCGGACGCCGCGTGCCATCGGCCGCCGCGTCCGGCGGGCTCGGCCTGTGGATCGCCAACCAGGTGTGCGACCTGGTCCAGATCCGCTCCTCGGCGACGACTGGCACCGTCGTGCGGGTGCTGATGGCGCTCGAGGAGGCGCCGGCCGCCTACTAGCCCGGATCGTGCATGAAGCGGTGGCGGCGCTTGACGATCGGGCGCGGTGGGCGGTTTGTGTGAGTGCGGTGGTCTGATGGCCGCCGGAGGCGGCGTGTTGGCCGGAGCTGCGGGCGTCAGGTTCGTTGGCGGGGTCGGATCTGGGCAGGCTGACGCGGGTCGGCAGGGCGGGGTCGTCGTCGCGGGGGCCGGCGGACGGTCAGCGAGCGGGCAGGGCGGCGAGTCGGGCGAACGCGGCGACGAGTTCGCCGGCCCAGGGCCAGGTGCGCGGGAGGCGCAGGACGGCTTGGCGGGCGTGGAAGGCGAGCCGTCCGGCGGTGTGCAGCAGCCGGTAGCGCAGCCGCTTGGGCTCTGCGCGGGCGAGCTCGCCGGTCAGGCAGAGCGTTTGGGTGTAGAACAGGAGATCTTGGGCGGTCAGGGCGAGCTCAAGCCAGACAGCGTTGGCGTCGAAGTCGCGGAACGGGAGGTTCTCGAGGCCGCAGTCCTTGGGCGGCGCGGATGCGGTCCTCGACGCGGGCGCGGGCGCGGGCACGGGCACGGGCACGGTTCGAGCGTGGCGATGTCGGGGTCGCTCTGGTCGGTGAGGATCGCTTGAAAGCGGTGCCCGTCGTGGTCGGTGAAAGAGAGCTGCGCGCCGGGATGCGGGCGTTCGCGGCGAGCGATCACCCGCGCGCCCTGGGGCCAGCCGCCGAGGTCGAGGTGTGCGGTGAGTTCGGCGACGTGGCCGTTCTCGCGCGCCTGGCCGTCGGCGTCCTGGGCGGCGGTCCAGGCCGTCTCGGGCAGGGCGAGGATCGCGCGGCGGACGGGCTCGGTGAGATCGAAGCCGACCGAGAAGCGGATGTCGCCGTCGCGGCAGCAAGTCCAGCAGCTCATGGGTCGCCCCGGCGCTGTCGGTGCGCATGAGGATCGTCTCGGTCTCGACGACCTCGCGCGGGAGCTGCTCGAGCGCGTCGGCGAGCACGGCGATGTGGTCGCGGGCGTCGTTTGCGCCCGCGTTGCCGGGACGCAGCTGGCCCGCCAGCGCCATCCCGCCCGCCTCGCCGTCAGGGCAGTCCAAGTAGGCCAGCAGCGGATGAAACCCGAACCCGCCCTTGTAGGTGCCGCCCGTGCCGTCCTTGTCAGAGTGCGCGGTGATCAGCGTCGCGTCGATGTCGATAACCAGCGGCCCGGTCGGTCGAGCACCCAGCGCAAACGCCCGCTCGCGCGCCGCCGCGCGCGCCGCCCGGACCGCGTCGAGCAGCCCGACCTCGGCGATGTCGTCGATCACCCGCCACGCCGTCGAATCCGACGCCACCGGCCGAACAACGCGGGCTGGTCGCGCAGGCTGCGCAGGTCACACAACGCGTCGCCGCCGACAGCGAGCATCACCACCAGATCCCGAACCACCCGGCCCGGATCGTGCCCGCCGCGCCGCTGCCGGAGCCCGGCCAGCCGCGCCGACAACGCCCCGGTCAGCCCGAGCCGATCGGCGGTCTCAGCCAGCAACGCCGCACCCGCGTGGTTGACCGTCTGATTTTCTCCGTCCGCCCTCACTGTCATAATCGCCTGGCGGCCATCGCGCTGCACCTTCAAGGTGATCCTCCCAAGCCGGGTTCTCGACCCTCGACAAGCCGAAGAATCCCTGCTCAGGCGGACGTCACGGCGCCCCGGTCCCCGGCCGGGGCGCCCACTACTGCACGATCCGGGCTAGAGGCGCGCGAGCTTACGCGGAGAGGACGGGCGGGATGGCGCTGGCCGACGAACTGGCTTATGTGAGCGTGGTCGAGCTGGCAGCTCGGATCCGGCGCCGGGAGCTGTCGCCCGTGGAGGTGATCGACGCGACTCTCGAGCGCATCACGGCGCGCAACCCGAGCCTCAACGCGCTCGTCCACCTGGATTTCGACGGCGCCCGTCGCGCGGCCCGCGCCGCCGAGCGGGCGCTGACCGACGGCGTGCAGCCCGGGCCGTTGCACGGCGTGCCGGCAGCGCTCAAGGACCTCTTCGACTTCAAGCCCGGCTGGCCGGCGACCTTCGGCGGCATCCGGGTGCTGCGCGACTTCAAGGTCGACGCCCACTGCGTGTTCGCCGAGCGCGTGGAGCGGGCGGGAGCGATCCTCGTCGGCAAGGGCAACAGCCCCGTGATGGGCTTCCGGGGGACGTGCGACAACCCGCTCTTCGGGCCCACCCGCAACCCGTTCGACACCACGCGCAACTCGGGCGGGTCGTCCGGCGGTTGCGCGGCGGCGGTCGCCGACGGGCTGCTGCCCTTCGCCGAGGGCACCGACGGCGGCGGCTCCATCCGGATCCCGGCGTCGTGGTGCGGTGTCTACGGATACAAGCCGTCCTTCGGTCGGGTGCCGTTCGTCTCCCGGCCCAACGCCTTCGCGGGCACCGACCCGTTCCGCTTCGAGGGGCCGCTGACGCGGACCGTCGAGGATGCCGCGCTGGTGCTCGGCGCCATCGCCGGCCACGATCCCCGTGACCCCCTGTCGCTCGACGCGCCCGCCGACTTCACGGCTGCCGTCGGGCGCTCGATCGCCGGTTGGCGGATCGCGTACACGCCCGGCTACGACGTGTTCCCGGTCGACCGGCGCGTGGCCGGCGTCGTCGCGCAGGCCGCCCGCGCCTTCGAGCAGGCCGGGGCGCACGTCGAGGAGGTTGATCTCGGCATCCGGCGCGATCAGCGCGAGCTGTCGGATCTGTGGTGCCGGCTGATCATGCCCAACAACGTGGCCTGGATCGAGCGCTTCAAGGCGCAGGGCATCGACCTGCTGGCCGACCATCCCGACGACCTGCCGCCCCAGTACCGCGCGTGGCTGGAGCGCGGCTATGCGCGGACCGCGCTCGAGGTCGTCCACGACCAGGGGATGCGCACGGAGGTCTATGACGCCTTCCAGGCGGTCCTGGCCGGCTTCGACTTGATCGTCGGGCCGACCCTGAGCGCTCTGCCGGTGCTCAACCGCGACGATGGCGACACGGTCGGCCCGCGCGAGGTGGAGGGCGTGGAAGTCGACGAGCTCATCGGCTGGTGTCCCACCTACCTGGTGAACTTCACGGGGCACCCGGCGGCGTCGATTCCCGCGGGCTCGGTGGACGGGCTGCCGGTCGGCATGCAGATCGTGGGGCGCCGCCACGCCGACGCCGACGTGCTCGCCGCCAGCGCCGCCTTCGAGCGCCTGCGCCCGTGGCGCGAGCGCTACCGGACACCGGCGCAGCGGCCGCTGTCGCCGGGCCCGGCAGCGACGGCCGGACCCGGGGCGCGCTCGCAGCGGTGACGGTGAACCCCGGCTCACCGGCTGCCCGCGGTCACGTGGGGATGACCATCTAGGATCCCGGCGGTGGGGCGGTCCGCGGCCGGCCGCTCCGGCTAGACGGAGCGAGAGGAGTTCCATGTTCGCGGTCCTGTTCGAAGTCCAGCCCAAGGCGTCGGAGTGGGATCGCTACCTGGAGCTCGCGGGGACGCTGAGGCCCGAGCTGGTCCGGATCCCCGGCTTTCTCCACAACGAGCGCTACCGCAGCGAGCGCACCGAGGGACGCCTGCTCTCGCTCTCGCTCTGGGAGGACGAGAAGGCGCTGGTGCGCTGGCGAACCCACGGCCTGCACCACGAGGTCCAGGGCAAGGGCCGCTTCGAGGTGTTCGAGGACTACCACCTGCGCGTGGGGGAGGTGGTCACCGACAGCGAGCTAGGCGAGCTCCCCCAGACGCACCTCGAGCGCACCGAGGCCGGCGCCGGGACCGCCGCTACGGTGATTGAGATCGAACCCGGTGAGGGGGCGCCGGACGAGCCGCCCCGCTCGGCGGACCTGATCGACGTCGAGTGGTACCGCGGGATCAACGACGAGGCCAGGCGGCTGCTGCTGGCCTCCTGGCGCGGCGCGGAGCCGGCCGCCGACTGGCTGGCCGGGGAGCGCCACGGTTCGCGCCGGCGCCACGTGCGCGTCGTCCGCGACTACGGGCTGCACGACCGCGCCGAGGCGCCGCAGTACTTCCCGGCGGTCCGGGATCCCGCGGCGTAGGGCCGCGGGATCCCCGGCCCGCTCAAGTGCGGATCTCCACAAGGGTTGTCGGCTTTATGGGCGAAACCCACATTGGCACCGGCCCGTATCTGCACGAGACTTCCGACTTGGTCGAACAATTGGACCAATGTCCGCCGGGCACCAGAGAGGAGTTGCAGTGACCGATATCTCGAGCGAGGCGGCGCCGCAGGTGGAGGAGTACTCCTCGGAGATCCCCCACAAGCACCTGCCCGCCACCCGCTACCGCGATTTGCCGGAGCCGATCAAGTTCGGCGCGTTGCTCGGACCGGGGGTCGTCCTGGCCGCCGCGGGGATCGGGTCCGGAGAGTTCGTGCTGTGGCCGAACATCGCCGCGCGCGCCGGTCTGGACTTCCTGTGGGCGGCGCTGCTCGGCGCGACCTTCATGTTCTTCATCGCCACCGAGGCGATCCGCTACACGCTGGCCACCGGCGAGACGATCATCACCGGCTTCGCCCGGCTGTGGAAGGGCTGGACGATCGGCTTCGTCCTGATGGCCCTGCTGCCCAACCTGTTCCCGGGCTACGCCACCGGTGTGGCCATCATGGCCGGGTTCGTGTTCGGCCCCGTCAACGTTCCGGTCGTGACGGTCGCCTCGCTGGTCGTCATCGTCTTGCTGCTGGTTTTGTCACCGGTGGTGTACACGATGATGGAACGCGTGCAGATGGGCATGGTGGTGGCGATGGTGGCCTTCCTCGTCCTGGCCGTCGCCTTCGTCACCATCATCGACGCCGGCGTATGGGTCGACATGTTCGCCGGGTTCGGCAGCACCGGCAGCATCCCGCCGTCCGACGTCGTCGACCTGCCCGCCTTCGCGGGGGCGATCGCCTTCGCGGGCGCCGGCGGCACCGCGGTGCTGCTGATCAGCAACTACGTCCGCGACAAGAACCTGGGCATGGGCGCGCGCATCCCGCGCATCGTCTCGCCGATCACCGGCCAGGAGGAGGCGGGATCGAACCTCGGTTTCATGTTCAAGGACACCGACGAGAACATGCGTCGCTGGCGCCGCTGGTGGAAGATCACCAACCGGGAACAGCTGCTGACCTTCTTCCTGTTCACCGTGCTGTCGATCTTCATCATGTCGGCACTGGCGTTCGCGACGCTGTCCGGCCAGGATCCCGGTGAGGGCTTCGACTTCATCAACGTCGAGCAACAGGTCATCGGCGAGCGCTTCGGCGGCGTCTTCGCGACGATCTTCCTGATCATCGGGATGGTGGCCCTGTTCTCGACCAACCTGGCCGTGTGGGACCAGATCGGGCGGATCACCGCGGATCAGCTCAAGGTCTGGCTGTTGCGCGACAGCCGCACATGGACGGAGAGCCGGATCTATGCGGCCACGCTGGTCGTGCTGCTGATCTTCAGCATCCTGGTCCTGCTCGCGGGCCTGCAGGCGCCGCTGGTGCTGCTGGTCATCGTGTCGTTCCTGAGCGGCGTCACCAGCTTCGTCTACAGCGTGCTGATCGTGCAGCTCAACCGGCGGTCGCTGCCCGGCTACATCCGGATGGGCGTGCCGAGGACGATCATCATGAGCCTCGCCGTCCTGTTCTACGGCTTCTTCTTCATCGTCACCATCATCCAGCTCATCCAGGAGTACCTGTGATTCAGGCCGTGAACTCCGGCCGGCGCCATCAGCCGGCCGCCGCCTGCCCCCACCACGCGGCGTCGCGGGTGGGGGCCGACGTGCTTCAAGCCGGCGGCAACGCCGTCGATGCGGTCGTCGCCATGAACGCGATGCTCTCCGTCGTCTATCCGCACATGTGCGGGCTCGGCGGCGACACCTTCATCCTGCACTACTCGGCTGCCGACGGACAGGTGCGCGGCATCAACGGCAGCGGCCCGGCGCCGGCCCTGGCCAGTCGCGATGCCTTCCGCGCGCGCGGATTGGATGCCATCCCGGCCCGTGGCCCGCTGCCCGTCACGGTGCCGGGCACGGTGGGAGCCTGGGACGAGGCGCTGCGGCGCTTCGGCAGCCGGCCGCTGGCGGAGCTGCTGGCGCCGGCCGAGCAGGCTGCGCGCAACGGCTTCGAGATCACCGCGAAGCTGGCGAGCTGGATCGACATCAGCTCCCCCGAGCTGACCGACCCGCTGCTGCGGCGCAACTTCTTCGACGCGGCGGGACGGCCGCTGGCCGCCGGCGCCGTGCTGCGCCAGCCCGAGGTGGCCGCGACGCTGCGGCGGCTGATGGACCACGGCGCCCGTGACTTCTACGACGGCGGAATCGCCGAGCAGATCGACGCGGCCGTCCGGGCCGCCGACGGGCTCCTGCGCCGCGAGGACCTCGCACGCTATGCCCCGCGCTGGGACACGCCGCTGAGCATGAGCTACCGGGGGCTCGAGGTGTTCGTGACGGCGCCCAACAGCCAGGGCATCACGGCGCTGATGATGCTCAACGCGCTCGCCGCGATGGACGCCTCACAGCACGCCCCGGGGTCGGCGGACCACATCGAGGCGCTCGTCCGCGCCAAGCGCGTGGCCTTCGCCGACCGGGATCGCTACGTGGCCGATCCCGACCATCTCGAGGCGCCCGTGGAACAACTGCTCAGCCGCGAGCACGCGCATGAGCTGCTGGCGATCCCCGAATCGGCGCTCGGCCCGGGGCGCTCCAGCGGGGGTGACACCATCTACCTGTGCGCCTCCGACGCCGAAGGCAACGCCTGCTCGGTGATCCAGAGCATCTTCTTCGGCTTCGGATCGGCCTTCGTCGGCGGCGACAGCGGGGTGCTGCTGCAGAACCGCGGTCACTACTTCTCGCTCGAGGAGGACCATCCCAACCGCCTGGAGCCGGGCAAGCGGACCCTTCACACCCTGATGGCCTGCATGGCCTTCGAGGGCGACGACCTGCGGCTCGTGTTCGGCACGATGGGAGCCGACGGCCAGGCGCAGACCAACGTCCAGGTGCTCGAGCACCATCTCGCCGGCGAGTCGCCCCAGGAGGCCGTCGACGCACCGCGGATCCTCCACGGGCGCTTCTACCCCGACGACGATCCCACCGTGCTCAACGTGGAGGAGCGCATGGGCGCCGACGTGATCGCAGAGCTCGCCGCTCGCGGTCAGGAGCCCAATGTGCTGCCGGGCTACGACGAGCGTCTCGGCCACGCCCACGCGATCGAACTGCGCCCGGACGGCAGCACGCTCGCCGGCAGCGACCCGCGTAGCGACGGGGCGGCCATCGTGGTCGCCTGATGTAGCGAATGCGTGGCGCAAGGGCGATCGGCCTGTAGATTCACCCGCACGTGGATCAGATCGACGCCGAGCCGGGTGCGCCACGGTCGCACGAGCCCGCCGATCAGGACTCGCACCGAGGCCTCGCGGCGCTGCGCCGGCGCAACCTGTCCGAGGACGTGGTCGACGAGCTGCTCGACTTCATCGCCGGCGGAAGCGCTCCCGAGCGCCGGCTGCCGGTCGAGCGGGCGCTCTGCGAACAGCTCCACGTGAGCCGCAGCACCGTGCGCGAGGCGCTCTCGACGCTCGCCCAACTCGGCGTGGTCGTGACGCGCGGCAAGGGGCGCTACGGGAGTCTCGTGGGCGCGCGGGCGGAGCTGGCCCGCCGCGAGCGAGGCCGACGGGTCCGCACGGAGCTGATCGACCATCCGCTGGAGGCCCGGCGGATACTCGAGCCTGCCATCGCCGCCCTCACCGCCGAGCGGGGGTCCCCGCACGAGCTGGCCGACGTCGCGCGCGAGCTGGACCTGATGGAGCAGGCCGCCATCGACGGCCGAGAGATCGTCTCCTACGACTCGGCCTTTCATTCGGCGATCGCGCGAGCGACCGGCAACCCGACGCTGGTGTTCCTCATCGACGCCCTGACCGCGGCGCTCACCGACAGTCGCGAGCACTCCTTCCGGCCGGGTGTGGGAGGCCAGACCGCGATCCGGGGCCACCGGGCCATCCTCGACGCTCTTCAGGCTCATGACCCGCAGGGTGCCGCCCGCGCGATGCTCGAGCACCTTGGCGACGTGGAGAGCCTGATCCGCGTCTCGCTGGAGGAGGGAAGCGACGGCTCGCACCCGTGAGTCAATCCTCTCAGGGTGTGACAGTGTCTCACCCTGAGTGGCTCGGCTAGTGCGCTGATGGACATAGCGAGTGTGTGGTCCCCGCGAGTCCATTGAGGCGCGCAACGACCGGTGACTGGGGAGTCGACCGGTCAGCTTGAAGGGGAAGGGGAGACATGTCCGCTAGCTAGGTGGCGCAGACCGTCCCCGGCGCCCGGTGCGCCGACCGGGCGCGACCGGGGTATCGACGCCGGGCCGGCCGCGACACAATGCGCTGGTGGCCGACGACGACCGTCCGCTCGTCCTCACCGCCGAGCTCGACGACGACACCTTCGACTGGCTCGACGGACTGCGCCGCCGGCACTTCCCGCCCGAGCGCAACCACCTCGCCGCCCATCTGACCCTGTTCCACGCCCTGCCCGGCGATGAGATCGACCGGGTCTCCGCCGAGCTCGTCGCGCTGACCGCCGCCACACCCGCGATCGAGGGCACCGCCGTCCACTGGATGGCGCTCGGCCGCGGCGTCGCGATGGCGATGGAGGTGCCCGGACTCGTCAAGCTCCGTGGCGAAATCGCCCGCCGCCTCGCCGGCGCGCTGACCCGCCAGGACGCCGGGGGCTTCCGCCCGCACGTGACGGTCCAGAACAAGGTCACCACCGCGCAGGCGCGAGTCCTCAAGGGGCAGCTCGACGCGGAACACGATCCGCGGGGCGTCCGGATCCCGGCGCTGCGGCTGTGGCGCTACGACGGCGGCCCGTGGCAGTTCGTGGGGCGCTTCGCGCTCGCCGGCAGCTGATCATGGCAACACCGTAAGCGGGCAAGTCGGCGCGTCGGCGCGGGCCGTACTCTTCGCCGTTGCAATCGGGACCCGCGATCGAAGCAGGCAGGCACTCATGAAGGTCGTCTACACCTACACCGACGAAGCACCCGCGCTGGCGACCTACTCGCTGCTGCCGATCGTCGAGGCGTTCACGCGCGCGGCCGGCCTCGAGGTGGAGCTTCGCGACCTCTCGCTCGCCGGGCGGATCCTCGCCCAGTTCCCCGACCGGCTGGTGCCGGAGCAGCGGGTCCCCGACGCGCTCACCGAGCTCGGCGAGCTGGCCAGGACGCCCGAGGCGAACATCATCAAGCTGCCCAACATCAGCGCCTCCCTCCCCCAGCTCAAGGCGGCGATCAAGGAGCTGCAGGACACCGGACACGACGTCCCGGACTATCCCGAGGACCCACGGACGCCGGAGGAGCGCTCGGCGCGCGAGGCGTACGACCGCGTCAAGGGCAGCGCCGTCAACCCCGTGCTGCGCGAGGGCAACTCCGACCGGCGCGCGCCGGCGCCGGTGAAGGACTACGCGCGCAAGCACCCGCACTCGATGGGCGCGTGGTCGGCGGACTGCCGCTCTCACGTGGCGACCATGGGCGAGGGCGACTTCCGCTCGACCGAGCAGTCGGTGACGCTCACGCGCGACGACCGGCTGCGCATCGAGCACGTCGCCACCGACGGCACCGTCACCGTCCTGCGGGAGGCGGTGGAAGTCCTCGCGGGCGAGATCGTCGACGGCGCGGTCATGCGCCGGGACGCCCTCGACGCCTTCCTGGCCGAGCAGATCGCCGACGCCAAGGCCCACGATCTGCTGTTCTCGCTGCACCTGAAGGCGACGATGATGAAGGTCTCGGACCCGATCATCTTCGGGCGCGGGGTGCGCGCCTTCTTTCCCGACCTCTTCGCGGAGCACGGTGACGCGCTCGCCGGAGTCGGTGCCAGCGCCAACGACGGCCTGGCCAGCATCCTCACCGCGATCCAGCAGCTGCCGGCCGACCGGCGCGAGGCGATCGAGGACACGATCCGCCGTACCCACGAGACCGGGCCGGACGTCGCGATGGTCGACTCCGCGCGCGGGATCACCAACCTGCACGTCCCCTCCGATGTCATCGTCGACGCCTCGATGGCGGCGATGATCCGCAGCTCCGGGAAGATGTGGAACGCCGACGGCGAGCTGCAGGACGTCAAGGCGGTCATTCCCGACTCGAGCTACGCCCGCCTCTACGCCGAGACGATCGAGTTCTGCCGGCGGCACGGAGCCTTCGACCCGACCACGATGGGCACCACCCCCAACGTCGGCCTGATGGCGCAGAAGGCCGAGGAGTACGGCAGCCACGACAAGACGTTCGAGATCGCCGCTCCCGGCAGTGTCCGCGTCGTCGACGGCTCCGGCGCGGTCCTCATCGAGCACTCCGTCGCTCCCGGCGACCTCTGGCGCGCCTGCCAGACAAAGGACGCGCCGGTGGCCGACTGGGTGCGCCTCGCGGTCGAGCGGGCGCGCGCGACCGGCGCGCCGGCGGTGTTCTGGCTCGACGCCGCCCGTCCCCACGACGCCCAGGTCATCGAGAAGGTCGAGCGCCGGCTGCGCGAGCACGACACGGACGGGCTGCGGATCGAGATCCTCGCGGTGCCGGAGGCGACCCGCTTCACGCTCGAGCGGGCCAGGCGCGGCGAGGACACCATCTCGGTCACCGGCAACGTCCTGCGTGACTACCTGACCGACCTCTTCCCGATCCTCGAGCTGGGCACGAGCGCGAAGATGCTCTCGATCGTGCCGCTGCTCTCCGGTGGCGGGCTGTTCGAGACCGGCGCCAGCGGCTCGGCTCCGCGGCACGTCCAGCAGCTGGTCAAGGAGAACCACCTGCGCTGGGACTCGCTCGGCGAGTACCTCGCGCTGGCGGCGTCGCTCGACTTCCTCAGCGACCGGACCGGCGACCGGCGGGCGGCGGTCATGGCCCGAGGCCTCGACGCGGCCACCGGCGAGCTGCTGGACCGCGAGAAGTCGCCGTCACCACGGGTCGGCGAGCTCGACACCCGCGGCAGCCACTTCTACCTGGCGCTCTACTGGGCGCAGGCGCTGGCCGAGCAGGCCGAGGACTCCGGGTTGCGCGACGCCTTTGCGCCGCTCGCCGCGCGCCTCGCCGCGGCCGAGGAGAGCATCCTCGCCGAGATCGACGACGCCCAGGGGCAGCCGGTCGACGTCGGCGGCCACTACTTCATGGACTCCGAGCGGGCGAGTGCCGTGATGCGCCCGAGCCCGACGCTGAACGCCGCTCTAGCCGGCTGACGGACGCCCCGGTGGGGCGGCTTCTCGCGAGCCGCCCCACCGTCTTGGCCCGTCGTCTCAGACGCGGCGGTCGGGGCCCGAGCCGCCGATGTTCGGGTCGTCCGGCACCGCCGGATAGGACTCGTCGACCACCTCGTCGGCCAGGGTGTCGGCGGCCGGGATGTTGGTGTCGACGACGACGACCTCGGTCTCGACCACCTGCTCGGTGGCGTCGTTCGAGTCGCCCGACTTGGCCTTGACGACGGCGGCGACGCCCGCCGCTGCCGCGGCGGCGCCGGTGATGCCCGCCGCCACCGCCTTGCCGGACAGTCCCGCCTTGCCGCTGTCGCCCTTGGAGGCTCCCGCCGCCTCGACTCCCGGAGTGCCTCCGGTGCCGGCGACGGTCCCGCGCCAAGCGCCGGAGGCGTAGCCGGCGTCCTCGATGAAGGACTTGAACTTCTCGAGGTCGGCCTCGACGCGCCGGGCGACGAGCCCGACCTTGTCAGCGACGTTCTCGACCACTCCCTCGGGCTCGTACTCGAGCTCCAGCCGGACGTTGGTCTGGCCGGCGCCGGCCGGCGCGAAGTACACCGCTCCGGCGTTGGTCGCCCCTTCGGTGGCGGCCCACGCCACCTTCTGATTGGGGACCTGCTCCAGGATGGTCGCCTGCCACTCGCGCTTTACTCCGCCGATCTCGGCGACCCAGTGCAGCGTCGTGTCGCTGAGCTGCCGGATCTCGGAGATGCCGCCCATGAAGTGCGGGAACTCCTCGAACTGCGTCCACTGGTTGTAGACGGTGTCCACCGGCACGTTCACCACTACTGACTTCTCGACCTTGGTAGCCATGAAGCACCTCCCTCGACGTCGTCGGACGTCGCTCGTTCCGTAGGGCGTCGGCTACCCCTCGCAACGGGTCGCGAACCCGCCGACCTGTCTCCGGCGCGCGTTGCGGGCTCCGGCCTCCGGAGGATTCTCCCGGCGCATTCGCGCAGGCGCGGTTCTGACATGTCGCACGCGGACGGCGCGGACCAAGGTGGTCCTGCCCCCGCACGGCCAGCACTGAGCGAGCGGCAACGGCCTCACAGCTCCAGCGCTGTGAGGCCCGCGGCCTCGCGGTCGACCACGATCGTCGACGGGCGAGGGCCGCCCCGGGCCAGGAACGCGGTCCGCAGCCCGGCGGCCTGCGCTCCGATCAGATCCCAGTCGTGGGCGGCGACGAGCCACGCGTGCTCGGCGGCGACGTCGAGCTGCTCCAACGCGAAGGCGTAGGTTCGGCGAGCGGGCTTGTAGGCCCCGACCTCGTCGACTCCGATCACCCGCTCGAAGGAGTCCCGCAGGCCAGCCCGCTGGAGATGCCTCTCCCCCGTCTCGCGTGCGCTGTTGGTGAGCACCGCCAGACGGTGCCCCCGGTTCCGCAACCGATCCAGTCCCTCCGGCACGTCGGGAAACGGCGCCATCTCGTCGGGGACGTCGCCGCCGACCGCCTCCAGCAGCTCGGCGAAGGGGCGGAAGTCGTCGGCCAGCGTGTGGGCCATCGCCAGACGGACCGCCGCCTGGAGCGTGCCCTGCCCGGAGCCGGGATCGAGCAGCGTGCCGTTGAGATCGAACAGTATGAGCGCCATGTTCTGCCCCTACCCTCCGGGACGGGGACAGCCTCGACGCTCCGGGCGACGCCGGAGTCAGCCGCGGAGGATTCGGCGCGCCGCGCGGCGGAGTCGCTCGAGCAGCGTCAAGGGAACTGCCTCGAAGATCACGAGGCCGTCCGGCTGGCGTCGGGCGATGAACTCCATGCGACTCATGACCACAGGGTGGCGGGCGAACCTCAGCGGGAGATCAAGGTTTGCCCCGGCTCGGCGCCAACCTCGGCGCCCGGCGCCGGCCCGGCTCAGCGCGTGCTGACCGAGATCATCACCGCGACGACCCGGCGGCGCTTCATGTCGAACACGGTGCTCCGCCGTCCTGTCGCAAAGGATCCGGTGTCCGTCCGGCGGGCGGCGAAGGTGAGGCGGTGGGGATGACCGCACCAGACCGTGCAGGTGTCGTTTCAAGGCTTGTGGACGACCATGCCGCGCTGTTTGAATGGCGGGGTGGCACCCGCTTCGGAACAGCAGACGCCATCGGGCGAGACGGCACAGGGAGACGAGACGATGCCCGAGCCCAGCTTCCACACCCGGCCCTGGGGATACGACCGCCGGGAGGTCGACGCCTTCGTCGAGCGGACCGCGAGGCGCCTGGACGACGCCCTGGCCGCCCGTTCACCGGACGCGGCGGTGAGAGAGGCGCTGGACCGCCTCGGCGGGGAGACCAGCTCGGTGCTCCAGCGCGCCCACCAGATCGCCGACGAGGTCACCTCCCGCTCACAGGCCGACGCCGACGAGGTCACCGCCCGCTCACAGGCCGAAGCCGACGAGGTCACCGCCCGCTCCCGAGCCGAAGCCGAGCAGCGCCGGTTGCAGGCCGAGCACGAGGGCGCGGCCATCCACCGGGCCGCCGAAGAGCGCGTCAAGGCCTTCAACGCCGAGCTGGAGATGCTCTGGCAGGAGCGACAGCGGCTGCTCAACGACCTCGACCGCATCTCCGAGCAGCTCCGCGCGCTGGTCACCGAAGCCGACGAGCGCTTTCCCGAGGAGCAGGATCCGCCCGAGGAGCCAGTCGCGCAGGAGGAGCTGGAGGCGCAGGACCAGCCGGCCGGCGACGCTCCCGGCGCGGTGGTCGCCCGCGGCCCCGAGGGGCTCGAGGATGCCACGCAGGAGATGGCCGCGACCGACCCCACACAAGAGCTCGATCCGACCCACTCCCGCGGCGCGACGGCCTGACGCGTCGCGACCGCCGGCCGAGGACCGTCGCCGGTGTCCACTCCTTCCGGCCGCCACGAGCTGGGGCCGGCCGACGGGCTCCTGCGCGTCCACACGTACCGGGAGGGGCTGGCTCAGAAGGTGGGCCATGACCTGATCCTCGACGTCACCGACTGGCGGGCGACCGTCGGGACGGGCGAGGACGGCTCGCTCGTCTCGGTGACGCTGGAGGCGGATCCGCGGTCGCTGCGCGTGGCGGGCGCCAAGGGCGGTGCCAAGCCGCTCAGCGACTCGGATCGCACGGCGATCCACGACAACATCGCTCGGCGAGTCCTCGGAGCCGACGCGATCACCTTTCGCTCCCGGACCGTCGAAGGGCCGCGCGAGGAGCTCGCGGTGGCGGGAGAGCTGGCCATCGCGGGCGTGACACGACCGGCCTCCCTCACGGTCGCCCTCGGCCCTGACCGCCGCGTGACCGGAGCGCTGGTGATCCGCCAGAGCGACTGGGGCATCACTCCCTACCGGGCGTTCATGGGGGCCCTGAAGGTGCGCGACACGGTGGAGATCGTCTTCGACGTGATGCTCCCGGGCTCTCCGCCGCCCGTAGTCGGGTCATGACCGCTCCGTTTCCACCCGGCTTCTTCGACCGCGCCGACCCGTCGCCGGATGCGAGCTTCTACGACCAGCCGCGCCTGGTCACCCACATCGACGACGGCGCCATCGACGCGGTCGGGGGGCTCTACGAGGAGCTGGAGGTCCGCGGCCGGGTGCTCGACCTCATGTCCTCCTGGGTGTCGCACTTCCAGCGCGCCCCGGAGGAGCTCGTCGGCCTCGGCATGAACGACCGCGAGCTCGACGCCAACGCCGAGCTCCGGGCGAGGGTCGTCCAGGACCTCAATGCGGATCCGTCGCTGCCCTTCGACGAAGAGTCCTTCGACCACGTCGTCTGCTGCGTGTCGATCGACTACCTCGTCAGCCCACTGGCGGTGTTCGACGAGGTCGCGCGCGTGCTGCGACCCGGCGGCCTGTTCGTGTGCACGTTCTCCAACCGCTGCTTCCCGACCAAGGCGATCCGCGGCTGGCTGGCCGCGAATGACGCCGGGCGCGTGGGCATCGTGCGCCGCTACTTCGAGCTCACCGAGGGCTTCACCCCGCCGAGCCACGACCTGCGGACCGGCGCGCGCCGCTTCCGAGATCCGCTCTTCGCCGTCTGGGCGGCGAAGGCGGCATGAGGGATGCGAGCCCGTCGGCGCCCTTCAACCGCCGCTCCGCGGCTGGGAGCGCCCGGCGAGCCGCAACCGTCGCGAAGCGAGCAGCGCATTGAGCTCCCCTCCCAGCAGGATGGCGATGCTGGCCAGATAGGCCCACAACGCGGTGGCGACGACGGCGCTCACGGCCTCGCCGATCAGCGTGACGCGGGAGTCGTCGGCGTTCACGCCGCTGGCGAACCGCATTCCCGCCTCGGTGGCCAGCCGGAAGGCGACGGCCGCCACGATCCACAGGACGGCGCCCAGCACCGCGCCGGGCACGCACTGACGCCAGCGGTGGCGGACGTTGGGGCTGAAGCGGTACAGGAAGACCAGGAACGTCAGCAGCAGCAGCAGCAGTACCGGCCAGCGCAGGATGGACCACAGCACCCCATACGTCTCACCGAGGCCGACGCCGCGCAGCAGGCCGCCGTCGGACCTCCCGAGCGGACCGACGACCATCAACTCGGCGGTGAGCGACACCACGACCACCGAGCCGAGCGCGAACGCGAGCGCGATCAGTCGCTGGATGATGCTCGCGCGGCGATCCGTGACGCCGTGGATCCGGTCGAGCGCATGGGCGGTGGCCGCGAAGAGGTGGCTCGACAGCCACCATGCGAGCAGGAGGCTGCCCAGCGCCACCCCGCCGCTGGGCTGCTCGAGCTGCGCGTGGACGAACGGCGCGACCACCGAGTCGGCCAGAGCAGGTCCCATCAGCACACCGACCGCCTGGATCGCCGACTGCTCCGCCTCGGCGACGGCGGTCGCGCCGATCACCGCCTCGGACAGCCCCAACGCGGAACCCACCGCCACGGTCGACGGCACCAGCGTCAGGATCGCGAAGAAGGCCATCTCCGCCGCGTGCCCGGTCGTCCGATGGCGCCCCGCCGCCCGCGCCAGCGTCCCCAGGACGCTCCGCGCGGCCTGGATGGAGGTGGAGGGCACGGCACCGCGTTCGCCGCTGGCGGCGCCGGAGGGGCTCACGGGGACATTGCGACGATTGCCACTTGTCCGAGCATAGCCACGGACGGCGCTCACATCGGGCGCCGCGCTCCACCGCGGGTCGTGCCCGGCGATCGCACCCTCCGTGTCGCCGCATCTGGCTCGGGAGGCCGTTGCCCCGACTCCGCGCCGACCTGGCGGGAGGTTTCACCGACCCTCGGCGCGGGCTAGCGGGAGCGGCAGCGCGGCAGGTCGGCGAATGGACCACGTACGACCGCCGGGGCGAGGTCTACAAGGTCACCGCCCAGGACCGCGGCGGCTGGCGGCTCGACCATGTCCTGGTGCAGGGGCTCGAGCCGGTCGCCAGCGCCTACGCCCACGAGTGGCGGAGGGCGGGCTTGAGTGACCACTCCGCGCTCCTCGCCGACCTCACGCGGCACGAGACCGCCGCGCCGACCGCCGCTTGAGCGACGATGCACCCGTGCTGCACGTCCACCGAGCCGAGCGCGCCGATGGTCTCGTCGACGCCCTGCGCGAGCTGCTGGCGGTTCCCCCACCGGACCCGTTCGCTCCGGAGGTCATCTCCGTCCCCACCCGCGGGATGGAGCGCTGGCTGACCCAGCGGCTCTCGGCGCGGCTGGGAGCGACGCCCGGACGGGTCGACGGCGTGTGCGCGAACGTCGCCTTCCCGTCGCCGAGGAGCCTGGTCCGCGACGCGGTGGCCGCGGCCTCGGGAGTCGTGCCGGACGAGGACCCGTGGCGGCCCGAGCGGGCGGTGTGGCCGCTGTTGGAGGTCGTCGACGAAAGCCTGGCCGAGCCGTGGATGCGCGTCCTGTCCGTGCACCTGGGTGCCGCGACCGAGCCTCCGGACCCGCTGCGCCGCGCGCGGCGGCTCAGCAGCGTCCGCCACGTCGCCGACCTGTTCGACTCCTATGCGCTGCACCGCCCCGAGATGCTGCGCGCCTGGGCGAGCGGGCACGAGACCGACGGAAGCGACTCAGACCTCCCCGCCGACGCGGCGTGGCAGGCCGAGCTCTGGCGCCGCCTGCGGGAGCGGATCGGACAGCCCGGACCCGCCGAGCGACTCGGGAGCGCCTGCGACCGGTTGCGTGACCAGCCGGCCCTCGCCGAGCTGCCGCCGCGCCTGTCGCTGTTCGGCCTGACCCGCCTGCCCGCCGGCCACCTGAAGGTGCTCGGCGCGCTCGCCGTCCACCGCGACGTGCACCTGATGCTGCTGCACCCCTCCCCGGCGCTGTGGGAGCGGGTGGCCGGCGCGATCGAGCCGCACGCACCGATCCGGTCCCGGCGCGAGGATGTCACCGCGACCCTCCCCGCCAACCGCCTGCTCGCCTCGTGGGGCCATGACGCGCGCGAGATGCAGCTGGTCCTGGCCGGCGCCGGCGAGCACGTCGACCTCCACCATCCCGTCGAGCACCACGGGGAGACGCTGCTGGCCCGCATCCAGGCCGGCGCCCGTGGTGACCGTCCTCCACCCGGTGCGCCGCTGCCCGGCCGTCCCGATCCCCGCGCCGCCCTCGACGACGGCGACTTCAGCGTCCAGGTCCACGCCTGCCACGGCCGCGCCCGCCAGGTGGAGGTTGTGCGCGACGCGGTCCTGCACCTGCTGCGCGAGGACCCGACGCTCGAGCCGCGCGACGTGATCGTCATGTGCCCGGACATCGAGACCTTCGCGCCGCTCATCCAGGCGACCTTCGGCGCCGGTGAGGTCTCCGGGGAGGAGGACGTCGGCGCGGCCCCCGCCGACGTGCGCCCCGTGGACCTGCGGGTCCGGCTGGCGGATCGGTCGCTGCGCCAGACCAACCCGGTGCTCGGCGTCGTCGCCCAGCTGATCGACCTCGCCGAGCAGCGCCTGACGGCATCCCAGGTCCTCGACCTCGCCGATCGCGAGCCGGTGCGACGGCGTTTCCGCCTCGATGACGACGACCTCACCCGGATGCAGGATTGGGTCGGCGAGAGCGGGATCCGCTGGGGCCTCGACGCCGCCCATCGCGCGCCGTTCAAGCTCGACGCGCTGGGAGCCGGGACGTGGCGGGCCGGCATCGACCGCGTCCTCACCGGCGTGGCGATGACCGAGGACGAACGGCGGCTGTTCGCCGGAGTCCTGCCGCTCGACGACGTCGAGAGCGGGGCGATCGACCTCGCCGGGCGCTTCGCCGAGCTCGTCGACCGCCTGCGGACGGCGCTCGACGCCCTCAGCCGTCCGCAGCCGGTCGAGCGCTGGGCGGCGGCCATCGCGCACGCCGCCGACGCGATGACGGCCACCTCGCCGCGCGATGCCTGGCAGCGCGGGGAGCTGCAGCGCATGCTCGACGACGTCGTCGGAGAGGCGACAGCGTCCGGCGCGGTGAATCCGATCGAGCTCGCGCTGCCGGAGGTTCGTGCCCTGCTGGCCGACCGGCTCCAGGGCCGCCCCACCCGGGCGAACTTCCGCACCGGCCACCTGACCGTCTGCACCCTCGCGCCGATGCGCTCGGTTCCCCACCGGGTCGTCTGCCTGCTCGGCCTCGACGACGGCTCCTTTCCCCGCCGGGCGCCGCGTGACGGCGACGACCTCATGCTCGGCGACCCGCACGTCGGCGACCGCGACCCGCGGACGGAGGACCGCCAGCTGCTGCTCGATGCGCTCCTGGCGGCGGGAGACCGGCTGATCGTCACCTACACCGGCAACGATGAGCGCACCAACGCGCCGCGTCCGCCGGCGGTGCCCGTGGGCGAGCTGCTCGACGTGATCGACGCGACCGTCCGCATCGACGGCGGGCCCGCCCGTGACCGCGTCGTCGTGCGCCACCCGCTGCAGCCGTTCGACCCGCGCAACTTCACGCGCGGGGCGCTGGTCGCCGACCTCCGCTGGAGCTTCGACCCGGTCACGCTCGAGGGGGCGCGGGCGCTGGCCCGGCCGCGCCGGGAACCGGCCCCGTTCCTGGCCGGCCCGCTCCCGCCGGTGTTGGCGGCCGTCGTCGAGGTCGAGGACCTGGTCCGCTTCGCCCGTCACCCGGTTCGGGCCTTCCTGCGCCGGCGGCTCGGCATCTCGGTCGGCGACTTCTCCGACGAGGTGGAGGACGGCCTGCGCGTCGAGCTCGACGGCCTCAAGCGGTGGGGCGTCGGTCGGCGCCTGCTCGAGGCCCGCCTGTCCGGTGTCGACCCGCGCACCGCGTCGCTGGCCGAGATCGCGCGCGGCTCGCTGCCGCCGGGCGTCCTCGGCAAGCCGGTGATCGAGGAGGTGCTGCCGATCGTCGAGGAAATCGCCGCCGAGGTGGAGCGGTCGGTCGGCGACGACTCGCCGCCCGCCTCACTCGACGTCCGCGTCGTCCTGCCCGATGGCCGCCTCCTGAGCGGCACGATCCCTGGAGTCAGCGGCGACGTGCTGCGGACGGTCACCTACTCGCGGGTGGCGGCCAAGCACCGGCTGACCGCCTGGGTCCGGCTGCTCGCGCTGACCGCATCGCATCCTGAGCGGCCCTTCACCGCGGTGACGGTGGGACGGGCCGAAGGCCGGGGGCCCGTGACCGTCGCCCGCATCCGGCCTCCCGCCGAGGACTCAGCCGGCCGTCGCGAATGGGCGATGGCGCAGCTGACCGCCCTCCTCGATCTCCATGACCGCGGGATGCGCGAGCCGCTGCCGCTGTACTGCGCGACGTCGGCCGCCTACGCGCAGACCTCAGCCGCCGGGCGCGATGCCGCCGCGGCGGGCCGCAAGGCGTGGACGTCGGAGTGGAACTTCGACCGCGAGGACTCAGAGCTCGAGCACCGCCTCGTGCTGGGCGCCGTGCTCTCCTTCGACGACCTGCTCGCCGAGCCGCCGCGCCCGGACGAGGCGGGCGAGGGCTGGGCGCTCAGCGAGGCCACCCGCCTCGGCCGCGTCGCGCGCCGGATGTGGGACGGCCTGCTCGCCTGCGAGGAGCTCACCACGCGATGATCGGCGACGCGGAGACCCACTCCTTCGACGTCTGCGGGCCCCTGCCCACCGGCGTGACGGTGCTCGAGGCGAGCGCGGGGACCGGCAAGACGTACACGATCGCCGCCCTGGCGGCGCGCTACGTCGCCGAGGGCATGCCGCTGCACCGGCTGCTGCTGGTGACCTTCACCCGCATGGCCACCGGCGAGCTGCGCGAGCGCGTCCGCGAGCGGCTCGGCGGCGTTGAGCACGGCCTCGACCGCGTCCTCGCCGGCGTCGCCCCGGGCGACGGCGACGAGGTGGTCCAGCTGCTCGCCGAGGGCTCCGTCGCCGAGGTCACCTTGCGGCGCGACCGGCTGCGGCGCGCGCTGGCCGACTTCGACGCGGCGACCATCGCCACCACCCACGGGTTCTGCCAGGAGGTGCTGGGCGGCCTCGGGATCGCCGGCGACCTCGAGCGCGACGTCACCTTCGTCGAGGAGGTCGAGGACCTGGTCTCCGAGGTGGTCGACGACCTCTACGTGCGCCGCTTCCACCGCGGCGACCCTCCCCCGTTCGGGCGGGCCAAGGCGGCCGAGATCGCGCGGTTGGCGGTGCAGAACCCCGCCGTGCCGATCGTGCCGGCCGCCGGCGGCGTCCCGGAGACTCGCCGCCGGCTGGCTCTCGCCGTGCGCGACGAGCTCGAGCGCCGCAAGCGCGCGCTCGGGGTGATGACCTACGACGACCTGCTGACCCGCCTCGACGACGCCCTCGCCGGCGACGGCGGCGCGGTCACCGCCGCGCGGCTGCGCGCCCGCTACGGCGTGGTGCTGGTCGACGAGTTCCAGGACACCGACCCGGTCCAGTGGGACATCATGCGGCGCGCGTTCGGCGACGGCGGCACCACGCTGGTGCTGATCGGCGACCCCAAGCAGGCGATCTACGCCTTCCGCGGCGCCGACGTCTACGCCTACCTGGCGGCGGCCCGCGCCGCCGCCGCACGCGCCACCCTGGACGTCAACTGGCGCAGCGACCAGGGGCTCATCGACGCCTACGACGCCATGTTCGGGGGCGCCAAGCTCGGCCACGAGGGGATCGTCTACCGCCGCGTGCGCTCCGCCGGCGCCAACCAGACGGCACGCCTGTCGGGGGCGCCGCGGTCGGCGCCGCTGCGCATCCGCGTCGTGTCGCGGGACGAGCCGACGGTGAGCCAGACGCGCGGCGGCTACGCCAGCAACGCCTCGGTGCGCGAGCACATCGCCTCCGACCTGGCGGCGGACCTCGTCGCGCTGCTGTCCTCTGCGGCCGAGGTCGAGCGCCGCGCCGAGGACGGCGCGACGCTGTCCCGGGAGCGCGTCCGCCCCGGGCACGTGGCGGTCCTGGTGCGCACGAACCGCAACGCGGCGCTGGTGCGCGAGGCGCTCGAGGCGGCCGGCATCCCGGCGGTGATCAACGGGGCGGGCAGCGTGTTCGGTACCGAGCCGGCGCGCGAGTGGCTGCGGCTGCTGGAGGCGATCGAGCGCCCCGCCTCGCTGCCGCGCGCCCGATCGGCCGCGCTGACCTGCTTCCTGGGCTGGTCCGCCGAGGAGGCGGCGGCCGCCGACGACGACGCCTGGGAGGGCGTCCATCACCGGCTCCACGACTGGGCGCGGCTGCTGCGCGCCAAGGGCGTCGCCACCCTGACCGAGACGCTGACGCTGGTCGAGCGCCTGCCCGAGCGCATCCTGGCCACCATCGACGGCGAGCGCCGCCTCACCGACCTGCGCCATGTGAGCCACCTGCTGCACGCCGCCGCGGCCGAGGAGCAGCTGGGGACGACGGCGCTGACCGCCTGGCTGCGTCGTCGCATCGCCGAAGCCGACCGCGACACGGGTGACGAAGAGCGCAGCCGGCGGCTCGAGTCCGACGCCGAGGCGGTCCAGGTCCTCACCATCCACCGCAGCAAGGGGCTCGAGTTCCCGATCGTGCACCTGCCGTTCCTGTGGGAGGCCGGCTACATCCCGCGCGACGCGCAGCCGGTGTTCTTCCACGACCCCGACGCCGGCGATGCCCGCACCATCGACGTGAGCCTCGAGGGCCCGGACTTCGACGCCCACCGGGAGCAGAACGTCGTCGAGCAGCGCGGCGAGGACCTCCGCCTCGCCTACGTCGCCCTGACCCGGGCGCAGCACCAGGCGGTGGTGTGGTGGGCCGGCTCGTATGACAGTCGCAACTCGCCGCTGGGCCGGCTGCTGTTCGCCCGCGACGCCGACGGCAACGTCGCGTCGTCCGGCTTCTCGACGCCCAGCGACGCCGCCGCCACCGCGCGCTTCGAGGCGCTCGCGGACGCCGCTCCCGGCTGCATCGCCCTCGAGTCGTCGAGCCTGGGCCTGCCGATCACGTGGACGGGTGAGCCGGACGAGCCGGCCGACCTCGGTGCCGCGGTGTTCGACCGCGCGCTGGACTGGCGCTGGCGGCGGACCTCCTACAGCGACATCACGGCCGGAAGCTACGAGGCGCGGGTGGGAAGCGAGCCGGAGGAGGAGGAGGAGGTCGACGACGAGCCGGCGGCCGGTGGAGCCGCTCCGGCTCCCGCTGCGGGCTCGGGACTCCTGGCGGCGCCCTCCCTGCTGGCCGGGATGCCGGTCGGGACCCGGGTCGGCACGCTGGTGCACCGCGTGCTGGAGGGAACCGACTTCGCCGCCGTCGACCTCGACGCCGAGCTCCGGGAGCACGTGAGCGCCGCGCAGGCGCGCCGCCAGGTCGACATCGGCGACCCGGCGGAAGCGGTCGCCGGGTTGCGCGCGGCGATCGAGACCCCCCTGGGCGCCCTGCTGGACGGGCGGCGCCTGCGCGACGTCGAACGCGCGGACCGGCTCGACGAGCTGCAGTTCGAGCTCCCCCTCGCGGGCGGCGACGACCCGGCCGGCCGGCTCACGCTGGCGGCCATCGGAGACGTCCTGCGCGCCCACCTCCCGGCCGGCGACCCGCTGGCCGGCTACGCCGATCGGCTCGACGACCCGATCCTGCGCCAGGACGTCCGCGGCTACCTGACCGGCAGCATCGACCTCGTCGTGCGGGTACCCGGACCGGGCGGTCCGCGCTTCGCCGTCGTCGACCACAAGACGAACTGGCTCGCCGGACCCGGCGAGGCGCTGACCGCGTGGCATCACCGCCCGGCCGCCCTCGCCGCCGAGATGCAGGGCGCCCACTACGGGCTGCAGGCGCTGCTCTACACGGTGGCGCTGCATCGCTACCTGCGCTGGCGCCTGCCCGGCTACCACCCCGCGCGCAACCTCGCCGGCGTCCTGTACCTCTTCCTGCGCGGGATGAGCGGTCCCGACACGCCGCGAGTCGACGGGGCGCCGTGCGGCGTGTTCGCGTGGGAGCCGACTCCGGCGCTGGTCGACGCCCTGAGCGAGGTCCTCGACGGCCGGGTGGCGGCATGACCGACGCAGTGGCGGAGTCCGACCCGTTCGACGTGCGCTTCGCTTGCAGCGCGCCCCGGTTGCTGCGGGAGTTCAACGCGGCCGGCGTGCTGGCGGCGGCCGACGTCCACGTCGCCGTGCGGCTCACCGCGCTGGCCGGCGAGCACGACGAGACGGTCGCGCTGGCAACGGCGTTCGCGGTCCGCGCCCCGCGGCTCGGCCACGTGCTGGTCGACCTGGCCACCATCCGCGACACCGCGACGGTCGACGCCGACGAGCCGGTCGACCTGTCCGAGCTGCCGTGGCCGACGGCGGAGGACTGGCTCGCGCGGGTGGCGCGCAGCGAGCTGGTGGCGGTCGGCGAGGACGCCCAAGAGTCGGGACTTCCGCTGCGGCTGCTCGGCAGCCGGCTGCACCTCGACCGCTACTGGCGCGAGGAGCGCCAGATCGCCGCCGATCTCCGGGTGCTGAGCTCCGGTGAGCCCGGAGACGTCCGCGTCGACGTCCTCGCCGGCGGGCTCGAGCGGCTGTTCGCCGGCCAGCGCGAGAGCCGCCAGAGGCTCGCGGCCGCCTCCGCGGTGCTGCGGCGCCTGACCGTGGTGGCCGGCGGGCCCGGCACCGGCAAGACGACCACGGTCGCCCGGATCGTGGCCCTGCTCTCCGAGCAGGCCGCGGCGACCGGCGCTCCCCCGCCGCTCGTGGCGCTCGCGGCGCCGACCGGCAAGGCCGCCGCGCGGCTGGAGGAGGCCGTCCACCACGAGGCAGCCGACCTGGCGGTGGATGCGGCGATCCGGGCCCAGCTGCTCGCCCTGGGCGCCTCGACGCTGCACCGTCTGCTCGGCTGGCGCCCGGACAGCCACAGCCGCTTCCGCCACAACCGGACCCAGCGGCTTCCGCACGACGTGGTCATCGTCGACGAGACGTCGATGGTGTCGCTGTCGCTGATGGGCCGGCTGGTGGAGGCGATCCGCCCCGACGCCCGGCTGATCCTCGTCGGCGATCCCGGCCAGCTCGCGTCCATCGAGGCCGGTGCCGTGCTCGGCGACATCGTCGGGCCGGCGGCCGAGGGGCTGCTGATGAGCCCCGTCGCGCGGGAGCTGCTCGAGGAGGCCAACGGGATCGGCGTGGTGGCGGGCGAGCCGCCGGCCGGGGCCACGGTGGCCGACGGGATCGTGGTCCTCGACCGCGTCCATCGCTTCGGCGGCGGGATCGCCCGGCTGGCGGAGGCGATCCGGCGCGGAGACGCCGACGAGGTCATCGCCGTCCTGGCCGATGCGCCCGAGGGCGTGGAGTGGATCGCCGCCGACGCGGGCGATCCGGAATCCGAGGCGGCGCTGGCGCCGATCCGCGAACGCGCGATCCGCGCCGGGCGCGCGGTCGCCGAAGCGGCTCGCCACGGCGCCGCCCGCGAGGCGCTCGACGCGCTGGGATCCTTTCGCGTCCTCTGCGCGCATCGTCGCGGGCCCGACGGCGCGGCGACCTGGAACGCCCGCATCGAGGGCTGGCTGGGCCGCACGCCGGGATCGGGCTCCGACGGCCGCTGGTCGGTGGGCCGGCCGGTGCTGGTCAACGCCAACGACTACGAGTTGCAGCTCTACAACGGCGACACCGGCGTCGTGGTGCAGGCAGGGCCCGACCGGGTCAGCGTCGCGTTCGAGCGCCGCGGCGAGGTGGACTTCTTCAGCCCGAGCCGGCTCGGCGCGGTGGACACCGTCCACGCCATGACGATCCACAAGAGCCAGGGCTCGCAGTTTCAGACGGCGGCGGTGCTGCTGCCCGGCCCCGGGTCGCGGATCCTGACGCGGGAGCTGCTCTACACGGCCGCCACGCGGGCCCAGGAGCGGCTCGTCCTGGTCGGAACGGAGGAGTCGATCCGGGCGGGAGTGCAGCGGCCGGTGGCGCGGGCCTCCGGGCTGCGCCAGCGGCTGTGGGAACCACGCGATCGCGGCGACGAGATCACCTGAGGGCCCCGACGCTGGCTGTCTTGTCCGTTCCGCACCCGGATGCTGACGCCGAGACGCTCGCCCTGTCCCGGCGTGTTGAGCAGGATCGCCGGGATGGCCGCCCATGGAGACGGCGCTGTAGGCCCCGAGGACGAGGGCGAGCGCGTCCATGAGCCCGGTCGCATCAGCGCCATCCGGCATAGCCGTCCTTGCGGCGATCCGACGCTCGACGGGACCCGTCGGCGTCATCAGGATCAGCTGGGCGCCGCCGCTCTCCCGTCGCGGCAGCGGCTCGATCTCGTGACCCAGTGACCGCAGCCCTTTCAGCAGCGACCTCGGATAAGTGGGCTCGAGCGCGAGACGACGCCCCTTGTAGACCCGGAAGCGAGGCGCATCGAGAGCATCCTGGGGTGCCATCCCGCGGTCGATCAGGTTCCTCAGGATCTGCACCTGGCCCTGCGGCTGCATGTAGCCGCAGGTCGCCTGCATCATCAGCGCGGACCGCTTCCCGCCGAGCGCCACGCCGCAGGTGATGCCGACTCCCTCCTCCTCGCGCGTGAGCGGGACCCAGAGTGAGCGAGGGACGCTCCGCCGCCTTGGTCAGAACGCCGGCCAGGACCTCGTCGGGGACGTAGGCACGACTTCGATGCCCGCCGCGACGAGCGCGTCCAGCAGCTCGTCTGACCAGTCAGGTGCATGCAAGGCGCTGCGACCTCCTTTGCGAGTGGGGATGGTCGGGACGGGGTCGGGAGTCAGCCGTTTGCGGTGAGTCGACGCGGGAAGAACATCACTCCACGCTCGCGGCTTGTGGGTATAGTCACTTGACCGGGACCGTAGCTCGGCCGCAGCACCGAGTCAAGTGACTTGATTCAGATGGATGAACTGGGAATCGCCTACGACGGACCGCTCATCGGCGCATTGCTGCGCATGCCGTGGGAGACGGTCCGCACCCGGATGCTCGAGGGTCTCCACGAGCGCGGGTTCACCGACCTGCATTCAGCTCATCTGGCCGTCCTCCAGTACCCGGGTCCCAGCGGCCTGCGCCCCAGCGAGCTGGCGGAACGGACGCGGATGTCCAAGCAGGCCCTCAACTACCTCCTGGGGCAGATGGAGGGGCTCGGCTACATCACCCGCCGCGAGGACCCCCTCAGTCCGAGGTTCAAGCGCGTCGAGTTGACCAAGCGCGGCCTGGAAGCCGTTCGCGCCAAGCGCGCGATCGTCCTCGAAGTCGAGAGTCAGTGGGAGAGGGACCTCGGACCCGAGCGCTTCGCCCTGCTCCGCGAGCTCCTGATCGAGCTGCAGGGCCATAGCGGGGCACCGTCCGAGGCCGAGGCCCGCGAGCTCCAGCGCATCGTCTAGCGGCCGCGGCCGGCACACTCGGCCGCCATAAGCGCGGCTTAGACGAGACCTCGAGAACTCGAAGTTGTGCTTGCGAGTTTCCGCGCGACAATGGTTGTACAGGAAACCAAAAGCAAGGAGCCAAGAGATGGCCTCCACCGGAGCCACCCGCCGCACGACCCACAGCAGCACCTCCCGCCGTCAGCTCGACCGTCGCGGTCGCCACAGCGCCGCACCGGCCGTCGAGCCTCAGCCCGAGGTCGTCACCCCCGCCACGCCGGCGATGCACATCACCCCCAACGTGGGGATCGCCGCCCGCGGCACGATCCGCTCGCGCGACGAGCAGACCCCGCGCCGGACGCCTCGCGCGACGGCGGTGGACCTGCGCCGCTTCCGCGCGTAGCTCCACCTCACAACCCGGGCGCCGTCGGATCCCGATGGCGCCCGCCCCGCTTGCAGCGGCTCTTCAACCGGGAGAGCCATGGACGCTGAAACAGAGGACTTGCATGATCAAAGCAACCGAGAAGTCGCTACCCCAGACCGCCCACCAGTCCGCGGAGTCGACCACCGACTCGCTGCAGCTGCTGCTGCGCGAGGCCGGCCGCTACCGGCTGCTCACTCCCGCCGAGGAGATTTCCCTCGCCAAGCGCATCGAGAAGGGCGATCTGGCCGCCAAGGACCGGATGATCAACGCCAACCTGCGGCTCGTCGTCTCCAACGCCCGCCGCTACCAGGGCCAGGGACTGCCGCTCACCGACCTCATCCAGGAGGGCATGCTCGGCCTCATCCGCGCGGTGGAGAAGTTCGACTGGCGCAAGGGCTTCCGCTTCTCGACCTACGCCACGCTGTGGATCCGCCAGGCGATCCAGCGTGGATTGGAGAACACCAGCCGCACGATCCGATTGCCCGTGCACGTCGCGCAGCGGTCACGCAAGGTCGGACGCATCGAGCGCGAACTCACCACCAAGCTCGGACACGAGCCCAGCGACGAGGAGATCGCCGCCATCGCCGAGCTGCCGCTGGCCGAGGTCATCGAGATCCGCAAGGCCGAGCGCGCCGTCGTGTCACTCGACAAGCCGGTCGGTGAGGACGGCGACACCTCGCTCGGTGACCTGATCACCCTCGAGACCCCGTCGGTCGAGGAGGAAGTGCACGAGGCGCTGACCTCGCAGACGCTTCTGCAGGCGATCGCCGACCTCCCCGAGACCGAGCGCAACGTGATCGAGATGCGCTTCGGCGCGGGCGATCAGGAGCCGCAGACGCTCACCCAGGCCGGCAAGCGCCTGGGGCTCTCCACCGAGCGCGCGCGACAGCTCGAGCAGCAGGCGCTGACGCGCCTCAGCCGGCGGCCGGAGCTGCAGGCGATGCGCGAGGCCGCCTAGGCCTCGAAGGCCCTTGGTGTCCTGGCGGGCGCCGAGGGCTGCGACGCACGGAGTTACACGGGCCGCCCGAATACCGCGATGCTGGCCATGACCGATCACCGCGACGCACGAAAGGCAAGGCGGACATGGCCAAGAAGGTGCTGATCAACCTGGCGACGGGGCTCGAAGACGGCGAGCGCGTCACCGTCGCCTTCCTCGTGGCCGGCGCCGCGCTGGAACGCGGCCATGACGTCGCCATGTTCGTCACGAAGGAAGCGGTGCGCCTGGCCGTTCCCGGCCACGCGGAGGGGGTCGCCTGTGATGGCTGCCCGCCGCTACCCCGGCTGTTCCAGCAGTTCGCCGAAGGCGGAGGCGAGCTCCTGGTCTGTCCGATCTGCGTGAAGGCCCGCAAACTCGACACGGACGCCTTCGTGGCCAACGCCCGCCTGGCCGGAGCCACTCCGATGTGGGAGTGGCTGGGGGACGGGGACAGCACCGTCTTCTCCTACTGAGATCCGATCACGCCGAGGCGAGGCGCAGCCGTGAGGTCTCCTTCTCGCCGGGTGGCGCCCGTCCGGCGCTGTACGCTCACTCGTCGTCTTCGTCGAGCGAGTCGTGCAGGCGCTCCCAGCCCTCCACGTCGCCCGTTCGCACGGCGTCCGCACTTTGATGTCGACGTTGTCGTCATCCGGAGCTTCGAGCGGCGACCCCCAGATGATCACGAATTCGTCAGCGTCGGGCTCGAGGATGCGGGCGTCCCACAGACGGGCTTGGCTCAGTAACCGCGAAAGACCTTGCCGTCCGCGTGCAGCGCCTCTAGGTCCAGGCGGCTCGCGTTGGCCCTGGGGAACGCGATCGTGTCGGGATCGCCGTCGGAGCGATAGCGCTCTCGCGGGCGGCGCTCGAAGGCCTTGACCACCCGGCGGCTCTGCTCGGGTCCCGTGCCGGTCTGCACGCGTGGGACGCGCATCGGATCAAAGCCGCGCGCACCCGGCGGCAGCGACGGCCCGCCGGCAACCTCGACCGCCGCCTCGAAGGCATAGGAGTGCCCTTCCCACTCGCCGGAGCGCAGGAGGCTTTCGTCGCCGGGGTACTGGCCGAACGGGACGCCGAGCGTCGTGACCTCATAGCCGGGCAGCCGCCGCCGGATCTCGACGATCGACAGCGCGAGCTGGCGACGGATCTCGTCGGGCGTGGCGGACGCCAGATCGGCGTGGTAGAGCGTGTGGCTGCCGATCTCCATCCCCTGCTCGGTCAGGTATTCGAGCTTGCGCTTCACCAGCCCGGCCTGCCCGAAGAAGTCGTTGGGGGCGTCCGCCTCGGGCAGGACGAACCACGTCGCCCGCAGCGGCCAGTCCGGGTGACGGCGATGGAAGTCGGCCAGCACGCCGACCGCGCCGTCGGGATCCGGAACCCAGTCCTCGCCGCGCCGGATCAGCGTGAACTGGCTGTCGCTGGAGTCGTCGAAGGTCAGGACGACCGGCGTCTTGCCGGCGGGGACGTCGATCCGATTGCGGACGAACTCGCGCAGGTTGACCGGGTGGTAATCGTGCGACCGCAGGTACTCGAGCTCGGCGCGGAACTGCCGCGCCGAGATGGTCCACTCCGGCGCGAAGGCGGGGTCCCCGCCGATGCGGTGGTACTCGAGCACCAAGACGCGCCCGGTCTCATCGGCATGCGCGACGCGGGCGGCGCGAAGCTGAGCCTCCCGGCCGGCCGGCGCGGCTGCGTCGCGGACGGCGTCCTCGGGGGAGGCGCCGCCGCAGCCGGTCGTCAACAGGACGGCGAGCAGGAAGATCCGCAGGCAGCGAGGACGCGACGGCATCGTGGAGGGACCGTAGTCCGCCAGGCTTGATACGGACGCTGTGGGTTGGCGATCGTCGGCGATCTTGCATCAGACCCTTGGCGCCGGACGCCCGTGGCGGTAGCGTCGCCGGGCGTGAGCGCGATGCCTGGAAGCCGCTGAATGCCGAAGCCGTCGCCCGTCGCCGCCGAGCTCATCCGCAAGCCCGGCGTCCACGGCCTCCTGCATCTCGCCAGGTGGCTCCTCCGCGAGGGCCGCGACATGTGGCAGAAGAACCTCACCGCCGCGGAGCGCGAGGACTTCAAGGCGCTGCTGGCCAAGGCGAGGGGAAGCCGCCGGAATCTCTCCGGTGAGGAGGTCGCGCTGCTGTCGCGGCTGGTCATCAAGGCGCTGGTCGGCAAGGACGGCCTCGACGTCGGCGACCTCATCTCGATCGCGGCGAGGTTGCGCGCGCGCCGGTAGCCCTCGTCTCCGCGACGCGCTGGCGGGCGCGCTCGGGCGAGCGGCGGGACGCGAGCCTCAGGCCTCGAGCTCGGTCCAGCCGTCGGCGATCAGCGCCGCGACCGCCTGGCGGGCCAGCCGACCGTCGTCGATGGCGCGCCGCAGGTGCGCGACCTGCTCCTCGCGAGGGGCGTCGGGGTCGGCGCCGACGTGCGCCAGCGCCTTCTCCCCCGTCCACGGGGCTTCGTCGATCATCGTCTCGTTGTCGGAAGGCTCGATCGTCATTGCCGCAGCGTACGGGCGCGACGGGTCCTATACGCGCCCGTAGCGCAGGTAGACGACCCGCGAGGCGAAGGTGCGGGTCTCGAGCAGCTCGAGCTCGATCCGCTCCTCCAGGCGCGGGAAGTACGGCGTCCCGCCGCCGAGGACGACCGGGGAGACGAACAACCGGTACTCGTCGATGAGGCCGAGTCGCACGCAACTCGCGGCCAGCCCGGCACCGCCGACGGCCAGATCCCCGCCCGGTTGCTGCTTCAGCCTGGCGACCTCCTCGCCGACTCCCGATTCCGCCAGCCGGGCGTTGCCTGCAACCGCTCCCAGCGTGCTCGAGAAGACGACCTTCGGCGTGGCCTGCCAGATGCGGGCGAACTCGAGCTCGTGCGCGGGCAGCGACGGGTCCTGGTCGGCGGTGTCCCAGTACGCCATCACCTCGTAGAGCCGGCGGCCGCACAGCTCCACGCCGATTCCGCGCATCTGCTCGTTGTGGAAGGAGTGCAGCTCCGCGTCGGGCGCCGACCAGTCGATCTCGCCGCCCGGCCCGGCGATGAAGCCGTCCAGCGACACGGACATCCAGTAGATCAGCTTCCGCATCCAGGGCTCCTTCGTCGGTTGCCTTCGTACTGGAGACCTCGCGGCGGGCGAAAACTCATCGGAGGACCCTGCGGTTCACGTCCCGCGCACCACGTCGACCGCCAGCCGCACGACCAGGATCGACACCACGACCAGGAAGACGATCCGGACGAAGCCGCTGCCGCGCGAGATCGCGGTGCCTGCGCCGAGCCGGCCGCCGACCACGTTGCACGCCGCCATCGCGAAGCCGAGCCCGTAGATCGGCGCGCCTTGCGGGATGAAGACCGCGAGCGCTCCGAGGTTCGTCGCGAGGTTGACGATGCGCGCCTTGGCCGACGCCTGGAGGAACGAGTAGCCCATCAGCGCGACCATCGCGAAGACCAGGAACGAGCCGGTGCCCGGGCCGAAGATGCCGTCGTAGAAGCCGATGGAGACGGCGGCGCCGAGGGCGGCGGCGAGGTGGCGCCGGCCCTTGAAGCGCAGGAGCTGGACGTCGCCGAGCTGCGGCCGCCGCAGCGTGTAGGCGCCGACGAGCACCAACAGCACGAGCACGAGCGGGCGGAACGCCGATTCCGGCAGCAGCGACGCGCACACCGCGCCGACCGCGGAGCCGGCCAGCGCGGCGGCGGCCATCGGCAGCGCGGTCCGCAGGTCCGGCTTCACCCGCCGCATGTAGACCGACGCCGCGACGGCGGTGCCGAAGACGCTCGAGAGCTTGTTGGTGGCGAGCACCTGGGCCGGCGATGCGCCCGGAAGGAGGATCAGCAGCGCCGGGAGCTGGATGAGGCCGCCGCCCCCGGCGACCGCGTCGACCCAGCCGGCGAGAAAGGCCGCCGCGCAGAGAAGGAGGACGACCTCGAGCTCGGGCACTCCTGCGAGACTATGGGGGGACGGTAATCCGAGGCCCGGCGGCGGGCTAGTGGGGCGCGAAGTCCTTCGGCCGCACGAGGACCAGCGACAGCACCGCGCCGACGAGAGCCAGGATCCCCGCGTAGACGAGGATCTGGTTGAGGCCGGCGAGGAAGGCCTCGCGTCCGGCCTGCTCGACGCCTCCGCCCAGCCGCGCGGCGACCTCGCGGTAGGCGCCGAAGGCGATGAAGTCGGAGAACTCGCCCGCGCCGGCCGGCGGGCGCAGCGGCTCGGTTCCGGTGGCCGCCACCGCCCGCCCGAACTCGCCGGCGCGCCCGTTGACGACGTGCTGGAAGATCGCTCCGAGGCCCGCGATGCCGGTTGCGATGCCTATCTGGCGGAAGGTCGAGTTGATGCCCGACGCCATCCCCGAGCGCCGCTGGTCGACGACGCCGATCGCCGCGGTGGCCAGCGGCGGATTGGTGAGGCCGATGCCGATTCCGGCGATCAGGAAGCCGAGCAGCAGCGCGGTCCAGTTGTCGCCCGCCGACAAGCCACCCATCAGCAGCAGGCCGATCCCGGTCAGCGCCAGACCGCCGCCGAGGAAGTAGCGGATGCCGAACCGCTCCGCGAGCTTCCCCGACAGCGGCGCGATGAGGAAGGCGAGGATGGTCACCGGCAGGAAGCGCAGCCCGGCTTCGAGCGCCGAGTAGCCGAGGACGTTCTGCAGGTAGAGCGTCAGGTACAGGAACATCGAGAAGATCGACACCGACAGCGCAAAGGCGGCGATCGAGGCTCCGACGAAGGCCGGCTTGCGAAACAGCGACAGGTCGAGCATCGGCGCCGACTGGACGCGCTCGACGATCACGAAGGCGACGAGCAGGAGCGTCGCGCCGACAAGGCAGCCGACGATCAGCGTCGAGCCCCAGCCCTCCGCGTTGCCACGGATGAGGCCGAAGATGAGCAGGAACAGCGCCAGGGAGAACGTCACCGTCCCCGGCCAGTCGACGCGACCGCCGACGCCCGCCTTGACCTCGTCGACCTTGGCGAGGGTCAACGTGATGGCGGCGATGCCGATCGGGACGTTGACGTAGAAGATCGACTCCCAGCCCAGCGTCTCGGTGAGCACCCCGCCGGCCAGCGGACCGACCGCCACCGACGCGCCGGTGACCGCGCCCCAGACGCCGAAGGCGGTGCCGCGGTCGCGTCCCGTGTAGTTGGAGGCCAGCAGCGACAGCGAGGTCGCGAACATGAGGGCCGCCCCGACGCCTTGCGCGGCGCGGGCGAAGCTGAGGTGGTCGGGCGTGCCGGCCAGGCCGCAGGCCACCGATGCCGCGGTGAAGACGGCGAGCCCGATGACGAACACCCGGCGGCGGCCGAACAGGTCGGCGAGCGAGCCGCCGGTGAGCAGCAGGGCGGCGAGGGTCAGCGCGTAGGCGTCGACGACCCACTGCAGATCGCTGAAGTCCGATCCGAGCGAGCGCTCGATCTCCGGCAGCGCGACGTTCACGATGGTGACGTCGAGCAACAGCATGAAGGTCGCCGTGCAGACCGCGACCAAGGGCCACCACTTCGGGTTCATGGCGGCCAGCGTACGGGCGGGCGGGGGCTGATCATCCGACCCGGCGCGTGGCCGACCGGGTTAGGGTCGGGAGACCCCGACCACCGAGGAGCCGCAAAGCCATGACTCTCATTGCCGGCGTCGACTTCGTCACGCTGTGGACCAAGGACTTCGAGGCCGCCGAGGCGTTCTACGGGACGACCCTCGGGCTGCCGTGCACCGCGCGCTACGACCGCGCCCCGGGCGCGGAGTTCGAGACCGGCAACCTGACGCTGCAGGTGCTCGACGCGGCGGCCGTCGGCCGCGAGTTCCAGCCGCATCCGCCGCTCGCCTTCCACGTGGAGGACGTCGCAGCGGCCAAGGCCGAGCTGGAGTCGCGCGGCGTGGAGTTCATCCACGCGTTCGACTCGGGCGTCTGCCACAACGCGTTCTTCCACGATCCCGACGGCAACGTGCTGGGGCTGCACCATCGGTACGCGCCAAAGGTGCCGGCCGGCGGTTGACCGGGCGGTGGCCGGACGCGTTCTGCGCCCGGCCACCGTTTCCCCTCAGCCCTGGGCGTCGCCCTCGTGGTCGCCGGCCAGAAGGCGGTACATCGCCTTGCGGGCGTCCTCGAGGATCTGGCGGGCGCCGGCGAGGAGCTGCGGATCGCCGGTGTGGGCGACCTGCATGCTCGCCACTCCGAGCTGACCGCCGGCGCGGCGCAGCTCGTGCAGGCCGTCGGGCATGCCCTCGGTCGCCGCCTCCCACGGGACGCCGAGGCGCCCGCGCTCGTCTTCGACGTACTGGCGCCCGGCGGGAGTCAGCGCGAACGCCTTGCCCTGCTCGGCGTCGGTGGGCTCGATGAGCCCCTCGTCCTCGAGCTGCGCGAGCGCTGGATAGACGGAGCCGGGGCTCGGCCGCCAGGCGCCGGAACTGCGCTGCTCGACTTCCTGCATCAGGCCGTAGCCGTTGCGCGGCTGCTCCTCGAGCAGCAGCAGGATCGCCGCGCGGACGTCACCGCGCGAGCGCCGTCCGCCGCGCGGGCCGCCGCCGCGGTGGGGTCCGCCCCGGTGCCCTCCGAAACCGGAGCCGGGACCGAAGCCGCCCCAGCCCCACGGGCCGCCGGGATCGCTGCGCTGCCCGCCGGCCATCGCGAGGATGAACGGCGAGATGTCTGAGATGTGGCCGGAGCCGCAGTGTCGCGCGTGTCGCACGGTGTCTCCCTTCGACTGGTGCGAGAGACGGTAGCGATATATCGCTGATACGTCAAGTGATGGCACTCAGCGTTCAACGCGCTGTCGAGGGCAAAGGGTGGCGGGACGCGCCGTCCCGCCACCCGGGCCCTCCGCTCAGGTCTTGATCGTTCCGTGCGGATCGAGGACGAACTTCTTGGCCACGCCGCTGTCGAAGGCTTCGTAGCCCTCGGGCGCCTCGTCGAGCGAGATGACGGTCGCGTTGACCGCATCGGCGATGTGCGCGCGGTCGTTGAGGATCATCTGCATCAGGCCGTGGTGGTACTTCATCACCGGCGTCTGACCGGTCGCGAAGGAGTGGGACTTGGCCCACCCGAGCCCGATCCGGATCGACAGGGAGCCGACCTTCGCCGCCTCGGTGGCGGCTCCCGGGTCGCCGGTGACGTAGAGCCCCGGGATACCGAGCTTGCCGGCCACCCGCGTGATGTCCATCAGCGAGTTGAGCACGGTGGCGGGCGCCTCGTGCGCCGCCTCCTTGCCGTGCCCGCGCGCCTCGAAACCGACCGCGTCGACCGCCGCGTCGACTTCCGGGACACCCAGGAGCTGTTCGATCTGGTCGCGGGGCTCGCCCTGGGAGACGTCGATCGTCTCGCAGCCGAAGCTGCGAGCCTGCTCCAGGCGCTCGGGAATGAGGTCGCCGACGATGACCACCGCGGCGCCGAGCAGTTGGGCGGAGTAGGCCGCCGCCAGACCCACCGGTCCCGCGCCCGCGACGTACACCGTCGAGCCCGAGGTGACGCCCGCCGTGTAAGCGCCGTGGTAGCCCGTCGGGAAGATGTCCGAGAGCATCGTCAGGTCGAGGATCTTCTCGAGCGCCTGTTCGGGGTCGGGGAACTTGAGCAGGTTCCAGTCGGCATAGGGCACGAGCGCGTATTCGGCCTGCCCGCCGACCCAGCCGCCCATGTCCACGTAGCCGTAGGCCGATCCGGGGCGGTCCGGATTGACGTTCAGGCACACGCCGGTGTCGCCCGTCTTGCACATGCGGCAGCGTCCGCAGGCGATGTTGAAGGGGACCGAGCAGATGTCGCCCTTCTTGATGAACTCGACGCCCGGTCCGACCTCGATCACCTCGCCGGTGATCTCGTGCCCGAGAATCAGGCCGGCGGGAGCGGTGGTGCGGCCGCGCACCATATGCTGGTCCGAACCGCAGATATTGGTGCAGACCACCTTGAGGATGGCCGCGTGCGGCAGTGAACGCCCCACGTTGGCGGGATTGACGCCGGGCCCGTCCTTGAGCTCGAAGGTGGGAAAGTCGATGTCCTGCACTTCGACTCGGCCGGGCTCCATGTATGCGACGCCGCGGTTCTCAGCCATGGTGTCTCACGTCCCTTCTCTGTCTTGGGGGTCTGGTTCGACGGTTGCGCTCCGGGATGACGTGCCCGCTGGGTCGCCGCCGTCGCGGCGGCCCTCGATGTCGCCCTGTGTGCCCTGCGCGGCATCGGTGTCGTCGGCATCGCGCGGCCGGGCGATTGCGTCGTAGGCGAAGGCCGCGGCAAGCCCGCCGAGCACGGGGCCGACGAGGTAGACGGGGAGATCCGACCAAGCCGTCTCGCCGCCGCCGACGGTGGCCACCACCAGCGGGCCGAGGGTCCGGGCGGGGTTCAGCGAGGCGCCGGTGAGCGGCGCGATGACCAGGATCGCCATGGTGACGGCGAGGCCGATCATCAGGCCGGCCCACCCGGCCGGCGCCCGCTGGTCGACCGCGAGGCCCATGATCGCCGTCACCAGCACGAAGGTCGCCACCGCTTCGGCGACGATCGCCTGCGGGATGGAGACGCCTTCCGAGACGGCGGTCTGTCCCAGTCCGAGATCGATCGCCGCGTCGCCGAAGGCGAGCGCCAGCAGGGCCGCGCCGACGATCGCGCCGATCACCTGGGCGACGACGTAGAGCGGGACCTCTCGCCACGGGAAGCGCCCAACCGCCGCGAGCGTGATGCTGACCGCGGGATTGATGTGGGCGCCGGAAGTGGTGCCGAACGCGTAGATGACGACAGCGACGATCAGGCCGAACGAGAGGGCGATCATGCCCAGGCCGGCGTAGTCGAACTCTCCGCCGCCGACGGTGAGCGCGGCGACCGCCGCGCCGGGTCCAAAGAAGACGAGCAGGGCGGTTCCCACCGCCTCTGCGAGTAGTCGTCGAGGCTGATGGGACTCCATCGCTTTCTCTCTTCGAGTCTGGCTGGACCCGAGTGACGAGAGCCGCCCGGACCGGGCGTTCCCTCACCAGGAGGCTATGGGAATCCTCACCTGCGTCGCAAGGGCGCCGGCGGCTGGCGGTCTGTTCATCGCCGGGCAGGCCGTCAGAGTTCTTGCTCGGCGATGCGGGCCTCGAGGTCGCGGCAGCGCTTCTCGAGTTCCTGGGTCCTAGCGCGGGTCAGCCAGTGCGTCGGATGCTCACCGCCGTGGCGGCTCGCTCCCATCGCGAAGGCGTATGCCCATGACGCCCGGTGGGCGGTGAGCTCGTCGCGCGCGCGCTGCAGCTCGATTCTTAGGTCGTCCATCCGGTCGAGTCCGGTTCCCTCCGCGTCGCTCTGCCCTGTCAACCGCCACCTCCCTATCTGCAGATGGTCAGATGACCGCGTGCAGCCGCTTGCCCATCGCGCTGCCCGACGCACCGAAGCGCTTGCAGAACCCGAAGAAGGTCTCCTCCATCGGCGCGGATCGTAATACCGGCGCGCGAACGTGTCGAGTCGGTGTCGCGGGAGCTATGAGCAGGACCACCGCCCCTACCGGATAGCCTGATCCGCGTGTCGGACTCGGGATTCCGTTCGGCGATCGCCGCCGGATTGGTCTTCCTGGCTTCGGGCGCGGTGCTGGTGCTCGAGATCCTCGGCATTCGCCTGCTGGCGCCCTATGTCGGGCTCACGCTGGAGACCACCACGACGGTGATCGGCACCGTGTTGGCGGGCATCGCCGCGGGAGCGGCGCTCGGGGGACGCCTGGCCGACCGCGTGGCCGACCGGCGGCTCGTGGCAGGACTGTTGGCGGCCGGCGGCCTGCTCGCACTGACCACGGTCCCGCTGCTGCGACTGCTCGGCGGGGCGCTGCAGGGCGGCGGCGACGTCGCGGCCCTGGTGATCACCCTCGTGGCGCTGTTTCCCTGCGCCACGGTGCTCAGCGCGGTCACGCCGACCGTCGTCAAGCTCCAACTCCGTGACCTCGAGACCACCGGCTCGGTGGTGGGACGCCTGTCGGCCTGGGCGACCGCCGGCGCCCTGGCCGGGACGTTCGCGACCGGCTTCGTCATCGTGCCGCTGGTGGCGACCGACGTCGCGATCCTCGGCGTCGGCGCGGTGCTGCTCGCCGTCGGGATTGCCATGCTGGTCCGCCACGGCGCGAACTCGCGCAAGGGGGCGGCAGGCGCGGTGGCCGCGGCCGCACTGCTGGTGGGCGCGACAGCCGCCGTCGGCGCGCCGTGTGACGTGGAGAGCACCTACCACTGCGCCCGGATCGTCGAAGACCCGCAGAAGCCGACGGGACGCGCGCTGGTCCTCGACGACTTGCAGCACTCCTATGTCGACCTCGACGACGACACCCATCTGCGCTTCGACTACACGCGCTGGATCGGCGACGCGATCGACGCCATGGCTGCGCCGGACCAGGCGCTCGATGCGCTGTTCCTCGGTGGCGGCGGCTTCACCCTTCCGCGTTACGTGGCGGCCAAGCGACCGGGATCTGAGTCGCGCGTTCTGGAAGTCGATTCGGCCCTGATCGATCTGAACCGCACCCGCCTCGGTCTCGAGACCGGTCCCGGCCTCGCGGTCGTCATCGGCGATGCTCGCGTGACCCTGCGACGGGAAGCGCCGAGCTCCGCCGACCTCGTGGTCGGCGACGCCTTCGGCGGCCGCTCGATCCCCTGGCATCTGGCCACGGCGGAGTTCATCTCCGACGTCCGGCGGGTGCTGCGCCCCGACGGCCTCTATGCACTCAACGTGATCGACTACGGCTCGCTCGACCTCCTGCGAGCAGAGGCGGCCACCCTGCTGGAGCAGTTCGCCGACGTCGGATTGATCGCCCTCCCCGACCCCGCCGGCGGCCCGTCGGGCGGCAACCTGCTCCTGCTGGCCTCCGACCGTCCACTCCCCGAGGCGCTCGATCCCCCGTCGCGAGGAGCTCGCTTCTACGACCGGGCCGCGCTCGAGCGCCTCGCGGCCGGCGCGGATCCGCTGCGAGACGTCGACGCACCTGCGGATCAACTGCTCACGCCGGGGATCTAGGTCGAGCGGCACGGGCATAGGACGGGGACGCGGCGACGGCCTTGCGCCCCGGCAAGAAGCGTGTCGATGGTCTTCGACGATCTCTCCTTGCCTCACCAACAGGAAAGGAAGAGCCGTTTGCTTTCCGTACAGGACACCAGCAGAAAGGCTGCGGGGGTACCGCGTCCACTCGAGCGAGGTCGTCCCATCAGCGCCGCCTCGCCTAAGCGTCCGGTGCAGCGCTCCCCGTACGAGGTGCAACCGGCCTGAACCTGCCCGGCTGCTGTGTGCCCCTCGCCGCCCAGGACGCGGGCGCCGAGCCTGTGCTGACTTCCGCCAACCGGCTCGCTAGAGCCGCCCGACACATCAAGTAGCGACGGGGCACCGAAGGTAACCGCAGGCGACTCGCTCGGAAGTACGACAAGCCGTCATTCCCATCCCAGTACCTTCCCGCTCCCAGGCGCCTCCCACCCCGCCGCCGCGGCCCCGTCGATGGCCACCCGGCACTCAGCCCCCGCCCGCGTGAACCCGAAGACCACCGGGCGCACCGCAAGGACGACATGAAGGAGCGACCTGCTGCCAACTACTTCCAACGCTTGTTGTCAGTCCGTTGGCAGTAGCTCACTGCGTGTCGAGCTCCCAGTAGGCGCGCGGGTCCTTCTGGCTCTTGCCCACCCACCGCACGACACCGGCAGCTCGGAGCGACTCGAGGACGCGCAGCGCATACGGCCGCGAGCGACCCAATGCAACGGCTACCTCGCCCGTACTCAGCCGACGCGCCTCCCGCAGCGCAACCGAGACCGCGCGGGCGTCCGGCGCGAGTTGCTCGTCGAGCGCTCGCTGCACCGGCTCCCCGCTAAGCGAGAGCCGCACGCTGGCCGCCGACTGACACGGGCCGGTCGCACTACCTCCCGTTAGGCCGCCGACGCGCAGTCAAGCGATTCGCAGAGACCACAGTCCCGTGTCAGCGGAACTATCGCGCTAAGCCCTCCACCGGACTCGAACCGGTGACCCCTTCCTTACCATGGAAGTGCTCTACCAACTGAGCTAGGAGGGCGCTAACCGCGACCGGAAGACTAGCGCCCCGGCTCCAGCCGCGCAGCCCCTGCCCAACGCCGGCTTCCCAAGCCCACCTAGCCTCCGTAACGGCATGACCCCGGACGACCTCCGCCACCGCGTCCTCCAGAGCGTCGCCGCCTCCCAGCGCCTGCTCGGACACCACGGCCCTCGCGGCCGCGTTGAGGAGGGCGAGGGCTGGGTCGCCGCCGTCCTCCCCTCCCTCGCCGAAGCCACGCTGGTCAACGGGGTCGTGGTCCTCGACCCGACCGCGCTGCCGGACGCCCTGGCACTGATGAGCGCCATCTACGCCAATGCGGGCATTCGCCGTTGGGGCGTGCTGCTCGACCCGGCCCCGCACCTCCGACGCGAGCTGACGACAGCGGGACTCGTCCGCGACGCCCTCCCCTTCGCCATGGCCGCCCCCCTCGCCGCCCTGCACCTGGACGGAACCACCGACGGACCACCCATCACCCATCCCGACTACGCCACCGTCGGCCGCGTCAACGACCAGGCCTACGGTCACCCGGACGACCGCATGGAGGACCTCATCGCCGGCTTCCCGCCCGGCGTCGCCCACACCTACGGCGTCGCCTACACGGACGAGATCGCGGCGGTGGCCATGGTCTCCGACCATGACGGCGACGCCACCGTCGGCTTCGTCGCCACGTTGCCGTGGGCCCAGCATCAGGGCCTTGCCAGCCGAGTGCTCAACCGCGCCCTCGTAGACGCCCGCGACCGCGGCCTCCGAACCACCACCCTGATCGCCTCGCACGCCGGGCGCAGCCTCTACACCGCCCTCGGCTACCAGGACGTCGGCACCCTCGAGCTGTGGGAGCACCGCTCCCCTTAGGCCGGCACCAGCACCTCCGGCGCCAGCTCGTCCTTCCCGGCACACTCCGCCGCCACCGCCGCGGCCGCCGCCCGCCCCGCACCGGCCGCGCACAGCAGCACCACCGACCCGCCGAAGCCGCCGCCGGTCATCCGCGCCCCGAACACGTCCTCCCGCGCGGAGGCGACGTCGACCAGCCGATCCACCCCCGGCACCGACACCTCGTACCAATCGCGCAGCGAAGCATGGGACTCCCCCATCAACCGCCCCGCCACCTCGAGCTCACCCGCCACGAAGGCATCCACGAAAGCCAGCACCCGCGCGTTCTCGCTGACCACGTGACGCACCCGCCGGTCCAGCGGCGGCGGCAGCGAGTCAGCCGCGACCCCCGAGGGCACGTCCCGCAACGAGGCCACGCCCAGCAGCGAGCATGCCCGCTCGCACTCGGAGCGGCGCGCGTTGTAGCCCCCCGAAGAGTTCGAGTGCCTGATCCCCGAGTCGATCACCGCGATCTCGGCACCCGTCGGCACCTCCACCGCCCGCAGTGTCACGTCCCGGCAGTCGATCAGGAGCGCCTCGCCATCCTTGCCGCAGCTCGACGCCAACTGGTCCATCAGCCCCACTCGCGCGCCGACGAACTCGACCTCTGCCCGCTGCGCGAGCCGGGCCAGCTCGACGTCATTCAAAGACCAGCCGAACGCCCGGCGCAGGACCCGCAATACCGACACCTCCAGCGCCGCGCTCGACGACAGGCCCGACCCCAGCGGCACGTCGGAGGACATCGAGAGCGCGACGCCGGACAACGGAAGGCCCGCCGACCGCGCCACCGCGAACACGCCGGCCACGTAGTCGCACCAGCCGCCGGTCGGGGCTTCCTCGCCGAGCGTCCACGACGCCGGCACCGCGCCCGGCGACGACGACGAGACGCCCACCAAACCGTCTTCCCGGTGGCGCAGCTCCACCCGCGTGCGCTGCGGGATCGGCATG